>WLWD01000090.1_pt1 | contig 135546 bp, 77 predicted proteins | sample 6712731 | NCBI WGS metagenome assembly WLWD01 (sample SAMN12718690, study PRJNA576275) | sponge metagenome | isolation source: marine sponge | host: Mycale hentscheli | place: New Zealand: South Island, Marlborough, Capsize Point | collected 2014-11-01
CACACACACACAGACTGACACACACACACACACACAGACTGAAACACACACACACACACAGAGACTGAAACACACATACACACACACAGACTGAAACACACATACACACACAGACTGAAACACACACACACACAGACTGAAACACACATACACACACAGACTGACACACACACACAAACTGACACACACACACAGAGACTGACTGACACACACACACACACACACACACACACACACACACACACACACACACACACACAATACACACACAGACTGAAACACATACACACACAGACTGAAACACACATACACACACAGACTGACACACACACACACAGAGACTGACACATACACACAGAGACTGACTGACACACACACACACACACACACACACACACACACACACACACACACACACACACACACACAGACTGACACATACCGGTTGCATGGTGTGTGTGAGTAGCAATGGAATAGTGATGTGATGCACTTCTTGCATTGTGGCATAGCGGAGACAATTCTTGAGTCCCACTAGAATAGGATGACGAGATTTCAGATTGGTACTCATTATATCTCTGTCACTGGTATAGACCAGGTGGTATACTAGATGGACCTGAGATAAGTTTGAGTGTCGTGTTACATAGAAGTCACCTGTATCAACAAATAATTCATGTTAACTCCATAATGTGCTCACTTGTGCCATCCTTACACATGAAAATAAATTAATTCCCTGTATTTTATGTTGGGACCATAAATTGCTCGAGTTAACCTTCAGCGCACATGCGCGAGAGAGTTATAGTAGCTGTCCTGTCTGTTCGTCTGTCTGTCTGTCACGCTCTGATTTTGGAGATTACTGACAATTAACCGTTGATTTGGGTATGAACTTACTCAGAACGAAGATTTAGGACCATTCATTGTACTACTTTTTTTTTTAATTTCGGGCTAATTGTCATGAAAACACGAAGCTTCCAGCTCCTCATAGGTACACACTTTTGTGGGACACACCCCCTAGTGTCACGTCATAATCACGTAGCTAACAATTTATTGCAGCCCGTAGTGTAGTTTGCTTTATGCTCAGGGGAGTTAACGGAGTTGAAAGAAGTGAAATTTCATGTTGAAAATGTATACCGGTGAGTGTTTCCGGCCAGTTTAGCTTCTTCTCTTATGAAGACAGGTTTCCAAGTACCATTTTCATTGCTCGAGCTATATTGATGCCTGATTAAAATAGCTAATAGATTGCTTGTTCTTTTGGTCTGAGATGATATTGTAATAGCTACGTAGTGTTTAGTAGCGATGAGAGTTCGCACCTTTGGTGCTTCATTAAAACAGAACATAAGAATGGAAAAGCTAAGGTCAGCTTTGATGCAGATTGATGAAATCGCCGTGAAAATCAAGAATCAGGAATCAGAATACTACTGGTGCACAATTCAAAGGGCGGATCCTCAAATGACAATAGATGATTGGCCCTGCTTGTGAGGGCGATGAAGATAAGAGGACAAAGTAAATGTTTTATATTACATTAGTTGGACCACTGGTTTCCGACAAACAACAGGCTATGTCACTAATATTATAAGAGAGAGAGGTCACAACCTATGTAGGAAGGAAGGAATAAGTCTGTTCAAGTAGTCCAAAAAGAATATAAATTACGAAGATCTACGTAGTAAGGCACTACCTTACTAAAACAATCATTCTCTCTAGAAATACGGGTAACACAACACACCTTGTTCCAGGTTGATAGTTTTTCCATCATTGGGTGGAGACATTCTACCCGGAGATTGTTCTATGAGTCTATCGTTAGACCACACCCCCGAACCCGCAGTGCCTATGCTTGATTCTGCCCTCATTCCCTGACTAGGCGGAGTTATACCCACACCACTTCCTGTTGGTTCATCAAATAATACAAATAAATACAATGCAATGGTAAATCAGGTTGTGTACACACAGGTATGTATGTTGTCAGGTAGTGTACACACAGGTATGTATGTTGTCAGGTTGTGTACACACAGGTATGTATGTATGTTGTCAGGTTGTGTACACACAGGTATGTATGTTGTCAGGTTGTGTACACACAGGTATGTATGTTGTCAGGTTGTGTACACACAGGTATGTATGTATGTTGTCAGGTTGTGTACACACAGGTATGTATGTTGTCAGGTAGTGTACACACCGGTATGTATGTACATGTATGTTGTCAGAAGTTGATGCAATCACTAAAATCACTGTTCATCACTAAATATTCAAATTTACACAAGATAGATCAACTACCTGTGGAGCGTTATTGTTTCCATTGTAAAACAAACACCTTTACCACGGAGCCCAATGACAAGTAAAATTTGCCATGCTACTACAGATACTAACATGATAGACTCACTTTCTCTCAATATTATATTGTATCCTTAAGCACTAATTTACCCATATTAGAATCTGGAGGAGACACTACATCTTCACTTGATGTGCTGCATACTGAAACATTCATGTCAGTGTTGTTTCGCTCCACATTTCCAATCAGAGCACACTCCTGGATCTTTCCCAACTGGATATCAATGTCAGGAAAATGGAAGTCAGTAGATTGTTGACACACCTTTTTGAAGGCTAAAAAGGGGTAAATAGTTTACCAGTAAAATGTGCCCCACATGCATTGCCTTATGTTCGTGTGTTAGCTGCCATTACTATCACATGGCCTAATTATGTACCTCTGGAACTGATTGCTATTTATTGCACCAGCAGTCATGACAACTCAGCTTAGATAATTATTAAAGTATTGAAGATTATGCAGGTTATCATACACAATAGCACCTGTGTTTCTAGAAATTGAAAGGCACCAATGAGTTTTTAAAGCTTATTTTTTTTTGTAAAACTTTTCCTCATGACTAAACTTAGGTACGTGTCAAGCAAGGAAGGTGACTCTCCCCCCATTTTCTTTGGCAGTCTTTCGCACATGAAGTTAAAAAAAGGGAGGATTTTAGTCCACTTAGCCACTTGTACAAATGCAGCTGTCATTCAGAAGTCCAATAAGTTATTTTGTGTGGCTTACTCAATTTGGACAGAGTATTCAGCTTTAACTCATACACACAAACAATTTGACCTTCATTGGAGTGCATACGAGACTAGCTGTGATAAAATTATGTGACTGATTGATTAACTGACCTTGCTTCAAGCCACTACCGTGTTCAGTGACACGCCCATCTACCATCATGATCAGGCCAGACAGCTTACTGGAATACAGAGACATAGCAGTCTGAAGACGTTCAGGATTAGGTCCTTCAAATGCCACACACCCTCTCGCACGGTGCTCACACAAACTCAACGGATCACTTTTCAAAATACGAACATTATGAGTTGTCTTTTTCTGGGACCCTAAACAACATCATAAAATTATACACTAAATTACAAAGGGTTTTTTTTGTCCAGAATAAAATGTAATGAATGAATAGGTCAGTTTATAAAAAATGAACTGGACTAAGAAAAGTTGTAATGAATGAAAGGAATTCACAAAAAATATTTTAATGATGAACATAGTTTTAATTGCTAAGTTTAGCTATGTAGAAAAAATGGCTTATTCTAATTACAAAAGCCCAACACCAACTTAATACAACAATATAGTCGAGGAACGGTAAAGCAAAGGAGGCTTTACCAAGCTCAGTTGTCTCTGATTTTATTTGTATTCGGTAGACTACGAACTTGGTCCACCATTACCAGAAAGACGAATTGTAAATTCCTATCTCAACATAATGAAAGGCACATTCATTAGAAAACTATAGAATGAGGAAAAACTGACGACAAAGATTAGCGTTTTTATTTTTTCTTCCGCGGGGGGGGTTGTATGACACTAATTGAGTTCCCTCTAAATCCTCCCCTGTACTCATTTTTTAGTAAACAGCATGAGGCCACACTCAGATCATGCCAGAGACTACCTAATTAAAATATTTAAATAATTTAAATTTCCTTGCATGATACGGAAAAGGATCCATAAACATAAGGATTCCGTTTAGAGGAGTATGGGATGGGGTCGATCATGAAGCAAACACAAAAAAATGAGGGTCAAAGTACAAAATGACACATGTACATCCACACATACCTACACCAACAAATATCCCCAATTCTTGATGGTGTTATCCCTGATAGTGTATCCCTCACTTCGCCTGCTTGCAAGCTTAAGGTTTTACTGGTGATAAAATTACCTAGATTGATAGTAAAACTTTCTTCTAGCAGTTTCTGTTCCTGCATGCTGTGTAACATTCCATCCGATGAAGATGGAGAGGAACTGGGTTCTGAAGGTCTACACACACACACACACACACACACAGTATTAGTGTGGGGAGGAGCTCAGATTAATCACTGATGTGCAACAACACACACACACACACAGTATTAGTGTGGGAGGGGCTCAGATTAATCATTGATGTGCAACAACACACACACAGTATTAGTGTGGGAGGGGCTCAGATTAATCACTGATGTGCAACAACACACACACACAGTATTAGTGTGGGAGGGGCTCAGATTAATCACTAATGTGCAACAACACACACACACAGTATTGGTGTGGGAGGGGCTCAGATTAATCACTGATGTGCAACAACACATTAGTACAAATAAAGCTGAAGTACAGCACACGCTTACCTGTAATTAAGAGGTAGGAGTAATGAAGATTCAGCTACACAACATATCATTTAAAGAAAAAATCTATAATGACAACAGCTTACAATCCGAAGTACATATTAACAACACAAGCACTAATTAAAATGAGGAGTAGTAAGGATTTTTGTTCTGCAAGTGCACCATTACCAATGCTAAACACTACAGGGAAAAGTATCAATCCGAGAAGAAAAAAATGTTTTATAAAGAAAAAAAGTTTGAACTTATCATTGTTCGTATCCTATTACAGTTACATTCAACTAATACCAGAGCCGGGTCATTTTCCAACACAAAAAAGTGCAGTATTATTTTACTCAGCATTGCCTTGTGAAAAATTTCGGTGCTATTAATCCCAAATACCTGAGTTTTACATGCCATTATATCTCTATATATTATAATATATATACACATATTATATATCTATTATATACTGTATGTATATACATGTATAACTATTATATATATTCACAATATACATAGTAGACTTATGCTGACAGAACTACATGATAAATATCTCAGCTGCTGGGAGCCCCCAAAAGACCTTGCTTATTTTGTCCGTAGTTTTACTTTTTTCAACTGACAAAATATGGAGCTCATGTGAAATGAAAGGTCTTACATGTACACAATACGCATGTACCAACACATACATAGGCTAAATCTAGTCAACTCCTACATGGTGCCACTGCAGTAACAACAACAACAACAACAACAACAAAAAAGGTCCCCTTGTACCTAAAGATAACATTGTGAAGATATCTAGCCTGGAATAAATAAATAAATATTTATTATAATATATATATAACTCTACCATAATTCTAATACAACATATAGTTTATTATTTTCATTACCTTCAGAAGGATTAGTGGCATCATTCATCTGCTCATAGCCTTTGGTAACCCAGTCTCTATATTCCGCCTTCTGAGTCTGTTGTAAGTGTGTTAGTTCTTGCATCCATTTCTCCTGACAAGCTTCACTCTCCAGTAGATGATTCCTAGAGAGCATGCTTATGTCATAGTCTGACTTGCCATGATGAACCTCACTCAATGCCTGCCTCATTTCCACATGTTGCCTGCAATAACATAAAACAATCATCACACACTTGCTATAAAGGGAACCAGGTTTTTGTACTGGCTACAATGAAATCACATTAAAATAGAGAAATCAAATTTCTCAGTGTCAAATTAATCCCCAGCTTATACATATGTATATATGTGTGGATGCACGTATGTCATTGTGTATTTTGACCCTCACATTTTTGTGTATGCTTCGCAGTCTACCCCTTCCCATACCTCCACTAAACAGAATCTTTCGGTTTAGCAATCCCGTATTATTCAAGGAAATTAATTGTTTATCCCTTCGTATTAAGTTGTTTCTGTATAACACAAGATGCACTTAGCTCTGTTAAACTCAACACTGTACAGTAATTCTCTAGAACTTCTTGTTTAAAAACAACAACAACCTTTACCAGACGTAAAACTGTACCTTTTTTTATTAGCTGCGAGTGTTTGTTGTCAAAAGCTACTGGTAATTCAGATAGTCAGAGACTACAGAAAATACCAGTACTCAGGGAATTGAGGTAAGAAAGTAGTTCCGTATTTGTTAGCTAAAGTATATAATGATTACAACGGTTACGTACCTATACTTTTAGAAATGGAATGATAGATGCTTTTGAAGTGTTTTTTTTTTGTGCACAGGCTCGCTGGCCCTTTGTACTCAAGCACATCTATCACTAGTTAGGTTTAATTGCAATGCATCTTTGTGCTCAAGCACATCATGCAATGGATTTTGATAAATATAAACAAATAGACCTGCATACAAAACTAGTAAACAATAGCACAATTACAGCATTGTAATAATTTATTAAATTACAGTTTTATAATTTCGTTTTGCCGTAGTTCACGATAACAAAGTGGTTTGTATTTCTAGAAGTACAGTATTCTAGCAGTTGATTATCAATTTGCGAACAAACACTTTCTTACATCAAGTCTTTTTCCAAGTAGTGGTAGCTTCTGTAATACCCAATTAAAAAGCTAAAAAAAAAAGTTTTTAACTAATGAAGTATGAGTAAATAGCCAACAAGCACCCAGTTACTAAAAATGGCAATATTCTTTAAAACTTTGTAAATGGTCTCCAATACAGTACCATACTGACCGCTCGCTGCAACTTTTTGTGACTTGGAAAAAAAAAGAACAAAAACAAAAACAAAAACAACAAAAACAACAAGCCCTTCTACTAAATATGGCAATTTTGAGCCAAACTTTAACCCTTTGATTGGCGAAGCTGATAGTTCTTAGCATTAGACCGCTCTCAATTTAAAAAAATAAATCGTTTATTTACTCTCACTTCTCCGTTGTTGTTGTTGTTGTTTTTATTAGTTATCTAACACAATGTTCTTATTTTTTGTTCATACTGAAGTAGAACTTCCTGTAATAAAAAAAACTGAAACGAGTGCACCGGCTAGTATTTTGTGTTTTATAAATTATTTACAAAATATGGCTACTGGTACACGTACCTTTGAGTGTCTATCTGCAGAAATATTTTATAGTAGTCTCGTGTAACCCTTTACCAATCGCTACGCGGGAAAAGGGTCTGGTAGACTGACATTGAGCAGTTTGTTCTTGCTTAGTCAACCAGTGGTTAACTGTGGTTCAATTAGTGTGGGTGTAAATCGTTAAATATTTTCAGGCACATGAATTGTTGAGATCAGTAGGGCAGAGTTCGTACTGTATAGCTGTGAAAAAATATTGCTTATGCAAAACTATGCTGGGAAATGCTGCGAAACTTCCAACTGCAGATATCTTAAAAAGGCTAGTCCAAGTCACTGCTTAGCATAACTAATGGCATAATCTAAAGGAAGAGTTTTGGCACGGCTGTTGGAGAGTTCTGCACAGAAATACTATACACGCTAACGTTTGAGCAGTCTTACTTCACAGGGTATTACGTCATCTATTGTTTGCGGTCTCCCCAATTAGCAAGGGGAACTGAACATATTGCTCAATGTCAGTCAACCAGACCCTTTTCCCGCGTAGCGATTGGTAAAGGGTCTGGCTACGCGAGACTAATTTTATAGCATGTGAGAAAAACAAACAAGAATAAAATATTGGCTACAAAGAAAATTACAAATTAATTTCTCTCACCTCTTGGCTATAATATCCTGTGCATTTTCCCATGCCTTAATGACCTCTGCCACTGCCATAGCGTAAGTGTGCTCCAATTGGAGCAATGTTGCCAATGCTGGAGAATGTATGAGTTTATGGTAAACTTCAGAAAATGTGGCATCATTAGATGATGACCCTTCAGAAGGAGCTGAGTACTTTGAATAGTTCTCAGCAAATCGATCAGCCCAAGAACTTATAGCTTTATCTGTATCCGATCCCTATCAGAAAATTACAAATATTTGGAATGTACTGGCCTCATAGCAATGATAGACAATTCTGGAAACTTAGCTACCCTGTGGCAATAACAATCTTGCAACCATCCCAACAGTAAAAGTAAGTGTCATGCTGCCTAAGAAGCTAGCTGTAGTTATTCTTCAATTCAAGATATTTTACCTTCTCAAACACAGACCCGCCATACAGATGACTCTCAGTCGTTTCGTCCAGCATCTCTATCGTAGCTGACTTCACAAAAGCACACAACTCATCATGGAGTTCGTCCTCTAAGTGGAACGGTATCTTGTGTGTTTTGATAAGCCTTACACACAGTTCCCGACAACACTTCTCATAAGGTAATGTTATAGGAACCCTCAATTGATACTTCTTTCCATTAGAAACAAAGTTGTAAGAAAATTTCGTAATGTCATTTTCTTCTTCTTCCATTCTCTGCCCGATTCAATAAACTGCAGCAACCGACTTCAACATTTCAAGTCGTTCAAATAGAGAAAAAGGGTGGGGCTCGTATCTGCAAGTTGTTGTGAACTGCATGCAGCTTAAGGACAAGTGACGATCGGTCTGATGTGCACTTTGCGGAAATACATCAAGTGTAGCTTTATCACCAATTCGGCATTAATATGTACTAATATCCTTCTAAACATAATAATTGCAACAGAAAAATTGGAAATAAATGGTTTATAAACTTCAGAAAATGTGGCATCATTAGATGATGACCCTTCAGAAGGAGCTGAGTACTTTGAATAGTTCTCAGCAAATCGATCAGCCCAAGAACTTATAGCTTTATCTGTATCCGATCCCTATCAGAAAATTACAAATATTTGGAATGTACTGGCCTCATAGCAATGATAGACAATTCTGGAAACTTAGCTACCCTGTGGCAATAACAATCTTGCAACCATCCCAACAGTAAAAGTAAGTGTCATGCTGCCTAAGAAGCTAGCTGTAGTTATTCTTCAATTCAAGATATTTTACCTTCTCAAACACAGACCCGCCATACAGATGACTCTCAGTCGTTTCGTCCAGCATCTCTATCGTAGCTGACTTCACAAAAGCACACAACTCATCATGGAGTTCGTCCTCTAAGTGGAACGGTATCTTGTGTGTTTTGATAAGCCTTACACACAGTTCCCGACAACACTTCTCATAAGGTAATGTTATAGGAACCCTCAATTGATACTTCTTTCCATTAGAAACAAAGTTGTAAGAAAATTTCAATGTCATTTTCTTCTTCTTCCATTCTCTGCCCGATTCAATAAACTGCAGCAACCGACTTCAACATTTCAAGTCGTTCAAATAGAGAAAAAGGGTGGGGCTCGTATCTGCAAGTTGTTGTGAACTGCATGCAGCTTAAGGACAAGTGACGATCGGTCTGATGTGCACTTTGCGGAAATACATCAAGTGTAGCTTTATCACCAATTCGGCATTAATATGTACTAATATCCTTCTAAACATAATAATTGCAACAGAAAAATTGAATAAATGGTTTATAATGATAAAACAACACTGATTCCTTGCACTATGACATCTATGAATTAAGAAAGTCCAACAAACTCTTCCGGTTTTTCTCACGCTGTAAACGAGATATACAACAGCCATCAATGCAATAAATAATACATAATTATTTCTTAAATAGATACATAAACAATGCTACATATCAGATGGTGGACATACATCCTGCTCTACGATAAAAAAAAACAAAAAAAAAACCATCATTGCTTCTTCACAAACAGCTACATACATGTACAATAAATCTCACTTGTTTCCATTTTGCAACAATTATTCGACAATTTGGCAACACATTTCTCTAATCATTGTCACACAATTAACATCTCACTTCTTTGTCTCGGCTTGTTTTCTTTATCTTCCTTTTTATAACCTCTCCAGTCACAGAACTCCTCTGCTGCATGTACTATAATTATACACATATAGTGACCGGAAAAAAAAAAAAAATAAATAAATAAAATAAAACTAATTAACTTTTTAAAATAAATAAATTTAAAAAAATGGAATAAATAAATAAATCTATATTGCCAAAGCTGACTGCAAGAAGTGTATTTCATTCTGTTTCTGACAAAAACAGGTTCAAAGAGGTTCACAAGACAAAGTCATTATTTAATACTCTAATGAATACTTTTCAATTTCAGTTGACTTTAGACATGTGACAGTTCACAAAGCAAGCTAACTACAAATAAAAACAAACAAACAATTTTCCTTTATAGCTGTAAGGACCATGACATATCACTTTGTATGATAAATATTTCTGCATCTCGCTCAATTTGTAAAAAAAAAATTAATAATTAAAAAAAATCTAAATATTAGTGTTATGACATTCTTTGCGACACAAACTTATATTTTGTCCCAGGCAAATCTGGAGGGAGACCACTGTCATCACATGGCAGTTCTAAGTAGTCGTGGTTTAAATACAGGGAGAAGAAGAGAGAGACAGACAGACAGCCCATCAATCAACTACCCAATAGCTCTCTTTTTTATTAGCGTAATGTATGAAAACATTCATGCACATTTACCTCTGATAACTGTACTGGACCTTTATGGCTTCTCTTTTTCTTCTTCTGATAACATCTCAAGGATAATAATACACAAAAGTCCGTAGTTTGACACAAAAGCAATATTACATAATGTTACCTTCACGTGCTTTCTTGACCGTTTTTTCTTAGAGTGCTTATGTTTCCCTCCTACAACAATATTAATGAAGGATTTGTTAGGTATTTGATTTACATACATAGGAGGTTTGGTTCAATCTCTGGTACTTCATCTATACAATATATTCCTTCACAATTTCTTTCTTAGCTTTTTTTTTTTACCCATTAGATGGATTTTCTCTCTTTCACAGGGTTTTTTTTAAAAAATACAATACAGAATCAAAAATATTTAGTTGCCACTGGAATCGAACCCAGGACCACTTGCTTAACGCACAAGCACGCAGCCACTGAGCTACGACAACCAGCCGGCAAACAAACACGTTCTGTATTTATACTGGCTATGCTCAGAAAAATTAACAGAGTAAAAAAATTCCACGGAATCTTAGGAAAAAAAAGAAAGAAAATTTCCATTAGCCTGTTGAGAGTGAGACTGTATCATAGCAGTACTACTTAACAGTATAAATACAGAATTGAAGTGTTTGTTTGCCAGTTGGTGTCTTAGCTCAGTGGCAGAGTGCTTGTGCGTTCAAGCAGTACTGGGTTCGATACCCGGTGGCAACCAAATATTTTAAATTCTGTATCGTTTTAAAAAAAAAAGCCTGTGAAAGAGAGAGAGAATACATCTAATACATTCCTTGAACTTTATCTACCATTCATTGAATACTTCAGATGACAAAAACACCCTACCACACTTAATTATTCTATGAATGGTAACCTTTACCACACCACACGGAAAATGCTTACCATCAAAGCTGGAGTCTGAGTCATTTGACCCACTAGATTCACTTGAACTTGTTTCATGAATTTTTCGCTTTTTATTTTTTCCTTTCCTGCATTCAGAAATTTCAGACTTGCACAGACTCCTCCAGTCTCGATCCTTTCCACGACTTCCTGTTAAGTGGAGCTCATGGTTATCAATTTTCCTATCCGCATATTTATCACTAATTTCCTGTTCCTTGAGGCTCCTTTTTTGTTTTTCTCTTCCATGATCAGGTTGCTTACTTCCTCCAGGATGTTCCTTACATAGTGTTTTACACATTCTCTCTGAATCGGCACTGCTACTAACAATTTCATCACTTGAAGACATGTTTCGTTTTCTCTTTCTTCCATAACTCTGAGAAAATGTTTGACTTTTACCTATATAACAAACAGATACATCTCTGAATGCCATATTGCCTTGGTCTGGCTTAGTCAAACCCTTTACCTAGCCACTACGCAGAGAAAAAGGTCTGGGGACAATCATGCACCTAGTCTCGCGTAGCCAGACCCTTTACCTACCGCTACGCTGGGATCTGGGCTGGTGTTACCTAGGGGGCTAGAGCTAGGCTAGGGCTAATGGCATTAGTACATAGTACCAGCTCAATACCCTTCAGATCTCAGGGGGAAAGTTGCAGTTCCGATTGTGGTTGCCAGTAATAATTTAGGTTACCGCAGCCACTCAATCAGCCTTTTTCCTAAGACTTCTGCATACTAGAGGAATGGGGCAGTGGAACTTGCTGCAAATAAGATGCCAAACAGTAGGATTCGTGAAAGGGCTGCAGGACGAGTAATTTTAGGGCTTGCAAAATGGTAGATATATAAGAAAACTTTGCTCTTTGATATTGACAAAAAAAAAGATGATTTTATGACTAATAATGCCACTGTTATAAGGTAGGAAAATAAGTTAGTATGTTGTACTTCATGGCATACCAATAAGTGCCATGAGGCAGTTATGGCACCCCTTATATTCACCTTCTCTGACAGTGCGAGAGATATTTTGTACAAGCATTTAGCTAGTTGAAGTTTTTTTTTGTGTTAATTTTACGTTTACATAAAGGTTTAACCGCAGAGCATCCGGTGAAGTACTAATTACATTCCTTTCAAACTGACACTATGTACTAATGCCACCAGACCCTTTCCTAGCGCAGCGGTAGGTAAAGAGTCCGGCTAAGTGAGACTATCATGCACCTTGGTTATTCTAGTGACAATATTTTGGGATGTAGTTAGCTAACATTGTTTTGTCGTCTCCTAGGCAGCCTTCGTGAAATGAGTGGGCATCTTACCACAAGTGTACATAACGGACCCGTTCCCCGAACTATCAAAGTGTTGGTGATTGCTGCACCTGCGCAAAATACTCTGTAGTTGTGTTTGGGTCAGTGCATCCTGCAAACTGTGGGCGCCATAGAAGTAATTAAATAACCACTACCACATTCCTCTAGAACAGCCAAGGTGTATGATTGTCTGCAGACCCTTTCTCCACGTAGTAGTCAGGTAAAGGGTTTGGCTAATATTGCCTCAAATACGAAAGACTAATGCAGTATTACTAAATCAATGACCTCAAGCTTAATAGTCTGATTTGAATTGTCCTTAACTTAAGCAATACAGCATTCACTAAGTGTCTATTAATAAAAACAAAAATGATATACATCAATCATGCAGTTACGATGCCAACGGCTGAAGACCACCACAGGTATATCGGGTAGCTACTGTTACTTACTCCCCTCCATCTTCATTCTATGTTATTAGTACTACATGTTCTCCTCGACTTGTTCACAACGACAATTTTATAACAGTCCGCACCAGTCGCCCATGAGTCAATAATATAGGTCCACACTGTACCGGCTTTCAATTTATTCGCACCACCAATACGCACGCGCGAGCGCGCAAACCCTCCAGCGATCTTGTCATTTTTTCCCGGCTGCATTCCATTTTGCACTGGTATCTGGAAAGAGTATGCCAGTACTCTACGATGAAGTGAAACATCTTAGAAGTTTTTTGAATGGTATTTTGGGGTCTACTTTTTACAATATATTTTATGTTGTTGTGGTGGTGCTGGACATATTGTGTTATGCTCTTCAAACTTCAGAAAATATTCCATATCAGTCAGGTATGTACTGTACACGGTTAAACATTCCAATTTAAGTTTCTCTTATAATAGTTTGGTACTTAGAAGCAATTCAATTATTGTTTGTGGCATACTACCAGCTTGAAGTAGTAATCGTATATTTTGCTCAAGGGAGAAAGTCATTGAAGGACTTCTGGAATTACTTTGGTGAGAGTATACCTAACTCCAATATACCTAGCTCACGTGATTGTTATTTTCTCTCTTAGGATTGACTTTGGGTCTCTTAGATCTGGTTGGGCTGGTATTCCCTATAATATTACATAAATTTGGACTATCAAACTTTGGAATAATACCTTCCATTTACATTTTGGCTGTCTTTAGATTTATAAGAGTATTTAGAGTAGCAAGGGCAATTAGGTAAGCTGCATTTGCCTTACTTATGTATATCCACTAGTGTATATTGTACACTTAGGTTCTTAAAAAGTTTTCAAATCATAGTGGTAACTTTAATAGCAGCTGGACCAACTATATTAGCAATCTTGATGATTATGTCAATGGTTCTGTGTAAGTTACTTTTTTCTACATCAATCAATAATATTGTGCACATATCATCCTATCACATCATCAATAAAAATCATCACCTGGTGTTTGCTAGACATTTTTGCCATTATTGGAAGAGACTTGTATGGTACCAGAGATCCTGCACGCTATGGCAATCTTGCACTTGCTGGAGCTAGCTTGTTCCAATTATTGACCCTAGATGACTGGTTTGAAATGTACACTGATGTTGCTAATTTATATAGTGGTAAGTATGACAAGTGAAAAGTATTTAGCAATTAACTAAAATATTATATAACTAGCAAGTACCCCACCACATAGTGTCGCTTGACGTATTGCAAAGTTAGAATGCAGTATCACAAGTTATCTTGCTCAGTTATCATTCTCTACCATTGATTATGGTTACATAAGTTTCCCTCTCCTGCTCTCTTTTTTCTGAACTATCTAGCATTTCTTATACCCCACCTCTCCTATCTTCAGCTCTTCTTCTTGAGTCATAGTCCCCTTTTCCTTTGTCTATCTCTCCTGCTTCTGAATTTCTGTCTTACTTTGAGAAACTTTAGTCTTCTATTTCGTACTTTAGCCAAACTAACCCCTGCCTTTACTCGTCGATTCCACCTGCTTTTTAGTTACAATTAATTGCTCGCTTTTTGCCTTCTCTTCCCTTCAATTTTAAACCTACGCCGCCTTACCTCACCGATTTCACCTGCTTTTTAGTCGCCTTTTACCTTCTCTTTCGTACTTTCTCCTTCCTTTTTTAAACCTACGCCGCCTTCCATTGTCTATTGCACCCGCTTTTTAGAATTAACCGGAACTTACTACTGAATATGACGACACTTTACCTAACACAAACTGACGATACTTTACCATACAACACAAAGCTCGTGAATTATTCATGAATACATGCACTGTCAGTCACCGTCGTCATCGTTACTGACACGCAAGCGTATTATTATATAGATTAGTGGGGTTATAACTGCCTATACAAAGCGAGCATAATTTTAGGGCTAATAATCTAGATAACCCTTTCAAACTAAACTGGACACTTGAATAGCCTCTTTTTTTGATAAATTGTTTTATTACCTCTGCAGGCTTTCAACACATCCTGTTATTCTTGATTACTTTCATAATAATAGAAAGTTTGATATTTGTGAGGTCAGTCGTTATAGTCTTTGTGCAATATGCATGCATATAAAATACTATTATGTTCCTTGTAAGGTTTATTATTGAACTATTTACATTGTAATTAAAAAAATAGACTTCTTTTTTAAAGACTGCAAATTGACCTTACTTAATTCCATCAGCACACACATGCGCTGGAGGGTTTTAGGACTCATAGCTCCGCTTAGGTACTAGTTTTGGTGGGTATGCCCCCTATAGTCCCATTGTAATAACTTCAGCAGATAATTTCTTGCTGTATGCTAAGTAGTTTATTGAGTGCTGGAATTGGAGTAATGGGTTACACTTATGATTCACACCTTATGATGATTCATTTGATAGTATTTTAAGTAGACTTTTTTCAGGTTAAATTGTTTGTCTTAGTTTGTTTGTAGCTGTTATTGTGGATAATTTGGCAAGAGCACGAAATGCTTTGAATTTATTAGCAAAGGATGACCAAGAAAATATGGTAAGTAGTTTTTGTATTGATTGTTGTGTGTCAGTTTTAATATTGTGGATTAGTAGGTGAGCGAAGCTAGCTAGACATTATGAGGAATAACACAATTGAGAATCAGGGAGATTTGATTGTTTATATATGTGTGTGGACGTGTATGTCATTTTGTACTTTGACCCTCACATTTTTGTGTTTGCTTGGAGGTCACCCCATCTCATATGCCACTTAATAGTACAGCGCATAAGTTGCCCATTCAAAATGTATGGGAAAATCGCTGTTCAATTGAAATCGCACGGAGAAAGTGAAATAGCGCATAACAACAAACAGCACGGTATGAAATAGTATGGGAAAGTGCACACACATGCAGCGTTAACCTTGAAACATACAGTTTGAGTAGTTTCTAGTTGGAGACAATGTCATTCTTTAAAGCTCTACCCGTATTAGACGGAATGTTTTCAACAGATTAGGAGGAGCTGTACATTAAAAACGAAGTTCCAGGGAAGCTAATCCTGAAATAAGGAAATAATGAGTGAACGATACAGTGTATGTAGCTACAATTGCAAATGACATTTTAAAAGCTGGCCTACTATTAGTGAGTGATAGCACGGGTAACCTGTGCTATTAGGGATCAATAGCACTCGTAAAGCAATTGGAATAGCACTCGGCTTCGTCTCGTGTTATTTCAATCACGTTGCTCATGCTATTAATCCCGAATAGCACAATTACTTGAGCTATTACTCATACAAACAGAATCATTTGATTTAAATCTTTGCCTGTATCACCAAGTGTTTACCCCTTTGAATTAGGTTGTTTCTCAGATATCTGACTTTTTGCAGACGCAGTTAGGCTTACAAACTTACCGAGTTCCTTTTCTGTTAGAATTTGTGGTGGTGGTAAGTTTTCTTGCTAATGCGCAGTTTGTCATAGCTGTATGCCCTAGCAGCTGTATTGTTCTTACTTAAAATCCATTGTCCAATTTAAGTCACGAAAATAAGTCTTGTGTTATGTTCGGTGGACCAGTGTTTGTGAAATTGCAGTGTATTACAGCTATTGCTTAAGCTAAGAATAGCACAAAGTAAACCTAACAAATGTATTAACTGCCTTTTCATAGCTTTTACGGCTACTATAGCAGTAAGTTAAAGTTAGGCTAAAATCCTGTGTGGTAAGTCTTTCGAAATGTTTTTTATTTTGTTTTTGTTTTTTCAAGTTGAGAAGTTGTGGCAAGTAATTACTATGGTATTAAAACCCTTTCCCATCACAATTAAATAAAAATTTGTCAGAGCTTTAGTAGTTGGAGTACTCTTTGTCAAGAACTACTGGTCATTTTAATAGCCGGAATAACATATTTTTTATTACTACTCGGTACAATTGAGGTAAGAAAGTAATGTACTATTAGCTAAAATACATGGTTAATGGCCACATAGCTACTTGTAACTACTTTTAGAAATTAAGCACCAAATGTGCGAACCCTCAGCACTACTAAACACTACCGAGCTATTATCATATAACCTCAGACCAAAAGAACAACCAATCTATTAGCTATTTTAATCAGGCGTCAATATAGCTCGAGCAATGAAATGGTACATGAAAATGCTCTGTCTTCATAAGAGTATAAGCTAAACAAGCCGAAACACTCACCTGTATATATTTTCAACGCAAAATTCACTTCTTTCAACTCCGTTAACTTCCCTGAGCAAATATAAAGCAAACTACACCGCAGGCTGCAAGAAATTATTTGCTCATCCCACAAAAGCTGGTACCTACGCGGAGCTGAAAGCTTCACGTTTTCTCTATAATTAGCCCGAAATTAAAAAAAAGTAGCACAATGAAAGGTGCTAAGTCTTTATTCTGAGTAAGTTCATACCCATCAATTAATTGTCAGTATAATCTCCAAAATCTGACCATGACAGACAAACAGACAGGACGACTACTATAACCCACTCGCGCATGCACGCTGAGGGTCAATAAATGGACTGAATGATGCCTTCCTAAACTAGGTGAATAGGAGCTAATACATTAACTTCAGGCAAACTAAATAAATGTTGCATGCATATTTTGTAAAGGCAAAAATCCATTTCTATCAGATAAATTTAGCTACTTGTAGTTTGAATTACTTGTCCCACAATGGCTCGGTCGCTATTTGTGCTGAAGCACATCCCTAGTTTATAGGATATTTGGGTATCACCTCAGATTTAAGTTTTAAAATCACAATAGTAAAGGAAACCTAGCATGTACTACTACTCTATTGAACTTTTGAGGAAATATTACAATAAGTGGTTTAGTAATTTGCATGGTATGTTTCCAGAATCAAGGTCAATTGGCTGAAAAGAAGGAGTCCACTGGTCCCATTTTAATGAATGCCTCTGGGTAAGATGTCAAAAGATGTCATAGCTTTGTCATTCTGGATATGTTACAGTAAAAAGCACAACCAAAGACAACCTTTTACATGGTGTCTATATCACAATGTTTAATTTGGGTAGCAATCGAGACTATACAAATCTCTAATGACAGTAAACTCCTCTTGCTGAACGATTGATGCCTTTTAGATTGGTCTTGACAAGACCTGCACGATCCAATCCTTCAGTTGGGTGAATTTGTTAGTACATTCAGGTGTCAAAATCTGAATTTTTTCTTTAACCTCTGGTTTAAATTAGGACGAGATTAATGTACAAAGTCCATTGTGGCCTCAGGTAATAAATATAGTTTCAATGCCGGAAATTGATCTTTGTCTACATGTTTGTATAAAGGATAACTTCATCCAGACCCTGGCTAAAAGGAAAAAAATTATAATGCTCTAGAAACTTGAGCATTTACATTATTGGAAGTATAGTAATTCCTTCTGTGTGTCACATATGGATGATGTGTGTCACATATAGTATAGAACAAATTTGCACAAGTTTTTTTTATTCTATGACTATTGACAAAATTTTTATTCTATGAAAAGAATGTACAGAGATTAGGACTTTATAAAGTACACAATTTCCATCCTTGAAAAAAAAATTTGAAGTTGTTTAACTCTCATGAAACATTTAATGTAGAAAAATGTTGATTAAGTTGAAGGAAAAATGAGACCAAGAAATGATATTGACCTTCCTCACTTAAAAACAAAAAAACAACAAAAAACAAGGTATAATAATATTTACTAGTGATGTGCTTCAGCATATATGGCGAGCGAGCTGGTCTGGCTGAAATTTAAATTTGACTTTTGACTTTTAGCTGCTAATAATTTCTATTAGTTAAATATTTTTTGTTTAGTTTTATCGGCGAGCGAGCGAACTTACAGGGGTAACACAATTGAAAATCGGGGATGTTTGTTTATTTATTTAGATATATGTTTGGACGTATGTATGTCATTTTGTACTTTGACCCTCCGTATTTTTGTGTTTGCTCGGCGTTCAACCCCGTCCCAAACTTCACTAAACAGAATCCTCTGGTTTAGCGACCATTACCCGTATCACCTTAGAAATTGAATTGTTTACCGCTTTGAATTGTTTTGTGGGTGCAGTTAAGACGCAAAAACTTATGGGAGCTCCATTTCTATTCGAATTAGTGGCGGTGGTAAGTTAATACGCTATTTGTCACAGTTATATAAGCCCTACTCAACAGCATTTACTTGACAATTCATTGTCCACTAGACGAACTACGAAGGTAAGTCTTGCGTAGGTATGTTCAGTTGTGTGAAAGTATTGTGCGTTACAACTACTATTAAGAATATCACAAAGAACATTTTAAATAACGTGACTTGATTTTGTTGCTTCTTTTTCAATTCAAATAGTTGTGGGTAGCAGTTACTATGGAATTGAAACCCCTTTACTGCATTAACTTAATTTAAAAACTCAACTTTATTTTAGTAGCTTAGTGTTAGTTGTTAAAATCAATCATTTAACAATAGTGTAGTTTTTAAGGCTCGCTCGCCATTTGTGCTCAAGCACACCACTAGTTGCTATTCTTTAGCAACAGACAACACTTTTTACACACTTGTCCACTGGATATACCAGCACAAGACCTGCGTTATATTCTTTTCATGACTTGACTATTGGACTAAGGGTTTTCAAGGTGTAAGCAATCAAATTTCCAACGATGATACAGGTAAGGATTGATGAACTAACGGTTTTCATTTAAGCTAATCGCCTTTCCAAAATACGCTCCGTTCAAATGTTCTATTGTACCAGAGCTCTAGTTGATACAGCATTACATTGTATTCTCTTAGTGACTTGACTATTGGACTGCGGATGTTCAAGTAAGAACAAATACATTACGTAAGACATATAGGTACGACAAATAGCGCATTGATGAAGTTAACTTACCACTGCCATTAAAAAATGAATTAACTCGGCTAACTTTGGAAGACCTAACTGTGAACGTCTCTCCCATTCTGTCTCCGTAGCACTTTGCCGTTATTTTCTTTTCCTAGCATTACTTGAAAGTCTTTTCACCCGAATTTCTTGCGCCTGCGCTAATGTTCACGTTTTAGAGTAGCCTCCTGGGGTGGACACACATTGACCTCTATGAACTTTGCCATATATACATATTTATATATAAATCTCGAATTGAGACCCGTTAGTGAGAGTCTCGCTTCGCTCGCCAAAAAACAAACCAAGAAAGCTATATAAGGCACATAAGTAAAATTTGCAAGCTTTCCGCAGGAGAGTCGGTAAATAGCTCATGTATATTGGTCATGTTGTTCACACAATATTTAAGACACTTTTAATTAGATCTTGAAATAGCAGCTAGGTGATACTGAGGTTAGTAATTTCCTGTGTATCATTGGAAACAGAATTTCGCAACTTCTTTCTGAAAAAAAAAGTTGATTTCCCAAAAGTGGCATCGAATTAACCAGTGTGGCAAAACATGTATGAAAATACACCCACGTATTCCTTTATATGTTTTTGATCTAGAGACTGGAATGAACACCATTTGGCAGTTTTAAATTCCTTAAAAGTCCAATTACAAAGGGAGAGATTGCATAGCAGAACTTTAGAACAGTTGGTGGACATGGTGGATCTATCCAAACTGGATCAAAATGTGTAGTGTCAATACTACAACAGTTCATGTAGAACTACATATGAATTCTGTGTGTGACATGCAAACGGCCAATATCATATTGATTGTCATATCAAGATTCAAACACATGGTAGTTTCTGACTAAGCTTTGGGAGAACAGCTATGTACAGAACTTACAACTGAATATAATGTGAGTGCTAGATTTATTCCTTTATAATCTGTTATGTCTTTTAATTGAAAAATACAAAATGTTTTACATATGGTAAGCAATAATATATATCAAGTTCTTTTTCATTAGTCAATTTGAGGATTGTTTTTGAATAAGTATTCCGCCTAAAAAAACAACAACAACAAAACAAATACAAACAACACAAGATGTATTGCATAGTTAGAAATAATGTTACTCATTCACATTTTACTTCAACTATGTACATATCAATAAAATAACTAACATGGGTGTGCTGTAATAGTGCAATGTAGTATGCTACTCTTCACTGTGGATTTGCCTCGCTTTTCTGAGCCATTTAGAGTTTATGCCAATATTTCTTATAAAAAAGCACAAAGTTTAGCAATAATGCAATTCCCTTTGTGCTGGTATAAATCACACAAAACAATGAGAGGAGTAGCTAACAATAGTGATATCGTCTCCGAGTAGCTTCCAGTTGAAGGACCAGCTAGATAGACTAACTGAGCTATGGCTAGTTAATCCCAAACTAGAAATTTATCTACAATGACTCGGGTGAGGTTTACTGAGGCACACTGAAGACAGAGATCTCTGTTAAGTAGAACAGAGACCTGGAGTGATAGAGAGAGCTTCTAATTTATATTGGATGAATGTGTGTGGGGTGACCATTGCAAGCGAAGAAGGTATATTCATATGAATGAAAGTGTTAATGTCTTATCAGGGGGGCAGTAAGCAAGTCTTATATTAGGGTTAGACTCAAAACTGTGCGATTATTATCAAGTCACAAATAGTTGTGGCAGAGTTGCTACTTTGGTATTGGAAGACCCTGGAAATTTAAGGTAAAGAAGTAAATCTGCTAAAATTAATGGTCAATGGCTATATACTGTAGAGCTGTTAGCCATTATGAGTAGCTGAGTCTTGTTGCAAAAAGCTAATGTTACTTATAAAGTGGCTAAATATTGTTCTTGATAAAGATACTATGTAAGCTACTATTTACCGGTAAAATCAAGATTTTTAACACTTAGCGCATGTGTGTGAGTGTGAGGGTTACAGTAGTTTCTTTGTCATTCATTTATTCTGTCAAAGCGGATTTGAAGATGATCAACTTTTAAGCCTTAAAAAGAATAGGAAAGAATAGGAACTCAGAGTAGATGACAATTTAAGTTCCTTTAATTTGCCACCTTATTGAATTTCAACTTCGTTTTTGAGAAAATGAGAGGAAAGGCAGAAACATGGCCATACCCATTCATTCATTTACCTATTAAAATCACGCATGCTCACATGAGCTTACAAATTTTACCGCTCCCGGTTCAGATTTAATAATTTTTCTTTTTAGCAAGTAGAAGTTTAGTCGAGATATGCTTTTGGAAGAGAAGTAATAGGAAGTGACAATTGCTTTAAAATTTTTCAGTTGGAGCTGAACAAAAAGGTATCTGGAAATTTGATTTGTTTTACTTTTATGCGGCTAAGGTTCATGAAATGTCCTCAATTGAATAAAAACTTACAAGGAAGTCGACTGGGTCTTCTGGCTTGATTTTACAGGTTTCCACTAAACCCTTTGTCAAAGTTGGCATGACATGACGCATAAGGTAGTTCCGAAGTGGCAAAGACTTTGCCTCAAGTTGCTCTTTCTCTTCTTTTTGAACAAGTTTTAGTTGTGCTTCCTAAAAAATGTTGTGAAGCAATAATGAATTCTAGTTTTTCCTAAATAAGAAAGTTGTAAGAAATGTTACAATACATACCCACTCAGCTTCTCTTTGTTGACGTTTTTCTCTCTCTTCTTGTTCTAGACGCTCCTTCAAGATTCTTTCTTCAGCTTCAACCCTTAGCTATTTGTGTACAAGATTATATTAAGTAGAACAAGTATTTTAACCTTCTTTACTTTTTCTTCCAAATGTTTTCTCTCTTCTTCCATTTTTTCTTCAGGAGTAAGTCCATAGTTTCGTGGTTCTCCTATCATTTTTTTGACAGCTTCCATCACTTTGGTTGATTCGGGACCAAGATCTTCTTCCACATCTTTTGAAACAATTTGTACAGTCAGTGTTAGTAACACATGATTCTCTAACTCACTGATATGATATGGATGAATTTCTTGTTCATCAAAATAGTTTAAAACTGTTATGTCATCTTCATTTTGCTGCCGAAACAATTCCAACCTTCGATTCAAACCTTCAAAAATAATAACAGCCTTGTTATAATTTTATAATTAACACCCCATCCCTACTAAGCTCTGAAGTACAAAAGTGTCAGTTATCCAACCGTTAGGACCAAGAGGTGCTCAGACAACTGAAATGTTGGGATAACTGTACACAATAAATACAACAACAACAGTATAACGAAAGTGGTGTGGTCGTGCAATTCTTTTTGTATGCACGTGATACTTTTAGATTTAAAGTGTTTGGTCTGAAGTATTCAGATATTTGACTAACATTCTACTGTATCTGGAATTGCTAAGGGAGATGCAATAGCTAATCAGCAATGGTTTGATAAAACCAAAGGATGATATAATGGCAGACTTAAAAGGATATTACCAACTGGTATCACCCAAGACTGATAAGAGTAATCTCTGACATCATTAATTACATTTGACTAATTGATTCATTCTATTTTTTTTTTTTTTTTGTTGAAAGTAGTCGATTTGCTGGACGGAATGAAACATCTTAATGAGCAATTTGACTAATTCTGCAAACTGCCACACATAAAGTAGTACTTACCGGATTCAGTATTATGAGTGCCTTCAACTTCCTTCTGAGGGAGGTTCATAACTCTTTCTTTTAAGAAGTCATCAGTTGCATCTAAAGAAATTACCACCTCAGGAATGGTTTTCAAGTTATTGTCCACTTCTTCATCACCACCCTCAGCATCACCTATTAAATGAAACACTTGATTTATCCAGTGAAACAAGTCATCTTTGTTTCATTCAGTCAGAGGAAGGAATTTGCTCCTTTCCTTCCTCCATATAAATTCTGTATAACGATCACTTCAACAAAACAAAATTAATGTGATTTGCTATGGGAGCATTTTATTGTAGCTCCAAACAAGTACATGTGCACTCTTCAGCGACCAAAATAAATAAATAAATAATATTCGTACCACCAGTAGAGTAGTAGATTCAACTAGTTTCCAATATGTGTTGTAAAAATAAATAAAAACAAGTTGATGACTATTGGTTGCTGCATTATACTTGGTGTCCTGTAAATAGTTACATTGTTTATACAATAATAATTCTTACTTCCAAAAAGAAGCTTGGCTTGTTCATAGGTCTTTGGGTATCCATCCAATACATAGCCTTGATTTTGGCAAGGTAAAGAAGTGATTTTTTTCTTGTAGAAATCAATTATGTAGTGTTCACTATATTTGCCATTGTTTTGGTCATAATCATCTTTAAGCATATCTAGCAACTCCTGAGCACTCTGAGCTTCTGCATCATCACTTTCATCTCTGTCTTCACCATTCTCCTCCACATCAGCACGAGCAGCAGTTCTTTTCTTTATATAATCAATATAAGAATAAAATGACATGATATTAACACAACCACTCAATTGGATATTTTCAGCCACTAGTATGTATGTATGTATACGGTATAAATATGAATGTATGTATACGGTATAAATATGAATGTATGTATACGGTATAAATATGAATGTATGTATACGGTATAAGTGTGTATGTGTTGTGTTAGTCTTTAAGTTTAAATAGTATACAATTACAGATGAAAGTCTTATCGACCAATTATCTAAGCTCTTTATTTTCAGCTCTATTTTAATTTCTTATTGTCATATTATTTTATACTAGCAATTACCCCGCCACACAGTGGCACTTTGACGCATAGCAAAGTAAGAGTGCAGTAGCATAAGATACTTCTATTTATTGCTATCATTCTCTACAGTTGGTTAAGGTTGCATCAATTTCCCTCTTCTACTCTATTTATTCCTGAATGACCCCAGTTTTTATAAGGGTCAAGTGGTTTAAATTTCTTACAACCAAAATTGTTCACAGATTTAGTCTTTAAATTTTAATTGACTCCCTTGAATGACAAAAATTCATTCCAATAAAACATAGCTAGTTGACTCAATTTAGAAATCACAATCAGTTTTTTTTTAAAAAGAATCTGATCACTCCATTACAGACACAATAGTCTTTATTCTGTTCCAAAAACAAGTAAAATGACTACAGTATTGGTTACATATTTGATAGAATTTAAAAAAATTTAAACTAACCAGCTTTTCCACACTTTCTTTAATAACACTTTGAATAGTCAGGTGGTGGAGCTTGAAATGACTGCATAAACGAGTAGCAAAATATGTTTTACCAGTATCTGGAGCACCTAGAATGCATATGCGAACTGATTGAAGTCCACGAGTATCTTTGTACTCGCGAATTATACTGCCAATATTTTCCACTAGTCCACTCTAAACAAACAAACCAATTGTCACACATATTACCATAATTTTTTACATAATGTGACTATTATGACATGTCCATAGCAATACTCTTCATTTCTCAACAGAACTTACATCAGCCTTCCATACTAATGACATGTCCTTTGCCAATGTTGCTTCTACCATTAAATTCACTTGATAGTGATCATAGTCACTTTGCTATAGTGGGTATGTAAAAAAAAAAAAAAAGTGAAATAAACTATGGTAAGTAGAAAAACTTGACAAAGTTCAACTAATTGTATATAATATGTTTACGAAAATTGCTGCAGAACCTAACAACCCTTAGCAGCATGTACACATATTTAGGATGACAATAATTAATCCTGTCAGTCTGTCTGTCATTCAACTGCATATCAATAATAGCAACCATTAGACCTATAATTGCTTACACTTGATTTGAGTTCCAGAAAATGTTACCCCAGGTAGCTTTCCACTACAAATGATGACCAATAAAGTATAGCTTAACCACAAAACTGGTAAACTCCTGCTATAAATGCTATAAACCCCCCCCCCCCCCCCTCCCAACACATACTTTTTTGTATAAGTTATGCAACAAGCATTTTTCAGCTGTCACAGAGCATACAGTGGGCTAGCAGAGATCAAACACCAAGATTGAATGATAAAGTTTTACCATCACCAAATTAACTTAGTAGTAGCAACAACACTTGATCACTATAGGAGTTAGACATAATCAACTTTACTGAATGCATTGTAAAGATGATAAATTTAAGACATTTGGTTGGCTTTCTCATGCATACTGTGGATCATTCAGTTCTTTAATGTTGTATTTTTTTACTTAAATTTACAAATATTATTAAGTCAGCCCTGTCTCAAAAGGAACAAATCTTTCAATTGCACTTTAATTATGATTTCCCACTTATTAGGCAACCCTTTACTGATAGTCACAATTCTGCTTTCTGTGGATGTCATTAATCTTCCTCTATTTTTTTCCCTTCATGTTAGTACCCTTCTAGGTCAATAAAATAAAGCTACGGTTAATTGAGAAATGGCAGGGTTTTTTTCTATTGAATTTTATCATATAATTATATATAAATAAGTTCCACTTTTAACAAAAAATAAACAACAACACTCTTTTCATGACACAAGTTTCAACTATAGAATTCATTAATAAGTTGGCCACCACTGGACAGAGTATGGCTGCCCTTGTTCATAATAGTTTGACCCTGTTAAAGCTCCTATTAAAATATTAAAATAAAGTAGTCGCAAAGAGAACGTTCCAGAGTGTTTAAAACCAGTGCCCCAACTTACTAACAGCTATATATAATTATTTTTGCGAGTGATCAAGTCTAGCTCATCATATCCCATATGTGTGTGCCAAATACCACTTGACTGAAAATGACCCCTCACAATAGTATCGCTGTATATCCTGTGCAGTTGAATTTAGCTGCGTCAATGGAAAACAGTACTCTTCTTTCTCTTTTTATTAACCCTCAGCGCACATGCGCAAGAGTGTTATAGTAGTCGTCCTATTTGTCTGTCATGCTCTGACTCTGGAGATTACTGACAATTAACCGTTGATTTAGGTATGAACTTACTCAGAACGAAGAATTAGGACCTTTTATTGTGCTACTTTTTTTTTATTTCGGGCTAATAGTTGAGAAAACGTAAAGCTTTCAACTCCATGTAGGTACCAGCTTTTATGGGTAACGTCCCCACGTCATAATCACGTGAGCAAATAATTTTTTGAAGCCAACAGTGTAGTTTACTTTATGCCCAGGGAAGTTAACGGAGTTGAAAGAAATAAAGTTTCGCGTTCAAAATGTATATTGGTGAGTGTTTCTGGCTAGTTTAGCTTAAGGGTGCAGTACCACTTGAAACCGCAGCGCTAAACCGCAGATGGAGGAGTTATGCTATGTATTTATTTCTCGTTGTCTGTTCAATGTACGCTTACTTTGTTGTTGCAGTTGAAACAGACACCAACAGACAGCTCTTACAAACCAAGTTTCAAGAAAAAAGACCGACCAGGAACTGAGAAACAACGGTACAAACCTTAAGGCTATTCAGCGATATTCAGGGGCGACCGTTGCAGTTACGAAGTCGATTTTTTTTTCCAGCGGTAGCCTAGGGGCTTCCCCACAACTTAACAACGCCGTATTTTTGATATTAGTATTTTTTTTCCATTTTTTAAAATATTTTTATATATTTTTTTTTGTATCCTATTTAAAAGAAAAAACTCGTTGTTATGTTTTTTTAGATGTGGAGTGTACCCCGTGTACAAAATATGAGTTCATTCTGGTCATCCAGTACTTCTGAATATCGATTTTTAGGTACGAAGCTAACTTATTGATTCGTATTCATTTGATTCTTCAACTCCGCCCCCCAACTCTGAGCGCGCAATTTATTGTGGGCAAAATTCCGGGTGGTGGCGGCTCTAATTAGAACCTGTAAGCAAAAACAAAAGAAGAGTTACTGTGCGAGTGAGCCCTGCGGGGAAGAGTACAAGACTTCTGGAATGTACTGGAGGGTCCTAGACAATGAAGAAACGGCGGCGTATTAATGGGGCCTGGAGTCACTCGTTTAGAATAGATATATCACGGCTCGCAGCTGCGACTTGAAGGAAGCATCTGCTTTGGTGTCTTTGGAGAGCTTGATAGAAGGTTGGTGTAGCGGGTAGAAGTTAGAAGCAGTTTCAGTGTTAACATCAACTTCTCAGAAATTTTTGGTGCTATTTGTTAAAAGAAAATGTGAATTATTACTTTTATTGACTAATGTTATTTTCTTTCTACAATAATATATATTTATCAATTAGGCTGTTTATTATCAATTATTATTTTATTGATTTATTTAAAATAAGACCAGAATCAAATTTTAGATCATAGTACTTTGTCTGATCTACCTCAACAGGAGGAAAGGTGCTGGCATGCTCTTCATAGAAATAGATGAGCTCCGATTATGAGAAGGCACAACGCCTTGGTTCTAGGGTACAACTGGCAGGTTTACAACAAAAGTGCAGAGCAGAAGACATGGCTTCCTTGTTCTCCAGAGGAGAGAATAGTAGACGTTCGGCTCTCCTAAGAAGTCATGCCTCCTGAAGGGAAGAATACTACATACATTCTGGTTATTTAGAAGAGAGGACATGGCACTCCAGTAGAGAGGTCAATGAGAAGGCACAGCTCCTCGGATCCCCTTGATAGTATTGCATACTTCAGAACCTTTGATTTTGTTCATTTCATATTGTATTTGATTATGGCCCTGCTACTATGGAGTTATGATTTATAATATTGTTTAGTAATAAGTGAACAAATATTAATTATCTGCACTGCTGCTTCTGCCCTACAGTACTGGTAGTCCTTTGAGGTGAATGCTCTTTGTGGTAAATTGTCTGGTACAGTTAATTGGTACGTGTTCAGTCGCCCGGAGAGTAAATTGGATCGAGTTACGGCGGGTTTTGTGGTATTCTACTGAATCGCTTAATTACCGCAGGTTCCGGTGGTACTGCACCCTTAAGACAGCATTTTTATGTACCATTTTCATTGCTCGAGCTATAATGCCTCAAGATAGCTAACAGATTGCTTTTTCTTTTGGAAGGAGATTATATTGTAATAGCTAGGTAGTGTTTAATAGCGTTGAGGGTTCGCACCTTTGGTGCTTCATTTGTAATGCATTCTAAAATGGCCTCCATAAGTGTGTGACAAAAACTGGCAGTCGCCATTTTTCACTTGGCGTGATGTCCCCGGCTATTCCTCTTTAATACGCAACTCCTTGTTTAAGGTAATAAGAAAAACCTCCAATTGCCTATTGAGCAGAATATCGTATACTGTACATTATTTTAGTCTGTTCACTTCTTAAAAGAATTTCCCAATAAGCTAAAAAAAAAAAGGGAGCCCTACTAATAGCATACATTGTATTAAACATACCGAAACTTCCTTATTGAAAAGTGCCTCTTCCTTAGGGACTGATTTACACTTTCCTGGTCCAAGTTCAGTACTTATTGCTTTAGTAATTTCTTGAAGAGTATTGTGGGAATCATCAGTAGCCAGAATATATTTGGTTTTTGGACGATTGTCAGCAATGTGCAAGACAATACTAAAAGTAAAAAGTTTCCTATTAGAAATGCATTTATCTAATTAAGCCATTCAACTTACTTTGCCAGATCAAGTACATGAATTGTTGGTATTATATTACTTCCATCTCCGAAAATAGGCAAAAAATGTGCCTGTCCATGCCATGCTGATTTAAACAAATAGTGGAAAACATCTTCTCCTTGACCATACATTATTCCAGATGAAACAACATAGCATATCAACTTTGACTTTTCCTAAACAAAAAGGAAATACATTAAATTGTTAAACATTATAGCTAATGAAAAACTTACTGTTTTGCCAAATTTTATCACATTCTTTTCAAGTGTTATAGCATCTTTAAAATTAGGATGTGGCCTTCGTCTTCTGTAGTCTTCATCAGTGAATGGTACATCTGGTTCTTCCTGTGATCACAACAAACATGCTATGATATAGTTTTGATACTACAAATTAAAGAAATCAAGGCTTTTCACGAGATTGATAGATTATGTGGTCCTTCTCCAACTGTACTCTTAGGTTTAATCATTCAGAGGTACAATCACTAACACCTTAACCCTTAGCGGATGAATGTTGATAGGATAATTTATTTATTTATTTATTTATATTTTTTTAAATCAATAAAAAGCAAGACAAAAAATACACGCACGCGTAAAAATTCGCAGAGATGACATTTTACCAGAGGAGCACGCGCGGCATGAAGTAAGAAAAAAGGTGAGTGCTAGTATAGTTTTATGCCTCTAGCATTATTCCTGTAGGCTAGTAGCCATGGTAATGCATTAGTATATTTTTCCTAGCACAAGTTTCCCTGTGTTTCTGCCTCTGCCTTCATCACGGGTGTTGCGTTGGGTCTCAACTGCTCTACAACTCTGGCTTGATGGGTGTCCATTTTAAGTGTCTTAGCCACACCCATTTCCTGGACTACCGTACTAGAATGCACCCCTCACATTCTAGCATATTTTTTTCACTTCTACTTGTCATTATTTGTTGAAATAATTCACTGTTGCTGTTGTTGTCTTTGAATCCACGATCATTCACCTATCAAACTATCACAATTGTTGTTATTGTTGCTATCATCCTCAAACATTACAATTCTCTGCAGATAAGTGCATAACAATCTTGCTGATATTGAGTGTGCTTACATGAACCAATAGAGCTTGAACAAGCCCGTCACGAATTCATGACAACCGTATTCTATTAACATACGTGTATAGTCATGGATTTGTAACTCCGGTACGCTCGGTACATAATGCCTGTCATGAATTAATTTGTGACTACGATCTGCTAAGGGTTAAAAATTTTCTTTTACATTTGTTCCTTGCATTACTGCCTAAACATTTCCCTATTTCCACCTAACAAAGTACCAGATAGCTTTCCCATTCGTAGAGACATAAAAAAAATATTGTTCATTATTTTCATGTTGCAACTCAAAAGCAATATTAGCGTCTTCTGTATTAGCTATTACAAAAAAAATGCTAATAATAAATCCTTACGTAATAGTTTTGTTTAATCGATTCCCTCTAACTAAACAAGGGTTCTTAAATAAGCTTCAAGATAGTGCTGTATCAGTCCAATAAAATGATTTGTGATATCTACTGGATTCGAGTATTTCTATTACATAATGTTTTTTCATTGTAGGTCAAATTTAGCTATCTATGAAATTTCTCACTTATGCTACACTTGCCCACAAGATTCTTAATACTCACTGGGTCTAGAGGCTTGCTGCGGGCCCAGGTCATGATGGTTGAAACACAGATAAATACCTTCTGAGTTGTGAATGATGACAAGCAGTCATGTAGAGCTATAACAACAACATCAACACAACTGATGGTGTGAAACTAAAGTACCATCACAATAAAATATGAGTACTATCATTGGTATGCGAGTGAAGCAAGTGAGATACTAATGGGGTGTTCACTTGAATTTGGGTATATGTATTATTGGTGGGCAAGTAAAGCAAGTGAGACAGTATTAATAAAAAATAAAAAAATCAGATATTATATGTGCCTATTCGTGTGGGATGCTCAAATACAGCTTTTTAGGCTAATTGCCCACAGTTTCTTCTGGTACTATAGCAGTAAGCAAATAATGATATTTCTTAGAAGTGCTTTTATTTCAAGTTGCAAACAGTTTGTGTCATGCCCTGAAAACCCTTTACCAGACTCAATTAAAAACTGCTGGTTTTTAGTTGCTGGGTGGGGAGCTACTCATTAAATAGCTACTATGCAGTTGAGGTAAGGCAATTTTCTTTGAGAAATTGTAAGATATTATTGCTACCATTACTTTGGATAATTTTAGCATATATATGTGTGTGTGTTGAGGAGGGGACATCAGTAAGCATAGGTAGAGTATCCGTTAACCAGACAAATTAAAACATTTCCAAAAGATGTAATTGTTACCTTGATGAATAGGAACTAGAACATTTGTTATATAATAGCTAGTCACAAAGAACATGTACACTTTCATGACAGATTGAGTTTTAGTTATATTTTATCTACTGTCGTATTATTGGAGATTACATGTATGTGAAAAGAAAATGTGCTTTCCACGTGCATGATTTTGACAAACATTGTAAAATGCAGTAAATTACCTTCTACTGCCCAAGATGCTTCTTCCACTTGTGAGGCAATCCCGACAGTATGATATAAAACAATATCACAAGACTTTAAAGTCGATAGAAATTCATCTTTGTCATTACTCTATAATACATACCAATATTAGAAAAGAAAGTCTACAACTTTATTCAAGCCAAATTATCACCAAAACCACCAGTTTTTGCTTACTTGAACAATGTTGTCAACCCAGGGTGGAACTTGTGCATCTGGATCTATAACTGAGCCTACCACCTCATAATTAACTGTATCCTTATTGGCTGCTTGTTCCATTTCTCCTGTCACACTTTCAGTATCATCTGCATTCTCAACTGTTCCACCCACTGAAGCATTGGCAAAAACCTATTGAAAGTAGTAATGAATCCTTTATGCATTTTCTAGGTAGTCATACCAGATGTCACAAAATTAGTAGTAATTATGTTATATAAGGGAATATATACCCTATTCAAGTATGATATTTTATTTGCTCTAGGTTATTCAGTTGGTGACTACTAAATATCTATATGAGTATAGGAACATCATGTCTGGTTACATTCCAGCTGGTTTGTATAGATGACTTTCTTTTTTGCTGTATTTGTATAGCATTATATCCAAGCAGTTCTGAGAGTTATCCAGTAGTCCAATAGTTTTTATGGTACAGCGGTTAGCTACAAACTGCTCTTTTTTTTTCTTTTTTTTTTAATTCTTAAGCTGCAATATTAATAGCTAAACTAGAAAAAATGTCATCAATACTAATGTGATAGTTCATTTCTTATAGTCAATTTTTTTCTTGGTCATTAGCTATAAGTATTAGTATTTAACCAGCAAATAAAAAAGCCATCTTCTAACGGCAATTAAAGTCATAAAAAAGTAAGAGTTTTGAAAAACATTACTTGTTGTAGATTTATCGGCTTCAGAAAAAACTTTACTATGGAGTGAGCTCCTGGTAGCAAATCACTGTACTTGGTGATTACACAATTATCGATTCTTTTGATACTACGATTGCAATTGCTATTAGGGTTTGGGTTTTAAATAGCTAGCATTATTACTTTTTATAAACATTAAGGCTTTAACTTGACCCTTTCGTTGAGAAACGTCTTTACCACATGCAATGTAAAACGAAAACATTATGACACCCGTTATGGTTCTAGCTAATAGCTAGCTAACGAATTAATTAGCTAAAATTTGTAACTTGCTAAAAAAAAAGGGGGCACACTAATTTTATTATATAGAAGACTACAGTAGAAATTCTACAACGCATATACCTTGCTTAGTGCTCTCCCTGCGTAGGTATCGACGCAGTTGACAAAAACTCTTACCATCCTTCTCGCTCGTTTTGAACCACCCAGGGACACGGTATTTGCACGCGAAAACTGAAGTTGCTATAGTAACAGTAATTTCAGGCGTGCACGTGACTTATTAGACTTGGACGGATATGTTTATATCCTAAGATTACTTCCGGAGTTCACATCGGAAGTACACGCCCCGTTTTAAGATTCGCTGCGCCAGCTCTTTCTTTGATCAACTTACAATCCTTGTCCTCTCGGTGGGTAGATTCTGCGAGGCGTGGGTAGATTCTGCGAGGCGCGGGCTGAGCTGGGAAGGTACGCTGGTGAGCTTGTGCGATTTTTTGTTTAAAATTTTCGATTTGCATTTTGTGCAGAGTGGCCTCTTGAAAGTTAGCTATGGAGCAGACTGTCAAGGAAGGACAACTTTGTAAAAGGGGGAAAATCAACACTGACTTTAAGCTGAGACACTTTATTCTTAATGGCAAACAGATAGCATATTTTAAAGGAAGTGTAAGTTTTGTTGCAATCAGATTCTATTGAAGCACAATTTGGTTCACTGCATTGAGTTGCACCTAGCCTGTTGTATTCTACTGTTGCATAATGTGTGCAAGTGAAGTACGATAAGTGTATTTTGTGACCATCAGTGAGGCCTTTAAAATGTGTCTTGACTAGTGAAGTGTCTGATTACTCAGAGACTAGTTATCCAAGCTAAATAAACTGGAAACTGCTATGTTATGGGACATCTGTTGAGAGGAACTATCAAATATATTTATATATAATCTCTGCAGTTGTAAGAGATGATGTGATAAGTCAGGTGGTGTTGATACATGTGTATGGTAGAGGTGTCTGTATTAGGAGTGGCTATAGTAAGTACTATACTTCTTGAAGTACTCCTACAATGGACACAAACAGTGTCCCATGGCCAGTAGATTGCCTTAGCTGAGATGAAGATGGTATCATGTGATGTCAGGAGTCATAGCGACCTAATAAGTCTCTGAAGCCCTTTTGAGAACATGTTTATTTCTTACCACAATTTCTCATAACTAATTCTTGACATGAAGATTTGAATTCCAAGATCATGTTTGCATCAGTTAGCTTATTATTTATTTATGGAACATAACCTACACATTACAGACTAAATGTTAATATGTTCACAACAGGAGTGATATGTGTTGTGGGAAGGGATAGTAGATTTCCTGTTACTCATTCAACAAGGGTACAAACATAGACTTTTTATGGTTTCATTGTGCCGATTATTTTCATTGAGGAGTTTGAAGGATATCCCCTTCCTACAGTTTACCTTCATCCCCCCCACCCTTTTTTTTTTTTTTTAACTACATTGCAAGGGCACACATTTGTAAAAGTATGTTCATGTAGCACAAGTTTACTGTTCATTAGTTTGACCAGGCCATGGGGGCCTATAGTTTTATATTATAATTTGATGTTAAACATACAATTATTAACCTCTAACCAATTGCATAGTAGAGGCTTCCACATTTTAGTGTTAGATTTATGTAGTCAATATTGGTTCAACTGAAAATGCGAGCGTATTGACGCATGTTTTTGTGCAGGGTAACTGTAACAAGCATACATATTTGATTTCATTCCATTAGTTTGAATGTCAAGAAAGCTAAATATTTTCAGGTGTTCTTGTTTACTTTTAGAATCATACACCTTCGGGAACCATAGAATTGAAGGAAGTAAGAAAAGTCTACTTGAACATAGATAACATATTTATTGTAAGTGATTGAAAATGTGTTTAACTATTTATAATGTACACAAAAGCGGGATTGGTTCCTACTTGGAATAATAAATGTTAACCCTTTTCCTGTCTTTTGTGACGACCAGTTGGGTAACATGAAAAATGTATAAATTAGCCCTCAGCGCACATGCGCGAGAAGGTTATAGTACTCAGTTTGTCTGTCAGTCATTCCATCACACGACAAAAAGTGGGTCTCGAAGATGACAGCCTTTCGAAGAATGAAACAAGCATCATATGTTGCACTGGACATTTTAAGTCCTTTTAATGTGCCAGAATTTTTCTTCGTTTCAACTTATTTTTTCAGAAAAAGCTCGTTATTTTTAGGCCTTATGATCGTAAGCAATTGTTTGTAATGCCCCTCTTGTCACGCCAAACTCACGTGAATAAATTATTTCTTGCCCCGGCTTGCGATAGTTTTACTTCATAGTCTCGGTGGTTTACCGGTTGGAGTTCCCTGTCGAAACTACCTGGTAGGAGAGCGTCTCTTGCATTTGTTCTTATGAAGACAGCATTTATGTGTACTGTTTCATTGCAAGAACTACATATTGGCTTGCACAAGCCACATGACTTGCATGAGCATATTACACCAAATATTATCTTTTGGGTCTTTGAAATAGCCAGCTAACTACTTTATAGTAACGCTGAGGGTTCCCACCTTTGGTGCTTTGTTTCTTTTCTGTGACATTCCAGCAAAAATTGAATTTTAAAGCAAACTCTTTACAAAAATGTATATGAGTCTGCAAAGAGAAGAGCTTAAAATACGGACTTAACTGTTTCTAACGGTACTTCCTGAAGCTCAATTTCTGGCGATCTCAGAGTTGCTACAGGGTTTAACAGAGTGCATCATAGCTTATTCACCTCCTAGTTGTTGGATTCAGAGCCCTGTGCTATTAAAATATTTGCAGGCGGACAGATGCTCAATGATAACCGTTCCAGTAGACTTTTTTTATTATAAAAAAATACCAGTGCACTTGTTTCAATTTTATATTACAGGAAGTACTACATCAGTAACGTAAAAATAAAAAAATAGGAACGTTATATTAGATGTTGATTTTTATAGCTTTCTATTCTAATCATGGTTTTTGTATCATTATTCAGTCATTCTGGGCTTAATAATAATAATAATAATAATAATAATAATAATAATAATAATAATAAACTTCTTTCTTACACCATGTTTTACCATCTTGCCAAAGTCCTCCTTAAGGGTAGATAATTGAATGCATCTTGGAAGCTCCTAACTGATATCTCTATTAAAATGACAGAAATTTTCTTGTCACTTCTCTTACATGCATCCTGGTGTTTTTTCACTCTTTAATTCAAGTTATCATGTATAGGTGAATCAACTAAAGATAAGAGAGTGAAAGAACATCAGGATGCCTGTAAGAAAAGCTATTAGGAACATACTTGCAGCAACATCACCAAAGTAAAGTTCTGGACAAAGCCACTAAGAATTACGAGTTATAGATTGGGGAAGCTTTATACATCCAAATAACATTAGAGAGCAGTGTATAAGAGACATTGGTTACTGCTTCTTCTTTTTTTTAACTTGGATGTTTCCAGATCTGTAAGTCACCCTGAAGGACATATTCAATAGTAGGCATGTGCTACTAATTTTCTGTTTGTAAAATCACCACCACGAGTTCAACCTTAGTGAACCCTGAAGACGAAACAGTTGAAATGTCGGGATAGGTTTAAATTATTGGCTGTACAAGCAGAGGAACTTCCATTGTATTTGTATCTTCATAATTATCTGAAACATTTGGGAAAGGAGTTTTATGAAAACGATGTTAAGTATGAAAGTATATAGCTTTGCTGTCTCTCTTGTAATTATTGTATAAAGCAGAATTTTTTTCCTTCTTAGTAATTTTATGAAGTTCAACAATATTACCATTGTTGTTCAATGTATTTTTTTTTAATGTGTGTGCAAAGGTTGCGCTTACTGGTTTGATATAATATAGTAAAGAGTTAGCACCACAACTTGTATAACCAGTTTAATTATCCAGCTATGTCTAAAATTTTTGAAAAGAAGACTTAAAAAAATTATTTCTTGTTTAATTGTACTTGTTCAGCATGTTCATTATAATTAGCAGATAGATTGACAAATAAATAATCCAAATTGTAATTACTATTAGTTTAATTTAACCTGTCTAAATGTGATTCTTATTGCAGATTGAAACCCCATCAAGAAATTATGAAATCAAAGGAGGTGAGTTTATTGTAAACTAGATAGCTACTTGTATAAATTTTAAATTTTTTGTTTATTTATATTTTTTCCTATTTTACAGAAACCAAAGAAATTTCCCAGTCCTGGGTAGATGCTATAATACAATGTATGAAACATGGAAACTCTTCTTAGACCTCTCTTATCAACTCAATTCTTCTTTTTCCTGGTCAATTTTCTTCACCATCTCTTTCATACAATTTGTCCTGTTGTGTATTTGTTTTTAGCTGTTCGTCACCTTTTTTTTTTTTTTTATGGAATGGATTTATCATTAGACAGAATATGCATACTACGTTGATACATGCTGTAAACTAAGTCGTTGTTGATTGCATTGGATCGAGTAGATCAACATCCGAGTTATGGTCATTTCTGAGAGTCGGTAATATTAGGTAAAGGGTTCGGCCAAACTCTGGACTAGTTTCACTTAGTTTGGCTTGCCCATTGGATGCAGCTGTTGAACAGACTAGTGAGGCAACATGGAGCTGCCAGAATATCCTGGCTGGTATCTAGGAGAATGCCTTGCATGCATCAAGCTTATTACTTTCACACGAGAGAATATATGAATGGTCCTAAAGGTAATTTTGAGAAGGTAAGGAGATATTTAGCCGTGCTTTAGCTATGATTTATACAATTAATAACTTTTAGCTGCATGGATGAGGGATCACAATTTGGGAGGGCTAATATAGTGATATACCACAATATCTACTACCCATTGATTCTTGTGATGTGAACTGATGTTCTGTACTGGTTATTCTTATAATAGAAAAATGTATCTACAATGCAAGCACTACCTCATTTTACTGTTATAGTTAAGAATAAGCCACTTTTTTTTACAGAATAGTTTTTATAAAATGTTTCCTTTCTTCCAGGAAAATATCCTAACTGTTCCTAACTTGCTTTCTCTTGGTCGCATTGCAATGTCTCCAGTGTTAGGCTATCTTGTGGTCAGCAGTCAATACACAGCAGCTTTAGGTCTTTTTACCGTGGCTGGACTCACAGATCTGGTATGTAGTCAGTAATTGCATTATTCATTCTCTGCAGAATAAGTGATATGTACAGCAATATGTATTTGTCAGTATAAAAGCACATTTATACATGCAATTTTGTTAAGTGTTCACCAGTCATGGCTCTCCATCAAGAATGGCAACATTTAGTACATAGCTTTCCTAGGAGTACCAAGTTGAGTGCTCAACAGCTATGATCGCAGGCCTCATAGTATTTATCTTGCAATTTTTTTTTCAGAGTCATAGTAACCACTTGCCATCCCCCCCCCCCCCCCCCCCCCCCCCCCTTAGATACATTATGTACAGACATGGTTCCAATGTTATGTACAACATACACAAATACAAGCATTATAGTCAAACTATTCCTTTCTAGTAATAATATTTGAACTATGCTATAAATGGTTGTTGTTTTTTATTTCATGTCAACATGAAGTATGTTTACTAAGATAAGATGAACTATTCTAACTTTTTTATAATGCTCAAGTAATTGTATGATTCTATGTAAAGAGTCTGACATTTTAATATTGTGGAATATTAATTGGTGACCTGTGTAGTTAACATCTGGTATTGAGTTTGACTTTATAAATTATATTTTGATTGGTATCATTTGTAGCATCTTAATATACATGCAACTTTTTTGTTCAAAAATTGTACCTCTTTTTAGTGGTTTTTACTCTTACTACTTACAGCAGTGCATATATAGAATGAGTAGCTTAGTCAAATGTTAGTCAAAGTGTGTTTCCTGAAGATAGAAACTTCCTGTAATATATTATTTACTTATTTATTGTAACGTTTCAGCTATGGGAAGTTTCCCCAATAAACACAGATACAACATAAAAGTGAAAACTGAATACAATTTTATAATTGCTTCTTGTTTGGCTTGGTAAATTCCACTCAGAATATTTGGGAAAATATTTATGAAAAATGGCGCAAATAGAATGACAGGTGATTGATAATACAGGTGAAGAAACTGCTGTGCAAACCAATTAATGTATTATTTTAAATTTTGATGTGTATCAAATAAACAGTTTTAAATTTCACGGGCGTGGGGGTAAACAATTTGTGGCAGATGTCCTCATGAAGATCATAAATTTAGCAAGACCATTTTCAGAGGGGGGAACAAAGTGCCCTTATGCATTAACCTCTTCTATTATGACTTTACCAAGTCCTACAATTCAAATAAACATTTCCTACTCCCAATGTCTATTTACCACCAAAGCCTAAACATGTCGTTAAGGAAATACGCTTAAGAGGAGGACATGGGATGGAAAGCTTTGTGACTGATCATGGAACTAGTATACATGGACATAAACACTTGTACTGCAGAAAATTTGTTTTTCCTTGTTAAATTATTCTCATACCACTTGTGCTATTAATCCAGAACACTACAGTTTTCTGAGTCATGCTATGGTGAAATTTAAACTCTGATTCTGTTATTATACTCCCTTTTCGTTGCTAATGTAGCATTGCCCAGGAATTCTCCCGCACAGTTTCCTAATGGACGAATTGTGGCAATGTTTAGATGGCCATGACTCATTAGATTGTTATTGTAGTATTCCACTACTGTAATATACTGTATTTCAGAATAATACTACACGTTGTATTTAATGACTCGGCTATATAGTATTAATATGTATTGGTTACATCACAAGGTGGAGGTCAATGTGGGACTTACTAGACCAAAGGCCAAAGACCCAAGTAGAATGATGTATTTCCAATACAGACTGAAATGAGTGATGCAAATGACTGATATAAATATATATATTTATTCCACACTAGATATCTTCACAATGATTGGCGAGCGAGACACTTACAGGGGTAACACAATTGAAAATCGGGGATGTTTGTTTATTTATATATTTGGACGTACGTATGTCATTTTGTACTTTGACCCTCACGTATTTTTGTGTTCGCTCCGTGTTCGACCTCGTCCCAAACTTCACTGAACAGAATCCTCCAATTTAGCGACCATTACCCGTATCACCTTAGAAATTGAATTGTTTACCGCTTTGAATTGTTTTGCGGGTGCAGTTAAAACTCAAAAACTTATGGGAGCACCATTTCTATTCGAGTTAGTGGCGGTGGTAAGTTAATACGCTATTTGTCACAGTTATAAGCCCTACTCAACAGTATTTACTTGAAAATTCATTGTCCACTAGACGAACCAAGAAGGTAAGTCTTGCGTAGGTATGTTCAGTTGTGTGAAAGTATTGTGTTACAACTACTATTAAGAATATCACAAAGAAGATTTAAATAACGTAACTTGATTTTGTTGCTATTTTTTCAATTGAAACAACAGTTGAGGGGAGTGGTTACTACGGCATTGAATCCCCTTTACCGCATATGTGCAGATGTGTAATTTAACAACTCTGACTTTATTTTAGTAGTTTGAGTGTTAGTTGTTAAAATCAAAATAATAGTATAGTTTAAGGCTCACTCGTCATTTGTGCTCAAGCACACCACTAGTATTTTTAGGTACGATATCACACAGAGTGTTATCTCATGGCTGTATTGCGCAAGCTCATTACCAGAGTAGTTATAGCAGCCTGGCTTACATGTTTTCTGGGTTTTTCTCTTAGTGGAGCCTAACCTGCCTGTTAGAGCAGCTGCTATAATGCCAGCTGGGGTTGTGGGGAGCCCCTAGTGAGTTTTCGCCAACTTTATACCACTTGAGTTAAAAAAACAAAAAAACTACTTCAGTTAAGATATCTAGTGTCGAATAAACCACTCATTACACTCTGTCAGAGTGATATGGCTAGATATTTCACTCTCAGGCTTTATTTTCACTCGCCTTTGGCTCTAGCCTGCTCCATGAAATATTTCACCATATCACACTCTAACTCATGTAATAAGTACTATAATATATAATATATATATATGTATATATACACATACACACACAAATGAGAGGGAGAGGGAGAGAGTCCTTGGGGGGCCAGGGCTGTTCGAGGACACATGTCAGCGGACTGTTTTTCACATAGTGAGAGTGATTGTTATGTTTCCTTATTAGGTAGATGGTTACATTGCTCGCACTTTTGATGGGCAGGCTTCATTTCTTGGTTCTGTTCTTGATCCTCTGGCAGACAAATGCTTAGTTTCAGTTCTGTGTGTAACTTTGGCCATGGCTTCTCTTATGCCAAGTAAGTATTTATATTATTTTGTGTACATTTTGACTGTCCAAGTTATCTAACGAGTAGGCATACAGTACATTTATTTATTTCTGATTTTATATCACAAGTCTATTTCAACAACTTTCATTGGCATTATGTAAGACAATTGCTGGTAATTGTGAGATGATAAATTTATATCCCAATTTAATTGACTTTGCATGAAAGATAGACTGCCAACCAATGTTTCTATGCATCTGAAAGTTTTCATTGATCTTTAGCTATTCTGCAAGCCAGTTATTAAAATAAAAGAGAAGGAAAATGACAATTAATCATTATAACAACTTTTTAGCCATTACTATATTCACATTTCGTATAAGTTGTGTGAATTTACTGAGCTAAAAGGAAGTGAGTGCTTGAACCTGCTAAATACTCTGTTGTTTATACTAAATTATGGTTATTTACGTTTGTGCGATGTATATACCTAAAAAAAAATATGTATGGGTGGCAAGAGTAGCATCATCCATGTTTTTTTAACCTTGTATTTATGGAATAAACTATTTTTGTTATAGTTCCCTTAGTGGTCATAATTTTGGGAAGAGATTTGCTGTTGGTGATTTCATCATTTTACTTGCGTTATGCCACTCTGCCTCCTCCAGTAAGTTGCTAGTTGACATGGATATAAGTTCAGATGAGTCTGTAACAGATTGTGAGAGCCTGTTTTACAGTCTTTTCCAATCAATTTATAGTCCTTTAGTCAACATCTTGACATTTACACAATTGTACTAATCATGATTTAAGTTATAGGACAAGTGGCCGTGCATGTCATCTGATTAATGGTACTATATATCAAACCTCTCAGAGTATCCGTGGACAGTGCACGAGTTTACGAATATGGCCATAATCTTTCTCCCTACTTGAAATTTAAGAAAATGTTTTTTTAATAAGTTGAGGCTGTGTTGTTTTTCATCATATTTTTAGATTACATGGAAGCGATATTGGGACATAAAAAGATCAACTGTTCAAGTTACTCCTAGTCTTCTTGGGAAAGTAAGTGATTATAAACTCCAGACTTGTATAGAAATTCTTCCTTCAAGTGTTTTTGATGCAAATCTTTAGCACTAAGTGCCCATGTGCGTGAGGGTTACAGTTCTCGGCTGCCTATATACGATTGTGGCCATCTTACACTTTTATCAATTAGTCATTATATTGATTAAAACGGCCTGTGTAACCGATATGTGATATATACAGCTCTGTTAAACACAATCTCTGCTATGATTCATATGAAATTTTTTAGAGCTATGGGTTAAAAGTAGCAAACCAATTATAGATCTGGCTTTCACATTATAGTTAGTTTTCCACATAATTCTCAAGTTTTATTATTTTTTTTCAGTTGGATTTATTTGGTTCACACTATGTACTTAATAAAACTATCACTATTTTTAATTTTTAATTATTTTTTTCTAATTACAGGTAAGTACTGTATTGCAGCTGTTTCTGGTAGCATCATCTCTTGCATCTCCAGTTTTTGGGTGGATGGGACATCCACTTCTTCAGGCTTTAGGGTAAGATTAAGATATTCTACATGTATATAGATTTTGTTGTATTTTAATAGATACACTAATAAGACCCTACATTGCTTACAGTATGGGGAAATATTTCATTAGTATGTTCATAAGTATTTTCATAATCCGAATTGCTCATTTTACTTGCTCAGTAGTTAGTAAGAAACTGTGTTCAGGATTGTCTAGCAAGGAGATGACCGACCAGTCTCCGAATGTTGTCTGTTGACATACACTACACAGTAGAAAAGATGACCGTGCAGTGAAGATTCATTAGAGGAGTGCAGGGAAAGCCAGAGTCCCAGTACAAACCAGTTAGTGGTAGATCAACTGCGGGGGTGTAAATCCCTGCTCACTCTCGCACAGTCTTGGTCCTCTGAATAAGAGCTTTAGTTTATAGATAGCACTGAGACATATTCTAATCATAGATTAAGATATTGTAAGTACGCTTGTAATTATTGATAGAATATGTACACACAGCTATTTGACACAGAGAGAAAACGAAAGGTAGCTGAATAAGACATGGAGTGGGTTACACAGTGTGAGAAAATATATAAGTTCTTTAAGTAAAATGCAAAGCATAAAAATTAATATTAAGGTAAACAACAGCCATCAACAATCTCCGATATCAGTTACGTATGTACCCGATAAGACAGTGCTGGTTTGAGGTAATAGTTGTACATAATCAGTTCAAGCTTATGTTTGTGAAGAGTGGTTCAAGCCCAAACAACTGAATAACTTGCTTCTTTTTGATTGGGCATTGTATTTTAGCTAAAATGTTTTTCGTTTCGTTTTGTGGGTGTTTTCCCAGGTATATGACTGGTATCGCAACAGCGAGTTCTGGAATTCATTATTTGTATCAATATAGAGGATTCAAAATACTCCATAAAAAACATCCATAATATTTTTTTGTGTGTGGTATCTTATGAAATTGTTCTCATAGTGTTTTTGTTTGAATGTTCATCATTTAGTCAATATTTAGGTTAACTCTCCACAACCAAGTTATTCATTGTCATGTTTAATATATAACATGAAGTAAAAAAGACACTGATATCAGCTAATAAAACTGGTGAGTGTTACATATTATGTGATACTTTTAATGCATGTACAAACAATAGAGTATCAACTTTGATTCCAATTGAAAGTATTACCAGCTGTATCTGCTATCATTTTAGCAATAGCCAAAGAAGAAGTAGCTCCTGGAGATGGAGCATTTCTCACATGAAGCATCTTTTTCCCCATCTCTTCTTCTCCTTGATCAAACACAAAATCTTCTACTAATCCACCTTCTGCATTCATAGCTTGTGCCCGTACACCTGCTGGGCCTCTATAACAAATAGTGTGACTATGAGAACATAACTCAGAAAACAGTTAAACATTTCCATTCAAAATATTTCATTACACAAAATTTAGCACTTGTCTCACCTTGAAATGTCAGCAGCTGTGATGGAAGGAATGAACTTCTGCAAGTGTTTGACCTGTGCCTTAATAATAATGCTCTTGTACATCTCTGAACTTCCAAACCTCCAGTTTTTACGAATGAGTGTCCACAACCCTCTAACATCCAAGTTTATCATTATTACAGCACACCTACCAAACAACACCACACTTACGTACTTGTATGATAACATTTCCTTGAGGTCCCTAAAGCTGATGGCTGAGTAACTATAACCTTCTCTAGAGAATGCTAGCACTGCATTAGGCCCCAGCCACACAGAACCATCCATTCTAGGAGTGAAGTGGACACCCAAGAATGGGTATTTGGGATCAGGAACCTAGATGACACCAGCGGACAGAGAGTCATTACCAACAAAGAATATTTGTTTGGTAAACTGACTGGGTAGATGTTGCCATTGACCATGTGTGTTTTGTCTTTGTTAAGGAGGAGATACTCGCCTCTAAAAGGCATTATCTTGGGTTCTTGCTTGCAACCAGACAACTGAGCTACTCTGTCAGACTGAAGTCCACAGCAAGTTATCACATGACGCGACCGCAAGACCATCTAAAAGATCATTATACAAGACACAGTTTTTAAAGATTATGTCAAGATACTTTCAAGAGAAATGAGTATATGACCATCACAAATTCTTACCTCACTTTTAGCATGAATCAGTACTTCATCTTTATTGTCTAAAAATAGCATATAGAAAGTCAGTCAACTTATAAAGTAACATGACGTAACAAGAATTTGGAGAAATGATAGAATGAAAGTAAATGTGTGTCTACATTGTTATGCTGACTAGGAGTAGTGGGCATTGTTAAATTTTTTAAATTATTATATTTTCATCTTATAACTGACTAGTGCAGACAGCTAATTTAAAATTATTCAACTAATTAGTTTACTAAAATAAGGAATAAATAATAACAAAAAACGAGGAATATAGTAGAACTTGAGAAAATGTTTTTATAGGTATGTAACAATGAGCACATTACCTGCAGCTATCTCAAACTTGTCAGCCTACACAGATAGAGTAAAAAATGAAAACTTGTTTCTTCTAAATATTTACACAGTACTTACTTCAAATCCAGTGATGATCTTTCCACCACCTTCTCTGAAGTCTTTACCATACGATCTAGCTACCTCACCCCAGTCCACAATGCCAGTATGTGGAGAATGCACCGCCATCTTACCCCCCTAAGATAGATAGTGTTGTAATCATACATAATGTAACAGTAGTGGAACAGTAGTAGAAGTAGTAATGATAATAACATTAAACTAACAGTGCAGTGAGGCTCGATCTTGAGGAGTTCCTCCCGGTCAATCATCTTCACATCTTTACACTTGTTCGCGCATGCTCTCATGTAAATTTTTTTCAACCTGGGAATCTCTTCATCATTTACTGCCACGATAACCTTCCCACATCGACGATACGGGATCTTCTTCTCATCCAAATATTTGTAAATGAGCTCGGCCCCTTCTACACACAGTTTAGCTTTCAGAGAGCCTGGCTTGTAGTAGATGCCCATATGAATCACTCCACTGTTGTGGCCAGTCTGATGCAATGCTGAATATAATACATAATGAAACAGAAACCATGCAATGCTGAGTATAATCCATAAAGAAATGGAACCACTAGAGAAATATTAGTACAAAAGGATTACAATTGTGTATCCTGTATGAATTCTTGCAAAGGTAACACTAACGGCAAACAATCATTACTTGAAAAAATTCAGTCCAGAAGCTGTTGATTATTTCTTCTATTCACTGATAGTGCATTGATACTTATTTTCTATAAGAGCTTGTGTGCAAGTAATCTAAACACCCGACCTATAACAATACCCGACCTATAACAATACCTAATCTAGGTTCCTTCTCCACCAGAGCTATTTTCATGTGAGGATAGCGTAGAGCAGTTTCTCGAGCAGTGGCTAATCCAACGATTCCTCCACCCACCACAACCAAGTCATAGGTATAGTCCGTATTCACAATAGGACCTGAAAACACCGATCTAACAACAAAAAAAAAAATACATGAGAATGGCACATTCTATGCTATGGTTCAGGGAAACGTCAGCCATATGAAGTCAAGTATATCACTTGCAGTAACTATTCAAGCAAGATTAGGCTCTCTTTATAATCCTAAGTGTGTAGGTAGGAATGTGGATTGAAACGTGCAAGCTAACTGTATACAGCTTGCACAACTATATTGATATGGTGGTGGCAGTGCTTACGAAGTTGACACTGTTTTCTTTAAACCTTCAAAACCAGAAGACAACACTGACACTCCATAATGCAGAATTGCCCCGAAGTTACCGCCTACAGGTTTCGGAGCAGCGAATTTGTCCATTATTTGAAAACTAAACTTTTCAGTTCAAGCCACACCCCTATATTCTAACCTTTGTTGCCGAGTACACTAATGTCTTCGACCCTTACCTATTGTAAACAAATCTGACGTTCAGTACCCACTTTCATACTGTTGTATGATGTGGAGGTGCAGAGCAACGAATTTCTCTCCGAGGCTATTTAAGTATTACCACACTAAAAACTGTTTTGGACATAGGGAACTAAAGCATGCTGAGTTAAATTCTTCGAATACTCTTCAAGGTGATCAAGGCAAGTTTTCTAGCAATTTTCTCGCTGGGAGGTGTGTTTTGTCAGAACTCTACATGTATCACATTTGTCTATGCAAGAGGCCCTGTATTGGGTGCTACAAGTAGCCAGTAGATAATGGTGCATTGGCATGCATCACTTGCATTGGCTTCATGCCTATCCTACTGGGGAGAAATGAAATTATGCTGTATTTTGCTCCCCTATCTCCTTGAGTCTTGACTCTGCATCTCTAATGCACCCAATTGTGACAGTGCTAATAAAACTCCTTGCTTGTAATAGTTTGTGTCAACATTAGATTCTCTTCACATAATTGAAGGGAGTTAGTTACTGTGACACATGCAAGTCTGCCAGCTTACAAAACAATAGGAAAAAATCTTAAGCGGAGCAATTTCTGGCCATGTTTGTGCATCTGCATTATTATTATTAGGATTAGGTGATAAAACTTATTTTCGTTCAATTATAAATAAAAAATGGCATGGTGTGTAGTGGATCTGCATATCTTGACAAAATTGCTAACACTGAAGAATTATTATGTATGTTGGTGTGTTGTTGTGGTCATTTGCATTTTGAATTATTTGACAGAAGTAAAAAGTTTGGCAAGTAATCTTTTTCTTGGCTCCTGATTGGACTTAAAAATCCAGTTGTTGCTAGAGAATACGTATTTGTTCTAATATAATAATGACATTAAATAGTAATATAAAAAATGGTACAAAACAATTGTAATAGTATAAAATGGTAGTATAGAATATATAAAATTAATAGCCACTACAAAATGCTAGATCAATGACAACTACAAAAACTACCACCATAAGTTATAAGTGTGAATGCACTTGCAACTACGCACCTGAAACTACTTCCATGACCCTTGAACCTGGCAGTGTTGTTTTAGATACTTTATCACATGATTATAATTTTTGTTGGTGCTTAACTATTCACCTAAAGTTTCGCCCAGTCAAGGGTGGAAGTATAGAGTGAAAATGTGTGACACTATCTTAAATGTACAGTAACTAATATACAGCTCTAACTCTCCCAAACCTCTCTCTTTAACAACAGACATAGGTAAAGTTATTTGATATTTGTGTTGTTGTTGTTGTTGTTGTAGATTCTCGTTTAGTTCGACTAGTTGAAGCTTACAGAGACCAAGGTCATTTGAAGGCTACTTTGAACCCATTGATCCAATGCTCTTCTAACCTTCCTGATTATGTCTTGAACCCAAGGCGATTTGGACTTGGTGATGATGATGGCCATCCATTTGAACTGGGAGGCATATTGCCGGCATTTGTTAATACCAAGGGAAGTCTTGCTGAAGTGACGGATTATCTAGAAAATATGTATTGTGGTAATATGACAATTCAAGCTTCTCACATTCAAGTAAGTGAATATATGCAGTAAGTTACAGTACGAATTAATGGTGATTTGGACATTTTATGCAGTGTCTTGCAACCAAGTTCTCAGCCAAGTTATATTCTAAAGGGCAGATAATGTTTTGATTAAAATCCAAATTGAAGGATTGAAGGCTTATTTTGTCTTGAGTGACGTGAAGTGAGACACTTGTTGGGTGTGCTAATTTGTGAGATATAATAATATATTATATAAATCAGTGTTCTCTCTAGAGCTTTTTTGAGTGGTGCCGCACCACTGGGTTTGCATGAGGTACTTGTATAAATATACTGTGCACCACTTGGTTTGTTGTTGTTGTTCTTGTTTCTTTCCTTTACATGTGCCGCCACATATTTACGCCCATGCATAACCCCATAGCGTGCATGCAACAATGTACGTGGATATTTTTGCACCACTTGGATTGAAAATCCCGGAGAGAATACTGATTATAAATAAAAGAAGACTTCGGCAAGAAGTCGAAACGTTGGGTTAAGTTATAATTAAAAATATTGGCTGTTAAAAAGAGAAAAATTTCCTATTATTATAATTAATTCGGCCGAGAATGACTGAATCATAAATAGACTTGTATCAATAGCATGTATGATGTCGTAATGATTTTTGACAATCATTGACTTTCTGGCCTAGCCTTGTTACAGACTAAATGTTCAACCTTTTTTTTTTTTTTTTTTTTTTTTTCCTACCCAACTATTATATGCAATGCATAATACCAGCATACCAAATAGTGGCTCTAAAAGTGAACAGCTACATATGTACGCTTCTATTGTGGTATAACTTGTAAATGTGTATTTTGATTTCACTGTGTTGGGAAAGACAAGGCGTTTGCTCTTAAATGTATGAATACAAATGGAACTAAAAACGTGTTATAACAGAATTAAAAAAAAACTAGAGGAGGAAGGCTGGATAAGGAAAGATAAAGACATAAAGGTAGAGAAGAATTAAGGAAAGAGAATGAAAATGTAAAGAAAATGAGAAACCAAGTTAGGGGAAGAGGAGGGAGATAAAAACAAGAATTCCATGTGGTTCTGAGTGTATTTCTTGGAATTGTGAGAACTTCTTTGCAGGAAATTAAAACTTTATGTGGTCTTGAAAAATAAATGTAGTCATTGTTACTTGAGCTGCTATTGAAATGGTGCTTATTAATTTAATACACTCACAAGTTTATGTCTTTTACTTACACTGTCATACACAGTATTTTCATCTATTACATTTGTTGTATCTACTAGGACCTGGCAGAGAGAGATTGGCTGTATGAACAATATGAAATCAGTAGGAATAATGCAGTTGCTGACAGTTCTAAGCAACAGATAGCAAAGCAATTGCTCCGTTCACAAGTATTTGACAACTTCCTGGCCAAGAGGTTCGGCACTGTGAAGCGCTATGGAGCTGAGGGAGCTGAAAGCATGATGGTCTTTTTTGATCATGTGGTGGGTGGGTGTAATGCCATGGGGATAGAAGAGGTAGTAATAGGCATGCCACACAGAGGGAGACTGAATCTCCTCACAGATCTACTGCAATACCCTAAGGAACTTTTCTTCTACAAGGTTGGTATACTGTAAGTGGCTGTGGTTGTAGTGATGTGGTTGTAGTGCCGTCCCTAACAAAAATGTTGCATGCTTTTTGCACACATTTTTGTATACATTTTGCACATATCTTGCTGTCATTCTAGCCCTATAATGTATATATGCAAGTAGCAAAAAACTGCTAAATATTTGGACACGTGCGCAAAATACGCGTCAATTGCATACAAGTGTAATAAGTGCAAACTGCACACATCTGTGCTTGAAAACTAAATATGTGCAAAACGTATGCAACATACAAATACCATATTTAATTGGCATGCATGCAGCATGTGTGCAATAATATTATTTTGAAACTTTTTTTCTCATAAATATTGTTTATTATTACTTTAATTAAAACCGCACCCACTACTGAATTATAAGTTTGAAAAACTTTAGTAAAATGGAATGGGGACTCAGACGTTTCCAGTTGTGAACTCTTTGTTGTGAACTCTTTGTTGGTGAAAGTCCCAATACACATGTTATCATTATATAGTGGTGAAGTTGACATGAATTACAGTGGGTTGCTATGAATATCATTAAAATGACTAGCTATTTCTGAGTGTTTGATGTCTTTGTGAAAGTGAGAAGGAGGCTGCTTGTGGTCTTGAAGGAGACTTTAGGTGTAAATGGGTACTTGTGTAGATCCATCGCTTCCATGATTTGGGGGCGTGTCACTCCTGGCTTGTACGGCATCGTTAAGGAGGCGTACTCAGAGCTCCATAGGAACGGTTTATGGGTAGGGTGAAGATGTACGTCCCTTTCCGAGTAGTTGACGTCCTTGAGCCACGCCCACACTAGCTTAGAGGGGTAGCCCCTGGCAATAAAGGTGTGAACCAGGGCTCTGCTCCATTGTTATAAACTCTCACGATATTTTAGAAAAATGCATAGTAATGCATATGGAAAAAGGTCGTGGTGGAACTTGTCACTGCAGCTTGTGTTTCTGAGTAGTCTGATGACCTCGCCCCTGAATATGCCTTTGAATGTTGCTGGTTGGTGTGCTAAGTGGAAGGGGAGGGGTGCTAGAGTGTCACAGCTTTCTGTACAGGGAGGTGTCCAGTAGGTTGTCTGTGGTGAACTTGTGACCTTTGAAGATGGTTAGGTCCAGGTAGTTGACTTTCTGTTTGTCCACTTCTAGTGTGAAGGTGAGGGCACGGTGGGCACTGTTCAGGTCTATGATAAATTGGTTGAGTGATGTGTTGTCACCCTCCCAGATACCAAAGACGTCATCGATATAGCTGCGCCAGTAATTATGATATCATTAGAAGTTTCACAAGAATTAATATTGATAATGTTTTCTATAGCATAAAGACATGGCATGAAAGCAGTAGAAGAGATGACACAGCTATTATGTTTAGCTATGAAAAAAAAACGTTTTTTTTTTGGCAAAATAGTCAAGATATTTCAAGTTGATCATAATTTCAAGCTATTCATTGAAACTTTAAGCTGTGAACCCGTCAGTGATAGATAGTATTACCTTGTATATACAAAGTTACTGGTTCTTCCTCCATTGTTGTTATAAACTCTCACGATATTTTAGAAAAATACATAGTAATGCATATGGAAAAAGCTGACTTATAAGTACTGTAGTTGATCCTTTCGAAAGAGAATAACATTAAGTGCATCATTCATTTTGATGCACTTAACTTTTGTGCATATGTTATTGCTTCATTGATTATCAGTATTAATTATGGTGTTTTCTAAGGATAAGAACTAAGACCAGTATTTAGTGAATGTGCGATATTATAATTAATAATAAAAATTAAGATACTCTTAAGTATCTTTTTTTTTTTTTCTTGATTACTTTGGAAACGTATAAAAATGCATGCATGCAAAATGCACATAATCTACATGCATGCTTACTGTTACTATGATACTTTGTGAGTGGTAAATGTGCGCAATATGCTAGAGAATTGTATATGTGAGAATAAACCATATAGTGCATGTATGCATAGTAGCTGCAAAGTGCACACATGCAGAATAAATGTATGTGGTATATATTAACAGAGTATGCATGCTAATAAATCCTATTTTACACACAAGTGCTATTTGCATGCATTTTGCACTGTGCGTGATATGTATGCAACATCCATGTTACAGTTATACATTTTTGTAAGGGGTGGTACAGTGATGTGGTACAGTAGATGTGGTACAGTAGATACCGATGCTTGCATGTGATGTGGGTTAGGTTTTTATGTGTATGTGTGTGTTCACATTAGCTGCATAATTGGTGAATACAGATGAAATATTTATTGAATGAAAGTTCATTTGATTTGAGACGTTTAGTATACTAAGTGGGCGGGGTTAGACACATTCTATGAGTGCATCAGGAAGCTATAAATAGCATCAACTTTCTCATAATTGGGACTGGCTAGGCTACACTCTTGTTGAGTGAGTGTTGACATCAGAGCATGTGGTGAAGTGAGAATAGGACTAGTTTGCTAACATAACTGTGATGAATGAATTTGTTGCTATGGTATTATTGTATATATATATAGTTGCAGGGAAATAAGGAGTTTCCTGAGGATTCTCCCAGCACAGGCGATGTCACTTCTCATCTCAGTAGGTTCTATATGACAGGCCATTATTGCAGTATTGAATATTTGTTCATAATGCTGTGTAAGTGTGGGGCGGTAGAGTAAGGCGCGAGGTATACTCACGGTAAGGGAAACTTGCTGGCCGCGAAGTAAGATATTCAGTTAAGCTAGCAAGTGGTAAGCTGCCACCAGAGTTCTCCCTCCCTTGACTGAGTTTTAAATCGGCGTATAAAAATAGGGAATATGGGTGAACTGGTGATACACATGCGTGGTTGGGCTTATATAGTGTTTCTCGAGAACCACGCATGCGCAAAACAATGAGGGATGGTCTACCGGAGGTCCGGGGCACAACGACTAAATACGACTTACAATAATTACGCATGTATACACTAATATCACTGTGCTGACAAAATAAGATAGCTAATGACACACACATATGTTCTGTCTTGATCTTCTTTCTTCTCCACTTTCACTCTGCTCTCGTCTCTCCTCTCGTGGGCACACCCACAGTAAGAAAGAGTGGTGCAATGCTCTATTTAGGTTCATGTGAGTTTGAACAAATTCTTGAGTTAACACTTTCACCACTGAATTGTCAGAGAAATAAAAAAATAAATAAACACTTTCTAATGTCTATAAAAGAAAAAAAAAACTGTAAATAGATAAACACCTTTCCATATCTGATACTAGACTGTCTGTAGCTAATTCTGAGTTCAGTATAACTTCTTCATCCTCATGTAAATCTCCACAACTTCTTTGTCTTCAAAAGCTAGTCAAACACTTGGATTCCTTCGTAGAGCAACTCTCTTTGTTCTTGAATGGTTTCTGTAGGCATAAATACCTTCTGTACCTTCTGGTTTACTTTAATCATCATCTAAAATGCCAAGGTTGCTGTTAATCCAAGTCTACTACCTCAACAATTGACTGCCTTGGTCGCCATTTTGAAGTGAGCCAAAACTCGGACAGCTACCTCAATGTTAGCACTGCACCCTTAGAGATATTGTCGCAAGGAGTTTGAAAATCACTAATTATATAGCTAACTTCTTGAGGCTATATTGTTCGAGTAATGAAGTCAACAACAGAGGAACAACGCTAGCAGTGAATGAATGTAAACGTATTTTATGATACAATAAATGAGATGTAAAAAATTATAAACTTAAAGATAAAAATATTTTCATATTTTTGTTATTCGATCATTGAATTTATTGTTGTTTTTGTTTCACTTTTTTAACATAATCATTAAATCCTTCATTTTTCACACAGTGATTTCTGTGGCATTCAACCGAAATAACTAAAAGTAAAGCTGTTAAATTGTGAAAAATGAAAATCTCATGCATGCCATTTTTTTATTTTATGTATATGCACATCTCATTGCCTGCTTCTTTTCCATCTTTCTTACAGTTTCTCGACTTCTTAGATATCTGTGGATACCTTACCATATTTGATCAGTATTAATTGTGTGTAAATCATATTTTTAATTCCTACTTGTGCAAAAAAAAAAAAAAAAAGCTTAAAATTACCATTAAAAAATTCTGCTGTATGTTGTGTACAGCATCTTCTGGGAACCTAACCAGTAGTAATGGAGGAAGCGTTCATGTAACCATGTTACCCAATCCATCTCACTTGGAGGCTGTAAATCCTGTAAGTGTGGGCAAGGCAAGAGCCCGGCAACTTACTAGGAAGGAGTATCCTTACTCTGCTAAGGACTCTCCCCAATCTAGTCATAATTCTGGAGTACTTTGTCTTCAAGTTCATGGCGATACAGCTTTCTCAGCTCAGGGCATTGTATCAGAGACACTTTGTCTGGCATATTTACCTCATTTTAACATCGGTGGTACTCTCCACCTCATAGTCAACAATCAGCTGGGATTCACCACGCAGATGGACCATGGGCGATCTTCTGCTCACTGCAGTGATATCATGCACAGCATTGGAGCTCCTATTATCCATGTGAATGGAGCTGATCCTGAGGTACATACGGACGTAGTTCTGTCAGTTAACTGACTGACTCTTCATCTGTCGCTATTAATGTAGTAAAATGTGTTTGTGTAGGAAGTATTACGGGCAACATCCATTGCTATGGCTTACAGACACAAGTTTCAGAAAGATGTTATTATAGATTTAGTCTGCTTCAGAAGATGGTAAAGAAATCCATATATATATAGCAATGCATACGTGCATAGGTAATCTTTTACGTGCGCACACAGTATTTGTGAGTGGTGAGTTGGGTTTTTTGTTATTATTGTTTTGTGACACAGATTCGTATATAAAAGGATACGATTTGAATACAGATTAAAGTGTATCAATAAAATATTCAGGATCCCTGTATATAATTACTGCTCATACTGTAAATAACCACCCGTAGCTCGAGCCTTGTTAACACTTCAGGGTGCACAAGTAACCAACCAATCACCTGTGGAGCATTGGTGCATTGTTCTATATCTGTAATATTTTGTTTAGGGGTCATAATGAATTGGATAATCCGTCCCTGACACAACCTCTTATGTACAAGACTATTGAGAGGGAGAGGAGCATCCCCGACTGCTATGCCTCAAAACTAATAGTAAGTAATTATTACACGAATATATCCATGTCATGGATGTGTTGCTATTCCTGTCACATTCCTATGAAAGTTCGTTGCTAGGGACAGTCAAGGATTTGATCTTTACCATATATTTTAGTATCACTTCATTCAGTGTTGTGTGGTGTCTTGTGAGTTCAAAGTGATGAGAAAGATTTGGCAATATTTAACAATTCACAATAGTGATAGCTACCAAATCCTTTCTGTTTGGATAATAACTTCATTTGCTTGTGTCAGTTAATATGTATGTGTGTGTTCTCTCTTAAATAAGTAACAACAACTTAGCTAGTGAAGCTCACTGATTTTTTTTAATTGTGTCCTGGAGTATTTATTATGCTAGACTATGTTTGTGAGTCAATGTGTTTAATAGGATGAAGGAGTGCTGACTCAGCAAATGGTGGAAGACATAAAATCCAACTACTGGACTAATCTTGAAACTAGTTTGGAAGCTAGCAAGACATACCAACCACAGGTGAGGAGATATCATCCCAACCACAGGTGAAGAGGTGTCATAATACAATCTAGAAGGGCAATTATTCTTTCTTAGAATTTAAGAGGGGCAATGAAAATATAATATAGACAAATTTTGTTCCCTATGCTGTACTTAAACACATTTTCAGAACTATGCTGATTTCAGTCACAAAGGCGAAATGCTACTACTGAAGAATTTCTACGGAGACAAAGGCTTTCTACCCTTTACCTGTCTTAAATACAACCCTGGGAGTGTACTCAAAATGTCGAATCTTCATATTGCGTAATACATTCACAGGCAACAGTATTACTACTTGTGTACTTTTATAATATTACTTGGGTAAGACAACCCTGACATTGGAGTACCTCATTCAAGCCAGCCAATGTAAGGTAATAGACTCAGGACGCGTTATTGCGGACTAACTAACTTTCATAACTGTTTGCTGCAGTACAACAATTATTGGCAGAGTTGGAAGGTGTTGCATTGAATCCTGGAGTGTGTCCAGTGTGTGTAATGGCTCTAGCAGAGAGTGGTGGGAAGGATAATGATTCTATGTGGGGAACTGTACAGAACTCTGCTAAAGAGTACAGAGTGCAGTTTAAGAATTACGCCTTAGGGCAGATTTGAGCTGAATCTGGAACTCCTATCTAGTTTTGGAGATCAAGCAACAGCCTGTAGCCATTCGGTTCCCCAAACCCTTGGCATCCAGTCTCATCATCAAACTATTGTAATTTATTGAAGGGTGTGCCTAGCTGTGTGACTCAGGTTGACCAAGGCTTCAGTTACAGTAGTGTCAGCAAATCAAGTACCTTTTACAGGATTGTTTGTTTAATGAAGCACTCTAATACTCAGCTATGACAGCCAACAGGCAACACACTATCTAGTGTATTGATTACTTTATACTTGCAGGCTCACTCTCACACAATTTATCACTTAAATTCTTTCTCAGCCTTGTTGTATTGAGATGTGTCCTTTTTCAATGGGTTTTTAAATACAGAATTAAGAAAAGACTATGTTTTGCTCAATCACAGTGAACAATAAAGTTGAAGATGAATATGATTAGTTTATGCCTATTAGTTAGTGTTTTTATGATACGAAGTGAAGCACATTGTGTAATATATTCATGAAGCACATTGTGCAATATATTCATGAAGCACATTGTGCAATATATTCATGAAGCTCATTGTGTAATATATTCATGAAGCACATTGTGCAATATATTCATGAAGCACATTGTGCAATATATTCATGAAGCACATTGTGCAATATATTCATGAAGCACATTGTGCAATATATTCATGAAGCACATTGTGCAATATATTCATGAAGCTCATTGTGCAATATATTCATGAAGCACATTGTGCAATATATTCATGAAGCACATTGTGCAATATATTCATGAAGCACATTGTGCAATATATTCATGAAGCACATTGTGCAATATATTCATGAAGCACATTGTGCAATATATTCATGAAGCACATTGTGCAATATATTCATGAAGCACATTGTGCAATATATTCATGAAGCACATTGTGCAATATATTCATGAAGCACATTGTGCAATATATTCGAATGCACATTGTGCAATATATTCATGAAGCCATTGTGGCAATATATTCATCAGAGCTTCATTGTGTCTATCTATTCATGAGCACATTTGGGCAATATATTCAATGAAGCCTTGTGCCATATGCATGAACACATTGTGCAATATTTCATGAAGCAACATTGTGCCATATATCAATGAAGCACATGTGGCAATATATGCATGAAGCTCAGTGTGCAATATATTCATGAAGAACATTTTCATATAGTTCTACGCACATTGTGGCGATATATATCCTGAAGCACATTTGGGCAATATAATTCATGAAATCTCATTGGTGCAATATATTCATGAAGCACATTGTGAAATATATTCATGAAGCACATTGTGCAATATATTCATGAAGCACATTGTGCAATATATTCATGAAGCACATTGTGCAATATATTCATGAAGCACATTGTGCAATATATTCATGAAGCACATTGTGCAATATATTCATGAAGCTCATTGTGCAATATATTCATGAAGCACATTGTGCAATATATTCATGAAGCACATTGTGCAATATATTCATGAAGCTCATTGTGCAATATATTCATGAAGCACATTGTGCAATATATTCATGAAGCACATTGTGCAATATATTCATGAAGCACATTGTGCAATATATTCATGAAGCACATTGTGCAATATATTCATGAAGCACATTGTGCAATATATTCATGAAGCACATTGTGCAATATATTCATGAAGCACATTGTGCAATATATTCATGAAGCACATTGTGCAATATATTCATGAAGCACATTGTGCAATATATTCATGAAGCACATTGTGCAATATATTCATGAAGCTCATTGTGCAATATATTCATGAAGCACATTGTGCAATATATTCATGAAGCACATTGTGCAATATATTCATGAAGCACATTGTGCAATATATTCATGAAGCTCATTGTGCAATATATTCATGAAGCACATTGTGCAATATATTCATGAAGCACATTGTGCAATATATTCATGAAGCACATTGTGCAATATATTCATGAAGCACATTGTGCAATATATTCATGAAGCTCATTGTGCAATATATTCATGAAGCACATTGTGCAATATATTCATGAAGCACATTGTGCAATATATTCATGAAGCACATTGTGCAATATATTCATGAAGCTCATTGTGCAATATATTCATGAAGCACATTGTGCAATATATTCATGAAGCACATTGTGCAATATATTCATGAAGCACATTGTGCAATATATTCATGAAGCTCATTGTGCAATATATTCATGAAGCTCATTGTGCAATATATTCATGAAGCACATTGTGCAATATATTCATGAAGCACATTGTGCAATATATTCATGAAGCACATTGTGTAATATATTCATGAAGCACATTGTGCAATATATTCATGAAGCTCATTGTGCAATATATTCATGAAGCACATTGTGTAATATATTCATGAAGCACATTGTGTAATATATTCATGAAGCACATTGTGCAATATATTCATGAAGCACATTGTGCAATATATTCATGAAGCTCATTGTGTAATATATTCATGATTGTATCTTATTGTTTGAGAGTACAACAGAGTTCAAGGTGGTTGAATAAGTTATGTCAGCTTTTTTACTAGATATTTTTATCCATGGTTTCCCTCTCCTGATCCCTTTCTTCCTGAGCCATCTCAGGTTTCTAATTCCTCTCAACTCATAGATTCCCTTCATCTCCTTTGCCTATCTCTCCTGCTCCTCAGTATCTCTGTTCTTTGTGTGTATTTTCTTTCACTTCTTACTGAAATAGTACATCAGTCAGCTTTTTTCACCTGCTTCTATTTTTCTTGATCCTTGCATTCTCCTGCTTCTCTGCCTTTCTTCTACCCATGATTTGTGGTAGATTATGGTTTGCTACTGTAGGTGAACTCTTTCCCAACTGAGTTCAGCCAATGAATTATTCATGGATGCAGACACTGTCATCGTTACTGACACACAAGTGTATTATTATATAGATCAAATATGTGTAGTTTATCATGTACTGTTGCCACGGTATGGTGTTGACATTTCATTTGTTTACTGGATTCTATAAAAAAAATAAGAAGAAGAAGAACAACAAGGTGATGTCACATAACATGAGTTATACTGCTGAAGTGTGAGTGAAGCTAGCATCTAATGTGTATGTCATGGCAGATGTATGAAGTACATGTACTGTATGTCCTTAGTAAGTAGTATTCTTAATATTGGCGGCGAATATTATTGCTGTTGCTTGATGCTATCCCCATCAGAATGATGACTAGAATAAAACAGAGTATTACTCCAACTATAATGGCAACTACAGCTACTACGATGAAGATCCAAAACGCAGCTACAAGGAAGACATAGACGTTGGCAACAGCTCCGAATATGATAGCAAAGATGTAGTAGCCAACCCAGCCTCCTCCATTGAGTATCTGGCTCACTACCACTCCCATATCGTCAACAGCAACTCCAGCACACACGATAAAGGTCAGCTGCATTCCTGCATATAATAGAGACAGCAAAACTATTCCAGGGTTTCTGAAGGGATATTCAATCTTTTTGAAGAATGGCCTATTGCGCAGCTTCTCGTAGTCATTTGAAAATCTATTGAAGTAGTCTTTCAACTGTTGCATCTTTTGCTGTGTAGACATCTTTCGAAAGTTTGTGCTTATCTTTGCTTCATTCTCGTCATTGAGATCATCACGATCTTGGAAGAAGTCCCCAAAATCGCCAGTCTTGAGTAATTTAAGTTGACTTGTGAGGTCGTTGAACACACCAATAGGAAACTCCTCTGCCCACGGCTTGGTTACAATGAAGAAAGAGAGGTATCCCAGAGTTGGTGCGATGTAGCCAATAACTAACATAATGATAAGATGCCCACTGTAATAAATGCTCTCATCAGCATTTCCTGGTTCATAAAAATGGCGATTGTCATAGCGGATTTTACCGCCTATAGCTATGAGCATCATGATTTGAGCCAACATTTGAAATATAAAATGGATCACGAAGAAAATTTGATACTTGAAAGCTTCCTTTACTGCAAAAAAGCCAAGTTCACTTTCTTGTCGGGAATGAACTTCAAGAGATCGAATATTTTTTAGGTGTCTGATAGATCTGCCGAGTACCATGAGTCTCACTGCATACACATAGAGCAGGAGAGAGATGCACGAGAGGAGGAACAAAGAAAATCCCAGACGATCCGAGTGAGAAGAACTTTCATGACCTCTACCCACGATGACTTCAAAAATATCGCAAACCAGAAGGGGGTAGACTAAGACTTCAGCTAGTATCAGACGAACAGTATCAAGTTTGTCATTGCACCACAGCAGGCATTTGCAGCAGGGTTTTGTAGCTTCTTTTCCTTCAGCAGAACTTGCTTTCTCTTTCTTTCTCAAAATAGAATAACAAGTTTTGCAACTTTGACATTTGATCAAAGCACTTGCTGCGTCAATGAAGGACAAAATACTAGTTATTATAATGAGGATCAAGTGAATGATGTTAAACACTTCATTCTCATTGAATGACACTGTGGCTATGGACAGGATCAACCCAATCAAAGTGGTGACTAGCTCTAAGGCTACCCACACTTCTCGAGCCACATCCAATACTAATGGAAATATTATTCTTGATAGCAGTTTACGTCCCTCATCGCTTGCTTTTTGAAGGGTTGGAGTGATGAACTCCTCCTTTTTCATTTGTGGGCTTTTACTTTTTGATCTTCCAGGCAAAATGCTCAGTAGATCACAACTACAGGTTTGGCAGCAGGCATTCATGCAGCTAGTGCAGCAAGAAGAACTAGATTTGCTTGAGGTGTCATCCGGATTGAACTGAGCTATGCTAGTATATACAATGGGACGGATTTCTTGCAGAAATATTGTTTGTTCCGGGGTAAAGCTGACTATCGGCGCTACAGGTTCAACAATTTCTTGTGTTTCATCACCAATGAAGCTATCAATATCAGTAACAATATTTTCTTTGTCTTCTGGCACTGGTGTGGATACAGGACTGAGGCACTGAGGCATCCCACAACTGGTAATGGCATGTAAAATACGAGTGAATATGCTGCAATCAGGTTTGCACTCACGGTGTGGCGGGGTTGTGTCCACCACCTTGAGTTCTTCTTGGTCTTTGATAGATGCTGTTGGTGTTGGTTTTGATGACTTCCTCATTCTTTGTATTAAACCATAAATTCCACAAGTGATGATCATAAGGAATACTTGGATGGAGCAGGAGCAGACCTTGTTTTGCTCGTTAAATATCTTTGGATCTACACGAATAGGTTTTTCATCAATACGGATAGCATTAGTTTGCCTTTTTTTTCTTTGTTGCATTAGGATAGGTATTCCACAGCTAAACGTTATGTAGCAAGCTTCTGAGTATATCTTGCAGCAATCTATTTCACCGTCATCATCATCATATTGAAGGAAACCATGTTTAGTCCGCTTTTGGGAGGGAAAGGAGTATTTTTGGTCACTCCCGTATGGATTAGGAAAAGTAAGTGGAGGTGCCGGACTTTGATCCTCAGGAACTGGGGATAGTGCAGGTTTGTCTAGACTAGCTGAGTCTTCACTGTCTGTCCCACTCGGCAGATAATCGTCAATCCTACTGTAGGAATGGTCGGGTGTATTTTCATAAGATGTTTGCAGAATTGAAGTCTTTAATTCTTGTTCGGTTTTTTGAGACACTACTTCAGTCAGTGATGGTTGGTAAGCAGAGTGGCTGGCATCGTTATCATCAGAATGGGGTAAAGTAGTCTTCACTCTGTCTTCTATTGGTTGTAGCTGCCTTTCTGGTATCTGCATAACTTGAACTGGCACACCAGAAGTTTGTTTATAGTCGTTGAGATTTTTTTTTTCCGTTTGTTCAGACATTTTTCTTTCTTGTATTTGTGGGATTTATCTCACTAGAAAGTGGAGCAGGTTTTGTGAGGTGATCCAGATTTTATAGAAGTTGTTACCATGATAATTGTATGTATTTTTAGTACTCTTGAAATTATTGTTTTATTTTTAGCTCTCATGAATGGCGTAGTATGGAGTTTGCTGCACATTTAACCAGGCATTAAATATATACATTTGTAGCTATTCTATCATCTTGGGGGTGGACACAACTATCTGTTATATATTCACAGATCTCATGTGAATTAGGGGGTGGAAATATTACTTTATAGACATAACAGAATAAATAGAAATATTCATTCGAATTTTGTTATTGTACAAATAATGAATTACAATAATACATGTAGGCATGTAGGTTATTGTGTTAGGTCAATCAAGGCTCAATTTGTTTCCTTTATATATTTTTTTTGTTTGTTTGTTTGTTTGGTTTTGTTGTTTTTTTTTGGTTTCTTTTGTGTTTGTTTTTTTTTTGGTTTTATTTATTTGTTGTTGTTTTTTTGGTTTTGTGTTTTTTTGGTTTTTGTAATCATAGAAAGTGATAAATGGATGGTTGTGAAATACTTAGTCTGCTCTGACGTCCGTAGTTTAGCAGTTGTAAAGTCACATTATTTGCCACTATCAATAAACAATGCCAGGAGATTGCTTTGGCAATGAAGCCTCTTGCCACAATTTACAACAGCTGAAATGACTCGAGTTTTTTGGTGCAGTATTTACAGTTAATCAGTCTACTTCAGCAAGTGGCACAAGAATTGTCTAGTATACATACCACTGTTAGTGGAACTTGTGCATTATTATTCACAGTATTCTATGATTCAGGTTTTGTGGCATGGGAGTAAATTTACTTTCTTCTCTGATGCTATAACACAATGTGGATAAGTAGGTAGCGTTTAAGTCATGTGATTATGTTTAGGTAAAGAGTGGTACACTAGAAGTGCTGTTTAGTGTTCTAGTGATGTGCCCAACAGTGAGTGAGTGAGCTAGTGATCTGATGGAGAGAGTCAGAGAGACATAAATAGAGGCAGGAGCATATAGTCATGTAGGTATAATGACAACTTCTTTATGCATATCACAAAGCCAAAGAAAGGGTTGGCAAGTTTAAAGAATTTTTCAAGAAATGGAGTGGGTCTCACATAAAGAAGTGACATTCAAGACTCGTGTACGTAGAGACACTTTTAATTAGTACCTGTATGGTTTCTGGGGTTTCAGCATTAATGGAAGAAATTCGGTATTGGTTTATGTCAAATCTCTTCAGTTAAAACACTGAGTGTTTGTTTAGAATAATTCCTCAAGTTGAACATCATTAAACTGTACTATACACAGCTGACCATGCTGCAGTGGTTAGTGTAATCTGACATTTTGTATGATAGAGTTGAATGTGTTCGAAACTGTAGAAGGATTTATTGATATTTAATTATTGTTGTTGTGGCTAAACCCAGATACTTATTATTTAAGCTTCACTCATTGCTCTTCTAGCATTTGTTCACCTTTAAGTGAATTTTATTTGTGTACATTAGAGGACTGATTTACAAGGCAACTGGAAGGGCCTTCAAGATGCAAGCAGAGCACTTACTTCATGGGATACTGGTATGTGTATAGATATCACATACATATGTAGGTGTAAACACATGTGTATAGCCTTAAACCATATATTGTATGTCTAAAACATGTATTGTATGTATTAGAAATGTAAACTGTTGTAGGATATAAAACATAATGTATGGTTGTAAAATATATAGTCTATAGACTACAACGTGACAATCATAGGGCACAATGTGTATTGTACAGTGGTACGATACTGTATTTACAGTAGTGGGCACAATGTATCTTACATAGAAGACAGTGTATTGTCATAAAGGACAGTTTATTGGCATAAACAAGTGTGTGTGTGTGTGTGTGTGTGTGTGTGTGTGTGTGTGTGTGTGTGTGTATAGGATGCTCTGTGGATATCCTTAAATTTGTTGGAGCAGCTTCAGTCAATGTACCGAACTCTGTGGTAAGTTTTATTATTTCTTAGCAAAGATACTACAGTTAGGATGAAGTAACTATATAGGCAGTCAATGAGCGACTGAAGAAGTCCCATGTTCTGGATAGGCTCAAGAAACTGGAGAGTGGACATGGCATAGATTGGGCGACTGCTGAAGCTCTGGCCTTGGGCACTCTTCTATTACAAGGTAGAGGACACGCAGGTACTCTTATTACCAGGTAGAGGGCACACAGGCACTCTTATTACAAGGTAGAGGACACACAGGCACTCTTATTACCAGGTAGAGGACACACAGGTACTCTTATTACCAGGTAGAGGACACACAGGCACTCTTATTACCAGGTAGAGGACACACAGGTACTCTTATTACAAGGTAGAGGACACACAGGTACTCTTATTACAAGGTAGAGGACACACAGGTACTCTTATTACCAGGTAGAGGACACACAGGTACTCTTATTACCAGGTAGAGGACACACAGGTACTCTTATTACCAGGTAGAGTATTACAAGGTAGAGGACACGCAGGCACTCTTATTACCAGGTAGAGGACACACAGGTACTCTTATTACAAGGTAGAGGACACACAGGTACTCTTATTACCAGGTAGAGGACACACAGGTACTCTTATTACAAGGTAGAGGACACACAGGTACTCTTATTACCAGGTAGAGGACACACAGGCACTCTTATTACCAGGTAGAAGACACACAGGTACTCTTATTACCAGGTAGAGGACACACAAGCACTCTTATTACCAGGTAGAGAACACACAGGTACTCTTATTACCAGGTAGAGGACACACAGGCACTCTTATTACAAGGTAGAGGACACACAGGTACTCTTATTACCAGGTAGAGGACACACAGGCACTCTTATTACAAGGTAGAGGACACACAGGTACTCTTATTACCAGGTAGAAGACACACAGGCACTCTTATTACCAGGTAGAGGACACACAGGTACTCTTATTACCAGGTAGAGGACACACAGGCACTCTTATTACAAGGTAGAGGACACACAGGTACTCTTATTACAAGGTAGAGGACACGCAGGTAGAGGACACACAGGCACTCTTGTTACAAGGTAGAGGACACACAGGTACTCTTATTACAAGGTAGAGGACACACAGGCACTCTTATTACAAGGTAGAGGACACACAGGCACTCTTATTACCAGGTAGAGGACACACAGGCACTCTTATTACCAGGTAGAGGACACACAGGTACTCTTATTACCAGGAGAGGACACACAGGCACTCTTATTACCAGGTAGAGGACACACAGGCACTCTTATTACCAGGTAGAGGACACACAGGCACTCTTATTACCAGGTAGAGGACACACAGGCACTCTTATTACCAGGTAGAAGACACACAGGCACTCTTATTACCAGGTAGAGGACACACAGGCACTCTTATTACCAGGTAGAGGACACACAGGCACTCTTATTACCAGGTAGAGGACACACAGGCACTCTTATTACCAGGTAGAGGACACACAGGCACTCTTATTACCAGGTAGAGAGCACACAGGCACTCTTATTACAAGGTAGAGGACACACAGGTACTCTTATTACAAGGTAGAGGACACGCAGGTAGAGGACACACAGGCACTCTTGTTACCAGGTGTGCACTAGTTCATAGTGACATTCAATGCTTTTATCCAACGTGTTGCTGTAAGAAAATTCTAATTTATCACTGAAATATAATTGTGCTAAACTATAGCATGACGTATACTGACAGCCTAGAGTTCAGTTGAGTTTCTCTATCCATCCATCCTAATGCCGATCAACAATTTCTCATTTAGTTGCAGTCTACACATACAGAAAAATGCCAATTGCTTAGTTAACAAAACATCTCATCAACTTTGGTGTGTAGGTTTAATTGATTGATTTGAGATTATTTTATTTATGTATTTTTTTAGGGTTTAATGTTCGATTGAGTGGCCAGGATGTTGGGCGTGGCACATTTAGTCACAGACATGCCATGTTTGTGTGCCAGGACTCTGATGCAGCGTACATTCCTCTCAATTCTATTTCTCCTGCGCAGAGAAATTTCTTAGAGGTGAGCGGTTGTAGATAAATACACTTATTATAATTTCACTTGTGACTAGTGAATTCTCCTCACTTACAGCTACATAAAAAAAACTAAACTTACTTTTTAATTTAGCAACTTAAATTAGACTTAAAATCAGAATTTTCTAGCCACTCATCATCTGCAGATGTGAATACAGATACAACTGATTCAAATGCTCTCATATTTTACACAGTAAAATTTTTATTGATTTAAGATTTAGTCATGAAAAATACAAATCTACAATAAAAGATTTTACTTAGCAGTAACAAGTTTTATTTATACTCCTTAACATAATTCTTCCTCTATTTTTGGGGTTGTTATGACTGTTTGTTGGTGTGTTGAGAGGTACAAGTAAATGTCTTACCAGTTTGGATACTTCAGTAGTAGCTAATTTATTATATTTTCACACCAGGTAGTCAATAGTCCATTGAGTGAAGAGGCAGTGTTGGGATATGAATATGGCTTCAGCACTGAAAGCCCACAACACCTTGTGTTATGGGAGGCTCAATTTGGAGACTTCTTTAACGGAGCACAATTAATATTGGACACTTTTGTGTCATCAGGACAAGGTACGTATGTCAGTTGTTGTTTTAGCCCTAGAGCTGTAGCGAGCCCAATCTAAATATACATAGCTGCAAAAAAGTGCAGTTGTCATGTTTCATATAGAACGGCTGCTTCCCCCCATCCCTTCCCCCTCCCCCCTTCCCTTCCCCCAGCGTCTATGGGTAGTAAGATATTGTAAAATGGTGCATGTGTGACCCAATACTGATCAGTACGTGTGAATCAAGCCTGTAGGAAACCTTACATATGTGTATGACAAATAAATGGCATGACTTGTGTATTTACAATGAGTATGTGAAACAGACTTTATTGATGCTTATTCCTCCTCCTCCTTCTCCTCCCTTAAAACAATCTGTGATAAACACATCCAGCAAAGTGGTTGCTTCAGAGTGGTTTGGTGTTGCTACTGCCCCATGGCTTTGATGGTGCTGGTCCTGACCACTCCTCTTGTCAGATTGAGAGATTTCTCTTGCAGGCGGATAGTTCTGAGCATGCTCCTGATGGTGACAATGTCAATATGGACATTGCCCATCCAACCACTCCTGCACAATACTACCACTTACTCCGGAGGCAGGTAGGCATTTATGAATGTATCAAATGTATATAGTGGGAGTTTATATTTATACCCAGTAATTTGAACATGGCGCTGAAAGGTGTAGTGCAGAAAGGACTAGACTGTACTAATTTTCTTGTGATAATGTAGCATTTTTCTTTTATTGTTTGTACTAGCTATGTAGCTGTATGTTTCAAGTGGATGGAGATTCTGGTGAAGAGTAACATTTCAGTCAATTATTGGTGGGGGCTATAGGCGGCTACTATACAATTATATTTAATGTATCATTATTTCTCTAATTGCTTTCTTAAATGTCATTAGATGGTGAGAAATTTTAGAAAGCCGCTTGTTGTGCAATCTCCTAAAATCTTACTTCGATTTCCAGTGAGTTCTGTAGATTTATATATTCATTCAAACTGACAAGTGAAACAGTTCTTTGTATACTTTTGAAAGGAGATTGGTAGTTGGTGAAAGATTGTAGCAAAGTCAAGTATGTGAATACAGTTTCTTTGACAAATATGTACATAGCTTGGTAATGTAGTAGGAAAGGATTGTCACTAAATAAATCACAGCCTGTTTTGATAGTAAGTGTAGTCTCACTAGCAACCCTGGTTGACAGAATTGAGCCCCTAGCCATAGCCCTCCCTCTCTCTCTCCCTCCCTCCCTCCTGTTTCAATGTTTTATCACTTAGTCAAATATTTTGACTTTTTGCAGAAGCTATCACTTGTGAATGATTAAAATTACATACTAGGTGAACTGTAATTGGCTTCTGCAAGGAGATTAAAATATTTGAATTATTATTCAACATTTGACTGGTAATAAAAAATAAAAATTAACATTATTTTATATAATTAGCTATGAAAAATGACGAACAATTGAAAAAATAAAATCAAGCTTACTAAAAGGACTTGTGATATCTTTTTCTCTGCTGCACTCGATTCTGTGTAATTTTAAATGTTTCGAAGAAACCGATTCAAATATCCATTTTTACACAATGCAGGCTGCAACTTCTAGTCTGGAGGAAATGGCTCCAGGAACTTGTTTTAAACATGTTTTGACAGATCCTCATGTAGACCCTCAAAAGTAAGTCAGTTTTAGATTGTGAAGAATGTGGAATGTGAGGTAATAGTACATATATGTGTATGTATGCACATGAAGACATACATAATAGATATTTTACTTAATTATTATTGGCGAGTGAGCGCAGCGAGCGAGACACTTACAGAGGTAGCGCAATTGAAAATCAGGGGGGATATTTGTTTGTTTATATATGTGCGTGTGGACGTACATATGTCATTTTGTACTTTGACCCTCGTTTTTGTGTTTGCTTCGTTGTCTACCCCTTCCCATACCTCCACTAAACAGAATCTTTCGGTTTAGCGATCCTGTATCATTCAAGGAAATTTATTGTTTACCCCTTCGTCTTAGGTTGTTTCTAAATGCCACAAGACGCACTTAGGTCTTAAAAACTTACTGTTAGACTCAACACTGTACAGTAATTCTTTAGAACTTGTTGTTTTTTCAAGTCGCAAATGTTATAACGAAAGTTTACTATGTGTTGAGACCCTTTACCAGACATAATTTAAAACTCTGCTGTTTGTAGTAGCTGTGAAAGCTTGTTGTCAGAAGCTACTGGTAGCTCAGATTGTCAGAATGCGATATTAGAGACTACAGATAATACCAGTACTCGGGAAATTAAGGTTAAAGAGTAGTTCTGTATTTGTTAGCTAAAGTGTGGTCACAACAGCAGCTAAGTACTTGTACTTTCAGAATGGACTGATGAATTATTTTGAAGTGTTTGTTTGTGCACAGGCTCGCTCGCCATTTGTGCTCAAGCACATCAGTAGTTTATTTCTTCCATATGCACAATTTTGATGTGAATTAAATAGGTGAAATAAGTCATGTCTCAAAATCTTGGTGAACTGCGATACAGTAATATTTATGCCGTAGGTATAATGTATATTGATTTTTTTTCCTTTTTTTTTTTTTTTTTTTTTTTTTTCATGTTGTTGTTTTTTTGTGTGTGTTGAGCTGTTATTTAGTGTGTTCTAATGGAAATTGAGGAAAGCATATTATTTAATTGTCCAACAATTTATTGTATATAAAATGTAAATGATTGTGTATTCCCATGCAGTGGAGTCAGTGGTTTGGTTTTAGGTTTCTACTGCTGCTTTGCATTCTGTCTTGTGTACTTTCAATGTATGGGGGAAAAATGTCATTATTTCTTTAATTGTTTTGTTTTGTAGAGTGAAACGTGTCATACTGTGTTCTGGGAAGCATTATTATGCTCTGGACAGCTATCGGAAAGAGCATTCTATTTCAGACACAGCTATAGTTCGTTTAGAGGTATAAGTCTCACTTGTAATGATAAGCAACTGAGTTCTCTATGTAGCTAGCAATGGGGAATGCATAAGATGTTTACTGATTGTAATGCAACTACAGAATAGCATTTTGGAGTGTAGTTGTAATAATGATAGGTAAACACTATTTCGTATCTAAGAAGTTACGATGCTTGTTGTGTTCTCTCCTTTTTAGCTTTTGTGTCCTTTTCCATCTGGTGATATTTATCAGGAACTATCTAAGTATAAGAATGTAAAAGGTAAGTTTAAGTTAATAATAATTTAATAATGAGTAAGCCAGCGAGACACTATCTGAGTGTACAGATTTTAGCCAATGACATGTACTGTGTGTACACATGTGGTTCATTGGTAGTGCACGAAACAGAGTGATGAATTAGACGACCTGGTGGATACAGTTATTCTGGCCTTTGGCTAGTTATGAAGCAGACCTGAAAGTTCTTCCATTTTTTAAAACTTTAAGCTATTGCCAAACACAATCTACTGTAGCAATAACTATTTCCAATGACAATAAAACCCATACCAGTGTCAGCTTCTCTCCCTCAATGAATGTGGCCAGGTTAGAGCTGGCTGCCACTAATGTGAAGCACATCACTATAAGAGCATATACCTACAAGACTTGTATCCTATTCCTCTTTATTTTCTTACTTTTGTTGTTACACCTTTTTTATCATAATGTCACACTGCTCAATCTGAACTTGAGCCACTTTCAATATTTACATATACATTAAAAGTATGTGAATAATGGCGGTAGTATTTTAGTTTTGCTTCTGTTCAGGGTTATAAATATATAGTTATAATAAACTATGCTAAACAGATCAGTCCAGATTCAGATTCACTAATTATTAAACATTTATCATTAAGGGTGCTGGGACATAGCAACACCTGCACACATAACCACAAATATCCACCGTGCTCACACTAGTAAAGCTTCCCGCCCACCAATTGATAAAACTAACCGAGGCCCCGCCCCAGCTATAAGTTGTTATATGAACTAAGTAATTAGGTAGGGTGCTGTTGCTTGAAATGTTATGAAAGAGATGGTGGGTAGAGTGTGCAGGTGATAAGTGGTCAATTGGTGAGTAGCTGTGGAGGAGCCCAAACTGTATGAGTTTTAACCTTTGTCAGTACAGTCATGTTTATGCTCAAATTTTTTGCATTAATTAGATATCATTTAAAGCAGTTAGAGGGTTTATGCACAATTTGATTTTGTTGTTTGCTAGAATATGTTTGGAGTCAAGAAGAACCTGCAAATAAGGGGCCATGGACTTTTGTTCATTCTAGATTTGCTAATCAGTTGGGGCACAAGGTATGTGGTCATGTATGAATTGTAAGCTTCATTTTCTAAACGTGTGTATTGTGATAGTTTGAGATATCAAAGGAATCTTTTGTTTAATGTGTGGCAGTCATAGTTCAGTCATTTGAAGGTTTGACTTTAAATAATTAATTGCTACAAAAGTTTTTTTTATGGATTATGATACTGTTCCACATCACGTTCAACGTACTAAAAATCTACCACAATCTAACCTATTATAGAAATGTGTTATTTAGGTAGCTGTCCATAAGCTCATTATGATATTCATGATATATATAAAATTTGCTGGCCATATCTTTTTTTTACTCAACTTTGTTGTTGTTGTTGTTTTTTTTCAATTTGCAACTCTGCAATACTAGACAAGGAATTAGCTCATCTCAAAACAACCTTCCTAGCTAATGGCTATTGTGGGTCGGGTCGGCAAGGAAGCACACACGGCACCGACGCAACACCGGGTAGACACCAGAGACACAGACACGGGGCTCTGATGACCGCTGCCACCAGAGTCCTCCCAAGGTTAGCTAGCCCTGCTCTGAGTTTAAAATCAGTTTGGGTTTTGCCAGAGATTATGGGGGAACTACTGAGACGCATGCGGGTCCGACGTTATATACCGACTGGACTCGCATGCGCAGGTAAATATGAAAGGGTCAACCGGAAATCCGGGGCACAAACTAACATACGCATACATACTAAAATACAACCATGTATAATGACACACAATGCTGATAAACATAATAAAAGTTACAGGTGACACAACATATAATTGTTCCATCGTTCTATCTTCTTCTTTCTCCATCTTCATCTCTTATTCTCCCCGCCCACATCTCCCCCCCCTAAGATTTGGACAGGGGACAAAACTGATGCTCCATCTTGGGCGGGCGTACTTGGTGACTCGACATCATCTGAGCTCCAACACTGTCTGCTCATACCGTCTGCATTCTGATGTGCTGCTCCTGGTCTGTGCTGGAGAGTGACGTCAAACTGCTGAAGCGCCAGGGCAAAACGTAATAGTCTCTTATTCAGCCTGGAACCTTCCAGAAGAGCAAGACATGGCTTATGGTCAGTGATCACGACTACATGCTTCCCGTATACATGATACTCAAAGTGTTTGAGAGAAGCCAGGATCGCCAAACTCTCGAGTTCCGTAACGCTGTAATTCTTCTCAGCTGGTTTCAGTTGCCGAGAGAAGAATCCTGCGGGAAGTTCTTTTTCTCCCCTTACTATGTGGAGGCAGGCTCCAATGCCACTCCCAGACGCATCCGTATAAAGGGCGAAAGAATCATCTGGAGCCGGAATAAACAGAACACAAACACGACACAATGACACTTTCAACTCACAAAATGATTTGTCCATCTCCTCTGTCCACACCACCCGGAGAGGAGCCTTCAGTGAAGCAGCCGGCGTGAGGGCACTTGAGTAATTAGCAAAGTTGGGGACAAACTGTCTATAATAAGAAAAAGACCCCAGAAAGGAACGAAGTTGCTTCTTCGTCCTCGGGCGAGCAAAACTAGCAAGGGCAGCAACCCTGTGCTCTGGAACAGCCAACAACCCTGCACCAATCGTATGGCCTAAGTACAATAAATGCTTGCGACCAAAACAGCACTTTTTCAGCTTAATAGACAAGCCAGAAGCACCAAGACACTCTATGACACGTCTCAAATGGACCAAATGTTCAGACCACGAATGACTATAAATGACAACATCGTCTACATAATTGCGACAACACTCAGCAACAGGTTTCAATACACCCTCAACCACGGCTTGGAAAATTGCCGGGGCATTTTTAAGACCAAATGGCATCCGTAAATACCGGAATTTGCCAAAGGGACAAACAAAGGTTGTATACTCGCTAGAACTTTCGTCCATAGCCAACTGATGAAAACCAGCGGTTAGATCCAAAGTTGACAGACACGCATTGGGACCGACTTGTTCCAAAATCTCAGCAAGAGACGGCAACCAATACCTCCTGAGAGGAGTGACTAAGTTAAGTTGCCTAAAGTCCACACAAATACGGACACTACCATCCTTTTTACGGACAGGGACAAGTGGACTTGCCCAGGTAGAATTGGATTGGACTATAATGCCATTACTCAACAACTTATCAATCTCAGATTTCACAGCATCCCTAATACCAGCGGGGATTTGCCTAGGGGGCAAGTTTACGACGGCAGCGCCGTCCGCAAGAGTAATCTTGCAGGTACCGGCTGAGCATAAGCCAGGAGTATCACTAAAATGGCTTCTAAGGTCACTTAAGAGGGCATCCAGCTCGTTTTGTTTAAAACCCGGGCACTTATCTTCACTCAATTTAGCCTTGCTACACAGCAACTCATTGTCAATACCCTGTTCTTCAGCTATCAGGGTCACTGCATTGACAGACAAAGGTCTCTGACTATAGACCTTGAGGTTATCCCTGTGGGCGATTCTAATGGGATGACCAACACCTTTAGATATCTGATATGTCACTTTAGAGGATTTACCCACTATAACAAAAGGGCCTTCCCAGGCTGCTCGAAGAGCAGCCTTAATGCCAGGGGTCCTCATCAGCACACTGGCACCAACTTCCAGTGGCTTATCTTGCTTGTGCCTGTTAAAGGTTAAGGCACGTTTCTCACTGCATACAGACTGATTGGCTACGGCAAGGTCATGAATTACTGCCAACCTGTCATTTAACTGCAAGAGCCAATCATCAACATTGATCGACTCGAATTCTCTATCTACCCATCCTTTATACAACACATCCAGGGGTCCATACACGTCTCTCCCGTAAACAATACAATGAGGGGAGAAACCTAAATCTCGATTAGGGACTTGCCTAAGGGCAAAAAGGGCAAGAGGCAAAAATTCCACCCAGTCCAGCCCTGCATCCATTGCTTTTGAAAGCATAGGTTTAAGGGTCCCATGCATCCTTTCCACCACACCATTAGATTGAGGTCGGTATGGGGAAGTTGCTATGGCATCAATGCCCAACATCTCCTGTACACTAGTCATGAGCTTGGAAAGAAAGATAGTACCCCGATCAGACAACACGAAGGGGAATACCATTGCGACTTACAATTTCAATCAAACACTGTGCTGCCTCAGTGGCTGAAGCTGTGCGCATGGGGATAGCATCTGGCCAGCGACTAGCTAGACATACGTAGGTGAATAAATATTTAGCACCCCTCTTGCCTTTAGGCAAGGGGCCAACAAGATCAACACATACACTTTCGAAAGGCACACACACAATCTGTCTTTCCACCATTTTCGACTTTCTATTACCAGCGCTGTTTACTCTCAAACACACATCACATGACTTAACAAAGGACACAATATCAGTATGAATACCGGGCCAAGTAAAACATTTACCCAGTACACTTCTCATGCCTCTGACTCCAACATGAGCCGTTTTATCATGAGCAAGCACGAGAAGTTTAGATCTGAAACAGGTGGGCACAACTACTCTCGATACAGGACTTTCATTCATTAGAATAGTATGGATTAACAAACCATCACGATAAGAATAGCCATTAAGATTCTTGACACCTAATTCTTTAAACTTAGAAAGGGATTCATCTTCCTCAAGAGCACTTTTCAAACCAGCAACACCATCAGACAAGACAGGTGAAGCTAATTGCAACTCATCTACGGAGCTACTATTGCTACTGGGATCAGAGGGTGTCTCAGTAGAGGGTAAGGGGGTACTAGAAAAAGGGGTTAACACACCAAGCCCGTCACTACCGGCATTACCTCCCAAACTAACCCTATCCCCATCCACGTCAGACCCATTAAGAAGCTCAACTCCAGAAGCACTACTACTATCAGACCCAACACCTACAGTAGGGGGTTCATAAGACATGTCAATGGCTGAAAGCCTGACAAACTCACTAACATCATCCAAGGACTGAGGTTCAGCCTCGCTAACATTCACAGTCTCCTCAGTTACTACTTGGTCAGCCACTTTCTTGGACTGACCCCTGGTCACAACTCGCACCTCACAAAGCTCTTCTGGGGTAGCAACCGGAGTGGAAGGGGTAAGTGAGGAGCCCTCCTCCACGACGTCACCAGAGCCAGCAACCACCTGAGCGGCAGGTTGGACGCTACGGGTATCACGTAGGTGCCCCGCCCTCAAGCCTGAAAGATCTGACTTGGAGGCGGCGTCCAACAAGAGCTGTTCTGCTGTGGCCTGTTCCATAGGAATGGAAAACAAGACACACCCACACAAGCTGTCTGCATGTGCAACAGCCACTCTGGAACTAAACGAGCGGCCTTTGATTACGAAGTCTACAACAGCCGTCTCAAGGGTAACAGGTCGGCCATCCCAGCCTTTCACATCCACCTTTTCCCCAGTTAGCTGGTCATCATAGACCAAGCACCCAGGAACAACTGAAATTTCGGCCCCAGTATCAGGCACAATTTTACACTTGGACCCATTCACAAATCCTGCCACAGAAGGGGAACCATTGGAAACCGACACCCAGTTGGTGTGGTAGGTACGGTTACGTCTTACCCCAGCCCTCTTGCTGCTCTCAAAATTATTAGTGTCAGGATTTTTCTTAGTTGGGCAATCAGGGGACTTGTGTCCAGGTTCATGGCACGTGAAGCAAACAATGCCAGGGGGTTTACTACTATTATTCCCATGGGTATTACCATTAAGTGGGCCACTATTATGATGGGGGAAAGAACCACCCGTATCGGTAACATACGACCTGCACTCGAAAGCTCTGTGCCCAAATTTATGGCACTTGAAACATTCCCTGGGGGAATTATTGCAGAACTTATTATACCGGCCACCACCCTGGGAAACTCTCTCATTCTCGCTGGTGTTGATAGAAAGCGCAAACTTATTGAGTTCTCTGAAAGAACGGATCTCTCGTTGGTCCATGAGGGACCTCTGCGCCGGCGAGCACGAAGCTCTATACGTAGCACAAGCAATAAAGAGTGAATATTCCTCTATGCTGCCACATTGCATACCAATAGAGTCCATCAATGACTTCAGGTGAACATACTTTTCTAACGGATTCATAGAGCGAGTAGTAACAGCAAAGCCAGATGTAAGTTTGATGCCAAGCCCAGTTAGACTAGAGCCTAAGCCTTCGATTAGAATATCTTTCAGTTGGGAATAGTCGGTTTCATCTCTGGCTAATCCCGCCACTATAGCGAAGGCGGACTTGGATTGCAGCTTCTGAAGCAGTATAGTTTTCCAGCGACGTCGCGGGCAGCCTAAATCAGCCAGGTCTGCCTCTAGTTTGCAAATGAATTTAGATATATCTACACCATCTTTGTGAGGGGCCAAAGCACTGATTTGCCTGGACATGTCAGCATCTACAGTACTCTCATGGGACCTGTCTGGTAGAATACCAGATCTACTAAATTCACTAAAGAACTCTCGAAACATGGACTTCATGTCGAACCCAGGGGCACCAGGAATAGTCACATTACCCGCCCCCCTACTATCATGATTAAGCTCGTCCTCCGACATATTATAAGAGACAGTACGATCAGTATCAGAAGACTCAATGGCAAAATTACAACCACGACTAAGCAACTGATCAGAAACAGACTCACTAGAAACGGGAGCAAAACCCTCAACTACAGTGTTATCTCCCTCACTCACAGGAGAAGACAACAACAAATGAGAAATATCAGCTAAATTAGAGCACGATTCACCCACAATAAGACTGTCAGTCAGAGACTTACTAAGCAATGGGCACACCGGAGACGGAGCACTAGATCTACGTTCAGAACCACTAAGGTTGTCGCTATTAGAGGAGGAATCAGAAAACCCGAAGGTATAACTACAGACACTAACCCCAACCTGCCTTTTACTCTTGCACGCTCTATCCGGCTGCTCCCTCTGGCTCATCCAGGCGATCCAGACAGAAGTGATGTCCTATAGAAAAGAACACCAAAAAAAAATCAAAGTCCACAGTGACAACAAACAAGGTGACAAAACATATGACCAAAAAAGGAGGTACAAAACTCAAGTCTGCCTGTAAAACAAACACACTCACAAAGTATCACAAGTGACAATCAAAACCAATTAAAGCAGAAAAAGTGACAACTACAGACAATGACAATCAAAACCAATTAAAGCAGAAAAAGTGACAACTACAGACAATGACAATCAAAACCAATTAAAGCAGAAAAAGTGACAACCACAGACAATGACAAGTCAACTTAGCCAGGGCCAAAGAATCCAATTAAGTTCCAATGAAGGTCCACGTGGGGTGCGCTCCAGATAGGGAAGAAGATAATGAGATATGGCGATCCAAGGGTGTAGTGAGCGAATAACAAGCCGCGCAGTAGCCGAGTTTGAAATCGGGACGTAGCAGCAGACAGGCACACACAATAGCCAATGAATATGCACGAATCAGGTCACTCCGAGTTTGAAATCGGCAGAGACAGACGTAGTAGGTAGCACACTGAGGTCGGGGAACGCAGAAAATGAGAATGGTAAATCAAATCGATGGGCGCAGGAAGAGCTCGAAATTCTCCACCGCTGCCACCAATTGTGGGTCGGGTCGGCAAGGAAGCACACACGGCACCGACGCAACACCGGGTAGACACCAGAGACACAGACACGGGGCTCTGATGACCGCTGCCACCAGAGTCCTCCCAAGGTTAGCTAGCCCTGCTCTGAGTTTAAAATCAGTTTGGGTTTTGCCAGAGATTATGGGGGAACTACTGAGACGCATGCGGGTCCGACGTTATATACCGACTGGACTCGCATGCGCAGGTAAATATGAAAGGGTCAACCGGAAATCCGGGGCACAAACTAACATACGCATACATACTAAAATACAACCATGTATAATGACACACAATGCTGATAAACATAATAAAAGTTACAGGTGACACAACATATAATTGTTCCATCGTTCTATCTTCTTCTTTCTCCATCTTCATCTCTTATTCTCCCCGCCCACAGCTATCCTTTACCAGTTATAAATAGAAACATCAATCATTACAGAAGATCAAAAAGTATGAATTCCAACAAAGAAAATGAATCCAAACTTTTGGTTTTACCATTAGCGAGAAAATTGAGCGAATTTGCAGTCCCCTGAACAAAAAAGTAAATTTTCAGAGTTCAACAACTCTTAGAAAATTACTTGTACATGTTAAACAAGCAACACCAATGGAGAAAAAGAAAGGAGTTGTTTACAGCATACCATGCATGGACTGCAATTCAGTGTATGTGGGTGAAACTGGCAGAAATCTAGAAAAAAGATTGAAAGAACATCAATATGCAGTGAAAATAATAGAGATAACAAAAATGGCATCTCAGTACATGCATGGAAGAAATCACACAGAGTAAACTGGGATGAATCAAGAGTTCTGAAAATGATACCAAATTACTTCCATAGGAGGCTAACGGAAGCATTCATTATACAGAGCAGTAACACCACCTCTAATTTAGACAAAGGCCTCGAGCTTAACTCTACGTGGACTCCATTCCTGCAAGAACTCTAGCGTCAATTGATCCACGGCTACGTGCATTTTTATAGTTGACAATTTTGTTTATTTCATTTTATTTTAAACGGTCATACCCCTCACCCTCACAACTGAAGAAGGCTTACGAGCCGAAACGTTTTGTGAATATTATATAAATTTTAATGCTACTAGCTAAGCAAAAAATATTGAATTACTAGAAATATAGTAGCAATGAAAATCTACGACATTATATATATATATATATATTATATGACATAATAGAAGTGTTCCATCCATCACCAATGAATATCCTATCTTTGATTTCTAGGACTTGGTTCTACTTTAGACTATTCCTGCACATTATGCTTATTCTTAATTTATTTTTTAATTTTTTAATTTTTTTGTATATGAGAAAATGTAATCAGAGGAATGTTGCTAGTATTGTGTAAGCCACAATTCAAGCTCTTCGGCCATGTTCTGTTCTTTCTCTACTGCTAATTGATCTTGCTATGTACACTCATCATTTGTATTTCTCAAAGTGCTAGGAGAAGATAACAATGCTAAAGATACAATATTGCTGCTGTTTGCAGCTGGCAGTGTTAATATTTTTTCTACTACACTACCAATTCAGATTACAAAAGACTTTATTTTCACTCAGACACTGAGGGTAAAGATACAAGAGTGTACGATATCAACTGATGATTTGTGTTTATAACTGTTCTTTGTTCATCCAGGTTGTGACACAACCTCAAGAATTTTTGGTGTTGGTTCCAAATTCTTGTCTAATATAATCAAGACTGCCATGTTCAAAGGAGTTTGTTACACTACATCATTCAAGAGCTACCATTGAAAGCAATGATCATTCTGTTAGGTTGAAAGGACACAGAATAATTTGTATTTAATATGTATTAATTAAAATATAAGTAAGATGTTTGATGGTACCAGTAATTTCAGGTAAAAGTGAAGTGGAATAATACAATCCATCAAAAAAAAAAAAACTTTTGTAGCAATTATTTTAGGGTAAGATGTTTTTTCCATAAAATAACTGGACTATGAATAGTTTTCATAATCATGTATTATGTTCTCATTTTTTAGATGAAACTTGTTAGCAGACCGCCATACGCAGCATCTGCTGTAGGTGTGGCGAAAGTACATTTAAAGGAAAATGCAGAGTTGCTTGAAAAAACATTTCAGACTGATAGCTAACTTTTAGTTTAAACTTTCATGTGTATTTTTTTTTTTTTACATTTTTTTTCATTTGCATTTGTAATGAATGTATAGAATTATTTAACCTCTAGACGAATAGAGTTGTAGTCCGGGCTAGAGAGCCATATTTTTTGGCCAACCTTGTTTTTGTATATAAAGTAATTATTTAAACCTATTTAGGTCAATTTATACATGCTGAATCCAAATCTGATGAGTGCCAGTTGCAAAAACTTGAGCATTTCTCGATAATTAAATTTTAAGATGCACCTTTAATTTTTTCGTATTTTGAAATCAAGTAAATCATCTCATCTACCATTTACTCTAGTAATAGCCATAGTAGCTTCTCAATGAAATTAGTTCTTCTCTGACATAGCATTTATAATGACATCAAATTTTATCTGCTGAGTTCCTGTTTGTGCACTATTATTTCCTTATGGTAATTTCCGTCGCTTTGTTTGTGCCACATGCTTGCTCATGCTCAAAATGGTAGTATAGTCTAGTTTAGAAATAAAACATGGTACTTCAAGAAACAGAAAGTTTGTAATTTGTAGCTATGCTCTACTTTATCCTGGAAGTTAAATGTTTAGGTAACAACAAAGTCTTATGTGTGAGGGAGAACAAAAAAAAATAACCAGCAAAGCTTATCCAGAACTTGAATCTATATGCAGCAAGTAAGCTTCATAAGGTACCAGATGGTGATTTGCACTTCACAAGCATGTATTAGCTAGTACTTATTGCTTGAATAGTCATATTGAGTGATACTTTTAGAAGTGCAAGATAGAAACAAGTGACTAGCTGAGTTTTACAAAACTATGAAAAAACTTTGCATTAAAGACTGCATGTTCTGTTGTCAAGAATGCTCAGTAAAAAGTCCTCAAAAAATTCCAGTAGCTTCATGTAGAAGACGTATGTAGAACTACTAAATGGAAGACAACTTCCAAATAGTTAAATGAGTAGTCTCCATTGGCATAATACACCAAGTAATCTGGAGTCCTATGAAGTATTTTTACAGATAAATGATTGCCAATTTGGCAACTTTGAGAAACTCAGGGACAATTCCAAATGGATGCAGATAAACTACTGACTATGAAGGAAATGTGTTACATAGTAGAATTCTTTTCTGATTGTATTTTTCAGTTCAGACAATGCAAACATTTCAATTGTGCTGCTTCTGCTTAAATTAAATATATGACTTGGTCAGAGTTCTTGTATAGTGTGTTGCATACAGTAGGTTAATAAGTGAAGTCCTCATGCAAGAGATTAAAATGTGTAATAATAGCTATATAATTGTCTAATAATTAACTACAAAGTTTTAGGGCGGTTTATAAATCTTTCTTTATAACTTGAAACGAAACACATGCAGACTGGTCTACTTTAAGAAGGTTCCCCAAAGAATTACTAAATATGTTGCTTATATTATTTTCCTGCTGTCACTAAAGGCCTCTTGTTTAGGATTACACACGTTCATTTAATTACTCAGCTACTCGCTACATATGACTTATATTTAACAATTCTGGAGACAGTGTAATGCTTCTCATTGTCTATCTTCATTGCCCATTGGTTCTCCAAATCGGTCAACAGAGACAGCATTCTAGATCCCTGGATGGTGAACAAATATGACCTACTGTTGACACTGACTCAGCAAAAGGACGGATCAGTCAATTTTGTTGATGTGCATTGCACATGAGATCGTATATTCTCTTTCCTCGCAAATAATAAGATGAGCTAGGAAGGAAAGTGTAGTACAGTAGACCCTCACGATTATCCGAATACCGCAGCCCCCCCAAAAAAAAATGGTGTTCGGATTAGCGAGAGTTCGGATAAACGGGGTTCGGATAACTGAGGGTCTACTGTATAGCCTTTCAGTCTGGGAGTAAGTATTGTGTTACAAAGTAGCAAAATCATCGGCTGTGCAAACTCAAAGAGAAGAAGCAAGCTGTGTTTAAATAAATATCTTTCTCCTGGATATGATAGCATTCAAAGTTTGTTACACTTGTTGCTGAGAAGTGCATGAGGATGAGTAGATTTCACGGACTCTGACTTTAATTTTGGGTTGGGTCTTCGGACCCACAAATAAGTGCCACCAATCGCTTGCAATACTTGTAGTATGATTGGCGAGCGAGCTATACAGGGGTGTTTTGATTGTGAATCGGGGATTTTTGCTTTTAAAAATCATATAGCATCCGTATATAAATAAATATCTTATACTTTTTCGAACATTAAAAACTTTGTGAGGAGTACCAGACTATTAACATATAAAAACATACTTCTGAACTAGAAAGAACGAATACAACCATTCTACATAACCATTAAAGTGTGCACTTTTCTCCACAGTATCCAAAACTCTGATGCACGTGATGAAAAACTTACATCCATATGTGTGGGTTAGATTCATCACCCACACAAAACCATATATATATATGAAAATATTCAAAATAACAAATTGTGACAATTAACTTTGTTTGACATAACTTTTGGGGGATTCTACAGTCCATGAAAATATTTTTGCTTTTGCTTGCACTGGCATGCTTTTGCTTGCATCAGCCTGCTTTTGCTTGCATCTGCCTGCTTGTGGTTGTGGTTACTATCAATAGGCCAATGTGCATATTCATAACCCAAAGTCATAACCCAGAGGGTTTGGCTTGTTGTATGTACTAGTAATTTTAAAGCTGTAAAGCTCACATTATGCCAGGTATGTTTTAATTTTTTTTTATTTTGTTTGTTTCACTCAACATGGGGAGAGTTAACTGACATAAATTTTTGGAATGGGTCTTACCTCTTAGGACCCTGTTTTTGTTACAACATTCTATTTCATAATTTTCACAGCACACTGTAGTATAATTTGTTGAGACATCAATTTGTATAGAGATGAACAGGTTACGTCTCTTCCACAAAAGTAGTGGTACATTTCTATAACCAACTGTACTCTATGTAAAACTTGCGCCACATGTAGCACCAAAATATGTGTGCACACTTGCTAATGATTTTCCTTTGTAGAATGTCATGATACTCACAATAATTATAGAGTGCTTGAAAAAGTTTAGTGTCTATATGTGATGAAATCTAGCAAAAATAAAAATAAATACATGTATGCAAAAATAGTCCTTCGGTGGTTTGTACTTGTCCACCAAAAGACTTATGAGAATTCATGACAAGGGCATCACCCACAGAGACACAAAACTGAAGAACATGAGGATGACTGTGAAGTGGACTCCACAAAGATGCACCCCAGTAGGATTGGCTTATTTCAACTATTTAACCAAATGACGCTGCCAATGGGAGGTTCAGTGGGATTGCATTCATGAATATCATTTTCAATTGGTGCATGAGACGCGCGATTAGTCTCGCAAGCCAAAGACTTTGGCCCACCCCGACTTGGTTCCACTTAATTCTTATAATTACTCGTATGCAAGTAGGAGCAATGACTAAAATACTTACTCAGCATAGAGCCAGTGCTACAGCAAAAAATATGCCAAGTGGTAAGCCAAAATAATAATACATTTTCAATCCAGGGGTGTGACCGCTCATTATGAGTTACAAAAACAAAAAAATTTTTTTTTTAATAATAATAATAATAAATCAAAGTTAGCAGGGTATGTATGTGTGTGTCCTGCATAGGCCACGATGGGCAGTACATATATACAGCGGACCTCAAAAAGCTGGCAGGAATCCACAGAGGACAAACAGCGGATGCAAGGCTGACACCTACGGTCACCCTACTAATCTGGCAAGCATGGGAAAAATTGCTGCAAAAACACCCAGACAAGGAGCTAGCCGGCTATGTGGTGGAAGGCATAAAGTCCGGCTTCAGGATAGGCGTGGATCCTACGAGGGGGTTCACGTCAGCAAAGCAGAACATGGCATCGGCGAACATGAACCCTACGATTATAGAGGACTATATGCAGAAAGAGAAGGAGGCTGGTAGGCTGCTGGGTCCATTCACCGGAGAAACCACCCCAACAGTTCATATTAACAGGATTGGGGTGATACCGAAAAAACGCCAACCCAACAAATGGCGCCTAATTACTGACCTATCACACCCAGAAGGTAGCAGTGTGAACGACGCCATTAGCAAAGACCAATGCACATTATCCTACATCACAGTAGATGAAGTGGCCACAGCCGCCATGGCCTTGGGGGCAGGGGCTTTACTGGCAAAAATTGACATTCAAGCAGCATACCGCCTAGTCCCGGTGCACCCAGGTGACAGACACTGGCTGGGCATAAGATGGAATGACAGGGTATATGTAGACTCAATGCTCCCCTTCGGGCTTAGGTCGGCACCGAAAATTTTCACAGCAGTAGCGGATGCACTGGAGTGGTGTATTAGCAGAGAAGGAGTGGACAGAGTGTTCCACTATCTGGATGACTTTGCCCTGGTGGGGCCACCAGGGTCAGGGATCTGCAAGAGGGACCTGCTGGTTCTAAAGAGAGTCTGCAGAGAGCTGGGGGTCCCCTTAGCTGCAGAAAAGGAGGAGGGCCCTTCTACGAGGCTGACTCTGCTGGGTATCACCATTGATACAGTGCAGGGCTCGCTGAGTTTGCCAGAAGAAAAACTGAGCAGTCTCCAGCAATCACTGGCAGAATGGGAATCCAAGAAAGTGTGTAACAAGAGGGAATTGGAATCATTGATAGGGACATTACAGCATGCTGCCACTGTAATTCGGCCTGGTCGCACATTCCTCAGGCGAGCGATTGCTCTCCTCAACGGGGTAAAGTATCGCCATCACCACATTCGCCTTAATGTCGAATTCAGGTCTGACATTGCCTGGTGGAGAGTGTTGGCATCACACTGGAACGGGACGTCAGTGTTTATTGACGGAAGCAGGGACTCAACCACGTTTACCTCAGACTCATCAGGAAACTGGGGGTGTGGCGCATGGCACGGGAACAAATGGTTTCAACTCGAATGGGACCATCGGGCAGCAAAACTGCACATTGCCGCCAAAGAATTAATCCCAATCATCATCGGGGCGGTGATCTGGGGTCAGGAATGGCAGGGCAAGAACGTGAAGGTGTGGTGCGACAACACAGCGGTAGTGGCGTGCCTCAAGACCAGATACAGCAAAGATAGCACTCTTATGCAGTTGTTGAGGTGTCTTTTCTTTGTAGAAGCCTTCCTACAATTCAGACTGAGAGCATTCCACATTGCAGGGGCTAATAATGAACTAGCAGATGCCCTATCTAGGAATGAAATGGGTATATTTCACCACCTTAATTCTGATGCAGACCCTTACCCATCACCTATTCCATCTTCTTTACTGCAGCTGCTGCTGGACACCAGCCTGGACTGGACATCGCCAGCCTGGACCAGACAGTTCAATTCTACTGTTCTCAGGGAGTAGCTCCATCGACACGTCGCACCTACCAGTCGGCGATCAAGAAACTTGGGACGTTCTGCTCCACCTATAACATTCTGTCACCATTCCCAATATCTGAAACCATGTTGTGTTATTTTGCATCTTTCCTCGCCGTTCAAAAGCTATCACCCCAAACCATTAAAACCTATCTAGCAGGCATACGGCACACACAGATATCGCTGGGCCTGCCAGAACCACGGGCCTTTTCATCGCTACCACGCCTGCAACTGGTGCAACGGGGGATTCAGAGGTCGTACTTAACACGAGAACCCAAAAATGTGAGACTTCCAATAACTCCAGCAATATTACACAAGCTACATGGGGTGTGGTCCGCCCAAAATCACGACGGGGATACTGCCATGTTGTGGGCAGCTGCGTTAGTATGCTTCTATGGCTTCTGTAGGGCTGGAGAGATTTCAATTCCTTCCCTGTCAGCATACGAGGCGAGAAAGCACCTCAGCTGGGGCGATGTAATGGCAGACAGCACTTCGGATCCGAAAGTAGTGCAAGTGCACATAAAATACTCCAAGACAGACCAACTGGGTACGGGAGCACACATTTACCTGGGAAAGACAGGGGGCACTTTATGCCCAGTGGCTGGGGTAATGGCATACATGGTGATTAGAGGCAATGGAGAGGGACCATTCTTCGTGTTCAAGGATGGAAGTCCACTGACGAAACCCAAGTTTACGGAGCGGGTTAGAGACGGTCTCCAGAGAGCAGGACTTCCATATCTGAACTTCGCGGGACACAGCTTTCGAATAGGAGCAGCGACTACTGCAGCAAAAGCAGGCATTGAGGATTCTACGATTCAGATACTGGGGAGATGGAGCAGCGCAGCGTTCCTGTCATACGTTCGCACGCCAAGAAAGAGACTGGCCAATCTGTCAGCTACGTTAGCTAACTCATGAAATAAATAAATAAAAAGTCATCAATATTCACCATTGGGATGCTGTTCATATCAGACAGATTTAAATCATATAGAAGAAGGGAGGAAAGGGATGTTTCTTCTGGGAGGGGACGGAAAGGAAATTCCTATCCCCTTGGACGGGAAGTAGTAGTGGCTGAAGCCACTCCCTTAACCTCACCCAGAAGAAATTACATGAGAAGAAGCAGAGCAGGGGCTATCTGGTAAGGTGAGGTCTGAGGGCAGGTGGCGAGGACCACTTAGCACTAATTAGCACTTAACTTGCACTGGCATGCTTTTGCTTGCATCAGCCTGCTTTTGCTTGCATCAGCCTGCTTTTGCTTGCATCTGCCTGCTTGTGGTTGTGGTTACTATCAATAGGCCAATGTGCATATTCATAACCCAAAGTCATAACCCAGAGGGTTTGGCTTGTTGTATGTACTAGTAATTTTAAAGCTGTAAAGCTCACATTATGCCAGGTATGTTTTAATTTTTTTTTATTTTGTTTGTTTCACTCAACATGGGGAGAGTTAACTGACATAAATTTTTGGAATGGGTCTTACCTCTTAGGACCCTGTTTTTGTTACAACATTCTATTTCATAATTTTCACAGCACACTGTAGTATAATTTGTTGAGACATCAATTTGTATAGAGATGAACAGGTTACGTCTCTTCCACAAAAGTAGTGGTACATTTCTATAACCAACTGTACTCTATGTAAAACTTGCGCCACATGTAGCACCAAAATATGTGTGCACACTTGCTAATGATTTTCCTTTGTAGAATGTCATGATACTCACAATAATTATAGAGTGCTTGAAAAAGTTTAGTGTCTATATGTGATGAAATCTAGCAAAAATAAAAATAAATACATGTATGCAAAAATAGTCCTTCGGTGGTTTGTACTTGTCCACCAAAAGACTTATGAGAATTCATGACAAGGGCATCACCCACAGAGACACAAAACTGAAGAACATGAGGATGACTGTGAAGTGGACTCCACAAAGATGCACCCCAGTAGGATTGGCTTATTTCAACTATTTAACCAAATGACGCTGCCAATGGGAGGTTCAGTGGGATTGCATTCATGAATATCATTTTCAATTGGTGCATGAGACGCGCGATTAGTCTCGCAAGCCAAACCCTTTACCGACTTTGGCCCACCCCGACTTGGTTCCACTTAATTCTTATAAATTACTCGTATGCAAGTAGAAGCAATGACTAAAATACTTACTCAGCATAGAGCCAGTGCTACAGCAAAAAATATGCCAAGTGGTAAGCCAAAATAATAATACATTTTCAATGGGAGCGGTGGTACAGCGATACCACCGGTGAGCGTGGCCGAAGCTTCCGTGATGTCATCATGAAAATCCCTCGGATACTGTATCGTTGCCGTCTACATTATCCGTGTAACGGGATTTATTTTTTGGTTGTGTAGTGTGCGTCAATTTGAGTGTTAGCCAACACCCAACTTGCTTAGTGCTACACATATTATGGCCAGTTTGAAGGAGATTGTAGGTAGGGAAGGGCGTGTTTTCGAGAGGGAAACTTTAGCATGTGTCCGGCAACTTCATAATGCAACAGCGAGCAGCAAATCACCGTTTCTGCTGCTTCCAGAAATTGTAACTATCCCTATAGAGCCTTATTTTGGACCTGGAATGTACCACAGATACAGAATTGACGACTTCCCTTCAAGAGCAGCACATTCTTATGAAATAATTCCAGGGTTTTCTATCTGGCAATCATGCTTTTCGAGACTCTAATGTTTCGATTGATTGTGACCAAGGTCTTGGTGATATGTCAAATAACGAACTAGTATCACGAGGTGTTCAAAAAGTGGATATTATAATTCGGGCGGCACAAGGGACTCCAGTTGTACTCATAGAGGTTGAATCAAGTAGCAATGTTGAAAGCACAGTGGCCAAACTTTCGATCGGATTAATGAGTCAACTTCTATATTTAAGAAGACGTGGAATGTTTATCGATAAAGTCAAGGGTTTTTTCATGCCCGTTAATGAAGGATATGCTGAAGAAGTTACTGGTACATTTGTTGATGAAAAGATTCAATTTGTGTTCACCAGGATAGCGTTAAAACGTGATGAGGTTGAAGACTCCATCGTTCAAGCTTGGCGAAATCAAAAGAATTTGGTACCATTGCTCAGTAATTCTTTTTTATGTCTTCCCATTAATCCACAATCAATTCAAAGATGTTTTGGCAAAAACGCTGTTCAAGTGAGGTCTGGGCTTTCAATTGTCATACATGATAGTGAAAAAAAATTGTACTTCAAGTACAGTCTTGAGTCAAACAATCCAGAAATGTTGTTAATGGGGGTTCAAAATAGACCTGCATTATCAGTCTATCCTGTTGGCTTATTCTTCGCTTTTAGGCTATCTTTCTTTCAAATTCCAGAAATGTTACCACCTATCAAAAAACACGATATTACTTCTAGTGCTATCTTGATTGAACTTGTAAATGGGACAATACAAGCACTACAAGAGTTGCATGAATTGGGCAATGCTCACAACGATGTGAGACTTGAAAATATTTGTTTTCGTCCCACAGACCATACTCCAGTCTTGATAGACTTTGGTAGATCTTGTGATGTGTCTGAATCTCTTACGACTGATAGATTTGGACATTCAACCATGTATGAGTTTCATGAACTATCATGGAATGCCGGAAAACTTGACTTTAGGCAAGTGTCCATAATGATAACTTACATACAGAGTACGAATGCTAGTATAGATTATCACCAAATAAAAGTGAATGATCAAGCCCATCAATTTCTTCAACAGATGTTCTCTCAAGATATGTTAAATGTTTAGCATGAATATTATACCAATGTATGATCTCTCGTTTCTTTAGGTGTATATGACGGAAATTTGTACAACGACTGGTGTCGTTCACTTTGTGAGGATACATAGAATTGACAATTTCGAAGAAAAGAAATGAAATGCTGTCCAAGTGACTTTCAACCCAATTGAAAAATTATCACATTTAAATTTACAAGAAGTGTAACTATTTTCCTCTAGGAGACCTAAATTGGGAGGGAGTGGTTACCCAGAAACCATATCGTGTAGGTGATACAAGGCACATGAGGTGAACATGGCCACCAATTGGGGTGGGCGTGACAGCTTTCCTTTCCGTAAAACAAGTGCATTTGTTTGTCGGCTAATGTATTTTCTATGGGGAAAGAACGGGAGGAGACTTAAATTGGGAGGGAGTGGTTACCCAGAAACCATATCGTGTTGGTGATACAAGGTACATGAGGTGAACATGGCCACCAATTGGGATGAGCGTGGCAGCTTTGCTTTTCGTAAAACAAGTGCGTTTGTTTGTCGGCTAATGTATTTTCTATGGGGAAAGAACGGGAGGAGACTTAAATTGGGAGGGAGTGGTTACCCAGAAACCATATCAGGTTGGTGATACAAAGCACATGAGATGAATGTGGCCACCAATTGGGGTGGGCGTGGCAGCTTTTCTTTCCGTAAAACAAGTGCGTTTATTTTTCAGCTAATGTATTTTCTATGGGGAAAGAACGGGAGGAGACCTAAATTGGGAGGGAGTGGTTACCCAGAAACCATATCGTGTTGGTGATACAAGGCACATGAAATGAACATGGCCACCAATTGGGGTAGGCGTGACAACTTTTCTTTCCGTAAAACAAGTGCGTTTGTTTGTCGGCTAATGTATTTTCTATGGGGAAAGAACGGGAGGTGACTTAAATTGGGAGGGAGTGGTTACCCAGAAACCATATTGTGTTGGTGATACAAGGCACATGAGGTGAACATGGCCACCAATTGGGGTGGGCGTGGCAGCTTTCCTTTTCGTAAAACAAGTGTGTTTGTTTGTCGGCTAATGTATTTTCTATGGGGAAAGAACGGGAGGAGACCTAAATTGGGAGGGAGTGGTTACCCAGAAACCATATCGTGTTGGTGATACAAGGCACATGAGGTAAACATGGCCACCAATTGGGGTGGGCGTGACAACTTTCCTTTCCGTAAAACAAGTGCATCTTCTTTGTCCTATGTAAATACATAATGTGGTTATTACAAAACTAATACATTAACAGATTAGAACATATTAATTCCACAGAAACAAATTACGCTCTATATAAGACTTTTACAAAGTTGATAATCTTAGCATGATGTAGTTGAATCATTTCTGAAAATTATTAGAGCTCCACCTACTTTGTGGAAGAGACGTAACCCGTTCAGTTAAGCTTTACAGTAGAATCTCGTTAAGTTAACTTTACCCTCATGAAAAGCAGAACCTAGACACACACTTGGAAATAATATTATGAAGCAAAATGTGTTTATACATGTCATGTAATGCAATGTATAAAGTGTGGTGACTCTGCCTTATGTAATGAAGCACGAATGTGCTAATATGCGGTAATATTGTAATGTATTCATAAATCGTACAAAGCTAACACATTAAAATATTAGAATATATTAATTCCACAGATACAATTTATGCTCTATGTAAGACTTTTACAAAGTTGATTATCTTAGCATGATGTAGTTGAATCATTTCTGAAAATTATTAGAGCTCCACCTACTTTGTGGAAGGGACGTAACCGGTTCAGTTAAGCTTTACAGTAGAATCTCGTTAAGTACAACTTTACGCTCTTGCTAAGCAAAACCTAGACACACACTTGGAAATAATATTATGAAACAAAATGTGTTTGTGCATGTCAAGCAATGTAAAGTATAAAGTGTGGTGAGTCTGCCTTATGTAATGAAGCACGTATGTGCTAATACACAATAATATCATGTATTTATAAATCGTACAAAACTAATACATTAAAAGATTAGAACATATTAATTCTCCACAGGTACAATTTACGATATATGTAAGACTTTTACAGAGTTAATCATCTTAGCATGATAAAGTTGAATCATTTCTGAAAATTATTAGAGCTCCACCTACTTTGTGGAAGAGACGTAACCCATTCAGTTAAGCTTTACAGTAGAATCTCGTTAAGTACAACTTTACGCTCTTGCTAAGCAAAACCTAGACACACACTTGGAAATAATATTATGAAGCAAAATGTGTTTGTGCATGTTAAGCAATGTAAAATATAAAGTGTGGTGACTGCCTTATGTAATGAAGCACGTATGTGCTAATACGCAATAATATCGTAACGTATTTATAAATCATACAAAACTAATACATTAAAAGATTAGAACATATTAATTCCACAGATACAAATTATGCTCTATGTAAGACTTTTACAAAGTTGATTATCTTAGCATGATGTAGTTGAATCATTTCTGAAAATTATTAGAGCTCCACCTTTTTTGTGGAAGAGACGTAACCCGTTCAGTTAAGCTTTACAGTAGAATCTCGTTAAGTTAACTTTACCCTCATGCAAAGCAGAACCTAGACACACACTTTGAAATAATATTATGAAGCAAAATGTGTTTATACATGTTATGTAATGCAATGTATAAAGTGTGGTGACTCTGCCTATTGTAATGAACCACGTATGTGCTAGGATGCGGTAATATTGTAATGTATTTATAAATCATACAAAGCTAACACATTAAAATATTAGAACATATTAATTCCACAGATACAAATTACGCTCTATGTAAGACTTTTACAGAGTTAATCATCTTAGCATGATAAAGTTGAATCATTTCTGAAAATTATTAGAGCTCCACCTACTTTGTGGAAGAGACGTAACCCGTTCAATTAAGCTTTACAGTAGAATCTCGTTAAGTACAACTTTACGCTCTTGCTAAGCAAAACCTAGACACACACTTGGAAATAATATTATGAAGCAAAATGTGTTTGTGCATGTCAAGCAATGTAAAGTATAAAGTGTGGTGACTCTGCCTTATGTAATGAAGCATGTATGTGCTAATACGCAATAATATCGTAACGTATTTATAAATCGTACAAAACTAATACATTAAAAGATTAGAACATATTAATTTTACAGATACAAATTATGCTCTATGTAAGACTTTTACAAAGTTGATTATCTTAGCATGATGTAGTTAAATCATTTCTGAAAATTATTAGAGCTCCACCTTCTTTGTGGAAGAGACGTAACCCGTTCAGTTACGCTTTACAGTAGAATCTCGTTAAGTTAACTTTACCCTCATGCAAAGCAGAACCTAGACACACACTTGGAAATAATATTATGAAGCAAAATGTGTTTATACATGTTATGTAATGCAATGTATAAAGTGTGGTGACTCTGCCTTATGTAATGAACCACGTATGTGCTAATATGCGGTAATATTGTAATGTATTTATAAATCGTACAAAGCTAACACATTAAAAGATTAGAACATATTAATTCCACAGATACAAATTATGCTCTATGTAAGACTTTTACAAAGTTGATTATCTTAGCATGATAAAGTTGAATCATTTCTGAAAATTATTAGAGCTCCACCTACTTTGTGGAAGAGACGTAACCCATTCAGTACAGTAGAATCTCGTTAAGTACAACTTTACGCTCTTGCTAAGCAAAACCTAGACACACACTTGGAAATAATATTATGAAGCAAAATGTGTTTGTGCATATCAAGCAATGTAAAATATAAAGTGTGGTGACTCTGCCTTATGTAATGAAGCACGTATGTGCTAATACGCAATAATATCGTAACGTATTTATAAATCATACAAAACTAATACATTAAAAGATTAGAACATATTAATTCCACAGATACAAATTATGCTCTATGTAAGACTTTTACAAAGTTGATTATCTTAGCATGATGTAGTTGAATCATTTCTGAAAATTATTAGAGCTCTACCTTTTTTGTGGAAGAGACGTAACCCTTTCAGTTAAGCTTTACAGTAGAATCTCGTTAAGTTCACTTTACCCTCATGGAAAGCAGAACCTAGACACACACTTGGAAATAATATTATGAAGCAAAATGTGTTTATACATGTCATGTAATGCAATGTATAAAGTGTGGTGACTCTGCCTTATGTAATGAACCACGTATGTGCTAATATGCGGTAATATTGTAATGTATTTATAAATCGTACAAAGCTAACACATTAAAAGATTAGAACATATTAATTCCACAGATACAAATTATGCTCTATGTAAGACTTTTACAAAGTTGATTATCTTAGCATGATAAAGTTGAATCATTTCTGAAAATTATTAGAGCTCCACCTACTTTGTGGAAGAGACGTAACCCGTTCAGTTAAGCTTTACAGTAGAATCTCGTTAAGTTAACTTTACCCTCATGCAAAGCAGAACCTAGACACACACTTGGAAATAATATTATGAAGCAAAATGTGTTTCTACATGTCATGTAATGCAATGTATAAAGTGTGGTGACTCTGCCTTATGTAATGAACCACGTATGTGCTAATATGCGGTAAAGCTTAACTGAACGGGTTACGTCTTTTCCACAATGTAGGTGGAGCTCTAATAATTTTTAGAAATGATTCAACTTAATCATGCTAAGATGATTAACTATGTAAAAAACTTACATAGATCGTAAATTGTACCTGTGAAATTAATATGTTCTAATCGTTTAATGTATTAGTTTTGTACGATTTATAAATACATTACGATATTATTGTGTATTAGCACATACGTGCTTCATTACCTAAGGCAGAGTCACCACACTTTATACTTTACATTGCTTGACATGCACAAACACATTTTGCTTCATAATATTATTTCCAAGTGTGTGTCTAGGTTTCACTTAGCAAGAGCGTAAAGTTAACTTAACGAGATTCTACTGTAAAGCTTAACTGAACGGGTTACGTCTCTTCCACAAAGTAGGTGGAGCTCTAATAATTTTCAGAAATGATTCAACTTTATCATGCTAAGATGATTAACTCTGTAAAAGTCTTACATAGAGCGTAATTTGTATCTGTGGAATTAATATGTTCTAATCTTTTAATGTATTAGTTTTGTACGATTTATAAATACGTTACGATATTATCGCGTATTATCACATACGTGGTTCATTACATAAGGCAGAGTCACCACACTTTATACATTGCATTACATGACATGTAGAAACACATTTTGCTTCATAATATTATTTCCAAGTGTGTGTCTAGGTTCTGCTTTCCATGAGGGTAAAGTAAACTTAACGAGATTCTACTGTAAAGCTTAACTGAACGGGTTACGTCTATTCCACAAAGTAGGTGGAGCTCTAATAATTTTTAGAAATGATTAAACTTGATCATGCTAAGATAATCAACTTTGTAAAAGTCTTACATAGAGCATAATTTGTATCTGTGGAATTAATATGTTCTAATCTTTTAATGTATTAGTTTTGTATGATTTATAAATACGTTACGATATTATTGCGTATTAGCACATACGTGCTTCAATACATAAGGCAGAGTCACCACACTTTATACTTTACATTGTTTGACATGCACAAACACATTTTGCATCATAATATTATTTCCAAGTGTGTGTCTAGGTTTTGCTTAGCAAGAGCGTAAAGTTGTACTTAATGAGATTCTACTGTAAAGCTTAACTGAACGGGTTACGTCTCTTCCACAAAGAAGGTGGAGCTCTAATAATTTTCAGAAATGATTCAACTTTATCATGCTAAGATGATTAACTCTGTAAAAGTCTTACATAGAGCGTAATTTGTATCTGTGGAATTAATATGTTCTAATATTTTAATGTGTTAGCTTTGTATGATTTATAAATACATTACAATATTACCGCATATTAGCACATACGTGGTTCATTACAATAGGCAGAGTCACCACACTTTATACATTGCATTACATAACATATATAAACACATTTTACTTCATAATATTATTTCCAAGTGTGTGTCTAAGTTCTGCTTTGCATGAGGGTAAAGTTAACTTAACGAGATTCTACTGTAAAGCTTAACTGAATGGGTTACGTCTCTCCCACAAAGTAGGTGGAGCTCTAATAATTTTCAGAAATGATTCAACTTTATCATGCTAAGATGATTAACTCTGTAAAAGTCTTACATAGAGCGTAATTTGTATCTGTGGAATTAATATGTGTTAGCTTTGTACGATTTATAAGTACATTACAATTCATTACAATATTACCGCATATTAGCACATACGTGGTTCATTACATAAGGCAGAGTTACCACACTTTATACATTGCATTACATGACATGTATAAACACATTTTGCTTCATAATATTATTTCCAAGTGTGTGTCTAGGTTCTGCTTTCCATGAGGGTAAAGTTAACTTAACGAGATTCTACTGTAAAGCTTAACTGAACGGGTTGCGTCTCTTCCACAAAGTAGGTGGAGCTCTAATAATTTTCAGAAATGATTCAACTTTATCATGCTAAGATGATTAACTATGTAAAAAACTTACATAGATCGTAAATTGTACCTGTGAAATTAATATGTTCTAATCTTTTAATGTATTAGTTTTGTACGATTTATAAATACGTTACGATATTATTGCGTATTAGCACATACGTGCTTCATTACATAAGGCAGAGTCACCACACTTTATACTTTACATTGCTTGACATGCACAAACACATTTTGCTTCATAATATTATTTCCAAGTGTGTGTCTAGGTTTTGCTTAGCAAGAGCGTAAAGTTGTACTTAACGAGATTCTACTGTAACTGAACGAATTACGTCTCTTCCACAAAGTAGGTGGAGCTCTAACAATTTTCAGAAATGATTCAACTTTATCATGCTAAGATGATTAACTCTGTAAAAGTCTTACATAGAACGTATTAGTTTTGTACAATTTATAAATACATTACAATATTACCGCATATTAGCACATACGTGCTTCATTACATTAGGCAGAGTCACCACACTTTATACTTTACATTGCTTGGCATGAACAAACACATTTTACTTCATAATATTATTTCCAAGTGTGTGTCTAGGTTTTGCTTAGCAAGAGCGTAAAGTTGTACTTAACGAGATTCTACTGTAAATCTTAACTGAACGGGTTACGTCTCTTCCACAAAGTAGGTGGAGCTCTAATAATTTTCAGAAATGATTCAACTTTATCATGCTAAGATGATTAACTCTGTAAAAGTCTTACATAGAGCGTAATTTGTATCTGTGGAATTAATATGTTCTAATATTTTAATGTGTTAGCTTTGTACGATTTATAAATACATTACAATATTACCGCATATTAGAACATACGTGGTTCATTACATAAGGCAGAGTCACCACACTTTATACATTGCATTACATGACATGTAGAAACACATTTTGCTTCATAATATTATTTCCAAGTGTGTGTCTAAGTTCTGCTTTGCATGAGGGTAAAGTTAACTTAACGAGATTCTACTGTAAAGCTTAACTGAACGGGTTACGTCTCTCCCACAAAGTAGGTGGAGCTCTAATAATTTTCAGAAATGATTCAACTTTATCATGCTAAGATGATTAACTATGTAAAAAACTTACATAGATCGTAAATTGTACCTGTGAAATTAATATGTTCTAATCTTTTAATGTATTAGTTTTGTACGATTTATAAATACATTATGATATTATTGTGTATTAGCACATACGTGCTTCATTACATAAGGCAGAGTCACCACACTTTATACTTTACATTGCTTGACATGCACAAACACATTTTGCTTCATAATATTATTTCCAAGTGTGTGTCTAGGTTTTGCTTAGCAAGAGCGTAAAGTTAACTTAACGAGATTCTACTGTAAAGCTTAACTGAACGGGTTACGTCTCTTCCACAAAGTAAGTGGAGCTCTAATAATTTTCAGAAATGATTCAACTTTATCATGCTAAGATGATTAACTCTGTAAAAGTCTTACATAGAGCATAATTTGTATCTGTGGAATTAATATGTTCTAATCTTTTAATGTATTAGTTTTGTACGATTTATAAATACGTTACGATATTATCGCGTATTAGCACATACGTTGTTCATTACATAAGGCAGTGTCACCACACTTTATACATTGCATTACATGACATGTATAAACACATTTTGCTTCATAATATTATTTCCAAGTGTGTGTCTAGGTTCTGCTTTGCATGAGGGTAAAGTGAACTTAACGAGATTCTACTGTAAAGCTTAACTGAACGGGTTACGTCTCTTCCACAAAGAAGGTGGAGCTCTAATAATTTTCAGAAATGATTCAACTACATCATGCTAAGATAATCAACTTTGTAAAAGTCTTACATAGAGCATAATTTGTATCTGTGGAATTAATATATTCTAATATTTTAATGTATCAGTTTTGTACGACTTATAAATACGTTATGATATTATTGCGTATTAGCACATACATGCTTCATTACATAAGGCAGAGTCACCACACTTTATACTTTACATTGTTTGACATGCACAAACACATTTTGCTTCATAATATTAATTCCCAGTGTGTGTCTAGGTTTTGCTTAGCAAGAGCGTTAGTTGTACTTAACAGGATTCTACTGTAAAGCTTAACTGAACGGGCTACGTCTCTTCCACAAAGAAAGTGGAGCTCTAATAATTTTCAGAAATGATTCAACTACATCATGCTAAGATAATCAACTTAGTAAAAGTCTTACGTAAAGCATAATTTGTATCTGTGGAATTAATATATTCTAATATTTTAATGTGTTAGCTTTGTACGATTTATAAATACATTACAATATTACCGCATATTAGCACATACGTGGTTCATTACAATAGGCAGAGTCACCACACTTTATACATTGCATTACATGACATGTATAAACACATTTTGCTTCATAATATTATTTCCAAGTGTGTGTCTAGGTTCTGCTTTCCATGAGGGTAAAGTTAACTTAACGAGATTCTACTGTAAAGCTTAACTGAACGGGTTACGTCTATTCCACAAAGTAGGTGGAGCTCTAATAATTTTCAGAAATGATTCAACTTAATCATGCTAAGATAATCAACTTTGTAAAAGTCTTACATAGAGCATAATTTGTATCTGTGGAATTAATATGTTCTAATCTTTTAATGTATTAGTTTTGTATGATTTATAAATACGTTACGATATTATTGCGTATTAGCACATACGTGCTTCATTACATAAGGCAGAGTCACCACACTTTATACTTTACATTACATGACATGTACAAACACATTTTGCTTAATAAAATTATTTCCAAGTGTGTGTCTAGGTTCTGCTTTGCATGAGGGTAAAGTTAACTTAATGAGATTCTACTGTAAAGCTTAGAACGGGTTACGTCTCTTCCACAAAGAAGGTGGAGCTCTAATAATTTTCAGAAATGATTCAACTACATCATGCTAAGATAATCAACTTTGTAAAAGTCTTACATAGAGCATAATTTGTATCTGTAAAATTAATATGTTATAATCTTTTAATGTATTAGTTTTGTACGATTTATAAATACGTTACGATATTATTGCGTATTAGCACATGCGTGCTTCATTACATAAGGCAGAGTCACCACACTTTATACTTTACATTGCTTGACATGCACAAACACATTTTGCTTCATAATATTATTTCCAAGTGTGTGTCTAGGTTTTGCTTAGCAAGAGCGTAAAGTTGTACTTAACGAGATTCTACTGTAAAGCTTAACTGAACGGGTTACGTCTCTTCCACAAAGTAGGTGGAGCTCTAATAATTTTCAGAAATGATTCAACTTTATCATGCTAAGATGATTAACTCTGTAAAAGTCTTACACAAAGCGTAATTAGTATCTGTGGAATTAATATGTTCTAATATTTTAATGTTAGCTTTGTACGATTTATAAATACATTACAATATTACCGCATATCAGCACATACGTGGTTCATTACAATAGGCAGAGTCACCACACTTTATACATTGCATTACATGACATGTATAAACACATTTTGCTTCATAATATTATTTCCAAGTGTGTGTCTAGGTTCTGCTTTGCATGAGGGTAAAGTGAACTTAACGAGATTCTACTGTAAAGCTTAACTGAACGGGTTACGTCTCTTCCACAAAGTAGGTGGAGCTCTAATAATTTTCAGAAATGATTCAACTACATCATGCTAAGATAATCAACTTTGTAAAAGTCTTATATAGAGCGTAATTTTTTTCTGTGGAATTAATATGTTCTAATCTGTTAATGTATTAGTTTTGTAATAACCACATTATGTATTTACATAGGACAAAGAAGATGCACTTGTTTTACGGAAAGGAAAGTTGTCACGCCCACCCCAATTGGTGGCCATGTTCACCTCATGTGCCTTGTATCACCAACACGATATGGTTTCTGGGTAACCACTCCCTCCCAATTTAGGTCTCCTCCCGTTCTTTCCCCATAGAAAATACATTAGCCGACAAACAAACACACTTGTTTTACGAAAAGAAAAGCTGCCACACCCACCCCAATTGATGGCCACGTCCACCTCATGTGCCTTGTATCACCAACACGATATGGTTTCTGGGTAACCACTCCCTCCCAATTTAGGTCTCCTCCCGTTCTTTCCCCATAGAAAATACATTAGCCGACAAACGCACTTGTTTTACGGAAAGGAAAGTTGTCACGCCCACCCCAATTGGTGGCCTTGTTCATTTCATGTGCCTTGTATCACCAACACGATATGGTTTCTGGGTAACCACTCCCTCCCAATTTAGGTCTCCTCCCGTTCTTTCCCTATAGAAAATACATTAGCTGACAAACAAACGCACTTGTTTTACGGAAAGAAAAGCTGCCACGCCCACCCCAATTGGTGGCCACGTCCACCTCATGTGCCTTGTATCACCAACACGATATGGTTTCTGGGTAACCACTCCCTCCCAATTTAAGTCTCCTCCCGTTCTTTCCCCATAGAAAATACATTAGCCGAAAAACAAACGCACTTGTTTTACGGAAAGAAAAGCTGCCACGCCCACCCCAATTGGTGGCCACATCCATCTCATGTGCTTTGTATCACCAACATGATATGGTTTCTGGGTAACCACTCCCTCCCAATTTAAGTCTACTCCCGTTCTTTCCCCATAGAAAATACATTAGCCGACAAACAAATGCACTTGTTTTACGAAAAGCAAAGCTGCCACGCTCATCCTAATTGGTGGCCATGTTCACCTCATGTGCCTTGTATCACCAACACGATATGGTTTCTGGGTAACCACTCCCTCCCAATTTAGGTCTCCTAGAGGAAAATAGTTACACTTCTTGTAAATTTAAATGTGATAATTTTTCAATTGGGTTGAAAGTCACTTGGACAGCATTTCATTTCTTTTCTTCGAAATTGTCAATTCTGTGTATCCTCACAAAGTGAACGACACCAGTCGTTGTACAAATTTCCGTCATATACACCTAAACAAACGAGAGATCATACATTGGTATAATATTCATGCTAAACATTTAACATACCTTGAGAGAACATCTGTTGAAGAAATTGATGGGCTTGATCATTCACTTTTATTTGGTGATAATCTATACTAGCATTCGTACTCTGTATGTACGTTATCATTATGGACACTTGCCTAAAGTCAAGTTTTCCGGCATTCCATGATAGTTCATGAAACTCATACATGGTTGAATGTCCAAATATACCAGCCGTATGAGATTCAGACACATCACAAGATCTACCAAAGTCTATCAAGACTGGAGTATGGTCTGTGGGACGAAAACAAATATTTTCAAGTCTCACATCGTTGTGAGCATTGCCCAATTCATGCAACTCTTGTAGTGCTTGTATTGTCCCATTTACAAGTTCAATCAAGATAGCACTAGAAGTAATATCGTGTTTTTTGATAGGTGGTAACATTTCTGGAATTTGAAAGAAAGATAGCCTAAAAGCGAAGAATAAGCCAACAGGATAGACTGATAATGCAGGTCTATTTTGAACCCCCATTAACAACATTTCTGGATTGTTTGACTCAAGACTGTACTTGAAGTACAATTTTTTTTCACTATCATGTATGACAATTGAAAGCCCAGACCTCACTTGAACAGCGTTTTTGCCAAAACATCTTTGAATTGATTGTGGATTAATGGGAAGACATAAAAAAGAATTACTGAGCAATGGTACCAAATTCTTTTGATTTCGCCAAGCTTGAACGATGGAGTCTTCAACCTCATCACGTTTTAACGCTATCCTGGTGAACACAAATTGAATCTTTTCATCAACAAATGTACCAGTAACTTCTTCAGCATATCCTTCATTAACGGGCATGAAAAAACCCTTGACTTTATCGATAAACATTCCACGTCTTCTTAAATATAGAAGTTGACTCATTAATCCGATCGAAAGTTTGGCCACTGTGCTTTCAACATTGCTACTTGATTCAACCTCTATGAGTACAACTGGAGTCCCTTGTGCCGCCCGAATTATAATATCCACTTTTTGAACACCTCGTGATACTAGTTCGTTATTTGACATATCACCAAGACCTTGGTCACAATCAATCGAAACATTAGAGTCTCGAAAAGCATGATTGCCAGATAGAAAACCCTGGAATTCAGTATGCTTATTTCTTACAGAGGAATAAGAATGTGCTGCTCTTGAAGGGAAGTCGTCAATTCTGTATCTGTGGTACATTCCAGGTCCAAAATAAGGCTCTATAGGGATAGTTACAATTTCTGGAAGCAGCAGAAACGGTGATTTGCTGCTCGCTGTTGCATTATGAAGTTGCCGGACACATGCTAAAGTTTCCCTCTCGAAAACACGCCCTTCCCTACCTACAATCTCCTTCAAACTGGCCATAATATGTGTAGCTAAGCAAGTTGGGTGTTGGCTAACACTCAAATTGACGCACACTACACAACCAAAAAATAAATCCCGTTACACGGATAATGTAGACGGCAACGATACAGTATCCGAGGGATTTTCATGATGACACCACGGAAGCTTCGGCCACGCCCACCGGTGGTATCGCTGCACCACCGCTCCCATTGAAAATGTATTATTATTTTGGCTTACCACTTGGCATATTTTTTGCTGTAGCACTGGCTCTATGCTGAGTAGACTTAGCAAAGTATTTTAGTCATTGCTTCTACTTGCATACGAGTAATTTATAAGAATTAAGTGGAACCAAGTCGGGGTGGGCCAAAGTCGGTAAAGGGTTTGGCTTGCGAGACTAATCGCGCGTCTCATGCACCAATTGAAAATGATATTCATGAATGCAATCCCACTGAACCTCCCATTGGCAGCGTCATTTGGTTAAATAGTTGAAATAAGCCAATCCTACTGGGGTGCATCTTTGTGGAGTCCACTTCACAGTCATCCTCATGTTCTTCAGTTTTGTGTCTCTGTGGGTGATGCCCTTGTCATGAATTCTTATAAGTCTTTTGGTGGACAAGTACAAACCACCGAAGGACTATTTTTGCATACATGTATTTATTTTTATTTTTGCTAGATTTCATCACATATAGACACTAAACTTTTTCAAGCACTCTATAATTATTGTGAGTATCATGACATTCTACAAAGGAAAATCATTAGCAAGTGTGCACACATATTTTGGTGCTACATGTGGCGCAAGTTTTACATAGAGTACAGTTGGTTATAGAAATGTACCACTACTTTTGTGGAAGAGACGTAACCCGTTCATCTCTATACAAATTGATGTCTCAACAAATTATACTACAATGTGCTGTGAAACAATAGTATTAAAACAACAATAAATTCTATACTAGAGGTATTCATATAATCCCTTAGAGTTAACCATATTTTTGGCAGCTATTTCACAATTTTTGCAGTGTCTGAGGCCTCAGATTGAAAAATTATCACCAGAAATGAATTTTGTACACCTAATATGCTGGACATATAACTTGAAAATAAATATTTTTGGGGGGACCAATCATCGAGAACAATTCAATTTTCACAATTTCCCTGGAGTTTTCCAAAGTTACCACTTGGGCAAACCAAGTTAAATTTATTCTAGATCCACTTGGGGATGCAAATCTGTAAAAGTAACTTTCCTGTAGGATTTTGTAACTTAAAGCAGCAATTCCAATAATAATTGAGATAAAATGTTCAGTTATTTAAACACAGAATGCTCAATGTTTCATCACTGGCACTCACCAGATCTGAATTCAACACAAAAAATGGGTCTAGAAAAGTCAATCAAAAAATTCCTAAAATAAGGTTATTGGTATGAAAGCGTTGTATGGCAAAGGGTTGGCAAATTGGATTTATAATTACGACGACACCGTACTCGTGTATTTAAATTTACTAATTTAATTTATCGCTTTGGGTCTCATGACAAATATAGGGCGCCTTCAGCCCCGCCCTCTATTTTACTTTCCTGCACACCCTCAGTTGTGGTGTACGGTGAGTCATGGCTGAAGAATCTTCTGGGGAGGCTGTCGATTCACAAAAAACTCAGATCGTAGCTAAGAAAAGCGCGAGGAAGACTGTGCTATTTCAGTTACTTTTTGCCCTACCTTTGATTGTTGTCTCGCTCATTTACCTCGAGAGTAATTTTCAAGATGCTTGGGAAGGGATGGTTGGCTATGGGTCTGTGAGTGACTACGGGCTTCCGCCCAAGTTAATGGAGACATTTTCTGAGTATGATGCTGATGCTAATGGCTGCATTGATCCAGATGAATTTGCAACACTTAGTATGGTTGCTTTGAGACAATCTGTAAGTTTGTAAATCAATGCACACAACTATTTGGCTGTGTAGCTTTATCTAAATTTAATTTCTTACTTTGTTTACTATACCACTGTATGACGAAAATGTGATCTTACGCAGTACTTACTGCATTAAAGTTTTTGAGTTAATACTGTTGCTAGTATGGCTCACTAACTAGACCCTTTACCTAACTGCTACGCAGGAATAGGGTCTAGTCAAACTCCCATATGTAACTGTTGACACTGACTCAGCAAAAGGACTGATCAGTCAATTTTGTTGACGTGCATTGCACATGAGATCGTATATTCTCTTTCCTCGCAAATAATAAGATGAGCTAGGAAGGAAAGTGTAGTACAGTAGACCCTCACGATTATCCGAATACCGCAGCCCCCCCCCCCCCCCATGGTGTTCGGATTAGCGAGAGTTCGGATAAACGGGGTTCGGATAACTGAGGGTCTACTGTATAGCCTTTCAGTCTGGGAGTAAGTATTGTGTTACAAAGTAGCAAAATCATCGGCTGTGCAAACTCAAAGAGAAGAAGCAAGCTGTGTTTAAATAAATATCTTTCTCCTGGATATGATAGCATTCAAAGTTTGTTACACTTGTTGCTGAGAAGTGCATGAGGATGAGTAGATTTCACTGACTCTGACTACTATAGCTCTGCTAGGAGGGGTCGAAGGTGTGAACTTTTTTTGTGTGCATATTAGTAATGTTGATGCTTCATGACGTAAGTAAAGAAGTTGTCCAAGAAAATTGCAGCTATATGCAAGTTTGACCAGACCCTTTCCCCGCATAGTGGTTAAGTATAGAGTATGGCTAGCGAGACTAATTGCTAGTATGTATATACACGTATAATAAAATGTAACCATCTTATTTTCATAGTATACCAACCAACCAATAAAATATTTTGTGAACTTGCTTTTTAACATTCTACTGAAAAGATGCTATAATTGTCTTGAATTATAAGCGTATGAAGGGGAGTAGGAAAAATAGTCCGGTTCTCAAGCTCCACCCGTTTAAAGCCATTATACCCATTTCCAAATGTTACACCTGCTAATGTTGTCTTCATTGGAACATGTATGTATTTAGGAGTATGGTTTAGATATTTCAAAATGTTTCTTTTTTTCTTCTTCAAATACCTGGACAATGTTACACTGCTATGTTCACCATGCTTCTTTGTGACACTTACATGTTCTTCTTATAACTGCTAAGGACTCTGACCATTTTAGTTAACCCTTTACATGGTCCTTAATAAGATGCGCTTTCATGCAAGTGTTAGTACAGCCATTTACAAAACCTATATACTCTAAAATCATCTAGTGAGTGACGGGGTACTTCATCATTCTGTGGTAAGCCATACATTAATAACTGTGGTCATTATACAGATGACGTTTACCCAATTAATTGAAATGAATCTACTTTACCTGTTTTGGTCTGGCCGAAGCCAGACCAGCCAGATTTGTTTCGACGCCTATACCCAAGTTTCATTTTGTTTTCTCCATGCCAGATCCATGCATTTTACTCGAACTCTTTGAACTACTTGAACAGGCATAATATGATGATGACTTCTTCTGATGATTGCATGCCAGTTTTTCTTGGCTAAACAAGAACTAGACAAGGGCTAGCTGATCAGACTAAATATATTGGTCTCTTGGGCTACCAAGGTAGTGAAAATGTGGTACATGTAATTCTTATACAATGCTTATTGTTCTCTATTTTCGTGTAACACTTAGATAAAAATTTTCTTCAGCACTTTTTCCTGATTGTTTTGTCATGCCTGGGTTCCCCCAAGACTGATCCTTTTGGTTGTAATTGCAAAAAATAATTTATGGACCAAAATTTTTAATTTTTTGATATGGATCACAAAGCACATTTTTTAAATGCATAGTTGTAATTTAATTCTATTTCCTATATCTGACCTGACCAATGGTAAGTGACAATTATGTAAGCTTTAGAGTATAAAGAATGTTTACTATGTACAGTGTATGATAGTTCAATGATTAAGTTACCAAAAACTCAGCGCATCGATTTATCTATACCACCTCATAATACAATGGTATGTATGTAGCTGTCTTTTCTTCTTCTTTTTTATGTATATACAGGAAGACATAAATGTTGACATGAATGAAGTCCACAACAACGTAAGTGTAGCCCTCATTAAAGGAAGGCTCTAATTATTTCTTGTTTTGAACCATTTTAGGACACTTATCAATTTGAGGATCCATGGAGTGGTCCCGGGACGTATTCTATTATAGTGAAGGCAGAAATGACTCCAATTAATATTAAAACCATGTCCAAATTTGCAGATAAGGTATACAAGAGAGAATACTAGCTACACATTTTGTAACTTTAGAACATAGTGAAGAAAAGATTATATGAAGTATTTCATTCTGAGTGGGCACAAACAGTAATGAGTAATGCATTAGTTAAGCAAAATGGCTTAGTGAACAAGAATATCAGAAAGTGAAAGTGTATTGTTAGACATTTTGAGTGACAGAATACTATGACAAGATTTGACAGGTGAATTGAGCTTTATTAAGATTTTAATGCCTACTTGATACTTAAATTAAATAAACTGTAGTAAATATGATTTAGAAGTTGTAGCTAAAGGGTACAAAAATGAAATGATCAACCGTGCAAGCAGCCTATGCTGAATATGATAACAGATCTGAATAGGTGTTGGCCTAAATTATTCTTAAATCATTTAATATTTTAGTAGAAAGGAAGCCTCTAACAGTAAGATATGTTCAGCCTTACAAAGAAGATTGTGACTGTGGCTGCTATTATTTGCTACTGTAACTTATGCTGTACTTACTGTATTGCAAAGCTTCAAATGCTAAGCTCATCTAATATCAGCAAGTACCCCGCCACAAAGTGGTGCCTGGACGTACTAACTTGTGAAAATTAGGAGTGCAAGCGTAAGGTAGTTATTTATCATGGTTTCCCTCTCCTGATCTTTTTTTTTTTTTTTTCCATCAACCATCCCGGCCCTGTTTTTCTTATTCCTCTTTTCAACTCATGGATTCCCTTCTCCTCCTATGTCTATGCTCTTGCTCCCCAGATCTCTGTCCTTTCTGTGTATTTTCTTTCACTTTTTCATTGAAGTGATTACCTCAGTCAGTTTTTTCTCACCTGCTTCTATTTTTAACGACCCTTGCATTCTCCTGCTTCTCTTATACCCATTATGGTTAGCTACTTTTGTATCCAACTCAACCCAGTGTTCAGTTAAAAGGCACTTCAAGATACTCCTAGCTGTTAGGCCCAACAGTGCATAATGGTTTGAGTGGTGTAACCAAGTCTAGAACATTTCAGCAGTTATAGAAGATGAGACTTTGAAAGACTTAAGTTAGTACCCAGAAATGATTCTTCATTTGAGCAAAAGCATTCCCTTTGCATGAGCAAAACTGTATTTGAGTATGGGTAAGCTCTTTTTTTTTTAGATTTTTATATTGAGTATTTTGCCAAAGGTGTTAATTGTGCAATCACAGTGAATTTATTAGATTTGGGCCAACTGAACTTTACTCTCACCCAATTTTTTGGAAATAGTAAATAGGAGTCTCTCTCTATTTTTATTCAGTAACTAAGCAACAATGTTCAATTGCTACTAGCCCGTGTCTTGTGTCAACTGTATGGTGGTTCCTAGTACCACTATCATGAAATGTACATCGGGGCATTTGATTATTGTCTGGATAGTTGATCAGCTACATGAAAACTCACAACCTCAACTAAAGTCCAACTGTTTTTGTCCATAGCTATGTTGAAACATCTACTGAGAAGTACAAATCAACAGAATGAACGATTCTTGAACCCAAATAGTATTTGGTCAAGAATTGTGCTGAACTATACATTGGGAGTATCCACGGATGACTTAAAAATGCCTTTAGTTTTCTGTTTTTGAGTTAAAGTGAAACTAGATAATCTTTATAAATGTTTTTTCTTGTTTGATTAACAAGTGGTTGACTCACAGTTCTAGCACCAAGCTATTTAGACTCAAGGGTAGTTTGTTTGGCTGGCTGAATTGTGATATGTTCACTAATTCAAACACTGGAATAATTATTGTGATATGAATACAAATTATTGTGAGCAGGTTACACTCTGACCAGTAAATTATGGTTTGCTATAAATTTTGAGGTATTTTCATCAAAAGTGCTACCTATTTATTATGCATGTGTGTATGTATATCAAAAATAATGTAGTATATCAAAAAATTGTTACAGAATGATTACTTAATTGGAGGTCCTTCAAAACTGGTACCTGGTTTGGTAGCCTGGAAAGAGCCAATGAGACAATATGACATGTTTGGAACTGGAAATTTTCGAGTCTTCTTTCCTAATTATGGAAAACTCACTGTAGGAGAACCATATTTTATCATCGCAGATCATGAAGACTTTGCCTCAATGAACAGACACCGTCCTCCTAAGCCTGCAGCAGAACATGCCCTTATTCACACTCTCCTGTCTATGTTTCACCAGAATGTGTTTGTGATCAGCCGATTTGGACCTCGTGGTTCAGTGGCAGTTATTAGAGCTATGAAAGAAGACACTGTGGATATCATGTTCAGGTAAGCTACGTAGCTGTTATGACACATTAATAAGATATTAATTTTTGTAATGGTACTTGCATTTTAGGATTCATGCAGAGTACCAGTTAAATCGTCCTCCCGATTACCCTTTCTGGTTTACGCCAGGCCAGTTCACAGGACGGCTCATTATAGATAAAGACTACAGCAAAATTTACTATTTTGAACTTCATCTTCCAACAGATAAACAACTCAATATTGGTATGTTGGCATGTGCAAGTTTTAACTGATTGATGGGCTACTAAAACAGGGAAGACACTGGTGGTGTTTTCTAATAATACGGAGAGAGGAGCTGTGTGTACGTTACAAACTTAAGTAAGGGGCACATTTAGATGTACCGTGTTTTTTTATTTATTAATTTATTTTATACGCCAACTAAGAAAATTTTTTCATAATGTTTTGACTCTCTGCATTAAAATTATTATGGGCCTTTTGATGGCCTCTATTTTCCGCATCCTTTTACCCTGCGTGATATCTACTAGGAAAGGGTCTGGTAGTATTCATTCAGTTGTGGAAGCCAACTTAAACAGGACTTATGTTGTTTTATTTTAAATTAATATTATTTGTTGGAGACTCACTGCAGCAAGCTAATGGAGCTAGGCACCCTGGACTTCATCCAAGACAATAACGATTTCAATTTATTTGTTTACGTCATATGTCATCACTCACGTGATTTTTTCCATGTGTGTTACTTACCTCTCTTGTACAACTACTTTATTATATTCTACAATTACAATTTTGGCCATAGTTAAGAGTTGGTTATCTCCGATTCGTTATACTACAGTCAACTGCGTAACGCTAAGTGCGCTGGTGGCTAGTGGCACTGTCTTACGGCCAGTACTAGTTGGCGCTAGCTAACCGAGTGGCGTACATTATTATTATTGTTATTAATTATTATTATTATTAAGGTAATTGGCATTTTTCTGACTGAGTGCACATACAACTCTTCTCTGCAACTGTGACACTTCTTAAAAAGAATTATACCCACTTCAGAAAACTTTGCAGTGTACGATTTTTTTTGTGATTTAGATATGGAGTGGATCAGTGGCCCGGGTTCTAATGAAGTTGATATTGGGTTCATGTCCAAAATGAAGCTGGTTGGATCCCCTACTGTCCCTTTTGAGGAAGAGTCAAATATACCCGACATTCTCCTGCAAGACAATTATGAACCAACAATGATTGACTTAGCTTGGGATTCTGAAATAAGTGAACAAGAAGCCTTACGAAAGTTAGAAGTGATTCTATATCCCTTTAAAAAGGTAATTCAGGGTGATAGATTTCTATTTATTTAATTTATTTTTTACTAAAATAATATTTCCAAGGTATATTATCACTCCTTTGTGGATGCCATATCTACTGCTGTCTCTTCCAGTAAGTTGATTCACATTTTGGTGTTGTGGGGTGCTCTTGATGACCAGTCCTGCTGAGGTTCCGGGCGGACACTGCGAGAGGGACCTCTTGAGTGTCTGCCCATCTTAACTCTTCTTGACTCCAACTTCATCAGCAGTTGGGCATTGGTTGCTGAACTAAAGGTTAGTGATTTATATTTAGAGCCCGAAAGGGAAATGGAGACACAATGGCTGATTATGTCTCTGTGAGTATACATACATGTACAATACTGTACAATGTGATGTCCCCACCCACTGATACGATGTCTCACAGCCATGTATGTATCTAATCTTCTATCATTGAATAATTTGAAGAGAACCAAGCCTTTTTGCCAGAAGATGCTAATATGACATTGTGATTCGGCTATGAATAACAATTTTTTCTTTTATGTAGGCTGTAATGAGTAACCAAACATTGACATCCAAAGATCGTAGGATTGCAGAACTGGTACTGGAGGAATACGAGTAAGAACCAATACAATACTTGTTGCACAAGTCAGCGTACAATATGGCGAGACATTTCACAAGCATGTGTAAGTATTTTCACAAGCCTTCGGCTAGTGATAATGTACAAGCGTGAGAGTGAAACGTCATCCCCATATTTTACGAGTGTAATAAATAGTTGATTATACATTGAACCAAAACAGCACTTTTCTTTGCTTCTAGTGTCTGGAGACACCTTCAAGTTTTTTATCTGTCAAAATGCAATGTTTTTTTTCCTCCTGAATCACAAATGTGCCTATCCAAGCTTCTCACTACAATCAGGTTTGTATTTTTCCCCATTTCTCATATTTACAGCCATGTTGTTCAGAAGTTACTCTGTCATACATAATAATTCTTCTGTCCAGAACTACACACGGACATGTTGGAGCAATCAATATGAGAAAATATTGAATGCTAGCGTGATGTGGAAATACTCAAGTAAAATATCTTGTGTATTCATTCAATGATTCAGTCATTCTCGGCTGTAATAATTATAATAGCAGGCAAGAAGTCAAAATGTTGGGTTAAGTTTCATATTGGCTGTTAGAATGAGAAAATTTGCTATTATTTTATGTATTATTGGTGGGCGAGCGAGACACTCTCAGGGGTAACAATCGGGGATATTTGTTTGTTTATATATATGTGTGGACGTATGTATATCATTTGTACTCTGACCCTCACATATTTTTGTGTTTGCTCCGTGTTCGACCCCGTCCCAAACTTCACTAAACAGAATCCTCCGGTTTAGTGATCATTACCCGTATCACCCTAGAAATTTAGTTGTTTTCCACTTTGAATTCTTTTGCGGGTGCAGTTAAAACTAATAAACTTATGGGAACTCCATCTCTATTCAAGTTAGTGGTGGTGGTAAGTTAATATACTATACGAAGGTAAGTCTTGCGTAGGTATGTTCAGTTGTGTGAAAGTATTATGCGTTACAACTACTACTAAGAATATCACAAAGAAAAATTTTAAATAATGTGACTTGATTGCGGTTACTATGGCATTGAATCCCCTTTACCGCATATATGTAATTTAAAAACTCTACTTTATTAGTGTAGTTTTAAGGCTCACTTGCCATTTGTGCTCAAGCACACCACTAGTATATAATATATCACTACTTTTTTTTTAAGGTTTCCTGTTGAAATTATGGTTCTGAATGTGACATCTGAGGAAGAGTCTGTAGTGAGAAAAATGAATGCCAACACACTGCTGGACTCTACAGAAAAAGACCCCAATATTCTTGGAAGGTTAGATTAAAATTGTACTCTTCTATCACTTGCATAAATAAATAAATAAATAACAAAAAACATTGACCCAGTAATTGCCACAATATACATAAATTATCACGTTATTTTGCTAGTGTGACAAAACTGACATTATGGCAGACACTCAATGATTGTTGTATGCAGGTGTGATCCCACCAGCTCTGCTTATCTGGACTTCTTAAAGAAAGGAAGTGTACTGGCTGACTTGTAAAGACGGAGGGCGGGACAGATACAAAAACACCACCCCCCAAACCCCCAAACAAAAAAAAAAAAAAAAAACAAGAAAAAAAAAAAACCAAAAAAAAAAAAAGCACCCCCCCCCCCCCCCCCCCCCCCCCCCCCCCAACCCCCAAACACTACACCCCCCCCCCCACCCCCCCCCCCCACCCCCCCCCCCCCCCCCCCCCCCCCCCTTTGTTTATTTTTTTCTTTTTTCTACATTAACTTTCTTTCTTATTATAATATTGATACCGTCTCAGTTGTTTATGGTCATGATGACATGATTCAAACCCAGTTATTCACTGGAGAATTATGTTAGAAGTTCTTCATAACTTCTGACACAGTAACATTTTTGTTATACATAATTTTTACTCCATGATACATGCTTTCATTTTATAATATATTGCAATAAGCTGAGAGTATGAAAGTTGACAGTAGTCCTGCAAGAAATACAACTCTAATTACATTATATTAAAAATCAAATTTTGGCAAACCTTAAACACTGGTAATAGAAATTTCCCTTTCTTTGACTTGATCTCTAATCCAATCAAGTAACGAATAGTAATCTATATAAATTTTTGCACGTGTTATAAAAAATATTTGCAAATAAATATGAAGTTTTGAACACTCACCATCGATATTTGTTCATAAAGGCAAAGTTGAGACACAACTTGGTGAGGGATGAATGTTGAAGTATGATAAAATAACAATTGTTTGCTCAATAAAAATCCGAGACCGTCAATGCAAGTGATACAATCTAACAACAAAATACATAGCTGTTCGTGACCAACCCTGATGAATACAACTGGTCATTAAGAATTGAAACCCTTTACCAATATATTTCTCCTGGCATTGGTCACTGACGATCTTTACCAACTCAAGCATAATTGCCATTGTGTTACGACCTTCCTAACAATACTTCCATATAAAACACGTGGCAAGCAATTGGGTCATTTAATACGCTAGTGTGTTAAAACAACATAATATATTTAATAACCACCCAATGGATAAATTATAAAGGCCAATAATAGTGTCTAAACACAATGTGTAAGGGTGCCGTCACATAGCAACACCTTAGCACCTTTAGTAGTGCACACCAGCTGAAAAGTCGTGCATTATCTACCACAAAGTCATGCCCACTTTGCAACAAATTAGTGCCTGGTGAAATGCAGCTGTGCCTCACTCACCATTACACATGTATGGAATTGGGCGGGGGCAGAGTCAACTTTTAATTAAAATCCTCACCCACAAAAGTAATGGATCCAGAATCTACTCTCTCGTACTGCTGGGAATGGACAAACACCTATCGTTCAAACTTTGTCAAGACTTAGGGCCACACAGGCCTATGACGATGAGATATTTTTAATATACAGAATTTAACAGAAATAATCGACAATAGTTCACGTGGTAAGGCCAGTATATAGAAAACTTCAACAAAAACTCATCATTATTGCATACACGGAAGGATAAAGAAAATGATATACAAAAAATCGGCCTCTAAACCACCATAAACCATTCCGTTTATCATACACACTTACATGTAGGTTTCAGCACTTGTTGACTTAAATAATACAATGAAATCACCAGAAAACATCCTGTCAATAGGCACAAGAATGAATATCCAAGTACCTAATAATGATACCAGAAAGCACTAATAAGCAGGTTAAAGTGATATTCAACATTTTACAGCCCTTAGTAAGGTCAAACCATTAAGTTTTCAGTAGGTGGTTGAACTGGGTGGGAGCAGGCCACACAAGTTGAGAGTTGACTTATAGTGGTTAAATGGAGTATGTACCACCCATTGCAACAGCTGCTTTAGTTTAGTTAGATAGTTTAGATAGGCCAACCAACAACCACATTTACTTGACACTGATATGCCCTAGATTACCCTCCAACGCCCTCATGAGACCATTGTGTCTCATTGCCAGTACTCAGAGATTACCCTCAAGTCACTCTCAAGATACCAAGGTGTCCCCAGTCACCACACCCCACCCCTGGTGTAGGTGTATTGGCAACCCAACCAATTCTTAGCAACTTACTGCAAGTCCAATGGAAGAACCCAAAACTATCACAGAGATGAACCAAATCAATGTGGAAACTTCTCCAGGGTAGGAGACCACCATTATACAGTTTTTACTATCCATAAAGCCTGTGAAAGCAACAACACCATTATCAGATATAATTAAAGAAAAGAAATGCAAAACTAGTCATCTGTCCCACACCCCCAATAACACTCAAATTAACACACAAAGCTTCGTGTGACCCACTTTTATATGATGTATTTGTATATGTATTTATGAATGTAATGTATGCATTAAACATGTATGTATGAATGTACATATGTATGTATGATACACGTGTGTACATATATGAATGTTTGCATTATGCATGTAGTATGAATGCATGTACATACGTACATATGTATGTATGCATGCATGTATGTAATATGTGGTGTGCATTACATAGGCATGTATATATGTATGTTTGTGTGTATGTATGCATGTAAGTATATATTATATACAATACATGATATACACATTATGTATAATACATGTGTCACATATTTATATACACTGTACATACATTTATTCCATTCTAGATATCTTTACAATAGTATTTATAGGTTCTGTGGCCGTAAGATTTCATAATATCTCAATCTCCTGGTGTTACCTCATGCTGAATCACCAAGCCCATTACCTACAATAGCAACAAGACTATAGCCTACCAGTTCCAAGGTTTTACAGCAACCTTTCTGTGCAAAAACTAATCCAACCTGGTCAAAGCAGCAGCAGTTAAAATATAAGCTTGTGGTGTGGGGAGCCCTAATGAACTAGCACTCAAGAGTCCTACAGACAACTCTACAAGCCGAGTTACCAACCGCAAACTACTGCAGTGAAGTTTATTATTACACTCAGCAGAAGTGATATAGCAAGATGTTTCACTCTCAGGTTTTTGGGTTTTGTTTTTTTTCACTCGCCTCTGGTTCATAAAAGTAAATTACCCTGATCATGAAATATCTTCACCATATCACACTTTACTCATGTAATAGTATATGTGTATATATAGTATATATAATAATTATTAGAGTCATTACACAAAAAAGTGCAGCATTACATTGAAATATTACATGCAGCAGCGGAAAACTGAAATAATGATAAAAGACTAGTCATGAAGATAAATCTACCAGTTCACAATGGAAAGAAACGTGTGAATACAGAATTAGCATAGAATGAGTGACTTGTTTTTGACAAAAATCTACTGCAACTTAGTAAAAATATTTGGTTAAAGTATTAACATAAAATAACTGTGGTATTCGGATTAATAACAACCTTGGGGAAGAAATTTCACTCAGCAGTCCATGGAGCTTATCTCATATATATATATATATATATATATATAATAATTATATATACACAGTGGTATAGGAAGATGTTTTGGTACATATGGGGGACGGGGGGGGGGGGGGGGGGGGGGGGGGGGGGGGAAGGGGGGATCCAGGGAATGTGATCTATAGTTCGCCAGTGTTCATTAAAGAAATCAGTTTTAGATTGTGCCCAAAAATTATCGGCCGGAGCCCCCCTTTCCTACGCCATTATATATACATGTGCACTGATTAGAGTTAGCACAACTTCTGCAAAACATTCAACTAACACCAGCTGATAAATGGGCATACTATTATATACTTACAGACAAAATTTAGCAAGAAAAATTCCTGTAGTGCACAGACATGTAGGTAAGCAAACTTACACAACAAACAATTAGACAGCAATTATAATAGACTAAAGAAACTCAAGAAGTTTTAAGCCCTGCCATACTTACAGGATTCACTTAAACAGAGGTAGCTACAAACTAGGGCAGCCAACACAAATCACCACAGACAACAATCACATATCGCTACACACGACTCCAGTCACACACGACTCCAGTCACACACAACACAAACCGCTCACCAGAACCTACTATAAAGCCCACCAACAAAAAGACGAACCGCTGCTAGAGGTGCGCGCGCGAATGTATTTGTTGCTCCACAAAGAAAGAATAAAGAAAAACGACAACAGTAGAAACGTAGTAGCAGTTAATAAATATGAGCTAGTAAAAATAATGGAGATGTAGTTTTTTTTACTGGTGACTGATTCAGATTACTACAATAATATTATGTAGGCAAACTATTTAGCAATTTATATGACTATAACAATAAACAAGAAAATTAAATTCAGATCTATGATGAGAAAAAAAATAAATATGAAAAAATTAAAGCAAACTGGTCTAAACATTTTGTAGCGTGCCAGGACAATTTTCATTGTGGCTGCTATAGATGAACCACTGAGAGGACCTAAATTATTGTAGTAAAAAAACTGCTTTTTCTTTATAGTTTATACCTTTTGTTTGTTGTTGTTTTTTCTAATTTTCTGAGGGTGGTTCAACTAAACCCCTTAACCACTACTCCTTTGCTACACTAATGCAATAAGACAGCATCAATATCTACAGTTTCATTGCACGAATTGCATATCCAGTTGCTCAAGCTTTATATATCAACTTGCACAAACATACATATTGGCATCTTCATGTTGACATTACTCCAAGTAGACTATTCAGTTTGGTCTTTGTAATAGCTAGCTAGTGTATAGTTTTGCTCAGGATTCGCATTCTTGGTGCTTCATATACAATTTAATGATTTATATTGTTTTAACTAAATGATTGCTGCAAATACTGAGTCATAAGTGGCTGCTTCTATTCTTTCAGTTTACTACAAACAGGCCACTGTTCGAGAGCAGCATTTATTAGCAATGGATTGAATATGTATTATATAAGAAGCATTATTCATCTTAATTTTTTTCAATGCAGAGGTTTGCAATGGACAGTGTGGGAGTAAACATCCACATAGCCAAATTTATGATCGAAAGACCACTTCATTTACAGTGACCGAGTCCTGAAACTGTAAAGGCTGTTTTTTTATACGCATGATTTGTACAAACCCTTTTACTTGTATTGTTTTGCATTTCAGTACTTGTTCTTTATGTATAAACTTTCATGCCATTATATACATGGTTATAAGTTATGTTTCATTAAGTATTTGATGTTTAGATAAAGTTGTATCCATTATTAAAAGGACAAGTAAAATATCAAGAATATGCCATGCCAATGTTAATAATATGATTGCACAACATGGATAAAATGATTCATAACACATTTTCCAAATATTGTTCCTCAATTTCTACACAGCATTCAGCATTTATATTACACGATTTATTTGGCAGTAAAGCCAAAATGGAAAACGACTGGTAGTAGATTCTGTTAAAGTTACTGTTGCTTATTTTGAATAATAAGTGAATATTTTCATGAAAGAGCAGGTGTGGAGAGAGGTTACCAGAAAGTGGAGATGCTAAACTAAACTAGAACTGGGTGGAAAGGAGGGGGTGGGTGGGAGGGAGGTAAAGGGTTTCTTGTATTTAATACTAAGAGGGTGAAATATCTCAAGTAAAAATTCCATACAAGATCTAGCAAGATCAAGTACCTTTTGGTAAGATTATGCAAGACAAGATGCGTCCTATACTTTCTTGTATGCATGATTTTGCAAGATCACTCAAGATCTTACAAGTATTTTAATGAAGTTTATTCTTGTGAGTTCTTATTCTTACAAGATAAATCTTGCATGATATTGCATGATCTTGTTTATTTTTAAGTTAAGATTTATCTCGCACTTTCTTGTCAACATCGTACAAGCAAGATCTTCGATTTTCTTACAGAAATTACTACATAAGATAGATCATGTAACATCCTATAAATGCAAGATAGTTCAAGATCTTGCTTAAATTTAAGTTGTGCTACTTTTTGAACATTCTTATAAGTTTAACTAGCAAGATCCTTAAAGATCTCGGGAAGGTTATTTGCTATGATATGCCAGTTTATTCTTCTAAGTTCTTGTTGTTTTTACTGCAAGATAAATCTTGCATGATATTGAATGATCTTGCTTATTTTTAAGTTAAGATTAATCTTGCATATTCTTGTCAAAATAGTATGAGCAAGATCTTCGATTTTCTTACAGGAATTGCTACATAAGATAGATCTTGCAACATTCTATAAATGCTTGTAGTTTATTGAGGTAAATTATATCATAAAATTACTTATAAGTAAACAAAGATCTTGATTATCTCTGTGAAATTATTATTAGGGTAGGTTTATATGTCTACATTTACAATCCATTATTTTTGGGTTAGGCAGAATCTGTTAAAATCAAGTATAAAAAAATATAATGGACTTTGGCCTGGTTAAATTTGCCATAATATTTACATTATTAATGTTTGTAGTCATTTACACAAACATATACTGTACACAAAGACTGCAAGTTCTGAAAAAATCTAGATTTATCTAGCTACAGCACAAATTGTGATTAAGGTGAATTTTTATTATTAAGAAATATTAGGGAGGGCATTTAGAGACCATAGTAAGAGAGCAATAATAAATCTTGTGTAATGAAGTACTGAAGCAAAAACAATAATTTTTTTTACATAATTTAGAGCTATATCTGTGTAATCTGTACTTGGAACAGCAATATATATTGCCTCAACATGAACAAACAGTTGTACTACTTACAATAATAGACCTGGGCAAAATTTTTAGAATCTATCCATGCATGAAGACTTTTCAAGATTGTACAAATTGAAAATAATTAAAGCAATTAAACCTCACAGTACACATGTCAGTGTGTAGCGTGGAAAGCATTAGTGGTGTTCATGTTCATAATTGTTGGGAATATTAATAATGTATGAATAACTTGAGTTTTGGCATGATACTAAAACACATTTATTTATAATAATTCGAAAGTGGAATTGCACAAGTGGGCTTCAAATCATTTTCAACTTGAATGACGAAAGAACTCAATAAATCCGCTCTGGCATAATCTTGTAACTTCGATCGTGCTGAATATCCGATACTGTTTAGAAAGATGATTGAGTTTTTTTATATGGTTTGGTTAGAGCAAAAGGAGGAGTCAAAGTAAATGTTTGTACTTGGCCATACTTTTACGTCCATTAGAAATAAAACAGCAAATTGAACTATTCCTTTTCCCTTTATCATTAAATGCTTGCTGTGATAATAAAGTTTTTTAAAAATAGTTGCCTTTGCTAGACTAATATGTGTCAAGGTAGCAATTGCACTATGTGCATCCTCACTAAGGCTGACTTTACTCAGTGGACCAATGGAATATACTCCAGTACTGATGTTTGTCATGTTGCTCCGTTTTTGTGAAAGGGATGACAACCGCCCGTAGATGTCACTAAATTATTCCCCGCCAATACCCCACCATTCGATAATATGCGAGTGGGAACAATCGCGCGGTAGAGGCGGAATTAACTTCGCGAAGTTGCGTGCAGCCGATAGTGTCGGTTATTGTTTTGGCAAGCTGTGGGTAATCTAAAGTAATCAGCTGCTATGGGTTCCAAAAGAAACCGTAAACACCGAGGTGTAGGAGGTGTAGCTAAGAAGCGCATGAAGCAGCTTATTGTGGCAAGATACAACAAGAGATACTGCAACCACAAAGGTATTTGTAAAACTCATGCTGACAAATGGTTATTACAGTTCACTACCATGCAATACAGATTCTGTGGTTGTCCCAGCTCCAGGCTTGCCTGCTGATAGTATGTGTAGTACTTCAGGTATCATGGCCATAAGTGCACAGCCTGAAGTTTTGCAACAGGTTTGTCAACTATATTTAAATCTTTTAAATTGAACTGAAGTTCAAAGACCATACAGTTGCTTAGCTTTAAGAAGTCCTTAATGCTAGTGATGTGCTTGAGCACAAATGGCAAGCGAGCCTAAAGACTATACTATTTTTATATGAATGATTTTGACACTGAAGCTACTGAAAATAAGGTCCAGTTTTTAAATTTCGCATACACGGTAAAGGGATTTCAGTGCCATAGTAACAAACTCTCTGCAACTGCTTGAATTGAAGGAAAACAACTACAACACAACAATACACGTTATTTAAACGTTTTCTTTGTGATATTCTTTAGCTAAGTAGTGGCTGTAACACAATGTTTTGACACAACTGGACATGCACCTACACAGACTTACCTTAGCGGTAGTCTAGTGGACAATGTATTTTCAAGTAAATACTGTTGTGCACGGCTTATAACCATGACAAAGAGCGCATTGACTTACCACCGCCACTGACTCGAATAGAAATGGAAGTCCCTTAAGTTTTCAAGTTTTAACTGCACCCACAAAAGAATTCAAAACGGTAAACAATTCAATTTCTAGGGTGATACGGGTACTGATCGATAAACCAGAGGATTCTGTTTAGTGCAGTTTGGGACGGGGTCGCCACATAACTAACACAAAAATATGAGGGTCAAAGTACAAAATGACATACGTACGTCCAAACATATACAAATAAATAAATAAATAAACATCCCCGATTTTCGATTGTGTTACCCCTGTAAGTGTCTCGCTCGCCAATAAGTTCCATAAATTCTCGGCCTATGTTAGTCTCATTTTTTTTTTTTTTTCAGCATCTCACACTCTGTTCACTATATAAAACATTGTATCAGTTTGTTCTTTTTAGTTGTGTTTCCACTAGAAGGCCATCAAAGGCCGAGAATTTATGGAACTTATATTAAGGACTTCTTAAAGCTAAGCACCTGCATGGTCTTTGAACTTCAGTTCAATTTAAAAGAACTTCACTTCAATTTAAAAGAAACTGCTCTCTCTTCTGACTTTCTTGTTATTGTTGCACTAACGTTTGTTTATTTTTTATACGAGTGGGCTCTTTTTAGAACCGACACACACGAAATGAAAATATTTGCTCGCGTATAGTAGTACGAGAATTGGGGGGCGGGGTTATTTCATAAGATTTGTGAGTGGAATAGAAGTTCCAAACTTTGTAACAGTTTTTCTTAGAATCTAAAAATCAGAACGACAATTTTTTTTTACACACGGCTAGTCCAAAAAAAAAATGAACTGCACCACAAAGAGATTTTTTTAATATCTTATAAAAAGAAAAAAAATGCGAATAAACCATCAAGTAATATTGAAATGGAAAAAACTCTTTGTCTTGCAGTAGAGTATCGGCTTGGCTAGTAGTGCACCAAATTGCAGAGCTACAACTTACCGCACCGCTCCAAAAAAGTGCTACAAAGTTTTATAACCAGGCCTCGATATTTCCTCCAGATTTGCTCCGAACTTGATCCAAAATTAGTGAGCGGCGCCTTCGGCAGGTACTTTGTCCTTGTGTTGTAGTGGAGAAGCCCCTCAGAACTCGTTGACCGGCGGCGGCGCTGCTAGTTCTCAAAACTCTTTGAAAGGCAGTGGGGCTGCTAGTTCTTCTAAGAACTCGACGACCAGCGTTGGTGGAGGCAAGGTCTCGGTAACTAAACGCAAGCGTAGCGTTTTAACTCTAGAAAGAAAGCTGGAGATAAATATCAGAAGTTAAGAAAGGGAAGTCAATGAGGCAGTGTCTGGACAGTTTGGTGTTCCAAAATCTACAGTGAATGATATTTGGACATGAACGATGAAGAAATTGTAGATGTGTTGCAAAGAGAGAAGAACCCGAGTCTGAAGATGAAGCTTCTTCAAATGCACTTACTCCATCACAAGATAGTGCTGCTTTCGATACTGCTTTGGAGTGGTTGGAGTCCAAAGGCAACACACACCTGCACATCTTATGCTGGTAGAAAGTTGAAGAGACGATGCAGCTCAGCGTCGCTTGAAATCTATGAAGCAAACTAAAATCACTACATATTTTAAATAAATTGATTCATTATTTACAGGTGTTTTTGTTAATTTTAAGTAATATACTAATTCAATTATCAAATAATAATTGTATACGCGGTTCATCACCGAATAAATTAAGTATTTCTGAGTTACGGACATTTCTTAGTTACGGACACCCTTTGGTCCCAGACTGTCCGGATAAGAGAGGTTTGAGTGTAATAGTAGTAATAGTGCATAGCAACCATCAACATAAAATTGCGTGGGCGGTGTGCGGCCACCCTTAAGAATTCCATTGTGTCAACATTCTCCACTTTAGCTAGTTGGTCAGAAAGCATTCCCACTGTGTGTGCTACATAATTGCTCAGCTAACTTTCTTTTAGAGTGCAGCATACTAACCATATGACCATTCATACTTTCAAAGCCGAATAGTGACTCTGTCCACAAGGGACCCCAGAGTCTAACATAGTGAGCCAAGTGAGTCAAACAGTGCACATTTAACGTACAACCATTGAATCCGTACAGCTCAGGTACCATAACGTAGAAATCTGTTATCATCGTTTCTGCTGCTTTTATTTGAATCTCTGCTGCTTTTATTTGAATCTCTGTTAGCTCAGAACGAAGAAGAATGTGAATCGCACAAACTAATAAAGAAAAATGGTGCAAATACAGCGGTGTTCATGCAAATGTGAGGGTCCATGACTTCCGACAAGAAGTCTCCCTCTCCATTAGATCTTGGAATACTATCTGATCCACTAAAGCTATCTTGATCCATTAGGAAGCCATGAGAGTTAATTGCAGGTAAAAATCCTTGGTTGCAAGATACCCTTGGAGATTCGGAGCTGTTCTGCTCCTCATAGCAGGAACTAGAAGGTGACAATTGAAGTGCAGAAAAGTTTGTGTAAGGAGAGGTAGACAGAGCTCTTTTTCTTTGCAAATGTCCGGACGTAGTTGGACTATTGAGGATGGAGGGAAAGGAAGGAACATCGCTGATCCCTGAGCCAATATAAGGTGACAGAGAATGAAGTGGTGGTATGATAGATGCCGTTAAATTTGAATTTCCAGTAACAAGGAAGCCATGAGAGTTAATTACAGGTAGAAATCCTTGGTTGCAAGATCCCTTCGATTCAAAGCTGTTCTGCTCCTCACAGCAGGAATCAATGTGCCATGTTCATGACTTTTACAGAGTTGAACAACTGCATTTGTTGAAGTTGAAAGCTTTTCTGAACTTTGAAAGCTCCACCCACTCTGTCGTTGTGAAGTGGCCTGTTGAGTTTGGCTTCATAGTTGGGTCGTTATGTACAAGTTTATCCTCTGGCTAACCAAATCCGTGTCCACACTTGCAAAGACTTTTCTTTTGTAGAATATCTTCATACTAACAATATCAAGTGCCTTGAAAATGTTTGGTGTCTGTACGTGATGAAAGTTAGCAAATACAATTAAATATGCAAAAATATTTTCAAATAGTCGTTAGCCGTCAGAACTAATCCATCCAAATATTGGGTTCAGTATTATATAGACTATTAAAAAATGCATGTATTGACCACAAATTTCGCTCCTGTTTATAATTTAAAAAAAATTCGTATTAGGGTTTTGACACATAATCTTATTCGATATGTATCAGAGAGATGACGTTGAGTGTATTGAAAAAGAAAGTAAGTATGATATGAATAATGAGTTGATAATAATAAGTAAAGTTAATTCTAGTGAATAGAATGGGATGAAGATCTTGATAGAGAATGAGAATGGCGTGAAGACCTTGATGGACGAGAATGATGTGATGATCTTGATGGAGAAAGAAAACGAAGTGAAGACCTTATAGAACATTTGATGAAGATGGGGAGGCTAGAAGTAGTATAAAGTCAAACAGCATAATTGGGCAATAATTTTATTGGCAATTTTTTATGGCAAGAGCAACAAATACCTTCAGCAGTAGCTTCAGGGTCTGACAAGTCAAAGTAGTCTTCTTCTGATGGATCAGATGCATCAGCAGCAGAAAACATCCCAGACTCCACCATAGTAGCAATGGATGAAGCACTATACTTCTCAGTAGCTTCTACGGTACTACTCATCTTGAAAAGTAGTTATCCAAGTCTCAGCTCTGTTAGCTAACCAATACGCAGCTAGACAACTCGAGCACAATCTCTTCTCAACAATTTTTTTTCAAAACAGTCTTTATGAGAATATATTTCTTTCTTTTTATTTATAGGAAATTGCATTCTGCTATGCTCAATATGATGCGATTTTTAGAAATGAAATACCTGTACCTATTGCTTTAAAACAATTTTTCAAAAGTTGATCATACATTCAATGTGCGGTAGGAAGAGGTTAATGGATTTTGTGACGATCAATGACTACTCAAATATATTAATACATACTTCTCAGAGTTAAAGAAAACAAGAACTATTGGCTAGTCTTGGTGATAACTTTTAATAATGCTCTCAAGATAAGCTGCTAAAGAACAGGATTTCTCCAATAATCCCACTGAGTATGATCTCGGTTTAGATTTACCAGACCTAGTAGCAACAGAAGAGATTGCGAAGATACTGTCAAGTGAACCAGCTTCACTATACAATTCGTTTGGAGACAGGTACAAGTACACAGTATTGTTCGCACGGACATCAAATAAATGACAATAGTGATTCAGGATAGTAGACTTGCTGTATGGCATTGCTGATTCAATATCCAAATATTTAGACTTGTGAGACTTGTAATTAGATAGTGAAATCTGTATTAAAAGAAGGTAGGTTTCTCTGCCTGTCGTTGCTTTTACTACGCCATCAATTGCTGCATGTCCAGGCTTGAAGTAATACAAAATATCTGGCTGTAACACTTCCTTTGTTAATTGCTCTTTCTCTTGGTGTGATGCCTCGTGAATGTTAGAAAATGCTAAAGTTTTCTCCACATTATCTGAAAGGTTTAAGGCTTTCACATTCCACGAATAGTTACGAATTGTTCCAGACAGAAAAAAAACGACTCTCCAGGAAAAATCTAATCAAAGAAGGACAAAAGTTAGGTATTTCTTTTGCTTTATTTAATAAAACGTTAAATAAATCAGTAAGAATTGCGGGAAACAAAAGAAATGGTACAAAAAAATTTTCTGCTTGACATTCTTCGGTTACTTGTTGATCTCCTCGGGTTGTTCGGTCATCTTCTTGGACTGACTGTGGGTGTATTTCCAAAATCTAGTCCATCTTTTTGTCTTCTTCAACCAAGAAAAATAACTGTTCAACAGCTGCATACGATTGAAAAAAGCTCTCCAACTTAGACTCCAATAATACTTCATGTCGCTCTGCCTTCAACAGCCATCTTAGAGAATCGGCTATGCTTTTGGTAAATTGTACAGTGGTTTGCTTTTGGTCAAGTTGCAAGTCGCCAATAATTTAATGTTCGAAAAGTGCCACACGACCATTGTTTTTGTTCAATTTCATTGTTGAGTTTGAATGCTCGTGAAAATCAAGAATTAGTGGAATTGTACCGTGTTGTAAAAATTTTTTATGGAAACATTCTTCCACAGGAAAATCATTTAAGTATTCAATAGCCTCTTTTCTGGTAAAAGGCAACACAGAGACCGGACATAACTGAGCATAAAGAACCATTGACTTCTTTTTCACTGCTTTTTCCTGCTTCCAGTTGGTTCCACTGGTGGTTGCAAATACTACTTTCCAATGTAGATTTATAGCATAAAGTGATATATCAATAAGAGATTCAACGTTATTTGGAGAACCATCCTGTTGATCCACAAATAGGTATTCGACACCTCGACTTTTAATTATGACTACACCTTCACACCTCCCAAGTACAACTCACATGTCACAGAAATTGTCCAACACCAACTAACATTCCCAGGGGCTGTGTCCCACCACACATGATCTCATGTTCTGTATCATCTGTTTATACAAAGTTCCTTGTTCAGTCACCCTCATTCAGTTCTGTAACCACTAGAAGGCTCCACAAGCCGAAATATTATGGTTTTATTCTACTCAAATAAATTCTCTGAAACTTGCTACACCTGGCTAGCTATCAGGGTAGCTAGCTCTATTAAATAGTCTAGCTGCCTGTAATATCGCCGTTTTTTATTTTCACTATAATAATTGTATTGGGCGCGCAAATAAAAAAATTTGCGGGTATCGCCGATTATATTGACCAAGGTTTCTTTAAGACATATTTTTGTAAAGGAATGTATATCTGGATGGCACCCCTTCTAATATTGCTGTACATACTTTCAACAAACACTGTGCTAAGTTTCATGCTTTGGTCCTCCACTCTGTCACAATATTGCATCAAAAGTACAATTTCCCACTGGACTACTAATGGTATAAAGAAATATTGTGTAGTTAAATTGATTGTAAGTACCATATAAATTCATAGAGCTCAAGAGAAGGAAGACGTCAGCAACTGGTGAAGTTGATGATTCTATTACTCAAGCTAAGCAAACCGTGTAAGTTGAATGATGTGTTTGTGTGTTGTTGTTTTTTAACTGACAAATTTACTTGTAGTTTGATGAAGTGCCTGCACCTGAAAAACATATTGAGATACATAGTAATCCCACTCCATCCACTAGTCCCACTCCATCCACTAGTCCCACTCCATCCACTAGTCCCACTCCATCCACTAGTCCCACTCCATCCACTAGTCCCACTCCATCCACTCCCACTCCACCAACAAATGCCAATTTACTCCTTGTAATGAGAGAGAGACTGGGTGTTTTGAAGAACGTGGGTGAAAACAGTGATTCTAGCAATCAGAGGTTCATGGTAAGAATAATAATAATTGTACTGTTCCCATATAATAAGTACAATTTTTAAGACGTAATGATGGCTTTGGTTTTATAATAGCAGTAATTAGTTAACAATTCACTTTCGTCGTCATGTATATACCAACAGAATACACATTAATTTTTTTTTAATTTTTCATATTGGTTTTATTTTAAGATAGCATACAAGATATTTATTTTAAAAATCTTGGCGTGGTAGTATTTAGAGCTTTGTATGACTTTTGAACACTATAATCTACACGTTAAACAGAAGAAAAAAAAAATCCATTGCACTCTCCCTTTAAAGTTTTACAATTGTTTTTAAATTATTAAACATATATTTTTCTATTACCTTGACAGCATGACGAGGTAAATCTGCTGCACATTCCTGCCAGTGCTTATGGTCAGAGTCTATTGGATGTTCTATTTTCCAAGGAGGAACCAGCTCGCTCTTTTGTCATTGAATCGGTCAAATCGAATCAACCGCCACTCTCCCCGCAACGTGTGCAATTACTATTAGGTATGTTTTTAGTACATCAACTCAATAAGTAATTTAATAGTTTCTTTACAGATTGTGTTCAAAAACGATATAAAGATCATGACCACCGCAAGTTGATGGCTACATTGAGCAAATAGTGTAGGGACTGGAAGGCACATGACGGATGATGCCAATGAATCAGAAACTACTTCAAATTAGTTAATCTTAACATTTAAAATGGTATTTCAGTCCCTCCTAGTGCAATAGTTTGCCACTGATTATCTTTACTTGTTTAATTTTGTTGTTGTTGTCATTGTTTTTTGTTTGTTTCTTTCTTTTGTTCATTCCGGTTCCATTTTGCTACACCGTTATGATAAAGTCTAATTTGTAAAATCATTGGTTTGATAAAAATCAACACATCTTACTTCTATACTATTAATTATTATTACAATGATAGATGTGATCTTCTCAAGATCCTGCGTGAAAAAGTATCATACTGAAACTTTTAGCAGCAGTGATCTTATGAAGTAACTACCAAGTGATCAAACCTCTACACTTATTATATCTTGTAAGAAGGGTCATGTGTGAGTGTACACATAATATCTTCGATCACTAGTCTTGCAAGTAATTGCTGTGTGATCCTACCTGATATGGTTCCAAAATCATGCATGATCTTGCATGAAAGATCGTCCAGGAATAATTATGCATTATCATTCCTGTAAGATCTCAAACATTTTAACAACCATGATCTTGCTAAATAATCCATGTGTGATCATACCTGGTATGGTTCCAAAATCATGTGTGACTCTTGCTTGCATGATCATAAGGGAATAATCATGCATGATCATTCCTGTAAGATCTTGAACTAATTGCCAACCATGATCTTGCTAACTAATCCATGCATGATCACACCTGATATGGTTCCAAAATCTTTAGTGATCTTGCGAGTGTGATCTTGCAAGATCACTAACATTTTTTTTGTATGATCTTGCAAGAATTTTTCTTGGGACTACTTATTTGGTGGCGATTGCAAATACAATTAATTTTTTAACTTCTTATTGAAGTAAGATACATACTTGATTTAAATTAGACAGAGCCTTATATCATATTAACTATTTTAAGAAAAAAATAACTTGAATCACTTCTCTAATGCTTACAAATCTATCAAATTTCTGCTCGTATGTAAATAATTGTTTAAATTGCAAGGTGGATACTTAAATGGTATCAAAAACAGTAACCATACCCAAAATCCCTAAGAAAAAACATCTATCATTACCTAACCATATGGCATTCTTGGTCAAAATGTGTAAAAATCACATTTTTGCGTGGAGGTTGCTGGGCTAAAGATATTGCCATGGGACACTGAAAATATGTCCCAGCCATGGGGTTATAAACCTAAGTGAAAATACAATATGTATTATCATGTGATAGTTTGTAAACGCTAATCTTGTATAGGGTGGCCTCGCTAGCAAATATCAGCTCTTTACCTGACTCAATTGTAGCTAACTTCCAAGGCTAGCCAACAGGGCTAATAAGTAGCAGAGGAACAAAGAATATATTGGGGTTCACTTGACAACCTCTACCAGTTGTCACCACCAAATAATCAGAAACAACACGAAATTGATTTTATTCAATTTAAAATTGAGTAAAAGATTAGACTGAGTAATATTAGACATGGAGTTTATATATTTTAATTCTAATATCAGCTGATTCAGATTACATTAAAAATGTGAACAAGCACAGCTTCCCTAGCCACTGTGTATATAGATTTTACAATAGTACTATAAGTGCTCAATCTAGATGGCTAAAATAAAATTTGTGGGGGAGTAGGGGAAGGGGTACAGGACCTCAGTAGTTTATACACTTATGCTAATGATGCTATATTAAATAAATTTCTTCATTCCTCACTTGCATTCTTACAAGGATATCTTACTCCAGGCTCCACAAAGTAGCTCAGTTTTGTTTGTAATTTTTTTGTTTAATGGCATAGTGAAGCCATCTGACAGATCAAGCTCCAGTGACCTGGCCTCCACTACCAGACACCTCTTCCAAAATTTGTGCCAATGGCAGTTATATATATTGTGTGGTTGTAATCAGTGATCAGTGTATGCATAAGAGCAAGCTTTTGTCATGAGCAAGATAGTGCCCTAATAAATGTTCACCAGCTCTATAACACCTGCAACATTTTAATTCACCAATACGAGCGCACACAGAAATAAAGCTCAGCATAAGCAGCCATTAAGCCGATATAAATGTAAAAAAAATAGCCAAAATTTAATTCATTGAGCGCCAATTATGGTCAACCTGCGCGCGCATTCCGCTGCGAAATGGGGGGTGCGCGGCGGCGTAACTCGAGGGTTTATAATATAGTGTGCAGGTGGAGCTAATCAGCAAAGGTCTTTTTTTTTTTGTTGGTAAAGTATATTCTTTCGGTTCTATTAATATCTACAAGATGAAGGTATTAGGTGGCGGAGAAAGTTTTACTATAGCTATTATTTTTGGTTTGTGTCAAAAGTGTTGTTAGATTGCTCGTTGTAATTTGGTGTACACCGTGTAGTAAATATAATTCTTGGTTGTACAGTTGTTAGGTTACACCATGTCCATGTCTCTGTCTATTTTATTGTAGGTTTTTGGAGTTCTTTGTGTGCTACTCTTTGTTAGCCTGGCATCATGCTGGTCTCATTCCAAGAAAGCGGAGCTGAAAGCAGATTTCAGCAGTACATTCCAAGTGAAATCTGTGACAAAAGCAGAAGGTGGTCAGCTTTGTGGTGTTTGCATTCAATTTGCTGGAGAGTTTATCAATCAACTTTTGAACATCATCCTAAGTAAGTGTTGTGCTATGAAGGCTTAGTAAAGCAGTAGTGGCATTAACCTGCTTGAGTTGTTTTTAGTACTGGACAGGGGTGTAGGAAGGCAAAATTGATTGGTCAGGCAATAGCATATATTCAAGTATTGGCTTTATTTATTGTCTTTAAAGTATGCTATTATTTTAAGCATATCCCATTGATCTGAACTTGGAAGAAAAAAAAAGGCTAAATACTTGAAATTAACAAATATTGTTGCTTTACTGTATTAGCTACTGCTAGATTATAGCTTGTCTATTATTATTGTCACATTTGCCATGCCCTTTTAGAGCTAATCCCTACTGGTGAAACTGAAATGATTTTTCCTATGCTGAAAATCAATACCCAACATTTCTTAGGATAAAAATAAACACTAGCTACTCTTCTCATGAGTGTAAAATACATCTTTATTTGCTGGTGTTGCTGCTTGATACATTAAGGGAGTATTTGGCTGCTAGCTTAGGTAAATTTGATCAGGCCGCAGCCTGACTAGCCTTGACCAGTTTCCGTACTGCCATATTTTTTTTGTTACAATATACCCCACCCCCAAGAACTGGTGGCTATTCATGAAGGAGTGAGAAATTTACCATAATAGGTGCTAAACCGTCACTATGAAAGTGGTTGTTAAACAAGACAGACAACATCAGAAATTTATACTTCAAAATTAGGTGAGACAAAAAGAGCAATATCTTTCGTTACTATTGAATGTAAGTGAATCATAGCTGACTAAAATGACGCCGATACTATTCAGTTTGCCGAAACAAATATACTTTTAACTACAGCACATTATTTAAGCACCACACTTTGAGCTTCAGAAAAGGTTTCAAAGTCATATCATATATTTATAGAAGGTCACACCTTTTATTTCCAATTTCAGGAGTGCATCCACAATGCGTAGTGAGAACTTGTTAAATAATTGGTTGCTACCATAATAATAACAATAGCTCTATGCATAGATTTGTAATTGTATTTCTAGCTTGCTCACTTGGCATGATGGGTGGTAGGTTCACAGTTTAAAGATAACTATTAATGTTTCACAGATGCTGGAGTGATTGGAGGTTGTAGTGAGTTGTGTGGAATATTAGCTGATAAAACAAACAGCAAATTAGCAGGAGAAGTTTGTGACGTTTTGTGTGCCATAGTTGGAATAAAGGAGTTTATAAAGATCATTAATGAGTAAGTGACATGTTACAATGTAATGCACATTTTTTAGATGTTCCACAAAATTGTTTTGTATGAGGTGCATGCATCTCCTGACTAAACTTACAAAGTGTTTCCTTCAATTATCCTGACGCAGTGTGCTATAGTTTTCTTGGCTGTTTTCTTTAATGCAGAGCTGACTTGGATCCCATTTATTACTGTGAACTTCTAAAAACTTGTGAAGTGAATGACCATGGAGATGCTCACATATCGTCATTGGTTGTTACTCCTTCAGTTGTGCCTAAGGGTAAGTACAGTTCTCTTCTCTATTGATTAGTTTTTAAAAGTTATCATTCCAGGATCGAACTTTGAAATTACTATCACCTTTGTGTCTAACAATGGAACTGGAACTGGAGAGACTATATTAGAGATTGATGCTGCTGATGGGCTTCCACTCTCTTCCGCCAAAGTGATGATGGCCGAGGACCCTGGCACTTACAATGCTAAAGCTGATGTTCGTGCATCTCCAGACCCAGATTGTGATCCCTCTCAAGGTCCTTGTGAAATGTGGATTCCTGGCAATTACTCGGTTACCTTTGGTTAGTCTTTTCTAGTAATTTATATACTCTTTATAATAATAATGTTGACATTATAATTATATGTACTCTACTGCAAACTGTGGGGGGAGAAATGCCATGATAGTTACAAGAAATTACAAAACAGGTTACTTTCAGCCTAAATTTTACATGATTTAATATTTATTTACAGCTTACAAGACTGTACTCTTAATTTTATTAAACACGTGTTTCACATCAGAATGGTACAGAATAGAACTATTAACGTCCCATACTAGAAACATCTTTATTTATTTATTTATTTTATAGTATTACTTCAGAATTCATTCGTTTTATGCTGCAACTACAATAAATTGTTGCTAAGTATGACATAATGTTTTTTCCTTTGTATTTGCCTTAAGGGTGCTGGCACATAGCAACAGTTAATTGATTTGTGTTGGCGTACCGCGTAACCGGATGTGTGAGCACCCTTAAGATCTAATTCTGGAATTATATACCTTTTTATATTTTGGAATTTTCATATGAATAATTACTGTAATACTGGATCAAAGGTTGCTAATAACTTTACCACACATGAAGCCACTAAGCAATTGATTGAATACATACTATAGTATGTCCAAGTTGAGTTGGCACGACTGCAAGCGTGGTAAATGTGGAATGCATTTAGTACTTACCGGAAGCAATTTAGTCATGTGAATCCAAGTCAATTAAGCGCGCAAACGTCAACGTTGCACGTGAAAAAGGGGCGGTAATGCAGGTGCGCATTAATTTTGTAACTATTGTAAGAAAGAAATTTAGTGAAGTTTATGGAGTTTTTCGGGCGCTGTCCCTCTGCGACAACAGGACACTCAGACTATCCTGTTTCCACACTAGCAACCTAAGCTAATTGCGATACAAAGCTAGAAACGCAGCGATCAGAGAAGAAGCCGCTCATTGTTTACAAATTCTTAATGAAGACGGTCCGCGTGACTAAAGTGGGCGCGTTTTGAGCGGGAAACCTGTGTGTTTTTCTATTCCCATAGACTTTTGTATTGAGTTTTGGAATAGCACTTTCTCTCTGGTTTTGGAGTATACTGAGGAAATATTTTTAACCGCTTCAGCGCGAGCTTTCTAATGGTGCAAACCCCGGATGCGTAGCTGTTTCCGTTCAAAAGTTATTTAAGTTTTTTTTCTGGCCAACTCAACTTGGACATACTATAGTTCATTCACATTCATTTTAGTTAATGCAATTTCACCTCCTAAAGTAGGGAGAGAGAAGGAAACTGAAGTTTGAATCTAACTGCAGTTCATAATTGATATTATATAAGAAAAAGTTATCTTAATTATTTTCTATGCAGAGGTTTGCAATGGACAGTGTGGGAGTAATCATCCACATAGCCAAATTTATGATCGAAAGACCACTTCATTTACAGTGACTGAGTCCTGAAACTGTAAAAGCTGTATTTTGTTATACACATGATTTATACCTGCTTACAAACCCTTTTACTTGTATTATCTTTATATATAAACTTTTCATGCCACATTACATGTTTATAAGTTACATTTCATTAAGTATTTGATGTTTAGATAAAGTTGTATCTATTATTAAAAGGACAAGTAAAATATCAAGAATATGCCATGCCAATGTTCCTTTGCATTAGAGTGACTTTTAAGTAAAGTGCTGTAGGTAGGATTGCACACAACATGGATAAAATGATTCACAACATGTTTTCTAGAAAATTGTTCCTCAATTTTCTACATAGCATCCAGCATTTAAATTGCCTGGTTTATTTGGTAGTAAAGCAAAGCTGGTAAAGGAGTGGTATTAGATTCTGTAAAATCTAGTGAAGTTACTGTTGGTGAAATGTGTTTAGGGAAGAGCACAAAGGTCATTATAGTGACCATTCCTAAGATTCAATGCAACAATATTAAAAGTAATTTGAGGCTTACAAACAATATTAAATAACCATGCTGATAAAGCCTTTTGCTGAGTTGGAGGTCATTGCCTCACTAATCAACACCCACCCAAAGAGCAGTGGCCACATTATTGTAATAGTAAAGCCAGTTTAACATCAGATAGGCCAACCAACCACTATCTACATGACACAGGTGGCCAAGATTACCCTCAAGTCACCTCATGCCATGTTACTGGTGCCCAAGATGATAACCTCATGTCATGTTACTGGTGCCCAAGATTACCCTCAAGTCACCTTCAAAAGAAATGGTGTCATTTGTCACTGGGAAGCCACCACTCTATTGGGTGTAGGTATACTTGCAACCCAAAGAATCTTAGAAATCTAGTGTAAGTCCAATATCATAGTGGCCAACTGTCCCAAAAGCTCTGGGACAGTCCCTGATTTAGCCACTGTCATGCAACAAATTGTACTCTTGGCAAATCCACCAATAGTTGTTAGTGGTGCAAAGCTCGCATGCTTTAAAACATGGTTCAAAATTCACAAATTAGACTCTCCAAAATTAAAAAAAAAAAAAAATATATATATATATAAAGATTTGATCAGAAGTTAGTTACCACAAGATTTTCAATCAATTGTCGATGACCACTACATGTTGTAGCCAATTAGTTACATTACATTATGTTTTCCCCCTCTCCCCACTATTGTTATGCAGTATTCAGCTTAGACTGGAACTATTGCAAAATGCTATATACATGCATACATAAATGCATATATATTAAGCTGGAGTATTCCAACTTGATGTGGTTCATCTCTGTAAATGTTTTGGGTTCTTTCATATTATTATTATTATTATATATATTACATGAGTCAGAATGTGATATATATCCTATTTCACATTTTCACGAGCCAGAGAGAGGCACAGTGAAAGTAAAGCCTGAGAGTGAAATATCTAGCCATACCACTCCAACCAAGTGTAATAAGTGGTTTATTCCACACTAGATAAATCTTCACTACAGATCTGGGTAAAGTTGGTTGTAGCTACTATACCCCCAGCTGATATTTTAGCAGCTGCTCTAACCTAGTTGAGTAGCTACACCTGAGGAAGGTAGCTGTAAAAACCTGGTGAAGTGGCTAGTTTGACCAGTTGCTATAACTACAAAGTAATGTAGTTATAGCCAGTGTGTGTGTGTTTCATACAGACTATGGGAGCCCTGGGACTTCATCCCCTTACAGTCAGGTTCCCCCCCTCCCCTAAAAAAAATTTATGGAAAAAAAAAAAAATTAATGATCAATACAAGTATGAAAAACTATAGCTTAATTACTCTACTGCCAGTTTCTTTTAAAATGTCAAACAATTCTTCAAAATAGTGACTATCTAGTTCTGGTCCTTCAATAGCAATTTATAGAAGATTTCATCTAATAATCTGTTTCGTAGTTGTGACATCACCATTTTCATGTGGCTAAACTTTTTTTTTTTTGACTCTACAACCCTCCCCCTCCCCCCCCCCCCCCCCCCCCCCCCCCCAAAGCAAAAAAAAACCTGTATGGATCCCTGTATATATATATATTCCATGCTATCTTTACAATAGTATTTTTATGTTTCTAAAGCTCTGGCCTGGTTTAGGGAAGTTCTGTTTTTATAGCTATGTATCAATCCTAGTACAAACAAGTGCATTGAAGATATCTAAGTATAGAATAAGCCACTTATGACACTTGCAGGCTTTACTTTCACTTAGCTGTGGAGTCTACTCAAGATTATCTTGTCTTGTCAAACTTAACTCATGTAATTAGCATTATATATATATATATATGTATATTATAATGCTTACTACATGAGTCAGAAAGTGATATGGTGAGATCACACAGGAGGAGGCAAGAAATAAAGCTTGAGAGTGAAATATCTTGTCTACAACCTCTAGTATAATAAGTTGTTTATTCTATGCTAGATATTATCACTGCAGTAATTCTTATGCTTTGACATGGCTAGAGGTGGTTGCTATAACTACCACCAGAGTATGTATTTGAGGGTAATGAGAGTGTTAACACCTTGTGATATCTCAAGGGTTTTGAACATAACAATACTATTGCGAAGATATATAGATAGATATGAATAACATTCAGAAGGGCAACTGATAAAACACATGACTGAGAACATCCAGCACAGTGCTCAAAAGAAATGTTACTGTAGCAACTTTTCATAATCACCATCAATTCAGGAATGAATGAATAGATTTGGGCAATTAACCACCTTTCAACCCTGTAGCTACACTTCTGAGTCAGTCACAAAATTGTTAAAATACAGTCTTGAGTGTGACGTTACTGTAACTGGTAGAGCAACAAAACATTTAGCGATGAGCTTTGCAGTCTCTACTGTTACAGGACTGTAGCTCCACCCTTCTATGGTGTTTTGATGGCAGTAATGTTTAATTTAAAAATTTGTGACTATAAAAATTAAAATTTAGAAGATTGATGCAATAATTTAGAGACAATACAACCATTCATGGCTGAAACTCAGCTCATTAAGGGACTATTGTATGTCAGAGGTATCAATGGAGATTCATATTTGTTTGCTATGGGAGGATTGACATACTGTACAAGATGCAGAAGGCAGCAGGACTTGTCATCAAACTTGAACCTCCAACTAGCATTGCAATGTCATCCTATTTATATAAATGATCATAAAATGAGGTTCTATGACTTAATGTTTACACATACGTACCTGTGATGCTCGCTCGTCTCAATACTGTACAAATTCATTTAAACGTCTAGATAATATTAAACTTCATCAATAAAAGAAAAGATTATGTTCATTTGACAGTCTCAGATGATTATTTATTGTTTCAACCACCTTGTCATGTCACTCCTTTGTACACATCCACATTACCCATAAGCAGATCTGGACAAATGAGGATAAGGCAAGAGTCCTGCTGCACATGCATCAAGTGATGTCATAGTCCCACTGCCAATTAGTGTCACCGAGATCTGCTTAAGCGTCACGATTCATCATGAGAGCCACACGTGTAAAATAATG
>WLWD01002278.1_pt1 | contig 135464 bp, 89 predicted proteins | sample 6712731 | NCBI WGS metagenome assembly WLWD01 (sample SAMN12718690, study PRJNA576275) | sponge metagenome | isolation source: marine sponge | host: Mycale hentscheli | place: New Zealand: South Island, Marlborough, Capsize Point | collected 2014-11-01
TCCTTCAGTTGCTGTCCGACCCATCCTTCAGTTGCTGTCCGACCCCATCCTTCAGTTGCTGTCCGACCCCATCCTTCAGTTGCTGTCCGACCCCATTCTTCAGTTGCTGTCCGACCCCATCCTTCAGTTGCTGTTCGACCCACATCCTTCAGTTGCTGTCCAACCTCATCCTTCAGTTGCTGTCTGACCCCATCCTTCAGTTGCTGTCCAACCCCATCCTTCAGTTGCTGTTCGACCCCATCCTTCAGTTGCTGTCCGACCCCATCCTTCTGGTGATGGAAGCTGTGCCATAGATATAAGAGATTGGATCCAGACATAGCCAGCCTGATAACCAGCTCTTTTTATATGTTAGAAAAGGGCTCCTTGTGTTGGTGGAATGTGAATCATATCACGGCCTTTCTGAGCAAACAAATCCAGTCTAGCCTCATTTACAAGACATCGAGGACTAGTTTTATTATAAAGAACAACAAATCTTTCTAAAATACTCATAGCATCATCCACATCTGACTGTTCTGGTTGTGCCATTAACTTAATGAAAGTGCTAATGACTTCAGGAAAGATGTTCCAAGTCTCCCAAGCTATTTTTTCCCCTCGTCCAGAAAAGCTAGAAACTGTATCGCAACCAGTTAAAGCATGAAACTTGGGAAGTGCCAAAGACTTTGTTTGTCCAATAGCTGCACATATTTCATGAACTGGAATCAACCTGTAATGTTTCCCTGTTCCAAAAGCCACCCATAGTGTGTTCAATGAGGATTTCAGCTGTGCAAATGTGTTCACAGCCAGCACAACAACATCACTGTCCACTGTGCATATAGCAATGTCATTGTAATCCTTGGCAGCACTGCAACATGCACTCATACGGTTATCAGCTTCTTCATGTGAACATGGGGGTGCTAGCCCTTCTACATCCTTTTCTTGCCTGCAAAGAACATTCTCTTGTAATGTGCTGATAATTTGCTTATGTGGTGATAATATGGTGATAACTTCTTTTAAGGAAACTGAACAGCTCTTTCTTGTTTTCTGAAAGTTTAAAAGTTCTTTGGTATGGTATTATTGGGTGCTACTCAACGACGAACTCCTTTCCCGCTCTTCTCTCGGGTCTGATTCTTCAATGAGTTCTGTCTGTAGTCATCCCACACTATATAAACTCTTTTAGCTTTATCCAGATGTGACTTCACATAGGGACTAAAAACATCATGAGCATACTCCTTGAATGTTTGGGATACTCCTGGCTTAAGCATATTCACGATAACTGATACATCCAACACAATAATATCAGCACTAAGACTAGTATCCTGTGGTGTCATGATTTGCTCTTCAAGGCAGTGAATGATATCTGATTTTGTGCCCTGCCTGAGTTTGCCGCTGTCTGATAGTGATGGTGGGCATGACTGATTTTCATAAGAAAAAATTCTTCAAGATTGCCATCACGAACTTGACTTGCAACATACAATCTTGAAAACAAATTTCGATCACTTTTCACTTCTGCTATAGCTTCTTGTGCTTTGGTTTTCTGGCGTACAGCTGGTGCACTGAACAATCGAAGGGAATTTTTTTAATGGTTTCATCCAATGTTCTTTTTCTTTCCACTAGCCTTTCTTCTACAAAAGTCTGATTCTGCTGATTACCAAGATCTTCAATCTTGTAAATAGATTCAGTAACAAATTCATCAGCAATGTCTCTTGTGTCTAGCACAAGTAAATCACCACTACTCTCAAGAAAAGGATTCCCATAGTCATCAATTGCTGCTTTCAGTGCTATAACATCTTGTAGGAATGTTTTCGGCACTCCTGATTGTTGTTCATGATGGCGTAAGTCAGGACTATTCTCAACCTGGTTACATGATGCTTCAAACTCATTGATGAGGTGTGCCATTTCAGGGCCACTAACCATCCACCTCTGTAGAGCAGCTGGAGATTCAGTAAGGCCAACTGCACCACCATCCTCCTTTACCAGAGTGTTGCTTTGCTCGTGGGCATGGTCAAGAGCAATGTTAGAGAATGTGTGTGTGGTTTTCTTGACCGTGAAGTGCCCTTTAGAAAACTCTGTGTGAATGTCAGAATGTAGCTCTGGCAAGCTCACCATATCCCGTAGATGAACTGATATCCATATCGAGTAGCTGAAATGGTCAAGAGAAAAAAAACCAGGGCACTAGTTTGGTTAGTGATTGGACATTATAGTGGGAAGTTATCGGTACGAATAGAACGAACCAACACTAGATAAGTAAGTTGCAGCTGTAGGATTGTATACCAATACTTGAACATAGGCTGATCGCTCTGCTGATCACACCACTCTTCAATGCTCTTACCTTCAATGCCTGGCTCATGAGATGCCTGATATGTTTCTCTCAAAGCCTGGTACAATGCACACGCTTAATCTGATGAGCACGTCGAGTACGTGTGATGTGTGCAGCTTTCAGGAAAGAGTCAGCAGTAGCAACTCCAGCTTGCACGAGAGCTGGAACCCAGCCACTACTTTTAAGCAGGTCCTCCAGAGTTTTCAAAGCTGCCATCTCTATAATTATGCAGACCTCCAAACATAATAAGAAATTTATCTTCTCCATAATCTAGGGGCCACTTCCACTGTATGTTCTTTGCAATAGCAAAGAGTGGCTGGTCAACTGTAACAACGGGAAACCTGACCTGGGTTTACCAGATCTACAACATTCTTGATGACAGCCAGTACATGTCTTACCATTGCAACTGTTGCAACATCCTCTTGAAACAAAGGTAGTAAGCACGAAGTTGTAGTTCCAGTGGCTAGCATTTCCTCTTGACTGGCATGAAAGGAGGCTGACCAGGACACATTGGAAGGACTGGCTTCAGTATGCATAGCCAAGCACACATGCCTTCCCTTTAGAAGCCATCTCACAAACACACTACAGCTAATACGAATGACCTTACAAAATAGTGACAGCACAGCCCAGTTGAGGTGTGATCTTACAAAATGGTGACAGCACAGCCCAGTGATGACAGAGCATATAAAAAAACAAGTCCACTATTAGGCCTTTGTAAATTACGATGGCATAATTTTGATTATAGGTACCAAAAAGAATTGAGAATAATATTAGAATAAAATTTTGGAATGACATCATAGCAAATGATGTAATATGATGTCATGGTTAGTTAGATCTAGATGCAGCTGCACTCTAATTAGTAGGGTCAACCATTTGTCTAATTAGTTGCCTATTTTTGTATTGCACTATTCGGATCTGGACGGTTATCAGCGAACAGTAGGCAAAATTTTGAGCATAATTTATGAAGGCTTATCCACTATATAATTGATGCTACCACAAATTTGTTACTATATTTTCACTGGAGTGATTGTACACACCCTACAATGGTTGTAATTAAATTCTAATAGTTGTAAATATTATAATATGATAAAATATCAAAGATTTAAGTAAATACAATGAGATATAGGTCTGCGGTAGCTATTTTTTGAGAAATCGCAGCCACACCCCCAAAATACAAAATTGAAGATGGCACTCCTTCTAAATTTGTTTTTATTCACTTGATAAAGGTGTGTACAAAGTTTCACGCTTTTATCACAAAATGCACGAAATTCGGTAAAATTTGCAGTTATCCGCAGGACTATAATATAGCTAATGTTAGATATTACCTCACTTCACTCACTCCCAGTAATAATAGTAATAATAATAATAATTATTATTATTATAATAATAATAATAATAATGACAATAAATCAGAAAACATTAGAAATGCAAAGAGGAGATGTATAAATTGAAACTGAAGCTGTCTTAAAGATTTCATTTTTTCAATTATACAATTTAAAAACATAGGCCACGACTAAGAATCATACCTATTAAATTTATTACTAATAAGCTTCATCTATAAATCAATATAATAATAATACTCTTGAAATGTTCAGACAAAACCCGCATCTGCGGTTGGATTGTATGCACTTATTACGGCTGAAGTAGGTGATTTCTTCTTTCTGCAATAAACAACATCCAATACTATATAGCTACTTGATAAATTACAATGACATTTACATAGCTACTATTGCTATTAACATATTTAGCTAAGCTCTAGGAAATGTAGTATTCAATATGATGTAAGATAAAATATATTCAGTTGTGGAATGATACCTTTGAAAGAGACCACAAGTTAGTCGTTCCCTCCAAGTTTGATGAAATAATTCATCTACATGTCCCAGACTGACTCCCTAACAAACCAAACAATTCACAATCAAATGAACAACTATGCTACATTTTGATAAGTGTCACATTTATATTGATTAAAGTAGAGGAGTGCTTCAGATAGATGGAAGCTATCTAGAAGTTCTATAAAGTTGCTCACCTCTAGTTTTATTAAAATCCAAGTCGCCTAAGTTTGCTATTTTATGACACGGTTATGCTGAGCTGTTATTATGAAGGCAAGTTGAAGTGCTGCTATTCACCTCTCAACTACTGAATAGAAGACGTGTCTTTTACAAGATACATATAGGTAGCTATGATGCATTGTTAACCCTCAGTGCACATGCATGAGAGGGTTACAGTTCTCAGTTGGTCACTCAGTCAGTCATTCTGTCATACAACAAAATGTGGATCTCGAAGATGGCAGCCGCTCGAAGATTGAAACAAGCATCAAAATGTTGCACTGGACATTTAAGTCCCTTTTAATATGCTAAACTTTTTAGTTTTGACTTATTTCAGAAAAATATAGTTATTTTTAGGACACATGATCTTAAGTGATTGTTCGTAACACCCCCTCATTTCCTTGTTGCCTGCTGTAGTTAAGCATTACACTATATTCTCAGTGGTTTACTGAAGTGCTTGGAGTTTCCTGTTGAAACTACTGGTGAGGTGAAGTGTCACTTGCATGTTAAGATTCTCTTATGAATACAGCATTAACATCTACCACTTCATCACGAGTTGTACATCAACTTGCTCAAGCTGTACATATCAACTTGCTGAAGCTGTACATATCAACTTGCATGAGCTACATAATATTGGCATGTTCATATTGATACGTACTCCAAATTTAGACTTCTTTTGGTCTTTCTAATAGCTATCTAGTGCATAGTAATGCTGATGGTCTACACCCTTGGAGCTTGGTTTAAAAAAGCAAACTACTTGTCATCAAAATGAATATCATATTATTAACCCTCAGCGAACATGCGAAAGAGGGTTATATTAGTCATCCTGTCTGTTTGTCTGTCTGTCATGCTCTGATTTTGGAGATTACTGACAATTAAGCGTTGATTTAGGTATGAACTTACTCAGAACTAAGATTTAAGACCATTCATTGAACCACTTTTTTTTTTTAATTTTGGGCTAATATTGTTGAGATAATGCGAAGATTTCAGTTCTGCGTAGGTTCCAGCTTTTGTGGGTAATTCCCCTAAGCGTCATGTTATAATTGCATGAGCAAATAATTTCTTGCAGCCCATGGTGTAGTTTGCTTTATGCTCAGGGAAATTGACAGAGTTAAAAGAAGTGAAGTTTCCCGTTAAAAATGTATATATACTGGTGAGAGTTTCTGGCCTGTTTAACTTCTTTTCTTATGAAGATAGGTTCCGAGTTTTCGCACCTTTGGTGCTTCATTCATAAAGCTCACAGCCTATTGGCTATAATTGATAGCTATATAGTCTCTATTGGTTTTAATTCATAGAGTATCTAGCCATATAGCATTAGTATTTAGTAATTTTTTCTATTAGGCTTTGAATTATTTCAGTAATCAAGATGTGCAGTATAATTAAATTGAACCCCTATTATTAGTAGGCTTTAAATACCTGACAAACTATGAACAGATACTATTAAAATTCTCTCTGTAGATAAACAGATTATTATACCAACACAGTAATGGGCACTTCTTACTTTTGTTTCTGGAATGAATATCCAAATAATCAAAATGGCCAGTATGTATGTTGTGCCAGTGACATACAAATAACCGTGAAGATCTAAAAACTTCACTAGAGTTGGAAATGTCATATTGAAGATGAAGCCAAATATCCCATATGTAGAATTAGAAAGTGATGACGCAATTCCTGTTGGAAACAAATAAAATCAAACTAAATCAAATGACAAACACCATACCAACTTACCTTTCACCTTTAATGGAAATATCTCTGAGGTTATGACCCATGGAACGGCCCTACAAAATACATTATCAATGATTCAGTTATTCTAGGCTAATATGAGATGATATAATCAGTATTCTTTTTTTATGTCAATAATAAAGCTCAGCACTTAGACTTATTGCTAATGTCATTATCTTGAGTCACTCTAGTCAGACTTCCACAATGATTTTTTAAGAACAATTAACTATTATGTTTGAGTGTTATGTCGAGGAACAAAAGGGAATGAGAAAATAACTGTCATCTTTATAGAGCATGCTTGTCATCAACATCATCTAATCAAACGAGCAGACATACTCTGTAGACAGGAGCCACCAAATATTGGGTTAAAGCATATGAAAGCTTTAATTTATCCAGATGGCAGCAATATAGAGACCCACTGCAGCAAGCGAGTGGGGTGCAAGGTGTCCTGGATTTAGTCCAAGGCTACTACTATTTCATATTATTTGAATTGTATTACTACATCATTATGTCATCACCATGTGATTTACTGTGGGTGTTGCTTACCTCTCTTGTACTAGCCACAGTCGTTAACAATTTTGGTAAGAGTTAAGAGTTGTGACTGTTACCTCTGTTTAGTTATATTAATGTCAACTGCGTAACACTAAGTGCGCTGGTGGCTAAGTCAGACTGTCTTACAGCCAGTTCTTGTCAGTTCTAGTTAACCAAGTGGCATACAGTACCTTAGCAAGACATCACTTAAAGCATCGGGGATGCAGGCCGTCTGTGCTGGTTGCAAACTTGAATGTTCTCAAATTGGGAAAATAAATTTCTAACTTAGCACATGGCACCAATTGTTTTGCTGTTATTATTTCTTAAATAAAAAAAATACATCACTGAAAGAGAGTCTCTGAGGAGGATTTTGGCAAAAAGTAGAAATTGTGGGTTAAAATAATATATTATTTGGCTCTTGCCCTTAAGATATAATCCTATATTAACTTACAACCAAGACGAGAAGAGAAAGAAGGTATTCAAGCATATCAATATTACTACTGTGTAGTTAATTAATGGATTCTCAAAACCAAACCGAAGCAGAAGTGAACCGACTGTGAAAGAAATAATAACATTCGCACAGCTTGATCCTATAAGTGCTATTTTTCTTCCAATCTATATCACAAAAGCCACAAAACAATAACAACAATATTATTTCAATTCAGAAGTACTTATTTTTAATGAATTACTCTATCAATGAGCATAAGATTTGTAACTGATCCCAATATTGCAATCGGTCCGAGAATAGCTGATAACAAAAATGGCTGAGAGATTCCAACCAAGCAGAAGAAAGTAACAGAGTAGTATCTGCAATTAAAGAATGGTGAACATTTTCATCAAATGATCCAAAAAAAATTTCTGGCTTACCCTACTAAAGTGATAACTTGTGAAGTTATCAAGAACAAGAGTAGCATGAGAAAAAATCTAAAAGGATCAAATATATTAGTGACATAAATTTTAACTTCCTAAATCAGATAGAATTTTGTGACCTTATGCAGTCTATATGAATCACTAAAGGTGCGAACGTTCAGCGCTACTAAACACTACCAACCTATTACAATATAATCTCAGAACAAAAGAACAAACTATCTATTAGCTATTTTAATCAGGCATTAATGTACCTCGAGCAATTAAAGTGGTACATGGAAACATCTTCATAAGAGAAAGAAGCTAAACAGACTAGAAACATTCACTTGCATACATTTTCAATGTGAAACTTCACTTCTTTCAACTCATTAACTTCCCTGAGGATAAAGCAAACTACACAGCAGGCTGCAAGCAATTATTATTTGCTGGTGTGATTATGACATGACACTAGGGGGCATTATCCACAAGAAGCTGACACCTATGCAGAGCTGAAAGCTTCGTTTTTTCTCAACAATTAGCCCTAATTTTTAAATAGTAGCACAATAAAAGGTCCTAAATATTTGTTCTGAGTAAGTTCATACTTAAATCAACAGTTAATTGTCAATAATCTCCAAAATCAGAGCATGACAGACAGACAGACAGACAAACAGGATGATTACTATAATCCTCTCATGCATGCGTGCTGAAACAAATAATATCAAATTAACGTGTTTACTTAAAATTGATAATCTTCCTGCATATTACATCAGCAGTTATTGTATTTCAAATTATGACACATCTTCTTTGTGCTTTAAATTCATTTCATGCTATAGACAAAAAAATGCATTATATATGTGTGAGTGGTTTTTTTTACATACATGTACCATAACTAGTGATGTGCTTGAGCACAAATGGCGAGCGAGCCTAAAGACTATACTATTGTTATATGATGATTTTGACTTCTAACACTGAAGCTACTGAAAATAAGGTACAGTTTTTAAATTTCGCATACACGGTAAAGGGATTTCAGTGCCATAGTAACAACTCTCTGCAACTGCTTGAATTGAAGGAAAAAAACAACAACAAAACAATACACGTTATTTAAACGTTTTCTTTGTGATATTCTTTAGCTCAGTAGTGGTTGTAACACACAATGCTTTGACACAACTGGACATGCACCTACATAGACTTACCTTCCCAGTAGTCTAGTGGACAATGTATTTTCAAGTAAGTACTGTTGCGCACGGCTTATAACCATGACAAAGAGCGCATTGACTTACCACCGCCACTAACTCGAATAGAAATGGAAGTCCCTTAAGTTATCAAGTTTGAACTGCACCAGTAAAAGAATTCAAAAAGGTAAAAAAAATTAAATTTCTAGGGTGATACGGGTACTGATCGATAAACCCGAGGATTCTGTTTAGTGCAATTTGGGACGGGGTCGACCACATAACTAACACAAAAACGCGAGGGTCAAAGTACAAAATGACATACGTACGTATAAACATATATACAAATAAATAAACAAACATCCCCGATTTTTTCATTTTTACCCCTGTAAGTGTCTCGCTCGCTACGCTCGCTCGCCAATAAAAATACAACAACAAGAAGTAATGATACAGTCAGTTTTTGTTGGACAAATTATATTTACAGCTGCATTCATAACATCATAGAGCATAATTTGGTACATGTGAGAACCATTTGGACTATTTAGGTTATCGAAACAGGCTGGCTGCTCTCTAGCAAAAGGATTGCCACACAACCACCACACACACTGATTGGACGTGCTATTCTCTGGCCTTGGTTTGGGGCAGACAATTAATTCATACTATTGTTTCCCTTGTACAATACAAATGCATTATAGTGGACTATGAGAAATACTGACAGACAAACACTATTTATCTTCAGTCCATTATATTGTGAGTCCACAGCTAATACACTGCACTGAGCTGAGAAGCTTAGAACATTTGTTTAAAAATATACACAGCTAATACATAATCGTATCAAGCGGGAAAAAATAAAATGCATATGCGTATAAAAAAAGACACACAAATATGATGAAAGGTCATTATATAGTAAATGAACAGTTCTTCAGGCATCCTCACAGGCCTGAACAATCATATTGAGAAATGTGAATGACTATAGGCTAAATTGCTCGCCACATGTACTGAAGCAAACCATTAGTATTGATAAATGAGATAGTAAATATAGTACAAGCTCAGGACTCATCATATCCATAAATAATTTCTTGATTTGATATTCATGAACTTTATAATTATATCTTGCACTCAATATATATATATATATATATATATATATATATATTGAGTGCAAGATATAATCTCTTAGGGGGTGAGACAACATTGTCAAGAGGTGGGGGGGGGGGGTAAAAAGCTCCTTAAAATGGCCTAAATTATACCAACTAGTTTTATATAGTTACCTTAACAAATAAGTTTTTTTGAAGAATTGGGATAGCATAATAGAATTAGATGACTTCTTGGATTCCACAAGATCTTCCAAATTCATTATTGTGTCAACAAAGCATCCTTCCTTTGATGAGTCATTGAATTGTGATAAAACAGCCAATGCTTCTAGAGTTCGATTCTTCATCACAAGCCAGCTAAACATTTATATTAAAATATTGCATTTGTTATACTTTATAAAAATTCATTTCATATCAGCAATAAATTTTTCCCCTGAAGTACATAAAATTCGTATTTATTATAGAGCTGAAACAGTTAAAGAGCAATAATGCTTTTATGTTAGAAAGTCAGAAAGAGGAGGGGTTGGGGAGGCTATTGTTAGATTGTAAAACACAAAGCAACAAAAAAAAACACAAAAAAGGAAACAAATAACATAACACCCGCTATTCAGTTCTAAAGGTTTTTGTTATAAAGTGGCATACCTTGGAGTGTTTGGTAGCCATATGAATCCAATAGAATAAAAGAGACTCATCACGGCCAATACAATACAAGTGATCCTCCAACCTTCACTAAACCTGGAAAATCCTACGTTTGCAAATAATCCTATGAGAACCCCGATAGCAAATCCTGGTCCCATCAGTGATATGAGCAATCCTCGTTTAGTCTTAGGGGACATCTCACCAATGTACACTGGCATCATAACATGAAGGATACTGCAAACACAATCAAAATATTGCAATATTTTTTTTTTCAGAACATGGGCCTCAACTAAATTAAATGAATGTCACTTGAATACTGTCACTTAATTAATTTATATGTTAAAAAATGGACTTCTGTCTTGGTGGAACATTCCATGGTACAAAAGGCTATGTCTAGAATATATGATTGAACATTATGTTCTACTCCCTAGTCTAGAATATATCACTGAACATTATGTTCTACTCCCTAGTCTAGAAATATCACTGAACATTATGTTCTACTCCCCAGTCTAGAATATATCACTGAACATTATGTTCTACTCCCTAGTCTGGAATATATCACTGAACATTATGCAGGGCCGTAGCAAAGGGTGCGGCCGGTGCGGCTTTGGCCGCACCACTTTTTTTTCAACTCTAATTTATTATTCAGTGCATGCGCAGAAACACTTTGGAATACAATGACATGTAAGGTAAGGGTCGGCGACACCGGAGCCACGCGCACGCAAGACCAGTACGTGTAGATAGTATGGCTTCGAAGCTGATGAGTGCTCTAACTGCGGAGGTTCCTGAGAAACCATACCAGCCAAAGGAAGCAAGTCTATGGTCTGCTGCAGTTAATCTTGGTGATGCCAGCTACGAATGCATCCTCCGAAAGATCTTTTAGTGCTTTGAGACGCATAAAGACGTATTTAAGATCTACTATGAAGCAAGAACGTCTTAATTATTTGATGCTTCTTCACATTCATAAAACAAGAACAGATGAAATAGATTTAAAGTGTATTGTCAATGAATTTATGGACGAATCCCAACACCGTAGCAGTATTTTTTCAAAGTTTTAAGTTCATAGCATTATTGTTTTAAGAACTTTAATCATTTATGTAACAATCTATTGTAATAAAAATTTTGAAAATTGTAATGTTCATAATATTTAAAATTAGAGGTCCTTTTTACTGGTTTTATTGCTGTATCCACTTGTGAATTCAGTGATTAAGCCACTTCCACCTGCAATAAGTTCAAACTTGTAACTAAAGTATAGACAAACCACACCCACAAACTATTAACCATAGCCATTTCCGGAGCTGCACCACCCAAAAATTGCTTGCTACGGGCCTGTTATGTTCTACTCCCTTGTCTAGATTATATCATTGAACATTATGTTCTACTCCCTAGTCTAGAATATATCACTGAACATTATGTTCTACTCCCTAGTCTAGAATATAACACTGAACATTATGTTCTACTCCCTTGTCTAGAATATATCACTGAACATTATGTTCTTCTCCCTAGTCTAGAATATATCACTGAACATTATGTTCTACTCCCTAGTCTAGAATATATCACTGAACATTATGTTCTACTCCCTAGTCTAGAATATATCACTGAACATTATGTTCTATTCCCTAGTCTAGAATATATCACTGAACATAATGTTCTCCCTCTTCAGCTCTTTAAGCTATTATAAGCATCGAACATTCACTACAGTTAAGTTCCTTTAATTCAACTTATGTAATCACAGAAATTTTAGTATAAATGCATACAGACTTTCACATTCACTAAAAAAACAACCGATTTCTTTTCTGTTTATTACTCCTTTTCACACACACACACATGCATATACACCTCTGATAGTATTTGACTTTACTTGTATCTTTGCCCATTACTTACCCAATACAAATTCCATTCATGATCCGTCCAACAAACGCCATCCTATAAATAAACATATAAACATTACATAAAATAAAAATAATTTCTGCTACCATGTTTCAGGAACAGAGGAAGCTCTCATGAATTGGTCAGGTCAGGAAATGAATGACCTAAACAGTTCATGGGTGTGGCTAAAGATAATTTATGGGTGTGGCAAGTACATACATACTTATATTCACTATTGTAAATAGCTAAATAAAACGAATATTCATCTTAGCCACAATAGTTACTGTTGTGGTCGCTCTGCCGGTCCAGCTGCTCCCACTACTATGGCCGACCACTACTTTCCAAAAGTGGGCAAATCACGATTTTCCCCATACATTTTTTAATTGGCAATTTATGTGTCATATATTAGGTAAAGAATTTGATTAACAAGAAGAGCACATGCTATTTCACTTTTCCCGTGCGATTTAATTTGTAATAGTACGGTTTAATTTGTAATAGTACAGCGCGTAAGTTGCCCATTAAAAAATGAATGGGAAAAATTGCTGTTTAATTGAAATCGCATGGGGAAAGTGAAATAGCGTGTAACTAATTGAAATACCTCAGTAACTAAGTGGAAACTAAGTGAAATACCTTGGTAGCTAAGTGAAATAGTACGGGTAAGTGCGCACGTGTAGAGCGTTAACCTTGGAAACGTACAGTTCGAGTAATTTCTAGTAGGGGACAATGTGCAAGAGACTTTAAAAAGCTGGCCTATATTAGTGAGTAATAGCACAGATAATCTATTCTATTAGGAATTAATAGCACTCGTAAAGAATTTGAAATAACACTCGGCTTCCACTCGTGCTATTTCAATCGCTACTCGTGCTATTAATCCCGAATAGCACGGTTACCTGTGCTATTACTCATACAAATTTGGGGAAAAAATCGCTGTTCAATTTAAATTTGATCGGGGGAAAGTGAAACAGCACGTAATGAAGTGATATGGCATGCAATTAAGTGGAATACCACGGTAGCTAAGTGAAATAATATGGTAGCTAAGTAAACTAGTATGGTATGTGCGCATGTGTACAACTCTAGCCTTGGAAACATACAGTTCAGTAATTTCTAGTTGGAGACTATGTCATTTCTTAGCGCAGAAATTCTACCTTAGCAGGTACTTTTTTTAACAGATTAGGAGGAGCCATAGGTTGAAAATGAAACTCAAGAGGAAGCTAATCCTGAAATATGGAGATAGTGAGTGAATCATACTATGTAGCTATGGTGAAAATGATTAAAAAAGCTGGCCTACTATTAGCGAATGATAGCACGGGTAACCTGCTATTAGGGATCAGTAGCACTTGTAAAGCAATTGAAATAGCACGAGGCAAAGCCTCGTGCTATTTCAATCATGTTACTCATGCAATTAATCCTAAATAGCACAGTTATCTGCCATGCTATTACTTGTATTATTAGCTCATGAGTATTGCACATTTTGTGGGCAGTTACAGCTGTATTCAGGCGCAGTCCACTACTAGTTTTCCAATGGAGCCAACAATAATGTGCTAGACTAAAGTCCACAGCGACTAATGAGGTACAGTTTTCCACTGAGAAGCTTTGGCAAGAAGATGGTAGTTTGTTGCAGCTTTCAATTGAGCTTAAATCGATTCACGACAGAAGCTGAACACTAGAAGCTTTGTATCTTATTCCCGAAAGCAAAGAGTAGAAACTAGAAACTAAGTAACTTATGACTTGCTAAGCCACATCCTGTTTACTTTAATGCATTTTTTATGTGGCAACAGTTATCAGGCTCTGTTCAGTACCTAATAAAATAAGCTAGCAATGGATGCACCAATAACAGCACCATCTCTACTAACATCAGGATGCTGTTTATAGTGGTTTAGTATGTCACACCTCTTACTACAACCCACTTCCTGGCCTGACCACTGTAGAAATGCCGGAGCAGCCACTGTAGAAATTCTGGAGTAGCACCTGTACCAGTGACAGTGCTAACTACATTGCAAACTGCACTTTATCTTACACTACTTCCCTATTTATCACAATATTATACTGTCAAGCCACCTCAAAATTGAACCGCGGAGAAGTGAAAGAATAGGTAAAGATTGTGGGGCTGCTTAGCAGTTAGCTAGCTACACTTCCCTACAGCATTTAATCAGACTGACAAAGTTATATTATTGAAAGGTCAAGTACAATTTGGAAGAGTGACATGAGACAAAGACTTACTAAAACTACTTAATCACGTGATACAGGTGAGGTGGTATCTATATGAATGTTCAGTTGGTAAAGGGTCCACAACAGGACTCCCCTCCCAGCGATAGACTAGGGAGCGTAGTCAGCCAAGTGGGAAGGCCAATGCACTCGACGACCTGAGCGCGTTGTTCGAGTGTGGCGTGTGTCACTGAGAATATGTTCACTTGAGGCCGTGGTTTCGCGGGAGGGTTGTAGTGGGGGTAGTGGAGGTGTGCAAGTATGAGTAGTTGATTGAGAGCTAGTAGGAATGTCGAGACACAAACTGTCATTGATGTAAGCTGGCTTCAATCGATTCAGGGTGATGGTATCTATGTGACCATTGACATCTACCGTAAAGTAGTGGGAAGAACGATCCAAAATCTTGTAGGGTCCCTTGTACGTTGGCTGAAGGGGCTTGCGAACCGCGTCCTGGCGGATAATTACGTGAGTTGCTTCTTGGAGTGCGCGGCTCACATCAGCTATTGAACCTGGCTGTGATTGAGGAGCAGATGCTTTCAGAGAGCTCATCGTGCTTCGTAGATCTGCCATATATCCTGGCTGGTCATTGTTGTTCGGTTGTGCTGAGAAGAAAGCACCGGGAAGGCGTAGGGTAGTGCCATACACAAGTTTGGCAGTGGTGCAGCCTATGTCTTCTTTCAGGGACGTCCGTATTCCCAAAAGAACTAGTGGAAGAGCCTTAGTCCAATACTCCTGCTGAGGATGACCTTTGAGGGCACCTTTAAGCTGTCTGTGGAGGCGCTCTACAAACCCGTTCGCACAGGGGAGGTAAGCAGTAGTGCGCAGATGCTTTGTACCAAGTAATCCTGTAAAGGCTTTCCACAAGTGCGATTGAAACTGACTACCTCTATCTGTTGTGGCAGTGGAAGGAGTTCCGAAGCGTGCTACCCAAGTGGTAATGAATGCCTGAGCCACTGTTTCTGCAGCGATATTCTGAATAGGGACAGCTTCTGGCCAGCGTGTAAACCTGTCACAACACATGTGAGCAGGTAGGTATATCCTTGTGAGGGATGCAGCGGTCCCACAATGTCAACATGCACGTGGTCGAAACGTGCGTCAGGAGTTGAGAAAATGCCAGGAGGTGCGCTCGGATAGCGATGCACGTTAGCACGCTGACACTGCATGCAAGCACGAGACCACTGTCTGACATCTTTGTTGACTCCAGGCCACACAAAATGACATGTAACCAGCCGCTGAGTCGCTCGCATGCCAGGGTGGGAAAGGGAATAAAGAGCATCAAATATTGTACGACGAAATTCCTCTGGCACCACAGGTCGTTGCAATCCCGTGGACACATCACACAATAAAGTAGTTCCATCTGGTGTAGAGAGCGGTACTTGCTCCAATTTCAGAGAAGAGTCTGTGCATGCAGTCTGAACAACAGGATCCTTTGCTTGAGCTGCAGCCATAGCGCCGAAGTCTACCACAGAGACACTGGCCCAGGTATGTATAGCGTTGACACCCAGTCTGGACAGCGCATCTGCCACGGTGTTGCATGCACCACTAACATGACGAATGTCATTAGTAAATTGTGAGATGAAGTCAAGGTGTCTTGCCTGACGAGGAGAGGATCGGTCGGGCTTCTTCGCTAGGGCAATTGTGAGTGGCTTATGATTCGTCAGGATATAAAACTGGAAGTATCGGAAGTGCTTGATGGCCATGTAAATTGCCAACAACTCTCTATCGTACACACTATATCTAGTTTCGGCCGGTTTGAGAGAGGTTGCAGAAGAGAAGCTCTGTGAGGAATGAAGCGCCTGTAAAAGTTCACCAGGCCTAAGAAATCACGCAGCTTTCGCTGGTTGGTAGGCTGCGGAAAGTCTCGAATGGCTTCAATCTTGTTGTCCAATGGCCGGATTCCAGTTGAGTCCACATGATAACCCAGGAAGTCAAGTGAGGGAGCACCAAACTTACTCTTGTGGACGTTGATCACAATGCCATGATCATGAAGACGATGTAAGACTAGGCCAAGATGTTCGAGATGTTCTTCCGGTGATGAGCTGGCGATGAGAAGGTCACGATAGCAGAATGACAGGCCATGTAGAACTTGATCAATAAAACGTTGGAACGTTTGTGCAGCGTTTCGCAACCCAAAGGGCATACGCACAAGCTCGAAAAGACCAAAAGGGGTGGTCACTGCAATTTTATGTACATCTTCTGGTGCAACAGGTATTTGATGATAGGCGCGAACTATGTCTATGTGTGAAAATATAGTCGTACCTTGAAGTGTCGCAGTGAAGTCATGCAGATGGGGGACTGGATACCTGTCAGGCACTGTAACCTTGTTGAGTGCTCGAAAATCACCACACGATCGCCAATCTCCCGTGTGCGTTTGGGCACCATGTGCAGGAGAGACGCCCAACTACTGGAAGATGGTCGAATTATGCCCAGTTGCAACATGTGGTCAAACTCCTGCCTGGCAATACGTAGGCGTTCCGGAGCCAAGCGATGGGTGCGTCCAAATACTGCTGGACCTGTTGTCACAATATGGTGTGTGACCGTATGTTTGACTGGGTTTTCGGAAGAGAACTGTTGAGTAACCGATGAGAACTCCGACAGCAGGCGAGTATACGGGTTAGAACTATCCACAATTGTGGGGCTGCTTAGTGGTTAGCTAGCTACACTTCCATACAGTATTTAGTCAGACTGACAAAGTTATATTATGGAAAGGTCAAGTACAATTCGGAAGAATGACATGAGACAAAGACTTACTAAAACTACTTAATCACGTGATTCAGGTGAGGTGGTATATATATGAATGTTCAGTTGGTAAAGGGTCCACAACAACATCATCTATTTCAGATTTCCCTTTAAAGTTGTACCGAAACTTCCCATTTGAAAAGATAGTCCAGCCAAAACCAGACCAACCAGACCAGTTCTAAAATGTGTTTTCATTACATATATTTCAGAATCACCTATAAATCAAATTATCTAAATTAGGCATAAAAATAATGAATCACTGCTAGAACTCGGCAATTTTAGGAATCCTTATCACTCTATTGGTGTGACATACGTATCTATATAGTCTAGGACTCTAACAATAATTTACACTTTTTTGCACAGGTTTACTGTATAATGTCACTCAAAACATTACTCCAACTTCAACCAAACGAGCCATGTACAAACGATTACTAACTTTCTCACCACTTAAGTGACTTCTTTACTTGTAGGAAGGAGGTTTGTTTACTGAGAACTCTACAGTTAGTAGTTATGAGGTCAATATTGATGTGCATGTGAGTGTGTGTGTGTGAGTGTGTGTGTATGTGTGTGTGTGAGTGTGTGTGTATGTGTGTGTGTAAGCATCAGCATAGGGTGATAGAGGAGGCCAAATTACTAGTACAGAGTATGGCTTTCTAATTAAGGCCATATTAATGAAGGATTTCCTCATGATTGGAATCTGTTTGATGTGAGTGATATACAAATTAATATTAATAAAATGAATCTGTACTTTATAGCTGCTGTTCTGAAGTAGCACTTAATTGATAAACATGGATTGGATAATTTATTATTTTTACCTAAGTTATGCAGTAGTGAGCTATATATTTTACATGTTTTAACTCACCACACACAATCATAATAGGAAGAAGCTATGAGGACAGATCCAAGCATCATCACAAGTCCTGATAGAGCCAATGTATTCCTACGACTAATAATGTCTGCTAGTTCTAAGGGAGAACAATGTCAACTACAATATTCTATATAGCCCAGGGTGGATCCAGTGCCAATGATGGGGAGGGGCCAAATATATTTATGTCAAATTTATGAAACTTAATGTAATAGGTAAATGATTTGGACATTAATATTTATCAATGAAGAGCATAAACTAGCATGAAGTTGTCCTATTAACAAATTTTCCTATAATATTGGTACCCTTTTTGTCATAGTTTTTCAATAAACTTGATTCGGAGAGGGGAGGGGGCCTGGCCCCCTGACCCCCCTGGATCCTCCCCTGTAGCCATACTAACTTGCGGTAAGCATGATGTAAATACATAGGCAAAAGTAAGCCTACTAACCTGGCCACTTCAAATTATTCTACTCAAGTTTAGTAAGTGTATATATGTGCAGTATATTTTGCACATTAGATGCGAAAGTTGAATAATTTTTCATTAGAAAATGGGAATAAGTAATGCAACAATAAAATATGTCCTTCAATTTTCAATAACTTACTTCCAGCAAAAAGCGATCCAATTACACTTCCTAGACTGCTCAAGGCTACAAACAAACCCTGAAATGTATGAATAGATAATATATTGTGATAATACTATTTTCATATTAATACACTAACCACCATAAGTGTATTCTCTTCTGATTCTACTCTGCAAGTTTGAGTTGAATAATTGGCCGTAAACTCTTGAGAGAACAAAGATGGAAAGTTTTCCTGAAAGCCTCTCATTTCCAATATGCCACTGATTGAACTAAATCACATTTATTCAGAGATATAGCTAGAAATGATACTTACTATGGCATTTGCTTTGGTGGATACAAGTAGAACTGTTATTATTATTATTTTTATTGTTACTAGCAAGTACCCCGCCACACAGTGGCACTTGATGTACAAATTAAGAATGCAGTAGGATAAAGTATGTTTATCTACTGCTGTCATCCTCTATCACTTCATTAAGTTGCATCATCAGTTGCCCCTCCTTAGACAGACATTTTTCAATCCCTCTTCTTCACTAATATGCAAAAAAAATCGTCGTTATTTTTTCCAAAACACAGGTTTATCTGCAAGCATGCCTACTGAGCATTATGACAGAATTCACATGACAAAAATTATTTCCATAATTATTATTGATTCAGTCCTTCCCAACTTTGTAATAGATGTTGTTGTTGTTTTTTAAATACAACTACTTTAATAACTTATTCCATTGTCTAAAAATTTCACCAAAATCTTCTTCAGGTGCATTCTTTCAAGGGATTTCAATTTAACAATATGTCCCACTAGAGTTTCTCTTAAATAAATTTTACTTAAATCTAACTTTGGACTAGCTATAGCTAACTAAGTGACTCTGATAGTGCCACTAAATGAAACACACTTGTATAATAATTATTTTATACTGATGTGTGAAGCTTCAGCCATATAGCTATATTTTCATTGATTTTATTGTAGCCATATATCTAGAGGGGGTTACTAAAACCAGGAGCAGGAGTAGGAGTAGGAGCGGGAGTTGCGGCCTAAAACTGGGAGCAGGAGTAGGAGCAGGAGTGGGAGTTGCGGCCTAAAACTGGGAGTAGGAGTAGGGCTTCCGGTGTAACAGAGTAGGAGTTGCAGCGTAAAACCAGGAGCATAGGTTCCAAGTGCCACTAAAACTCCGTGGCAGTCACGGAATTTACTCAGGAGTAGGAACAGGAGCGTGAATTGCAGCATAAAACCAGGAGCAGGAATAGGAGTAGGAGTAGGACTTCCCGTGTAACAGAGTAGGAGTTGCAGCCTAAAACCAGGAGCACAGGTTCCAAGTGCCACTAAAACTCTGTGGCAGTCACGGAATTTACTCTATCAATCTGCCAGGAAACACTGAAATAGCCCTATCAGAAACCATGCTCATGATGCAATTCCACACAACATTTTATATATTAAATTTTATTTTTAAACATTAACAAAATGCAAAAGGCTACAACCATTCTCCAAACAAATCACAACAACAATAGTTATTGTCATCTTAATTATTATTCATAATATTAATTACATGAAGGATGTGGTTAATTTAATTGATTTAATTATTGGGTGTGGTTTGTCACTGACTTCCATTTCTCCAACTTGGAACCATGCCAGGAGAGCAGGAGTAACACCCACGAGTAATCTCACTAGCCAGACTCTTTACCAACAGGGTCTGGCTAACGAGACTAGGAGCAGTAGTGGGAGTTTCTGCCTAAAATCATAAGCTGGAATAGGAGTGGGAGTTGGGCTGAAATAGCTATAATAGCTATTTTAATTTTTCATTCTGATTCTCAGTACAGAAAAGTAGCTAGCTAGATTCTCAAGCTTTGCCATATTCAAGTAATCATACAGCATTGCAGACCAACCACCTCTACCATGATATATACCTCTAGTGCTACATGAGAAATAATTACTTTTTATAAGTATAAAATCAAGAGCAGCTATTAACTGGTTATAATAACAATCCCATGAACATTCACCACAATGTACATAATGAATTGGCAAATAGAAGAATTGGGTGGGTGGGGGGGTGGGGGGGGGGAGGAGGTAGCTAATTGTAAAATTTTAACCTTCCTCTACACCTCCCCCTTCCCCTCCAATTACAGCACCAAAAGGTGGTAACAATGTTTATTAAGACACAATATAGGATGAATACACAAGTCAATGAGGTGTTGACAGACACTGACACAGACTCAGCTGATCTTTCAGCGGGTCATTCTACTTCAGTGTAGGGTTATTTCGAGCAAACTTGTTTAGTAGCATACAGTGGGACCCACTAGCAGGTTGTCAAGGGGTTATTGACTTTGTATGCTAAATTTCTGGTAGGTTAGAATTTTTCATTATTATCAAAAATTAAATATTGGTTTGATCAGTCAGCAACCAAGGAGGAAGAAGGTGAAAAGCCCTTCAAAACTAGTATTATTCACAGCCTTGAAGGGGATGAAGTTTTAAACTATTTCAATGAGGCTGCACAATCAAATACTGTAGTAGTATCTTCTCTTCCACCTGTACTACTACCCAGGGCTGGAGAACTATATATTTTTGACCTTGGACCAGAAGAGTCCCAATGGGATATCAAGAAAAAGAAGATGAGGTATTTAATGTATAATCAGTAATCAGTTTTCTCCACACTGTTAATTGTTCCAGATGTGACCAGTGTAGGTGGGTATCAAAGGGGGTCTATAATATTCAATGTGGTGAAGGGTTTACACTTAAAAAAGATTCAATTCTATAGCAACACCATCTGGTGGAGATGACAGATTTCGCAGATGGGACTACTGGGGTTTAAAAAAATCTGTACATACTACACTACACTGGAGATGAAAGTGTTTATATTCCTTTTGTACATGGAAATGCCAAACGACTGCAGGGACCATTAATAAGATCAGCTCCATTTGTGAAGGTGAAGGTAACCATTAATAATAAAACTAGTGATGTGCTTGAGCACAAATGGCGAGCGAGCCTAAATAATATACTATTTTTTATGAATGATTTTGACTTCTAACACTGAAGCTACTGAAAATAAGGTCCAGTTTTTAAATTTCTAATACACGGTAAAGGAATTTCAGTGCCATAGTAACAACTCTCTGCAACTACTTGAATTGAAGGAAAAAACAACAACAATACACGTTATTTAAACGTTTTCTTTGTGATATTCTTTAGCTAAGTAGTGGTTGTAACACATAATGCTTTGACACAACTGGACATTCACCTACACAGACTTACCTTTGCGGTAGTCTATAGTGGACAATGTTTTTCAAGTAAATACTGTTGCGCACGGCTTATAACCATGACAAAGAGCGCATTGACTTACCACCCCACTAACTCGAATAGAAATGGAAGTCCCTTAAGTTTTCACGTTTTAACTGCACCCGCAAAAGAATTCAAAACGGTAAACAATTCAATTTCTAGGGTGATACGGGTACTGATCGATAAACCAGAGGATTCTGTTTAGTGCAATTTGGGACAGGGTCGACCACATGACTAACACAAAAACATGAGGGTCAAAGTACAAAATTACATACGTACGTCCAAACATATATAAACTAGTGGTGTGCTTGTGCACAAATGGCGAGCGAGCCTGATAGTTAGGTAACATAAAAATAAGTATTGTTACTATGTTTTAGCTTAGTTCATACAAACACTATAACAGCAGTTATGACCTTTTATTTCAGCAAACAAATACAAAATCACTCTCCTACCTGATTTGTTAACTTTTGTAGTATCAAACATCTGTCATTCTTATAATCTAATTACCAGTAACTCTTGAACAAGCTCTCAGCTATGATAAAAAACAAACCAATGTTATTATTTGTAATTTTAGCCAACAAATATGGAATTACTACTTACCTCAATTTCCTGAGTATTGATAACTTCTGTAGTATCACATTGAAGTTACTTTGACTATCTGAATTACCGTGAATTCTTGACAACAAGCTCTCAGCTACAAATACAAAAGACAATCAATTTTAGCACAAAAATACAAAATTATTTTTTTACCTGATTTTCTTGAGCAGTGGTAACTTTTGTAGTACGAAATTTGAGCCAATATGACTATTTGAATTTACCAGTCACTGTTGACAAGCTCTTAGCAAAAAAGAAAGGCCAGAGTTAATTTTGCATATTTAGCTAACAAATATGGAATTGCGTACTTACCTCAGCTTTCCTGGAGAAGTAGTAGCTTCCTTAACATTAACACTACGGCATTCTGACTACCAATGGCTCTTGACAACCAACAATCGGCACTCCGTATCCCCCCATAAAACGGCGAAGTTTTGAAATGAAGTCTGGAAAAGGGTCTTCAATGCCATAGTAACCTGTCGAATCAACTTTTTGTTTCTTGAAAAGCAAGCATTTTCGCATGAATTTTCTAAGGCTTGCGGCATACGTACCATTTATACATACATTCATACATATTGGTGTGCTTGAGCACAAATGGCGAGCGAGCCTTAAACTACACTATTGTAAATGACCGATTTTAACAACTAACACTCAAGCTACTAAAATAAAGTCGAGTTTTTAAATTACGTATGCGGTAAGGGGATTCAATGCCATAGTAACCGCTCCCGGCAACTGTTTGAATTGAAAAAAAAGCAACAAAATCAAGTCACGTTATTTAAAGTTTTCTTTGTGACATTCTTAATAGTAGTTGTAACCCACAATACTTGCACACAACTGAACATACCTACGCAAGACTTACCTTCGTGGTTCGTCTAGTGGACAATGAATTTTCAAGTAAATGCTGTTGAGTAGTGCTTATAACTGTGACAAATAGTGTAGTAATTCGAATAGAAATGGATCTCCCATAAGCTTTTGCGTTTTAACTGCACCCGCAAAAGAATTCAAAGCGGTAAACAATTCAATTTCTAAGGTGATATGGGTAATGGTCGCTAAACCGGAGGATTCTGTTTAGTGAAGTTTGGGACGGGGTCGAACGCGGAGCGAACACAAAAATACGGAGAGTCTAAGTACAAAATGACATACGAACGTCCAAACATATATAATAAACTAGTGGTGTGCTTGAGCACAAATGGCGAGCGAGCCTTAAACTACAAATGATTGATTTTAACAACTAACACTCAAGCTACTAAATTAAAGTCGAGTTGTTAAATTAAATATATGCGGTAAAGGGGATTCAATGCCATAGTAACCGCTCCCCGCAACTGTTTAAATTGAAAAAGAAGCAACAAAATCAAGTCACGTTATATAAAAATTTCTTTGTGTATTCTTATTAGTAGTTGTAACGCACAATACTTTCACACAACTGAACATACTTACGCATGACTTACCTTCAGTGGTTCGTCTAGTGGACAATGAATTTTCAAGTAAATGCTGTTGAGTAGGGCTTATAACTGTGACAAATAGCGTATTAACTTGCCACCGCCACTAACTCGAATAGAAATGGAGCTCCCATAAGTTTTTGCGTTTTAACTGCACCCACAAAAGAATTCAAAGCGGTAAACAATTCAATTTCAAAGGTGATACGGGTAATGGTCGCTAAACAAGAGGATTCTGTTTAGTGAAGTTTGGGACGGGGTCTAACGCCGAGCGAACACAAAAATACGGAGGGTCAAAGTACAAAATGACATACGTACGTCCATAATACAAATAAACAAACATCCCCAATTTTCAATCTTGTTACCCCTGTAAGTGTCTCGCTCGCTACGCTCGCTCGCCAATTATAAATTGCATGTATTCACTAATAACTGGTTATTTTATCCACCTTACTTAATTTTGGAACATTACATACATTTCTTCAGGTACAGGCTACTAGTGTGCTGAAGCCAGTTAGAAAAGTGTACCAGGAAAATATAAACACAGATGAAGGTGGTCCTGGATATGCAATTACTACACCTAGGGATTACAAACAGGTAATGGAGATCATTAGAATCTTGAAAGCTTACTATCATAGTGAGCTATTTATAGATTTTAGTACCATTTAATAGGTGTTGATAAGGAAAATTAACAAGTTGACTGCTTACAACTTCTGAATAGGTGCAAACATACTTGGTTAATTCCCTTTAATATCAATTCTTTTAAAAAGGAATTACTGAAAGAACTTGATGAACTTCCTGTCATATTGCATTTGCTGGGAAAAAAGTATGTTTTGGCAGGATATTCACTGCATCGTCCTGGGCATTTTGTGTCCGTAGTATATTTGCGGGGGAAAAAAATCGATATGATGGCATGGGACTTACAAATAACACAGACTTCAAACCTTCAAACAGTATGACTGCGAAGAAGAAGGGTCACATGCTTTTTATTTAATGTTTTAAAGTAAGATTAATTTGAATTGAACCTGATACAACAATTATATTCACAACAACACTTTTCTGTCTGAAAAAGAGCAATTCCTACTTTAACAAACTTTCAACTGTCACTCTCCCTCTCCCCAAAAACTATAAAAATATTAAATAAAAAATAATTATAGCAAAAATAATGAAATAAATATATTATACACAATAATATAGCTGATAATATTAATAGTTCATTATTATTATAATAATTTATAATACATAATAGTAATAATAATTATTTATAATAATAAAAATTTATGACAATAATTTATATTAATAATAATAACTAATCGTCAACACTCTTCCACTCCCTGTAGATAGCTAACCCAGCAATATTAATATCACTGTCTTTTAGTTTTGACAAAACAAAATTTAATTTAATTTTTTAATCTTTATAATATAAAATTATTTTATATTTATTGTTATTTTATTATTATTATTACCACATTAATTATTATTTTTATTAGCTATATGTGTTCATGTAACTTATAGTTAAAAAACAGGATTTTCCCACACATTTATTTCGTGCAAGTATTTCTAGACTTGAATTTGATTCAATTATTATAAAATGCAGGGTTAAGAATGATAGCTATAGTTTGACTAAATAGAAAATTCAACAGTTTCAAATTACATGTTTATTATTAACTAGTCCAGTCATGGTACAAAATTTATATATATGTACTTTGGCCATGTAGGAGGCTACTCCTACACTGCCAACTAGACACCTCACGCTAGCCAGACCCTGTTTGGTGAACGGTCTGGCTAGCAAGACTACTCCTGCTCTAGCATTAGAGAGGTAGTATATAATGGTAGAGGTGGATGGTCTGCAGTGCTGTATGACTACATGAAGATGGCAACAGCTTGAGAATACCATAAGCCCCAACTCTAGACTACTCCAGACTACTCCTGCTACTGCTGCTGTTACGCTGGAAGTCCTACTCCCACTCCTGCTCCTGGTTTTAGGCCCGCTCCTGCTGCTCCTACTCCTGAGTAAATTCCGTGACAACCACGGAGTTTTAGTAGCACTTGGAACCAATGCTCCTGGTTTTACGCTGCAACTCCTACTCTGACTACTCCTACTCCTACTCCTGCTCCCGGTTTTAGGCCGCAACCTACTCCTACTCCTGCTGCTGGTTTTAGTAACCCCCTATATCTAGATACTTTAGTCTAACAAATTTTCTAACCTGTTATGATATCCTGTAAAAATTGATCCGATGGCAACAAAGAGCGCCAATAACAAAACATTACACATGGCAATCTACTACCCTTTTCAAAATATAAACTGTAGACTCTACTTCCAAGCTACTCAGACAGCAGTGCAGACGAACTTCCGACCATTTACACGGCCTATTTGATCTTGACTGACCTGTTGTACCAGTTAACCGGTTCATGCGCAACCGGTCGGCGGTCAAGGATCTAACGCGCCACGCAAAAGTGTCGGCAGGAAGGCGCGGTTAGCTTCTTAAGGCTAATCATGCAATCACAGCACACTTTTTCTCCTGTGACTAACAACTTCGGAGGATTCACAAGGGTTTTGTAAGTGTCCATGCTAATAATTTGTAGAGATCTGGTTCGTGCTTTCTCAGGATGACGGTAACAAAGAACTCAAAATATATCTGATATACAAAATTGGATGGCAAGATCAATTAAATTGAGTTTATGTAGTTGACAAATAAAATAGCATGAGCTAGTTATATTAAATAACACTATTTGTTATTGGCTTATTACAGTTCCAGAGTGAGCAATATTTTAGTCTCTGGTTAGAGACAATAGATGTCCTGATTGACCGACCTTGGCTGCACAAACTAAAAACTTGGGAGTATAACCGGACTGCTATTTTAGTGTCAATTTGTCTGGGAGTTCGTTAATAGACAGAGTAAAAAGAGCTTAGTTTCGTGTTGTGGTTGCACCCAAAGGCCAAAATAAAAGCCAAGAGAAACTTAGTAGTTGTTAACTCTTGCTACCATCAAAAAAATCTCTCGTCTCAGCCAACAAGTCAATACAATTATGATTTGATTAATGAGTGTGGACTAAAATGGGTGTGGTCAGGCCAAAATATCCATTTTTCAATTTCAGAAATTTGGCATCTATGCAATTGAAATTTGAACTACACCTAATATTGAATACCATAATAATTACACTGCAACTGAAGACACTTCTTCCACTCAGAATCGAGTTGTGTTGTTAGAAAAGGTATGCAAATGATTTCCCTTGGAAGTCAAAATGGCTAATTCAGTCATATTCAGCGGCAGCAGAAAGTGTTTTTCCATTTTTATCAAACAGTTTTACTGAGACACACTAAGGTCTTCTCTGGAAAAATGGTAGTGACTAGTGGGAACATACTCAATCACTCATTTCATTACACCTAACTTGTTTCTGGAATCTTCCACTTACATATAAGTATTGGAATAATTTGAGAATTTTTAAGGAATAATAGGATTCTTCTGGAATTATAACATTTTTTTTAGAATTAAAAATAGAATAATTTAAATTTTTTTAGTATTATCTGGCAGGCCAGTAGATGTATCACAGCAATTTGTTTTAGGTAATTGCTGTTGCCCACAAAATAAGATAAAGTACTACTACAAGTTGTGAACTTGCTAAACGTTATGATACCACACCCAAGTGATAATAAACTGGGTAATATATTTCTTTTAATTGTGTGTGTGGGTAAGACTGATTTTTTGGTTTTTGATTGCTTTCAAATCTAGCTATCATTGATAGTGACTTCACTTATGTTGATAAGTGTAATGGCTATACATATACATATATATATGCATAATAAAACAGTTACTGAATAGTTTTTAATATTACTATGTACATTTACTCTATACTATTTTACCTTCTTTCTGTAATTGCATCAGCTTGAAGGAGTCACAATGGCCATCATCAGCACTGGTATAACTTTTATTTATGAAACTTTTTCAGTGTTTTATTACATGTAGCTATTATTTGTAACGAGCCAAATATTTCATTTTATTATCCAAGTCAATGATATTCATGATTTGATGACATATGAATTTAATTGTATAGCTAGCAGAGTAAATAGTTACTGAGTTTTAGTGCAGCACGTAAGGTACTGTAATTGTGTGGCAGATTGGACTGATCTAGCACAAATAATATAGCTAGAAAGCTACAGAAATTTTTTACTTGGTGTGCATAGAGAATTCACACTTACTATAGATTTTATAGTATCCTATGGAGATTACTAGACAGAGCACGTATAAGTGAATCCCAGTAGCTATAGCTACCAACTAACCAATTCTTACGTAATTAAAAAAAAAAGTTGGATTTTAAAGGAATATATTTCAGACACTTCGTCTTTTTACTCACTCAGAGCACACACAGAAACTGAGTATGCTCACAACTAAAACCACAACATGAATACACTAAAACAATGAATATGATTAATGACAACTGTTACATTTCCCCCCTCTTAAGGTGGAAGTCGTCCTCGACTGACAAATACAAAACAAAATAAATTTATACATCTAACTGCTGTTCAACATGAATGAATTATTAGTTCATCCTTCGACTTCTCTGTCGAGTAACAGGTCCCGTGTACAATGAGGATGGGGGTTGAGTCGGACAATCATCTCGTTGTCGAGTCGGCTGCTCATCTTGTGTTGTACCAACCCGCTGTCTCCTACATCTCCTGGCCCACCCTTTTCCACCAGCCCAAACCTCATTACCCTGCTCAGCATAACACCTCCTAACCCTAGAAAGAGCTACAAAGATGCACTCATCTTCTGGCCTATCTACCAGAACCACCTCGGCATTGGTAGGTGTGACACCAAGCACTCGATACGGACCATGAAAAGGTCGAGCTAGCTTGCGTTCAGGACCTTGTGATTCACTCAGCATATACACCATCACCCGCTCTCCTGGTTTCAAATGTAATTCCTGTTTATCCTTATCATAGGACTTTTTCTGCCTACATTGTGCATGCCCAATATTGCTTTTAGCTAACTGCCATGCCTCTGCTAAGCTAACAATTAGTTCAGTTCGATAGTCAGCTGTGTCTATACTATACACACTCCTAGTCTGTGAAAGTACAGTAGACGAGGGAATGCGAGGATCCTTACCATACGAGAGCAGAAAGCTACTCTCCTGCACCACAGACCTATATGCAAACAGTAACTGGGGCAGATGATCATCCCAATCATGCTGCCTTGTTTCACAACACTTAGCAATCATATTAATAAGAGTGAAATTAAATTTCTCTACAAGCCCATCCGTCTGAGGATGATAACCAGACATGTTCAATTTCTTCACCCCAAGGACTTCACAAACACCAGAGATTAGTTTTGATAAGAAATTTGTCCCACGATCTGAAATTAACTGTTCAGGTATACCATGATGACAAATAATATGTTCCACAAAGAGTATTGCAATAGTAATGGTCTTTTGATCAGACATAGGAAAAGCTTCAACCCACTTAGTGAAGTAGTCCATGAAAACTATAACGTACTTATTCCCATGAACAGTCAAGGGTAACTGCAGGACATCTACACCAACTTGATGAAATGGTCCTCCAACTGGTATTGACTGCAGTGGTGGCTTAAAAGTGTGACCAGTACCTTTTCTCGAGGCACATACCAGACACCCTCTACAAAATGTCCTAATATCTTTCCTCATCCCACGCCACCATACATATCTTCTCAAACGATTATGCACCTCCCTCTCCGACAAGTTCCCTCCAAAACAAGAGCAATGAGCCTCTTCCATGCTCTTGTTGTAATTACTTAGGTACAACTACACACAATTGTCCCGGGTTAGTTGGGTTCTCAAACTGCGAAATACCATCCAACACCTCATATCTTGAACTCTGCAATACTACCTTCCTAGCTACTACCTCATCTTATGGAATTTTCCCATCACACAGATAATCAATCATCATAGCTAATTCCTCATCATCTTGCTGCTTATCTCTCAACTCCAATGTTCTCGCTGACAACACACTAGACCAACCATACTCTGTATCTGCACACACAGCTGCAATCTCGACATCAGGTACTGGGTTTCATGAAAGAGCATCAGCATCAGTATTGCTCTTGCCTGGTCTATGCTTCAATGTAAGATCAAACTCCTGCACAATCAAAGCCCACCGAGCCAGTTTACCAGATGGCTTAGAAGAGTTGTGAATTGAAAGACAAGCTAGATGGTCAGTATACACCACACAAGGATAACCTAATAAATGTGGCCGAAAATGCCGCACTGCCCATACCAAACTTAAAGTTTCTAGCTGAAATCCCATAATTCCGCTCATGTTGATCAAGTGAACGGGAGGCATACGCTATTGGATGTATTGTGCCATTATCCTGTAGTTGGGAAAGATAACTGCACCAAGACCTGAATAACTTGCATCTGTGGCCATAATGGAGCCCCTCCCATCAAACTTGGGATAAGCTAGAACAGGTGTAGAGGTGAGCAACTTCTTGAGCTTATTAAAAGCCTTGTCACACTCTTCTGACCACTCAAATGTCAAATCTTTCCTGGTCAACTTATGAAGAGGTGAAGCAACCTTTGCATCCTCGGGGATAAACCGCCGATAATAGGAAGACAAACCCAAAAATTGACGGAGGGTTGTCACATTAGTAGGCACTGGGGATTCCTCAACCTTCCTAGTCTTCGCTGGATCACGTCTGATACCATCCTTGGAGATCACATGTCCTAGAAAATGGACAGACTCCCGCAACAAGTGACACTTTTTAGGCTTCAACTTCAAGCCTGCACGACGACGTAGTCTCTAAAAGACTTCTCTCAAGTGCTCCAGGTGTTTCTCTAGATCCTTGGAGACCATCAATATATCATCCAAATACACAAAGCAATCATTCCATTCCATGCCAGCCAAAACATGCTGCATGATCCGCTGAAAAGTGGCTATTGCATTACACAAACCCTATGGCATGCGCACAAACTCAAATAAGCCACAATGAGTTGCGAAAGCCGTTTTCAAATGAGTACTTGGGTCAAGGGCTACTTTCCAATAACCTGAGGCAAGATCAAGTGATGAAAAATACTTCATGCCACCAAGTGCATCTAATATATCATCAATACGTGGAAGTGGATACACATCTTAGTTACAGAGTTTAGCTTTCGATAATCCACACAGAACCTCAAAGACCCATCCTTCTTTGGTACAAGCACTACAGGGCTTGCCCAAGGACTCACTGAAGGCTGCACAACACCTTGCTGCTGCATTGCCTCAACCATAGTTGCAATACGCTGACGTTGAGACATGGGGATTCTATAGGGTGGCTGCTTTCACATGCAAAGCTTGAAAAAACCGGCCTTTCAGCAAATGATACAGCTCCTTCCCAGTCATGGATGGAAAAGCTTTACGGCCTAGCTGTTGCAAAGAAATTTCCAACTGCTCAACAGACTCTTCCCCTTGCATTTTGTGGTTGTGGGGCCAGCCGGTGCCACACCCATTCAAGAGACATGATGAACATTACATGATTTGTATATGTGTATGTGTAGTAGCACAATGTTCGTGTGCAAAACTTTGCGTAATCACTAGCTAGCGTTTCCTTATTAGGCTGTATTGGTGCTCCGTCTCTAGGCGCCAAGCCAATCAGAGATGGGCACTTAGCTAGCTAGATCATTTGACTGGGCGTGGACGCCTCTGTCTATATAAGCAGAGGCGTCACATCTCCTAGTCGCCTATTCATTCGAGTTCTATGTACGCTGTATGTCCTGTGTTTCGAAGACTAATTAAACTTAACCTATTGAGACCAGGGTAGATAGCGGCTGGAGCCAAATAGGCCTGGTGGCAGTGGAGACTACTTAGCGAGCGGGAAGTGATAGAGTTAGAAGTCAGTCCTTCCCCCACAAAATTGGTGGCAGCGGTGGGATTCTATCTTTAAAGGAGGAGTCGCCGCCAGCCCATCGACATCGAATCAACCGATTACCAACTTACTAACTGTGAGAGCAACGCCGGCGCCTCACAGCTGACTTACTCGTTCGGGGACGATTAAAATTCGACCATCCGAACTTAATTACCAGATCCAGGAGGATTAAAGCCCACCTGCAGATCACAACTACCGCGTATTCCAGAAGGACTAAACCCCATCTGTGGATCTGCAACCGATTAGGAGGAGATAAACTCTTCTGCAGTCGACAACAACATCGAGATCGATTCGCAAGCTAGCCAAATTGAGTGGCTAAGCTGAAGATCAACTACAGCAGCATCAGCAGCCAGAGGTCACCTCTCTCCAAGACAGCCCTGACTGTGGGAGCGAACTTGGACACCGACGTGAAGAATTTCACACTTTCGAAGTGTTTCATTAGTGAACTCTGTTGTTGTTACTGTAATAAATCTATTCACCTGTCTTTTCTGTTTTACAGGCTCACTTCTTGAGGACTCACAACCTGTCAGTATGCCTCCTAAGAAGCAGACCAAGAAAGTGATTCCAACCCAGGCTGTACTGGAGCTACCGCCCAGCGACAATGAGTCCGAGGCAACGGCTCGAGGTGAGGGCAGGGACCATTTCGATGAGGAGGTGATGGGTTTGCTGTTTTAGTAGAGTTAGGGCCCCTAGTGTCACACCGACCCATAGTTTATCTATTCCAGTAACTACTACAACCACTGCCTTCCCTAGCAGACCTAAGGCAACTACCAGGGTAGAGGGAGCGGTAGGTGGAGAAGGAGTAGTGGGAACGGGAGGTAGTGCAGGAGTAAGCGACAAAGATATGGAGCCAACAGTTACCCTGAGTGCTACGCATTTAGAAAGTTTATTTTCCAGGCTAGGGGATACTTTAGCAGCCAGACCCCCACCCACTGCAGGTGCAGCAACGGTCGCCCCTGATTTAGCTCACAGCCATGAATAGAGAAGCCATGAGGGACCTTCCCCAGTTTAAAGAAGGCGGGGATTTGTCCGTCTATCTTAGAGGGCTGGAGGCTGAGTTGACAGAGTTGGGCATAGGCAAAGAGAGGTGGAGGGCCATACTATTGACTAAATTGCCAGCTAAGGTTAAGGAGCTGGTAGTGGAGTTAATTGAGGGATGAGCGCAGTATGACGTACTTAAGGGAACATTACTAAAGAGGGTAGGAAAGTCAATCCGGGAGTTGGGGGTGGAGTTATTTCCGGCTCGCCGGAGGTGTCAGAAAGATAGAGTGGAGAGGGCGCGGGAGATTGTGGCCTTAGTTAAAAGCATTGGCATGCTTTGTCCAGACCTCTCTTCAGTCAAACTGTTTATGGCTCAGAGCTTTTTTTATTCGGAGCTATCTGCAACTGAGTGTGGTGTGATTAGTGGTCAGAACCCTACCAGTTTAGACAAACTAATCGATGCTGCAGGCTTACTTAAGGAAGCTAGTGTTGTGGGAAGCGGTAGAGTAGAGAGCAGAGAGAGAGGGAACAGAGAGGCTGGAGAGGGGCGGGGTCCTAGTTGTTTTATATGTAGAAAATCGGGCCACAAGGCATTCCATTGTCCAGATAGGAAAGGGATGAATAGCGACAGCCACAAACCTAATACCACTAGTAGTACCACCAGTAATAAACCTACCACAAAGAAGACTAATTGGGCAGGAAGTAGTGGGAGTGTAGAAGGTGTGAAGTTGGAGGGTGAGGTGAACGGCATTCCATGTAAGGTCATCCCTGATACAGGTGCAACAATAACTATTGTCCCACGAGAATACGTGCCCACATGCCAACTACTTGATGAGTTCGAGTGCATACAGAGAGTTGCAGGAGCCCCAGTGAGAGCACAGTGTGCCAGGGTGAACTTTAAGCTGGGAGAGGATCAGTTTAGGCTGAGGGTTGTGGTTGCATCCGATAAGCTAAATACTGATAGTGTACTATTTGCGATACCCCTGGATAAGGAAAGTGCTAAGAAGCTGTTACTGGGCGCAGCCTCGGAGGCAGACACCTCTAGGGCTGGGCACTCCGGTGATACCCCGGACGCCCAGGGCGGAGCCAAGACCATGATTGACTCTCCGTCACTTCCTGAGTGCGCATCCAGGGCTGGATCCCAGGAATTTTGACAAGGGGGGGTTCTAAGAAAATTGCACCCATAACCAAACCCAAACCACACCCACCTTAGGAAAAACAATGACGATTTAAAAAAAAGAACTGATTAAGTAATACAATGATGATTATAGCCAACAGAAAGTATAATGGAATGATATTTAGTCAACAAAAAGTGAAGGTTGAAAAAGTCTTCGAGCATGAGTTTGAGTGAATGCTAGGCAGACATCAACCACTGAAATTCTTTCACTATAATGCGTGGCAATCACTCCAAGGTTAGACATACGTTCTTCAGCCATGGTAGATCTTAAGCAGGATTTTATTATTCTTAACAAAGAAAAGGAACGTTCAGCTTCAGCACTTATAATTGGTAGGGTACATGATATTAAAAGTAGCTGATGTATGTTCGGAAATGAATCACTGTCGCATGATCCAAGGGCCAAGAGAAAAATATTTGGAATATCAGCCCCTAATTGACTCTGCCAAAGGGTATGCCACCGCCTAAGCTCATTTTGTAAAGAACTTGGGAAAGGAAGATCACTCTCCCAAAAGAGTAAAGATTGTTTGGCCTCTTTAATACTTTCTATGTTCAAATGGTCACTTAGGGTTATAATGGAAGGAAAGGAATAATAATCTTTTAGAGTGACCATGGTCATTAGAAAATCTCTCCTTCATTTGACTCAGAAGTGAATCAATCAAAGGGATTGCAATTGCCCTTTTGTAGTGCTGACTAGGAGACACACTAGGAGTAATGCTTCTATTCCTTTGCAAGCTTGTTTTTCTTGGCACAAATTCAGCAACACCTACTTTATTGGCCAAAGTTAGTACTTCTTCATACCAAGAACTGAAAACCATATCGATATTCTTTCTAGAGGTATCAATGTTCTCAATAACAGTATTTACCATAGTATATGCCTCATAAACATCTTGCTCACATTTTTGTAGTTTCGATGCAATGCTTTTGACTTCATCAAGGACATTCTTTGTAATAATGAATGTAGCTGAGCGACATACTTGCTTATGCAATTTTTCATGAGATGTATGAGGTTTTGGTTACTTTCTTGGAAGCAATACTTTCCCCACAGGATTATCCAGAGTTAGTATCTCAAGAAGGAAGTTGGAACTGGAACAGTGACACAAAACAAAGGCACAAGGGCTTAAGAATTCCCTTACTTCCTTTCAAACCATTACCCACCTAGTCTTGCAAAGACCAGGAAGTTTAGAGTGAGATGATGAGTTAGGGAGGTATTCATGCAGAGTCAATTCAAACATCCTCTACCATTTTGAGCTATGATATAGAAACAAGTGTGCTTCAATTCATATGGCCAATAAGATTTCATACGTCCTGAACTTTGCTTGAAGCAGCAACAGATAAATTAAGGCAAAGGGAGCAGCAATGTGTGTAAAGGGCTAATGGAGAAATTTCTTTAAGTTTAGCCTGTACACCTACAAGTAGCAGAATATCAAGCTGAGCTAGAGACCTGTCACTGCCTGCAGGGGGAAGCAGAGACCTGGTGTAGAATTAGAGGGCAAAACTGACAGAGTTTCTGGTAGCAACTAAATTTTTGGTTAGTTACGAACATGAAATGAATTACAGAGTGAGCAATAAATAGTATGAGCACTTCAGTGAACATGTGATTTATCATTAGAAGGAAATGTGATCTATTGTTGTAGACATGTGCAATGTTAGAGCAGGGCCTGGCTTGTGGCAGGCCGATAATTAAATATTACATTTAGAAAGGGGGGTTCGAACCCCCTGAACCCCCCCCCCTGGATCCAGCCCTGGATCCCACGCGCTCAGTGAAGAGCAGCGTTGTTTAGCCATAACTAGGAATTAGACTAGAGAAATAGAAGCCAATAGGGTAAGGGATGAGGAACAAGCTAAGAGAGAGGCAGGGCTACTCACAGGGATACCCACTATAACCTCAGAGGAGGCGAGGCTAATATTAGACAGTCTGGGACGGCTAGACAACAACAAACCAGCTGAGACGAGCTCACAGCTAGAGGATAGTGCTGTAGGGACTGGGTTTACAGAGGGTAAACAAACGAGCCAGGATGACAACACCAACAATAACAATGCTAGTGTAGCTGACGGGGTGGAGCCTGTAGTAGACGGGACGAAGGCACTACAGAGTGGGTGTGCCCTAGACCCTGATGCTCATAGTGAGACAAAGCCCACACCTCCTGGTGTGGGTGTGGCAAGTAAGACCACACACCCCGGAGGTGTGGCAACCCCCACAAGCCTTTCAGGTGACTTAACCGGGTTAGGTAAAGGGACAGCGAGTGTAGGCAGTTCCAAGGAACCCAGGGAGACTAAGTCAAAGGGGAAGGGCAGGAGAAAGAAGGGCACACAGCCTATCTTAACCAAGGGGGCGTGCCCCAACACGACCAAACAGACAGAGAGTCTGACGTCTACAGGGACCGAGTGTCCTAACCAAACCAAGACAGAGTGTCTTGACTTACAATTACCCGATTACTGTTCGGGAGAGGCAGACGGGAAGAAGGAGCTTGTGATGAGGCAAAATGCAGATGAGAGCTTAGGCGGTTGTATACTTCTAGCTAAGTCATCGCTTAGGGGATATGGGCTTAGGGATGGAGTACTAGTGCATGTAGTAGAGGGAGATTGTGGTGAAGAAATTGTTAGAGTAGTAGTACCTAAGGTCGACAGAGGTAGGCTTTTAAAACTAGCACATGATGATGGAGGTCATCTTGGGATCAGAAAGGTGAGGGAGAAATTGAACAGGTTGTTTACTTGGCCGGGGTTGGCTAGGGATGTGACTACCTATGTTAACTCCTGTGACACTTGCCTGAGAGCCAACAAGGGTGGGAACAAGCCTCACAAGTTGTTGGAAAGACACATTGTAGATGAGCCCTTCCGGTCTGTAGCGATTGATATTGTCGGTCCTTTACCCAAGGGGAAGGGTGGTGCTCAATATATCCTCACCTACGCCTGCATGGCCACCCGGTGGCCGGAAGCAGTGCCCTTGAAAAATGTTACTGCCCCTGAGGTAGCCGAAGCTTTTGTCAGCATAATGAGTCGTACAGGTCTTCCCGATACAGTGCTCACAGATCGTGGCACTGTGTTTACCAGCAAAGTGTCCTCTCGTGTATGTGAGCTGTTTGGGTGTGGTCAGATACTCACGGCCCCTTACCACCCGCAAGGGAACGGGGTCGTTGAGCGTTTGCATGGTACCCTTAAGCCAATGCTTACCAAAGCTGGTCTATAAGGTCTAGACTGGGTTCGCTTCCTTCCATTAGCACTGTTTGCCCTAAGGCAAATGCCGCATCGAGACTCAGGTCTAAGTCCCTTTGACTTGGTGTACGGGTTTAACGTGAGGGGGCCACTTGATCTAGTTTACTCTGGGTGGGTAGAGGATGTCTGTGAGGGTGTACCTATTACCAAGTGGATAGACAATCTACAGCAGATAGTGGCAGAACTAACAGACCTAAGTGTATGCAAGAGAAAGCAAGGCAAAGACAAGCAGATAGAGAAACTTAATCAAACAAGAGTAGAGAGATCCCTAGAAGTAGGTAGTCACGTGCTCATGAAAGTGCTGGGCAGGAGTGGTGTATTCCAAGCTTCCTGGGAGGGGCCTTATGAGGTTGCGAGGGTACTGAGCAAGGTCAATTACCTAATTAAGGGGGATGGTTTACCAATTAAAGGGAGAGTTGCACACATAAATAACTTAAAGGTGTACAAGGAAAGGTGTGTGTATCGGGCTGTGGTAGCAGTAGAGGAGGAGTCTAGTGGGGCTGTGGGCAATGGGTTGTCCGAGGAACCGTGTGAAGGGTTTAGCCAGAACCAGTTAGACGAGCTACTAGAACAGTATCGGGATAACCTTTAGTGAATCACCTGGGTTATGTGGTAATGCAGAGTGCAACATTAACCTAATTCCAGAGGCGCGACCGGTCAATCTTCCGGTTAGACGCATACCTTTCAGCTTGAGAGATAAGCCGAAAGAATCCATTGACAAGATGGCGGCAGAAGGTGTTATTGAGAGGGTGAGCAACACAGAATGGTGTAGCCCTATTGTACCAGTTAAGGAACCTGATGGGTCGGTGAGAGTTTGTGTGGATTTCCGGGCGGTTAATGAGGTGACCCCCTAGGTACGACACTATATGCCCACCTTGGAGGAAGGAATTACTGGACAGAGCGGGTAATTGCGGTTGTCTAACCACCCTTGACCTAACTGCGGGTTTTCACCAGGTCCAGGTAGCTGAAGGTAGCAGTAACATTACAACTTTCGGGACTCCCTGGGGTAATTTCAGGTTTAGACGCATGCCGTTTGGACTTAAGAATGCTCCTGCGATATTCCAAGCTATGGTAGATGGAGTCCTAGGTGAGGTCAGAGATGTGGCGGAGTGCTACATCGATGACATCCTCATTTATACTAAAACTTGGGAAGAGCATGTGGTTGCCATAAAGAGAGTGCTAGAGTGTGTGAATAATGTGGGGTTAAAGGTTAAGCTCAGGAAATGTAGGTTTGGCAGGAAGAGGCTTAGATATCTCGGGCATTTGGTTGGAGAAGGGCGAATGGCAGTGTCAGAGGATAGGGTCACTTTCCTTGCCGAGTGGCCGTTGCCAACGACCAAACGGAAGCTCAAGTCCTTCCTGGGCGTGGTCGGATTCCACCGACGTTTCGTCAAGGACTTCGCGGACCATGCTGCTGTGCTGACACCCCTTACCACCAAGGAGGCATCTGATCGGGTTGTGTGGACTCGGGAGGGTGAGTCTGCCTTTAGTGTGCTAAAGTGTTCATTATGTAACCATTGTGTGTTGTCAATCCCAAGTGCGTCGGACCAGTTCAAATACAGACGCCAGCAATCTGGCAGTGGGAGGATGCCTGCATGTGGTCAGAGGTGACACGGAGCTGCCTGTGGGGTTCTTCTCGAGAATTCTGAAGGGACCAGAGCAGAGATATTCAGTCTCTGAGAAGGAGGCGCTGGCTGTGCTGAGCTGTTTGGACCACTTTGACATCTATCTATTTGGACGACTGGTGACAGTGAAGACAGATCACAAGCCAAACCTTGCCCTCGTGAGCGGAAGTTTGGGTTCCACCCTCAACCCCAGGCTGAGAAGATTCTCGCTGAAGCTGCAAGGAAGGGTGGACCAGATGCTCTATGTGCCGGGGGAGGAGCTGACCAATGCCGATGGCTTCTCCCGGATATGGTCAGAGGAGGACATCCTGCCAGGTACGGGTCAGCAGGATCCTAACATGACGGGTGGGCAGAGCCAAGACGGAGGTGGGCGTGACACCGTTGTCCCTGAGGAAAAAGAGCTGGATGGGCGTGCCCATCTTAACCAAGGGGGTGTGGGGCCAGCCGGCGCCACACCCATTCAAGAGACATGATGAACATTACATGATTTGTATATGTGTATGTGTAGTAGCACAATGTTCGTGTGCAATACTTTGTGTAATCACTAGCTAGCGTTTCCTTATTAGGCTGTATTGGTGCTCCGTCTCTAGGCGCCAAGATTGGCCAATCAGAGACGGGCACTTAGCTAGCTAGATCACCTGACTGGGCGTGGCCGCCTCTGTCTATATAAGCAGAGGCGTCCCATCTCCCAGTCGCCTATTCATTCGAGTTCTATGTACGCTGTATGTCCTGTGTTTCGAAGACTAATTAAACTTAACCTATTGAGACCGGGGTAGATAGCGGCTGGAGCCAAATAGGCCTGGTGGCAGTGGAGACTACTTACCGAGCGGGAAGTGATAGAGTTAGAAGTCAGTCCTTCCCCCACAGTGGTGAAACTGCAAACCACGTAACTCCTCAATATCAACAGGTTGAAACCTCTTCTTCATAGATTCCATAGCCAATTTAAAACTATATTTCTCCTCCCTAGGTAACACACGAAATACCTCTGCCGCAGTTTTATCTAAATGAAGCTTCAGTTGATAAAGCATTTGTTCCTCAGACCACCCACTAACACTAGCCCTTTCTTGAAAATTTTCAGACCACAACTCAAAACTATCATCAGTAATGTCTCTATTCTACCCAGTATATATTGGTAAGAGAGGTTGTGGGCGGAGTGATGAGATAGAATGGAGACAGGGACAGAAATATAGAGAAAGACAGAGACGAGAAGTAGAGAAGAAGAGTGAGAAGACAAAGATAGAACTTCAGAACATTTATGTGTGTATCATCCAGAACATTTTATTATTAGCAGTGTGAGTTATTTCAAATATGTATACGCTTGTCAGTTTATTTGTGCCCCGGATTTCCGGTTTACCATTTTCATTATTTCCTGCGCATGCGTGTCCTTCGGTATATAACCTTAGACACGCATGCGTTTCATTAGTTCCCCATAGTTCGTCTTAACCCCAACTGATTTAATCCTCAGGGAAGGGCAGGCTAGCTAACTGGCCCCAGAGTGTACGAGTAAAGCGTAATCTCCTCTAATCTCTGGCGGCTTACCAATTTAATTAGTTTACGGAGAGTCGGCTAAGTAATTGGTGATTGCGGTGATTGACCGTCGACCCACAATTGGTGGCAGTGGTGGAGAAACGTATTCTTCCTTCGCCTATCGAGTGTGTGCTACCCCTGCTGTGTCAGTCTGTACCGATTTAATACTCGGATTGACTTTGACTGTGCGTACTCCCTGGCCTAACGTGTGTGACTGTCTGCTGCTAACGCCTGATTTTATACTCAGCAACTTCGCGGCTCGATTTCGCTCACTACTAACCCCAGGACCGCCATTATCATCTTTCTCCTTCCCCAATCGGAGCGCACTCCACGTGGAACATTGTCATCTTAATTGGATTTAGCTAAGTTCACTTGTGTATTTTCCGTGTTATCACTAGTTGTTTGGTATTGATCGTGTTTCGTGTTTTTCATCGCTTTATTCTTGTTTGCAGTCTTAGAAGCTGATTGAGTTTTGTACTTGTACTTGTACTTGGTTATATTTGGATTGTCACTCTGTGTTCGTTACAGCATAGTGTTTGTTGCTTATCTTTAGTACCTTTGGCTTTATCAATTTTCTGGTTACTTTGTGTGTCACTGCAGGTCATCTCCTCTACAGATCACTTGGATGAGCCAGAGGGAGCGGCTGCATAGAGGGTGTAAGAGCAGGAAGCAACCCTTGGTATTGAAGTCTGATAAGTCGGAGTCGTCGGGACCAGTGACAGGTTTGAGTGCTGTGGGTCATTCCCCCACGCCTAGTAGTGATAATAGTTTGCCGGTGTATAGCTCTGCTACCCCAACCTCTTGTACAACTGTGTGTTCAGATACTAGTGTGACAGATAGTCTGGCTCAGTCTGATAGAGCTACTGTTAGTGATATTTCCCCTGCCCAGTTGGTTTCGCCTGTAACAGTGCGACACAAGTCTGTGAGTGTGAGTAGTAGGCCGTGTATTGATAACATTTTGAGTGATTTTAGAAATACTGGTTTTGATATCCTTGGTGAACCTGTTGATAGTGATAATACTTTACTCTATTCTGGAAGTGTTAGTGATTGTGAGATGGCAGAGAATCAATCTCCCGTTGTGATGTCCCAATCCCAGTTTTCACAACTTTTGGCTTCCTTCCAGCCTAGACGTGGCGCTAGTAGTGTCTCTGATGGGGATGAGTTTCATGTATCTGAGATGTCTAGGGATGTTAGGGATTTGGGTCATTATAAAGATGATATGGACATTGGAGCGTACATACGCAAACTTGAGGCAGACCTAACCGATTTTGGCTGCCCAAGGCTTAAGTGGAAAATGGTGCTTTTCTCAAAAATTCGTACTAAAAAGGCTTTGGATGCTATATCTGGACTAGGTCGAGAAGATTGTGATTATGACCGATTGAGAGAAACACTTATTAAATCTCTAGGTGCTGGACGTGTTGCTTTAGGTGCTAAACTTACTTCGAGTTTTGCTCATGACACTAGATCAATGTCTCCTTTAGAGACTTACTCACACTTGAAAGTTTTAATGGAGTCTATTCAGGCTACTTGTACCTCAATGGATGATTTGGCTTTGTTTGTTATGTCCGCTACGTATCGTGCGTCCAGGTCCCCTACACAGAGGACATTGATGGATCAATGTAAAATATCGTCTATTCATGACCTCCATGATTTTGCCATGTCAATCAATCCCACTGGCTCTGATGGAACCTCTGGGGCTGATAGACATTCCAGGTCCAATAGATCAGTTGGCCCGGTTGAATGCTTCAAATGCCATAAGTTAGGTCACCGGGCACATGAATGTAGAAGTAATGTTTCAAGACCAATCAATTCATTTAATAGTAGACAACCTTCCATTATTTGCTATACGTGTCAGGAGCCGGGACACAAGTCCCCTGATTGCCCAACCAAAAAATCTGATAACTATGGTAATAGTTCTGATGGTCGGTCTATTTCCGGGAATAAAGCAGGTGTGAGAAACCGGAAGACGTACAATACAAACTGGGTTTCTGTTCAGAATGGTGCCCCTCATGTGTCAGGTTTTGTCAATGGCACGCAATGCAAAATTGTTCCAGATACCGGTGCTGAAATTTCTATTGTTCCGGGCTGTCTAGTTTTTGACGATCAGCTCACTGGTGAAATGGTAGATGTTAAAGGTTGGGATGGTCGCCCTGTTAACCTGGAGACTGCAGTCGTTGATTTCACTTTCAAGGGTCGTACCTTTGCTTCTAGGGTGGCAGTTGCTCCCAAAGATAATTTGAATGGTGCTGTGTTATTTGCCGTACCTATGGAGGTAGACACGGCTGAGAATCTCATGTTGGATGCCGCCTCTAAGTCTGTTTCAGGCTTGGGGGTGGGGCAACTACGTGATACCCATAGCATCCAGCCATCCTCTCAGGAGGATGCCTGCTCTGGTAGTCTTGTGGAGGAGGCTTCTGCACCCTCCTCTACTCTTGCTGCTATCCAGGATGAGACCAAGAATGTGAGAGTTGTGACTAGAAGCATGTCTAAGAGTTTCAGAGAGAATGAGTTGAATGAGAATGTTGTGCATGAGTCTGAAGCTAAACCTCAACTGTATGATGATAGCAATTCTGAGTTTGAAAGATTGGCCGCAATTGACGTTTCATACGCCCCTCCGCAAGTAGGTGATGGGCATGTTGATAGAGTTGCGTTTGGTGATGAGCTTCTTGAGGTGTCTGGTGTATTGGAGGGTGGAGCTGGTGTTGTGTGTGCAGATAGTGATGGGCATTTTGGTAATTCCAAACCCCAACCTGGTGTAGATACGCCCCCTCAGTCTTGCAGTAGTCCTGCAGATGAGCTGCAATTAGCACCTCCGGAGCTAGCTGAAGGTGTTGATAGCCTGAAGCAAGCCCTAGCCGTAGACGAGTCTTTGTCCAAGCACAGAGACCTAGGTAACAAAGATCTTAATGGGTATTCATATAAAGATGGTTTACTTGTCCATACAGTGTTGATGGATGATTCACCAGTTACCAGAATAGTTGTGCCCAAGTGTTATCGGGATAAGATTTTGACTCTAGCCCATGACAAATCCTCCCATAATGGTGTGAGAGGAATGAGAAGCTTGATTGGCCGACGTTTTATTTGGCCCAACGTCCACAGTGATATTGTCTCATACGTTAAGTCCTGTGATGTGTGCTTGCGTGTGAATAGTGCTGGAAACAAAAAGTCAAAAATGATTGAAAGGCATAATAGTTTGTGTACCATTTGAGAGTGTGTGCGTAGACCTCGTCGGCCCCTTACCCAAAGGCAGGAGAGGAGCCAAGTATTTATTCACGTATGTGTGTTTGGCCAGCAGATGGCCTGATGCCATTCCTATGAGGTCAGCTTCAGCCACAGAGGCAGCCCAGTGCTTCCTTGAAATAATTAGTAGATATGGTATTCCCCTCCGTGTCTTATCTGACCGTGGCACGATCTTTTTGTCAAAGTTAATGGCTGGCGTTTGTGAAACACTTGGCATAGATACCATAGCTACGTCCCCTTACCGCCCTCAATCCAACGGGGTGGTTGAGAGATTACATGGGTCTCTGAAGCCCATGCTCTCTAAGGCAGTTGATTCAGGTTCAGATTGGGTGGATTTTCTGCCCCTTGCGCTTTTTGCCCTTAGGCAAGTCCCTAATAGGGACGTTGGTTACTCCCCGCACTGTATTGTTCACGGGAGAGACGTATTAGGCCCTTTGGATATCCTTTACAAAGGATGGGTAGATAGAGATTTTGAGATGATGGGAGTTGATGACTGTCTCCTTAGTTTGAATGACCGTCTTGCAGTAATACACGATCTTGCTGTAAGCAACCAGTCAGAGTCCAGTAGTAAACGTGCTTTAGCCTTTAACAAGCACAAGAGTGATAGCCCCTTAGAGATTGGCTCACTTGTTCTTATGAGGATTCCCGGGATGAAAGCTGCCTTACAAGCAGCCTGGGATGGCCCTTATCGTGTTGTAGAAAGACCCAGCAAAGTATCCTACAAGATCAGTAAAGGTGATGATCACCCAGTTCGGTTGTCACACAGGGATAACTTGAAGGTTTATACCCCCAGGCCCCTTTCAGTTGGTTCACTTACGTTAGTGGCTGAGGAACAGGGCATTCCAGATGATTTGTTGTCTAGTAAAGTTCAGCTCGGTACGGACAAATGTCCAGGGTATAATCAGAATGAGCTAAATAGTGTCCTAAGAGAAGTAAGTGTCCATTTTAGTAATACCCCTGGTCTGCTGAGGGCTGGTACCTGCCACATCCTCCTGGCGGATGGCGCGGCCCCAGTAAGCCAACCTGTTGGGATAAGGAATGCTGTAAAAGAGGAATTGGATAAGCTGATAAGTCAAGGTATAATTGTTAAGTCTGAGTCGGAGTGGGTTAGTCCATTAGTTCCTGTGCGTAAAAAGGACGGAAGTATTAGAATTTGCATAGATTTCCGTCACTTGAATGCTATCACCCCCCTTAGGAGATATTGGTTACCCTCACTAGCTGAGATCTTAGGATGAGTTGGCCCCTGTATGTGTCTTAGTACTCTTGACCTCACAGCTGGATTTCACCAGCTTGCTATGGACCCTACCTCCAGTGAGATGACTACGTTTGTCTGTCCCTTTGGGAAATTTCGGTATGTTAGGATGCCGTTTGGGCTGAAAAATGCGCCCGCAATTTTTCAGTCAGCCATTGAGAATGTTTTGAAACCAGTCAGTGACTTTAGTAGTAATTATATTGATGACATTGTAGTTTTCAGTCCCGATTGGTCTAGTCATTTAAGTCATATATAGTCTGTCATTTCCTGTTTGGGTGAGGCGGGATTAACTGTGAAACTTAAAAAGTGCATGTTTGGGAGAAAACATCTCCAGTATCTTGGTCATGTGATTGGTAGTGGATTGTTAGCCGTACCTGAGATGAGAGTCAAGACATTGTCAGAGTTTGCCAGGCCTGTCAGCAAGAAACAGCTCAGATCGTTCCTAGGTGCTTTTTCGTACTATCGGAAATTCATTCCGGGGTTTGCTGAATGCTCGAGCTCTCTCTCTCCGGCTACTTCCCTGAGGGCTCCTCTCCGGGTGGTCTGGTCGGACGAGATGAACTGTAAGTTTCTTAAGCTTAAATCATTATTATGTTCGTGTTGCACACTTGTTATACCCAATAGTCATGATAGTTTTGTTTTGTACACGGATGCCTCTGGTGTTGGAGTCGGGGCGTGTCTCCACGTCGTGAGAGATGGTCAAGAACTTCCGGTCGGTTTCTTTTCGAGGTAACTTCGTCCTGCTGAGCGAAATTATTCAGTATCTGAATTGGAGTCCCTAGCCATTGTGGCAGTTCTTAAGCACTTTGAATACCACGTCTACACAAAGGATGTCCTGGTGGTCACGGATCATAAGCCATGCCTGGCTTTATCTGATGGTAGTTCCCTTAATAAACGATTGTTGCGTTTTGCACTAGTTCTGCAGCAATTCCAGGTGACTTTAGACTACAGGCCAGGCAGTCAGCACAGCAACGCTGATGCCATGAGCAGACAGTCGTGGGCAGACCCAGAAGCAGACTCCGCCCTGAGTGGTGTTTCAGCCTTTCCCTCCGGTCAATGCTTGGTGGGGGGAGATGTGGGCGGAGTGATGAGAGAGAATGGAGACAGGGACAGAAATATAGAGAAAGACAGAGACGAGAAGTAGTGAAGAAGAGTGAGAAGACAAAGATAGAACTCCAGAACATTTATGTGTGTATCATCCAGAACATTTTATTATTAGCAGTGTGAGTTATTTCAAATATGTATACGCTTGTCAGTTTATTTGTGCCCCGGATTTCCGGTTGACCATTTTCATTATTTCCTGCGCATGCGTGTCCTTCGGTATATAACCTTAGACACGCATGCGTTTCATTAGTTCCCCATAGTTCGTCTTAACCCCAACTGATTTAATCCTCAGGGAAGGGCAGGCTAGCTAACTGGAACTCTGGTGGCAGCGAGCCCCAGAGTGTACGAGTAAAGCGTAATCTCCTCTAACTCTCTGGCGGCTTACCAATTTAATTAGTTTACGGAGAGTCGGCTAAGTAATTGGTGATCGCGGTGATTGACCGTCGACCCACAGAGGTAAACTCTGTAAATTGACTACCTTAGTCTGAGCCGTAATGTCTTCGGCTTGACTCTTAAGTAATGCTGCAGCTTGCGCTAACATTGGATTAGAACCACTACCTACACTACCAACATCATCTGACGATACACTACTAGTTTTTCACTAACCATTCCCACCAGACTTCCACTATTTCTACAATTTGACCTTGTTTTCATACCCACCAGACTCCCACTATTTCTACTACTCGACCTTGTCTCCACACCCACACCAAATCTCTCATCACCACCTTCTGATAGGGGACTAACACTACCAGGAGACTCAGATCCAGGAGTTGGCACAGAGATGGCTGGAGACCTCGACACAGGCAACACGTTGTCCTCTCTGGCAGATCCGGCTGGCGTCGCTGGGTCGTTGTCGGCTGATCCAGTGATCGGCACGGGGTCGTCGTCGGTAAATTCCGTAATCGGCACAGCATCGTCGGTTCCTTGCTTACCTTTCTTCCTTCGGCTTCGAAGCTTAGTATTTTCCTTCTCTAGCGAATTGACTTTCTCCAGAAGTATTCGTTTCTCTTCTCTTGCAATCTTCTTTTCTTTCCTGGCGTTCCCGATCCACAGCATCACGCTCCCTTCTCAAGGTTTGTTCGTGTTGTTTACGAATCGTCTCTAGATTTATTATTGTTTTTATTTCCTAACTGCATTTGATAATTAGTGAAGGCAATAACAGTGGACAGGCAGCTCTAATTAAGTATGATGACTATATGAACAGGTGGCATAATTACACATCAAGACCTCACCTACAATAAGAATAAAATCTTTTGACTTGAGGAGAAAGGGGAGGGGGGGGGGGGGTGGCTAAAAGAGCGTATACAAGGTGCTCAGGTGAGAAACCATCCCCAACCATTCCCTTAAATTGTGACCCACACTGAGAAAATATCATTTCTGATATTAACATAATGTCTTCAGTTCAATTTTCTGTCGTAACTTCTCTGGGCTATCTATCACAACATCCATAATGGACTTTAGCTACTGAAAGTTTGTTTCTTAAATTAGATATTAGATGTTGTTTTTCCACAAAACGTGCTGGGTCATTTGTTCAACACAAGGTATGAATTTGAAGTATCTAGCTAATTGAAATATAGCTACAACTAGCAACTTGTATCAATGAGCTATACAGTAAAACCTCCGAACAACAACCGGTCTTGGGGACAGATCGTTTGAGAGAGTTGCCTCTCTTCGGGGGTTCTTAGAGTATTATGCCATGCAATAATGATAATCCATAATATAATAGAAATAGACCAATGAATGATTTATTGAGGTGAAAAATAGTCAAATAATAATCTCTGTGTTAGTGATTTTCTTGCAGATTTTGCTCGCCAACCCCTTCCAATGTCAGAGACAAGAGTGCTGTAGCAGTCTTCAAAGACGGATCAATTGTTGGACATGTCCCCATTAACATGGCTCCAATTCTGTACCAGTTTTTAAGAAAAGAAGTCAACAAGACTTGTTGAAGCTAAGCGTGAAAAAGTGAATAGAGGTGGAGGCTATGGACTGGAAATACCCTGTGTTTATCGTTTATAAGGCCCGCCACCGTATATTTGAAAGATACTCTTGAACCACTGATCGCTGCTGGAGATTTGTAACTAGCTATTAAGAACAATTATTATATATATATATTATGTAGCTATAATTTTACTATTTTGACCGCTCTAGGTTAATTATCCCTGGCCGTTGTTAAGAATTCGGGGGTGGCCGTTCATCAGAGGCTATAAAACTATTGAAACTGTACTGTAAACGTTTCGTTCCACTAAAAACTACCGCTGTGGAGAGGCTGACCGTTCTTCGAGAGCCCGTTGTTGAGAGAATTCACTGTATATGGTAAAAAAAAGAAAATACATATATACAGCTCACAATAAATTATATGCTATACTAACCCTTGTGGTAGCTATGACCACATATAAAAGCATATCAACTCCCACGACCATCTGGGGGGGCGGCAGATGACTGACTCTGGTATTGTTGAGATTTAAGAAAAAAATGTATCTCTGAAATATGCCAGGCACACACTGAGCTATAAATCAGGTACTGCCATAACTTTACAAAAATGTATAGCTAGCTATATTATTATAGAAGGGTTTAAATTTGACACCAGTTTGGTACCACACCAAATCTTCACATTGATTTCACAAAAATGATTCATTTTGAAAACTAAAAGGATTTTAGAGACAATTGAAGCTATTACTATAACATTGAAGTCATTGAATCAAATACAATATCCTAATATGATTTTTTTTTGTGCACTGTAAGGAAGTACATAGCTATATTGCTTCTACACACGTAGACTAGATTTATTGCTGTTACTATCAAGTTTTTACAAAAAATACTATTGTGAAGATATCTAATATAGAATAAATATATTTATATGAAAGTTGTGTGGTAACAGCCATGGGTGAAAAATGTCATTCCCCTGTGTTATTCCCTTCCAATCATATGAGGAAAATTTTTTTTTGTAGCCATGAAGAGAGTTTGAATGGCACACAGAAGAAGAATTTTATGTCAACAAAACAGAGTGAGATGCACAAATAACTATGGTATAAAGTGATGTATCGTTTTTTAAAGCTACAAATTAAAATCTAGTTTTATACTTGTATGAAGTTTTCATTGTGAACGGTTACAGAGAATTATTTAGTAGAGCATAAAGTTTTGTCTTGTGGGTCTCACTGGATATCATTAACCACTTTTAGTTTGAAGGCGGCTGAAAGGGAACGAAATGCAGTTATCTTGTTGACCATGTATTGGAATGACCCTAGCTGCTATAACTGGACATACTTTCCCACTCAAAACAACAATATTCGCTCCGTTTAATTGGTCTTTAACTCCGTTCATAACGGTAATAATGGTATAAATAGTTGAACCATGGCAACTCTCGGAATTATCACTGGAACTGCCCACTTCCATCAGACTTCGGCCTCGGATCAGGACGGTTATCAGCGAACATTAGGCAAAATTTTGAGCATACTTTATGAAGGCTTATCCATTATATAATTGATGCTACCTCAAATGTGTTACTATATTTTCACTAAAGTGATTGTACACACCCTACAATGGTTGTAATTAAATTCTAATAGTTGTCAATATTATAATATAATAAAATATCAAAGATTTAAGTAAATACAATGAGATATAAGTCTGGGGTAGCTATTTTTTGAGAAATCGCAGCCACACCCCCAAAATACAAAATTGAAGATGGCACTCCTTCTAAATTTGTTTTTATTCACTTGATAAAGGTGTGTACAAAGTTTCGTCACAAAATGCACGAAACTTGGTAAAATTTGCAGTTATCCACAGGACTAAATATAGCTAATGCTAGATATTATGCCCTGCTGACTCACTTCACTCACTCCCAGTAATAATAATAATAATAACAATAAATCAGAAAACATTAAAAATGCAAAGAGGAGATGTATAAATTGAAACTGAAGCTGTCTTAATGATTTCATTTTTTCAATTATAAAATTTTAAAACATAGACCACCACTAAGAATCATACATATTAAATTTACTAAATAAGCTTCATCTATAAATCAATATAATAGTTATGCTCTTGAAATCTTCAGAGAAAACCCGCATCTGCGGTTGGATTGTATGCACTTATTACGGCTGAAGTAGGTGATTTCTTCTTTCTACAATAATAACATCCAATACTATATAGCTACTTAATAAATTACAATGGCATTTACATAGCTACTATTGCTATTAACATATTTAGCTAAGCTCTAGGAAATTGTAGTATTCAATATGATGTAAGATAAAATGTATTCAGTTGTGGAATGATACCTTTGAAAGAAACCACAAGTTAGTCGTTCCCTCCAAGTTTGATGAAATAATTCATCTACATGTCCCAGACTGACTCCCTAACAAACCAAACAATTCACAATCAAATGAACAACTATGCTACATTTTGATAAGTGTCACATTAAATATGATTTTCCATCTCTATTATTATCATTGTTTTTTCCTAATTTTTTTTAGTATCTATCCTTACTAATTGCCCTATTGATTAAAGTAGAGGTGTGCTTCAGTATAGATGGAAGCTATCTAGAAGTTCTATAAAGTTGCTCACCTCTAGTTTTATTAAAATCCAAGTCGTCTAAGTTTGCTATTTTATGACACGGTTATGCTGAGCTGTTATTAATGAAGGCAAGTTGAAGTGCTGCTATTCACCTCTCAACTACTGAATAGAAGACGTGTCTTTTACAAGATACATATAGGTAGCTATGATGCATTGTTAACCCTCAGTGCACATGCATGAGAGGGTTACAGTTCTCAGTTGGTCACTTAGTCAGTCATTCTGTCATGCAACAAAATGTGGATCTCGAAGATGGCAGCCGCTCGAAGATTGAAACAAGCATCAAAATGTTGCACTGGACATTTAAGTCCCTTTTAATATGCTAAACTTTTTAGTTTTGACTTATTTCAGAAAAATATAGTTATTTTTAGGACACATGATCTTAAGTGATTGTTCGTAACACCCCCTAATTTCTTTGTTGCCTGCTGTAGTTAAGCATTACACTATATTCTCAGTGGTTTACTGAAGTGCTTGGAGTTTTCTGTTGAAACTACTGGTGAGGTGGAGAGTCACTTACATGTTAAGATTCTCTTATGAAGACAGCATTAACATCTACCATTTCATCACGAGTTGTACATCAACTTGCTCAAGCTGTACATATCAACTTGCTCAAGCTGTACATATCGACTTGCTCAAGCTGTACTTATCAACTTGCTCAAGCTGCACATATCAACTTGCTCAAGTTGTACATATCAACTTGCTCAAGTTGTACATATCAACTTGCTCAAGCTGTACATATCAACTTGCTCTAGCTGTACATATCAACTTGCTCAAGCTGTACTTATCAACTTGCTCAAGCTGCACATATCAACTTGCTCTAGCTGTACATATCAACTTGCTCAAGCTGTACTTATCAACTTGCTCAAGCTGTACATATCAACTTGCTCTAGCTGTACATATCAACTTGCTCAAGCTGTACTTATCAACTTGCTCAAGCTGTACATATCAACTTGCTCAAGCTGTACTTATCAACTTGCTCAAGCTGTACATATCAACTTGCTCTAGCTGTACATATCAACTTGCTCAAGCTGTACATATCAACTTGCTCAAGCTGTACATAGAAACTTGCTCAAGCTGTACATACAAACTTGCTCAAGCTGTACATATCAACTTGCTCAAGCTGTACATGTACATTGGCATGTTCATATTGATACGTACTCCAAATTTATACTTCTTTTGGTCTTTCTAATAGCTATCTAGTGCATAGTAATGCTGATGGTCCACACCCTTGGAACTTGATTTAAAAAAGCAAACTACTTGTCATCAAAATGAATATCATATGATTAACCCTCAGCGAACATGCGCAAGAGGGTTATATTAGTCATCCTGTCTGTTTGTCTGTCTGTCTGTCATGTTCTGATGTTGGAGATTACTGACAATTAAGCGTTGATTTAGGTATGAACTTACGCAGAATGAAGATTTAAGACCATTCATTGCACCACTTTTTTTTTTAATTTTGGGCTAATATTGTTGAGAAAATGCAAAGCTTTCAGCTCTGCGTAGGTTCCAGCTTTTGTGGGTAATTCCCCCGAGTGTCATGTCATAATTGCGTGAGCAAATAATTTCTTGCAGCCCATGGTGTAGTTTGCTTTATGCTCAGGGAAATTGACAGAGTTAAAAGAAGTGAAGTTTCCCGTTAAAAATGTATATATACTGGTGAGAGTTTCTGGCCTGTTTAGCTTCTTTTCTTATGAAGATGTTTCCATGTACCATTTTCTTTACTTGAGCTATATTGATGCCTTATTAAAATAGCTAATAAATAGCTTGTTCTGTTAGTATGAGATCATATTGTAATAGCTAGGTAGTGTTTAGTAGCGCCGAGTTTTCGCACCTTTGGTGCTTCATTCATAAAGCTCACAGCCTATTGGCTATATTGATAGCTATGTAGTCTCTATTGGTTTTAATTCATAAAGTATCTAGCCATATAGCATTAGTATTCAGTAATATTTTCTATTAGGCTTTGAGTTATTTCAGTAATCAAGATGTGCAGTATAATTCAATTGAACCCCTATTATTAGTAGGCTTTAAATACGACAAAGTATGAACAGATACTATTAAAATTCTCTCTGTAGATAAACAGATTATTATACAAACACAATATGGGCACTTCTTACTTTTGTTTCTGGAATGAATATCCAAATAATCAAGATTGCCAGTATGTATGTTGTGCCAGTGACATACAAATAACCGTGAAGATCTAAAAACTTCACTAGAGTTGGAAATGTCATATTGAAGATGAAACCAAATATTCCATATGTAGAATTAGAAAGTGATGACGCAATTCCTGTTGGAAACAAATAAAATCAAACTAAATCAAATGACAAAAACCATACCAACTTACCTTTCACCTTTAATGGAAATATCTCTGAGGTTATGACCCATGGAACAGCGCTACAAAATACATTATCAATTATTCAGTCATTCTAGGCCAATATGAGATGATATAATCAGTATTCTTTTCTTTTATGTACAATAATAAAGCTCAGCACTTAGACTTATTGCTAATGTCATTATCTTGAGTCACTCTAGTCAAACTTCCACAATGATTTTTTAACTGTTATGTTTGAGTGTTATGTTGAGGAATAAGAGGGAATGAGAAAATAACTGTCATCTTTATAGAGCATGCTTGTCATCAACATCATCTAATCAAACAAGCAGACATTATCTGTAGACAGGAGTCACCAAATATTGGGTTAAAGCATATGAAAGCTTTAATTTATCCAGATGGCACCAATTAGAGACCCACTGCAGCAAGCGAGTGGTGCAAGGTGTCCTGGATTTAGTCCAAGGCTACTACTATTTCATATTATTTGAATTGAATTACTACATTTATGTCATCACCATGTGATTTACTGTGGGTGTTGCTTACCTCTCTTGTACTAGCCACAGTCAATTATTCGCTAACAATTTTGGTAAGAGTTAAGAGTTGTGACTGTTACCTCTGTTTTGTTATATTAATGTCAACTGCGTAACACTAAGTGCGCTGGTGGCAATAGTCAGACTGTCTTACAGCTAGTTCTTGTCAGTGCTAGCTAACCAAGTGGCATACAGCACCTTAGCAAGACATCACTTAAAGCATCGGGGATACAGGCAGTCTGTGCTGGGTGCAAACTTGAATGTTCTCAAATTGGGAAAATAAATTTCTAACTTAGCACATGGCACCAATGTCTTGCTATTATTATTTCTTAAATTAAAAAAGTACATCACTGTAAGAGAGTCTGAGGAGGATTTTGGCAAAAAGTAGAAATTGTGGGTTAAAATAATATATTATTTGACTCTTGCCCATTAAGATATAATCCTATATTAACTTACAACCAAGACGAGAAGAGAAAGAACGTATTCAAGCATTTCAATATTACTACTGTGTAGTTAATTAATGTATTCTCAAAACCAAACCGAAGCAGAAGTGAACCGACTGTGAAAGAAATAATAACATTCACACAGCTTGATCCTATAAGTGCTATTTTTCTTCCAATCTATATCACAAAAGCCACAATAACAATAACAACAATACTAGTGATGTGCTTGAGCACAAATGGCGAGCGAGCCTAAAGACTATACTACTTTTATATGAATGATTTTGAATTCTAACACTGAAGCTACTGAAAATAAAGTCGAGTTTTTAAATTATGCATACACTGTAAAGGGATTTCAGTACCATAGTAACAACTTGCTGCAGCTGTTTGAATTGAAGAAAAAAACAACAGCAAAACAATACACGCTATTTAAACGTTTTCTTTGTGATATTCTTTAGCTAAGTAGTGGCTGTAAAGACACAAGCTTTGACACAACTGGACATACACCTACACAAGACTTACCTTCGCGGTTAGTCTAGTGGACAATGCATTTTCAAGTAAATACTGTTGCATATTGCTTATAACCATGCCAAAGAGCTCATTGACTTACCACCGCCACTAACTCGAACAGAAATGGAAGTCCCGTAAGTTTTCACGTTTTAACTGCACCCGTAAAAGAATTCAAAACAGTAAACAATTAAATTTCTAGGGTGATACGGGTACTGGTCGATAAACAGAGGATTCTGTTTAGTGAAGTTTGGGACGGGGACGACCACCCAACTAACACAAAATCTTGAGGGTCAAAGTACAAAAATGCCTTACGTACGTCCATACATACTGATAAACAAACATCCCCGATTTTCAATTGTGTTACAACTGTAAGTGTCTCGCTCGCTACGCTCGCTCGCCAAATATTTCAATTCAGAAGTACTTATTTTTAATGAATTACTCTATCAATGAGCATAACACTTGTAACTGATCCCAATATTGCAATGGGTCCGAGAATAGCTGATAACAAGAATGGCTGAGAGATTCCAACCAAGCAGAAGAAAGTAACAGAGTAGTATCTGCAATTAAGAGAATGGTGAATATTTTCATCAAATGATCCCATAAACATTTCTGGCTTACCCTACTAAAGTGATAACTTGTGAAGTTATCAAGAACAAGAGTAGCATGAGAAAAAATCTAAAAGGATCAAATATAGTAGTGACATAAATTTTAACTTCCTAAATCAGATAGAATTTTGTGACCTTTTGCAGTCTATATGAAGCACCAAAGGTGCAAACCTTCAGCGCTACTAAACACTACCAACCTATTACAATATAATCTCAGAACAAAAGAACAAACTATCTATTAGCTATTTTAATCAGGCATCAATGTACCTCGAGCAATGAAAATGGTACATGGAAACATCTTCATAAGAGAAAGAAGCTAAACAGATTAGAAACACTCACTTGCATACATTTTCAATGTGAAACTTCACTTCTTTCAACTCATTAACTTCCCTGAGGATAAAGCAAACTACACAGCAGGCTGCAACCAATTATTATTTGCTCGTGTGATTATGACATGACACTAGGGGGCATCCACAAGAAGCTGACACGTATGCAGAGCTGAAAGATTTGTGTTTTATCAACAATTAGCCCTAATTTTTAAATAGTAGCACAATAAAAGGTCCTAAATAAATTTGTTCTGAGTAAGTTCATACTTAAATCAACAGTTAATTGTCAATAATCTCCAAAATCAGAGCATGACAGACAGACAGACAGACAAACAGGATGATTACTATAATCCTCTCATGCATGCGTGCTGAGGGTTAACAAATAATATCAAATTAACGTGTTTACTTAAAATTGATAATCTTCCTGCATATTACATCAGCAGTTATTGTATTTCAAATCTTCTTTGTGCTTTAAATTCATTTCATGCTATAGACAAAAAAAATGCATTACATATGTGAGTGATTTTTTTTACATACATGTACCATAATAAAAGTACAACAACAACAAGTAACGATACAGTCAGTTTTTGTTGGACAAATTATATTTACAGCTGCATTCATAACATCATAGAGCATATTTGGTACATGTGAGAACCATTTGGACTATTTAGGGTATCGAAACAGGCTGGCTGCTCTCTAGCAAAAGGATTGCCACACACACACACTGATTGGACGTGCTATTCTCTGGCCTTGGTTTGGGGCAGACAATTAATTCATACTATTGTTTCCCTTGTAAAATACAAATGCATTATAGTGGACTAGGAGAAATACTGACAGACAAACACTATTTATCTTCAGTCCATTATATTGTGAGTCCACATCTAATACACTGCACTGAGCTGAGAAGCTTAGAATATTTGTTTAAAAATATACACAGCTAATACATAATCGTATCAAGCGGGAAAAAATAAAATGCATATGCGTATAAAAAACAGACACACAAATATGATGAAAGGTCATTATATAGTAAATGAACAGTTCTTCAGGCATCCTCACAGGCCTGAACAATCATATTGAGAAATGTGAATGACTATAGGCTAAATTGCTCGCCACATGTACTGAAGCAAACCATTAGTATTGATAATGTTAGATGGTAAATATAGTACAAGCTTAGGACTCATCATATCCACAAATAATTTCATGATTTGATATTCATGAACTTTATATGTGACCATCTACAGGAAAACCGGGCACAACGCGGCGTGCGTAAATATCGAGAAAATATCGATCGATTTCTTAAAAATGTATTGTTTCAAGCCGACGGAAGGGAACGGTTAGGTCTATTATAGTGGGAACGACTTAAGCTACGACGATAAAACTTAGGAGAGCTCAATATCTGGACGCCGACAACTCTGTAAGTGCAAAAAAATGTTTTCGAAGGGTGCCGCGTTGTGCCCGGTGTTCCTGTAGACGGTCACATATAAATATATATAATTATGTATATATATATATATATTGTGTGCAAGATATAATCTCTTAGGTGGTGAGACAACATTGTCAAGAAGTGGAAGGGGGGGGGGGGGGGTAAAAAGCTCCTTAAAATGGCCTAAATTATACCAAGTCTAGTTTTATATAGTTACCTTAACAAATAAGTTCTTTTGAAGAATTGGGATAGCATAATAGAATTAGATGACTTCTTGGCTTCCACAAGATCTTCCAAATTCATTATTGTGTCAACAAAGCATTCTTCCTTTGATGAGTCATTGAATAGTGATAAAACAGCCAATGCTTCTAGAGTTCGATTCTTCATCACAAGCCAGCTAAACATTTATATTAAAATGCTGCATTGGTTATCTTTAAAAAATTCATTTCATATCAGCAATAAATTTTTCCCTTGAAGTACATAAAATTCGTATTTATGTATATAGAGCTGAAACGGTTAAAAGAGCAATAACAACCAAAAATTGCTCTAGTATCAGTTTAGAGTTAATCTGGACATTATATGCTTTTATGTTAGAAAGTCAGAAAGAGGAGGGGTTGGGGAGGCTATTGTTAGATTGTAAAACACAAAACAACAAAAAAAAACACACAAAAAAGGAAAACACCCGCTATTCAGTTCTAAAGGTTTTTGTTATAAAGTGGCATACCTTGGAGTGTTTGGTAGCCATATGAATCCAATAGAATAAAGGAGACTCATCACGGCCAATACAATACAAGTGATCCTCCATCCTTCACTATACCTGGAAAATCCTACATTTGCAAATAATCCTATGAGAACCCCGATAGCAAATCCTGGTCCCATCAGTGATATGAGCAATCCTCGTTTAGTCTTAGGGGACATTTCACCAATGTACACTGGCATCATAACATGAAGGATACTGTAAACACAAACAAAACATTGCAATATTTTTTTTCAGAACATGGGCCTCAACTAAACTAAATGAATGTCACTTGAATGCTGCCTCTTAATTAATTTTACATGTTAAAAAAAAGACTTCTGTCTTGGTGGAACATTCCATGGTACAAAAGGCTATGTCTAGAATATATGATTGAACATTATGTTCTACTCCCTAGTCTAGAATATATCACTGAACATTATGTTCTACTCCCTTGTCTAGAATATATCACTGAACATTATGTTCTACTCCCTAGTCTGGAATATATCACTGAACATTATGTTCTACTCCCTAGTCTAGAATATATCACTGAACATTATGTTCTACTCCCTAGTCTAGAATATATCACTGAACATTATGTTCTACTCCCTAGTCTAGAATATATCACTGAACATTATGTTCTACTCCCTTGTCTAGAATATATTACTGAACATTATGTTTTACTCCCTAGTCAAGAATATATCACTGAACATTATGTTCTACTCCCTTGTCTAGAATATATCACTGAACATTATGTTCTACTTGTGGGCAGGAGGCCCACATGAAGAAGAGCAAGAACTATTCTGAACATTGTGTGTGTATGTATTCTCTATATCATCAATTAGATTATGTTTTGTAAGTTGTGTGTGCGTGTGTGTCAGTACCAATTAGCAGTCAAAGGTGTTGAACTTTTCAGTGTGAAGAACGTTTATGTGTTTGTAAGTTTCATGTAATTGTAGTGTGCTAGCGCAGGAAGTCTGCATCTTTTTGTGTCATGTATGGGCGTGGCTTTGGTCCTTATATAATCCTTGCCACGCTCGTGCTTTGTTCAGTTCAGTCCTAGTTCAACGTGTTGTTCATACTCTAATCACGATAACTAAATCCATATACCTTTGCTCCGGGAAGGGTTCAGCTAGCTGGTGGAGATAGTCAAGAGTATTGCGACTGGATTCTGGTGGCAGCGATCATAAGCTGTCCTCCAGGAGTGAGCGCTGAGCGAGGAAATCGCGATTACCGAGCCGTGGGTTCACAAACTGGTGGCAGCGGTGGGATCTCCTCGACCGATCTCGATCAGCGGGGGAGAGCCTCGAACTCGGATTCCCAGGATTCTAACCGAGAACTCAAGAACTATTTGCAGTGTGGTGTATTGTTGTGTGTGTGTGCCGTCATTTTTTTAAATTTTTTTGTGCACGTGTTTTATAATTTTTTCTTGTCAGCATTTTTGTGCGTGCGTGTCTTATAATTTTGTTGACATCGTAGTGCATTTTTTTTTCTTTTTTCACCAAATTTTTTGTGTGTCTTCAGGCCTCTGCCAGAAGGACCGGCAGTCACTATTCCATGCCGGAGAGCGGACCTGGGGAGGTTGGGAAGAGGAGGACCACAGGGAAGGCACAGCCTCAACAACAAAAGGACGAGGTGTACAAGCCTCACAGTGCTCTGAAGTTGCAACAGAAATCTTCGCCCTACTATACACGGAAATTTACAACAGCTGAGGCTGCTGAGAGTTCTGGAGGTGGGGAGCAGAGAGGAAGAGTTACTGGAGTTGAGGAAGACGAAGAGGACTTAGTTGAGGTCAGTGAAGTAGAGTTGGTGACGGACGGCACTAAGGGAGACGCTGATATGTCGGGGGACGTTGTAGCATTTCTAAAGGCGATGGCTGAACGGGATGCCCAGAGACAGGCGGAGCTAGACCGCAGAGAGGAGGAACGGATGAAGCGGGAAGAAGTCCACAGAGATGAGACGATGAGACAAGAAACAATCAGGAAGGAGGAGATGGCCAGGGTCGAGGAGGCCAGGAGACAGGAGGAAGAGAGAAGAAGAGAGCGAGATGCGGAGACAAGGAAGTTAGAGATGTTAGAGCTATTTCGACAGATGGGTGAACTGGAGAAGGACAAGAATGAGATGAGGAGGGCAGCAGAGGCAGAGAGGAGAACAGAGGAAGAGAGGAAGAGGCAGAAACGGGAGGATCACAAAGATAAGTTGGCTGGTATAAGTGTGTTCAGGGACAGTGGTGACTTGGTACTTTTCCTTGAAAATTTTGAATTTATAATGCGTGAATGCGAGGTGCCCAAGGAAGGATGGGTGTCTAAGCTATATCCTAAGTTAAGTGAACGACTGTGTGCTCGTGTAAGGCCCCTAGTGGATGAGGGAGTGGACTACTGTGCTGTCAAGAGTGCCCTACTTAAGGCAGTTGGTGAAACAGTAGCCACTTATGGACATAAGTTGTTCAACATGACGGGAGACTCTGTTAAGTCCATGTCCCCAGACCAGATAGTTGACCTGATTCAGAGAAATGCTGAGGGCTGGTTCCAGGATGCACGTTCTGTTAAAGACTGCATCTTTACGGTGGCTCGTACTGTGACAAGGCAAATCATTCCAATTGGTGGCCGAATGTTCTTAGAAAATAGAAGTATTAATAGTATGGAGGAATTGCGTGCAGGGTGGGTGGACTGGATGTCCACTAGAATAAAGGGAAATGTTTATAAGGCCCAAGGGTCAAGTGTGAATGGTGGAAATAGCGAGGGAGCGAGATTCCCCAAGCATCAGAGGGAGGCAGGTCAAAGTGAAGGCAGGCCAACCTGTTATAACTGTGGTAAAGTTGGCCACAGAGCTGCTGAATGTAGATCCCGTGGAGCTGGAAGTCCCAATGTTGACCGGGTAACCAGCTTCACCGGCCGAGGAAGACCACCAACCTGTTACTCCTGTGGCAAGGAGGGACACAAAAGCCCCGATTGCCCAGGACGTGGTGGGTCTGGTGCAGGTAGAGGGTTCATTAAGAAGGAGAAAGAGGTTGAAACTGGCCATATGAGTCCTGTGTCGTTAACTCTGCCCCAATTTGCTAAGAAAAATGTAGTCAAGGGTAAAGTGAGTGGGGTGGATGTCGAGATTTTGATTGACTCAGGCGCAGACTACGGTATGGTGCCGAAGTCACTAGTCTCCAAGGATGCTTACTGCGGTGAGCAATGCTACATATCTGGGGTGAACAAGGGCACCGTTTTGTATGAACTTGCTGAGGTTTATTTTGAATTAGCTGGAGTCAAACTGAGGAAGAAGGTGATTGTAGATGAACGGGACAAACCTTCCCCATGGCAGGGCTGGATCCAGGGGGGGGGGGTTCAGGGGGTTCGAACCCCCCCCTTTCTAAATGTAATATTTAATTATCGGCCTGTACAGCCAAACTTGCCACAAGCCAGGCCCTGCTCTAACATTGCACATGTCTACGACAATATAGATCGAATTCCTTCTAATGATAAATCACATGTTCACTGAAGTGCTCATACAATTTATTGCTCACTCTGTAATTCATTTCATGTTCGTAACTTACCAAAAAATTAGTTGCTACCAGAAACTCTGTCAGTTTTGCCCTCTAATTCTACACCAGGTCTCTGCTTCTCCCTGCAGGCAGTGACAGGTCCCTAGCTCAGCTTGATATTCTGCTACTTGTAGCTATAAGCTGTAGTCCACTTAACTGGAGAACGTCATCACTAGTCTTTTCTCTCTCACTGGCATGATGTCTGGTCGGAGAGGGAAAAAAAGGAGTGCAGAAGGGTGTATGAATCTTGCAGAAATGTTGACCACCAGGTACAGCTATAGCTATAGTATAAGAATAATAAAATTTATTTTTTGATTTTCTTCCTTAGATCTGGAAAAAGGTCCCGTTCTGATGCTCCTACTATTAGTCTATCACCATCAGATGCTTTGTGCCATGAATCTACAAGTAATGATGTTAGTGTAGGTGAGACAATGAATTCATTAAAACCAAGTTGTTCTGAACCGGCACCCACAGCTGGTTATGTTAATACAATGGGACAGATAGACCTCGGGGTCCTTATACATGCTGCACATGGCTCCATTGATCGGCTGAGGCATTTATCTCAAGAAATGACAGATGCACAAAAGATTTAATTTCTTACTAATCATTTCAGACCCTCACCAAATGATGTTCTACACTCTCATCCGGTTACTAAGCAAGGAAGGTGTTGGAATGCCACCTTTCAGCTTCGATGGCTTGAACAATTTCCATGGCTGTCATATAGTAACAAACTTGAAGGTGGTCTCTGCCGTTACTGCGTTCTTTTTCCACAACAACCAGATTGTGGTGGTAGCCAAGGAGCAAATCCAGGTGTTTTAGTTTGTTCTTCTTATCAAAGGCCATATACAAAGGCACTAGGAAAGAATGGCATTCTTACTTCTCATGACAAAAGTTCAATGCATTGTCGTGCAGCAGAAAAGGCTGACCTTTTTGCTCAAAATTTCAGAAATCCTGATGATAGAATTGATAATCAGCTTCTGAAACAGCAAAATATTATACAAGAACAAACAAACAAGGATATTTTGCGTCTCATTGTGATTGCTGTCGAGTTCTTAGCTAAGCAAGGCTTACCATTCAGAGGTAATAATGATGATAAAGTGGATTTTTCCGATGAAAGCATAAATAGAGGCAATTTTGTAGCTCTTCTTCAATTGATGGGGAAATTTAGTAGTACACTTCACAATTACCTGCTATTTGCTAAGCGTAATGCCCTTTACACAAGCAAAACTATACAAAATGACATAATTAATGTCTATGCTTGTAAAATAAGGGAGAGTCTAACAAAAAATGTAAGGGAAAATAATTTACCTTTTACTGTTATTGCAGATGAGGTGACTGATCCTCATGCTAACCAAGAAATCATTTCGGTATGTTTGAGATTTGAAGATTTAACTATTAATTTTGTGAATTTGGAGAGAGCGAATGCTTCCGCCATTTGTGCTAAGATATTGGATTCTCTTTCTCTTCCCTCAGTCTCTTTAGATCCAGCAAAGATTCGTGGTCAGGCTTACGATGGAGCTGCTGTGATGTCATCAGATATAGCAGGTGTACAGGCTAAACTTAAAGAAATTTCTCCATTAGCCCTTTACACACATTGCTACTCCCATTGCCTTAATTTATCTGTTGCTGCTTCAAGCAAAGTTCAGGAAGTGAGAAATCTTATTGGCCTTATGAATGAAGCACACTTGTTTCTATATCATAGCCCAAAATGGCAGAGGATGTTTGAATTGACTCTGCATGAATACCTCCCTAACTCATCATCTCACTCTAAACTTCCTGGTCTTTGCAAGACTAGGTGGGTAGAGCAACATACTTGCTATGCAATTTTTCATGAGATGTATGAGGTTTTGGTTACTTTCTTGGATGCAATAGTTTCCCCACAGGATTATCCAGAGTTAGTATCTCAAGAAGGAAGTTGGAACTGGAACAGTGACACAAAAACAAAGGCACAAGGGCTTAAGAATTCCCTTACTTCCTTTCAAACCATAGCTACATTCATTATTACAAAGAATGTCCTTGATGAAGTCAAAAGCATTGCATCGAAACTACAAAAATGTGAGCAAGATGTGTATGAGGCATATACTATGGTAAATACTGTTATTGAGAACATTGATACCTCTAGAAAGAATATCGATATGGTTTTCAGTTCTTGATATGAGGAAGTACTAACTTTGGCCAATAAAGTAGGTGTTGCTGAATTTGTGCCAAGAAAAACAAGCTTGCAAAGGAATAGAAGCAATACTCCTAGTGAGTCTCCTAGTCAGCACTACAAAAGGACAATTGCAATCCCTTTGATTGATTCACTTCTGAGTCAAATGAAGGAGAGATTTTCTAATGACCATGGTCACTCTAAAAGATTATTATTCCTTATACCTTCCATTATAACCCTAAGTGACAATTTGAACATAGAAAGTATTAAAGAGGCCAAACAATCTTTACTCTTTTGGGAGAGTGATTTTCCTTTCCCAAGTTCTTTACAAAATGAGCTTAGGCGGTGGCATACCCTTTGGCAGAGTCAATTAGGGGCTGATATTCCAAATATTTTTCTCTTGGCCCTTGGATCATGTGACAGTGATTCGTTTCCGAACATATATCAGCTACTTTTAATATCATGTACCCTACCAATTACAAGTGCTGAAGCTGAACGTTCCTTTTCTTTGTTAAGAAAAATAAAATCCTGCTTAAGATCTACCATGGCTGAAGAACGTATGTCTGACCTTGGAGTGATTGCCACGCATTATAGTGAAAGAATTTCAGTGGTTGATGTCTGCCTAGCATTCACTCAAACTCATGCTCGAAGACTTTTTCAACCTTCACTTTTTGTTGACTAAATATCATTCCATTATACTTTCTGTTGGCTATAATCATCATTGTATTACTTAATCAGTTCTTTTTTTTAAATCGTCATTGTTTTTCCTAAGGTGGGTGTGGTTTGGGTTTGGTTATGGGTGCAATTTTCTTAGAACCCCCCCTTGTCAAAATTCCTGGATCCAGCCCTGCATGGTGCCTGCTGCCCCTTGATTTGGGAGATGTGGGGGAGCTTCAAGTGTACCTTAATGTGTTGCATGGAGGTAATGTAAGTATAATGACTCGTAGCCAGCACAGAAAAGAGGCAGCTTTAAAAAATGAGAAAGATGTGGTTATCAAGACGTTGGAAAGCCTGAAGGGTGTGGGCAAGTCTAGTGTTGTTGTTGTTGAAGATTCGACTAGGTCGGCTCAGACTAAGGTAGTCAGTTTACAGAGTTTACCTCCTTTACCAATGTATACTGGGGAGAGTAGAGACATTACTGATGATAGTTTTGAGTTGTGGTCTGAACATTTTCAAGAAAGGGCTAGTGTTAGTTGGTGGTCTGAGGAACAAAAGCTTTATCAACTGAAGTTTCATTTAGATAAAACTGCGGCAGAGGTATTTCGTGTGTTACCTAGGGAGGAGAAAAATAGTTTTAAAATGGCTATGGAATCTATGAAGCTAACAGTAGTGTAAGTAGAGCTGTGGGTGAAACGTTGTACATCAACTTGGAGGTTGATGGAGTGTCAGTTGAGGCTATGGTAGACACAGGAGAACAATACTATTATTTCCAGGTCTCCTTTTTGTGTAAAATAGCACAGCGTAGACTTCAGAATGGTCAACCTTTGCTTAAATTAGAGTTACCCTCTGTACGTCTGGTATAGACGGGGAAAAGAAGAGACGACAATTGGATGTAACTACTCAAGTTGCAATGAACACTAGTGTTGACCAACATAGTGTTATTGTTCCAGTGTTTGTGCAACCAGATAGTGCACAAGAGTGTTTATTAGGGATGAATACTATCCCATTCCTTGGTTTTGTGATGACCATGTATATGGTGAAACTTTGTGGTCTCCTCCAAATTCAACCTCTGAAGAGTCAGAAGCTTATGTGAACCTAGTCAGTTCAGTGACCATTCCAGGGTTCAAAGGCAGTTATGCAGTGGGGAAGGTCAATGGCGAGCGGTCTGAAGAGGTTTTGTTTGAGCCATGTTGTTTAACGTTTAATGACCTGGGTGTTGATGTTCAAGAGGAACTGTTGAGTGTGGGGAGTGATGGATCTAGTTCCAGTATCTAACTTTCAAGGGATGTCAGTAAAACTAGAAGACAATATAATTATCGGTAAGGTGGTGAAATTGAGTAGTTCGAAGGGATTGGAGAAGGATTCTGTGGGTAGTATAAATGAAGTTAGAGAGGACTCGATTACTGAGAAAGGTGATAGGTTAGAGTCTATTAGGGAGGAAGTGCATGAAAATATGGGTGAATGTAGTGAGCCGGATGCAGTAAAGATGGGTGATTTTGTAGACTGTTTTGCTCTCAATGATTCAGAGTTGGGTTGTACTGATGTAGTTCAGCATCACATTGATACTGGTCAGCATTCTCCTATCAAGCAGCCACCCTATAGCACTTGAGAGAAGTATTTGAGAGACTACGACATGCAGGCTTGAAGTTGAAGCCTAAAAAGTGTCACTTGTTGTGGGAGTCTGTCCATTTTCTAGGACATGTGATCTCCAAGGATGATATCAGACCTGATCCAGCGAAGACTAGGAAGGTTGAGGAATTCCCCGTTCCAACTTGTAGTGACTGACATATCCCTGCTGATGCAATGGTGGTTACCAGCCATTGCTGACTGTATCTCATTAGCTATCAGATGTAGTAGTTATCATGCTTTGGTTGTTGTAGTCACACCCAATTCACACCTCAAGTCAGTCGATCATTATCATTATAATTATATTTGTGTTTTGTGTCTTTGTACTCAGTTGTGTTCTGGATGCATTTTAATACTTTTAGTAAAACTTGGTCAAGGTGTTATAAACGGATCGCTATTAGCGAATACTAAGTTATTACATTGGCGACGAGGTAGAAACGATCTCATGATGGCATCTGCTCACGGCACACTAAGCCAGTTTGACTTCTCTACCGGAGACTGGAAGTCCTACGTGGAGCATGCGAAGCTCTATTTGGCAGCTAACGACATCGCTAGCGCCGAAAAGCAATGAGTGATCTTTCTAAGTTCCTGCGGGGATGCTACTTATCGACGAATAAAGGATGTTCTGTCGCCTCGAGCTCCTACCGATGTGCCATTCAAGGATATTTGCTCTTTTATGACGGCGCATTTTCAGCCACAATTCGGAGATTGTGCAGAGGTTTCGTTTTAACACACGGACCAGACAACAGCACGAAACGGTAGCTACCAACGCAACACAGCTCAAAAGGATCGCTGAAACCTGCAACTTCGGCGACGTGGCCAAACTCAACGAAATGATTTGGGATCGCTTGGTCTGCGGTGTAGCCAACGAGAAATGGCAACAACGACTTCTGGCGGAGGACAAGCTAACGTATGACAAACCTTACAAACTGCTCCTCAGTCTTGAAGCATCGGAGAAGGAAGTAAAGGACCTCAGTAGTAATGTCCAAGTACCGCAAGTGCATCAGGTACGTCGTCCCGCTTCACATCAACGTTCTCATCAACGTTCTGATCATCGCAGTGAATACAAGTCAAGTAGCAAGCCGGCGAGCTCAACGAAGTCCTGTCATCGTTGTGGTGGTGAAGGACACACAGCAAACCAGTGTAGATTTAAGGATGCCAAGTGCAGATACTGTCATAAGAAAGGACATATTGCCACTGTATGTAGACGAAAACTACGTACCTCGAAGTCTCGACCGATCAATACAGCAACATGATGAGTCTGACCTAACCTCTGGCGATGACAACGAATACGTTTTTCCTATTGATTGCATCACCAATTCACGAAGCAGTAAGCCGTTAACTGTATCTGTAATAATGAATAGTGTTCCTGTACAGATGGAAGTCGACACCGGAGCAACAGTTTCTCTCATGAGTTGCTCGACTTTCCTTGCTACGTGGCCAGAACGCACTATACAACTCGAAGCATCGGAGGCGAAACTTCGAACTTATACAGGGGAGAAGATTGCTGCGAAAGGCTCTCTTAGAGTTACTGTCTCCTACCAAGGCCAATCAGCCCAGCTTCTCTTGACTATAGTTGAAGGAGAAGGCCCAACTCTCCTGGGACGTGACTGGTTACAGCACCTGCGGTTAGATTGGTCAAGCCTCAACCACATTACTCATCTAGAGGATAGTGAGTTAAAAATATTATTGAAGACTCACTCTGCTTTGTTTGCAGAAGGTCTGGGGCTCATCAAAGGAACGACAGCAAAACTATACCTCAAGGAAGGGGCAAGACCGACATTTTACCGTTCATGTCAAGTTCCGTACGCTATCAGGGAGCAAGTCGCGTTAGAAGTCAAGCGTCAGGTGAAACTAGGAATATTGGAGCCAGTGCAATTTTCACCGTGGGATACACCAGTCGTGCCTATCCGGAAGAAAGGTTACAGTAAACCAAGAAACGATCACAGAAACCTATCCATTGCCGAAAATCGACAACATGCTAGCATCACTGGCAGGAGGGGTGCTGTTCTCCAAGCTGGATCTCTCCCATGCCTATCAACAGGTGGCTCTCGATGAGGAATCGAAGCAGATGGTCACGATCAACACGTACAAGGGGTTATATCGTGTGAATAGACTGCCTTTCGGAGTGGCCTCTGCCCCCTCTGTGTTCCAGCGGATCATGGAAAACCTATTACAAGGTCTGTCTGGAGTATTAGTTTATATAGATGATATACTTGTTACAGGAAAGACCGTGACGGATCATCGGGCTAACCTGGAAGCTGTACTGTCCAGACTGGAGGATGCTGGTGTCAGACTGAAACGGGACAAGTGCTCTTTTGCCATGCCCGAAGTTGAGTTCCTTGGACATCGCATATCAGCCAAAGGAATTCAGCCCACAGAAAAGAAGGTAGAGGCTATTCACAACGTGTCAGAGCCCTCAGATGTTTCTCAGCTTAAGTCCTTCCTGTGAGCTATCAACTACTATGGCAAGTTCATACCTGAGTTATCCACTCTGTTGGCACCCCTATACAAATTAGTGCAGAAAAATGTCCGTTTGTGCTGGCAGGAAGAGCAGAAGGAAGCCTTTCAAGAAGTAAAAAGACTACTCACATCTGATCGAGTTTTGGCACACTACGATACTAGCCTGCGACGCCTCTCCATACGGTGTGGGAGCCGTTCTGTCGCATGGTTATCAGAATGGCGAGGAGAAGCCGATAGCATTTGCGTCGCGCTCGTTGGGAGTCTCAGCAAAGAAGTATTCTCAATTGGAGAAGGAAGGTTTGGCTATTGTGTTTGGGGTCAAAAAGTTCCACCAGTATCTCTGTGGCCGGCGGATTATCATCCTCTCAGACCACAAACCCCTTCAGTAAATTTTCAAGGAAACCACCGGAATACCTCCATTGGCATCGGCTCGTATACAGCGATGGGCTCTCCTGTTAGGAGCTTACGACTACACTATATCGTACAAACCTGGTGATCAACACTCCAATGCGGACATGCTCAGTAGGTTACCGGGCTCTCCACCGCCTGCTCAGATTCCTACCTCATCTGAGGTTAATCATCTACTGGAAGTTATGGACGCTTCTCCAGTCACGTCTTTTCACGTCAAACGGTGGACTGCCAGAGATCCTGTACTCGCGAAACTTCAAGAAGCACTAATCACTGGTAGCAAAACTGATGACTCCGACATAAAGCCCTATCAGCAGTGCTGATCAGAACTGTCAACAGAACAAGGCTGTGTTCTACAAGGAACCCGAGTCGTTATTCCTAAGGAGGGGAGGAAAGCTGTCATGGACATCCTACATGAAGGACATCCTGGGGGAACCAGGATGAAGGCTTTGGCCCGATCTTTTGTCTGGTGGCCAGGAGTAAGCAAGGATCTGGATGAAATGGTCAAGCAATGCCAACAATGCCAGCTAACTCGCCATTCTCAACCCAGAGCTCCGCTTCACCCATGGAATTTTCCTACTTTGCCGTGGGAACGCCTACATGCAGATTTTGCGGGTTCGTTCTGTGGTCAAATGTTCCTGATTGTGGTAGATTCTTACTCGAAATGGATTGAAGTTATTCCTCTCACGTCTGCTAACTCTGTCAACACTATAGACAGTTTGAGAAATGTGTTTGCCACGCATGGTCTGCCCAAGATGATGGTTACAGACAACGGTTCTCAATTCACAAGCAGTGAATTTCAAGATTTCATGAAGAGAAATGGAATTAAGCATGTTTGCTCCTCGCTGTATCATCCCTCGACAAATGGTCTGGCGGAACGAGCGGTTCAGAGCTTCAAGGAACATATGAAGCGCCTAACTGGTTCTGTGACTCAGCGTTTGGCAACATTCCTCTTCTGGTATCGACTTACTCCGCACCCAACTACGGGAGTCGCCCCAGCAAAACTACTGCTTGGCAGATGTCCACGATCGCGGCTAGACTTACTCAACTAGCTTAGCAGACAAAGCCCAGTCAAAGATGGACACACAGAAGAAGAATCATGATGCAACAGTGAAAATGCGTGCATTTGCAGTTAGTGACAATGTGTATGTGTCACCGCCAGACCAGGACAGGAAGCAGAAATCAAGTAAACAAACACACAAACACATTATCATCATTCATTCACACACAAACAAACCGTTAGTCTAGATCTCAATTAGTAACTCTTTCAGATTGTCACTGTTAATTACAAACATCAACAAACTATTCATTGTTAACGATCCATTAAGTTATCTCATGCAGTGTGTATCATTTTGCCTGGATATAAGCCAGAGTTTTTCTGTTTTTGATTCATTCTTCTATGATTCTAACTAAAACTGAGGACCCGGTTTGGGCTTAGATAGTTGGGGTAGAAGGGGAAATCAAGTTAGTTGTCATTAGCAGAGGAACTTGCGGTGACAGTATGTGAAAGATTTCCCTAATGCTAAGAAACGGACGCCTGGACGAGTCATTGAAGTGCGTGGCCCACTCTCGTATTTAATTGAAATTGAAGATGGACGTGTGATACGTCGCCATGTGGATGCATTAAGGTCTCAGTCATCTGCAACAGAGAACATTGAAAATTCAGGCCAGTCAGCAGAGCAACCAGATACTGAGATTCCAAGCCCTCCGTTTGATTCAACCACAGATAGTGCAGCATTAAATGCCAATGAAGCTGCACCACCGGAAGTTCCAGCGACTGATGAACTTTCATCGAGGGAAGTTACTCTTCCTCTGCGCTCATCAAGTCGTAGGCGACCACCTCCAGATCGCTTTGGTTTCAGCAGCACCCAGCAGCAAACTTAATGTGGGGGAATGTAGTGTGACTGACATATCCATGCTGATGCAATGGTGGTTACCAGCCATTGCTGACTGTATCTTATTAGCTATCAAATGTAGTAGTTATCATGCCTTGGTTGTTGTAGTCACACCCAATTCACACCTCAAGTCAGTCGATCATGATCATTATAATATATTTGTGTTTTGTGTCTTTGTACTCAGTTGTGTTCTGGGTGCATTTTAATACTTTTAGTAAAACTTAGTCAAGGTGTTATAAACGGATCGCTATTAGTGAATACTAAGTTATTACACTACTGATGTGACAACCCTCCGTCAATTTTTGGGTTTGTCTTCCTATAATCGGCGGTTTATCCCCGAGGATGCTAAGGTTGCTTCACCTCTTCATAAGTTGACCAGGAAAGATTTGACATTTGAGTGGTCAGAAGAGTGTGACAAGGCTTTTAATAAGCTCAAGAAGTTGCTCACATCTGCTCCTGTTCTAGATTATCCCAAGTTTGATGGGAGGGGCTTCATTATGGCCACAGATGCAAGTTATTCAGGTCTTGGTGCAGTTATCTTTCCCTACTACAGGATGATGGCACAATACGTCCAATAGCGTATGCCTCCCATTCATTTGATGAACATGAGCGGAATTATGGGATTTCACAGCTAGAAACTTTAGGTTTGGTATGGGCAGTGCGGCATTTTCGGCCATATTTGTTAAGTTATCATTGTGTGGTGTATACTGACCATCTAGCTTGTCTTTCAATTCTCAACTCTTCTAAGCCATCTGGTAAACTGGCTCGGTAAGAGAATGAGGAGTTAGCTATGATGATTGACTATCTGTGTGTGATGGGAAAATTCCAGAAGATGAGGTAGTAGCTAGGAAGGTAGTATTGCGGTATGAGGTGTTGGATGCAGTTTGAGAACCCAACTAACGCGGGACAATTGTGTATAGTTGTACCCAAGTCATTACAACAAGAGCTTATGGAAGAGGCTCATTGCTCTTGTTTTGGAGGGTACCTGTCGGAAAGGAAGGTGTATAGTCGTTTGAGAAGATATGTATGGTGGCGTGGGCTGAGGAAAGATATTAGGAAATTTTGTAGAGGGTGTCTGGTATGTGCCTCGAGAAAAGGTACCCGTCAAACTTTTAAGCACCACTGCAGTCAATATCAGTTGGAGGACCATTTCATCGAGTTGGTGTAGATGTCCTGCAGTTACCCTTGACTGTTCATGGGAATAAGTATGTTTTAGTTTTCATGGACTACTTCACTAGTGGGTTGAAGCTTTTCCTATGTCTGATCAAAAGACCATTACTATAGCAATACTCTTTGTGGAACATATTATTTGTCGTCATGGTATACCTGAACAGTTAATTTCAGATCGTGGGACAAATTTCTTATCAGAACTAATCTCTGGTATTTGTGAAGTCCTTGGGGTGAAGAAATTGAACATGTCTGGTTATCATCCTCAGACGGATGGGCTTGTAGAGAAATTTAATTTCACTCTTATTAATACGATTGCTAAGTGTTGTGAAACAAGGCAGCATGATTGGGATGATCATCTCCCCCAGTTACTGTTTGCATATAGGTCTGTGGTGCAGGAGAGTACAAAAGAGTCCCCATTGTTTCTCTTGTATGGTAGGGATCCTCGCATTCCCTCGTCTACTGTACTTTCACAGACTAGGAGTGTGTATAGTATAGACACAGCTGACTATCGAACTGAATTAATGGTTAGCTTAGTAGAGGCACGGTAGTTAGCTAAAAGCAATATTGGGCATGCACAATGTAGGCAGAAGTCCTATGATAAGGATAAACAGGAATCAAATTTGAAACCAGGAGAGCGGGTGATGGTGTATATGCCGAGTGAATCACAAAGTCCTGAACGCAAGCTAGCTCGACCTTTTCACGGTCCGTATTGAGTGTTTGGTGTCACGCATACCAAAGACGAGGTGGTTCTGGTAGATAGGCCAGAAGACGAGTGCATCTTTGTAGCTCTTTCTAGGGTCAGGAGGTGTTATGCTAAGCAGGGTAATGAGGTTTGGGCTGGTGGAAAAGGGTGGGCCAGGAAATGTAGGAGACAGAGGGTTGGTACAACACAAGATGAGCAGCCGACTCGACAACGAGATAATTGTCCGACTCAACCCCCATCCTCATCGTACACGGGACCTGTTACTAGACAGAGAAGTCGAAGGATGAACTAATAATTCATTCATGTTGAACAGCAGTCAGATGTATACATTTATTTTGTTTTGTTTTAGTCAGTCGAGGAAATGTAACAGTTGTCATTAATCATATTCATTGTTTTAGTGTATTCATGTTGTGGTTTTTGTTGTAAGCATGCTCAGTCTCTGTGTGTGCTCTCTGTGTGAGTAAAAAATGAAGTGTCTGAAATTATAATATAACTAGCTGTGTCTTCATTGGAATGATTGTAGTGTAGAGTGTTTTTGTAGTACTTTAGCTAACTAAAATATAAATGAATATTTTAGTAATTCTTAAAACTAAAATTAACAAAGTTCTGATTCTTTAAAAAAAATAGAATTACTGCATTAGTCATTAAAAAAAAGAATTTAGATTGTTTTCAATTCTAGTAAAAGTAGGTACTAATTAGATAGAAAAAATTTAGTAAAATTATAGCTAGCTGTACCAGTAAGCTATAACTAGCTAATCAGAAACAGTTTTAGTAACTGAAACTAAATTGGAAAAACAACTTTTAGTTAAAATTATCACTTGGAGAAAAATACTGGACAAGGTGTATATGGTAAAAGAACTTGGCAAACTGAAACTAAGCCTCATTACTAAAACAGCATTAGCTAATAGCCACTTCTACGGAAGTAGCTAACTTTTTAAAAAAATTACGTAAGAATTGGTTAGTTGGTAGCTATAGCTACTGGGATTCACCTATACGTGCTCTGTCTAGTAATCAACATAGAATCCTATAAAATCTATAGTAAGTGTGAATTCTCTATGCACACCAAGTAAAACATTTCTGTAGCTTTCTAGCTATATTATTTGTGCTAGATCAGTCCAATCTGTCACACAATTACAGTACCATACGTGCTACACTAAAACTCAGTAACTATTTACTCTGCTAGCTATACAATTAAATTCATGTTATCGAATCATGAATATCATTGACTGGATAATAAAATGAAATATTTGGCTCATTACAAATAATAGCTACACGTAATAAAACACTGAAAAAGTTCCATAAGTAAAAGTTATACCAGTGCTGATGATGGCCATTGTGACTCCTTCAAGCAATTACAGTAAGCAATTACAGTAAGACGGTAAAATAGTATAGAGTAAATATACATAGTAATATTAAAAACTATTCAGTAACTGTTTTATATATGCATATATATGTGTATGTATAGCCATTACACTTATCAACATAAGTGAAGTCACTATCAATGATAGCTAGATTCGGAAGCAATCAAAAACCAAAATCAGTCTTACCCACACACACAATTAAAAGAAATATATTACCCAGTTTATTATCACTTGGGTGTGGTATCGTAATGTTTAGCAAGTTCACAACTTGTAGTAGTACTTTATCATATTTTGTGGGCAACAGCAATTACCTAAAACAAATTGCTGTGATACATCTACTGGCCTGCCAGATAATACTAAAAAAATTTAAATTATTCTATTTTTAATTCTAAAAAAAATGTTATAATTCCAAAAGAATCCTATTATTCCATAAAAATTCTCAAATTATTCCAATACTTATATGTAAGTGGAATATTGCAGTAACAAGTTGAGGTGTAATGAAATGAGTGATTGAGTATGTTCCCACTAGTCACTACCATTTTTCCAGAGAAGACCTTAGTGTCTCAGTAAAACTGTTTGATAAAAATGGAAAAACACTTTCTGCTGCAGCTGAAGATGACTGAATTAGCCAACAGGAACATTTGCATATATCTTGACTTCCAAGGGAGGTCATTTGCATGCCTTTTCTACAACACAACTATATTCTGAGTGGAAGAAATGTCTTCAGTTGCAGCGCAATTATTATGGTATTTAATATTTGGTGTAGTTCAAATTTCAATTGCATAGATGCCAAATTTCTAAAATTGAAAAATGGGGACATTGTATATTTTGGCCTGACCACACCCATTTTAGTCCACACTCATTAATCAAATCATAATTGTATTGACTAGTTGGCTGGACTAACAATAAAGAGACGAGAGATTTTTTTGATGGTAGCAAGAGTTAACAACTACTAAGTTTCTCTTGGCTTTTATTTTGGCCTTTGGGTGCAACTACAACACGAAACAAAACTCTTTTTACTCTGTCTATTAACGAACTCCCAGACAAATTGACACTAAAATAGCAGTCCGATTATACTCCCAAGTTTGTAGTTTGTGCAGCCAAGGTTGGTAAATCGGGACAACTATTGTTCAAGTTCTCTAATCGGAGACTAAAACATTGCTCACTCTGGAACTGTAATTAGCCAATAACAAATAGTGTCATTTAAATATAACTAGCTCATGCTATTTTAATGTTAATTTGTCTGGGAGTTCGTTAATAGACAGAGTAAAGAGAGCTTAGTTTCGTGTTGTGGAGCCAAAAGAAACTTAGTAGTTGTTAACTCTTTTGCTACCATCAAAAAAATCTCTCGTCTCTTCATTGTTAGTCCAGCTAACAAGTCAGTACAATTATGATTTCAATAATGAGTGTGGACTAAAATGGGTTTGGTCAGGCCAAAATATACAATGTCCCCATTTTTCAATTTCAGAAACTTGGCACCTATACAATTGAAATTTGAACTATAACAAGTATTGAATACCAAAATATTACGCTGCAACTGAAGACATTTCTTCCACTCAGAATCGAGTTGTGTTGTAGAAAAGGCATGCAAATGACCTCCCTTGGAAGTCAAAATATATGCAAAATGTTCCTGTTGGCTAATTCAGTCTTCTTCAGCTGCAACAGAAAGTGTTATTCCATTTTTATCAGACAGTTTTACTGAGACACTAAGGTCTTTTCTGGAAAAATGGTAGTGACTAGTGAACATACTCAATCACTCATTTCATTACACATCAACTTGTTCCTGCAATATTCCACTTACATATAAGTAATTGGAATAATTTGAGAATTTTTAAGGAATAATAGGATTCTTTTGGAATTATAAAAAAAATTTTAGAACTAAAAAAAGAATAATTTAAAATTTTTAGCATTATCTGGCAGGCCAGTAGATGTATCACAACAATTTGTTTTAGGTAATTGCTGTTGCCCACAAAATAAGATAAAGTACTACTACAAGTACTTGCTAGTCCTAGAATAATCCACTATGCTGATTGACATTTATAATTCCAGAAAAAATTCTAGCTTAATCTTGCAGACCTATCTACAACTAAAAACACTGCTTGCTAAGGCAATACAAAAAAACAAAACAAAGGAAAAAAGAATAAACTGGAAAGTATAATTTAGCTACAAATCACTTAATATACCATAAATATTAAATTCGCAGTTATGTAACCACCCTCCTCCCTCTATCCCTTAAACGAAAACATTAATGTACATACCTATTAAAATGCTCTACAAGACAGCCGTTTTTTCCATTTCCCTTGAAATAGCTCATCTACATGTTCGAGACTAACTCCCTATTATAATAAATGATATTTTACCGTAAGTTAATATACTCATAGCAATTTACTAGTGTGATAGAAAATTACACAGATATACCAGTTTTTCTCAGCTATGAACAAAAGTAAGTTTAGAAATTAAAAAAAAATCAAATATATTATAAACAGCCAAATAAACAATGAACTAATAAAAAAGAATTAAATCTATAAAATTTGAAATTTATTAGCTAATTCAGTTGCTAAAATTACTATTCTTACTTTTGTTTCAGGAATGAATAGCCACACCAGCAATATGGCAATAAAGTAAGTAATGCCAGTGATATACACGTAGCCATGGATATGCAAAGGAGGGCCTACCAGCAGTGGAAATAGGAATTTAAAGAGGAATTCAAATATAGTATAAACGGAATTCACAGCTGATGAAGCTATTCCTACATGTAGAAAACTATCACAAAATGACAAATCACATGACATAATTGACTTGCCTTTGATTCTCAAAGGAAACACTTCAGAGATTACAATCCAAGGTACAAAACTACAAGTAACAAATAACAACAACAACCAATATTGCAAATAATTATCATACATAGATGATCATTGAACTTACAACCAAGACAAATATAGAATGAAGGCAATGACACATATAAGTGTGACTGTTACATAGTTGACAAGTATTCTGTCAGAACCTAAAGTTTGAAGCAATATGCCCATTGTAAAGCACAAGATCATATTAACAATGCTGCATCCAATAAGAGTTACTTTTCGTCCGATCTACAAAAATAAAGTTAAAAACAACAACAATTAATGATCATTTAAATACATTTAAACTACAATCTGTCAAATACATAAACTCAATTTAATTGATCTTGCCATCCAATTTTGTATATCAGATAGAGTTCTTTGTTGTTAACTAATGAATAATCAACAAATTATATCAGCCAGAGTGAAGATATCTAATATAGAATAAATATATTTATATGAAAGTTGTGTGGTAACAGCCATGGATGAAAAATGTCATTCCCCTGTGTTATTCCCTTCCAATCACCTGAGGAAAATTTTTTTTTTGTACCATGAAGAGAGTTTGAATTGCACACAGAATAATTTTATGTCAATAAAACAGAGTGAGATGCACAAATAACTATGGTATAAAGTGATGTATCATTTTTTTAAAGCTACGAATTAAAATCTAGTTTTATACTTGTATGAAGTTTTCATTGTGAACGGTTACAGAGAATTATTTAGTAGAGCATAAAGTCTTGTCTTGTGGGTCTCACTGGATATCATTGACCACTTTTAGTTTGAAGGCGGCTGAAAGGGAACGAAATGCAGTTATCTTGTTGACCGTGTTTTGGAATGACCCTCGCTTTTAACTGGACATACTTTCCCACTAAAAACAACAATATCCGCTCCGTTTAATTGGTCTTTAACTCCGTTCAAAAAGGTAATAATGGTATAAATAGTTGAACCATGGCAACTCTCGGAATTATCACTGGAACTGCCCACTTCCATCAGACTTCGCGCTCAGGATCTGGATGGTTATCAGCAACAAATTTTTGGACACATGGTTTAACTATTACATAATTAGTCTGGAAGAATGTATGCCATACCTCGCAATTTGATTTTTTATAGTTTGTAGCTATTGTGCATATAGCAAGTTATATAAAATCACTTGCTGGACATCTGTCAGCAGTGGGGAACTCTACAAAATTGTGAATATTCAATTTCACACCTGCAACATTAAAGTTATAATAATAGCAAATTTTTCTCATTCTAACAGCCAATATTGTTAATTAAAACTTAACCCGACGTATGTGCAATGACTCTGACATAGGGTTTTCGGGGTGTAGAATCACTTTCTGGCAATAATTTTTTAATTAGAATTAATTGTATGTGTTATTTACACAATAAACTGTATGGCATATGTGTTTAAACATAAATACGATATATCATATCACCTTGTCAATAACTGCTGTCAACAACGATGCCACCACAGCAATTGGTCCAAGTATTGCTGACACCAAAAATGGTTGAGAAATACCCACCAAACAGAAAAACGATACCGGATAGTATCTGTAATTAAGAAAATAGCCCAAACTGAGAAATAAAATATGAGAGCATAACTCACGCCACTAATGTCACAACTTGTGCAGTCAAGAGAAAAAATATAATCATCATGAAGCATCTATAAACAAATCAACAAATCAACAAACAACTAGTTAATTGTTGTTTTTATTTACATGAAAATAAATTTATAATCATCATTGGATAAAAATATATCCACCTAGTTATTTAAGTAAATTGTTTTATGGATTTTAATATGTTGCTTGTGGTTGCATTAAACATATATTAGTTTGAGTAATAGCATGGGTAACTGTGCTATTGATCCCTGTGGGCTCCCCAAGACAAGGAAGCCCACATTAATGAGAGAAGATAGAGAAAGATAAAGAAAGAGACATATGTGTGGACATTGATATTATTTTATGTATTCAATCTTGTGGATGGATGTGTTGTGGCATGTTCTGTAGAGTTGTTTGTGAGCAGTCGTATTTGTTTCCTTTTATGGTCATATTGTCTTTGCGTGCCTGAGTGCCAAGTGTTGTGTATTCATGAGAACGTTTCGTGTGTTGATTAGTTGTTAATGAGTTGTGTACTGTTGGTTATCTTACGTGTTCATTTCCCGTGGGTGGAGTCATACATTTCATATAAAACCACCCGCAATCATTCTTGTACTTCAGTCTGTTCTAATATCAAATTTAATTCGTTTAAGGAGATTTGCTTCGGCGCCAGACCTGGTGGCAGCGCATTATAAGCTGTCTTCCTTAACGTGTGCGAGATCGACAGTCCTTCGGAGCCTAGATCCCCACATATTTTGGTGGCAGCGGTGGGATCGGAAAGGAAGACATTCCCCACCGGACCACAAAGAATCCCGAGTGGAGACATCCACAGTACCAACTTAGTCTACGGACAAAGAACAAACTGGGAGAGGAGACGTCCCCGACCAGGAACTCAGTCTACGGATTGAACGACAAGCTGACTTGCTACGGCAGAGGAAGCAACCCGAACGGAACTCAGTTTACGGATCGAGTACGAGCTGACTTGCTGCGGCAGAGGAAGCAACACGTGAAGCTTGCCTTGGCAGAGCGCACAGTCTTCGGATAACCCCTAATAGCGGAGACAGGGTCCCCCTACCTGTTGACGTGTGGTGCTGGGTAACTCTTGTTGTGTGTGTGTGTGGTGTAATTTTTTTCGCCCTTGAATTGTAAAAGCTGAAGTGTGAATTATTTTTGTGGATTTATTTGGTGTTTTGAAGTCTCTCATATTTATTTTTGTATCATTTGTCTGTAGGTCCCCGACAGAAGCTTGGGTCACCGGCTTATGTCGGATCCCAGACAAGTGGGGGATAGGAGAAAGACAGTCACCAAACGGTTGCCCGCGGTTGCCGCCGGTGACCAGCCTTACCGTCCCTCGTACAGGTCGACCGCTTCTGAGCGGTCCCCCTATCCGACGCGCCCTGCTGAGGTGCAGTACGCCGAAGAGGTGCTCTCGGACGAAGAGGAAGGTGAGAAGAGAAGGGTGGTTGAAGAGGAGGAAGTGGTAGAGAAGAAGGTTGCTGCCTGAGCGATTGTGTTTGAGGGTAGCTCAGCTAAGGGATGATGGTTCAGAGTATGCGGAGGTGAAGGGAGTGTTGTTGAAGGCAGCGGGTGAAACTGCCATTACTTATGGAAATCAGCTATTTGAAGCTACAAGTGATACCTTTAAAGGGATGAGTGCGAATACTATGGTCGAGTGAATGAGAAGAACTGTGAAGCGCACATGTCAGGGATGTAAGACGTTAGATGAGTGTGTTCTGGCCATTGCTTTGGCGCTGACCAGACGAGTGTTGCCCCAGAGCGGGAAAATGTTCTTGGAAAATCGGGTTATTAAGGATTGGGGGGCGTATCGGGAGGCATTAGAGGATTGGATGGCTGGTAGGCAAAAGGGAAACTATTTCAAACCTTTGGGGAGTGGTTATGTTGAGAGTAATAGGAATTTTAGAGGGAAGGATAGTAGTTATGGGCGTGACCCAGGATTTGCGAGTGGTAGAGAAAGAGATAAGGTGGGTAGTGAAAGGAGCAGCAGCTATCTCACATGTTTTAGTTGCGGGGAGAAAGGACATAGGTCCAGTGAATGTAGGAGGAGTAGTGTGAGGCCTGGTGGGAGTGGTTTCATACCCAGACAGGTCACTTGTTACAATTGTGGGAAGGTGGGGCATAGAAGCCCGGAGTGTACAGTTAAGAAGGGGGTGGTGCCTGTGAAGAAAGAAGGGGCGCCAAGTAAAATGTCAGTTTTGATCAATGAGAGCAAGTCTGGTAAATCTGGCAATGTAGCCATGGGTGTGGCGAATGGTGTGAGAACCGAGGTTCTAATTGATTCTGGAGCGGAATTTGGTTCAGTGCCTAAGTCATTAGTACCTGAGAACGTAGTGTTAAGTAGCGACGTGGTGGTTAAGGGGTTTGGTAGTGCCGAGAAGTGTTGTAAGAGTTTCATGAGCGAGTTTGAAATTGGTGGTTACAAGAAAGTAATTAGAGCGATTATCGATGAGAGCGAATTGCCCGGGGGTTCATGCATTGTCCCCTTTTCTGTGACGAATGGGGATGAGGTGGAGGCGTATAGACGTGCTATTAGTGAGTACATGTCAAGGGAGCAAGTGAAAATGAATGTGTTGACTAGAAGTATGGTCAGGGAGGAGAAGGAGTTAGACGAGGGTGAAGAGAACGTGGGGGAGAAGGATCTGTGGTGTGTGGTAGCTCCTGAGAGTGGGAGTAGTAGTGCATCGGAGTCAGTGCAAAATGCGAGTAGCCAGCCCAACCCCTTAATTATGCCTGAAGCTGTGAGTAAGGTGGGGGAGGGTCATGGGGCGGATGAGGCGGAGGTTTTACCGAAGCTAGACGAACCCCAGGCGAAAGCAAGTGATGGGAGTGAGTGTGAGGTGTCAGGGGAGGGGAGTCCAACCCCCCTTGATGAGTTGTTGCCTGTGAGTGGTGACGAAGCTAAGCTGTGTGAGCTAGCTAGCGAGATTGGCCCAGTGAAGGAGGGGTCAGACGGGGTGGAGTTTAGGAAGGAGTTATTGAATGACGAGAGTTTGAAGGATTGGAGAGAGTTGGGGGAAAGGAATGAGAGGGGTTTCAAGTGGAAACGGAATGTACTAGTGAGAAGTATCTACGTAACCTGGGAACAGTTCAGGGACGTACTGGTGTTACCAAAGAGTTACAGAGCGAGAGTGTTGGAGTTAGGTCACGAGAGAAATGGACATTTGGGAGCTGAAAAAGTGAGTGCGATGATAAGTAGATATTTCGTATGGCCGGGTATGAGAAAGGATATAGTGGAATATTGTAGAAGTTGTACTGTTTGCCAGAGAAAGAGTAAGAGTAAGCCCAGGAGAGCTCCGGCTGTGGAGAGGCCTATCCTCTCCGAGCCGTTTGAAAGTGTTGCAATAGATCTAGTGGGGCCTTTGCCTAAGGGTAAGGGTGGATGCAGATACTTGCTAACATATGTTTGTCTAGCTACCCGTTGGCCGGAGGCTGTGCCTCTGCGTAGTATAACTGCTAAGGCAGTAATGGAGGGACTATGGTCCATCTTTGTTAGGACGTCCATTCCAGAGCGTATTTTAAGTGACCAAGGAAGTCAGTTTTGTGCGAAAGTGATGAGTCAGATGTGTGAAATGTTGGGCATTCAGAAATTGAGAACGTCGCCGTACCATCCCGAAAGTAATGGGGCTGTGGAACGAATGCATGGCACGTTTAAGGCCATTTTGGGCAAGTGTATTGATGATGGGGTAGATTGGGTAGGACAGATTAGTTTTGTGTTGTTTGTACTGCGCCAGATGCCGCATGCAGACTCGGGGTTCAGCCCCTTTGATCTAGTGTATGGGTTCCGTGTTAGGACACCCTTGGACGCCCTTTACCACGGGCTGTACGAGGTGGAGAATGAGAAACTGAGTGTGTGTGAATGGGTAATTATAGCTGCTGAGAGATTGGAAAGAATGAGGGATTGTGCTGCCCTTAAGAGTGCGAAGGGGCGTGAGAGTAGAATGGCTTATTTGAATCGGGGTACTAAGTTGAGGGTGTTCAAGGAGGGGGAGTTGGTATTGTACCGTGTGCCGGGAATGACCTGTAAGCTGGCCGACTCTTGGGAGGGGCCGTATAAGGTTTTGGAGAGAAAGGGAGATGTAAATTATAAGATTGGAAAGATTGGTTCAGAGAAGCATGCAAGAGTAGTCCACGTGAATTGCCTGAAGGCTTACAGAGAGAGGTTTGTGATTAACAGGTTAGATGTTGTGTTAGATGAGCAGTGTGAGGAGAGGAGTAAATTGAATGGAATTTGTGAAGGGTATAATGAGAGTGAGATGAACGAAATGTTGAGTGAATTTAGTGATGTGTTTTCGGATGTGCCGGGGAGTACGGAGAGGGTCGTGATAACCATAGATACGGGTGAGAGTGAACCTGTGAGACAGGCCCCGTATTCAGTCCCGTTAGGGATTAGAGAGAAAGTCAGAGAGGAATTGTTGAGTTTGGAGAGAAGTGGAATAATAGAGAGGAGTGACAGTTGTTGGGCGTCCCCTCTAGTACCAGTGAAGAAGTCGGATGGAGGGATAAGATTGTGCGTAGATTACAGAAGGTTGAATAATATCACGGTGAAGGAACCATATTATATCCCCAGTTTCGAGGAGATGCTTGAGAAGGTATGACGCGGTAAGGTCTTGTCGAAGGTGGACCTGGCGAAAGGGTTCCACCAGGTACTGGTGAGCAAGAGGGATCGGGATAAGACGAGCTTTGTCTGTCCCTTTGGCAAATATCGCTTCAGGAGGATGCCATTCGGTCTTACGAATGCTCCTTCAGTGTTCCAAAGACTTATGGATTGTGTTTTGGTGGATTGCGTTGACTTTGCGAAGGTATATATTGACGACATATTGGTTGTTTCGGAGTGTTGGGAGGATCATTTGGAGCATGTTAGAGTAGTGTTGGGGATGTTGCGTGAGGCAGGGCTCACATGTAAAAGAAGCAAGTGCAGTTTTGGACGGAGGACCTTGGAGTTCTTGGGTCATCTTGTCGGTGATGGTGCTATCAGTGTGCCTGCAGCGAGGGTAGGGGCAGTGAAGAATCATCCCTTGCCTAGGACCCGGAGGCAGCTTCGTGCCTTCTTGGGATTGGTGGGGTATTATCGGCAGTTTATTGCGGGCTTCCACAGGTGGTCGTCCGTTCTGACACCCCACACGTCTGTGGCGAAGACAGGGAAGCTACGGTGGTCTGAGCCGATGTTGGAGGCTTTCAGTGAGTTGTGTATGTCATTATGTGAATCTGTGTCGTTGTGTGTTCCGTGTGTGAATGATGTGTTTGTTCTCGAGTGCGATGCCTGTGGATCGGGTATTGGTGCAGTGCTATCGGTCAAGAGGGAAGGGGATGTTCTGCCAGTGGCATTCTTCTCACGTCAACTGAGAGGTGCACAGATGCGCTATAGTGCGCAGGAGTTCGAGGGGTTGGCTATCTTCGAGGCCATTCGCCATTTTGCCTATTATTTGTACGGGAGGAATTTTGTTGTGCTTACAGACCACAAGGGATTGATGTCACTAAAGACGGGTCACCAGGAAAATAGACGTATCTACAACTGGTCCCTGAGATTGACTGAATTTGATTTCGTGGTGGAGTATAGACGAGGTGCGTTGAATGTGGTGGCGGACGAGCTGAGCCGTTGCCATGATGGGTCGGGCGGTTCCAATGGCGGTGCCACCCACGTCTCGAAGGCGGGGGGAGATGTGGGCTCCCCAAGACAAGGAAGCCCACATTAATGAGAGAAGATAGAGAAAGATAAAGAAAGAGACATATGTGTGGACATTGATATTATTTTATGTATTCAATCTTGTGGATGGATGTGTTGTGGCATGTTCTGTAGAGTTGTTTGTGAGCAGTCGTATTTGTTTCCTTTTATGGTCATATTGTCTTTGCGTGCCTGAGTGCCAAGTGTTGTGTATTCATGAGAACGTTTCGTGTGTTGATTAGTTGTTAATGAGTTGTGTACTGTTGGTTGTCTTACGTGTTCATTTCCCGTGGGTGGAGTCATACATTTCATATAAAACCACCCACAATCATTCTTGTACTTCAGTCTGTTCTAATATCAAATTAAATTCGTTTAAGGAGATTTGCTTCGGCGTCAGACCTGGTGGCAGCGCATTATAAGCTGTCTTCCTTAACGTGTGCGAGATCGACAGTCCTTCGGAGCCTAGATCCCCACAATCCCTAATAGCACAGGTTACCCATGCTATCATTCGCTAATAGCAGGCCAGCTTTAAAAAAAAAAATCATTTGCACCGTAGCTATTCTGTATCGTTCACTCATTATCAATGTACTTCAGGATTAGCTTCCTCTGGAACTTTTTTTCAACCAATAGCTCCTCCTAATCTGTTGAAAAGAATTCCACTTAACATGGGTAGAACGTCTGCTCTAAAAAATATTATCTCCTAATAGAAACTACTTGAACTGTAAGTTTCAAAGGCTAAAACTGCACACATGTACACATACCCATACTATTTCACTTTGCTACCATTGTATTTAACTTAGTGTCCGTGCTAGTTCACTTTGTTATGTGCTACTTCACTTTCCCCGTGCAATTTCAATTGATCAGCAATTTTCCCCATACATTTTTGAACGGGCAATTTACGTGCCGTACTATAATTTATTATACACTAATATACTTATTATTTTTAAAGCATCGTATACCATTTATGCCCTATGATTTTTATTTGTAATGCATTCATGATTCAACTAAACTTAGCTACATGGCTAATATTTACTTGTAAAGTTATTATAGAATACCTTGAAATGTATTTCCACTGTAAAAACTCTAATATTATATTGGCATTGGTGGTATTTTTTGCTTCCAAGAGGTCTTCCAAGTCCATCAAATTGTCTACAAACCTTTCTTCACTGGATGTTTTGTTTATCACAGAGAGAACTGTAAGTGCCTCTAGAGTTCGATTCTTCATAACAAGCCATCTGAATAGTAATTAGAATCTAAAAAAAAAAAGAAGCATTACTAGTAATTTGATGACGTACCTTGGTGTGTACGGCATCCACATAAATCCAACTGAGTAAAGAAGGCCAGTAGTGGCTAACAAAATACTGGCTACCCTCCATCCTTCTTCAAACCTGGCAAACCCAACATTAGCAAACAATCCTATAAGAATTCCAATGGCAAATCCTGGTCCAATTAATGATATCATCAGTCCCCTTTTAGTCTTGGACGACATTTCACCAATGTAAACAGGCATCACCACATACAAGATACTGCAATTCAAGTAATGGAAAAATAGTATTCTGAAATTAAAAAAAAATTATCTTATAAAGAATTTAAGATTACAATTGGTCTAATGGATTTCAGTTAAACTACACACAATGCCATAAAAGTCTTAGAAGAGGCCATAGAATTAGGGGAAAAATTGTGAAATGACAGCACATACTAACTCCAGGAGTGACAAAACAAAAATTCATATAGCCAATATTATTGTCTGGTAACATGCTTGTAAGGGATAGAGTACTTACACATTCATTCATTCATCCATTCGTTCGTTTGTTAGTTCATTCATTCATTCGTTCGTTTGTTAGTTCATTCATTCATTCATTCGTTCGTTTGTTAGTTCATTCATTCATTCAGTCATTCGTTTGTTAGTTTATTCATTCATTCATTCGTTTGTTAGTTCATTCATTCATTCATTCGTTCGTTTGTTAGTTCATTCATTCATTCGTTCATTCGTTTGTTAGTTCATTCATTCATTTGTTCGTTTGTTAGTTCATTCATTCATTCGTTTGTTTGTTTGTTAGTTCATTCATTCATTCGTTCGTTTGTTAGTTTAATCATTCATTCATTCATTCGTTTGTTCATTTGTTAGTTCATTCATTCATTCGTTTGTTAGTTCATTCATTCATTCATTCATTCGTTAGTTCATTCATTCATTCGTTTGTTAGTTCATTCATTCAATCATTCATTTGTTTGTTCATTTGTTAGTTCATTCATTCATTCTTTCGTTTGTTAGTTCATTCATTTATTCATTCATCCATTAATTAATTCATTCATTCATCCATTCGTTTGTTGGTTCACTCATTCATTTGTGTATTCATTTATTCACACATTCATTCATTTGTTCCTTCATTCTTCAGTCTGTCAGAGAATCTTGAATGGGTCATAATTTTCCAGTTAAAATTATCACCTCCTGAGGCAAACAAGCTAGTAGTGTTGTATCTACACTCTTTCAAACAATCTTGTTGACTTGCCATGAATTATGGTCCTGAAGAAGCAAACAGCTCTTATTGTGAAATATATAAGTGTTCACAATGTTAAAGGTTTAATGGAGTAGCCAATGGCAACAACAACAAAAATAATCAGGTTCTTTACATGATCTTTAAACACTATTTTGGTCAAAATATTAATGGTATTAATAATTGATGACCTTACCCAATACAAATTCCATTCATTACACGACCGAGAAATGCCATCCTGCATAAGAATAAATTTTAATTAAAAACAATTATGTAAACACTGGGTTGTGTAGCTGTCCAGAAATTTATTATTTTTAGAAAAGAAAATTTAGGCAATTATGGGTGTTTTATGAAATTTTCAAGTTTTAGGGGGAAGAAATTTAACTGTGTGTTAGTTAAAATTAAGCATGCCACTGATTTTCTCTCAAAAAGATAATAATAGCAGGTCAAAAGTACATCATATTTGATGATTGCACAAAAAACAACAACAAAACTGGGATTATACAGTTACACAAAATTATTCACACACACCCTGAAACAAAATGAATACCATACTGACCTCACGTTTTCCAAAAAGTTAAAGTTTTCATACAAAAATGTATCATACACAATATATAACTTCGTCCTCCTATGCTTTAAGACACTATCAACCACAACCTAGACAATAAACTAGCAAGCAGGCTTATCATTCACTCTCTTTAAGTGAAACTGGCTCACCATAAAGTAATTCAAAGTCACAGACGAAACTTGAACCTATTTACCAATACTACTTACAACTAGGAGAAATATTGTAGTCCTTACCATACATAATTATAGTAAGAAGATGCTATGAGAACAGCTCCAAACATCATGGCTAGTCCACTAATAGCCAAAGTATACCGACGACTGATAATGTCCGAAAGCTCTATAATATAAATAAAAAATACTGCACACCTAGAAATTAGCAAAGAGTATTGAGGCCAAGCTCTAAAAAGTAAGTCAAAATTAAAACATTTTGTATGCAAAATTAAAAAAAAAATTCCCCCTTTCCCTCATAACTTTGTTATGTATAATATTAAAGGCTGTGGACCTGTCCAAGCTATGAAAACTTCAGATAAACCCTGACTTTCTGATGGCACCATTTAATGTCAAATGCACTTTGATCCCATTACATTGCTCCGACATGGGGAATTACACTTTGACTCCAGTGTGCAATTAAAATAAAATATATATACACACTTTAGTGCGCTTTTACACTCGGACAAGGTGAAAAACTAGGCTGTAGCTAATAGTAAACTCTTATTTTTATAAATATAAGAATAGAAATTTATATACATACATGTGTTTATGTATATAGGTAATATATATGTACATATATAAATATATATGTAAATATAAATATATGTATATATATGTTCTAACTGTCTGAAAAAGGTTCAGCAGTAGTCATCAAGTGGACACGACAAAGAATAATACAAGTTATGCTTAACCAATATGGAAGCATCCCAACCACATCTACTACACTTAATGTCATACAAATGAGATAGATATTCATCATTATAACTTACTACCAGCAAATGCTGATCCAATAAAGCCTCCTACACTGCCTAATGCTATAAATAAACCCTAAAAATAATGGTTACCATCACAACTTTAATACAACTAGGTATAACAAATACTTACCACAAGAGCTGTGCTATCATCTCCTGATTGTAATCTGCAAGCTTGATCTGATGTGTTTCCGGATACTTGAGGGAATAAAGATGGAAAGTTCTTTTGAAAGCCCCTCATTTCTAGCATGCCACTTAACACACTGGGAAATTATACCAATGTCAAGTGATTAAGGTGTGTCACGTAAACTAGAAAGTATATAACTTAACTATAAAATGAACTCAAAAAAATAAGTAGCCTTTTCATTAGCAATATGCCAGCCCATTACAGATGTTTATAATTATTGAAGAGCTTATCACCTCCAGTGGTGAGTTGTAAGGTGAATTGAATAAAAATATTTACCTGAGGACTCAATCATTTTATCAAATGCATTGCTATAGCTAATGCTAGATATTATGCCCTGCTGACTCACTTCACTCACTCCCTATAATAATAATAATAATAATAATAATAATAATAATAACACCAACAATAATAAATAATAATAATGACAATAATAATAATGACAAAAAATCTGAAACGCCAAGAGATGTCTGAATTAAAAATCAAAAGTTGTTAGAAAGATTTATTTTTTGAATAAAGAATTTAAAAAACTTACTACTAATAAAGTTCATCTGTTAACACTTCCGAAAGAGATGTTAAAGATTCAGCTGCCTTTCGTTCTCTGTTTTTACTCTCTTGCTGTACTTTCAGATAGCTAGATTTCTCTTAGAATTAATGTGTATATAAATATGATCCATGTGGTGCTTTACTTCTGGTTTTTACAAACTGAGCAAAATTAGTTTCTTTGCTCACCACCAAAAAGTCACCTACAAATTCCTCAGTCCACTCCTCAGGCTTAATACACTTTTTATTACTCAAACTAGAAATTGTACAGGTCTCAATTACTATTTTTCATGCCAAGGTAGATTTTGTTACTGGCTTTAATACATCCTAAGGAAACTGGGAAATACTAACTGATGTAAGAATAGAAGAGTGGATTCTTGGTCAGATGGAAGTGCAGTATTTCAATGAAGGAAGCTTGTAACCATGTAAACACTACATCATAGCTTCGTGACTCGTGGTCATCACCATAGTTACCAAGCATAATGGCACATTTTAGGTGCCATAATTGCTGCAATGCCAAGCATTGCTGGAACAGCATAAATGCGAGAGAAAAAAAAGAAAAAAGAAAAAAAAAAGCACAATTCGTAAAACCCTATACTGTCCACGCTCGAAACTGCAGCTCACAGAAAGTGGTAACACTGTTAATGTTATTCATAGGGCTAAAAGCCTAATTACCTCCACCAACTTCAGGGTGGAGCTAGAATCGCTGAGTCAATGGTAGTATTTCCGACCCTTTCCTCCCTCTGTAGCAGGTAAAGGATAGTAACGGGTCTGGGTTTGTTTTTCACATGAACACCTTCAAACCACAAAAAAAAAAAAGCCTTTGTCTGAATGTGCTCACTCTTTGACATCCACAAAAGATGGGCACATGCTATATTGAAACACTAAGCTCAGAGAGCGATCACTTGCACACGGTTTACCTGTTCTGAATTCCCATAATTACTCCACCAAAGGCTACAAAGAGCACCACAGACCATTGTTTAAACATTACGGCCAACTGAAGTCCAGCCCACTAGTTCGCGCTGACTATCTCTCTAGTCTAGCTAAGCATTTCCGCAAAAACACCGACGGACAACACCGGGCTGGTTTTTCCAATCTACTACTTTACTACGACTGTCAGGAGAGTAGTGCCAGTAGCCACGCCCATAAACGATTGAGTTCGATTTAGTTTTGATGTGCATGGGGGGGGGGGGGGGGGGGGGGGGGGGAAGGAAAGGGGTCTGGTGAGAACTCCACGTCGGATTCGCGTACTCACCTACGTACGTGAATTAGTGACTAATCTAATGGAAGGCAATGATTTTAATTGAATCCCAAAACGGCAGGAAGAGGGGTGAATGTTGTCAACATTGACAGCAGAAAAGAAAAAAAAAATTTCAAGAAGTGTTTCTATGCCCATACAACTTTGTGAAGAAAGAAGAGGCAATATAACAAAGTCAAACACATACACAATACAGTAATGTGCAGACATGGGGGTGATTTGTAGATTTGTAGCAATAAATCTGAATATTACCTAGCCCATTATCTTAAAATATAGGCAAAGCTTCATCATCGTCATTATTATTTATTACTGCTATTATTTATTATTATTATTTATTATTTTATTTACTATTTATTATTATTGTTGTTGTTGTTGTTGTTGTTGTTGCTATCATTACTATTATTACTAATATTATTACTAGCCATTGTTATTATTATTATTACTATTATTACTATTATTATTATTATTATTATTATTAATATTATTATTACTATTATTATATTATTATTATTATTATTATATTAATATATCTTATCATGATGGTGACGATAGTTATAATTAACCTTTTAACCATGATGGGTAGGAAAGTACATTGACAGAAATATGACATGAAATTGATAATGTTAAATGCAAATTATTCAGGTTGAGTAGAAGCTGCAGATGGATCCAGGGATTTTTCAGGTTCACTTGTAAATTGCACAAAAGTTCTGCTCACATCAGTCTGTAGTAACTGTGCACATGTCTTTATTACAAACACAGCCTGATCCTCACCAACTTTTAGCAAACCCAGTTATGCCACAAGTAAATTTAGCTCCTCTAAATCCCATAATTATTTTTCAACTCTAACAAATCCAGCTTCAACTCCAGTATATTCGATTATGATTCCAGCACTGTCGGCTATACCTTGGTGTAAAAAGTCACAATTCATGAATATCATTATAATGTTACTATGACAAATGGTAGCATATAGATATCAATGGTAGCACTGGTAGCACTGGTAGCATAGGTAGCACTGGTAGCATAGGTAGCAAGCATAGGTAGCACTGGTCAGGTAGCATAGGTAATACTGGTAGCATAGGTAGCATAGGTAGCACTGGTAGCATAGGTAGCACTGTAGCATAGGTAGTACTGGTAGCATAGGTAGCAAGCATAGGTAGCACTGGTAGCATAGGTAGCATAGGTAGCACAGGTAGCATAGGTAATACTGGTAGCATAGGTAGCATAGGTAGCACTGGTAGCATAGGTAGCACTGTAGCATAGGTAGTAGTGGTAGCACTGGTAGCATAGGTAGCACTGGTAGCATAGGTAGCACTGGTAGCATAGGTAGCACTGGTAGCATAGGTAGCACTGGTAGCATAGGTAGCAAGCATAGGTAGCACTGGTAGCATAGGTAGCAAGCATAGGTAGCACTGGTAGCATAGGTATCACTGGTAGCATAGGTAGCACTGTAGCATAGGTAGTACTGGTAGCACTGGTAGCACTGGTAGCATAGGTAGCACTGTAGCATAGGTAGCACTGGTAGCATGTAGCACTGGTAGCTGGTAGCATAGGTAGCACTGGTAGCATAGGTACTACTGGTAGCATAGGTAGCACTGGTAGCATAGGTAGCACTGGTAGCATAGGTAATACTGGTAGCATAGGTAGCATAGGTAGCACTGGTAGCATAGGTAGCACTGTAGCATAGGTAGTAGTGGTAGCACTGGTAGCATAGGTAGCACTGGTAGCATAGGTAGCACTGGTAGCATAGGTAGCACTGGTAGCATAGGTAGCACTGGTAGCATAGGTAGCAAGCATAGGTAGCACTGGTAGCATAGGTAGCAAGCATAGGTAGCACTGGTAGCATAGGTATCACTGGTAGCATAGGTAGCACTGTAGCATAGGTAGTACTGGTAGCACTGGTAGCACTGGTAGCATAGGTAGCACTGTAGCATAGGTAGCACTGGTAGCATAGGTAGCACTGGTAGCAGAGGTAGCATAGGTAGCACTGGTAGCATAGGTAGCACTGGTAGCATAGGTAACACTGGTAGCATAGATAACACAAGTAGCATAGGTAGCACTGGTAACTGGTAGCATAGTTACTACTGGTAGCATAGGTAATACTGGTAGCACTAGTAGCATAGGTAGCACTGGTAGCATAGGTAGCACTGGTAGCATAGGTAGCACTGGTAGCATAGGTAGCACTGGTAGCATAGGTAGCACTGGTAACATTGGTAGTATGGTAACACTGGTGACACTGGTAGCACTATTAGCATAGGTAACATAGGTAACACGGTAAACCAGTCATGTGACTACAAATACAAAAGCTTAATGAGACATCCCATGGGACTTTTGTATTGTCCCATGGGACGATCGACAGTGTTAATGTACAACACTCACTGTTGACTAATGTTTGATGTAATTTACATGCCTTTTCCACCACACATAATCACTCATTTCATAACACCAAAACTTTGTTACTATAACCATCGTCAGTGAAGCTTTATACAAATAGTTAGGGATATATAATATATGTACGTATATATTTCGTTTTTGATTTATTACATGCTAGATATCTTTACACTGTTATTTTTAGGTACTTGACCAATGAAATATTTCACTCTATCACATGGGTGTTATCACACCTGTATGATCTCATTTGCCTTAAATAAGCTAGTAGCACTAGGGCCTATCACTGTGCCAATGCTTTGATATAAGATTATCTACGGCAGCTAATTCTAAAGTTATAAGCTAAGTATCAGCTAGATGATACTTGTCTTGGATATAAGCTAGCTTATTCTATATTAGTTGTTATAAGCCATGAATATAATCTAGCTTATACTGACACAGTTAAGTATAAACTGGAAATAACTTATCTTAAAACTTTATCTTGACATGAGATAGCAGTATTCACAATCTCTTATACTTGTGAAAGAAGAAGTCAAAGAGATATCAAACAAGCCAAAGTCAAGTCATTGATAAGTAAAATGCATGACTATCTCACCATAGAGAACTACGATCAAACCATTTAATCTCTAGCCAAAGCTTAGACCTTCATGAACCTAACTTATTGAAGCCACCAGATTAATATGATCTATGTAAGCTGAGATGATATTTGTATTATCATAGTATTTTTGTAGTGTATACAACCTGCACATATTTGTTAGCCGGCTAACTAAAAAATTAACCATGGATACAAAGCTCAAGTGTGAACAGGAAGAAGAAGTCTATGATTACGCACCACAAGCACATAATCATGCAATGTACAGAGTTCTTTACACCAAGGTACTAAGTGTTATTATGCAGTAAATAATTATACTAACCCTCAACTGGCCATCAATTCAACCAAATTAAAAACAAAAACAGAAATGATAATAACAGGGAACATTTTTCAGTTCACACACTCTAATCATGTTTGGGAAAAAGGAAATTTACCATTGAGGAAATATTAGCCAAGGTAGATAAAATGAACAGAAAGAAAAAAAATCACAACAAAATCTCTAAATTTAGATACAGGATGAATTAAACAGACATCATATTAAAATCCATTTTTACAGTATCATAATCTTTCTTAAAAAATATTTATTTATTTATTCATTTAATTATTTAATACGTATTTTTTTATTCATTATTCAGTCATTAATTCATTCATTCATTTTGCTATTGCTGTTATATGAAGGTCTATGGGGCCAAAACAGCTCTGTAATTGTACTGTGAATAGTTTAAATAAAATATTAACTCCGCCCACCCTTTACTGACGACGACGACGACTTTTTCCTAACTCCACCCACCCTTTACTGACGACGACAACTTTTTCCTAATGGTTACACGAGGTGTTTGGACTAGTTGGGCGGAGCCCGACCTCTTCTGAAGGGAGAGGTCGGGTAACAAGCCTATACCCGGGTTTGTTTCATATGTGTGTGTGTTTGCTTATAAGTTTATACACGTGTGTGTTCACTTTTAGATTTATACACATCATATGTGTTCACTTTTAATTAATGCACATCATGTGTGTGTTTGCTCTTAGATTTATTAATATCTGTGTGTTCGTTTTTAAATTTATACACTTGTGTATGTTCACTTTTAGTTGATGCACATCATGTGTGTGTGTTCGCTTTCAGATTTATACACATCGTGTGCGTTTGCTTTTAATTGATGCACATCATGTGTATGTGTTCGCCCTTTAGATTTATACACATATGTGTGTTTGCTTATAAATGTATACATATCGTGTATTTGCTTTTAATTGATGCACGTCATTTGTGTGTTCACTAGTATATTTATAAATGTCATGTGTTTGCTTACTTTTAATTGATGCACATCATGTGTGTGTGTTCGCTTTTAGATTTATACACGTCATATGTGTGTTTGCTTTTAGATTTATGCACGTCGTGTGTGTGTGTTCGCTTTTAGATTTATGCACGTTATGTGTGTGTGTTTGCTTTCAGATTTATAAACATCGTGTGCGTTTGTTTTTATTGATGCACATCATGTGTATGTGTTCGCTTTTAGATTTATGCACGTCATATGTGTGTGTGTGCTTTTAGATTTATGCACGTCATATGTGTGTTCGCTTTTAAATTTATATACACATGTGTGTGTGTTCGCTTTTAGATTTATGCACGTTATGTGTGTGTTCACTATCAGATTTATACACATGTGTGTGTGTTTGCTTTTAAATGTATACATATCGTGTGTGTTAGCTTTTAATTGATGCACTTCATGTGTGTGTGTTCACTTTGAAATTTATACGCATCATGTGTGTGTTCGCTTTTTGATTTATGCACATCATGTGTTTGCGTTCGCTTTTAGATTTATGCACGTCATGTGTGTGCTCGCTTTTAGATTTATGCACGTCATATGTGTGTGTGTTTGCTTTTAGATTTATGCACGTCATATGTGTGTTCTTTTAAATTTATATACACGTGTGTGTGTTCGCTTTTAGATTTATGCACGTCATGTGTGTGTTCACTTTTAGATTTATGCACGTTATGTGCGTGTGTTCACTTAGATTTATGCACGTTATGTGCGTGTGTTCACTTTTAGATTTATGCACGTCATGTGTGTGTGTTCGCTTTCAGATTTATACACATCGTGTGTGTTTTTTATTGATGCACATCATATGTGTGTGTTCACTTTTAGATTTATGCACGTCATGTGTGTGTGTTCACTTTTAGATTTATGCACGTCATGTGTGTGTGTTCGCTTTCAGATTTATACACATCGTGTGTGTTTTTTATTGATGCACATCATGTGTGTGTGTTCACTTTTAGATTTATGCACATTATCTGTGTGTGTTCACTTTTAGATTTATGCACGTCATGTATGTGTTCGCTTTTAGATTTATGCACGTCATGTGTGTGTGTTTGCTTTTAGATTTATGCACGTCATATGTGTGTTCGCTTTTAAATTTATGCATGTCATGTGTGTGTGTTTGTTTTTTAGATTTATGCACGTCATGTGTGTGTGTTTGCTTTTAGATCTATGCACGTTATGTCTGTGTGTTCACTTTTAGATTTATGCATGTCATGTGTGTGTGTTCGCTTTCAGATTTATACACATGTGTGTGTGTTTGCTTTTAAATGTATACATATCGTGGGTGTTTGCTTTTAATTGATGCACATCATGTGTGTGTGTTCGCTTTTTGATATATAAATGTCATGTGTTTGCTCACTTTTAATTGATGCACATCATGTGTGTGTGTTCGCTTTTAGATTTATAAATGTCATGTATTTGCTCACTTTTAATTGATGCACATCATGTGTGTGTTCACTTTTAGATTTATGCATGTCATGTGTGTGTGTTTGCGTTTAGATTTATGCACGTCATATGTGTGTTCGCTTTTAAATTTATATACACATGTGTGTGTGTTCGCTTTTAGATTTATGCACGTTATGTGCGTGTGTTCACTTTTAGATTTATGCACGTCATGTGTGTGTGTTCGCTTTCAGATTTATACACATCGTGTGTGTTCGTTTTTAATTTATGCACGGGGGAAAATGATACGCTGTTTGTTAAAAAACGGCCGTTCCGTTAGACCGTGTTACTGTTTTAATCTTTCTCGTTCATCATAATGTCTCGCTCAAAGAAATATATAAAACCGTTTATCCAATAAAACGTTCCGATTTTTTGTTTACAGGCTCCAGAGGCAGAGCTTTTCGGGTTTAAAAATTGAAGCCGTCCTATTCGAAGTTGTCTCGCGAAGAATTGTTAGTTCGACCACCGTACAGTATCGATGTTTTCTCGATGTTAGGGGCTTCTCGGGCTTAGATTTTTTACTACTGGAGGTCCATCAGTAGCTAACAGAAGATCGGCCGTTTTTTAACAAACAGCGTATCATTTTCCCCCGTTTTTTAATCGTGCGACGGCAGTTCTACGGAACGGAATTCAAAACTTTTTTTTGTCTTCTACTGTATGTGTGCTCGCTTTTAGATTTATACACATCATGTGTGTGTGTGTTCGCTTTTAAACTTATACACATCATGTGTGTGTGTTCTTTTAAATTTATACACATGTGTTTGTGTGTTCACTTTTAGCTTTATAAATATTATGTGTTTGCTCGCTTTTAATTGATGCACATCATGTATGGGTTCCGTTCGCTTTTAGATTTATTCACATTATGTGTGTGATCACTTTTAATTGATACACATCAATTGTGTTATCGCTTTTAGCTTTGTAAATATTATGTGTTTGCTCGCTTTTAATTGATGTACATCATGTATGGGTTCCGTTCGCTTTTAGATTTATTCACATTATGTGTGTGATCACTTTTAATTGATACACATCAATTGTGTTATCGCTTTTAGCTTTGTAAATATTATGTGTTTGCTCGCTTTTAATTGATGTACATCATGTATGGGTTCACTTTTAGAATAATGCACATCGTGTGTGTGTGTGTTCGCTTTTAGATTTATGCACATCATGTGTGTGTTCACTTTTAGACGTATACACATGTGTGCTCGCTTTTAATTGATACACATCAATTGTGTGATCGCTTTTAGATTTATAGCTACACATCATGTGTGTTTGTTTTAATTGATGCACATCATGTATGTGTGTTTGCTTTAAGATTTATACACATCATGTGTGTGTTCACTATAAAGTTATACACATGTGTGTATACTCGCGTTTAATTAATGCACATCATCTGTGTTTGCTTGTTAGATTTATACGCATCCTGTGAATGTGTTCGTTTATACGCATCATATATAGTTGTGTTCACTTTAAATATATACATTATGTAGGTGTAACTGATTTATACACATCATGTATTGTGTGTTCATGTGTGTGTTTTAGATGTCCTTATAACATAGTTGCCAACTTTTTAAAATTAATTTTAGGTACACCTCAAACACCGCCCATTTCTGTAAACCACACCTAAAACCACGCCCCAATTTCAAATTTCATAATAATAATATTTGGATATCAAATTTCAGTTTACATTTTGAGTGCTTTGTGTGTGGCTTTTTTGCAATTTTTAAGTAGTTCGTCATCAAGCTTTACTTCGTGGCAGCAATCATCACTGTTGAACTTGATAGACATCAAACTAACTAGTGTTGACTGATCCAAATTCGACCGTTGGTCAGCGTAAATCTTACGAAGTATCGAGAAACCCCGCTCAGAGTCTGCATTCGAACACAAATTTCCGGGTACAAATGTAGGCTAATTACAATTTAGGTGCGGTACATTACAGACCTGATAATTCCGGTATTGTACCGGATGTTCAGGTACACTTGGCAACTATGTTATAATGTGTATGTACGTATATCAAGTATGTATGGGCTTTTAATTTGTTTATACATAGTATTATGTATTTTACTTCATATATGTTTATTGGCATGCTAATAATTTATTCTGAACATTCAGATTTAAATGTTTGTTTGCCACTATTAATTAGTGTATTTAATTTGTGATTGTTATTTGTGTGTACAGAGTTATGAACATTGAGGCAAGTTCCTCAATAAATGATGTCGGAGGAGGATGATTAAAAGAAAGTCATCCGACAGCTTAAAGGTGTCTTTGGTTTCCCATACAGATTTTCCTCATGGTTGTCAAGTATGGCAGTTGACTGGCAAAGACTGTGATGAAAATTCAATTTTTGAGACGGTCTTGATACAATGCATTTTTATAATGATAACAATATTAATAATTAATGACATTCTTATTGCCATAAAAATTTACTAATCTATTATATAAGCACTGTTATAAGAAGCCTACTTATATTTTGGTTTAGAAATTAGCTGAATGTAATCTATTCTAAACTTTATACCTTCCACTAGGGAGGCCTAGCTACCCAACCAGGTCAGAGCAGCTGCCAAAAAAATCAGCTGCAAGCCCCCTACCAGCTGTAGTAACCCTCAGTTTTACAATCAGAGGTGATATAGCAAAAGATATTTCACTGCAGACTTTATCTTCAGGCCTCTGACTTTTGAAATAAATTATTAGCCTGCTCATGAATTATTTCACTATATTACACTCTGACTCCAGTAATATGTATTATACATATAATATGTATAAATCAATGTCTTTAATTCAATTTGCATAGGTGCATATGTACCCTTTTTTGCCATAGGCATACACATACCTTTCTGCTAATGTGCCTGCATGTATTATAAAGTTCCAAGGCAATATTTAACAAAATTTTATTGCAGGGTATTTGTTGAACACAACCAAAGTGATTGAAAAGAAATAGTAGTGAGGTGGAAATGGGAGCAAGAGCTTCCCAAATAGCAGAAGAAAACTGGTGAGGAGATAAAAGAAATGAAAAACACAACTACCAAACAAACAAAAGAGCTGGGCTCATACGTAACTGGTACTGTAGAGCAGGTAAGATTTATAGTAGCCATTTAAATCAAAAACACATTAACTAATTCAAGATTCTGATTCTCTATTTATTTTTTTGTGGCTAGCCTTTCTAGCTTGCTTCACTTAATTCAATGGGAAACATTTCTAATATCTTGATCAACAGAAAAATTAATAGAGAGGAGCTATAAAAGTTTTTAAATGCTAGAAAATGGGAGTATTGAGTTGCTAAAACAGCAGAAGGGTAAACATTTTCTAGTACGCTTGTGTGTCCATAACGATGATGGCAGTCATGACAGTGTGTGCATTCATAATAACTATTAGCTACACTATATTATTCTACTTAGCTACTTAATTTTTTTTTAATAATAACAAATTTGTTTAGATAAAAAAAGAAGAATTTTTAAATTATGAACATAATCTAGCAGGCCCTTATTACCAATCCACAGTTAAGAAATATGTCACTATGCTAGGCATATATATATATATATATATATATATATATGTATAAGTAAAATACTTGATGTCTGAAGCAGAGTTGAGGTCATAGACATCGCAACAATTGAATTTAATTACAATTAAATACATTTTTTGCAGTAATTGCAATGTAATTGTATTTCAGTGTCTATGTATTTGCAATGCATTGAAGTACTAGCAAAATTTGTGATTGCCGCACAAAAGAAAACAAGAGAGGAGGACAGATATTGCATGGGACGCCATTGTGTGTGTACATGTATGTGTGTGTGCATGTATGTGTGTGTGTGTGTTATACCAGATAATATATGTGATGCACTAGCAAGTATCATGCTTTTGACCCCCAGCCTGCTCTGAAGTCTACACTATTGTATTGTGCATGCTTTGCACACAAACTGGTACAAGTCAATGGCTTTAATTATATTGTATGAAATTACTCAACACATCTGAGAAAGAAATCCAAAAAAAGAAGAAAAAAGAAGAAACGAAGGCTAAAGAAATAGAACATTGTATAAAGTTTCAGAAGAGATAGAATATCGAGTTAATCTATTTTGGGAGTTTTTTCATGTGATCTAGTCATGTACCTCTTTCTTTTAACTGGGGGAATTGTAGGGCTGATGGAAGCAGTACTATGTTCGGGTTGTGAAGCCTTTGAATTGGCAGAAGGACTTATCCCCAAACTATTGGAAGTTGAATTGAGGCTGTTGCTGCAAAAATGCACCAACCTATACACAAATAAAAAAAATTGCGTTCTGTTGTTTTGACTGCATGCTGTGATTAGATAAATACAGACTTATACAATGAAATGACTAGAGGAAGGGAAACTTAACCCTTTCACTGCTGTAACCACCATATGGTGGTTTGAAGTATCGCCTCAGGAAAATTGTTGCTCATTCTCATTTGCATTGCCTCACTTGAACGCTGAAGCCTCAAGAAGTTGGCTATTTAGCTAGTCAGTGATTTTTGAACACCTTGAGGCAGTATTTCTAAGGCTACAGCCCTAACATTGAAGTAGCTTTCAAAGTCAGAGTTTGACTTGCTTCAAAATGGTGACTGAGTGGTCAATTGTTGAGGTAGTAACTTGGATTAACAGAAACTTCGGCATTATAGGTGCAGAAAAGGTTTATGTCTATGAACTCATTCAACAACAGGAGAGAGTTGCTCTGTGAAGGAATCCAGCCGTTTGGCTACAGCTTTAGAAGACAAAGGAGTTGTGAAGATTTGCATAAGGAAGAAGTAGTTATACTGAACTCAGAATTACCTACACACAGTTTAGTATCATATATGGAAAACTGTTTATGCATTTGCACTTTCTCTTTCTTTCATAGACATTTTTAGAAAAAGTATAAAAAAAATTTGTAATTGCCCTGACAATTCAGCGGTGAAAGGGTTAAAATACTAAGTGAATTTGATTTCAATTTGAGCAGCAAATATCACTTAGCAACAAACTATGCAATGTTGTGTCAACTAAAGCTTGAGAATAATTTTACTCTTTACTACTCCAATATGAATATGTAAACACTCTTTTGTGTGTATATGTTGTGTATATGTTTATCTTAAATGTTGGATACATTATAATGATGAAGGATGTGATGTGGACAGTCATATAATGTATGCATATACCTAGGTGTGATTGTATAATGTATGTATACAAATATAGTATTACTCACCTTATCTGGCATCATTCCTGTTATGCATTTTAATATAGTATGTATGAAATCATCACAAGAACTTTCATGCGCACTACTGCACTTGTTATCAAGCTTCTTTTCAGTCCATGATTGTAGTCTGGCTGCAGTAACTAAGACTACGTCTCTAAAATATTCCAAAAGATTATTTGACTCAGCAGAGAGTCCGCCTTCTTCAAGAATCTACAATCACAAATAACTAATAAATACATGTAATTTGTTCCTTTAGTACATCTATATACACAAATTAGTACACAATATGGGAAGCAGACATTGGATGAAATACTTTGAAAAGTATTTGGGTACTTTACAAGTACATATAAATTTTGTAATGAGTGGGTATGAGTGCAAATACTTCAAGTTCGTGATGGGTACTTGTATTAGTATGAATACATGTATATTGGTCTTATGCTTAAATGTCAACTGAAGTATATACATACAATGACTAGTTTGGGCTAAACACAGCATGAATTTCATTAGCCTTTTGGAAGTGACGTTAAGAGGGGTAGAAGACTTTCAACAGTCAATTAATTGGTTCATAAGTTGTTGTCGAAGAAGGTAAAAACAAAATGTTTAAACACATTAGCTGATTACCATCATATTAGTACTTGTAGCAGCACATGACTGCTGGCTAATTAGAGTAAATATGCATTTATGAGACCAGTATGTCCAAGTTGAGTTATGCAAGTGAGGTAAATGAGGAAGCATCCACTTAGTAAAAACAAAACAAAACAAAAACAAAACAAAAAAACAACAACCCAGAAACAATGTAGTCATGCGAACTAACAGCAATAGATGCATGAGTAAATTAATGTTAACGTGAAAAGGGGGCGGTAACTCGGGTGTTCATTAATGCAGTAACTTGCTAGAATTAAGTAAAATCCATCTTGCAGTTCTAAATAGTTATTTCATGGTGCTGTTCTATTCACAGGAGTGCACCTAGAGAGGAGAACCTGAAGAAATGAAATTGCCTGCCACAGAAGACATTAAAGGCGTCCCAAATATAGTAAGCTTTTGAGATTTTGCAGCATCCACGCTGTCTTGCCTATGAGAATTCTTCATACCCCAGTTGTTGAAATTTGTACACTTCTGCAAGCTCAATTTTTTATTGTCATAATATTAACACAAATAAGAAAGCTAAAGAAAAGCTTCTGTATCAGCTAACCCCAAGTTAAAAATGAAGTCACTCAGAGTTGCCTAGAAAACAAATGTGGAGTAGTAAGAACTCTACATAAAAACAGTTTTAACAATCATATAGTTAATTTTGGATATGTTTAATTAAATAAAAAAGCCTGCTAATGACACTAAAGCTATATCACAATCTACTAGCTAAATAATGGTCTGGGCATAGTTTAGGTGTAGCCACTAGGTAATCCTTTTTTTTTCTTCTTTTTTTTTTAATCCTGCCTACCCTCTATCCATCAGTGGCAGGTAATTTCACTCCATAGGTTCTCTCTAGGTGCATACCTGCAAACGGAATTAACTTAGAACTGTAAGACAGACTTCACTAAACTCTAGGAAAAGTTACTGCAATAATGCGCACCCAAGTAGCTGCCCCCTTTTCACGTGGATGTTGATTTGCTCACGTGTCATTTGGTATTAAATGTACATGACTAAATTGATTCCAGTGGTTGTTTACTAAGTGCATTGCTCATTTAAAAAAAAAAATATATATATATATATAATTTATATATATATATAATACATAAACACTATGGAATCTCAATTGTGTAACCCCTTTAAGTGTCTCACATGGGAATACAGACTCACTAATCCTTGGAAAACAAATATAGAGTTATGTAGTTAGTACCTTGAGACTGAACCAATATAAAATAGAATATGCTGGTAAGACACGTGGACTGAGTATGTTTGAACCCTTGACCATGGTATGCAGAAGAGGTAAAATAGTATCATCCACTTCAGCAACACCGTCAGAAAAAAATGAGTGTCCCAAGCGAATACAGAATGCAGTGCAAGAGCCAGCCTTCTTCCATAATTCTACAAGCTTCATGTAATCCGACAAAGACAGACAAATAGGAGGTTCCGAAAACTCTATCATCATACACCTTAAAGCATACCTAATGTGAGGAAGAATAAAACTACATTCACAGTATATCCAGCCTACATAATTAGCATATGCACATACCTTTGTTGGTCCATAGTTGGAAAATTGGATGAAATAACAACAGTTGAGATAGGACGTGATACACCTCTTGAAATTGTGCCTTTTTTAGCTCCTCCATATAGATCCGCAACAACTTTACTGAATGCTCCTCTTGTGTCTGGATCATCCACACCTAAAGGGATGTTCGTCTCGGAATAAAGCTTCTGCACCATTGCTGGTGTGGGCTCTCGATAAAAACCGGGTTTCATTGGCACCACGTATAGACAGACCACAATGAAGAGCCGTGGTTTTGCCCGTCCCACTAGACCCATAGGCAAGAGTTACAGGACAGCTCTTCATTGTGTCAATAAATGCAGTGTAGTGCAAAGCCATAACTATGCCAGAAATAGTCATTAAAGCAGGAAAGAAGTTATGCTTCATAGTATGCTTCAATAAACAAAGCATACTTTTTAAACACTCTGTAGAGAAAGGTTTCAGTATTTTACATTGATCAAATTGATTTGCAACACCACTTCCTCTGTAAATATCTCCAATCCAAACATATTTTGAATCATTAATTGTTAGAGGTAATCCAGCTTTTGAAAAGTAAGCATTTTCACCCAGAACCCAAGTGCCATCCTCATGACAGCCTACATGTGAGACAGCATATTTGACAGGAATGGGTTGAGATTGTTGCTTTTTTAATTGAATAAACTCCGAAAGTTCTTTATCAGAAAAACTGCAATGTAAGCATGCACGTTTGTATGAGGTACTAAGTTCCTTGATGAAGTCAGTCTTCCTATTCGTGCTCTGATGTGAAGTAACACCTGGATTACACAGGATAAAAAATGAACAGCTGGTTGTAGGAGTGGACGATATTAGACTCTTAATATTGACTAACTAACTAAATGTTATCCAATAACAGCTAATTATTGGCTAAATTGTGAGGTTTAATTACAATAATAATAATTCTGCTTTTAGTGTTGCATGTTTCTGTCAGTGATTCTAGTTTAGCTATTTATTAATTTATTTTAGCTAGTAATAATGGCTCGGATTTTTTTTAGATAAAGTTGAATAATCATAAACTGTAATGTTATTTTTTCCTTAAGTTATTTACTTATTTAAATAAATCCATTCTCTTATATAGTAAGAAAATAAATTCACCTACATAGCTTGTATATCCAATTACATTTCCCACTATGTTACAGAGTGGTTTACAAAGTAACACACACACACATACACATATGCACACACTAATTTTATTTACGTAGGTACCTTGGTTAGTCTGCAATTATTTGTCTATTTTGATTCAAAGGACAGAATTTTTATTATGTGTCTCTTTTGTTGTTTTTGTTACAAAATCCCAAATTTTCTTGTTTTTGTTGTTTTACATTAGTATTTATATTATAATGCTTCCATAATCACAAATTGTATTTAAACATAAATAAATCACATACTGAATGAATTTTAAAGATTACTTTATGTCACTGGAATATTTGAGTGCTAGCTTCTGCACCAACTGTATAGCTTGAGTGGGTTTTCAAGATTCTTGCATGCATAAACACAGAGATAAGAGAACAGAATAGGATTTGAAATTATTATCAAATGCACTTAAACACTACCACATGTACTCCACTGTACATGTGTTCTACCACATGTACTGCATCACAAAAAATAAACACTAGTCAATGTGTATGTAGTCTGGTTGGATATTTAGAATACACCATGATGTGAAATAGTTATAGCTTTTTATGTCTACCTGTGGTTCCCCCAAAGCTGTTGTGGTACTTTGCCGGCTACTCTTCTGGCCCTTACACCCATAAAGCCATAACTATGGGTGTGGTCAAAATACTCTCTACTTTGCTTTTTCTGGGGGGGGGGGGGGGGGAGCACTGTCAATGAATAACTTTATCTGTTGATGCTTGTAGAGGGATTTCAGATGACTAACTCAAGCCAAGGCTAAAAAAAGTTATGAATTCTCACAGAGTAAGTAGCTACAGCATGTTCGTAGAGCATAAATAATATATATACATAAAAGTTGCTTTTAGTAAAATAATGTGTGTGTTCGCTTGTTAGATTTATACACATCATGTGTGTGTGTGCGTCTAATTTATGTGCATTGAGAACTGTTCATGTTCAATTGCCTAATTTGTATGCATCACGTGTGGTGTGGGTTATAAATTTTTGTTTATACATAGTATTAGGTATTTTATATACTTTTACATGTGACATGTTTATTAACATGCAAGTAATACTTTTAATAATTGAATAGTAAATATTTTTTGTTTGCATATGAATATAGTGTGTTTTATTTGTGATTGTTATTTGTTTGTACAGATTTAGGCCCCAGATTTAAGAATGCTGTGGCAAGGTAGTAAGAGAAGGATAACAAAAGACAAAATTTTGGTCTCAAGTTCCTCCAGAAATGATGTTGAAGGAGGAGGAGATAAACAGCATGTTTGTTCATCATCCACCTTTAACAATTTCAGTGATAAGCTGGATTATGGATCAGAAAAACTTTCCATTGAACAGTCGTCCAAGAGATGAAAAGCGTCTTATAGTTCTCCCATACAGAGTGAAACTCCCGAGGCTGTATAACTATGCTAGCTGTTGGCTGGTAAGGACTGCGATAATAGTTAACCTTCAAACTTAAATCTTTCAAACAACTAAATCAATTTTTGGGTACATCTTGATATAAAATAATCATATGACAGTAACAATTTAAATATTAATGAAATAGTTATTGCCTTTAAGTTATGTAAGATATAAGCGCTGTTCCAAGGAATCTAGTTAATATTTGGTTTATAAATAAGCTACTGTATCCTATTCTAAATCTTATAACAAGCTTCATATATAGCTTAAAAAGAACCAATAACTGATATAAGCTGGAAGTATACTACCTTTAAGCCATTCTTATACTAGTCTCATACTATTAGTATAAGAGGGTTATGAAATAGTATTGAAATGACTTATTATTGCCTGCACAGTGAGTCTTGTTTTATTAATAATACTGTTAAATTTAATTTCAGAATTGCTTAAATAAAAATTGCTCTCAACTGGTAGTTTGGCTTTACTGTTTTTGTTTTGTTTTGTTTTTGCCGTTGTTGGTTGTTTTTTTTTGTTGTTGTTTTTTGTCTCTAAATTAGCTATTTAGTTTAGTTTTTTTTTTCAGGGTTTCTAAAACCTTTGGTTTAGTCTTTCCAAAAGTAATATATCCCAAAACTAAATGATTTCGATTATAGTTTAGTTTACTAAAATAACAATACTTGGAAGATGTGTATATTACTGGACAAAATCATATGATCATAATAATTAAAATTATATCAAGGAACGATCGATCACATATCTAGGATAATAATAGCATGTTAATCACAATAGCCTAATGTAAATGTTTTAAGTAACTGTTAACTGAGTAGAAGATATGTTGTTACATTTGTTGCTGGACTTTCTCAAACAAACTGACTTCTTGTTCATATTGTTTAAATTTACCTGCACATTGTTTTCCAGATTTTCTTCATATTAATTCCCCTTCAGGTATTTCAATTGTGCAGTAAGGACCATTGGCAAAGTTGACAATTGAGTTAAAGACATTGCAAATAGTAGGGATAGAAATGTCTATCATTTCTGAATTTAGAAATTTAATGGTATTAGCAAATAATATGTCTTCAAGCTTTGACCAGCTTCCTTGTTCTGGGTGCTCTCTATTATAAATGAAATCCTTTTTACTAATGTTGACTTTTTGCCAATCATGTAGTACTCTTTTTCGCTTTCCCAGTCTAATCCTTTGTCCTTTTGGATTTTCACAATGCTTGCACCTACATTAGAAGAGCATGCCTGATTAGCTGCTAAGCATTTGCAGGTTGAATGCCTTCCATTGGTCCCAATATTGCAGGAAGTAAATCTTTCTTTTTCATTTTCTTTTCTGTTAACTCCACATCTGCATTTGATAATTTGAATACTAGAGGGAAGAGTCTCACTTGGAACACAAGCGTCATAATGACCACAACCATGCAAGTTATATGCCAGATATAAAATTTTTGTGGATGAAATTGTAGATGCCACATAATAAGGAGATGAGCGCTCATGGGAAGTAAACACAACAAATAACACACCCAAAGCATTAGCCATGGCTAGTGGCATTGTGTTACCCAACTCACAATAAAAAAAACAGTTTTGTTTAAATGAATTAGCCCAAGAATCAAACTGAGATATGTCTGTTACAAACTCTTCATACACATGTTTGCATGGACCCATCCATTCATCCACTATGATTGATCTTAATTTTGCAGCTAACTCAGTAATTGGTGCAGTTTGAGAAAGGCCTAATTGTTCTATAGTTTCTATAGAAAAATAATTAAGTTTCAAAGCAACTGATGTAAAATAACAATTTCCATCTTCTGGAACATTTATCTTAGAAAATTTCCAAGAATACAACGCTGGCATCAGATAAATCCCACACACTCTCATGTCCGGTTGAATTTATTGAACACATGGGAAATCTGAACTGAGAGGGGAGTGGTTGACTATGACACAGACAGTTCACAATCCCTTCACGCAAGCATGAGGTAAAGGGTTTACATGTAAATGAACTGGGAAAGATGTACACAACTAGAAACATATAGCTCAATGTATGGATAGGATTAGAAAGAAACAAATAGAGTGTGAATTACATAATAGTGAGGTAAAGTGTATGCATCTCAATGACATGGATTTAAATGTCCACAACAGATCCCCCTCCTATCTGTAAAGTCAGTTCTTGATGTTTATAATGGTGCTGAATCTAACCGATAAATTCCAGGGAACTCTTGCGAAGTGGATAGCTGGAGTGAGCACTGAACAGCTGCATCATTGGCTGGACATGATCCGTTCCAGAAATAGATGAACATCTTGTACATTATGGCTTCCATCTTGGAGTCAACCAGCCTAGACAAAGAGTCAGCATTCTTGTTGTGAGAACCCGGGCAATACTTCACAGTGAAAACATAGGGCTGTAACTTCATTGCCCAGCGTGCCAAACGAGAGTTATTGAAAGACACAGACAAAGTGTGACGGACGAAGATACAGAACAAGTGTAGGATTCCATTGACATGGACTCCAGTTCAGACGGACGAAGATACAGAACAAGTGTAGGATTCCATTGACAGGGACTCCAGTTCAGACACTGAATACTTCTATTCAGCAGCTTGTCCAGAACACAACCGGAAGCTCCTCTTCTTCTTGAACAACATTAAGGACTGCACCAAGACCCACTGAAGAGGCATCTGTCTGCAGTAAAAAGTTATCACAAAGAGTAGGGAGAGTGAGAATAGAGTCAGAAGTCGTAAAACATCAAAACATTTGGAAATAATTACACAATCTGGGCCAGATTAGGTATAACCGAATTCACTATTTTTTCAGTCCGAGAATTGGTTTTGCTATAGCTAACTACTGATGTATAGTAGCACTGGGGGTTCGCACCTTTGGTGCTTCATTGTGCTGAGTTTTCTCGTGTATATATTGATGACATTATGTTTAGTTGTGACTTACAATTACAAATGCGGTCATCTCAAACAGGTTCTAAGTAGACTACTTGTAAAGCAGCCATCTATACAGCTCAAGCAATGAAAACGGTACATGTAGCTAATTGCTGTTTCAAAGAAATAGCTAAACGTGCAGGAGACTCTCACAGGTATATAGTTTCAACACCTAAATTCAAGCATTCGTTCACTTTTCAGCATATAGCAAAACTACTGTGGGCAGAAAAGTACATGTTGAGGAGATGTTTTTGTAATATGAGGTGTTAACATATAGATGTATAACTACACAGGCTGGGTACAAAACGAGAATAGTAATTGACGAGTCCAAGAAAGGAGCGTAACTGAGTAATGGTTTTGGGGAGTGAGTAAGAGGTGAGAGAATGAATTCTTAGAAAGTCTACCTTCCCTAACCATGAAACCTAAAAATTCAAAGGAATAGTAACACCATCGGCATTTAGTAGCTTTTACAGTCAACCCGCTAGATTGAAATCTTGTGAGGACATGTTTAACGTGCTGCAAGTGATCTGAAAAGGACTCAAATTTCAAATCTCTCTACCAAAATTTCTGGTTTGCAAAGGGGGGCCTTGGGTACATGATCCGTATTATATTTCAAACAGGTCTTCCAACTCTGTACATGTGTTTTTACATCAGCATTAAGACTGGGCCATGTGAAGTGTGAATTAATCTAAGTTGATATGCCAAAATGGCCGGAACCTTCATGGGCCAAAGTTAGTACCTGTTTCCTTAAGGGTGTGGGCACAACAACACTACATCTATAACAAAAAAAATCTTTTGACCATGTCAAGCCCATTCTCACACTGAGTTAAAGAGTCATCATCATTCTGCCCATGTACAAATTCCGTCTTTGTCAAACCGTCAAAATTAACAGAGGGTAAAGACACAAGGGATTTACTGTCCAGTAGATTATCAAAACAATTAGAGGAAGAAGAAATTGAAAAGTCGTCGACACATACATCACAGTCATCAACCTCGGCTTCAGCACTGGAGGCATCTCCATTACAAAAATTGGACAAATCAATGTCCATGCAATCTTCCAAGTGGGGAGTATTGTCTACAATAGTTTCCAATGAAGTTGGTTTAGCACCTTCAATAGTTTGCATCACTTCATTTTGTTTTTCATGCTCAGCTTCTTCACATGCCCTAATTCTTGTTGTAGCAAACACATTAGTGGGCGAAATCAAATAACTGGAGTCACCCAAGTCAGACCAAGTAGTACAGTTCCTTTAGGGAGAGTTGGGAAAGCACCAAACATGCATTAAACTGAGGACAAAGGTGTTTCAAGAATAAATCTATACACTGGGATACTAATTGGATTTTGTTCCACTCCTTGAACCTTTTTATAGAATTCAGGACGATCGTTCTCCCTGATGAAATCACGAGACACTAAAGAGATCTTGGCACCAGAATCCAAAAGCATTTCTTGTGAGAAACCATTCAAGGTTCGTTGGACATAGAACTCAGATTCAAAGAATTCACCATCAACAAAATTTTGGCAGTTTCTAGATATAGGAACCATGAGAGACTCATCTTGCATGCTAGGAACAGCTAAGTACACATCATTATCAGCATCCTTAGGCTTAGAAGGTATATTAGTTCTCAGAGTCGGTGTAGGTCTCCGGGAGTCAGTAGACCTATTAATAATAGGCTTGGGGCCTTCAGGACACTCATTGGCATAATGCCCTAGCTGATTGCACCTAAAGCACTGAACATTAGATGTGTCAGAGGGTGGGGATCGTTTATGTTGCGAAGGAGATGAATTAGAATTGGCAGAATGGTCATGTGAGCTAACATGTCAATAGTCATCATAACATTTGTATTGTGAATGATCATTGTCGGGAAAACGTCTAGGGCTGTGGGGGTGAGCAGATTGAGAAGGGAACAGTGGGCATTCACTTTAGAGATAATCTCAAGTTGTTTATGGCTAAATTCAGACATGAATGGAAGGGATTTGTAAATAGTATACCACCTATGGGCCACAGTAGAAGTAAACTGAGATGATGTCATGTGACCCTGAGAACTAAATTTAGGTACTAAAGCATCTAGGCAGTCATGGATGCCATAACCCAAGGATGATAAAATAAGTTCCTTCATGTTGTCATAAGAATCACAGTGCGTGTCATAATTACTATGGTATAGATCAAGATATTTTCCTTTTAAACGTTTTCCTAGCATAAACAGCCAATCATCTTTTCGCACACATCTGTTTCTGAGGTCAGCCTCAAACCTTACAAAGAATGAGAACAAGTCTTCGCTTAAAGATATAAGGGACAAGTTCCTGGCAATATTATCAAGTTTGCCTAGTAATCGCTCTTCACGATCAGACTGATTGTTAAGAGTCATTTGAACAAAAGTATACATAAAGCGCTGAAATAGGTTATCATCATGGATCATAGGAGTCACATTAGGTGTTGGTGCTGGTTCAGCAATATCACCTGGTTGAGAATGAGAATTACAGCAAGTAGGGAAAAGTTGTTGAGAGGATTGAGAAAATTGAAACTGTGGTCGGAAAGAGAATTGCTGATGGGATGAGGATTGGGGGGTTAGACGAGCTTGAGATAATTGAGGGTTAGCTTGGGAAGTTTGGGGTTGTTGGGCAGATAAACTATAGATGTCTGGATTTAACCTATCTATAACAGTATCATTAGAAGAGCTAGACATATGGGTGGCATCCATTAGAGAGTTGTGAGAGTAATCAGTAGTGAGATCAGAGTTGGTGATAACAGTACTCGCAGTTCTAGAGCGAGTTCTAGAAGAGATTGGGGGGTTGTCTGAGGTGTTGTTAGAGAGAGGCCATGACTTAATGAATGAAATTGGTAAACTAGACACCAAAAAAAAAAAAAAAATCAATTCAAATAGGTACGGTACGCCCCTGAGAAAATCACAATTGATTCAAATAGGTACGCCTTTCGATGGAGACGATCGCAATTCAAGCAATCAAATGTAGTGGCACGGAATAGTTCAACCCTTCAAGTACAGTAAGAAAAACCCATCTGGCGTGGGCGTGTCACAGCACCAGATGAAGACGAAAGGGAAGGAAACCACTGATGTCACCAGATGTGGTATTACGACGCACTCAGATAGCGCTGCCACCAGAGTTCTGTGGCCAGATTCAACAAGGTTGCAGAATTTTAATGCTACTGCTTGCAAATACTGCACGTGTAACAGAACTGACTAAATGATGACAAGACTGTACAATATAAGTGAGTGTGTGTATGCGTGATGATTGAATGGTAAGTTTAACATTGAAAGTTCCAAATAGAGCTCAGCAGGTTGGTTGTTATGAATGTATGTGTGTGCGTAGAGTGAGAACGTCTGATAATGTGGTAGTGTTACACCACATCGCCTACAGACTTCAAACCCTCAGAATAGAACGTATGAAGCTTATAGAGAGTCCCTCAGCATTTTGGAAGAATATGGATAACGCTTTCCTACCGGACATTGAGAGAAATTTGATTGGGCTAGTTCCTTGGAGTCTCCTCGAAACCTGCTGTAAGATGGACTGGTTCCGGTTTGTTTTCAAACTTTTAGAAGCTTTATTTTAATTGTGATAAGGCTACAGCTACCTACTTTATATGCCTGGCTGTTTGTTTGCATGTTTTTGTGGTTGCTTTGTGGTAGAAATTCAAAAATCAAAATCGAATTCTAAAAGACGCCCGAAGTGTTGAAGAAAGTCTGTGTCAAAGGGTTAATCTAAGAAGGAGTGAGATCGAGCTTGCACTATCTCTAGGGGGTCACAACTTACAGATAGAAGAAATAAGCTTCAATTATCAAGACAATAATTAGAGCAGAAATAAACTTATGATTTAAGTATTGCAATCACCTTCATTATTCACTTTTAACTTTAATTTTAAAACTAGACCTAACATGAGGATAACATAAGAAAGCACAAATAACCACATATTAAATATTTAAAATTTTAAAACATCCAATGTACAAAGAAATAATAAGGTATATATTTTCTGCTTTTTGCTTACAAAGTTTAAAAAAAAATATTTCAAGGGTGGGCAAGTGCCCCTGGCCCCACCCCCTTAAATGAACCCTTATAGAGTAGGACCATCTTTAACTAATGTCATACCTGGCAAGTAGTCAATGTCATCTTAATAACAGCAATACTGTAGATTTGAGATGCTGGAGTATGATATGGTTTAAAAAAAAAGAAAAAAAAAAGAACATGTAATGCTGCATTATTATGTCTACCAGGAATAGCCACAGAGTAATCAGAGATGAGAGCTCTTTCACAATTTGATATGGGCCTTCCCATGTACTTTTCATCTTTCCAATGAGAAGGTTTTTTCACAAGAACAAGTTCACCTGGTTCAAACTTTTTCTCCTTAGCATTACGATCGTACATGACCTTCACTCGAGCCTCTGCTTTAGCCTCCCTATCTGCTACAATAAGAGCCATTTCAGCCAACTTTGCCTTAGCATCAACAAGCCAATCTGATAGATTTACACTAGGCCACTCCTCCTGGAACCAGGAGTCTCGCAATAACTTCAGGGGCCAATGAACCTTCCCTGCGTACAGTAAGTCGAGAGACTGTAGCGTGTCATAACATGTGGGGTGTCTCTGTACGCCAACAGAAAATATTTGAGGAAACAATCCCAATCCCTCTTGCAACACTGGGCTTTGATAATCGTTTAAGACATACATGCCACCTTTCGAGGGCACCGTCACTCTGGGCATGATAAGGTGATGTACGTACTTGAGATATAGCTAAAGTTCACATGTTTCTTGAAGACACCAGACATAAAACTGATCCCTGATCTGTAAGGATAGTTTGAGGGAGACTATGCCCAAAAACCTCTGGACCGATTCAGTATCAAATGCTTCAATGGGAGTGCTTCGTGATTATTTAGAAAATAAAACATTGCTGTTAATAATACTTATGGTCTCTATTAGACCCATTGCCAACAATTCAATGGGTAAACCAATACATGGCAGGTGTCAAAGGAGCTCGGGAATTTTATAAAAAAAATCAATTAACAACCCATAAATGACCTACAAAGTTCAATAATGTCACGTCTCATTCCTGACCAAGTAAAATATGGTAGCCTGGATCTCATGATGGCCAAAATGACCACGAGCCAACATTAAAACTTGATTCCTTCTACTATTAGGGAGAACTACTTAGCAAACCAGATTAGCCTGGAGATTCAGGTGAGAGTGTATTGATTCCCAACCAAGGTCTCTTCCTCACAAAGCAAGTAATTAATATTATCACACAGCTACTTCAAAGTGACCACATACATCACCAGTCTTAATTTCCACACATGCAACAGGACACTCAGTGAATTCATATTTACAACCAAATTCAGCAAACAATATAGGTACTACCATATGACGCACAACAGTTGCCTCAGCTCCAGAGTCTACTAATAAATCTGAGTCATCACCATCGTGCTATTGCACTACATGATTACTCTTATATGGGCCATTAGGTAATACGTGGTTAGGGTCACCACACCAATGAAGCACCAAAGGAGCAAACCCTCACCGCTACTATACACTAGCTAGAAATTACAAAATCATCTCAAATCAAAAGAATAATCTATTGGCTATTATAATCAGGTATCAATATAGTTGGAGTGGTAGATGTAAGCGCTGACTTCATAAAAGAAGAAGCTAAACAGGCCAGAGTCACTCACAGGTATACATTTTCCACGCAAAACTTCTCTTCAGCACTTGGTTAAATTTCCCAGCACAAAGGAAGACTACTACAAGCAGAATGAAATTATCTGTTCACGTGATTACGATGTAACAATAGGGGCATTACTCACAAAAGCTAGTACCTAGACAGAGCTGACAGCTCTGTGTTTTCTAAAAAACCAGCCTGAAATTAAAGAAAGAGCACAATAATAGGTCTTAAATTGGCCTTCTGAGTAAGTTCATACAAAATACAAGGGTTAATTGTCAGTAATCTCCAAAATCAGAATATGACAGAACGCACAAAACAATTACTATAACCCTCTTAAGCATGCACGCTGAGGGATAATAACAATAAATCTTTGTTTGACACAGTGATTTAGAGCAAGTCTGCATTAAGCTGTTTAACAACTACACCGCTTCATAAGAGCCTTAGTATTACCAGAACTATTAATTGAGTTATTACTAGAACCATTCCCAAACTACTATACCCACCGGAGCCATTGCCAGACCCACCAAAGCTACTACCAACTTGATCCCAACCATGTACAGAGGATTTAGAAGACTCACCTCCTTGTCGACCTTGTGTCTGGTCATGCCTCCAATAGTTGGACGATGAGATGTCATCCTTCTAAGAGTAGTTCTGGGAGACCCTGCACCAGAAACGAACCAAGAGCTCATGAATTGGTGCACAACATGAACTGCTACATAAATGGATTTTGGTTCCAAGGCCTTGACTTGCACAGCCACATCTTCAGGAATCCCAGATAGGAACCTGGATATACACAAAAATGAGATAAAGCCTTCAGGTTAGAGTGCTGTTCAGAAATGTTGTAAAATGTCTATCCTATCCCACGATCCGATGTGACAATGAGACAATCCACAGGATGTCCACCTGTCCCTCTTACAGATGAATGTGCGTTTCACTGTCCTCCCATCCCATGATCCCTTGGGATATTCCACAGGATGTCCACCCGTCCCTCTTGCCATAGTTGTCCAGCTTTTCCGTCAACTGTCCATGGGTAATCCTGGGAGGCCCCACCCACTTATATAGGTGTGTACTATAGTCATATTGTCAAATGAACTTAAAATAGCCGAACATGCTTTTATGACAGCATCTGGGAGATGCGGGAGCATAGCCCCACCCCCCCCCCCTCGAGCAACATTAATGGACAACACTCTCTCTTGCTGATTCATGTGTGTCCCACTGGTTGTTCAACATGCTGTAACATACAAGACGTCCCAGAACGTATGAGCTACAAACCCAGTAATACAAAACAGGAATACTGTTTCACAATTGCTAGAAGGAAGGTTTGTTCACTTGTTCAACTTTCAATAACCACTACATACAAGATAGTTCAGCACTTGTGAGTTACTAACAACAGTTTTAAACTGCAGGGATGATAGAAGTGGGAGGGGGTGAAAGGGGTCACTGCTCCCCCCCCCCCCCCCCCCCAGATTTTTAGCTTGGGGGGCACATAATATGCAGATATAAATATTAAATTGCATTGGTAAGCTTGTATTTAGCTTAGGTAATATTAATGCTATACTGTTTCATGAAACATAAGTGCTTTTCATGAGAGTAAATTGGCTTGTGATAGTTAGTAGTCCGACGTAGCCAGACCCTTTACCGAATCGCTACGCTGGGAATGGGTCTGGGGGACATGGCCATACCAAATTTGTTCTGCCGCACATATATTGCGGCGGTCAATTACCATTAGCAAAATACCGGGAAAAGCCCTGTTCAATCACTAATAGAAATTCCTGTGCGTGTCACGCCAACCTTTCCAGTGCTAGGTTTAGCAATCATGGCTAATCTGCAGTAGAAATTCAGGTATAAAGGAGGTGGGGCACTCGCCACTTCCACATTCCTCCAGAACAAATTTGGTATGGCCATGTCCCCAGACCCTCCGCACGCTTTGCTGCTACGTGGGTCTGGCTCTGCTAGACTAAGTTAGTACCCCCCTCCCTCCCACACATACACACACACTTTGAAGCAGCTTTTATCACTCCTGAAACTGAAACACAGAAGGTGCCTCAATCCTTATAGCAGTGTCTACACAAGAATGGTTCCCAAAATCCGAAAACAAAAAAAAATTAAATTTGCCACACCTGGCTGGAACCATATGTGAGAACAGGAACTTCACCTAACCACACACTATCTCATAATGGGAGTAGCCCACGAAATGCAGAAAACCTCCACTCACCGGTCAACAGAAGCTGTAACACTACCACAGCAAGGAAAGATGGTGACCAGTAGTCTCCAACACTGATGACGAGGCGGAATGACAAAGTTGATCAGGGCCACAGACGATCACACGACAGCGGATCACACCAACGCCACCAAATGTTCTGCAGCCAATACCTACAGGTATCGCAATGGGGGTAGGGCAGAGCAGGCTACTCAGCTCAGGCCACCTACATCGGAGAAATCCCAGGATTCTGAAGTCGGGTGAACTTATTGAACACGTGGGAAAAACTGAACTGAGAAGGGGAGTGGTTGACATTACCGTAGTCCTGTTCACACACGCATGCGAAAGGTAAAGGGTTTACACAGAAACAAGAGCATACAGCACCAAAACTTTTTCCCCCACCCTTACCTACTAATATGTTGTTTTCGCTGTTGCTGGTTTTTGCATTGTCTGAATTTAGGGAACATATAGTTGGGGCCATACAGGAAGGGGGGCTGAAATCCCCCCTCCCACCAAAGAAATCTGAAATTTTAATTATAATTATAAGTTGTGACTCAGAGCTAAATTATTTTATTATAAAACAAAAAAAAACAAAGCTCAGTTCTTCTTTTCTTTATTTATTTATTTTAATCTCTAGAACTTGAAAGTTTACACCTGAAAGATCAGGACCCTCAATAGCAATTCTCATGAGCCGACCAAGGTTTTGGTCAGTGTTGCATATGCGGGTTTTAATGAGCTTCATATAGGTGAAAGATCTTTCCAACTGAAGCTGTCCTAGGTAGGAATAAAAATCCTGTATGAAGGCTTGGTAAATATAAGCTTATTTGTCACACACAGCAAATGGCATATTTCTGTGAAAACTTGGGTATTATTAATAAAGTATGGTATTTGTTATGTAGTTTAGAGAATAATTACTTGATGGGAATTCATATTTTCATTTAATAATGACATAATTCAAGGTGAATTGTTTACAATAAAATTGCTTAGTTATAGTTTTTGTCATCCACTCTACTGGTAGTTTTAGTTATTATTGAATTTACTGTCTTCTAAAATAATTAGTTTTAGTTTTTTCATATTCTCTACAGCTTAGTTTTAGTTATTCTTACCAAAAGTAAAATGCCCCAAAACTAAGGGGTTTTGGCTTTAGTTTTAGTTAACTAAAACAACACTAGGTATAGCCGCACTGTCAATAACACCAATGCATCCAACTTTAATGTTTTACCTCTGTATTATTTGGGGGAAATCTTTGAGGATGTAGGTCTTATGGTAGCTACTCAGACCTCCCTCAGAAATACCCAACAGGTAGGACTGCCACCAGAGTCGATCTATGCAATGCAATGGTTGATACTGCACCCCCACCACTAACTCCCCCCCCCCCCACTCAAGCACACCACTATTGTAGTTTAGGCTCGCCCTCCTTTTGCGCTCAAGCACATAGTTATTATAAACTTGTAATAAGAAATGAACAAGTTGGAGACTTTTCAACAGTGCAGAATTTCTAATCATTGTCTGATTGGTTTTATCTAATGTGAATGGTCATTAATTAAGCTGAGTTATAGTAGAATTAATAAACTTGGACCCCCTTCAAGGTTTTACAGCACTGCAAAAATGTTCAAACAAGAAAAACAGTAAACACACGTATTACAAACACATCTGATTATAAATACAGCTGATTATAAACACAGCTGGGTATGACCATCCACATTATTAGGCAAGCTGTGGATTTACAAGCTTGTGCTGGTAGGTTGAGTCGTAGCATTTAGGGCATGGACAACTGTCTCGCAGCCATGCATAGTGGAACTCTATGTTCAGGCTATTGGGACTGGATTCCCACTGGATCTTGACTGAAGTTTCACCTTGAGTGATACTTCCAATAAACCGATGACAGAATCTGACAAAAGGAGATATACATATTTGTATTGAACCAGCTATTAATGTGCAATTGCTCACTACTCAGCTCATCAAAGCTGAGAACTACTGTGAACTAGATAGAGTGGGGGCCACTTAGGATTTAAGTCCCAAGCTATTAGCAGCTATTATGAAAACCTAACACCTAACCTAACAGCTAGCTAAAGCCACTCTAGGTTATAGTAGAGAGATAGCTACACTGTCTAACTGTATGTTGCCCCAAGTTAAGACAATCAGTACAATCAAACTAACTAATAATCAAATCGCGATGAGTATAACAGTAAAGAAAGTCAGAGTTGTAAGTTGCAAAAACTGAGAACAGTGAGTAGACTGAGAGTGTGAGAGAGAGTCCAGACTATATTCCAGAGCAGAGCAGACAGAGTGAATAGAGTGATAATTGTTGTGAAAAGGGAAGTTAATTGTAGTGAACACAGAGTTCAGGAGTGAATGAAGTGCAAATAGGGTTCAAGCCTAATTAGGTTAGTGGCTGTCTGTGGCTCCAACAATTAACTATGAAGTTTACGGTCATATCAGCCAGCTATTCTACACCATCACACAGATTCCTGCCTTAACTTTCAAGTCTATATAATAATATATTATATATATATATATGATGTTTAAGTATGTGAGAGACAAATATAATGGCTATAATATAAAGACAATTATATATTCATTCCAAGCATTCGTCTATCACAGCTTAGGGGAGCTTGAGTGCTGAAATTTGAAGTCTAGCTAGCTAATTAGCTATTTGATTTACAGAGTCTGTGCTACAAAACAAAAAAATAAGAAGTTCTATCGTAAATTGGCTTGACAAACTTCCTCAGTACATTCATAGCTAGTTAATTTAACCTGTAGATTACTAGCTACTAAATAGGACAGTGCCAGTACTTTGATGTTAAAAGTCTTTCAGTGAAAGGAAGCTAGCTATAGGTAGTCTGGCGTAGCCAGACCCTTTACCCAACCGCTACGCCAAACTAAGCTGCTATATAGGTTCATCACGACACACCCATTTAGTTTAATTAAATAATTGGTAAGAATCGCTACTTTTTTTTAATAGTCTGATACTTAGCATTTAAATATACTTGTCTGTAGAACGCTCTTTACCAAACCTCGTAGCGGTTCGGTAAAGGCTTTGCCACGAATACGTTGGCTATCAGTGAGTCTTAGCAAGCTATATCTCTCCATATCGCTATATCACTATTTGTGATAAGACACGCCAATTTTGATTATGCTGTAAGCGCATATGAGCAAAAGTATGTTTCTTGCTGAAAAAAGTGCATATCTAATTGAATTAACCCTCACTTTAACTGTGTTTTATTATAGCCACTTGATGTCTTCAGTTAATTTAGTACAATATGAAATTGTATGTACTTGAATGTCATGATGTAGGATAGAATGGATTTAATACTAATTGATTACAAAATAATTAAAAAATAAATTAGTTCGTTAGCTATTTTCCAGCTGTAGGAACCACTACAGCCTGTTATTTCATTTTACTACTAAATAATAATAGTAATAATAATAATAAACAATAATGATGATGATGATAGTGTTGATGAAATAATAATAAATAAATATAACAATATAATGATGATGATAATAAAATATAAAAATATGACGGAAGTATAGTGTGTGATGATTGTTAGTAATCTTAATTATATAATATAGATATGCGATGTAGTCCAAATTTTTATTTCAAACTTCAACACAATTACGTCATATTAATTGATCGATTTTTGTTAGATGTTCCAAGTATTCCAGAACATCAGTTCACCCCTTTCTATCCTGATGGAGGATTTGGATATGCCAGAATGAACAATTGTATCAACTGGACTAGAATGTGTTTCAGGTATTTGTGGAGAACGTTGCGAACTGTGAACTGCAGCAGTATGTTTGAACCAAGATACACGGGTTGGTTCTGTTCCAACATCATTAGCTAGTGTAACAACACTTGCAGAAATTCAAACATGATAAGGTGTGTAAATAAAGTTTTAGATTACGAGGGTGTATGCCAGCCTGGGTTCGCTGGATCTGATTATCTGACGGACATAGACGAGTTCTCAGGTAGGGAAGAACTCTGTTCATTTCACGGCACATGTGCGAACACGCATGGCTGTTTTCAGTGTGATTGTGAAGAGGAATTTATGGGAGAGTTTTGTGACACAAAATTACCAAGATTCTCTGTTGAAATAAGATTTCATTCCTTCACTAATCCTGGTGTTAAATGTGCAGATTTGAGTGGAACTTGTGCTAATGGCACGGGGTGCTGTGACTCCAGAGACTGTAGTGATATTCATTGCAACTATCTACATGTTTTTGTACTGTTTGAGACCCTCAGGCACTTCAATTAGTTACTTGAGATCAGAAAACAGAGGATATTGTGTTTTCAATGAAACGAACTCCAACATGGTAACTGTGAGAGATGACTTCTTTTCCAATATGGGACACAAAATCCACTACAGTATACATCAGAGCAGTCGGTAATGATAGTGTGTATAAAACCATCAATTTTGTGAAGATGTCTTTTATGTTATTCACTCTTGTTTATATTTGTGTATATACATACATACATGTGCATGTGTTCACACAAGTAAAAGATGATTGTAAATTAACCTCTCTTGTACAAGCCTTGGTAGTTCCCATCACTTCATCAATTCTTGACATGACTCAATAATTAAATCCATCCAAAATGCTCAATTTTATATGCATGTTACAATGTCAATACAATAGAGAGCTTATAAATTAATACTCTACCATGATTACTATTATTATTATTATTATTACTATTATTATTATTATTATTATTAATTATTATTATTATTATTATTATTATTATTATTAAACTGTTTTTTTATTTCCAGCCACTCAACAGAATGGAATTCTACATTAAGTTAATTGATGATGATAGTGGCCAACCAGGAGAGGAGAATAATGAACCGGTGGACAGATTTGTAATTCTCATAAATTTCAGACGGCGCTTACTCCGGAATTGTTGGTTTTGCAAGTATTCACCTTTCAGTCAATGTTCAATGCACTGAGTTCTACTTTGGTGATAATTGTGAGCAATTGAAACCAGACACTGTCATGAATTCAATGCCGACTTCTTCACCTTTTGGTGTTCCTTCTGAATCTGATGCAGTAACATCATTGTTGGTGGCATTAATCTTTGTGATCCTATTTATTGTCATAGCTGGAACAATAGTCTTTGTGGTCATGTATGGATGTTTCAAGAAACTAATGACAATACTTAAAACTGAGTCCCATAATTCGAATAGCATAATTCCAATGAGTGAAGTCCAAGCTGTAACAGTATATCCTCTTTAACAGACCATGGCGTAAGTTTGATGGAAAGTTTTTTGAATTGATTTCTTTCTTTTACATGTTTTTTTTTTACCATGGTAAACAGTATAGCTAATGATGAAGAATAATTAGATTCAAATATACCTACATGGGCTATTAGGAATTGGAATAAAGTTAACGACTTTCGTTATCATTTTTATGACTATAAAATGCAAAGATATGGAATACATTAACTTAGTAAGGCTTGCAATCACATTGCAACAGTAAAAAAGACATTGTGTATAGTATCTCAATTGCCCTTATAATGCTATGCATTTCGTTTACCTTCAATTTACTAAGTGCATCGATATAAAATTAAATAAATAATGTATAAGTAGACTTATTTCATGTTATATGTTGCACTTTCTTATAGCTTTTTCAGAGTCCTCTTTCTGCCTATTAAAATATTTATTTAGCTAGCTACATAGCTATTTTCTTGTTCTCTTCTCATGCTTATAATGATTTTTTAAATATTATAATCTGCTTAATTTCAATCATTTTGTATTAAAACACTTATAAAATAATATACTTGTAATTGTACTTGCCATAAATTATGTTATAAATTAACAATATTTTAGCATTATAATTTAAAAGGCTAATAAATATTAATATAATATATGCAAGCTTAAAACAAAGTGGTTATTATTAAGATTTTTAAGTAGCTACATCCATTAAAAAAAATTATTTTTGTCTTCATCAGCTTGTTCTTCCAATTGGTAGTCGAAGTAGAACTCTCTGTTCCCAGGTCCCACGCGAGTCAGTTGTGTAATGAAGTCGCCCACGTACTTGATAACATGCAATTGAGAACTCAACTTGGTTTCAACAGTTTGAATCATCTACAGAAGCATATAAGTTTTTTTTTCATATCCCAATAATAATACTATTCATACAAACTGGATAAATTAAAAATCAAGCATTTGAAAAGCAATAACCTCATAATCTTTGTGATCTGCCGCAACCTCTCGAAGATGGATCAAATTAGAGTAAATTTCATTTTCTTTAGACTGGGCCAACTCCATGGCAGTTAATGCAGTGCCAAAGAAAAGCTTGGGAGTTGATAGGTCAGGAAGAACTGCCTTGCCACCTCCACGCTTATTCTGATACTTGCTGAAGAACTTCACAGCCTGTAAATGGCGACTGCGGCGGCGTTCTCGCTGAACGAGTACATTCCCAGGAGGGCTACTGAAAAATTCTGGAAATGAATAGCCTATAAACACGCACAACATTGAGCGAACTTGAACAAAAAAAATCCTACCACATTTTACCATAGTGGTATAAAAGTACATCGTAGTCATGAATGCCTTGATCTGTGTATTGACGGCATCTGCACAGCTCGGATGGAATGCAGGGATAGAGTACGTAATTGTAGCCGCCATTGTTTTGATAATAGCATCATTCTCTGTTATGTAGCCAATGTATTAGGGTCAACTATTAGTTATAATTTTATGGTAGCGTATTGTATTACAATTGTTCACTTTTATTACATGATGGATGGAAAAAGACAGTAACAAAAAATAAAAGAGCTTAAGAATGTAAAAATTCCCGTATATGTGATTTAAATCCAAAACTAAAGTTAAGACATGTAATTTAGAATAGCCATAAAACTAAAATTAAAATTTAAATCTGGTTGTTAAGAAATGAACAGAATGAAAATTTAAAATACAAATTTTGGTATAAAAACTATAAGTAAAACTAAAATGTGTAACTTAAACTAAAAAAAACATACATAAAATGAAGTAATGGGTGTACTTCTCCTATAGCTATAGCTATTAGCTATGTTCCCATTGGAGTGAACCTGATGTTCTGAATATATAAGATATTGGAAAGGTGAACTAAAACCTGACAGTTGTATTTGTCTTTCTTGCTTAAAAGAAGCACAGGTACACATCCACCTGCTTTTAAACCTAAATAGAGTGAATGTGAGCATTCTCTGTCAAAGTCAAAATCATGCACATTTCCTAATTGTGATGCTAATACCCAATTAATTGCTCCAGCATTCACACCCATGATGTGGTCCAATGCATTCAAGAAGAATGTACAACAATCCCTTCCCCAGCCTGAGCTCTATGGTTGGACAAAGAACAGTGATAGTAATTATGGATTTGACTGGAAATGTCCTAGTGTTCAAAAGTTAGATTTGGAAACCATTACATTCCTAACCAAGTGTTGCAGCTGCAAAAAGGGTGCGCTTCCCAACATTGTGGATGTAGGAAGGGAGGACACTCATGTGGACCTGGTTGCAGCTGCCAAAACTGTACAAATACCCAAGCTTCCAAAGACGACATCATCAATGATTCAACTGTGGCCACCAACTCAAAGTCTTCTTCAGAATCAGACTCATGCTCAGGCAGTGATGACTCAGAAGAAGAAATTCAAGAAGAAATCATATTTCCTGAATTTAGAGAATAGTTTTCTATTTATTACTTCATTATTGTGTTATACTTATTCTATTTCTATCATGATACTACTTTGCATGTCTGACATTTTCGTTTTATGGCACTTCAAGCTTCAATAAACTAACAAAGTAAGACAAGTAAACTGAAAAATACAATAAGACTAACTAAAGCTGTGTCCAGCACCTAATTCCTCCCTCAAAGAGACTTTAGGTGAAATACGGCTTCAAAAATGAAGGGCTGGCTGTCAATTCTTCACAACAAGAAGCAATTGATGGCTGATACCAAAATATAAACAACATTGGTAGTATTCAAGCTGCTCTTCACTATCAGGTAAAAAAATAAAGGCATCTCTCTCAAATGCACAAGGAGTGTGCTCCAGCTCGTATGTGCTGAGATAAACAAGCAGTGTAGGACCTAATATCATGTTTCAAAGAGTTTGATTGCTTTCCACTTGATTCAGTATCACCTGCTCTACAAACCTTGCAATCAGTTATACCAGATACACCTGAGCTCATTCAAGACTTCAAGAAAGCCTAACAAGATGGGGAAATGGAGCTAAAAATTTTCATGGATGAGTGTATCTATCCAAAAGTAAGATCACTCAATAATTGATCGTATCAAACGTAATTCACATCTCACCTTTGCAAAGCTTCCATTAAGAAAAGGCTCTGGAGAGGCACTACAAGTGAAACAAGGAAAAAAGGAAAACAAGGCACTAGCATCTTTAGTAAATCTTGTTGATGTCAGTGGTCTACTGTCTCTTCCTGAGCTCATGAAGCATTGTATATCTGAAGAATGTCTTATACTGTTCAATGCCAATGGTAGACTCCTCCAAAAGTTAGAATTGCAGCCACTATGATACGGCACATAGCATCACCTACAGCAGATGAAAGGGTCAAGAGTGACGAGTCTCCATATACTTGGAGTGACTACACCAACAAAATAGGGTTTGTGTTCCTGGCACGCCATGTCAATGCTACCACCATCATCATTATGTTGTATGATCCCTATGACTATGCTGAGTCTATCAAAGATGATGAGCATATTGCATATTCAGAGCCAAGGTCCCATACCCAATGTAGCTACATAATTATGAAGCCAACTGATTTGTTTCCCACAGTCTGCAAGTTTCACGTAGATTATCTGCAGTGCTGGCAACAAGAAAAGCCTCAGGCTCTAGTCAAAGCTCAGCTGACAACACTATCTAAATCCACCAGTCCAGGAGCTGGTCTACTCAGTGGGTGAGTACTGTGTGAGCTGTGTACTGGTTACACTAAGGACAGCCTGAGTTACAGCCAGGGTGAGGGCTGACATGATTATGCTATCTGTTTATGCAGCTCTAAGATCATCTGGGTACAGCAATCCTGTAGTAATTGACCAGAAGATACAGATGTGTACATTCAAGCTGTAGCCATTTCACATGACATTCTCTACATAAAAAAAGTAGTTTTTTTTTCCTGCAGGAGCATATGTGATGAAGATCTCGCCAAATCTCTTATATCTTTTCATGTTTTGACTGGATGTATATAATCCCAACAGCTTTTTCTTTGGGCACAGTAAAAATGTCACTCTATCAAAACTAGGCGAAAAGTGCTGAGGCCCTAGCCTCATCTCAAAGTGTGGGGAAAGCCTTTCCACTCAGGAATTTAGCCTTGAATGATCTAAAGTCCTTTGTTATCCATTACATCTATGGAGACACTCAAAGTCTCACTATGAATCTAGCCTGTTCAGCAAAATGGAAAAAACAAAAGAAGAAATCTTTGATACGCTTGCCTCCTGATGATGACACTCTTGAGAAGCACATTAAATGTGCTGACTTTATTTGCTTTGCGCCACCCAGATCTGAGGAGACATCACTCTCCTATAGGTCATGGCAATGGGGTTAGTGGTTGTTGCAGACCAGTGCACATACAAAACCTGCCCTTCCAATTTCATTTCCAGCCCCATCAACACAGCATGATGGCAATGACTTTGACTTTGAGGTCAATTCAGAAACTGATCTGAAGCTGCATCAGGATCAGATCTTGATATTGAATCCGAGGTGGAGTCACCTGATGAACGTTGAACTATATTGATCGCATGTATATAATTACATCATTTATTGTGCAAAATTCTTAAATATTACATTAGTAGGACATTTTTTTCAATCACCAAAATAACATCAGAATTGGATATCTTGACCCCAAATTAATCTAAAATATTTTTTATAATTTTTTACTTTATTTTTGTGCATGTCGGCTAGTAGCTAGCCATTTTGAATTTTCGCTCTGCCAAGTTTTTCCCAGACTTTTAGAGGTGGTGTGGGAGCTCATTTTGTTCATAATATCATAAAGTATACAATAATAAACCATCAAACTTTGTTAGCCAGAGGTTGGTCATGACATTAATACTTTTGACCCTACTATTAGTAAATATCCTTTTTTTTGCAAGTTCCTGATCATCTCCAGTCACAGCCAAAATTGGTGGGCAGTTAAAAAATTACAATAATTATGAACACCCGGTGTTGGAGGTGTTCGGGGGCTGCCTCATGAAGTGGAAAGCTTTGTTCGTCAGTGCAAAGTGTTTGTGGCCTCAGACAAACGGGCTCATAGCTAACCTGAAAGAGGTGAGACCCACTACCAGGTGTTGGAACAGTGTTGTTTTAGTTTAGAGATTCCAGATTTCTTAGTTTTAGTTATTCATACTAAAAGATTATCTTGAATGATAGTTGTTGTTGTTTTTTCCAAATAGATTTAATTATTTTTTAGTTTTTCTTCGATATCATGTAGAAGATTTAGTTAGTTATACTATCAATTGACTTAGTTTTGGTTAATTTATGTTGTCTCTCAAATTCTGCAATAATAAGAAAGTAGTACAGGTAGTATTCCCAAATATCTTCAAAAATAGCATATTTCTATGAAATCTTGGGTACTATAAATAAAGAATGATATTTTTATATAGTTTAGAGAATTACTTGACGGCAATTACATAGCTAATTCAAGGTGAATTGTTTGCAATAAAAAATTGTTTGCTTAGTATTAGTGTTTGTCATCCACTCTACTGGTAGTTTTAGTTATTATCAAATTTCTTGTCTTCTGTAATATTTAGTTTTATTTTTTTCATGTATTCTACAGTTTAGTTTTAGTTATTCTTACCAAAAGTAAAATACCCCAAAACTAAGGGGTTTTGGTTTTAGTTTTAGTTAACTAAAACAACACTAGTTGGAACGACAAAGTCTCAAGTGTAGAGTGTGTGATCAGCCCTGACTGTTTCTCACATTTTCCTAGACTATGCTAGGTAAGGAGATCATAAATTTCCACTCCACTATCTCTAACAGATCTACTTAGACCCTTTGTATATACCATCTTGCGTTCAAGACTGTATCACAGACTCCGTTACCCTGGTAGAGACAGGAATAATGAAGTTAATAACAATAAAATAATGAAAAAATACCAGAAATTAAGATGAAACAGAATGATACACAAATAGTGTTCAAATAGTTAGATATGTTAGAACAAAAAAAAAGGACAAACTATGACAATATAAAATGCGTTTGTCTGACATCGACGAATGTAGAACGAGATACAAAATTACTGCGGAGACCCCTCACTCCCAAACCACCCACCCCGCACTGCCTTGTACAAAATGATATAAATAAATAAATAACTCAATAAACTAGTCTGCAATTTTTTCAGCTGTAAGATTGCGAGCACTAACCACTGCTGCAGCCTGCGACTTCTTTTTACTACAATCACATAAATTATAAGCAGAGACGTTTTATAATAGCTATAGCTTGCTTATACTCAATTATAACAATGTGAAATTATAACAGCAGAGATATACTATATCAAGCTACCTCGCTTGTAAGATATGCCGGCTAAAAAATAAATAAATATAAAATAAAAAAAACTATAATGAAGATTGCTAACCTCTGTAAGAATCCACAAGTCAGTCGTTCTCTCCAACTCTGGTGAAATAGTTCATCTACATGTTCCAGACTGACTCCCTAAACAAAAACAATATTCACTACATAATATGAAATATCCAGTATGCTTACAATTGCTTACACCACATGCAGTAAGATAGTATAGAAATGTACATGTTCAAGCACAGCTAATAATTATGCAGCACAGTTCAGAGTGTGAAACATGAAAGCCAAATATTGGTATTCTGATGAAATAACAATGTTCCTTATAGATCAAACAACACTCTTCCCACACTACTTCTCTGCCTTGTAGCAAACAATACTACCACAAACCATTCTTTTAATCTATCTTTATCATCCACATTTATACATGTGAATTATCTATAAGTTAAAGGACAAACCGTGCTTTAATAGTAAAGTAAGACTTTGTAAGCACAATTATAGGTAATTCAATATTTTTAGCTTAGCTAGTAGCATTAAAATTTATATAATATTCACAAAACGTTTCGGCTCGTAAGCCTTCTTCAGTTTTGAGGGTGAGGGGTATGACCGTTTAAAATAAAATAAAATAAACACAATTGTCAACTATAAAAATGCACGTAGCCGTGGGTCAATTGACGCTAGAGTTCTTGCAGGAACGATGTCCACGTAGAGTTGAGCTCGAGGCCTTTGTCTAAATTAGAGGTGGTGTTACTGCTCTGTATAATTAATGCTTCCGTTAGCCTCCTATGGAAGTAATTTGGTATCATTTTCAGAACTCTTGATTCATCCCATTTTACTCTGTGTGATTTCTTCCATGCGTGTACTGAGATGCCATTTTTGTTATCCATTCTTTTCACTGCATATTGATGTTCTTTCAATCTTTTTTCTAGATTCCTGCCAGTTACACCCACATACACTCAATTACAGTCCATGCACAGTATGCTGTAAACAACTCCTTTCTTTTTCTCCATTGGTATTGCTTGTTTAACATGTACAAGTAATTTTCTAAGAGTTGTTAAACTCTGAAAATTTACTTTTACGTTCAGGGGACTGCAAATTCGCTCAATTTTCTCGCTAATGCCTTTGATGTATGGTAAAACCAAAAGTTATGATTCATTTTCTTTGTTGGAATTCATACTTTTTGATCTTCTGTAATGGTTGATGTTTCTATTATAACTGGTAAAGGATAGCCATTAGGAAGGTTATTTTGAGATGAGCTAATTCATTGTCTAGTATTGCAGAGTTGCAAATTGATATTGCTCTAGAACTCAAACACTTGACTACTCCTGACAGAATTCTAGGGTGATGATTTGATTTGTAATTCAGATAGCGATCATTGTGTGTTTTCTTTCTATAGATTGATATGATGAAGTGACCATTCTCCCTCTCTATTTCAACATCAAGAAATGATAATTTGTTATTGTTCTCTTCCTCTGTAGTAAATTGTATTGACATGTTTTGTTTATTCAGGCTTAAAATGTAGGAGGTGTTGTTGTGTATGAGGCCATAATGCAAAAACGTCATCAACGTACCTGCACCCTGGGATAAATCGAGAGTTCTGAAAATGATACCAAATTACTTCCATAGGAGGCTAACGGAAGCATTAATTATACAGAGCAGTAACACCACCTCTAATTTAGACAAAGGCCTCGAGCTCAACTCTACGTGGACTCCGTTCCTGCAAGAACTCTAGCGTCAATTGACCCACGGCTACGTGCATTTTTATAGTTGACAATTGTGTTTATTTTAAACGGTCATATTCCTCACCCTCACAACTGAAGAAGGCTTACGAGCCGAAACGTTTTGTGAATATTATATAAATTTTAATGCTACTAGCTAAGCTAAAAATATTGAATTACTAGAAATATAGTAGCAATGAAAATCTACGACACAATTATAGGTAACAAAAACAAAAAACAACAACAAAACAATACAAACTTACTTTTGTTTCAGGGAATAAGATCCAAATAATCAAGATTACCAGTATGTAGTTTGTACCAGTGACATACAAATAGCCATGAAGATTTAAAAATGTCACCATAGGTGGAAATGTAAAATTGAAGACAAAAGTAGACATCCAGTATGCAGAATTAGAAAGTGACGAAGCAATTCCTATACATAATTTTTTTTTTTAATTGTAATCATTTTTGAAATACTTAAACATTTACTTTAGTATGCCCTAAAAATGTTCTTTAATTTCCACAAAAAGCTCAAAGATCATAATAATATTATCTATTCTAACTTTCTCTTATATAACACTAACATTTACCTTTCACTTTTAAGGGAAATATTTCTGACGCGATAATCCAAGGAACAACCCTGTAATTTGAAAAGCAATCACTTAATGTAATCTGCCACAATAGATCCATAAACTTACGTCCAAGACCAAAACAGAAAGAAGTTATTGAGACATATGAGTACCACAACTGTATAGTTGACCGCTAAATTGGCAGGACCAAAAATCTGTTGTAGTATGCCTACCGTAAATGATACTATCAGATTCACAAAGCCTGGGCCAATGAGAGCTAGCTTTCGTCCCATCTATGAACAAAACAACAACAAAACATTGAATTGGTAATTAATTAATCATAAGAAATGAAATTTAAAAAATCAGAACATTAAATATGACAACTTCGATTACCTTATCAATAACAACAGCACTCAAAATTGAAGCTATGATTGCAATGGGTCCAAGTATGATTGAAACCAAAAATGGCTGAGAAATTCCAACCAAACAGAAAAAAGAAACAGGATAGTACCTGCAATAACAATATGCAAGCAAATAAATATTAATAAAGTTAAGAAATTTAACTTACGCTAATAATGTGCCTAACTGTGATGACATCGAAAATAGTACTATCATCAAAAAACATCTAACAAGAAATAAAATATATTATATTAGGATTTTTTAAAGTGTACAACTGTTTCTGTTTTTATGCACTCTTACATTTTCTCAAAATTGTTGTCATGTTCACTAACTATTTACTTCATCAAACTATTTCAAATGTGCACTTTTAGTTACTAGCATAGATTCCAAATTTTTACTGAGTTATAATTTTTAAATTTCTTTTCAATTTAATTAAATCCTCACATAAAAATAGCTTTACAATAAGCGTGTAGAAACATATATATAAGTATAAAAATATACAAAAGTAGAAAAATGATATCAAGCTAAAATATGGAAGGCATTAGATAGAATAAAAATTACTAACACGAATAGAAAAGTCTGTCATTGAATAATAAACAAAGAATGGGTATTTATAACTCCAAAATTTAGACTTTGTGCTAATAATCTTACTACTAATTAATTGGCACAGCAAATATGATTATGAAGCATCTTACGAACAATCAAACTACATATACTAATACCACCTATTTTTATTTTATAAATTAGTACCACACCTTAAAATGTATTTTAGCTTGAAAAACTCCCTCAAAACATTGGAATGTGCTGATTTTTTAGCCTCCACCAGATCTTCCAAATCCATTAAATTGTCAACGAAGCATCCTTCCTTTGAAGAGTCATTGACTAGTGATAGAACAGTCAATGCTTCTAGATTCCGATTCTTCATCACAAGCCACCTTGTAGTTACATACCATGCATGAATTGACCACAACAATCTTATTCCATAAAGATAAGTTAAGCACAATGGATTTTCTATCTTATTTTACGAACGTGCACAAGAAAGTTGGGCGCAATGAGGGCCCCGTTACAAATATTTTTTGCGCTAACACATTCAATTATTGAGTTAATAGCATGAAATAAGTATGTTATAATTCATACTGGCCATATGTGCTGAAATACAACTCTTATAAAACATATAGATTTGACCTTCATTAACTAACTGTCAGCCGATATGTAAGAATAAAGGCGGAAATGATTAGAATACAGGTAAATGCGTAATTTAATTTAACCACTACATGCCATACCTGGGAGTGTGTGGCATCCATATAAATCCAACTGAATAGATAAGACCAAGAATAGCCATAACACCAGCTGATACCCTCCATCCTTCATCAAACCTGGCAAACCCAGCATTAGTGAACAATCCTATAAGAATCCCGATAGCAAATCCTGGTCCTATCACTGATATGAGTAATCCTCGTTTAGTCTTGGTGGACATCTCACCAATATACACTGGCATCAGTACATACAGGATTCTATGTAGATAAGAAAGCACAGGTACTCAAAATAAACCTAATACAAAAATACTAGCACCCCGCAACACAGTAGCTAGCGCTTGATGTACTAACTTTTGCAAAGTAGGAATGCAATAGTATAAGGTAGTTTTATCCATTGTAGCTAGCGCTTGATGTTTTAAATTTAGCATAAGGTAGTTTTATCCATGGTTTCACTCTCCTGCTCTCTTTCTTCCTCAACCATGCCAGCCCTGTTTTTCTTATTCCTCTTTTTAACTCATGGATTCTCTTCTCCTTCTCTGTCTACCTCTCCTGCTCCGCAGTATCTCTGTCCTTTCTGTGTATTTTCTTACACTTTTTCACATCAGTCAGCTTTTTCTCACCTGCTTCTATTTTTTATTGGCCCTTGCATCTCGTGCTTCTCTGCCTCTCTTAACCCCAATATGGTTAGCTACCGAAGGTGTACACTCTTTCCCAACTCAGTTCAGTGACCCAGTGTTCAGTGTTCATAGGATACAATAGGTTAATGAAGCACCAAGGGTGCGAACCCTCAGCGTTACTACACAATAGCTAGCTATTACAAAGATTAAAAGAATAATTTATTTGGAGTAGTATCAATATGAACATGCCAATATGTATGTCCACGCACATCGACATATATAAAGCTTGAGCAACTCGATAACTCGTGCAATGAAACTGTAGCCGTTAATGCTGTCTTCATAAAAGAAGCTACAAGCGACACTCAATGTCTCAGCTTCAATGAGAAACTCTAAGCACTCCAGTAAACAGCTGAGAATAGTGTAATGCAAAACCACTGTGGGTAGCAAAGAAATTATTTGCTCACATGAGTACGGTGTGACTATAGGGAGCATTACCAACAATAGCATATGATTGTACAGCCTAAAAATAACTAACTTTTTCTGAAAAAAAAGTTGAAATTCTGGCACATTAAAGGGATTTAAAATGTCCAGTACATCATTTAGATACTTGTCTCAATCTCTGTGAGGCTGCCATCAGATCCGTGTGACAGAATAACTGACGACTGACTGACTGACAGACAAACTGAGTACTGTAACCTACTCGCTCATGCGCGCTGAGGGTTAATAAGGCACTTTAAAGCTAGACTAGGCTATTAGGTCCCGATGGTTTAATGGTTAGTGTGCACCCAGGTTGCAGGTTCGAATCTCCAAAATGCCTTTTTTTCTCCCACTTTTTCCCTTGTCAAACGCTTTTCGCATTCAGGTAATGATGATGCTTTACCAACTCTAATCACCTCATGAACTATTCACGAATACACACACTGTCGGTAATCGTCGTCGTTACTGACACACGAGCGTATTATCATAATATAGTCTAGATACTGCAAAATAGTGACGAACTATAATATAAAAGTAAAATGCTATATAGAGGGTTACTATACAACATTCTCCTACCGATGCCAAACCAATAAAACTAAAATGAACCACCAAAAGTGTGAACCCTCAGCTATACTAAACACTATTAGATATTTTAATCAGGCATCAATATAGCTCGAGCAATGAAATTGGTCCGCGTAGGTACCAGATTTTGTGGCTAACACTCCCTAGCGTCACGTCATAATCATGTGAGCAAATAATTTCTTGCAGCCCACAATGTAGTTGCTTAATGCTTAGGGAAGTTAACAGAGTTGAAAGAAGTGAAGTTTTGCATTGAAAATGTATACCGGTGAGGGTGTTTCTGGCCTGTTTAGCTTCTTCTCTTATGAAGACAGCATTTCAATGTAGCTGAAAGCTTCGTGTTTTCTCAACAATTGGCCCGAAATTAAAAAAAAAGTAGCACAATGAAAGGTCCTAAATCTTCGTTCTGAGTAAGTTCATACCTAAAGCAACCGTTAGCCTTTTCGACGCTGACTTTCTTTAACACTTCAGGCGTCTTTTATAATTCGAATGCGATTTTTGAATTTCCACTGCAGGGCACCCGCAAATACCCGTAAACAAACAACCAGGCATATAAAGTAGGTAGCTATAGCCTTATAACAAGTCAAATAAGCTTCTAAAAGCCTGAAAATGAACCGGAACAAGTCCATCTTACAGCAGGCTTCGAGGAGACTCCGAGGAACTAGACCTATCAATTGCTCTCAATGTCCAGTAGGAAAAACTTTATCCATATTCTTGCAAAATGCTGAGGGACTCTCTATAGGCTTTATACTTTCTATATTGAGTGTTTAAAGTCCGTAGATAACAAAAGTTAGGGCGCTTGGCGCCCTGGAAATTCTTGGTCAATAAAATTACTCAATTTCTGTTTTCAGACAATTTAAAAAAATACGTAACCTGCCAATACGGGTTCAATATTTTTTTAAAAGGAAGTACAACACCTACTTTACATATAAAAAAGAAATGACAGTTTAATCTAAAATAGATTTTTTTTTATTCAGAGAATGCATACCTGTTTTCGCCCGCATATATGCGGTTATGGCATTGAAAGAATTATTATCAGTAATCTCCAAATCAGAGCATGACAGACAGACAGACAAACAGACAGACAGACAGACCTGGACAGACAAACAAAAAGACAGGATGACTACTATAACCCTCTCACGCATGCACGCTGAATGTTAAACCAGTATATTGGTGAGTGAGCAAAGTGCGGGAGACCCTCTCAGGTGTGATTAAGGCTAATTGGTATTCCGGCATATAATCATAACCAATTACATCACAGATTACAGTCCGACAATAATTTGCATAACAATACCAATTTTTTTTTTTTTGCACACATGGCCAAAAAAGTTTTAAAAAAAAGTCAGATTAAGTTTCCTAGCAGAGTGTTGTGTGGTAATATTCTGGCCCTAGAAAACAGAGTGATGGAAGTGCTATAAACAAGAGCATTTACATTTGTTGATCTGGTTGAATAGCTGTCACTGTGACTTCAAACCTGCTCACTAATTTACATGTCTAACATTATAAGCCACATGGTGAGGTGCACGTAAGAGCTGATATGAAGAGTGCAAAGACTTGGTGAAGGGTGTAGGACAGCCCCCTCACCACAGGAGCAAACACTACATTTGTTGAGACTATTCTTTCGTATGAGAAAAAAAGGGGAAGCAGTGGAAGGAATTGGCAGACTTTCTCACACCTTGCAAATAAAATGACTGCCACACATACCAGACAGATTTTTCAGCAAGCAACAAAGAATGACACAGTGTGAAAAAACAAAACAAAACCAAAAGACAATTATAACACAGTATGAATGGGCTAGGCAAGCAAATAGGAAAAAAATTGCAATGATATACAATGATGTTGGCTAGACAATCTCGTCATTATTCATATTTGTGTGGTTTATATATAATGGCTTGATATTTGCAATTGAGTAAGTGTTCAATAAGTCAGTTTGGCAAATTAAATATTGACGTGATGGAATTTAGTTAGCCATAATGCAAGACTACTGTGGACTGTCCACCAATGAGAGAAGAAACATAGGAAGAGAGAAGAGATGAAAGAGAAGAAAATGCTGAATATGTTTTTGTATCATGCTATGCTATTATTTATAACAATTAGGTGTATTTTATGCACGTGTGAGTTGACTTATCCATTTAGGTAAAGGGTCGATCAAATATTAGCCAACTTGTGGATATGCATTTGGCTTAATGTAGAACTTTATATGTGACCGTCTACAGGAAAATCGGGCACAACGCGGCCCCGACGAAAAAATTTTTTTTTGCACTTACACACTCCTCGGCAAGCAGATATTAAGCTCTCCAAGTTTTATCGCCGTAGCTTTAGCCATTCCCACTATATATCACCTAACCGTTCCCTTCGTTAGGCTTATTTAATACAATTTTAAGAACTAAATCGATCTTTTTGCGACGTCTACGCATGCCGCGTTGTGCCCGATTTTCCCATAGACGGTCACATATAATGTTCATGTATCGTGTGCTATTTTAGTCTCTCTCTCTCTCTCTCTTTTTTTTTTTTTTTT
>WLWD01005795.1_pt1 | contig 135456 bp, 72 predicted proteins | sample 6712731 | NCBI WGS metagenome assembly WLWD01 (sample SAMN12718690, study PRJNA576275) | sponge metagenome | isolation source: marine sponge | host: Mycale hentscheli | place: New Zealand: South Island, Marlborough, Capsize Point | collected 2014-11-01
GGGGGGGGTCAGTAGGGTTATTTTTGAACTTGTTAAATTTTGCCTGTAAGACAGGTTAATTTCCTGGCTTATACGTAATATATAGTTAAATCTAACAATTTCTTTTGTGACAAAGCTACGTAATCTTTTTCACAAAAGAAATTGTTAGATTATAAGATATTTAATTTAAAATTATTAATTATTTTCTTGTTTTTCACTTTCACTGTGTGCATCTGTACATGTTTGCCCCTTTAAGATTTGAGCTTAAATGTATTAGTTTGCTTAAATTTCTAAAAGCCATTGTTAATTAGAAATTTAAATACCTTTCTAAATTCCTGTGTTACTTTATGTGTTTAGATGGCCTAGACCTGGATGCCAGTAGTCAGCAGCAGCAGCAGCAATACCAGCAGAGATCTGGCAGAGCGTCTGCTTACGACACTCGTTCATCCACGGCACCTCTGCCACTCTATCAGCATTCCTATTCCACTGATTATCACCAATCTGCCCCCCAAACTGTCAATCAGCCCCCCAGCTCAATGCCTCCTGCTACTGGCTCCACCCACTCTGTATCTTCTACCTCTATGCTGCCTTACTCGATGCCTACTGGGTCTCAACTTCCCGTGAGATTGAGCTCAGAATCTCTCCCCACCTCGTCCAGGTCTGACCAGCGAATGGTCTCCAAACCCGCACAGATCCAGTCCAACGTAAGACAGACTCGCACCTCTTTGCCGTCTCAGCAGAGGGGTTTAGCAGTTCCTGCTAACGAGGCTAGGTCTACGGAAGCTCTGAACGGGGCATGGTACACTTTCAATGATGATTTCCCTTCCCATATACTATCCTCTGAGGCAGTCGTGGGAGAAGCCCACGGACAACTACGAGTTAACACACGTCCTGCGTATGAAAATGTATTCCCTCTTAAACGATATGGATCAACGGGAGCTTTCTCTGACGACTTTGTCTTGGGCAGCGAAAGGGAGTCCCAGAAAACTAACTTGCCTCCCAAACTCCTCCCCCGCTCGAGTCATGCTACGGGCTCCATCCCCCACCTCCCATCAGCTACATCCGGCCTGCCTGAAAGAGAGAGACCTCGACCGCTCAACCGTAGCATGGAAGTTCTTTCTCCCATCTCTGGAAGTCGTTTTGGTGAGGAAGAAGATCGACAGCTTCTGAAAGAGTTTCGCTATCGCCGTCTGCTTCACAGTCCCAATGCCGCATCCTCTCCAGAAGTATCACCACCTCTTAGAAGGGAAGGGGATTTGGAGCAACTGTTGCCCAGTACTCCTGATAATGTCGAGGCATCCTCATTGACCACTGGAGATGGTACTGGTGGGAAAACCGACACCACACCTGTGTCTCCGCTTTGTAATTCGGCTTCTAAGCCGGGCACTGATAATGAATCGTGGAGGAGTTTATTGGTTAGCAAAAAGGAGATATTTTCTGGTGCCACGGCTTCTTCTGTGAGGCAAGGGAGTGATCCAGTGGCAAATGGCAGGACGGCGTCAGAGTTGTCACTTGACCGAGGTAGTGACGTCTCTGAAGATACAATTGTAGAAGAGCAGCAGCAACCAGTGCAGAGTGACCCAGTCGTCGTTAGTAATAGCATAGGTGTAAATGTTGAAGCCACACCCATAGAAGCCCATCCAAGCACATCATCATCGAGTGGCGATGTGAGGGAGTTGCTTGAGAATGAGACATCTGACAGTCGTGCTCAGCACGAAGCTCTAGTGGTGGGAGATGGAACAGGACAGACAGACAGTAGAAGTGGTCAACACCAAGGGGTTTCAGACAAGGAATTTTGGAATGGAATATTAGTGGTCCCTCCTGAGATAGATAGAGACAGAGGTGGAGAGAGAAAGGAAGCAGGAAGTGATCATTCTCCACATGGCTTATCTCTCTCAGAAGGCAACACTCTGGTTCTCTCCGGGGAGAACAGCGACTCTGTCACAGTGTCTCCCATACCGGAAAGACTCAATTTAGACATCTTCCCGCAAGCTTTAGACTCTGATAGCAACCTATCGGGAGAATTGTCACTGATGTCGACTGTGCCCGATGATATTTCGTCGTCTGCCCCCCGAGTGGATTCGGCCTGGTTGCCAATGGGAACCTCTAGTTCCGGTGGTGGCACTACCACTACGGCGATCCTCATCCCGGTTCAATCTTCATCTGGTGAAGAGACTGTAGCAGTTAGTGCTGGTTGTGGGACTATGTCTCCAATACTGGAAGCAAGCCAGGAACTCACTGGGACTATGTCACAGCAGAGTGTCACTCAAGTCTCTAATTCTGCCGTGATTAATGCAGGGGAGAGCAATCAGCAGTCACATGCCAGATTGCCGAGCTTGACGGGTACGGTTTCCACATCGTCTACTCCGTCAGTAGTCGTTGCTGTGCAGTCAACTCTTCCAGATGGCACTCACAATATCAGCACTCCGTCCACGGCTAGTGCATCACATTGTTCTCCGAAGCAACAGTTTCCAGTGAAGGAGCTCACCCGTTTCAGTCGTTCTCCTTCTCCGTCTCAAGCTGTCATCAGCACCGCCCACCAGCAATACTCCAATGTGGAGGTCAATGTCCAGGGAAGTCCTCTGAGACAGGCCAGGAGTCAGAGCAGTCCCATACGGTCTCCAACTCGTCCAATGTCTCCTCTAGCAACTTCTAGTCTTACAGCTCATGGCCCAGCACAGCATTCTCACCCTGAGTTGAATGAGTCTGCAACGGGTGTGGAGAACCTCCAGGCAGGTACTCAGCAAGAGAATACTTCTTACGTACAGGGAGACTCTACAGCCAGCCTCCAGCAGGGTTCCACTTCAGGGAACCTTCAAGGTACTAGAGTCCAGGAAGGTGAACGGCTAAACCAGGGTGGGAGAGAGCAGAGTGCTGAGGACAGAAGTGGGGACGCGGGTCGAGGAGGGTCAAAGGTGCGATATTCACACCAGCGGCACCAGGACCCAGCACGAGCACAGAATCGCATCAGGCTGGAACTAGAAGCCATGGACTCTGCTATTTCTGGAATGGATTCTCAAAATAGGCAACCTTTATATCCCCGAGATGGCAGTGTTGGTGTATCTGTGGGATCTCAGAGGGGCGTGGCTTCCCCCAGGCATTCACAGTACAGTCAGAGCCAGCAGCAATCTGATCACCACACCTCCCGGTCATCTTCGCACTCCCAAAACAGCAGGCACAAACCGCCGCAAGGTGCGAGGAATCATCGCCAGGGTGCTGGCCAATCAGGTAGGAGGAGTGGCAACCATCCAACCACGCCTCCATCATTGAAAAAGTCCAATTCCACAGCTGGGAGATCGCCGAGCATCCCTTCCCACAACAAGTTCCGCCCCATCACCCCTGCACTGGGAGCTGGGAGTAGCAGGCCGTCATCTGCTCCGGGGACAAGAGAGGAAGATGGAAGGAGCGGTAGTCGACCTTCCTCTACGCCACACTCTCGTTTGAATACACCCGTGGGTCGGGGAGGAGGTATGCTAAGTGGTAGACAACAGAGACCTTTGCAAAGCCCTGGTCGTGAACACCAGCACAGAATGAGGCCGAACAACTCGTCTGTCAACGGTCGTCCTGTAGACCCGCCCAATCTCCAGCCTCCTCAAGTCACACCTGACTCGTACGATTACTTACCCCCTTACTCTCCTCCGCATTCAGCTCAAAATAATGCCCACCAGCAGCAGCAAGGTGCCGTGCATCATAATGTTAATGCAGCATCACCAGTGGGGGACGGGTCCTATCCTGAGCCTCCGCCCAGCTATGACGAAATATTTGGTGAACTTCAAGTTTCTTCGCTGCCTTCCCAAGGTAGGAGAGATGGTGACAGACATGGGCATGATCATAGGAGTGGTAACCGACGGCGACGGAGACATGATAGAATGCACGTGTCTCAATCTGTCTCTCGTCCCTCGTCCCAATCAGCTGCCGCGAAACCCCTGGGTCGACTGTCTTCTATTACCAATATATTTCGCCGTCATAACAGACCCTCCCAGTGTGAGCGCGATCAACCAGACATCGGCCTGGACGACTACACGGCACAGTGGGTGGCATCGTATAGCCACACCCCTCGTCCTTTCAACTCCCAGCATACCGTCTCCTCTTCATCATCTCAAAGAGATAGACCATCTCTCGCTACTGGTGGTGTAAATGCTCTGCCAGATCGTCGTGCTGTCTCAAGAGGTTCGCCGTCCTTTACCAACCAGTCTTCTCCTGCTCCGTATATTAATCCTCCGCCTTTCCCATTGTCTGAACAGGTTCATGGTAATCCCATGCTGTCTGGCGGCAGAGACAGCATGAATATGTCAATGTCACGTCTGCCTGTCACAAGTGTCGGCAGCAATCCTTCCTCTCCATCAGGTGTGAGACTTCGAGGACAATCAGCTCATGACAGACCACGCCCCTCCTCGGCTTATTTTCTATCTGATGCTAGGATTTTTCAGCTACCCAATACTTCATTGCCTTCAGAGGCCAGAAATCAAACGGAGCCTCCTTCTTCGGCTGGGCCTGTCGTCGACCACTTAACACCTCCACAGCAGCACTCTCGGCTTATCACCAACATCGGCCCGCCCCCTAATCCAGCCATCAGTGCTTCATGCACCAACATTGCCTCTACGGATCGTCCCAGAGCATCCGAGACTTCACTGAGGAGGCAAGGGAGTGAGAGACTTTCAAGACATCGTCGGTTGGCTTATATGGAAAGGATCGGGAAGAGCCAGGCAAGTCGAGGAAATCACAGCCCCCAGCAATCTCCGAGAGCTGTTATATTAAGAAGTGCGAGTTCCCAAAATAGCCCTCGAGGTCTGTCCAATTCTTCCTCCCAGAGACCAGGTAGTGGCAAGCAAAATGCTCCCTGTGCACGTTCAGTCAGCGATAATTCTCCCATCAACCAACGCACGGTTCAACAAACTCCACCCACCTTGCCGGAAGTGACACGTGATGCTCCTCCTATGCACGGATCTTCTATTGATCTTGCCACACGTGAAGCAAGTCATCCAACGGCTTCTTTGACAGCAACTACTTCTCCACACACTGTCACTGTCAACTCCGCACAAGCTATAGACTCTTTGTTAGAGGTACAACAGAATCCTGTGCGTAATTCCTCCACTAATGTTATTACTACTTCTGTTTCCCCTCTTCCTGGCAGTGCTGAAGAGAACACTAATGCTGCCAGTGAGAATATCCAGGAACTCAACGATCCCGTCTGTTCCCCGCAGTCCCATTCCAGCACTAATAGTGGTACCAATTCCGGTGCTGGTAATTCCCATTCCAGTCGGTCAGCCATGCGACTGCGAGCTGAAGCGCGAAGGTCGTCACTTATTGCCACCAGCAGCTCTGAGGAGGACTTGCTCAACGAGCTTTCCCAGAATACGTCTTCATCTCAGGGTCATTCTCGTCCAACAAGGAGGAGGTCTCAGGGTTCAAGTAGCTTTGTCACTGGAAGCCAACGATCGCAAGATTCCAACAATCAAGTGGGGTGCCACATCGAAGTGAGGGAGGAAGTGGAAGGTGCTAATTGGCCTCAGGAAAATATGAATGATTCGGAACAGCAGCAGCAGCAGGATGAGGGGAGTGGCAATGGAATTGGAGAGGAGAGACAAGTTAGTGATGACCAGGTCAGAGTGGATGAGACAAGTGGACCAGACTGTGCTACTGAACATATCAGTAAGTTGCATAGCTACTGATGTTGCTGTTGTTGTTATTATTATAATTATTATTATTATTGGCGAGCGAGCGTAGCGAGCGAGACACTTACAGGGGTAACACAATCGAAAATCGGGGATGTTAATTTATTTATTTGTATATATGTATGGACGTATGTATGTCATTTTGTACTTTGACCCTCGCGTTTTTGTGTTAGTTATGTGGTCGACCCTGTCCCAAATTGCACTAAACAGAATCCTCTGGTTTATCGATCAGTACCCGTATCACCCTTAGAAATTGAATTGTTTACCGTTTTGAATTCTTTTGCGGGTGCAGTTCAAACTTGAAAACTTTAGGGACTTCCATTTCTATTCGAGTTAGTGGCGGTGGTAAGTCAATGCGCTCTTTGTCATGGTTATAAGCCGTGCGCAACAGTATTTACTTGAAAATACATTGTCCATTAGACTACTGTGAAGGTAAGTCTGTGTAGGTGCATGTCCAGTTGTGTCAAAGCATTGTGTGTTACAACCACTACTTAGCTAAAGAATATCACAAAGAAAACTTTTAAATAACGTGTATTGTTTTTTTCCTTCAATTCAAGCTGTTGCAGAGAGTTGTTACTATGGCACTGAAATCCCTTTACCGTGTATGCGAAATTTAAAAACTGGACCTTATCAGTAGCTTCAGTGTTAGAAGTCAAAATCATTCATATAAAAATAGTATAGTCTTTAGGCTCGCTCGCCATTTGTGCTCAAGCACATCACTAGTTATTTGGCTAGCAAACAGTGCTAGAGGTTGCCTTATACTTCTCCCTGTCCCCATTTTTTTTGGCATTGAAGACCCTTTTCCAATGAAAACTTGATCAGGAAAGATAAAATCTTGGTCAGTTTTATTAGCTGGGAGCTTGCATGCCAGCCCTGTCTGCTAAGAAACCTTGCTTTTAACAAATCAATATAGAGTTTGTTGATCTGCTTTAATTTAAAAAAATATTTTTTTTAATGTATACAACTTAATTAAAATTTGTATGTTATTAAAAAATATTTTTTTAATTTTAGTTGAAATTGACATGGTAACAGCCCCCAGCCTCCCTCTGGGCAAGTCTTGTGGACATGCATGTGAAGGGGCCGACGAGATGCTATGCTGCGTATGTAGCAGGCAAGAAGAGAGAGAGGGAGGAGACTCAAACACTTTTTCTACCAATCCTTGCTCACTTTGTATTAGGTGAGAGAGAAGTACTGTATGTGTGTAGGGGCAGTAAGAAAGGATTAGAGTAATATTTAATATGTATTTCAAGCTTAATCCAATTTATTTTTTTACTTTATCAGGGTTCTATTTGGACATTTTGTTTGGAAGGGAAGGGAGAGTTTAAGCAAGTCCACATTTTGAGGCTAACAGTATACTGCACACAGCATGCAAATATTAAGGGGAGAGGAACCTTAGAAGATAAGGGGGAAAGCTTTCCCCCCCCTCAAGCCTTCCTCCCCAATTAAACTGTTAAATTGAACCCTATATTGAACCCTGCTTATATTGTGGAAACTAAAGCAATCCAATGATTACTAATACATCCTTGCAGGAGATCTTCCAGTACTCAAGAGGTGTTTATGGAAGCTGACGATGATGCAGCACAAGAAGTGAATGTGACTCTTTCAGACCAGGACCAATCATCCGTAGGTTGCCTGAACCTGAAGGTTTCATCCAATCCGTCCTCTCCCCATCTACCACAATCTCCCACTTCACCTTCTAACAGAGCACGCTCAAACAAAAACTGTGTAGTCATGTAAACATCTCCTTCAATATAATTTTTGTACTATTACCAAGATCTGAAGTGTAAACTTTCTCAATAACTCATCTTCTCATTAACCCAATCTCAAATTTTACATTAATTCTTCCAAATATTTCATCGTTGATTTCTAGCACAAGTTTGAAGCTGTGAAGAGCGAGTGAACCATTGTAAGACAGGTGTAAAGGCTTAACAAGAATGTATGATGCTCATTCTAACAAGAGAGAGGACTAATGACTAGCTTCCTAGGTCAAGGTATCGTGATGTACTTTGATTCCTTCAGAATACCTAGGAAGCTCAAATTTTACATTAATATTAGAGATCTCTGTATCTCTATTAGTTCAGTTAGTGTTCTAGCTAGTTGTTGTAGTAGCTAGTTTGTCGCATTGTGTCTAGATAAACTGAGCTGTAGTAGTGACAAAGAGTGCTGTCTGGTGCATAGCTACTAGTTCTATCCACGATGAAATACTAAACAGCCTTTTTATTTATTTATTTTATGTGCGTATTATACCATTATTTTATCCGTTTTATTCACTTAAAGTGGAAAAGACCAAAGTATTTAGCTCGATGTAGCCAACTAGCTAAAATTATACAACTTGCCCGTTGCTGTTTGGAATTGTCTGAATTATAGCCGATAACCGTCCCAAAACCGCAAGCAACGGGAGAAATATAAAAACGTCGGAGGAAAATTAATCTATGGCCGTACTTACCATAGCAACTACGGTGTAAGTTACAATTAATAATCGTACCCTTCTTGCCTTTTCTCTTTCGTACTTTCTTTTGCCTTCTTTTCACTACAGACCTCACTTTACCCATTCATTGTAAGGATGATACCTTACCAGTTTAGCTTGATAAAAGTTGAATTGTTCTTATTGAAGTCCAGCACTCCACATAGCTAAAGCTAATTCGCCCTTTATTAAAAAAAAAAAGCCCCCCTCCTCCCCCATTCCATCCCACTCTGTTAAAAAACTGAGATCCATCCCAGACTGCAGCAGTATGGCGGCTTCTATTTCTGGTGGATCCTTTAGTTATACTGAGAAATGCTGATATCAGGGAAGTGTTGGGTCAGCTAGTGAATGAAATTCGAGAATCTTTTTCTCGAAGAGACAGTGAAGATCATACAACAATGAATGAACTGATGCCATTCTTTCAATGTTAGATTAATAGAAACATGGACTGGCTTAATTTTTTTTTTCATTTTCATGTGTGCCATTTTTAGATCAATGAGTTTCGTCTATATTTTAACACAGGTTATAAAATTTAAAAAAAACATAGTATGTAATTATCAAGTAGTTTGATATTAGTTACCAATAATGGTCGCTCGTAGTCTGGTATAGCCAGACCCTTTACCACTACCCTGTATTATTGTATAGCACTTATTGGTACTTTATTGAACCACTTGTACAAAGGGTCAGGAGACATGGCCATACCATTGCTTTGCTGCATATTGCGGCGGTCAACTATTGTTAGCAAATTACTGTGAATGGCCCTCCTAAATCACAAATAGAAATTCCTATGTTTAGCAAGTATGGCTTCTTTGATCTGTCTACGTCACCAAAATATCTTGACCGCACAACTACTCCAGCAAAATGTTCACCCCCTCTCTTGTATGACAGTATCTTGCTGGCAGTGTACAGTGATCCATAATCTCTCTTGGTTCTAAGGCTAATGGAATCATGACTTTTGTCAAGAACTACAGATAAGTTTAATACCATAAATTCTCGGCCATAGGAGGGCCTTCTAGTGGTGAACTAACAAAAAAGAATATGAGTGACCAGATTATAAGTGCTGTGGAGTGAAAAGAGAGAGAGACATGTGATAAAAGAGGTGAGACATTCATGGTTTCCTGTGAGGGGCCTTGCCTGGAGTGGAGAGGCATCATTATTATTATTGTGTAAGGTGCATCAGCTCTCTTCGACAGCCACTACATGTGAGAGAAGGAGTCGGTCGCTACTACAGGAATTCAGATAGCTATGTCTCCCAAGGATTTCCTTTCTTAGTCAGTAGGCTTTCATTCCTGTCGGCCATAGGACAGCCAACTAGAAACTGGAAATACAAAATCAAATAAGTTTCAAGTTGTTAACAACAATTGATTCCTTGTTGCTTGGTATTGTTTAGGTGGGAATTGCTTGTCTGTGCATTTCTTCTGAGTTACGGACACCTCTGTCTACAGGACACCAGTGACTGACGGTTAATACGCTACCAATACAAAAAATCAATTCATCTACTTCTTGTTCTTCATAGAACTCGTTGACAGGCGGCATCGCAGCTAGCTAGTTCAGTGGGCACACTAGTTCTTCTACAACTTAACGACTAGAGGGGATGGAAGAAAGGTTGCCGCACTTAAATGAATGATATTGTTTCTGCTGCTGTGGATTCTAAATATTTTGTGTTGTTGCTATCTTTTCACAGTTTTAACAACTTCCTATGCAGATTAGGATTCCTATAGATATTACTTGTCTGTATGCAAGATACCACTAAGATATCACAGCTTACATTAACTTCCCAGTGAGTAGTTCTTCTATCATCACTTTTCTGAGGATGATAAGACTTTCCTGCAGTAAGATTAAATAACTACTACTATTTTAGCAATCCCTTACTTAAACTGTTGCAAGCTAACCTGATCAAGTCTCACTCGTTACAGAATATAATAAATACAGTGTTAGAAACAAAAGTTTAAATATTATTGTCCAAGAAAAGTTGTAAAATAATGTCACTATCTAGATAAGAGCAGTAACTAGTCAGGACTACAAGCTTGGTAGCCATAGATGAACATTGCTGTTTCCTCTTCAATTTCTTTCTCCAATTCTCCCAAACTTGCCCTATAATTCTTTCAAAATGGGCCTATTCTTCTTATTTATTGTTCGACCAAAAATTCATGTGATAGATAATTAGTTATGTAGCTAAGAGTGAGTCACAAAAAAGAAGAAAATATTAGTAGTTTTTATGCAGCTTAACTGAAGTTGGAATGTATTTTTCAGTGTTCTTTTCTTAATGTTTTAGTAAGTTTGAGAGAAGTGACAATACTAATGCTGCAGCTGGTAAATGCACGATTAAGGTCACATACTTTCAAGCTCAAGCCCAATTAGGAACAGGGTAGGGTACTCGTGCTCTTTCAACCACATGAAATAGGATCTATTAATGAATTAGCATTTGCAACTGACAGATAATCAGGGAGTCTATTTCTTCGTTCTTCAATATCTACAGATGTCAAGAATGGAAATCCTCGAACATTTACATCACTTTGAGAACATTCATTGTGGGGTTGAGATCTTGGTCACTTGGGTTTGAAGCATCAAACATTGTATCTGCATAATACAAGAGTTGTTAGTCATGAATAGCAATCATTATTATAATCAATGTTAGTGGAAACAAAACCCTAACTTCTGGCATATTCCTCATTGCTTCCACGTGCTTATATTTTTTCCAGCAATATTTATCAATAGCTCATTGGAAGGATTTCTGGTATTTTACAATAATTATTACAATAACATACACTGCATCTGACATACTATTTGACATCTTATTCAAATGAATGCATAGTAGACTTGCTGCTGTTGTTATATTTCCAGTACTGTGTGTAAGTCCCCTTGTTTTGCAGCTATGGTAATAAGTAAAATAGTAGTTATGAGCTACAAATATTATGTTTTCTTCAGTACCATTGGCACACATGATCAGCCACATGTTCTATTGTAGGGAAACAATCAGTTACAATGTCCTGTACATTGAATGTATTTGATCCCAGAAAGTCAATACATTACATGATTCATTCTCAAGTTATTTGTTTTTGTGTTTCAAGATTTCATACTTGAACATATTATGCCTCAAGTACTGGAGATTTGTTTGTTGTGGTGCGTATATGTGAGCACTCGTGACACTCCACTGAAATGATAAATAGAGGATGGTATATTGAATATGGTGAATTCACAGGGAAATAGACTAGCTACCTTTACTTTCTTCACACACATAGCATCTTCCCACAGGTTCACTCTTAATGCTGATTCATTTGATTACAGAATGTAATTTACAAGAATAACCAGATTAATGACATAGCTATATCCTACCTTGCATGTTGTTCCAATCCCTCTAGAAAGTAGGAGTAAAACTCGTGTGCATTTTGCTGCTCTCCACTTACCAATTTATAGTCATTGACTAAACAAAAAGTATTCAATAGCTAACATGGGTTTTACAAAATTCTTGCAGAATTGGCTACCTTTGAGGGCTTTGCATGACTCAGTAATTATCTGGCAACCCAAAGATTTTCTTCTACCATATGTATACCTGCTGTGCACATACTGCAACAGATGAGGCAGACACAGCTGCTGGCTATAGAGTGTCAAAGACCATAACAAATTTATTATCTCTGAACATTAAGTTAACGACTATTTAGTGTGGATAGTTCCATATAATGGAACTGTAGATATGTTCACTCATTTCATCTTTGGTGAGAATATTAGCACACCTTTTCCAACTAGTTACCTTGTGCATTTTGCATTACTATGACTATCTTGCACTAATGTCCATTTGTGTGTATATAATATTATGTAGCATTCATTTGAGTCTGTGCAAGTTCAGCTCTGTTAAGTCAGATTGACATTGCCAGAAGTTGTAGTAGTGACTATGCAGCTGAAAGAGTAATAATCAATGAATATACATTTTCATTTAAACAGTAGTTACATGATCTAATATCTGATAGCTAGTCAAGTGTATAAAAGTTTCCACTGTGGGACGCACAAGACAGTGTGGAGGCTCGTTCAAGTTCATTCTTCTCTAAGCATGTCACTGTCAATTTCTCCTGTTTCATTTTAGTACACTGGACATGTCCGACTCTAAAATATGGTATTTACATGGTCCCCGGCAGTTTCTCTCATTTCATTTTAGTCCACTGGACACGTCCGACTCTAAAATATGCTAATTACATGGTCCCCCGGAAGTATCTCTCGTTTCATTTAAGTCCAATGGTCACGTCCGTCTAAAAAATATGCTAATTACATGGTCCCCGGCAGTTTCTCTCGTTTCATTTTAGTCCACTGGACACGTCCGACTGTGAAATATGCTAATTACATGGTCCCCGGCATTTCTAACGTTTCATTTTAGTCCACTGGACACGCCCGACTCTAAAATATGCTTATTACTTGGTCCCCCGGAATTTTCTTTCATTTCATTTTAGTCTGGACACGTCCGACTGTGAAATATGCTAATTACATGGTCCCCGGCATTTCTCACGTTTCATTTAAGTCCACTGGACACGTCCGACTCTAAAATATGCTAATTACATAGTCCCCGGCAGTTTCTCTCGTTTCATTTTAGTCCACTGGACACGTCCGACTCTAAAATATGCTAATTACGTGGTCCCCGGCAGTTTCTCTCGCTTCATTTTAGTCCACTGGACACGTCCGACTCTAAAATATGCTAATTACGTGGTCCCCGGCAGTTTCTCTCGTTTCATTTTAGTCCACTGGACACGTCCGACTATAAAATATGCTAATTACATGGTCCCCGGCAGTTTCTCTCGTTTCATTTTAGTCCACTGGACACGTCCGACTCTAAAATATGCTTATTACTTGGTCCCCCGGAATTTTCTTTCATTTCATTTTAGTCTGGACACGTCCGACTGTGAAATATGCTAATTACATGATCCCCGGCATTTCTCACGTTTCATTTAAGTCCACTGGACACGTCCGACTCTAAAATATGCTAATTACATAGTCCCCGGCAGTTTCTCTTGTTTCATTTTTGTTCATTGGACACGTCCAACTTTAAAATAATCTAATTACATGGTCCCCGGCAATTTCTCTCGTTTCATTTCAGTTCACCGGACACGTCCGACATTAATATATACTAATTACATGGTCCCCGGAAGTTTCTATCGTTTCATTGTACTTAATTGGACACATCCGACTAGAAAATATGCTAATTACATGGTCCTCGGCAGTTTCTCGTTTCATTTTAGTCCACTGAACACGTCCGACTATAAAATATGCTAATTGAATGGTCCCCGGCAGTTTCTCTGGTTTCATTTTAGTCCACTGGACACGTCCGACTCTTAAATATGCTAATTACTTGGTCCACCGGCATTTTCTTTCATTTCATTATAGTCTACTGGACACGTCCAACTATGAAATATGCTAATTACATGGTCCCCCGGCAGTTTCTACAACGTTTCATTTAAGTCCACTTGACACGTCCGACTCTAAAATATGCTAATTACATGGTCCCAGACAGTTTCTCTCGTTTCATTTTAGTCCATTGAACACTTCCGACTCAAAAATATGCTAATTACATGGTTCCCAGCAGTTTCTCTCGTTTCATTTTAGTCCATTGGACACGTCCGATTCTAAAATATGCTAATTACATGGTCCCCTGGCAGTTTCTCTCGTTTCATTTAAGTCCAATGGACACGTCCGACTAAAATATATGCTAATTACATGGTCCCCGGCAGTTTCTCTCGCTTCATTATAGTCCACTGGACACGTCCGACTCTAAAATATGCTAATTACAAGGTCCCCGGCAGTTTCTCTCGTTTCATTTAAGTCCAATGGACACGTCCGACTAAAAAATATGCTAATTACATGGTCTCCGGAAGTTTCTCTCGTTTCATTTTAGTCCACTGGACACGTCCGACTCTAAAATATGATAATTACTTGGTCCCCAGGAATTTTATTTTGTTTCATTTTAGTCTATGGGCACATCCGACTCTAAAATATGCTAATTACATGGTCCCCGGCAGTTTCTCTCGTTTCATTTTAGTCTATTGAACATGTCCGACTCTATAATAGGATAATTACATGGTCCCCGGCAGTTTCTCCTGTTTCATTTAAGTCCACTGGACAAGTCCGAATCAAAAATATGCTAATTACATGGTCCCCGGCAGTTTCTCTCGTTTCATTTTAGTCTACTGGACACGTTTAACTATGAAATATGCTAATTACTGATCCCCGGCAGTTTCTCTCGTTTCATTTTAGTCCACTGGACACGTCCGACTATAAATATGTTAATTACATGGTCCCCCGGCAGTTTCTCTCGTTTCATTTTAGTCCACTGGACACGTCCGACTCAAAAATATGCTAATTACATGGTTTCCTGCAGTTTCTCTCGTTTCATTTTAGTCCACTGGACACGTCCGACTCTATAATATGCTAATTACATGGTCCCAGACAGTTTCTCTTGTTTCATTGTAGTCCACTGGACACGTCTGACTCTAGAATATGCTAATTACATAGTCCCTGACAGTTTATCTTGTTTCATTGTAGTCCACTGGACACGTCCGACTCTAAAATATGCTAATTACATGGTTTCCGGCAGTTTCTCTCGTTTCATTTTAGTCCACTAGACACGTCCGACTATGAATTATGCTAATTACATGGTCCCTGACAGTTTCTCTTGTTTTATATTAGTCCACTGGACACGTCCGACTCTAAAATATGCTTATTACATTGACCCCGGCAGTTTCTCTCGTTTCATTTTAGTCCACTTGACACGTCAGACTCTAAAATATGCTAATTACATGGTCCCCGTCATTTTCTCTCGTTTAATTTTAGTAAACTGGACACGTCCGACTCTAAAATATGCTAATTGTATGGTCACAGGCAGTTTCTTTCGTTTCATTATAGTCCACTGGACACGTCCGACTCTAAAATATGCTAATTACATGGTCCCCCGGCAGTTTCTCTCGTTTCATTTAAGTCCAATGGACAAGTTCGACTCAAAAATATGCTAATTATTTGGTCCCTGGCTGTTTCTCTCGCTTCATTTTAGTCCACTGGACACATCCGACTCTAAAATATGCTAATTACAATGTCCCCAAGAAGTTTCTCTCGTTTCATTATAGTTAATTGGACACATCCGACTAGAAAATATGCTAATTACATGGTCCCCGACAGTCTCTCTCGTTTCATTTTGGTCCACTTGACACGTCCGACTTTAAAATATGCTTATTATATGGTCCCCGGCAGTTTCTCTCGTTTCATTTTAGTCCACTGGACACGTCCGACTCTATAATATGCTAATTACATGGTCCCAGACAGTTTCTCTTGTTTCATTGTAGTCCACTGGACACGTCTGACTCTGGAATATGCTAATTACATAATCCCCGGCAGTTTCTCTCGTTTCATTTTAGTCCACTAGACACGTCCGACTATGAAATATGCTCATTACATGGTCCCCGACAGTTTCTCTTGTTTCATTTTAGTCCACTAGACACGTCCGACTTTAAAATATGCTAATTACATGGTACCTGGCAGTTTCTCTCGTTTCATTTAAGTCTACTGGACACGTCCGACAATGAAATATGCTAATTACATTGTCCCCGGCAGTTTCTTTAGTTTCATTTTTGTACACTGGACACGGCCGACTAAAAATTATGCTAATTACATGGTCCCCGGCAGTTTCTCTCGTTACATTTTAGTCTATTGAACATGTCCAACTCTATAATATGCTAATTACATGGTCCCCAGCAGTTTCTCTCGTTTCATTTTAGTCCACTGCACACGTCCGACTATGAAATATGCTAATTACATGGTCCCCAGCAGTTTCTCTCGTTTCATTTTAGTCCACTGGACACGTCCGACTATAGAATATGCTGATTACATGGTCCCCGGCGGTTTCACTCGTTTTATTTTGGTCTACTGGACACGTCCGACTATGAAATATGCTAATTACATTGTCCCCTGCAGTTTTTATCGTTTCATTTTTTTCCACTGGACACGTCCGACTCAAAAATATGCTAATTACATGGTCCCCGGCAGTTTCTCTCATTTCATTTTAGTCCATTGGACATGTCTGACTCTAAAATATGCTAATTACATGGTTTGCGGCAGTTCCTCTTGTTTCATTTTAGTCCACTAGACACATCCGATTCTATAATAGTTGTGCTAATTACATAGTCCCTGGCAGTTTCTCACGTTTCGTTATAGTCGACTGGACACGTCCGACCATAAAATATGCTAATTACATGTTCTCTGGTAATTTCTCTTGTTTCATTTTAGTCCACTGGACACGTCCGATTCTATAATAATTATGCTAATTACATAGTCCCTGTCAGTTTCTCACGTTTCGTTTTAGTCGACTGGACACGTCCGACCAAGAAGTATGCTAATTACATGGTCCCTGGCAGTTTAATTACATGGTCCCCGGCAGTTTCTCTCATTTCATTTTAGTCCACTGGACACGTCCGACTATAAAATATGCTAATTTCATGGTCCCCGGCAGTTTCTCTCGTTTCATTTTAGTACACTGGACACGTCCGACTCTAAAATATGCTAATTGCATGATCCCCCGGCAGTTTCTCTCATTTCATTTTAGTTTAGTGGACACATCTGACTATGTAGTATGCTAATTACATGGTCCCACGGCAGTTTTTCTCGTTTCATTTAAGTCCACTGGACACGTCCGACTCTAAAATATGCTAATTACATGGTCCCCCGGCAGTTCATCTCATTTCATTTTTGTCCACTGGACACGTCCGACTCTAAAATATGCTAATTACATTGTCCCCGGCAGTTTCTCTCGTTTCATTTATGTCTACTGGACATGTCCGACTATGAAATATGCGAATTACATGGTCCCCGTCTCATGCTCTCGTTTCATTTTAGTCCATTGGACACGTCTGACTCTAAAATATGCTAGTTACATGGTCCCCGGCAGTTTCTTTCATTTCATTTTAGTTCACTGGACACGTCTGACTATGAAATATACTAATCACATGGTCCCCGGCAGTTTCTCTCGTTTCATTTTAGTCCACTTGACACGTCAGACTCTAAAATATGCTAATTACATGGTCCCCGGCAGTTTTTCTCATTTCATTGTAGTTCACTGGACACGTCTGACTATAAAATATGCTAATTACATGGTCCGCGGCAATTCCTCTTGTTTCATTTTAGTCCACTAGACACGTCCGATTCTATAATAGTTGTGTTAATTACATAGTCCCTGGCAGTTTCTCACGTTTCGTTATAGTCGACTGGACACGTCCGACCATGAAATATGCTAATTACATGTTCTCTTGCAATTTCTCTTGTTTCATTTTAGTCCACTGGACACGTCCGATTCTATAATAATTATGCTAATTACATAGTCCCTGTCAGTTTCTCACGTTTCGTTTTAGTCGACTGGACACGTCCGACCATGCAATATGCTAATTACATGGTCCCTGGCAGTTTAATTACATGGTCCCCGGCAGTTTCTCTCATTTCATTTTAGTCCACTGGACACGTCCGACTATAAAGTATGCTAATTTCATGGTCCCCGGCAGTTTCTCTCGTTTCATTTTAGTCCACTGGACACGTCCGACTCTAAAATATGTTAATTACATGGTCCCCAGCAGTTTTTCTCGTTTCATTTTAGTTTAGAGGACACGTCTGACTATGAAATATGCTAATTACATTGTCCCCGGCAGTTTTTCTCGTTTCATTTTAGTCCACTTGACACGTCAGACTATGAAATATGCTAATTACATGGTCCCCCTGCAGTTTTGCTCGTTTCATTTAAGTCCAATGGACACGTCTGACTCTAAAATATGCTAATTACATGGTTCCCCGGCAGTTCATCTCATTTCATTTTTGTTTACTGGACACGTCCGACTCTAAAATATGCTAATTACATTGTCCCCGGCAGTTTCTCTCGTTTCATTTTAGTCTACTGGACATGTCCGACTATGAAATATGCTAATTACATGGTCCCCATCAGTTGCTCTCGTTTCATTTTAGTCCATTTGACACGTCTGACTCTAAAATATGATAATTACATGGTCCCCGGCAGTTTCTTTCATTTCATTTTAGTTCACTGGACACGTCTGACTATGAAATATGCTAATCACATGGTCCCCGGCAGTTTCTCTCGTTTCATTTTAGTCCACTTGACACGTCAGACTCTAAAATATGCTAATTACATGGTCCCCGGAAGTTTTTCTCATTTCATTGTAGTTCACTGGACACGTCTGACTATAAAACATGCTAATTACATGGTCCCCGAAGGTTTCTCTCGTTTCATTTTAGTTCACTGGACACATCTGACTATGAAATATGCTAATTACATGGTCCCTGTCAGTTTCTCTTGTTTCATTTTAGTCAATTGGACAAGTCCGACTTTAAAATATGCTAATTACGCGGTCCCCAACAGTTTCTCTCATTTCATTACAGTCCACTGGACACATCCAACTGTAAATTATGTCTCAGACTAAGCCTATGGTGCAGAATCATTCCAGGTAAGTGGATATATACCTGTGAGGAAGAAATTAACACATGGCATTCTAGAACTGGGTATTCTTGTGATAAAACTCAACTGTTTGGCAATGTATTGATCCATAGCGTGAGTATGCTGTCCTGGTTGTTGTTAGGAGGGTGATCTTTACCGACTAAGGGTGGGTTGGTACAGGGTCTCTGTGTAGCCTATTGAGTAGAATTTAATTTTGACATTCACATTTCATTTGTGTATATAATAGTATGTGTATGTCACCATATGTACGCATAAATAACGCTGTTGTTGTCATCGTAGATACTTTGTGTATTACACTAAAATTGTATGTTTTATTTTACAAAAAAATATTTGATGTGATTTTATATATATACAGTGTTGTTGATCTTTTCCAACTTGGCGTTAGACGCAGTGATGCTCACTGTATTGGCTGAGATGACAGTCAGCCTGTGCCCAAGTTTTGTGTCACCTATGATGAAAGAACAGAAGATTTACAATCTATATCATTGAAACAACATAATGTATATATGGGGCTGAGTGTTAAAATGGCGTTACTTTTTTTGTTTGTTTGAAAAAACAACAACAACCAAAACTAGAGACCATAAGAGAAGAGTTATTGCCAAGTTGGCTATCTGTAAAAAAAAAAAAAGGCTTCTTCATGAAATGGGAAAAGGTTATGAAGTCAAATTCACTGGAGAAAGAACCAGGGGTCTAAGAGGTCCTAGAAGAACTGAAATGTTCTGCCATATTTTGGTGGAATGGTTTAGACATTGTAACTCAGAGATATCGTGCTTTCAATTTGGTACAGCTACAAATTTAGATGATGAAATCAGCAAACAGAACTGAACTTGGTATGAACAAAGAAGTCATTGAAAGCTAAAAAAAATAATGAGAATTTTTTTTACTGAAATACAGGACAATTGCTTGGGGTGGGAAATCCCATGTAAGCCTGAGAAGTAACAAGAAAGAGCAATTTATGCACTGAAAGCCAATAATAGTGACATTTGATTAATTACCATACGCTATTCATTCACTTCTGATATTTTCATGTACAGTGGAACATTTATTACCTGAACTAATTGGGAATTGAAATGTTCCTAAAATACATAACAATAAAGAAAAAAATGTTGCGCTGCTGTTTTCATAAAGGTCCCCAAAAAATGCAATTCATTTCGGAAGCAAAAGCTGTCAAATAGAAATAGCACTCCAGTATTGGTGACGAATGCATTATCATCTACTAATATAGACCTATTGGAACCAATACTTATCTATATTACCAACTCACACGGGAGAACACTTACCACGCCATCACTTCAGCAGCGAGAGCTGGCGGCTAGAGCTCTCCCAGAGATAGCGATTGAGGTCAAAGGTGAATATCAGCTTTTATGTGGGGGGATAGCTAGAAATATTCGAATAATAAATAGAGGATGTGGGAACGCCCTATTTTGGAAGACAGTCGACTCGAGTCAGTAAGCTAGGTATGGCGGAAAGCCAGCCGCAAGTTCGTACAGAGGTGAGCGCATAGCTACCGCTAGCTGATTACTAAATCAAGTGTTTGTTAGCCTAGATCCAGCCTTCTCTATATAGCCCACTGTTTGTATAGCTTTTACAAAAGGGTTGAAACAAAGGAAAACACTGCTACCTACACACACGCCAAGTGCTTAGCTTAATTTTTTTTTCACAGCTAGAAAAAGGGAAATTAATGTCTGATCATTATATATAAGTCATCAACAACTGGATAGAGAGGGAAACATGCTCATAAAGAGAGATACCAGCTAGCTAAACTGAAAAAAAAAAGAGGGAAAGTAATGTCTGAGCATGCTCTCACAGCCAATGCACTGGCAACAGGAAAAAAGAGAGGGTAAAAATCATGTTCCTGAGCATGCTCTTAAAAAGACACCAGGTTCTTTTCATGAGCATGCTCAGACATGACTTTCCCTCTCTTTTTTCCAGTTGCTAGTGTGTTTTTGTGCTGGAGGATGGTTAGAGTATCCCTCTCTTTTTTGCTATAGTTTGTATCTATTTACTCTGGCTATTTGAAGTCTAGTTTGTTCCAGAAATATAGTAAGTTGTGTGTTTATAACACATAAACACAACATATATTTGTAGTAATTTTTTTGTTGTTGTGTTTGTTAGTGGTTTATTTACTGTATTACCATTTGCAAATAATTTGTATTTGGGATGTATATTTGTATGTTTGTGCACTTTTATAGGAAGATTATTTTTTTGGGTTTTTATTTTTAATGTGTATGTTCATGTGTTAGCTTTCTATACAGCATAGCAGGTGTCTTTCGAAAAGAAAAAAGCTTTTTTTAAAAATTTTTCATTGCGTTTTGACTAACAGTTGGTACCGTCACATTAAAAAGTTTACTAGTCAAGTTCTCGTTTCAGTTGATTTACTGCTAAAAGCTAGAATCTCTTCCACAGCTATATCAGCAAGCTAAGGCCTTGTACTACCCTCTAAATGCTATAGGGGTCATGCTAAACAGCTTGCACAATAAAAAAAAAACTGACTTGCTTCGATTAAGCATACTGACTGGATTTTCGCTGAACTTGCTGCTCTGACAGGTCCCTACTTCTTAGTCTTTCTACCAGCTACAGTTGAGTCTCTAGTAGTGAGAATATCTAAGCCAAAATAGCATCATTTTTTACATTCCTGAAAGTGGCATATGGTAAACATTGAACATTTAAACTTTAACGTAGTCGAACTGAAAAACTATATTTTATCAACTGCCGTAAAATTTTCTTTCTTTTTTACTTTTTCTACAATAGCTCCTTCAGTGCAATTAAAATCGTTCTACTGAACAGAATTGAAAACCTATCTTTTCTGGTGCCTACTGTACATTATTTTAGCACAGGAAGAAACAGCTCATTCTCTTATTATGTGTTTGTGTGTTTGGAATATCATGTCATTATTTTGTGTTTGTGTTTGTGTGCACATATTTACGCATTGTGCCCGTTGTATGTTTGTGTGTTTATTTGTTTATTTCTCAGTATTGTTTTTATATACCTTAAAGTAACGTTTATTGACGGATACTAAGTTTGGCGATTTTCTGATATGGTGCATTTGACGGATATTAATTTTGGCGGTTATTGTCTGTAATAATGCATAGAATTTTTCACATGCTTCATAAATTATCAGTAATAATATTAATGTAATGGTCCAGGAGTATAATAAAAAAAATTCATGTTATGAATGTCATAATTAATAGTTATTAATAAACAGTGGTGGGAGTACAGTGCTGCCATCACAAAAGTCAACAATTCCAGCTTTTTTCCACCCCTTGAGGATAACTTCTTGACCATGTCCCAAAAAGAATGAACTTACAATGAGCCAATTGATGGCAGATTCGAAGATGTCACTGCTGCTATTTTGAAAGATATCTACGATAGCGAGGAATAAGACGATGAAGACGACGAAGCCATTAAGTTAATGCCAATGAAGAAGAAGACTATAGTAGCGAAATAAATGTTGTTACCTAGTTAGCTTGTATTATATCATAATTATATGTTTAAATTGTTTACCGACAATTGCACTACAGAAACTCACTTGCAGCCTATCCAGAAAATTAGGTAAAAGATCGTCAATATAGCCTCATCCATTAATTGTTAGCGGTTTCAATATTAGCGAAAAATGGCAAATCGCTAATATTCGCTAAAATGAGTACCCGTTAATAAATGTTACCTTAAGGTACTAAATATTGTATTGTACATAAGCATTGTGTGAGAAATTATATGTTTGTGTGTTATTATGTCACACAGTTGCTATTGTTATCATGCGTGTACATTTCTGTAAATTATAGAGTAAAATTGTTTATTTGTGTGTTTGTTTACATGGTTTAATTACAATATTGTTGTTTGTTAGTATTTTATGTACTTATTTAAAGTTGTATAGAATGTTTATATGACGTATAAACTGCTGATATAGGAATAAATTTGTTTGTGTCGTTTAAATAGCACTTACTGTTTTTTTTGTTTATTTATCACTTTAATTATATATTTATTTCTTTATTTGTATTTAGAGAGATCTCCATCCTCCAGTCTCACTTCACTGGGAGCACTGCCATACATGGAGTGAGTATGTCCAGCCTGTAGAATGTGCAGTACTACAGAATAAAGTCATAGTTATGGATTCTAATTATCGCACACTTCACATCTCTACTGACCTTCACTCATGGACTACTACTAGTGCACCATATGGAGGCTCGTCCCTAACTACCTACCAGTCTAAGTTTGTATTGGTTGGTGGACTGCATCCCTCCACTGATGAACTCACTAACTCTCTGTTGACTAGTACTACTGGTCTAGACTGGAAGCCATCGCTACATGCCATGCCTACTCCTCGCTACTGGCCATCATCAATTAGTGGAGGATCACCAGAGGTCCTGGTCGTGGCTGGTGGGAGTGGCTCACATGACAAGTACTTGGATGTAGTGGAAGTTCTACTCAACGACCATTGGACGACTGCAGACTCACTTCCTTCTTCATGCAGTGACATGCGATCAACATTCCATGAAGGCAACTTCTACTTCACAGGAGGAGGTTTCAAGAGAGTTGTTCTATTTATATGCAGTCTAGAGTCTATCATAGCACCTGCTAGTAATGTCAGGACAAGAAGACAAACAATATGGAGGACAGTAACCACACTTGCTGCCATTTTCTCTATCGTCTCCTATGTATCGAATTTAATCGGCATTGGTGGATATTCTACCATTAGCAGTTACTCCAACAAGACAGAGACTTGGATTGAGACTACTAGTGAGGGAGATAGACCAGAACAGAAGGATAATGATGGATATATAGCTACTGCAGTCTTGTCTACTGGACAGTTGCTGGTTGCTATTAGAGATGGAGTATACAAGGGAACTCTGTCAGGTTAGTGTAAGTAAATAGCAGCATCTCTAGAAAGCCATCTTGCCTTCAGTGATATTGGCTTCTCTTTAGAATGACCCATTAATAGATTATATGGGAAACTAAAGTTAGGTATTAAAAACTTATACTATAATAGAACTATAAAATTATTATTTATTATTAAGTTAATTATGTTAAAACTAAATATTTATTATATTAATTATGATATTATAATAAGGTAATTGATTGTCTTTGCCAAAATTGCAAGTGCTAGAGTGCAGCTGCTTCTACTGGCAGCTGCTTCTACTGGCTTAGCTCCAGGCTATAAAGCCAGCTGCCCACACTCTGTATCACTGGAGCCAGCTAATGGTACTGGTGCAGTGTGTGGGTTACTTGTATGGTATAACCAATGAGACTGTAATAACTAATTTGTGTTTTATTTGCAATATTTTATAATGCATATTTTATTTTATGTTTAATAGTTCTAAAATATGAAGATGCATATAAACACTTCATTGTTTCCAAGGAAGTGTTGGAGCTTCTGTCTTTAAAGTTTATGTCCCTTGGTCCTCCAAGACAAGGCAAGAGTACAACTCTCAGGAGAATAAAGAAAGAGATCATAGATCTTCTGTCAGCAAAAGAAGAGGAGCAGATTCATGGCAGTACAGGCACAGTGGAGTGTTGCTCCAATGTGGTAGTCCAAGGCAAGTCTGATCCAACTACAGCAGAAAGAAGTGTAGACTGGACCATTGTAAAGAATCCCACTGAGGAAGCTTCTCTACTCTTTCACACTCTCAAAGATAGTTTTGCAGCTGAATCCACTTCTGAAACTGAATCCACTTCTGAGGCTACAGCTGACTCCCACGGAGGTAGTGACACCAGGGCAAAGGTCAGTCAGGCTAGCAGTACAGGGCAGTCTCATCAGGTTAAAAAACAACAAATTAGAAACACCAAGCAATCACACCCTGCTCAAAAATCACAGCCTAACTTAATACACAAAATGCTGGCAAAACTAAAATTATTGACCAAACAAAAAATCAGATCACCAGATTATTCTGAAATAGCTGCCATATTCGAGACAGTGTCCAAACAACCACACTTTGCAGAAAATGTGAAGCACTCTTTTAAAGCTTTTTTGAGAATGGAGGACACCGGAGGTCAGCCTGAGCTGATGGACATGCTACCAGCACTCACCATAGGACCTGGCCTCTACTTGCTGTTCTTTAGCTACAATTTCCAGCTAGATGAGGAGTATCGAGTCTTTTATCAGAGAGCTTCAGGAGAGACAACTGCACCAGAGAAATCAGAGTTTACTCTGCAAGAGATGCTTTTGCGTACTCTGGCCAGTATATATTGTTTCAGTTCCTCCACCCATCTTCCACCTCAGCCAGGAGCAGACAACTCAGCCATTGGTGAGATACTGGAGTCCTCCAAGTCAGTAGTGTATATAGTGGGTACTCACAAAGACAAGGTTTCTGAGGAAGTCATCGCTACAGTCGATTCGCAGCTTCAAAAAGTGATTCGAGACACTGACTCCTACCAAAAAGGCATGGTTCAGTTCTGCTCAAAAGACAAGCTTGTTGTTTCTTTAGACAACATGGGAGGCGGAGTAGAAGAGATCGATCACTTGCATCAGCTACTGGAAAATGCCATGGAGAAACACTTTAAAAAGCTGAAAATTCCAGCTGTGTGGCTTCTGTTCAGCTTGTGTCTTCGCATGAGAGAAGTGAGGACAGCCAGCCTCGAGACCTGCTTGGCCTTGTCCCATGCCTTCAATATGACACCCTACGAGACTAGAGCAGCTCTGTGGTTTCTTCACCACCATGCCGGTGTTCTGATGTACTTCCCCAGTGTGCCTGGTTTGGAGGACCTGGTCATCCTAGACATCCAGGTAGTGTATGACAGTATCACTGGTGTCATTCTTAAAGCCATGAGCTTTGATAGCATAGGTCAGGCCACATCCGAGAGATTCAAGAAGACAGGTCGATTCTCTATGACAGATTTGAAGACAGCTACAGCTGACATTTCAGGAGATCTGATTCCACCAGAGCAACTGGTAGCTTTGCTGGCATATCTTCACTTGATAGCTGAGATTGCATCAGTCGAATCTTCTGATACTAACTCAGTGTTAGAAGAAAAGAAAGAATACATCATGCCTTGCGTGTTAGAAAACACTAGTGCAAAGGAACTTGACCTATTCCACAAAGAATCCTGTACATCTTGTTTCGTGGAACCTCTCTTGATGTACTTCAGTAGTGGGTTTACTCCTATGGGACTCTTTCCTGCTGCAATGGCATGTCTCATATCCAACAAGTCCTTCACTTTCATTGCAGAAGGTGTCAAGAAAAACATGGTGCACTTTTTGTATGGAACAAAAAAAGTTCACGTGTCTTTTGTATCGAAATCTAAATATTTCGAAGTCGTAGTTTCTTGTGATCCTACTTTCCAAGACTCCATTCACCATGAATGTATTTCTCTAAAACAAGAAATAGAAGACACTCTAAAGAAGGCTAGTTCCAGAATGAACTACAACAGCTCCATGGACTACCAGTCTGCCTTTGACTGTCGTTCACATGAAGGAGAAAATCATCTTGGAGTGGTCGATGGTGCAGACACAATTCCAGAGGTTATGACATGTCTCTTCAATCCAGACTATCCACAACCAGTTGTACTCACCAATAGACACCTCATTTGGTATGGACAGGTATGCAGAAATAGACTATGTATTCGAACTTGCAATAACTAACAATGATATTATTTGGTTTTAGAAATACGAGAAGAAAGATCCTGTGGTAGAGGTCTTTGAAAGTAAGTCAAGTTATTGTTGTGATTTGGTATCATTACAAATATTTAATTGTTAGGTGGCAATAGCTTGAGTATATTTCTGAGTGTGTATCCTGACTTGGTCCTCTCAGTGAAGCCTTGTGTTATGACAGTAGCTGATCACTGCTACAGTATTGGACTCATATCTCCTGACATGTATGACCAGCTCCTTCAACGTCAGAACTGGATTGATATAGAGAAGACAAGGAACCTTCTGAGTAGCATTCGTATTGTCTTATCAACTAGACCTACTGCCCTCAAGGAGTTTGTTACTGTATTGTCTCAAGTGGACTATTGTAGACAAGTGGCAGATAAATTAAAGCAACAGCTCCAGTAAGAATCATTGTTATTATAGTAGCATTTGAATTATTGTATTTTTTTTTGTTATAGAATTGCTGTGGATTGAATTCTATCAACACTACAAGGACATACATTTGAAAGCACTCATTGAATTTTATGCTTTATGTATTATATCCCATATTTCAAAATTAAACGTGGTGGATTTATGTCTTTTGTTATTTTTGAATAAAAATTATTAACTTTATTTTAACAAAATGTTATATAATTCCATACAAGAATAGTAATGGTCACCAACTCCAGCAAAATGTTCAGCCGCCGTACTTGTTGGCAGTGTACAGTGATCCATCATCTCTCTTGTCTGACAGAATCTTGTTGGCAGTGTACAGTGATACATCATCTTGTCTGACAGTATCTTGCCGGCAGTTTAGAGTGATCCATCACCTCTCTAGTCTGACAGTATCTTGCCAGCAGTGTACAGCGATCCATCACCACTCTTGTTTGACAGTATCTTGCTGGCAGTGTACAACGATTCATCACCTCTCTAGTCTGACAGAATCTTGCTGGCAGTGTACAATGATCCATCACCACTCTTGTCTGACAGTATCTTGCTGGCAGTGTACAATGATCCATCACCACTCTTGTCTGACAGTATCTTGCTGGCACATCCATCACCTCTCTTGTCTGACAGTATCTTGGTGGCAGTGCACAATGACCACATTCATGGTTTCCTGTGAGGGGCCTTGCCTGGAGTGGAAAGAGGCATCATTATTATTATTGTGTATGGTGCATCAGCTCTCTTCGACATCCACTACATGTGAGAGAAGGAGTCTGTCGCTACTACATGAATTCAGATAGCATGTCTCCCAAGGTTTTTTCTTTCTTAGTCAGTAGGCTTTCATTCCTGTCTTAGCAGCTGTTGTAGCTATCCTGCCTCTTCTATTACTTCAACTACCCTTAAAATAGTCTTTTTAAAGTATTACTACACTTGCACTCTGAAGTTTAAGTAATAAGGGCTCTGCCCTATTTGCTCACGACATTCATCCGTTCATTCAACCAGCAATTCTACAATGTTTTCATCAACACAACTAAACATACATGGAAATGGTCATCAATATAACATAACACATGTGGGGTGCAAGAATGTTCACTTGACTGTGTTAGACAAACACTGGTTCAAAAATATTGAACAGTAAAGCAACAACAACAACTGATCACAAATGAAGACACTAAATTACTACATTATACTGACAGAGTCACAATACAAAGACAAATTTGTTCATATACTGCAGCACTTAAAATAGTCCATTATAAATCAGTACTACTGGTAACAGTTTCAGGTTCTGGCTGGTTACATGGTGGTTTAGTTTCCTTACATCCAACTTTGTTGTTTTTTTTTTATAGCTACAGCAAATGGTAAAAGATAAGAGCACAATGTCAGATGAATGGTTACCTTACGCAATGAATACTCCAACCTGTGCTACGAACACCATCACCACCACCACTGATATTGAAAGGACAGCCATTAGAACTGGAATCACAAAATCAAATAAGTTTCAACACATTATACAGACTCAGTTCATTTACTGATTGGCTAGTGAAATAATAAATGATGACAACAGTACATACGAGTGCTTAAATGGTCAGTCAGTCATGCAGACAGGGACACAGAACTCAGCCTGTCAGTCAGTCAGTCAGTCATTCTGTCTCACACAACAGCAGATCTCTAACACAATGGCCTCCCAAACATTGAATGAAGCATCAACTGTTGTACTAAACAATTTAAGTCCCTTTAACATGCCAGAATTTGGTATTTCGGCCTGTTGCTTGGTATTGTTAGGTGGGAATTGCTTGTCTGCATTAATCACAAGACTATCATCATACACTCGAACCTCTCTTATCCGTTCTTTTGTGTTACGGACACCTCTGTCTACAGGACACCAGAGACGCTACCAATACAAAAAATCAATGAATAAAATTGTGCTAATTTTTTCACGTTTTACTTTGCGAATTTGATTATGATTTTGAAAAGACAGAACATAGAAATCAAGAGGCAGTTAGTGCATCTACTTCTTGTTCTTCATAGAACTCGTTGACAGGCGGCATCGCAGCTAGCTAGTTTCAGATGGCCCACTAGTTCTTCTACAACTTAACGACTAGAGGGGGATGGAAGAAAGGTTGCGGCACTTAAATACAAGCATAGCATTTTAACTAGCAAGAAAGCTTCAGATAATGATAGTGGAAATTAAGAAATGAAAGTTAGTAATGTTAGACTCTGGGCAGTTCTTAAGCTACAGAGAATGATATTTGAGAGTTATGGACATTTCTTAGTTATGGACAGCTTGGTCCCACACTGTCCGGATAAGAGAGGTTTGAGTGCATCTTATCTTATGTAAGTCCCCTTGTTTTGCAGCTATGGTAATAAGTAAAATAGTAGTTATGAGATCCCAGAAAGTCAATACATAACGTGTTGTTGTTGTTGTTTGTTTTTATTAAGTATTAATTGTTGATGTGACAGTTTTTGGAATGTCAGTTGATGACCTGCTTAATACTTCAGAATTATAATGTGATAGTTTCAAGCCATTTCTTTCCTATGCATTGATGTTTCATAATGTTATATCTTGCCAGAAACAAATAGGTTGCTGATGTAGTATATTAGAGAAACCGTAAATATTAATTACTTTCATTGAACCTAAATGTAGAGATATTTAAAGTGATAAATGTCAGAACAATTACTTAAATTGATGCCAATGCATGTTGATAAATCTGTAGTATGATCTCCTCCTGTTCATTGAGCATGTGGACCAAGTGTCATTACTCATTCCACTACATAGTCTTAGCCAAAACTGTTAATAATTGGACATGTAATGTGTGTAGATTGCAGGATGTATTAATTATATTCATTGGAGCAGTTGAGAAAACCCACTATCATGAAGCACATGTTCAGTGGTACATGTTGTGTTGTGTAATTGCTTGATATACCGTCAGTTATATTTTTAATCCTGTCATTTTATTTATGTTCAGTGTAAAGTAGTTGTTTAGTTATTAACTCATACTACTAGCTATTGGTTGTGACATGACAGTTTTTGGAGGGTCAATTGATAACCTGCTTGAGATAAAATTTAGTGTCATTTATTGTACCTGAATTAATGCATTTAATAGCACATCACATTTCTACAGTGAAATTCACTACTAGTATGCAATTAATTCAGCTATAATGTTAAATAAATGATATCATTATAGTGCTTTTTTGTTCAGTGCAAATTAATTAAATAGCTAATAGTGTTCAACATATATATATATATAATACTTATAGCACGAGTCAGAGTACAATATGGGAAAATATTTTACGAGCACGCAAAATATTTTCACGAGCCAAAGGCGAGTGAAAATGTGGCGTGAGAGTAAAATATCATTCCCATATTGTACGACGAGTGTGATAAGTGATTTATTGCTGCCTTGATATTTTTTCTCAACCGGTTACAATTCAATTTTCATTTATTTTACTCGCTACGCGCATGCGTAGTGTACCGTACAATATAAACCGTACAATATGGGAGAATACAGAACGCTCGCGTGATGCGGAAATATTCAAGTAAAAATATCAAAGCTGCAATAAATATAAATATATACATTATATACATATATAAGTATATATATATATATATATATATAATCCCCATTTCTTAACGTTATCAAGAATTGTTGAATTGATACAATTTAAACTGTATTCATAATGTATTTAGTTCATTAGCCAGCAGTCCAATTAGTGCAGATACAGGAAGTGCTACATAGCATGCATTCCATTGTACTAATTTTTAACCACAACCTTTTATATTTTGTAAGGTGTAGTTTAAATTCTGAGCACTTTGAGGTTTTATATTACACTGTTATGACTTCTAATATCTGAAAAAAAATTTTCCTGAAGCTCATGGTGAATCTGTTGGTGAGGTTTTCCAAAATATGTTTAGAACAATGGCCAGGTAAATTTGGGCAGTATTTTAATTAAAATAATTGTTGATGTATTTTTTGCAGTTATTAGTGTTAATGGAGTCTTAGTGTCAGATTTATAGTTAATTCTCAATTACATCATTATTTCATAATTTGTAATTTTTGTATTCACTTTTTGATGTGTGGAATAAATAACAAAATATTTAGTGTTGTTTTAGTTAACTAAAAAACAAAACAAAACAAAACAAAGCATTCAAGAATATTATTTTTAGTATGAATAACTAAAACTAAGAAAGTCTGGAATTTCTAAACCAAAACAACACTGGAAATTTGCTGTAACTAGTCATTACTGCTGTTCCCAGAGTTTTTCAGTGTCATGTACTTCCGTTATACATAGTAAGGTGGTGGTCAACTGTTCGCTCATGAATATTTTTAAGTTACTCATACTCAGCTTAAAAAGGATCTTTTCGATTGTAAAATACACTAATGTTTACTAAGATCAGCCATCCTAAAGTTTAATGTTAATCTGGCTTAGCTTAATAAAATTAAGATTGAAACAAAAATAGCTAGTGTTGTTAGAAAAAAATCTATCTGAAAAAAATATTAGAACTCATCCATAGTTGAGTTAACAATACCTTGAACATGTTCCAGTCAATAATCCTAAGGCACTCATAGTGTGAATTCACAGATATTGTAGTGCATGGGAAGAGTATTTGAATAATGTCTCCAAGCAGTGGACTAGATGGGAAGTATCTATTACAAAGCATTACAATAAGGATAGCATCTCAAGTAAAAAGTTTCAGTTCTTACAACTACCATTGTGTTTACTCATCTCTTAGTTACTTGTAACAACTGTAACAGCCATTATCTGGACATATGGATGAAATGTTTTTTGAAGATCCTTTGACAGACATTGCACCTGGGGTACCTAATGTCAACTCATCCATCACTCTTTCTTGTGCTGCCTCCAGTCTGCAAGCTAATCACTCTTCACCATTTCCACCTGATGTAGAAATAGTCTTGAGGCCTATACAAGTTCTGGTGAGCATATTTCGAGATATATTTGGGCTTTTACTAAATAGCTTGGTTATAATTCTAGTAGCCAAGTTCAAAAAAATCCAAAATATTTCCTTTGGCATCGCTGTGCAAATAGCTTTAGTGAATATTTTGCTGACACTACAATATTCTTGTAATACCATACATGTAGCAGCTGGTCGCTTTATTTTTGGCTCGAATTTGTGCATTGCATCAGCATTTGTTCTGCTCACTCTCTTCTATCTTCGTAATTTACTTATATTGATATTTGCATTGGATCGTTTTGCTTCCGTTTTTATTCCTTTCCACTATCCCAAATATAGACACAGAATAGTTACTGCTATTAACGTAACATTCTTTTGTCTGAGTCTTGGAAATTCTATCATCATAACACCACCCTTCTTAGACTGCTACGAGCTTATTCGCAACACTGAATTTTGTAGTTACTCCCGCTCCTGCAACCATAAATGTCAGATCTTTGACATTTTTATCATACTAACCCATCATATTCCAACTTTACTGTTTCCTCCAGTCATATTTGTCGCTCTTTACATAAAGGGTAGAATAATCAAGAAGAAACTCAACAATATGCTTGGACAGAATCAAGTTATGTCAGAAGAAGACTGGAGAGCCTTAAAAACCTTTTCTCTTTTAGTATCAATGGCCATACTTTTCACTGTGGCAATTGTCGGTTATCAGGTGCTCTCCTCTGTATTTCCTGAGCTTGGTGTAGTGTATACACTGTTTGCATCTCTTTTCAGTTTCCTTTTAGTAGTGGATCCTTTAATTATACTGAGAAATGCTGATGTCAGGGAAGTGTTGGGTCAGCTAGTGAATGAAATTCGAGAATCTTTTTCCCGAAGAGACAGTGAAGATCACACTAACATTGAATGACTGATGCCATTCTTTCAATATTAGATTGATAGAAACATGGACTGGCTTAATTTTTTTTTCATGTGTGTTTTTTTTTAGATCAATGAGTTTAGTCTATATTTTAAATTCATTCTTTTGTATTTTCTTAGCTGTCTAAATTATCATCGTTTTGCTTCAACTCCACATTTCAAATGGCTTATGTATAACACAATGATACTGACCTTGTTTCATACCAATATACAATAAAACCAAAAAACTACATCAAAAGACTAATAATAATGCTAGTCGAGTTTGATCTTTGTCATGCAAATCACATCACCTTAAACAGTGAGTACGTGGTAGCTATTACTGCTACTTCCAGATACTATTCACTGTATGTAATGTGATGGCATCATTACCATTTGTATTGTCACATTATCATTCTGAAAAGGTCTTACATTGCAATATATAATTATTTGTGCTGTACAAACAATAATATCACACACTCAAAGTAGCTACCTGAAGAGAAAAGCTATGTCAACTACCTGTGTGTTCATATGGAACAAACAGTCTGTTTTGGGAAGTATCACAAAAAAACAAGCTCCGCCTCCTGATGCCTATAGCCTTGAGTGAATGGATTTGTGAAAGAAATATAAATCGAAAATATCATTTAGAGAAATTAAGTAATAATGATTTATAAGTGCATAGAAACCCATCTATCACTTTGTAAAACTTAACATAATTCACTAATAGCTATATGAAACTCAGCAAAAATTCCCAACAAGTCTATTATTGACCTTGAAAAAACTTACAATAATATTGGTGTTGCGTACTGTTAGTTAATTAAAATCTTTTATTTTCTCTTCAGTGAACCATCATTCAATATTACTGTTAGGGGACCTTCAGAGTCTAAACTGCGGAGGCGCCTGAACGTAGGTGGGCAGTGAATAGCGCTGCCACCAGAATCCCAACAAGTCAAAACTTGGCTTAGTGTAATTAAAATTAGAACACGTGTGGGACTAAAAGAATGATTGCGAGTGCATTACTTTTATAGCAGACGCACTCACGTGACAAACACATGACACGAACCACACGAAACAGATGGTAACATATATATCGAGTGTTCTTAATTCTTGAAAATGTGGGGGTGTGGTTCCACGCCCACAATTACACTAATTGATACTCTATGATATCTGACCTGTTAGCTCTGCATTCAAGACACTTTCACGATAAAAAATATTGGGGTTAATGATGTGTTATTATTTATATTCATGGTTAGATATTTAATGTTACTTGGGGCAATGGAGTGATTTTTCTGGGTAGACCCATTGGAAAAGCTACAATACTTGTACACACTCATTTAGGCATGCTAGAGTATAAAATATATGATGATTGCTTCAGTTTTATTAAATCTAGCTAGCATGTTGTAAATATTGTCATTGTCAAGCAAACTTTGCATCTCTTGCTTTTCCAGCTTATGGTGTTTGAATTAACTTTTTGTATGTGAAATAGCTAATTCACTTGAGCTACATTTACACAACTTAAGAATGACAAGTAATTCTGTTATTTCAACTAGAATATACAAGCTTTTGGGCTCAGTCTAACCAAATACTACACATATCATGCAAAATATTAGGGGGGAAGCCGGGAAATTTGGGGGAAAAGTACCCCGCTCCATTGGACAGCACCCTGTAAGATGCCTGTGTGACTTTCAGCTTGATCAGTAGGAAATTAGGAAGTTGAACTTACTATAAAAGCTTGCTTGAATTTTGTTTGGAGTTCAAGCTGTGTGAGAGACAAGTTTTAACTTCTGTAAAAGTACACGTCTATCACAGAACTGATTAAAGTCATTAGAATACAACAGTTGAGAGTTGTGAATGCAAGTCATAATGAACTCCTAGAGTGTAGGAAGTAGTTTTTATCTGGGAAGAAGTGGGGGGGAAGGGGGGGTTGGGGGTGGGGTGGACACTTGATAACTTCTTATGCTGTTATGCTGTACATTTGGATATTATTAAGGCAGATTTATGGCACTATCCTAGTTTTACAGTTACATTTGGTATTCACTCAAAATACTTTCATGCTAACTACTCTCACTAAATTTAAGAAACTGTCTATTTTGCTTTGAAATATAGTATTATATAATTACAGACATTGGACTTGGCCTATGAAAAAGCAAAAAAGAAACAGTGGCATAACCACTGGGGGGGCTGGGGGGCTAGAGCCCCTCCCCCCTCACTTTTATAGTAATGGGGGCTAAGCCCCCAACTTTTATACAAACTACTTTGAAGCATGTGATTTGTTAGGTGAGCTCACAAGTCGCTTAAATACAGAGCACATTGCTCTGATACTATCCATGGAACAAACACTTTTGAAAGCTGCAAATAAAAATGATTTTAATGAGGAGTTGAAAAAAACTTGAAAAGTCATGTTTTTCTGCAGATCTTGATTTCTCCGACTTGAGGAGGCAACTTCCATTGTTACATGAGATTATAAAGCAAGGACTGTCCCAAGTTAGAGTAGTTACTTTGGTTAACACCATATGCAGTGCCATGAGTACGAACAATGGAGTTTTGAAGGACATGCTACCTTCAGTACATAAATTACTTCATCTTATGAATTCCGATAACATCTGCCACTTCTGAACGGACATTTTCAGCTATGAAGAGAATAAATACTTATTTACGTTCAAGTATGACAGAAAAATGTTTAAATAACTGTTTAATTTTAAATGCTCACAAAGAGCTTACGGAAAACTTGGATTTAATTTTAATAGCTCAAGGATTTGTTGACAAGCATGAAGAAAGATAAAGATACTTTGACAATGTTTAATTTTTGTTAAACTTACTACAGTAGTAAAAAGTATACATTATATTATGTTAACTTTAATGCAGTAATTGCTTTGCCCCTCCCCCCCCCCTACTTTAGGTGAGCTAGCTAAGCCTCTGAGAAATTAAAGACAACAAAACAAACCGATTGCTAGTCAATCTACCCAACCGGACCTTTAGTCTAGCTATATACACTTAACCAGTTCTGAGTCCTTTTCTCTTTCTCACTGCGTGCTCAGCGGTCGATTTTCTACCCACGCTTATAGAAAGCTTTTTTTTATACAAAACAAAGATTAAAATTCAGGACTCAGAAATTGCACCCCCAATAGAATGACCTGGATTACGGCGTGTTTTTGATGTTGGTGCAACGCCACTGGACTTACTGAATTTTGTGAAGTTTTGTTTCTGTATCAGCTTATCTTTTTGGATTGTGAAAAATGAATACTCAAACTCAATGGATACCACTGTGAAAATCCTTCACCTTAACATCTTATGAATTACTCCCACATCCGTGACAAAATAAAAATATGCCAATGGGCGTACAAAAAAGACAATTGGAATGACTGGTTGTTTGGTGACCGTCTTCAACTGGCATTAAAAATGAACAAAAAAATTATGATTTAAAAAAGTGAATGAAAACTAAACACTGAAATTTAAGTCCTAATCTCTTGCACTATAAATACCTGCTGTATTACTACTCCATTGCTGTATATTTACATTGACCATGCACTGTTCTATGAATTTCTTATCAAATTATGCTATAAACAATGTCTCAATTTACATTTTTTACAGTAGTATCAAAAGTTTCGTAAGGACAGTGGGAGGTTAATTCTTCCTGAGGTTCACCTCTGCTCATTATTTATGGCTAAATGGAGCATGTGATATACTAAAAATGACCACATTCCTGCATAAAGTCTGCATGACATTCTCATATTTCGTTATTTTACTGGTTTTTTGTAATTTATTACAATCATGTTGTGCGTTATGGTGGTGGAGTTCCTTAAACTCATTCTCAGGAGATGTTGAAATATTTAGTTGATTTTTTGTGATAAATACAGCAAACTTTAGAATAAAAATAATGTGAGAATACTATTAAATTGATAGTATTCACACAGTGAATGTAAATGGTGCTTTCAAGCTTCTGTGCAAATTCTTGGTAAGGTGTAGCTCTAGAGTTAGCTTGCATATGTAGTGCCTACACATTAGACATTCATTTGGACTTATTAACTTTTAAAGTTTATCTGCAACATTTCTTGAACATACGGAATACTGCACAAAATCAGCTATTTCCTGTCATTACCACGACAAATTCTAGATACTTATATAAAATTGGCATTAATATTTTCTTATTGCTCATGTATTACTTATTTATTATTTATATCTATTGTAATTTATATATTAATAGAGAGTTACTTATATATATGAAATTCAATACATGCATAATTAATTAATTTAATTGATGGTAGTAGCTCAATCTAGAAGCTACTGAAGTAGTTAAAAAAAAGTTTAACTTGCCTAACTAGACTAGTATTTGGAGCATTAGAATTAGTTCACGGGCTAAGTATCTAGAATTTGTCGTGGTAATGACAGGAAATAGCTGATTTTGTGCAGTATTCCGTATGTTCATTGAATGATTCTGACTACTGACTCACTTTCAGGATGTACTTGTGAAGGTGGACTGAGAGCTGTGATGTCTTCAATGTGATACAGGAAAGAGTTATATACACTCGTTATGATCAGCCATATCTAGAAACAATTTCCTCGGGGGAAAATGTTTAATGTCATTCATGTAAACATAGGCATACTTTTATAACTCTAAATAAATAAATAAATCACAACTAATGTTAAGTGCATGCTATGTAAATAAAGTGGTCATATAAAATCTACTGGGCCCTAAATATTATGGATAGTCTACCAAGTCTTATATCACTACAATCTATTCCTTAAAAAAATATTAACAAATAAAATAAATTTTAAATATCCCAGCTGTAATCCAAAAAGAAATTGGCATAGTGATTAAGCTACTAAGTATTTTGCATTGATAGTTGTGTTTAGCCAACACACAAGCCCATAAATACTTCTTTATTGTGTGTATGGGGACATATTAAGAAAAATAATTTGTTGTGTTTGCTATTATTGCATGTGCAACAAACTTTATGGGAACGCCCACAAGCCACCACCAGCCAATTTTTATATGAAATAGCTGAAGGCCAAAAGCGAGGTGTAGACATAAAAGGGAAGGGGTGTGTCCATTTGTTGCTGTCAGGCTCCCATTCTCCAAGCTCACTACTATCAGAGTAATCTCTATGTTTTCCTCCCACCAGAACCAGTTTATCGCTGATGGTAGTGATAGCAAACCACATGTAACTGTATGGAGGTAGAGTGTGCCACTGGCAGGAATGTATGTTGTAGGCCATCACTAAGTAGTTATTTTCATCCTTGTCAGTCACCCCTCCTCCAACGTACATTATGCCATTTATCTCTACTGCTTGGATGTGTGCACTCATAGCCACTGGCATGTCAGGACCACACCTCCAGTCTAGTTCTAGTGGGAAAGTCTATATATTATGTATAATAATAATAACAAATACCTTTTCCGTTGTAAGTCTCTATATAACATTGCTTGTGTCTATATTTTAAGTATTTTAAGTGAGAAAATTGTCTATATTTTTCTTACACTATGTTCAAGGCAATTCAAAATAGGATTCTCTTTTTAACCGTATACACACACGCAAAAATTCTTGTAGTAGCTATGTAGCAATCGAATAAAATCATATAAAAATAATTGTATAACAGCTTCATGAAGAGTTATTGCTTCCATGGGTACAACATAATTTGTACAGTCTTGTTGTAATTCCCTAAGCAATATTTACATTTTAACCATATTTCTGGCAAGTTAATGACTATCATAATGGTAATAACAATGATATTTTAACTTATTTATTTTCTGTCGTGATATTCACTGCGAGTTAAATCAAGTTGAGGCAAAAATACTGATACGCATAAAAGAAAAAGCTAAAATTGGATTTACTAAAAATGCTATAATCTTTAAGTTCATAGAATGTAATTTTTCCTATTCAAATTAGCTATCAGACTTAGGATTTACTTCTTATTAGAACATTATGAAAAAATTATTTTTATAAATGAAAAATTTATTTCAAAACTTACTAATAACTTTTTGCCAACAGACACTGTGGTAATGCGCTCCAGTTTCTCTGTCAGTTGCTCCACTTCAGATTGAAGAATTTGTTTTTCTTTTTGGTGATGAAATTCTAGGTGATGATTTTTCTTTTTGTGTTGGATTCCTGCCGAATTTTTCCAGCTGTTATCTTGTTTCTTAATTGAATGATCTCGGTTTTCTGTTGAGTGTTTTCCGTCTTCAGTTGGTTGTTTTCTGTCTTTAGTTCATTGTTTTCTGCGTGTACTTGCATGATACGTGACTCCAACTGATCTTTGTCTTCCATAAGTTGCACATTCGCAGTTTCAAGCATTTTTCTGTCATTTTCTAATTTTGTAATTTCCTCAGTAAATTCTTTATTTTCTATTTCTAATCTTTTTTCAGAAATCTAAATAACAAAACATATTAAATCATTATGTTAGTGTGAAGATAGTTTGTGAAATTTAACTCTAATATTTTCATTTTGTATAAATACGGCTTATGTATTGATGAGTTACCTCAAGTTCTTCGATTCTTCTGTTTTTCTGTTTTGTTTCCTTCATGTTTACCACGTTTGCTATGTTCAGAGCTCTTCCTAGATTTCCTCCATGTATTTTTTCCATTGCATCCTGTACTGGTGCTAGTATTTCCAGTAGTTCCTCAGCACAGTAGGTCTTGTTTGAGGAGTATTGTGCAGGCAATGAGTCACCATCTCTACTAGAATAGGATGAGACTCCAATAACTGGTTGTCCAACTTTTTCATGTACACCACACGACGCTCTACTTCAGTGCGACCAATAACTTGGCCTGGACTGTGTGGATCTGAACATGTAGCTAATAGCAGCTGTCCTGGAAAAATCTATCCATTGAATAAAATTTATTATACCAATAATGAATGATACAATGACTATCAGTGCACACATGACAACTTATTTCATTGTAGCACGCAATTAAAGTTTAGCTAACTAGAACATGGGTATGCCTTCAAATAATCAAGATCGTCTCAAAATAGTTTAAATGCTGACTCTTCTTACCAAGTAATTGTTTTATTAATGCAGATAATATATTTACCTGAGTCAATACGAAGATCGCAAGATGTCCAAATGAGAACACATCTAGAGATGGGCCATATCTGTGGTTCTCACTAAGTGCCTCTGGTGGCATGTACACAGTGGTCCCTGGATTCTTTGAGAGTGTTTGGACAAGTTGAGTTGGCTTTAAAGTTACCATTCGAGAGTTTCCCATGTCTGTGATTTTAGCAGTCAGAGCCGATGTGAGGAGGATGTTCCTTGCAGTCAAGTCTCTGTGGACTATAGGAGGTCCTCGACTATGCAAGTAAACTAAACCACTTCCTGTGTCTGTTAGAATGGAAATCTTAACTGGAAATGGAATATTAGGGGCACACTCCAGGAGGTCATCCACATTCATTACTAGTCTCTGCATTACCAATAGAGGTAGTTCAGATCTGTCAAGGAAACAGAGACCAAGAAACTGGGTAATGTTAGGATGTCGCAGACTTGCCATGAGTTCACATTCTCGCTGATATCTCTTAACAGTCTCTTGAACTCCTTCATTACCAGGATCCAGTAATAGCTCGTGCATACGCTTGGCAGCACACAAAACCTTGCGATACTTAACCTATAACAACATTATGTAATATCTAAATGATTTGAACCAAGACACATTCAGTTTAGCTCATATATATTTCACAATCTTCCATCATACACACTAAATATTCATGAGAATTATACTTCAATGAACTAATGCATGTAACTAAGAAGAACCAAACACATTTCAAAGTACTTTTTAGGTTATCAACTGGAATGCTTCTCTTACTTCTAACACTGAGCCATATGAACCTACACCAAGGGTCTTCCCCGTTGATGCCACCTCGTCTAAGAAATACTGCTGTAACTTGGACATTTTTTCTAAAGTTTCCAGACCAGCTCACTCTTCTAGCCATGATTTAGTACCAGAATGCTCTGAAGTAATATATCAGATCTCTACCACAACTAGCCTGCTCAAAATGTTTTCCTCCCAGGCACGTAGAAGGCTCTTTTATAAAGGTGAACAGGCACACCGCCTGCACGCAGTGGTACACATAAAACTCATTAAGGTAGTAGAGCTATGAAAGATTAATTCCTGTTTTGATTGCCACAAAGTATTATACTCTGCAGACCTCTTAAGGAAGAATTAGTCACAGTTTCCTAAGATATGGTTGGTCCCATTGCAGATATAGAAAGCATCTAGTCAGGAGCCTGAAAACACGCAGCTGTCTAGTTAATAGCTGTTTGGTGGGTTATGATAAGCTTCTCCTCTGTGCAAAAGTAGTAACATGAGCTGACACTTTTCCATATAGAGATATATATGTAGTGCCTAATAGTATACACACTTAGATTTTATCTGGGAAAAAATTTAGAAATAATATCACTGATTGTGTGCGGTTAAGTAAAATACTTACCAAATAAAGTTAAGTGTGCCTTGAAGTAGGGAATGTATTTTTATTATGGGTCAAAGGTCACTAAACAACTGTAACTTTGATTTATAAATACTAAAAATTGAGGTAGAGTACACATTCACGTGTCACTTTGCAGCTTATATCAAAATTTAATTGATAATTGTAGACTGAAATAATTAAGCCGTATAGGGTCAAAGTTCATAATATGAGATCAAAGTTCAATGAAGGTACATAATATTAGTCACAAATTTGATGTAACTGAAGTATTAAATTGTATTCTGTCAATATATTTTATAGACAATAAGATTCAGTCCATTTATTCTTCATCAGGACTTATATCATCTAAACTTGTCCCTTGTTAAGAATTATCTATAGAATATACACTACAAAAACAATTTAGTCAAAATAACCAAAAAAAATGGTGAAACTGAGCTAACCAAACAGTGGTCATAAAAACACTGTTATTTCATTGTATTTTTAACCTATTTATATCCTTGGGACTATTAACTGAAATTTAATCTAATTTTCTGCGAACTTTTTTCTTAATAATTTTAATTGATTCATGAAGTTTCATCATTTATTCAGCATCAAATTGGAATTCACCATCTTCCATTCACCATTGGAGAATTTAAGTTGAGTTGCTGCCTGAACATCCCAGTTTAAGGCATAATAGTGTCTCCATAGTTAGATGTTACTAAAAGATATTTAATATGAAGAAACTAGAGCATAAGCTTTTGTTTATATGCTCGTTTAGCATAACATATAGGTGTGTAAGTTATAAGGTCTCATGTCCAGACAGCACCTCCTGATAAACACACCTCAAGAGGTATTACTTAAATAACCCATTTTAACAGAGTAGAGCTGTTGGATTGTTCTTTCAAGACACTTTAGAACATCAGTGATCTTTCTTGCACATGTAGAGCAAAAGCACATTTTTGACTCTCGTTTCTGTTTATTAGCGCATATAATTAATCCATAGCATTTTTTTGTTTTAATTACTTATTTCATTAAATTAACATTGTTAATTTCCTAGTTGCTCATGTATTATTAATTATCTACATGTTTTATGGTTCAATTAATCGGGGATTGTTTGTATCTATGAAATCCATGCATGCCAATTTTTTTATTGTTTCTTGCATAGTATACTGATAGTAATTTAACAAACTTAAATTAATTGGCAAGCAAAGAGAGCCAGAGACACTTATTACAGGAGTTACACAACCTTGGTCTTTATTTTTGGCTTGCTAATTATGGTATATGCGACTCCTGTTTCGCTCAGGCCACCAATTTGCAAAAGTTGGTTAATCATCTTGATAAAACTAGTGATGTGTTTGAGCACAAATGGCGAGCGAGCCTACAACTTCACTAATGTCTAATGATTTGGTTTTAACTTAAAATCGAGTTACTTAAATATAAAGTTGACTGCAACTATTTGAATGGAAAATACGCAACTAAAACAGGTCACGTTATTCAAACGTATATTCTAAGCTATTAACTATGGTTTTTAAAAGTATTAATAAAAATTGAGATGAAAATGTATGACATTATTAAACCATGCTAAACTTGAGGCACACCTAAAACTCTTTATACTATGTACGAATGACTATATTATCACTGAATATGACACTATTGTTGACTTTACAATTATAAACAACTATTCTATTTTAGTGTGGAGCTAATAAAAATGAGAAGTGTAAAGTTGTTCAATAATTATATTAATGAAGTATTATAGATAACACTCTGCCCATTCAAATAATTTAATACAATATTGGATCATGTGACATAATGCCACAAATCATCATTTTAATTTTTATTCCCTCTGTAAAATAGATATTTGCTAGAAATGAGTAGCAGGTCATTGTATGACCTTCCAAAAATTAATCCATTGAACTCCAGATAAAAAAAGAAAGAAAACACTGTGATTAAAAAACAATGATTAAAAACTAAAAGGTGAATTTTAATTCTTGCTCTATAAATACTGCTTCATTACTACTTTATTACAGTGGGTTTTCATTGAACTTCACTATGAATTTAATTATCACTAATAGTGTGTTAAGTTATTGTCTCCATTTACATTCTTTACAGAAGTATCAACACCTTTTGTAAAGATAATACAAGGTGGAATTTCAGTAATCCTATTAGATATTGCCCTCAATTTATTCTGTATGACCAAAGATGCATGTGATATTATGTTCTCAAAAATTACCACATTATTGCATAAGTCTCCGCATGGTATTCTAATTTAACTTTATCTTACAAGTTTTTAATACTATTAATATCTATGTTATGTGTTATAATTGAGTTACTAAAAATACTTTCTCAGGAGACATTAAAATATTTATTTATTTCAACATTTGTTAATAAACATAGCAATCTTTACAATAAAATAATACCGTATAAAAACACTAATTATGAAAAGTATTAATTAATGTACAAGGAAAATCATGCTTCTAAGTTTTGGGCAAGGTGAATCTCTTTCTTGCACATGTAGAGCAAGAACACATTAGACTAACATTTTTGTTTATTAACGCATATATTAATCTGCAACATTTTTTGTTATTAGAGTAACAATAGATCATGTATTAAAGAATGCAATTTAAAATAATAGATGAAAATTAAATAATTCTAACTGAATAAGTATAAATGAAATAAAAAATAAAATATACCAGCTCTTATGAACAGAAATAAGAATGTAATGTGTTTTGTCATTGTATAGGAAACAAAACTGTACGTGGGGATACATTTTAAGATAACACAAAGCATATATTGCCATGAATGTGTGAAAGGTCATTCAGGGACTTTGTGCAAGAAAGTGGAAATGTTGGGAAGTATATCATTTGTGCCATCTCTACCATATAATATGTACAACAAACTGAAGACACTAATATCTCTATGATATTTAGTCATTTGGTGCAAATACTATTATAAACAAGTAACAAATTCCATTTTTTCCTACATAATGTAGAGATGTAAATATAGGATTTCTGGAATCACATCATCCATTACAGAAGATGTTGATGTTACTGAAAAGAATATGAATGGAGACAATAATTTATACCCGGTAAAATTTGTAGTGTGAAAACCCACCAAATTTGCACCAAATTGGTGTTGTGAATGCCCACCATCAATGCATAGCATGTTATTTACATTTCCTTTTAGAAACATTAATTATGTTCATGCTCATTTACATACCATGCCATTATCATTGTAACTTACCTCATTAATGTGTTGTTCACTTGTGTGCAAGTAAAGAGAGTTAACAAAAGTTTTGTTCCTCTGATTAATGAGCTCTGGGATTCAGGCACAGAACATTCAGCAATCTTTTTTTTTTTAATTAATGTTTATATTATAATTATAATATTAGAATCAACCCTGATTTGAAATAATTTATCATTATGAAAGTATGAGTTCACACCGTTTAGGGTGTGAACTCACACCAAAATGATGAGGTGTGCACATCACACCATGTTTTGGTGTGACTATTGTTGCACGTGATTCACACTTAGTTTGGTATGAACTACCCACCATTGGTTTACAGTGTTAGCCATTATAGGTGCAAATACTAAAAAAATTATAATATAATAAACAATATCTTACAATTATATGTAAAAAAGTGACAATTTGTTCTAAATAATATCTTGAGGTAAAATTAAAATAGGATTTCTCGAATCACACTCTCCATTGCTCTTACAGAAGGTGTTGATGCTACTGAATTAAAGAATATGAATGGGATGATTAATGTGATAAGTGACAATTAAATTCATAGTGCAAACCCGCAGCAATAGAGTAATAATGAAACGAATGAAAAACTTAGGGTTATTTAGTCATTTTGCTTTGAATGTAAATGTTTTGAGTTTGGACTAGTTCCCCTCCCCCCCCCCCCCCCAATTTTGTAAAAAAATAGTTCTCAAAGTCAATCAAAAATATTCTGAAGTTGAAAATAATAGTTGTGACATGACTGTTTTTGGAAGGTCAGTTGATGACCTGCTTAATTCAGGAAAGACATGTGACATATAGCTGCTGTTCCAAGTCATTCTGTTAAAAATCGATTGATTTTATTTCACGAATATTCATTGTTTATGAAAATTGGAGGTCACCATGTATTGTACCTATAGCAGCCTCTAAAAGTATGAAAATTAATAAGTGTAACGATAGGTCCCACTATTTTTCTTTGGAGTATTACGCACTTACAGCTTATTATTAATAGCAAGTACTAACTAGTCTATGAATTACAAAACAAGAGGACAGGATGACCAGTTTTGACAAGCATTAGAAAAATGAGCTATTCAAACATTTTCACACGAAATAAATTCAATGCATGTTTAGCTGAATGACTTGGAACAGAATAGCTACCACATAAACCAATAATAAACAACTACATTACACTAAACATAAATATAAACACAGTATAAAAATGCTACAGGCAGTACGCTCAGTAATCATACAGCACAATATAAACTCCTCAACTCGTGCTTCATTACAGTGGGTTCTTTCACCTTCTCCTATGAATATAATTAACCTTCAATTTACCCATATTACATGGCGTTCAGTTTGTGTTTCACTTTCATTGCTGTTAAATTATAAAACCATTTAAAATTGAGTTTTGCTAGATTCAAGTTTATGTTAAAGATATATTAGAAGGTATTTAAAAATAAAAAGAGGTTGAATGAAACTAGGTTGTGCAGTCTTGTACTATATACTACTCCATACGTACTTTATTGCAGTGGTTTCCATCTACATAATCATGAATATAATTACCATTCATGTATAAAGTTTTATTAACACTTGTTAGGACAATGGAAAGTGTTATGTAAGCAATCTTATTAGAAACTATTTACATCATTACATTCTCTATGACATGAAATTCAATTTTACTTATCCAATATAGCAACCCTACCTCATAAAATTAATATATAGAACTTGTATATTTATTTCATACTTATTCTATTAGCACTGCTTCAAAATATTAGTGATAGAACTCTTCATCATGTGCAAGTGAACTCTAAAGATAAACCTTACCAAGAACTTGCATATAGAAAAAGGAAATTACCCCTTCATTTTACATTCTCAGTATAAATTTAATTTGTATAAATAATATTCTAAAGTTTACTGCACATAATCATGTGGAACTAAAAATTATCCTAAAAACTCAAACAATAGCACAGAGCCTAGATTGAAATAAATATTAAAAATTTGTGAGATAGTAAACAAAGTAAGAAGGCGATGCAAAGACATTGAGCAAGAATGTGAAAATTTTAGATATGTCACTCATGACTTTGTAAATTAAAGTAATAACCGGTAGGTTTGTTTGAAATCACACTTTCTATTGCCCATTATAAAGGTGTTGATACTTCTATGCACAATATAAATAAGGCATTGATTTATAGCACAAGTGGTAATTATATTCATAGTGAAGTTTAGATCAAACCCACAGCAATAAAGTAGTTGTCAAGTAGTATTTATAGTGCAAAAGTTTACAAGCATAATTTCACATTTTAAATTTTTTTCATCGTTTTTAAATCATATTTAGTTTGTAGTTTTTATTGCGAAAGAGTAGCAAATTTTGGAAGGTCCTATAATGACCTGTGGCATTGTTTGATTATTGACTCTATGAGACAAGGAGTGAAAACAAGGATTGAAAAATGGTGATTTACACCATTCTTTGTTTGTCGTTGTGCCACCATGACCCAATATTTTATTTAATTATTTGAATTTGAATGTGTTGTGTGGCTTACTATAAACTGCAACACTACATTACAAATTTAAAATGCAAGGATTTAGAGAAAATTGTGCATGAATTTAAACTATTCCCACTCACTTTACAGCTTGTTCCATTACAACAGACATACCTTTAAAATTGGTAAGATTGTCCGCTCAATTTATATCGTTATTAATGTTGAAGAACCAGAGGAGTCAAAATTTAACAATGCGGAGAAATCTTTTCACTCTGCTGAAACATCTTTCCACACCACTGTACCAGTATCTTGCTACCTCATCAAACTGAATGTTCCAAACACATAATGATGATCAGAAAACAAAGGGACAGAAAATATGTTAAATTTTCTAACATTTTCCAAGTGAATGATGTAGCCATATCATGATACTAGATACATATTGGTGTAAGAGCATGAAAACTATGGCTATGCTCTCATGGGTAATTGCATATAATATTAAAATAACACTCTCCATTCCAGTTTGGGAATATACCGAAATAATTTTACCGCGTTTCCAATGGTGCTAAAAGCCACTTACTTCTTTTCTATATACATTAATTAAAGTTTATCTGTATAGCCTACTCACTTGATATAGAATATAATGGTTAATAATTGAATGATGCACAAATGATAATGCACTAATAATTACATACTATACTTTAATGCTTAAAACTTGAGCAACTGATATATAAACTAAAATTTCCAATAATTATGTTCCAAAGTTTGTAAAGTATTTCAACAGACACAGAAATAACAAAAAAAATGAGCAAAGAAACTCTTGCAAGAAAAGTAATTAATTTCTCAATGATTTCACCACAAGCTTTTGATCATTCAGCAGGTCAGAACAATTCTATAGTTATGAATACAAAATGTAATCATAATATTAGTGATCTTCATAGAAATCCCACATTTAGTCAAACTATAGTTTATAACCTGATTCCACCAATGAATGGGGTGTAAATGAGAGATTGTTATCATGTATGATTGAAGTCATAGTGCAAAACCCACTGCAATGAAGTTGTGTTCAATTCTATTTAGTTCAGGACTTCATCATCATATGTGATGTTGACACAATGCCTAAGCCAAAATTATTGTCCAGGCATGATGAAAATTTTCACTATTCTTTATAAATAACATTATACAAGAAACATGCAGCAGGTCATTTTATGACCTTCCAAAAATTTAGTTAAAATAAAAAAACAGCGATTAAAAAAAAGTGGTGATGAATAAAATTAAAAAAGGAAATAAATTGTGCAGTCTTAATAGTACTTCATTATTCATTCATTGCTGTGGATTATCAATCAATTCACTATGAATAATCACTTACACAATAAATCAATGTCATCATTTACCTTCTTTGCAGTAGTATCGACACCTCCTATAAGGAAATAGAAGATGGGATTTCATTATATTAATTATTAAAGATGACTAGATAATAAATGATTATAAATGCAAGAGATGGATAGATCATGCTCTCACTTCTTACAAAGTTTCTGACCTTCTCGGTTCTATTTAATTACTTATTATCTTACATTTTTTAATTGATTCCAATCAATTGTTGACATCCATTTAATTGGACATGTGATAACCACTGAAAATTTTAGTAATTAATGATATTCAGAAGATATATTTTAGTGGTACTTGCACGCTTTTCTGCCATTTCTTGGTGAAGTGTATCTCCAGTTTGTTACTGTTGCCTGCACACTAACGCAAACACCCAATAATATAATATTGCACTCTCATTTCTAATTATCCGATTTTATAATGCATTTTCTGTATATTATTTTTTAATTAATTTCTTAATTTGCATCTTGATCAATTTTAACTTTTAACTTCATTAGTAATTGATTAATTATGCAGTGGTCCCTTGTTTTATTTCCTTTAATTTGATTTCCATTCAAATTTTTAATCGTTTCTATCAATATCAAGGATGAATTAATGTAACTTTTAAATGGTGGTATAATAGATGGAAAAGTTTAGTCTATTACATAACATTAGTATAAAATATATGTCACGTAATTGTAAGTAGCAGAAGTAGAGTTTTGAAACCACCTTGTCAAATGTCATAGTATCATCCTAATTAATATTTCATGTGCACCTATTTTGTACATATCTTGATTCTAACAATAGCAGTAAGTATAGATTGCAATAAATTTAAAAATTGCAAGATAGTAAACAAAATGAGAACGTCACTATGGAGACTCTAGCTAGAATGTTGAAATTTTAAATGGTGTGACTGATGACATTTAATAATTGAGGTAGTATCTGATAAGTTTGCTGAAATAGCACTTTCTATTGCCCTATAATAAAGGTGTTGATATTACTGTAAACAATGTGAATGAGGCATTGATTTATAGCATGTGCGATAATTATATTCATAGTGAAGTTTAAGTGGAAACCCACAGCAATAAAGTAATAGTAAAGTAGTATTTATAGTGCAATACTAAATTTATAACTCAAATTCCACTTTTTAACTTTTTGTATTCAATGTTTTTTTAATCACTGTTTGTTTGTTTCTTTTTATTTATTTATTTATTTTTTTGTACTAAATAAGGTTCTCTCTTAGTGAATTTTTTGGAAGGTCATATAATGACCTGCAATATTTTGCTTTCAAAATGTAGTTATATAAAATAAAAAAGGAATAAAATGATTATATTTGATGATTTACACTATTTTTTAGTTTATATTGTGTCAGATAGCTGTATATTAAATAAGATTAAGATGTAAATGCTTTAGGGATGTTTCTGGATGCGTGAACTATTTGTACTGAGCAATTTGTGAGATTGCAAACTAAGTAATATGGTCCTGCAAAGACTTTGAGCAAAATACGTGAGAATTATAGATAGTATATCACTGATGACATGGTGTAAATCAAAGTAAAATACAATAGGTTTGCTGAGATCACACTTCCCATTGCCCATGATTAATGTGTTGATACTATTGTGAACAATGTAAATGAGAGTGATAATTATATTCATGGTTAAGTTTAGATGAAAACCTACAGCAATATAGTACTAGACTTTATAACACTAATGTCACTTTTTAACTTTTTTATTCATAGTTTTTGTAATCACGTTTAGTTAGTTTTTATTCCAATAGAAAAGTATGTATACACTGTATATATACATTTTTGGAAGGTCACATAGTGGCCTGCAGCTACTATTTTTTGCAAAAAAAGATTTTTTTTTCAAAATAACATTGTAAGATGAGAAAATAATAATAATAAAAATGGTGATTTACATTATTCTTTGGTTGGCATTGTGTCACCATTACCCAATATTTTATTGAAAAATTTGAATTTGAACGTGCTGTGAGGCTCACTATGAACTATAACACTTAATTAGAAAGTTAAGATGCAATGCTTTAGAGAAAATTTTCTATGCATTAAAACTATTTCCAATCATTTTACATCTTGTTTTGTTAGAACAGACATACCTTGCTAATTGGCTAGATTGTCAGCATAATTTATAATTGTTATTGTTGAAAACACAGTGGAGTCAGAATATAACAATGTCACTTCTACTTTTCTGTACATATAGATTGAAATAACCCTTTATACGAGGATATTTAGTCACTCTAATTATCATTAATTATTATTATTAATCACTATATTGAGTGCATATTTTGATTATTGTAAATGAACTTCGCCACACAATTTCAAATAGAAAATATTTATGATTTCAATGTTATAAATTGTCGTCTCTTCAAAGAATAAAAAGAGGTTGTAGGGGGCAGGAGTATCCCTTGTTTATGTGGCACAATGTAGAGAGGTGATAATCACTTTACAACACTCCTCCTCTCTTCACTCTGCTGAAACATCTTACTACACTACTTTACTAGTAACTTGCTACCTCACCAAGCTGGATGTTCTAAGCACATTATCATAATCAGAAAACAAGCCGCTGAAATATGTTCAATTTCTAAAATTTCCAAGTGAATAATGTAGCCATAATTATCATAATTATCATGATACTGGATACATATTGGTGTAAGAGCATGAAAACTATGTCTCTTTCTCCTGGGAAGTTGCATATAGTATTCTAATAGCACTCTCCATTCCGGTTTGGAAATATATCAAAATAATTTTTACCTGTTTTCCAATTGGGCTATAAGCTAGCTACTTCTGTCCATGAGGTCATTAGAGCTTACCTATTCAATTTATACAGACTATGGTTAATAATCAAATTATGCACACATTAATAACTTATAAGTACTTGAGATAATCTGTTTTCTAGCTGAATGTTAAGTTTTTGAGCATATCAAATAACTTTAATAGATCCTGAGGGGAATGAAGCGTGGAGTATATTCAGGTACTGAAGAGATGGAGTATTTGCTATCTCATGTGATTGGGATGAACAGTTTCTTCAGGTGAGGTTTCTTTAAATTTATCTTCTATGACACGGCCAATCTCCAACTCAATATCTTGAAGATCTTACACTAATTTGAGTTTTATTGGGACGCAAAGTTCCAGAATTGGTCTCTACTATGTATGAAAAGGAATGTTCTGTTTTAGCCATTATACCACCTGGCATGGGGCTAGAGCCAGAATTGATAGCTACACACTTCATCTACAATATCCGTTGATCTCTGAACGTAGTAGTGAACATCAAAATTAGCTCTTTTTTCTACCCATTCTTCATTTCGAATTGTGACAAATATGAGAAGTCCAGTTTGAAACTAGCTTTTTGGATTGAGTGTGAAATAAACGACTGCCCTCAACTATAGACAAACCAAAAATTATAGTTCTGCCAATAGTAACACAATTACAGTTACACAAAAAGGATTAAAAAAATTAACAGACTAATGACATGAAGTTTATACTAATCAACTTGTGACTAATGATGGTGGGATCCTAGTTGGGCGGAGCCCGACCTCTGCTTAAGGGAGAGGTCGGGTAACAAGCCGATACCCGGGTTTGTTCCCTGCTGCAACGTACGTTGCAGTCCAATCAGATTGCAGTATGGTTAAATGCTAAGGGAATTAGCTGACTCAGCAGGAACAAACCCGGGTATAGGCTTGTTACCCGACCTCTCCCATCCCTTCAGCAGAGGTCGGGCTCCGCCCAACTAGTGGGATCCCTCTTCTTTTTTTTTTATTAATAATAACAATTATTATTATTAGATTGAAACTTTCTAACTTAAATTGGTCTAATGAGAAGCAAAGGCAACATGTGAAAAAAATCTATTCTTAATTAAAATCACATGATTTAATTCGTCTTGCAATAGCAAAAACCTTTAGAGTTCAGTGCTTCAAATATGATTAAAATTGTTTGTAAAACTAAAGTGTCTAGTTTACTTATACCAAAAACTAATTTGAATATTTAAAGAAAATATTCGTGAAATGATAAAAACATTATCCCATTGATATAACCCGTTTTTCAAACCATAGTAATTTGCATAATTGAGTTGACAAGCTAATCATTTAACAAGGTATGTCTGTAATTGTTAAAATAATGTAATGGAATGAGCAGCAAGATGAGTACAAGTAGTTCAATGCATCCAGTAATATCTCTATAGTATTGCATCTTAATGTTTGTAATGAAATTTTATTCTTCAAATTCAAATAATTCAATCAATTATATGATTATTTTGATACAAGGCACACATCACCTTAATCATAATATTTTATTTTTATATAATTACATTTTGAAAAGCAAATGCCTCAGGTCATTATAATATTATGACCTTCTAAAAGATGGTTGTCCAGAATATACACCAGCTTCACAGACTTTGTCTTGCCACAGATAATATAAAATTAAACACCTTGCTAGACTTCTGGAGCCATTTCTGGTACAGGGTATTCAATTGTTATACCTGTGGTAAAGGAGCAAGTTTTGTGAAGTGGTGGTGAAATAAGTTCATTCCTCTTGCCAGTAAATGCTGGGTGGTCACCATGGTGGCAATTATCTGGAGGAGCTTACGTTTTACCAAATCAATAAGCAGGAGGATAATATGCACTAGATTACTATGAAACGTGGTCTCGCATAGCGGGACTCTTTACAAAACCGCTAGGCCAAGCGAGATTATTTAGCACGGCGGCCAATTAGTTCGATGTTTTTTATAGTATGATCGTCAGTTTTCCCTAAAAATATTAAACCTATACAATAATAGGGTCACTTTTACAAAGCTATAATAATACACATTGTGTAATGTTTTCACTACTTTTTTTTGTCCAATGTAATCATAAACATTAAATGTATTCCAAGCTCACCTGAATAAATAAGTGTACAGTACGGAATTACATGCAGGAATGTGAGAAACAACAACTAATAGAAATTAAAGCGTCGTCGTACTGCGTGGTTTCTAAGTACGCTGTTCGCTTTAATGGGTAGCGACTGCAGACACACGCATGCGGACGCTAACGATGTTTGATTGACAGACGATTCTTATCTTCCAAATCTTTGTTCTGGTTTGGCAAACAAGTATTGCACAAGGAATTGAAATAATAATGCAGTAAATGAGTTTTAATGTGTTACTCTTATTTGTTACTTACATCCACAATGTATTTAAGGCCCTGATTACCGAGATCAGCTATAGACACAAACCATTCACTGGTGGTATCAAGTTATCAACTATAGTTTGACTAAATGTGTGATTTCTATGAAGATCTCTAATATAATATGATCACATTGTAGTCATAACCACATGTGTGTAGAAGTGCGCATTTTGCATTGGTCAGACAAATGGACTTTGGAATTATGTATATTTGGGGGGTGGGGGTGATTGAAATACATACACAACTATAGATTTATAATGAGACTCATTCCACATTACTCACTCTACAGCATATGTATACATAAATATATATAATATGATACTTACATAATACCACTATATAGTCAATACTACATGGGTGTAGAAGTGCATTTTGCATTGGTCAAGAAGACTGAAATTGGAATTACGTATATTTGGGGGGGGGGAATTTGAAAGAGTCAAAACCCAAATTACCTCGATAAAAATCTTCCGTACAATCTTGCACGACTATCAAGTTGTATTACAGTAGGCTAGATAGGATAGTCATTCAATATAAATTGAAAGTTAAACTATTTTTTGTCGCGAACAATGTTGAGAATACTGAAATCTTTGATTTTATGTGATCATTCAAAATGTAAATTATATCAAAATAATATCAGAACACATCAATAGTTGAGTTAACAATACCTTGAACATGTTCCAGTCAATAATCCTAAGGCACTCATAGTGTGAATTCACAGATATTGTAGTGCACGGGAAGATTATTTGAATAATGGCTCCAAGCAGTGGACTAGATGGGAATTATCTATATAAAGCATTTAATAAGGATAGCATCTCAAGTAAAAATTTCAGTTTTTACAACTACCATTGTGTTTACTCATCTCTTAGTCACTTGTATCTGGATCAGCCATCATCTGGACATATGGATGAATTGTTTTATGAAGATCCTTTGACAGACTCTGCACCTGGTGTACCTAATGTCAACTCATCCATTACTCTTTCTTGTGCTGCCTCCAGTCTGCAAGCTAATCACTCTTCACCATTTCCACCTGATGTAGAAATAGTCTTGAGGCCTATACAAGTTCTGGTGAGCATATTTCGAGATATATTTGGGCTTTTACTAAATAGCTTGGTTATAATTCTAGTAGCCAAGTTCAAAAAAATCCAAAATATTTCCTTTGGCATCGCTGTACAAATAGCTTTAGTGAATATTTTGCTGACACTACAATATTCTTTTAACACCATACATGTAGCAGCTGGTCGCTTTATTTTTGGCTCGAATTTGTGCATTGCATCAGCATTTGTTCTGCTCACTCTCTTCTATCTTCGTAATTTACTTATATTGATATTTGCATTGGATCGTTTTGCTTCCGTTTTTATTCCTTTCCACTATCCCAAATATAGACACAGAATAGTTACTGCTATTAACGTAACATTCTTTTGTCTGAGTCTTGGAAATTCTATCATCATAACACCACCCTTCTTAGACTGCTACGAGCTTATTCGCAACACTGAATTTTGTAGTTACTCCCGCTCCTGCAACCATAAATGTCAGATCTTTGACATTTTTATCATACTAACCCATCATATTCCAACTTTACTGTTTCCTCCAGTCATATTTGTCGCTCTTTACATAAAGGGTAGAATAATCAAGAAGAAACTCAACAATATGCTTGGACAGAATCAAGTTATGTCAGAAGAAGACTGGAGAGCCTTAAAAACCTTTTCTCTTTTAGTATCAATGGCCATACTTTTCACTGTGGCAATTGTCGGTTATCAGGTGCTCTCCTCTGTATTTCCTGAGCTTGGTGTAGTGTATACACTGTTTGCATCTCTTTTCAGTTTCCTTTTAGTAGTGGATCCTTTAATTATACTGAGAAATGCTGATGTCAGGGAAGTGTTGGGTCAGCTAGTGAATGAAATTCGAGAATCTTTTTCCCGAAGAGACAGTGAAGATCACACTAACATTGAATGACTGATGCCATTCTTTCAATATTAGATTGATAGAAACATGGACTGGCTTAATTTTTTTTTCATGTGTGTTTTTTTTTAGATCAATGAGTTTAGTCTATATTTTAAATTCATTCTTTTGTATTTTCTTAGCTGTCTAAATTATCATCGTTTTGCTTCAACTCCACATTTCAAATGGCTTATGTATAACACAATGATACTGACCTTGTTTCATACCAATATACAATAAAACCAAAAAACTACATCAAAAGACTAATAATAATGCTAGTCGAGTTTGATCTTTGTCATGCAAATCACATCACCTTAAACAGTGAGTACGTGGTAGCTATTACTGCTACTTCCAGATACTATTCACTGTATGTAATGTGATGGCATCATTACCATTTGTATTGTCACATTATCATTCTGAAAAGGTCTTACATTGCAATATATAATTATTTGTGCTGTACAAACAATAATATCACACACTCAAAGTAGCTACCTGAAGAGAAAAGCTATGTCAACTACCTGTGTGTTCATATGGAACAAACAGTCTGTTTTGGGAAGTATCACAGAAAAACAAGCTCCGCCTCATGATGCCTATAGCCTTGAGTGAATGGATTTGTGAAAGAAATATAAATCGAAAATATCATTTAGAGAAATTAAGTAATAATGATTTATAAGTGCATAGAAACCCATCTATCACTTTGTAAAACTTAACATAATTCACTAATAGCTATATGAAACTCAGCAAAAATTCCCAACAAGTCTATTATTGACCTTGAAAAAACTTACAATAATATTGGTGTTGCGTACTGTTAGTTAATTAAAATCTTTTATTTTCTCTTCAGTGAACCATCATTCAATATTACTGTTAGGGGACCTTCAGAGTCTAAACTGCGGAGGCGCCTGAACGTAGGTGGGCAGTGAATAGCGCTGCCACCAGAATCCCAACAAGTCAAAACTTGGCTTAGTGTAATTAAAATTAGAACACGTGTGGGACTAAAAGAATGATTGCGAGTGCATTACTTTTATAGCAGACGCACTCACGTGACAAACACATGACACGAACCACACGAAACAGATGGTAACATATATATCGAGTGTTCTTAATTCTTGAAAATGTGGGGGTGTGGTTCCACGCCCACAATTACACTAATTGATACTCTATGATATCTGACCTGTTAGCTCTGCATTCAAGACACTTTCACGATAAAAAATATTGGGGTTAATGATGTGTTATTATTTATATTCATGGTTAGATATTTAATGTTACTTGGGGCAATGGAGTGATTTTTCTGGGTAGACCCATTGGAAAAGCTACAATACTTGTACACACTCATTTAGGCATGCTAGAGTATAAAATATATGATGATTGCTTCAGTTTTATTAAATCTAGCTAGCATGTTGTAAATATTGTCATTGTCAAGCAAACTTTGCATCTCTTGCTTTTCCAGCTTATGGTGTTTGAATTAACTTTTTGTATGTGAAATAGCTAATTCACTTGAGCTACATTTACACAACTTAAGAATGACAAGTAATTCTGTTATTTCAACTAGAATATACAAGCTTTTGGGCTCAGTCTAACCAAATACTACACATATCATGCAAAATATTAGGGGGGAAGCCGGGAAATTTGGGGGAAAAGTACCCCGCTCCATTGGACAGCACCCTGTAAGATGCCTGTGTGACTTTCAGCTTGATCAGTAGGAAATTAGGAAGTTGAACTTACTATAAAAGCTTGCTTGAATTTTGTTTGGAGTTCAAGCTGTGTGAGAGACAAGTTTTAACTTCTGTAAAAGTACACGTCTATCACAGAACTGATTAAAGTCATTAGAATACAACAGTTGAGAGTTGTGAATGCAAGTCATAATGAACTCCTAGAGTGTAGGAAGTAGTTTTTATCTGGGAAGAAGTGGGGGGGAAGGGGGGGTTGGGGGTGGGGTGGACACTTGATAACTTCTTATGCTGTTATGCTGTACATTTGGATATTATTAAGGCAGATTTATGGCACTATCCTAGTTTTACAGTTACATTTGGTATTCACTCAAAATACTTTCATGCTAACTACTCTCACTGAATTTAAGAAACTATCTATTTTGCTTTGAAATATAGTATTATATAATTACAGACATTGGCTTGGCCTATGAAAAAGCAAAAAAGAAACAGTGGCATAGCCACTGGGGGGGCTGGGGGGCTAGAGCCCCTCCCCCCCCCACTTTTATTGTAATGGGGGCTAAGCCCCCAACTTTTATACAAACTACTTTGAAGCATGTGATTTGTTAGGTGAGCTCACAAGTCGCTTAAATACAGAGCACATTGCTCTGATACTATCCATGGAACAAAAACTTTTGGAAGCTGCAAATAAAAATGATTTTAATGAGGAGTTCAAAGAAACTTGAAAAGTCATGTTTTTCTGCAGATCTTGATTTCTCCGACTAGAGGAGGCAACTTCCATTGTTACATGAGATTATAAAGCAAGGACTGCCCCAAGTTAGAGTAATTACTTCGGTTAACACCATATGCAGTGCCATGAGTACGAACAATGGAGTTTTGAAGGACATGCTACCTTCATTACATAAATTACTTCGTCTTATGAATACAATTCCGATAACATCTGCCACTTCTGAACGGACATTTTCAGCTATGAAGAGAATAAATACTTATTATGTTCAAGTATGACAGAAAAATTAAATAACTGCTTACTTTTAAATGCTCACAAAAAGCTTACGGAAAACTTGGATTTAATTTTAATAGCTCAAGGATTTGTTGAAAAGCATGAAGAAAGACAAAGATACTTTGACAATGTTTAATTTTTGTTAAACTTACTACAGTAGTGAAAATATTAAGTTTAATGCAGTGATTGCTTTGCCATTGATATGTTGAGCTAGCTAAGCCTCTGAGAAATTAAAGACAACAAAACAAACCGATTGCTGGTCAATCTACCCAACCAGACCCTTTACCTATTGGGTGGCAAGACAAGATTGCTAGTTGGGTTACTGGGTTAAAACAAAACAGACCAGTACGCGTTTAATTACACACTATAGTCTAGCTATATACACTTAACCAGTTCTGAGTCCTTTTCTCTTTCTCACTGCGTGCTCAGCAGTCGATTTTCTACCCACGCTTATAGAAAGCTTATTTTTTATATAAAACAAAGATTAAAATTCAGGACTCAGAAATTGCACCCCCAATAGAATGACCTGGATACGGTGTGTTTTTGATGTTGGTGCAACGCCACTGGACTTACTGAAATTTGTGAAGTTTTGCTTCTGTATCAGCTTATCTTTTTGAAATGTGAAAAATGAATACTCAAACTCAAATGTATACCACTGTGAAAATCCTTCACCTTAACATCTTATGAATTACTCCCACATCCGTGACAAAAGGAAATATGCCAATGGGAGGAACAAAAAAGACAATTGGAATGACTGGTTGTTTGGTGAATGTCTTCAACTGGCATTAAAAATGAACAAAAAAAGTATGATTTAAAAAAGTGAATGAAAAACTAAAAAATGAAATTAAAGTCCTAATCTCTAGCACTATAAATATTGCTGTATTACTACTCATTACTGTACATTTACATTGACCATGCACTGTTCTATGAATTTCTTATCAAATTATGCTATATACAATGTCTCAACTTACATTTTTTACAGTAGTATCAAGTTTCGTAAGGACAGTGGAAGGTTAATTCTTCCTGAGGTTCACCTCTGCTCATTGTGTATGGCTAAATGGAGCATGTGATATACTAAAAATGACTACATTCCTGCATAAAGTCTGCAGGATATTCTCATATTTTCGTTATTTTACTGGTTTTCGTAATTTATTGCAATATGTTGTGTGTTATGGTTGAGTTCATTAAACTCATTCTCAGGAGATGTTGAAATATTTAGTTGATCTTTTGTGATAAATACAGCAAACTTTAGAATATAAATAATGTAAGAATACTATTAAATTGATAGTATTCACACAGTGAATGTAAATGGTGCTTTCAAGCTTCTATGCAAATTCTTGGTAAGGTGTGTATCTATAGAGTTAGCTTGCATTGTAGTGCCTACACATTAGACATTCATTTGGACTTATAAACTTTTAAAGTTTATCTGCAACATTTCTTGTTTTATGAATTACTTAATAAAATTGGCATTAAATTTTTCTTATTGCTCATGTATTACTTATTTATTATTTATATCTATTGTAATTTATATATTAGTAGAGAGTTGCTTATATCTATGAAATTTAATACATGCATAATTAATTAATTTAATTGATGGTAGTAGCTCAATCTAGAAGCTGCTGAAGTAGTTAAAAAACAAAATAGTTTAACTTGCCTAACTAGATTAGTATTTGGAGCATTAGAATAAGTTCACGGGCTAAGTATCTAGAATTTGTCATGGTAATGAAAGGAAATAGCTGATTTTGTGCATGTGGTGGTACGGGACCACCACATTCACAGTACGCACACACTTCAATCATTATGAACTCTTTCCGTTTAACAATAGCTTCTTTATCTATTTCTAATTCCTCATCACGCACACCACCACCACCACCTGATCGTTATGTCACCTAATACGCATGCTCGTGGGTTTCCCATATCATGGCCTGCGGGTATGCGCAGCCTTTCAGTCGTGCCTCGTTGAATCTTTATCAAAGCCAACTCTTGTCACTCGCTCGGGTTGATAACCGGGGGTTTGAAGGCTTTAGAAAGCCTCGGGAAGCTAGCGTAGAGATTTGGCGTGACTCAGGTGGCAGCCTATACCTGTCCCACTGGCCATCCCACCACAGTGCAGTATTCGGTATGTTCATTGAATGATTCTGACTACTGACTCACTTTCAGGATGTACTTGTGAAGGTGGACTGAGAGCTGTGATGTCTTCAATGTGATAGAGGAAAGAGTTATATACACTCGTTATGATCGGCCATATCTAGAAACAATTTCCTGGGGGAAAATGTTTAATGTCAGTCATGTAAACATAGGCATACTTTTATAACTCTAAATAAATAAATAAATCACAACTAATGTTAAGTGCATGCTATGTAAATAAAGTGGTAATATAAAATCTACTGGGGGGTGGTAATCGCCTCACCCCTCCCTGCCCCCCCCCCACCCCTAAATATTAGGATAGTCTACCAAAGTCCCATATCATTACAATCTATTCCTTAAAAAATTATTAATAAATAAAATAAATTTTAAATATCCCAGCTGTAATCCAAAATGAAATTGGCATAATGATTAAGCAACTAAGTATTTTGTATTGATAGTTGTGTTTAGCCAACCCACAAGCCCATAAATACTTCTTTATTGTGTGTATGGGGACATATTAAGAAAAATATTTTGTTGTGTTTGCTATTATTGCATGTAGTGTGATGCTATTCAATACAATATTTGACCAATAACAAAAGAATGTAAATTTTAACTATGGAAATAACTAGAAGCAGCTGCTACTGTTCAAATTCAAGAAAGATGTAAAATATGGTTACTTTAGTGTACTTTGGAAGACAATAGTTTATTTTGTCTGCTATTTCCATCGTATCCTCCCATACAAGGATCATGTGTGATGTCATGATGCAGGTGCATTCACATACTGCGTGTGGTAGTTGCCCAGCCTCGACCCAGGTATTAGTCTCAGGAACATAGCGTTGAATAGTAGACATTGGTTTCTCACTCTTCGGGTCCCAACCACCAACTGCCAGTAGAGATCCTCCGATATTGAGTGGACAGGAATGTGTAGATTCGAGTGAAGGTAGTTTGTTCCATATATAAGAATTATCTGAGGAGGAGTGGGTAACTAAAGCCTCCAGAGGTAAACTGCAGACATCAAGACAGTAACCCACATTCTCACACCAACCTCCTATAAGGTACCAGATATCTGCTATTGTGGTAGACCTAATCCTGATTCGTAGTGTTGGTATAGGAGATCCAGTGGACCACTGCATGTTGAATACATCAAGTACTTCCACAGTTTGTAAACAAACTTTATGGGAACACCCACAAGCCACCACCAGCCAATTTTTATATGAAGTAGCTGAAGGCCAAAAGCGAGGTGTAGACATAGAAGGAAAGGGGTGTGTCCATTTGTTGCTGTCAGGCTCCCATTCTCCAAGCTCACTACTATCAGAGTAATCTCTATGTTTTCCTCCCACCAGAACTAGTTTATCGCCGATGGTAGTGATAGCAAACCACATGTTACTATTATGGAGGTAGAGTGTGCCACTGGCAGGAATGTATGTTGTAGGCCATCACTAAGTAGTTATTTTCATCCTTGTCAGTCACCCCTCCTCCAACGTACATTATGCCATTTATCTCTACTGCTTGGATGTGTGCACTCATAGCCACTGGCATGTCAGGACCACACCTCCAGTCTAGTTCTAGTGGGAAAGTCTATATTATAAATGTATAGTAATAATAACAAATACCTTTTCTGTTGTAAGTCTCTATATAACTAGTGTTGTTTTAGTTAACTAAAACTAAAACCAAAACCCCTTAGTTTTGGAGTATTTTACTTTCGGTAAGAATAACTAAAACTAAGCTGTAGAGAACATAAAAACACTAAAACTTAAATATTTTAGAAGACAGTAATTCGATAATAACTTAAACTACCAGTAGAGTGGATGACAAAAACTAAAACTAAGCAATTCTTATTGTAAACAATTCACCTTGAATTATGTCATTATTAAATGAAGATATTAATTGCAATCAAATAATTATTCTCTAAACTATATAAAATATATCATACTTCATTTATACTAATAAGATTTCATAGAAATGTGCTATTTTTGAAGTTATTTGGGAAAACTACCAGTACTACTTTCTTTAAGGAGTCTATTATTGAAGAATTTGAGAGACAACGTAAATTAATTAAAACTAAGTCAATTGATAGTATTAACTAACTAAATCTTCTACATGATATTGAAGAAAAACTAAAAACTAACTAAATCTTCAGGGAGAATTTGGGAAAAAACTAAAACTAAGCATTCAAGAGATTTTTTTTAGTATGAACAACTAAAACTAAGAAATCTGTAATCTCTAAACCAAAACAACACTGTACATGACATTGCTTGTGTCTATATTTTAAGTATTTTAAGTGAGAAAATTGTCTATATATATTTCTTACACTATGTTCATGAAGTAAAGGTGCAGGTGTTGTATATATGCTCAAGGCAATTCAAAATAGGATTGTCTTTTTAACCATATACACATACGCAAAAATTCTTAAACATAACTAGTAGCTATGTAGCAATCGAGTAATATCATATAAAAATAATTTCATAACAGCTTCATGAATCAAACATAATTTGTACAGTCTTGTTGTAATTCCCTAAGCAATATTTACATTTTAACCATATTTCTGGCAAGTTAATGACTATCATAATGGTAATAACAATGATATTTTAACTTATTTATTTTCTGTCGTGATATTCACTGCGAGTTAAATCAAGTTGAGGCAAAAATACTGATATGCATAAAAGAAAAAGCTAAAATTGGATTGACTAAAAATGCTATAATCTTTAAGTTCATAGAATGTAATTTTTCCTATTCAAATTAGCTGTCAGACTTAGGATTTACTTCTTATTAGAACATTATGAAAAAATTATTTTTATAAATGAGAAATTTATTTCAAAACTTACTAATAACTTTTTGCCAACAGACACTGTGGTAATGCACTCCAGTTTCTCTGTCAGTTGCTCCACTTCAGATTGAAGAATTTGTTTTTCTTTTTGATGATGAAATTCTAGGTGAAGCCTTTCCTTTTTGTGTTGCGATTCCTGCTGAATTTTTCCAGCTGTTATCTTGTTCCTTAATTGAATGATCTCGGTTTTCTGTTGAGTGTTTTCCGTCTTCAGTTGGTTGTTTTCTGTCTTTAGTTCATTGTTTTCTGCGTGTACTTGCATGATACGTGACTCCAACTGATCTTTGTCTTCCATAAGTTGCACATTCGCAGTTTCAAGCATTTTTCTGTCATTTTCTAGTTTTGTAATTTCCTCAGTAAATTCTTTATTTTCTATTTCTAATCTTTTTTCAGAAATCTAAATAACAAAACATATTAAATCATTATGTTAGTGTGAAGATAGTTTGTGAAATTTAACTCTATTATTTTCATTTTGTATAAATACAGCTTATGTATTGCTATGTTCAGAGCTCTTCCTAGATTTCCTCCATGTATTTTTCCATTGCATCCTGTACTAGTGCTAGTATATCCAGTAGTTCCTCAGCAGTAGGTCTTGTTTGAGGAGTATTGTGCAGGCAATGAGTCACCATCTCTACTAGAATAGGATGAGACTCCAATAACAGGTTCTCCAACTTTTTCATGTACATCACACAACGCTCTACTTCAGTGCGACCAATAACTTGGCCTGGATTATGTGGATCTGAACATGTAGCTAATAGCAGCTGTCCTGGAAAAATCTATTCATTGAATAAAATTTATTATACAATAATGAATGATACAATGACTATAAGTGCACACATGACAACGTATTTCATTGCAGCACACAATTAAAGTTTGGCTAACTATGGGTATGCTATCAAATAATCAAGGTCGTCTCAAAAAAGTTTATATGCTGACTCTTCCTACCAAGTAATTGTTTTATTAATGCAGATAATACATTTACCTGAGTCAATACGAAGAGCGCAAGATGTCCAAATGAGAACACATCTAGAGATGGGCCATATCTGTGGTTCTCACTAAGTGCCTCTGGTGGCATGTACACAGTGGTCCCTGGATTCTTTGAGAGTGTTTGGACAAGTTGAGTTGGCTTTAAAGTTACCATTCGAGAGTTTCCCATGTCTGTGATTTTAGCAGTCAGAGCCGATGTGAGGAGGATGTTCCTTGCAGTCAAGTCTCTGTGGACTATAGGAGGTCCTCGACTATGCAAGTAAACTAAACCACTTCCTGTGTCTGTTAGAATGGAAATCTTAACTGGAAATGGAATATTAGGGGCACACTCCAGGAGGTCATCCACATTCATTACTAGTCTCTCCATTACCAATAGAGGTAGTTCAGATCTGTCAAGGAAACAGAGACCAAGAAACTGGGTAATGTTAGGATGTCGCAGACTTGCCATGAGTTCACATTCTTGCTGATATCTCTTAACAGTCTCTTGAACTCCTTCATTACCAGGATCCAGTAATAGCTCGTGCATACGCTTGGCAGCACACAAAACCTTGCGATACTTTACCTATAACAACATTATGTAATATCTAAATGATTTGAACCAAGACACATTCAGTTTAGCTCATATATATTTCACAATCTTCCATCATACACACTAAATATTCATGAGAATATATTTCAATGAACTAATGCATGTAACTAAGAAGAACGAAAACATTTCAAAGTACTTTTAGGTTATCAATTGGAATCCTTCTCTTACTTCTAACACTGAGCCATACGAACCTACACCAAGGGTCTTCCCCGTTGATGCCACCTCGTCTAAGAAATACTGCTGTAACTTGGCATTTTTTCTAAAGTTTCCAGACCAGCTCACTCTTCTAGCCACCATGATTTGGTACTAGAATGCTCTGAAGTAATATATCAGATCTCTACCACAACTAAAATGCTCAAAATGTTTTCCTCCCAGGCACGTAGAATAAAACTCATTAAGGTTAATTCCTGTTTTGATTGCCACAAAGTAATTATACTCTGCAGACTTCTTAAGGAAGAATTAGTCACGGTTGCCTAAGATACTGTTGGTCCCATTGCAGATATAGAAAGCATCTAGTCAGGAGCCTGAAAACACGCAGCTGTTTAGTTAATAGCTGTTTGGTGGGTTATGATAAGCTTCTCCTCTGTGCAAAGGTATTAACATGAGCTGACACTTTTCCATATAGAGATATAATATGTAGTGCCTAATAGTATACACACTTAGATTTTATATGGGAAAAAATTAGAAATAATGTATCACTGATTTTGTGCGATTAAGTAAAAAACTTACCAAATAAAGTTAGTGTGCCTCGAAGTGGAGAATGTATTTTTATTATGGGTCAAAGGTCACTAAACAACTGTAACTTTGATTCATAGAAACTAAAAAATGAGGTAGAGTACACATTCACGTGTCACTTTGCAGCTTATATCAAAATTTAATTGATAATTGTAGACTGAAATAATTAAGCTGTTATTATAGGGTCAAAGTTCATAATAAAGATTAAAATTGTATTATATGAGATCCAAGTTCAATGAAGGTACATCATATTAGTCACAAATTTGATGTAGCTGAAGTATTAAATTGTATTCTGTCAATATTTATAGACAATAAGATTCAGTCCATTTATTCTTCATCAGGACTTATATCATCTGAACTTGTCCCTTTTTAAGAATTATCTATAGAATATACACTACAAAAACAATTTAGTTAAAATAACCAAAAAAATGGTGAAACTGAGCTAACCAAACAGTGGTCATATAAACACTGTTATTTCATTGTATTTTTAACCTATTTATATCCTTGGGACTATTAACTGAAATTTAATCTAATTCTCTGCGAACTTTTTTCTTAATAATTTTAAATTGAATCAAATCTTAAACATGCATGAGTCATGAAGTTTCATCATTTATGCAGCATAAAATTGGAATTCACCATTTTCCATTCACCATTGGAGAATTTAAGTTGAGGTTGCTGCCCAAACATCCCAGTTTAAGGCATAATAGTGTCTCCATAGTTAGATGTTACTAAAAGATATTTAATATGAAGAAACTAGAGCATAAGCTTTTGTTTATATGCTCGTTTGGCATATAATATATAGGTGTGTAAGTTATAAGGTCTCATGTCCAGACAGCACCTCCTGATAAACACACCTCGAGAGGTATTACTTAAATAACCCATTTTAACAGAGTAGAGCTGTTGGATTGTTCTTTCAAGACACTTTAGAACATCAGTGATCTTTCTTGCACATGTAGAGCAAAAGCACATTTTAGACTCTCGTTTCTGTTTATTAGCGCATATAATTAATCTGTAGCATTTTTTTGTTTTAATTACTAATTTCATTAAATTAACATTGTTAATTTCCTTGTTGCTCATGTATTATTAATTATCTACATTTTTTATGGTTCAATTAATTGGGGATTGTTTGTATCTATGAAATCCATGCATGCCAAATTTTTTATTGTTTCTTGCATAGTGTACTAATAATATTTTAACAAGCTTAAATTAATTGACAAGCAAAGAGAGCCAGAGACACTTACTACAGGAGTTACACAACCTTAATCTTTATTTTTGGCTTACTAATTATGGTATGTGCGACTCCTGTTTCGCTCAGGCCACCAATTTGCAAGAGTTGGTTAATCATCTTGATAAAACTAGTGATGTGTTTGAGCACAAATGGCGAGCGAGCCTACAACTTCACTAATGTCTAATGATTTGGTTTTAACTTAAAATCGAGTTACTTAAATATAAAGTTGACTGCAACTATTTGAATGGAAAATAGCAACCAAAACAGGTCACGTTATTCAAACGTGTATTCTAAGCTATTAACTATGGTTTTTAAAAGTATTAATAAAAATTGAGATAAAAATTTATGACATTATTAAACCATGCTAACCATGAGGCACACCTAAAACTCTTTATACTATGTACGAAGGACTATATTATCACTGAATATGACATTATTGTTGACTTTACAATTATATTCACCTATTCTATTTTAGTGTGGAGCTAATAAAATTGAGAAGTGAAAAGTTGTTCAATAATATATAAATGAAAGTATTATAGATAGCACTCTGCACATTCAAATAATTTAATACAATATTGGATCATGTGGCATAATGCCACAAATCATCATTTTAATTTTTATTCCCTCTGTAAAATACATATTTGCTAGAAATGTGTAGCAGGTCATTGTATGACCTTCCAAAAATTAATCCATTGAACTCCAGATAAAAAAAGAAAGAAAACACTGTGATTAAAAAACAATGATTAAAAACTAAAAGGTGAATTTTAACTCTTGCTCTATAAATACTGCTTCATTACTACTTGATTACAGTGGGTTTTCATTGAACTTCACTATGAATTTAATTATCACTAATAGTGTGTTAAGTTATTGTCTCCATTTACATTCTTTACAGAAGTATCAACACCTTTTGTAAAGATAATACAGGGTGGAATTTCAGTAATCCTATTAGATATTGCCCTCAATTTATTCTGTATGACAAAAGAAGCATGTGATATTATGTTCTCAAAAATTACCACATTATTGCATAAGTCTCTGCATTGTATTCTCATTTAACTTAATCTTACAAAAGTTTTTAATACTATTAATATCTATCATATGTGTTATAATTGAGTTACTGAAAATACTTTCTCAGGAGACAATAAAATATTTATTTATTTCAACATTTTGTTAATAAACATAGCAATCTTTACAATAAAACAATACCGTATAAAAACACTAATTATGAAAAAGTATTAATTAATGTACAAGGAAAATCATGCTTCTAAGTTTTGGGCAAGGTGAATCTCTTTCTTGCACATCTAGAGCAAGAACACATTAGACTATCATTTTTGTTTATTAACGAATATATTAATCTGCAACATTTTTTGTTATGTATTAAAGAATGGAATTTAAAATAATAAATGAAAATTAAATAATTCTAATTGAATAAGTATAAATGAAATTAAAAAAAATTATACCAGCTCTTATGAACAGAAATAAGAATGTAATGTGTTTTGTCATTGTGTAGGAAACAAAACTGTACGTGGTAAAACTGTAAAATTTGTAGTGTGAAAACCAACCAAATTTGCACCGAATTGGTGTTGTGAATGCCCACCATCAATGCACAGCATGTTATTCACACTTCCTTTTAGAAACATTAATTATGTTCACACCGTTTAGGGTGTGAACTCACACCAAAATGATGAGGTGTGCACATCACACCATATTTTGGTGTGACTTTTGTTGCACGTGATTCACACTTAGTTTGATATGAACTACCCACCATTGGTTTACAGTGTTAGCTATTATAGGTGCAAATACTAAATAATTATATATCTTACAATTATTATGTAAAAAGTGACAATTTGTTCTAAATAATATCTTGAGGTAAAATTAAAATAGGATTTCTCTAATCACACTCTCCATTGCTCTTAAGGAAGGTGTTGATGTTACTGAATTAAAGAATATGAATGGGATGATTAATGTAATAAGTGACAATTAAATTCATAGTGCAAACCCACAGCAATAGAGTAATAATGAAATGAATGGAATACTTAGGGTTATTTAGTCATTTTGCTTTGAATGTAATTGTTTTGAGTTTGGACTAGTCCCCCCCCCCAACCTCCCCCCCCCCCCCCCCCCCCCCACAATTTTAGTGAGATAACGAATTCTCAGTAAAAAAATAGTTCTCAAAGTCAATCAAAAATATTCTGAAGTTGAAAATAATAGTTGTGACATGACTGTTTTGTAAGGTCAGTTGATGACCTGCTTAATTCAGGAAAGACATGTGATATATAGCTGCTGTTCCAAGTCATTCTGTTAAAAATCGATTGATTTTATTTCACGAATATTCTTTATGAAGTATCCAATTGGAGGTCACCATGTATTGTACATATGGCAGCCTCTAAAAGTATGAAAATTAATAAGTGTAACGATAGGTCCCACTATTTTTCTTTGGAGTATTACGCACTTATAGCTTATTATTAATAGCAATTACTAACTAGTCTATGAATTACAAAACAAGAGGACAGGATGACCAGTTTTGACAAGCATTAGAAAAATGAGCTATTCAAACATTTTCACACGAAATAAATTCAATGCATGTTTAGCAGAATGACTTGGAACAAAATAGCTACCACATAAACCAATAATAAACAACTACATTACACTAAACATAAATATAAACACAGTATAAAAATGCTACAGGCAGTATACTCAGTAATCATATAGCACAATATAGACTCCTCAACTCGTGCTTCATTACAGTGGGTTCTTTCACCTTCTCCTATGAATATAATTAACATTCAATTTACCCATATTACATGGCATTCAGTTTGTGTTTCACTTTCATTGCTCTTAAATTATAACACCGTTTTCATTAATGTATCCTTGTTTTAATTTATTACTTGTAAGAAACATGAAGCAGGTCATATTATGATCTTCAAAAATTGAGTTTTGCTAGATTCAAGTTTATGTTAAAGATATATTTAAAGGTATTTAAAAATAAAAGAGGTTGAATGAAACTAGGTTGTGCAGTCTTGTACTATATACTACTCCGTACGTACTTTATTGCAGTGGTTTCCCATCTACATCATCATGAATATAATTACCATTCATGTATAAAGTTTTATTAACACTTGTTAGGACAATGGAAAGTGTTATGTAAGCAATCTTATTAGAAATTATTAACATCATTACATTCTCTATGACATGAAATTCAATTTTACTTATCCAATATAGCAACCCTACCTCATAAAATTAATATAGAACCTGTATATTTATTTCATACTATAACTTTTTAATTCAGATATTAATTAACGACATAATGTTAAAATTATAGCAATTTTTTTGAAATTATTCTATTAGTACTGCTTCAAAATATTAGTGATAGAACTCTTCATCATGTGCAAGTGAACTCTAAAGATAAACCTTACCAAGAACTTGCATATAGAAAAAGGAAATAACCCCTTCATTTTACATTCTGAGTATAAATTTAATTTGTATAAATAATATTCTAAAGTTTACTGCACATAATAACGTGGAACTAAATAAATATGTAAGTGCCTCCAAAAAATTATCCTAAAATCTCAAACAATAGCACAGAGCATAGATTGAAATAAATATAAAAAATTTGTGAGATAGTAAACAAAGTAAGAAGGTGATGCAAAGACATTGAGCAAGAATGTGAAAATTTTAGACATGTCACTCATGACATTTTGTAAATTAAAGTAATAACAGGTAGGTTTGTTTGAAATCACACTTTCTATTGCCCATTATAAGGTGTCGATACTTCTATTCACAATATAAATAAGGCATTGATTTATAGCACAAGTGGTAATTATATTCATAGTGAAGTTTAGATCAAACCCACAGCAATAAAGTAGTAGTCAAGTAGTATTTATAGTGCAAAAGTTTACAACCATAATTTCACATTTTAAATTTTTTTCATCGTTTTTAAATCATATTTAGTTTGTAGTTTTTATTGCGAAAGAGTAGCAAATTTTGGAAGGTCCTATAATGACCTGTGGCATTGTTTGATTATTGACTCTATGAGACAAGGAGTGAATACAAGGATTGAAAAATGGTGATTTACACCATTCCTTGTTTGTCGTTGTGCCACCATGACCCAATATTTTATTTTATTATTTGAATTTGAATGTGTTGTGTGGCTTACTATAAACTGCAACACTACATTACAAATTTAAAATGCAAGGATTTAGAGAAAATTGTGCATGAATTTTAACTATTCCCACTCACTTTACAGCTTGTTCCATTACAACAGACATACCTTAAAAATTGGTTAGATTGTCCGTTCAATTTATACCGTTATTAATGTTGAATAACCAGAGGAGTCAGAATTTAACAATGCGGAGAAATCTTTTCACTCTGCTGAAACATCTTTCCACACCACTGTACCAGTATCTTGCTACCTCATCAAACTGAATGTTCCAAACACATAATGATGATCAGAAAACAAAGGGACAGAAAATATGTTAAATTTTCTAACATTTTCCAAGCGAATGATGTAGCCATATCATGATACTAGATACATATTGGTGTAAGAGCATGAAAACTATGGCTATGCTCTCATGGGTAATTGCATATAATATTAAAATAACACTCTCCATTCCAGTTTGGGAATATACCGAAATAATTTTACCGCGTTTCCAATGGTGCTAAAAGCCACTTACTTCTTTTCTATATACATTAATTAAAGTTTATCTGTATAGCCTACTCACTTGATATAGAATATAATGGTTAATAATTGAATGATGCACAAATGATAATGCACTAATAATTACATACTATACTTTAATGCTTAAAACTTGAGCAACTGATATATAAACTAAAATTTCCAATAATTATGTTCCAAAGTTTGTAAAGTATTTCAACAGACACAGAAATAACAAACAAAATGAGCAAAGAAACTCTTGCAAGAAAAGTAATTAATTTCTCAATGATTTCACCACAAGCTTTTGATCATTCAGCAGGTCAGAACAATTCTATAGTTATGAATACAAAATGTAATCATAATATTAGTGATCTTCATAGAAATCCCACATTTAGTCAAACTATAGTTTATAACCTGATTCCACCAATGAATGGGGTGTAAATGAGAGATTGTTATCATGTATGATTGAAGTCATAGTGCAAAACCCACTGCAATGAAGTTGTGTTCAATTCTATTTAGTTCAGGACTTCATCATCATATGTGATGTTGACACAATGCCTAAGCCAAAATTATTGTCCAGGCATGATGAAAATTTTCACTATTCTTTATAAATAACATTATACAAGAAACATGCAGCAGGTCATTTTATGACCTTCCAAAAATTTAGTTAAAATAAAAAAACAGCGATTAAAAAAAAGTGGTGATGAATAAAATTAAAAAAGGAAATAAATTGTGCAGTCTTAATAGTACTTCATTATTCATTCATTGCTGTGGATTATCAATCAATTCACTATGAATAATCACTTACACAATAAATCAATGTCATCATTTACCTTCTTTGCAGTAGTATCGACACCTCCTATAAGGAAATAGAAGATGGGATTTCATTATATTAATTATTAAAGATGACTAGATAATAAATGATTATAAATGCAAGAGATGGATAGATCATGCTCTCAATAATTGTCACTTCTTACAAAGTTTCTGACCTTCTCTGTTCTATTTAATTACTTATTATCTTACATTTTTTAATTGATTCCAATCAATTGTTGACATCCATTTAATTGGACATGTGATAACCACTGAAAATTTTAGTAATTAATGATATTCAGAAGATATATTTTAGTGGTACTTGCACGCTTTTCTGCCATTTCTTGGTGAAGTGTATCTCCAGTTTGTTACTGTTGCCTGCACACTAACGCAAACACCCAATAATATAATATTGCACTCTCATTTCTAATTATCCGATTTTATAATGCATTTTCTGTATATTATTTTTTAATTAATTTCTTAATTTGCATCTTGATCAATTTTAACTTTTAACTTCATTAGTAATTGATTAATTATGCAGTGGTCCCTTGTTTTATTTCCTTTAATTTGATTTCCATTCAAATTTTTAATCGTTTCTATCAATATCAAGGATGAATTAATGTAACTTTTAAATGGTGGTATAATAGATGGAAAAGTTTAGTCTATTACATAACATTAGTATAAAATATATGTCACGTAATTGTAAGTAGCAGAAGTAGAGTTTTGAAACCACCTTGTCAAATGTCATAGTATCATCCTAATTAATATTTCATGTGCACCTATTTTGTACATATCTTGATTCTAACAATAGCAGTAAGTATAGATTGCAATAAATTTAAAAATTGCAAGATAGTAAACAAAATGAGAACGTCACTATGGAGACTCTAGCTAGAATGTTGAAATTTTAAATGGTGTGACTGATGACATTTAATAATTGAGGTAGTATCTGATAAGTTTGCTGAAATAGCACTTTCTATTGCCCTATAATAAAGGTGTTGATATTACTGTAAACAATGTGAATGAGGCATTGATTTATAGCATGTGTGATAATTATATTCATAGTGAAGTTTAAGTGGAAACCCACAGCAATAAAGTAATAGTAAAGTAGTATTTATAGTGCAATACTAAATTTATAACTCAAATTCCACTTTTTAACTTTTTGTATTCAATGTTTTTTTAATCACTGTTTGTTTGTTTCTTTTTATTTATTTATTTATTTTTTTGTACTAAATAAGGTTCTCTCTTAGTGAATTTTTTGGAAGGTCATATAATGACCTGCAATATTTTGCTTTCAAAATGTAGTTATATAAAATAAAAAAGGAATAAAATGATTATATTTGATGATTTACACTATTCTTTAGTTTATATTGTGTCAGATAGCTGTATATTAAATAAGATTAAGATGTAAATGCTTTAGGGATGTTTCTGGATGCGTGAACTATTTGTACTGAGCAATTTGTGAGATTGCAAACTAAGTAATATGGTCCTGCAAAGACTTTGAGCAAAATACGTGAGAATTATAGATAGTATATCACTGATGACATGGTGTAAATCAAAGTAAAATACAATAGGTTTGCTGAGATCACACTTCCCATTGCCCATGATTAATGTGTTGATACTATTGTGAACAATGTAAATGAGAGTGATAATTATATTCATGGTTAAGTTTAGATGAAAACCTACAGCAATATAGTACTAGACTTTATAACACTAATGTCACTTTTTAACTTTTTTATTCATAGTTTTTGTAATCACGTTTAGTTAGTTTTTATTCCAATAGAAAAGTATGTATACACTGTATATATACATTTTTGGAAGGTCACATAGTGGCCTGCAGCTACTATTTTTTGCAAAAAAAGATTTTTTTTTCAAAATAACATTGTAAGATGAGAAAATAATAATAATAAAAATGGTGATTTACATTATTCTTTGGTTGGCATTGTGTCACCATTACCCAATATTTTATTGAAAAATTTGAATTTGAACGTGCTGTGAGGCTCACTATGAACTATAACACTTAATTAGAAAGTTAAGATGCAATGCTTTAGAGAAAATTTTCTATGCATTAAAACTATTTCCAATCATTTTACATCTTGTTTTGTTAGAACAGACATACCTTGCTAATTGGCTAGATTGTCAGCATAATTTATAATTGTTATTGTTGAAAACACAGTGGAGTCAGAATATAACAATGTCACTTCTACTTTTCTGTACATATAGATTGAAATAACCCTTTATACGAGGATATTTAGTCACTCTAATTATCATTAATTATTATTATTAATCACTATATTGAGTGCATATTTTGATTATTGTAAATGAACTTCGCCACACAATTTCAAATAGAAAATATTTATGATTTCAATGTTATAAATTGTCGTCTCTTCAAAGAATAAAAAGAGGTTGTAGGGGGCAGGAGTATCCCTTGTTTATGTGGCACAATGTAGAGAGGTGATAATCACTTTACAACACTCCTCCTCTCTTCACTCTGCTGAAACATCTTACTACACTACTTTACTAGTAACTTGCTACCTCACCAAGCTGGATGTTCTAAGCACATTATCATAATCAGAAAACAAGCCGCTGAAATATGTTCAATTTCTAAATTTTCCAAGTGAATAATGTAGCCATAATTATCATAATTATCATGATACTGGATACATATTGGTGTAAGAGCATGAAAACTATGTCTCTTTCTCCTGGGAAGTTGCATATAGTATTCTAATAGCACTCTCCATTCCGGTTTGGAAATATATCAAAATAATTTTTACCTGTTTTCCAATTGGGCTATAAGCTAGCTACTTCTGTCCATGAGGTCATTAGAGCTTACCTATTCAATTTATACAGACTATGGTTAATAATCAAATTATGCACACATTAATAACTTATAAGTACTTGAGATAATCTGTTTTCTAGCTGAATGTTAAGTTTTTGAGCATATCAAATAACTTTAATAGATCCTGAGGGGAATGAAGCGTGGAGTATATTCAGGTACTGAAGAGATGGAGTATTTGCTATCTCATGTGATTGGGATGAACAGTTTCTTCAGGTGAGGTTTCTTTAAATTTATCTTCTATGACACGGCCAATCTCCAACTCAATATCTTGAAGATCTTACACTAATTTGAGTTTTATTGGGACGCAAAGTTCCAGAATTGGTCTCTACTATGTATGAAAAGGAATGTTCTGTTTTAGCCATTATACCACCTGGCATGGGGCTAGAGCCAGAATTGATAGCTACACACTTCATCTACAATATCCGTTGATCTCTGAACGTAGTAGTGAACATCAAAATTAGCTCTTTTTTCTACCCATTCTTCATTTCGAATTGTGACAAATATGAGAAGTCCAGTTTGAAACTAGCTTTTTGGATTGAGTGTGAAATAAACGACTGCCCTCAACTATAGACAAACCAAAAATTATAGTTCTGCCAATAGTAACACAATTACAGTTACACAAAAAGGATTAAAAAAATTAACAGACTAATGACATGAAGTTTATACTAATCAACTTGTGACTAATGATGGTGGGATCCTAGTTGGGCGGAGCCCGACCTCTGCTTAAGGGAGAGGTCGGGTAACAAGCCGATACCCGGGTTTGTTCCCTGCTGCAACGTACGTTGCAGTCCAATCAGATTGCAGTATGGTTAAATGCTAAGGGAATTAGCTGACTCAGCAGGAACAAACCCGGGTATAGGCTTGTTACCCGACCTCTCCCATCCCTTCAGCAGAGGTCGGGCTCCGCCCAACTAGTGGGATCCCTCTTCTTTTTTTTTTATTAATAATAACAATTATTATTATTAGATTGAAACTTTCTAACTTAAATTGGTCTAATGAGAAGCAAAGGCAACATGTGAAAAAAATCTATTCTTAATTAAAATCACATGATTTAATTCGTCTTGCAATAGCAAAAACCTTTAGAGTTCAGTGCTTCAAATATGATTAAAATTGTTTGTAAAACTAAAGTGTCTAGTTTACTTATACCAAAAACTAATTTGAATATTTAAAGAAAATATTCGTGAAATGATAAAAACATTATCCCATTGATATAACCCGTTTTTCAAACCATAGTAATTTGCATAATTGAGTTGACAAGCTAATCATTTAACAAGGTATGTCTGTAATTGTTAAAATAATGTAATGGAATGAGCAGCAAGATGAGTACAAGTAGTTCAATGCATCCAGTAATATCTCTATAGTATTGCATCTTAATGTTTGTAATGAAATTTTATTCTTCAAATTCAAATAATTCAATCAATTATATGATTATTTTGATACAAGGCACACATCACCTTAATCATAATATTTTATTTTTATATAATTACATTTTGAAAAGCAAATGCCTCAGGTCATTATAATATTATGACCTTCTAAAAGATGGTCCAGAATATACACCAGCTTCACAGACTTTGTCTTGCCACAGATAATATAAAATTAAACACCTTGCTAGACTTCTGGAGCCATTTCTGGTACAGGGTATTCAATTGTTATACCTGTGGTAAAGGAGCAAGTTTTGTGAAGTGGTGGTGAAATAAGTTCATTCCTCTTGCCAGTAAATGCTGGGTGGTCACCATGGTGGCAATTATCTGGAGGAGCTTACGTTTTACCAAATCAATAAGCAGGAGGATAATATGCACTAGATTACTATGAAACGTGGTCTCGCATAGCGGGACTCTTTACAAAACCGCTAGGCCAAGCGAGATTATTTAGCACGGCGGCCAATTAGTTCGATGTTTTTTATAGTATGATCGTCAGTTTTCCCTAAAAATATTAAACCTATACAATAATAGGGTCACTTTTACAAAGCTATAATAATACACATTGTGTAATGTTTTCACTACTTTTTTTTGTCCAATGTAATCATAAACATTAAATGTATTCCAAGCTCACCTGAATAAATAAGTGTACAGTACGGAATTACATGCAGGAATGTGAGAAACAACAACTAATAGAAATTAAAGCGTCGTCGTACTGCGTGGTTTCTAAGTACGCTGTTCGCTTTAATGGGTAGCGACTGCAGACACACGCATGCGGACGCTAACGATGTTTGATTGACAGACGATTCTTATCTTCCAAATCTTTGTTCTGGTTTGGCAAACAAGTATTGCACAAGGAATTGAAATAATAATGCAGTAAATGAGTTTTAATGTGTTACTCTTATTTGTTACTTACATCCACAATGTATTTAAGGCCCTGATTACCGAGATCAGCTATAGACACAAACCATTCACTGGTGGTATCAAGTTATCAACTATAGTTTGACTAAATGTGTGATTTCTATGAAGATCTCTAATATAATATGATCACATTGTAGTCATAACCACATGTGTGTAGAAGTGCGCATTTTGCATTGGTCAGACAAATGGACTTTGGAATTATGTATATTTGGGGGGTGGGGGTGATTGAAATACATACACAACTATAGATTTATAATGAGACTCATTCCACATTACTCACTCTACAGCATATGTATACATAAATATATATAATATGATACTTACATAATACCACTATATAGTCAATACTACATGGGTGTAGAAGTGCATTTTGCATTGGTCAAGAAGACTGAAATTGGAATTACGTATATTTGGGGGGGGGGAATTTGAAAGAGTCAAAACCCAAATTACCTCGATAAAAATCTTCCGTACAATCTTGCACGACTATCAAGTTGTATTACAGTAGGCTAGATAGGATAGTCATTCAATATAAATTGAAAGTTAAACTATTTTTTGTCGCGAACAATGTTGAGAATACTGAAATCTTTGATTTTATGTGATCATTCAAAATGTAAATTATATCAAAATAATATCAGAACACATCAATAGTTGAGTTAACAATACCTTGAACATGTTCCAGTCAATAATCCTAAGGCACTCATAGTGTGAATTCACAGATATTGTAGTGCACGGGAAGATTATTTGAATAATGGCTCCAAGCAGTGGACTAGATGGGAATTATCTATATAAAGCATTTAATAAGGATAGCATCTCAAGTAAAAATTTCAGTTTTTACAACTACCATTGTGTTTACTCATCTCTTAGTCACTTGTATCTGGATCAGCCATCATCTGGACATATGGATGAATTGTTTTATGAAGATCCTTTGACAGACTCTGCACCTGGTGTACCAAATGTCAACTCATCCATTACTCTTTCTTGTGCTGCCTCCAGTCTGCAAGCTAATCACTCTTCACCATTTCCACCTGATGTAGAAATAGTCTTGAGGCCTATACAAGTTCTGGTGAGCATATTTCGAGATATATTTGGGCTTTTACTAAATAGCTTGGTTATAATTCTAGTAGCCAAGTTCAAAAAAATCCAAAATATTTCCTTTGGCATCGCTGTGCAAATAGCTTTAGTGAATATTTTGCTGACACTACAATATTCTTTTAACACCATACATGTAGCAGCTGGTCGCTTTATTTTTGGCTCGAATTTGTGCATTGCATCAGCATTTGTTCTGCTCACTCTCTTCTATCTTCGTAATTTACTTATATTGATATTTGCATTGGATCGTTTTGCTTCCGTTTTTATTCCTTTCCACTATCCCAAATATAGACACAGAATAGTTACTGCTATTAACGTAACATTCTTTTGTCTGAGTCTTGGAAATTCTATCATCATAACACCACCCTTCTTAGACTGCTACGAGCTTATTCGCAACACTGAATTTTGTAGTTACTCCCGCTCCTGCAACCATAAATGTCAGATCTTTGACATTTTTATCATACTAACCCATCATATTCCAACTTTACTGTTTCCTCCAGTCATATTTGTCGCTCTTTACATAAAGGGTAGAATAATCAAGAAGAAACTCAACAATATGCTTGGACAGAATCAAGTTATGTCAGAAGAAGACTGGAGAGCCTTAAAAACCTTTTCTCTTTTAGTATCAATGGCCATACTTTTCACTGTGGCAATTGTCGGTTATCAGGTGCTCTCCTCTGTATTTCCTGAGCTTGGTGTAGTGTATACACTGTTTGCATCTCTTTTCAGTTTCCTTTTAGTAGTGGATCCTTTAATTATACTGAGAAATGCTGATGTCAGGGAAGTGTTGGGTCAGCTAGTGAATGAAATTCGAGAATCTTTTTCCCGAAGAGACAGTGAAGATCACACTAACATTGAATGACTGATGCCATTCTTTCAATATTAGATTGATAGAAACATGGACTGGCTTAATTTTTTTTTCATGTGTGTTTTTTTTTAGATCAATGAGTTTAGTCTATATTTTAAATTCATTCTTTTGTATTTTCTTAGCTGTCTAAATTATCATCGTTTTGCTTCAACTCCACATTTCAAATGGCTTATGTATAACACAATGATACTGACCTTGTTTCATACCAATATACAATAAAACCAAAAAACTACATCAAAAGACTAATAATAATGCTAGTCGAGTTTGATCTTTGTCATGCAAATCACATCACCTTAAACAGTGAGTACGTGGTAGCTATTACTGCTACTTCCAGATACTATTCACTGTATGTAATGTGATGGCATCATTACCATTTGTATTGTCACATTATCATTCTGAAAAGGTCTTACATTGCAATATATAATTATTTGTGCTGTACAAACAATAATATCACACACTCAAAGTAGCTACCTGAAGAGAAAAGCTATGTCAACTACCTGTGTGTTCATATGGAACAAACAGTCTGTTTTGGGAAGTATCACAAAAAAACAAGCTCCGCCTCCTGATGCCTATAGCCTTGAGTGAATGGATTTGTGAAAGAAATATAAATCGAAAATATCATTTAGAGAAATTAAGTAATAATGATTTATAAGTGCATAGAAACCCATCTATCACTTTGTAAAACTTAACATAATTCACTAATAGCTATATGAAACTCAGCAAAAATTCCCAACAAGTCTATTATTGACCTTGAAAAAACTTACAATAATATTGGTGTTGCGTACTGTTAGTTAATTAAAATCTTTTATTTTCTCTTCAGTGAACCATCATTCAATATTACTGTTAGGGGACCTTCAGAGTCTAAACTGCGGAGGCGCCTGAACGTAGGTGGGCAGTGAATAGCGCTGCCACCAGAATCCCAACAAGTCAAAACTTGGCTTAGTGTAATTAAAATTAGAACACGTGTGGGACTAAAAGAATGATTGCGAGTGCATTACTTTTATAGCAGACGCACTCACGTGACAAACACATGACACGAACCACACGAAACAGATGGTAACATATATATCGAGTGTTCTTAATTCTTGAAAATGTGGGGGTGTGGTTCCACGCCCACAATTACACTAATTGATACTCTATGATATCTGACCTGTTAGCTCTGCATTCAAGACACTTTCACGATAAAAAATATTGGGGTTAATGATGTGTTATTATTTATATTCATGGTTAGATATTTAATGTTACTTGGGGCAATGGAGTGATTTTTCTGGGTAGACCCATTGGAAAAGCTACAATACTTGTACACACTCATTTAGGCATGCTAGAGTATAAAATATATGATGATTGCTTCAGTTTTATTAAATCTAGCTAGCATGTTGTAAATATTGTCATTGTCAAGCAAACTTTGCATCTCTTGCTTTTCCAGCTTATGGTGTTTGAATTAACTTTTTGTATGTGAAATAGCTAATTCACTTGAGCTACATTTACACAACTTAAGAATGACAAGTAATTCTGTTATTTCAACTAGAATATGCAAGCTTTTGGGCTCAGTCTAACCAAATACTACACATATCATGCAAAATATTAGGGGGGAAGCCGGGAAATTTGGGGGAAAAGTACCCCCCTCCATTGGACAGCACCCTGTAAGATGCCTGTGTGACTTTCAGCTTGATCTGTAGGAAATTAGGAAGTTGAACTTACTATAAATGCTTGCTTGAATTTTGTTAGAAGTTCAAGCTGTGTGAGAGACAAGTTTTAATTTCTGTAAAGTACACGTCTATCACAGAACTGATTAAAGTCATTAGAATACATCAGTTGAGAGTTGTGAATGCAACTCATAATGAACTCCTAGAGTGTAGGAAGTAGTTTCCAAGTAGTTTCCATCTGGGAAAAAGTGGGGGTGGGGGGGGGGGACACTTGATAACTTCTTATGCTGTTATGCTGTACATTTGGATATTATTAAGGCAGATTTATTGCACTATCCTAGTTTTACAGTTACATTAATTTTGGTATTCACTCAAAATACTTTCATGCTAACCACTCTCACTAAATTTAAGAAAATATCTATGTTGCCTTGAAATATAGTATTATAAAATTACAGACATTGGCTTGGCCTAGGAAAAAGCAAAAAAGAAACAGTGGCATAGCCACTGGGGGGCTGGGAGGCTAGAGCCCCCCCCCCCCCCCCCCACTTTTATAGTAATGGGGGCTAAGCCCCCAACTTTTATACCAACTACTTTGAAGCATGTGATTTGTTCTATGGTGAGCTCACAGGTCGCTTCAATACAGAGCACATTGCTCTGATACTATCCTTGAAACAAACACTTTTGAAAGCTGCAAATAAAAATGATTGAGGAGTTGAAAAAAACTTGAAAAGTCATGTGTGGGTCGCCGCGCACTCAGTCTCAGAGGAGATACCAACTTTACTCATGTGCTGGTGGGGCGAGGTATGCTGCCACCAGAGTCCTCCTCCCCGGCCTAATATTGACTTATAGAGTTTTAAATCTATCGTCTAAAAAGTAAGGCACGAGGTAGAACTAAAATGTCTGACGGATGATACAAGTATATATATGACTGTAAAGGCCACGCCTATTATGACGGGCTATGACACACGAAAGATAGAGACTTCCTGCACTGCAGCTTTACGTTCACACTGCAGCGCAGGAACACACAATCATACGCACGATCAACACTAACGAATGAATGACTTGCACAAACAACTAACTGGCTAAATACAGAGTACCAAAAATCTGACTGTGTGTGTGCATGACTAGTTCTGTTCTGTTGGAGGCGTGGTATCCTGCCACGCCTCATCACTTTCTGTCGGCCCGACCCACATCTCCCCCGCCTAAGCTTTGACCTCCGGGAGAAGCTGGTCACAAGGAGGGCCACAATTGCCTCGAAAAACCATCAGCGTTTGAGTGATCTCTTCCAGCTCGATGAACTATTTCAATGGGTCTGTCTTGCAAGGTGAGTGCAAATCGAAGAAGTCTGCGGTTCAGACCCCTGCCTGACTGGAGAGCCAAACACGCTCTATGATCAGTGACGATCTTCACTGGACGTCCGTATACCAATCGCTCAAAATGTCGAACGGATGCTACAATAGCAAGACTGTAACAGAGTAGTTGGGCTCAGAAGGGCGGAGCTGACGACTGAAGAATGCCATGGGGAGCTCCACATCGTCACGTACTGCATGGAGACACGCTCCGATCCCGTCACCGGAAGCATCAGTGTATAAGACCATCTCATCATCCTGTCTAGGGACACACAGCACAACATGATTAGCAAGTATATCCTTAATCTTACCGAATGCGTCCTTCATGCCCACTGTCCAATCCACCTGATGAGGAGAACGAAGAGAGACTGAGGGAGTGAGGACTGCAGAGAACTGACCAAACCCTGGGATGAACCGTCTATAATAAGACATGGCGCTCAGGAAAGAACATCCCCACCTATCCTGTGACCAAGGTAAGTAAGGTGCTTTCTACCAAAACAACACTTCTTTCTTTTAATGGAGAAACCAGCAGCACTAAGACACTCTATGACACGCTTAAGATCTAACAAGTGATTTTCCCAAGAGTCACTGAAGACCACAACATCATCTACATAATTGCAGCTGACGTCACTAACTGGAGAAAGGACTGCTTCTACTGCCGCCTGAAAAATAGCAGGAGTGTTCTTAAGCCCAAAAGGTATGTGAACATACTTAAACTTTCCCAGTGGACAGAGAAAAGTAGTTAGGTCACTAGAGGCATCATCCATAACTATCTGATGGAAACCGGATGTAAGGTCCAGAGTTGATAAACATTTACTCTGACCGACTTTCTGCAAAATTTCATCTAAAGATGGAACCCAATACCGAACTAGAGGAGTAACCGAATTAAGTTGACGAAAATCAACACAAATGCGAACAGAGTTATCTTTCTTCCTCACTGGAACCAAAGGTGAGGACCAAAGGGCACTTGACTTAACAATAATACCCTCATCAAGGAGTTTGGTAAGTTCTTTCTTCACAGCTTGTTCAATACCAACAGGAATGTTACTACCCTGCTGTGAGACAGGCGTTGCATGCTCAGACAATACTATTGTGCATTTAGCAGATTTGCACAAACCAGGTTTATCACTAAATGAACAAGAAACACTATACAATACATCAAGCAATTCTTTGTTATTAAAACCATCACATTTATCAGAACTGAGCAAAGGAGAAGATTCTAGCAAATTAGTGTCTATGCCCACTTCCTCAGCCACCAAAGTAGCTGCACACACATTGAGGGGTCTGTCGACATATGTCTTCAGATTGTTTATGTGAGCAAGACGTGTGGGATGGCCATCACCCTTGCTAACCTTAAAGGTAACACGGGAGACTTTGTCAGTAACACAATTGGGGCCTTTCCAGGAAGCTTGGAGCGAACTATGAAGCCTAGGGATTCTCACTAAAACTTTATCACTAACATTCAAGGTTCTGTCAGTTTTGCCTTTGAACTAATGGCTCTACTCTCATTGGCTGTGGCTTCCTTAGAGGTTGCCATATCATGATTAACACCCAACTGGTCATTAAGTTTCAACAACCAACTTTCAACATCCATACACTGTAAAGATTTCTCAGACCACCCGTGATATAAGAGATCAAGGGGACCAATAACTTCTCTGCCATAAACTAGCATGTGAGGGGAGAAACCTAAGTCTCTGTTGGGGACTTGTCTGATAGCAAATAATGCCATGGGCAAAAAGTCAACCCAATCAATCCCACTATCAATAGCTTTGGCCAACATAGGCTTTAGAGTCCCATGTAGCCTTTCCACAACCCCGTTAGACTGAGGCCTATATGGAGAGGATTGTATGGTATGCATACCCAGCAAAGTGCATAAGTTAACCATTAACTTGGAAAGAAACACAGTGCCACGATCTGACAGCACTTTGAGAGGAATACTAGTACGGGATATGATTTGGAGGAAACACTGCGCAGCTTCCTGAGCGGATGCAGTACGCATGGGAAGTGCTTCAGGCCTCCTACTAGACAAGCAAATATAAGTGAACATGAATCTGGAACCACGCTTGCCCTTGGGATGGGGACCTACCAGATCAACAGCCACAGATTCAAAAGGCGGTGTTAACAATGGTCTCTGCACCATGAGTGCTTTCTTGTTACCCGACTGATTAATACTTAGGCAGACATCACAACTTTTGACAAACTTAACTATATCTCCATGGATACCTGGCCAAACAAAACGAGAATTTAACAGGCGCCTCATCCCACGGACACCCGCATGAGCAGTATTATCATGGGCCAGTGTAAGTGCTTTACATCTTTTAGTCTTGGGCAATACGATTCTATCACACACATTGTTGAACTCATCCAAAACACTATGAATCAAAACACCTTTATCATTATAAGAGTAACCATTTAGCTTTCTAATGCCCAAATCTTTGATAGACTCTAAACTAGGATCACTTTTGACCTCCTGAATAAGAAAGTCAGCACTAGAAAGATCACTACACTCAGGAATATCAAACTCGGGATTATCAGAAACAACAGGATTAATCACCACACTAGGAGGTGTAGACTGGGAGATACAATCATCACCAGCACCATTCCCACTTCCTGCACTGCAGCTTTACGTTCACACTGCAGCGCAGGAACACACTAACATACGCGCGATCAACACTAACGAATGAATGACTTGCACAAACAACTAACTGGCTAAATACAGAGTACCAAAAATATGACTGTGTGTGTGCATGACAAGTTCTGTTCTGTTGGAGGCGTGGTATCCTGCCACGCCTCATCACTTTCTGTCGGCCGACCCACATCATGTTTTTCTGCAGATCTTGATTTCTCCGACTTAAGGAGGCAACTTTACATGAGATTATAAAGCAAGGACTGTCCCAAGTTAGAGTAGTTACTTTGGTTAACACCATATGCAGTGCCATGAGTACGAACAATGGAGTTTTGAAGGACATGCTACCTTCAGTACATAAATTACTTCATCTTATGAATTCCGATAACATCTGCCACTTCTGAACGGACATTTTCAGCTATGAAGAGAATAAATACTTATTTACGTTCAAGTATGACAGAAAAATGTTTAAATAACTGTTTACTTTTAAATGCTCACAAAGAGCTTACGGAAAACTTGGATTTAATTTTAATAGCTCAAGGATTTGTTGAAAAGCATGAAGAAAGACAAAGATACGTTGACAATGTTTAATTTTTGTTAAACTTACTGCAGTAGTGAAAAGTATACATTATATTATGTTAACTTTAATGCAGTGATTGCTTTGCCGTTGATATCAGCCCCCCCTCACCCCACTTTAGGTGAGCTAGTTAAGCCTCTGAGAAATTAAAGACAACAAAACAAACCGATTGCTAGACAACCTACCCAACCGGACCCTTTACCTATTGGGTGGCAAGACAAGATTGCTAGTTGGGTTACTTGGTTAAAACAAAACTGACCAGTACGCGTTTAATTACACACTAGTTTAGTTTAGCTACACTTAACCAGTTCTGAGTCCTTTTCTCTTTCTCACTACGTGCTCAGCGGTCAATTTTCTACCCACGCTTATAGAAATATTTTTCTATTTAAAACAAAGATTAAAATTCAGGACTCAGAAATTGCACCCCCAATAGAATGACCTGGATACGGCGTGTTTTGGATGTTGGTGCAACGCCACTGGACGTACTGAAATTTGTGAAGTTTTGCTTCTGTATCAGCTTATCTTTTTGGATTGTGAAAAATGAATACTCAAACTCAAATGGAAAGTCCTACACCTTAACATCTTACGAATTACTCCCACATCCGTGACAAAAGGAAATATGCCAATGGGTGGAACAAAAAAGACAATTGGAATGACTGGTTGTTTGGTGAACGTCTTCAACTGGCATTAAAAATGAACAAAAAAAGTATGATTTAAAAAAGTGAATGAAAAACTAAAAAATGAAATTTAAGTCCTAATCTCTTGCACTATAAATATTGCTGTATTACTACTCATTGCTGTACATTTACATTGACCATGCACTGTTCAATGAATTTCTTATCAAATTATGCTATAAACAATGTCTCAATTTACATTTTTTACAGTAGTATCAAAAGTTTCGTAAGGACAGTGGAAGGTTAATTCTTCCTGAGGTTCACCTCTGTATGGCTAAATGGAGCATGTGATATACTAAAAATGACCACATTCCTGCATAACGTCTGCATGACATTCTCATATTTTCGTTATTTTACTGGTTTTCGTAATTTCGTAGTTCCTTAAACTCATTCTCAGTAGATGTTGAAATATTTTGTTGATCTTTTGTGATAATTACAGCAAACTTTAGAATAAAAATAATGTAAGAATACTATTAAATTGATAGTATTCACACAGTGAATGTATATGGTGCTTTCAAGCTTCTATGCAAATTCTTGGTAAGGTGTAGCTCTAGAGTTAGCTTGCATATGTAGTGCCTACACATTAGACATTCATTTGGACTTCTTAACTTTTGAAGTTTATCTGCAACATTTCTTGTTTTATTAATTACTTAATAAAATTGGCATTAAATTTTTCTTATTGCTCATGTATTACTTATTTATTATTTATATCTATTGTAATTTATATATTAATAGAGAGTTGCTTATATCTATGAAATTCAATACATGCATAATTAATTAATTTAATTGATGGTCGTAGCTCAATCTAGAAGCTGCTGAAGTAGTTAAAAAAAGTTTAACTTGCCTAACTAGACTAGTATTTGGAGCATTAGAATAAGTTCACGGGCTAGGTATCTAGAATTTGTCATGGTAATGACAAGAAATAGCTGATTTTGTGCAGTATTCCATATGTTCATTGAATGATTCTGACTACTGACTCACTTTCAGAATGTACTTGTGAAGGTGGACTGAGAGCTGTGATGTCTTCAATGTGATAGAGGAAAGAGTTATACACATTCGTTATGATGGGCCATATCTAGAAATAATTTCCTGGGGGGAAAATGTTTAATGTCATTCATGTAAACATAGGCATACTTTTATAACTCTAAATAAATAAATAAATCACAACTAATGTTAAGTGCATGCTATGTAAATAAAGTGGTAATATAAAATCTCCTGGGGGGTGGTAATTGCCTCACCCCTCCCTGCACCCCCCCCCCCCACCCCTAAATATTATGGACAGTCTACCAAAGTCCTATATCATTACGATCTATTCCTAAATTATTAATATATAAAATAAATTTTAAATATCCCAGCTATATAAAATAAATTTTAAATATCCCAGCTGTAATCCAAAAATAAATTGGCATAATGATTAAGCAACTAAGTATTTTGCATTGATAGTTGTGTTTAGCCAGCACACAATCCTATAAATACTTCTTTATTGTGTGTATGGGGACATATTAAGAAAAATATTTTGTTGTGTTTGCTATTATTGCATGTAGTGTGATGCTATTCAATACAATATTTGACCAATAACAAAAGAATATTAATTTTAACTATGGAAATTACTAGAAGCAGCTGCTACTGTTTAATTCAAGAAAGATGTAAAATATGGTTACTTTAGTGTACTTTGGAAGACAATAGTTCATTTTGTCCGCTATTTCCATCGTATCCTCCCATAACAAGGATCATGTGTGATGTCATGATGCAGGTGCATTCACATACTGCATGTGGTAGTTGTCCAGCCTCGATCCAGGTATTAGTCTCAGGAACATAGCGTTGAATAGTAGACATTGGTTTCTCACTCTTCGAGTCCCAACCACCAACTGCCAGTAGAGATCCTCTGATATTGAGTGGACGGAATGTGTAGATTCGAGTGAAGGTAGTTTGTTCCATATATAAGAATTATCAGAGGAGGGGGGGTAACTAAAGCCTCCAGAGGTAGACTGCAGACATCAAGACAGTAACCCACATTCTCACACCAACCTCCTATAAGGTACCAGATATCTGCTATTGTGGTAGACTTAATCCTCATTCGTGGTGTTGGTATAGGAGATCCAGTGGACCACTGCATGTTGAAATCAAGTACTTCCACAGTTGTAAACAAACTTTATGGGAACGCCCACAAGCCACCACCAGCCAATTTTTTTATGAAGTAGCTGAAGGCCAAAAGCGGGGTGTAGACATAGAAGGGAAGGGGTGTGTCCATTTGTTGCTGTCAGGCTCCCATTCTCCAAGCTCACTACTATCAGAGTAATCTCTATGTTTTCCTCCCACCAGAACTAGTTTATCGCCGATGGTAGTGATAGCAAACCACATGTTACTATATGGAGGTAGAGTGTGCCACTGGCAGGAATGTATGTTGTAGGACATCACTATGTAGTTATTTTCATCCTTGTCAGTACCCCTCCTCCAACGTACATTATGCCATTTATCTCTACTGCTTGGATGTGTGCACTCATAGCCACTGGCCTGTCAGGACCACACCTCCAGTCTAGTTCTAGTGGGAAAGTCTAAATATATGTATAATAATAATAACAAATACCTTTTCTGTTGTAAGTCTCTATATAACATTGCTTGTGTCTATATTTTAAGTATTTTAAGTGAGAAATTTGTCTATATATTTCTTACACTAAGTTCATGAAGTAAAGGTGCAAGTGTTGTATATTATATGCTAAAGGCAATTCAAAATAGGATTCTTTTTTTAACCGTATACACACACAAAAAAATTCTTAAACATAAGTAGTAGCTATGTAGCAATCGAATAAAATCATATAAAAATAATTTCATAACAGCTTCATGAAGAGTTATTGCTTCCATGGATACAACATAATTTGTACAGTCTTGTTGTAATTCCCTAAGCAATATTTACATTTTAACCATATTTCTGGCAAGTTAATGACTATCATAATGGTAATAACAATGATATTTTAACTTATTTATTTTCTGTCGTGATATTCACTGCGAGTTAAATCAAGTTGAGGCAAAAATACTGATATGCATAAAAGAAAAAGCTAAAATTGGATTGACTAAAAATGCTATAATCTTTAAGTTCATAGAATGTAATTTTTCCTATTCAAATTAGCTATCAGACTTAGGATTTACTTCTTATTAGAACATTATGAAAAAATTATTTTTATAAATGAGAAATTTATTTCAAAACTTACTAATAACTTTTTGCCAACAGACACTGTGGTGATGCGCTCCAGTTTCTCTGTCAGTCGCTCCACTACAGATTGAAGAATTTGTTTTTCTTTTTGATGATGAAATTCTAGGTGAAACTTTTCCTTTTTGTGTTGCGATTCCTGCTGAATTTTTCCAGCTGTTATCTTGTCCCTTAATTGAATGATCTCGGTTTTCTGTTGAGTGTTTTCCGTCTTCAGTTGGTTGTTTTCTGTCTTTAGTTCATTGTTTTCTGCGTGTACTTGCATGGTACGTGACTCCAACTGATCTTTGTCTTCCATAAGTTGCACATTCGCAGTTTCAAGCATTTTTCTGTCATTTTCTAGTTTTGTAATTTCCTCAGTAAATTCTTTATTTTCTATTTCTAATCTTTTTTCAGAAATCTAAATAACAAAACATATTAAATCATTATGTTACTGTGAAGATAGTTTGTGAAATTTAACTCTAATATTTTCATTTTGTATAAATACAGCTTATGTATTGATGAGTTACCTCAAGTTCTTCGATTCTTCTGTTTTTCTGTTTTGTTTCCTTCATGTTTACCACGTTTGCTATGTTCAGAGCTCTACCTAGATTTTCTCCATGTATTTTTTCCATTGCATCCTGTACTGGTGCTAGTATCTCCAGTAGTTCCTCAGCAGTACGTCTTGTTTGAGGAGTATTGTGCAGGCAATGAGTCACCATCTCTACTAGAATAGGATGAGACTCCAATAACAGGTTCTCCAACTTTTTCATGTACACCACACGACGCTCTACTTCAGTGCGACCAATAACTTGGCCTGGACTGTGTGGATCTGAACATGTAGCTAATAGCAGCTGTCCTGGAAAAATCTATTCATTGAATACAATTTATTACACCAATAATGAATGATACAATGACTATAAGTGCACACATGACAACTTATTTCATTGTAGCACGCAATTAAAGTTTGGCTAACTAGAACGTGGGTATGCCTTCAAATAATCAATGTCGTCTCAAATAGTTTATATGCTGACTCTTCTTACCAAGTAATTGTTTTATTAATGCAGATAATATATTTACCTGAGTCAATACGAAGAGCGCAAGATGTCCAAATGAGAACACATCTAGAGATGGGCCATATCTGTGGTTCTCACTAAGTGCCTCTGGTGGCATGTACACAGTGGTCCCTGGATTCTTTGAGAGTGTTCGGACAAGTTGAGTTGGCTTTAAAGTTACCATTCGAGAGTTTCCCATGTCTGTGATTTTAGCAGTCAGAGCCGAAGTGAGGAGGATGTTCCTTGCAGTCAAGTCTCTGTGGACTATAGGAGGTCCTCGACTATGCAAGTAAACTAAACCACTTCCTGTGTCTGTTAGAATGGAAATCTAACTGGAAATGGAATATTAGGGGCACACTCCAGGAGGTCATCCACATTCATTACTAGTCTCTCCATTACCAATAGAGGTAGTTCAGATCTGTCAAGGAAAAAGAGACCAAGAAACTGGGTAATGTTAGAATGTCGCAAACTTGCCATGAGTTCACATTCTCGCTGATATCTCTTAACAGTCTCTTGAACTCCTTCATTACCAGGATCCAGTAATAGCTCATGCATACGCTTGGCAGCACACAAAACCTTGCGATGCTTTACCTATAACAACATTATGTAATATCTAAATGATTTGAACCAAGACACATTCAGTTTAGCTCATATATATTTCACAATCTTCCATCATACACACTAAATATTCATGAGAATATATTTCAATGAACTAATGCATGTAACTAAGAAGAACGAAACACATTTCAAAGTACTTTTTAGGTTTATCAATTGGAATGCTTCTTTTACTTCTAACACTGAGCCATATGAACCTACACCAAGGGTCTTCCCCGTTGATGCCACCTCGTCTAAGAAATACTGCTGTAACTTGGAATTTTTTCAAAAGTTTCCAGACCAGCTCACTCTTCTAGCCATGATTTGGTACCAGAATGCTCTGAAGTAATATATCAGATCTCTACCACAGCTAACCTGCTCAAAATGTTTTCCTCCCAGGCACGTAGAAGGCTATTTTATAAAGGTGAACAGGCACACCGCCCATGCAGTGGTACACATAAAACCCATTAAGGTAGTAGAGCTATGAAAGATTAATTCCTGTTTTGATTGCCACAAAGTAATTATACTCTGCAGACCTCTTAAGGAAGAATTAGTCACGGTTTCCTAAGATACTGTTGGTCCCATTGCAGATATAGAAAGTATCTAGCCAGGAGCCTGAAAATACGCAGCTGTCCCAGATAAAATCTAAGTGTGTATACTATTAGGCACTACATATATATCTCTATATGGAAAAGAGTCAGCTCTGTTTACTAACCCACCAAACAGCTATTAACTAAGAAAAAAATTTAGAAATAATATATCACTGATTGTGTGCGGTTAAGTAAAATACTTACCAAATAAAGTTAAGTGTGCCTTGAAGTGGGTAATGTATTTTTATTATGGGTCAAAGGTCACTAAACAACTGTAACTTTGATTCATAAAAACAAAAAATTGAGGTAGAGTACACATTCACGTGTCATTGTGCAGCTTATATCAAAATTTAATTGATAATTGTAGACTGAAATAATTAAGCCGTTATATAGGGTCAAAGTTCATAATAAAGATTAAAATTGTATTATATGAGATCAAAGTTCAATGAAGGTACATCATAATAGTCACAAATTTGATGTAGCTGAAGTATTAAATTGTATTCTGTCAATATTAATAAGATTCAGTCCATTTATTCTTCATCAGGACTTATATCATCTAAACTTGTCCCTTTTTAAGAATTATCTATAGAATATACACTACAAAAACAATTTAGTTAAAATAACCAAAAAAAATGGTGAACTGAGCTAACCAAACAGTGGTCATATAAACACTGTTATTTCATTGTATTTTTAACCTATTTAGGCCACACCAAATTAATTTGTTGTTGCTCGGGCGTGTGGTGGAATGGTGGGGAAGATGACACAGAGGCTGCCACCAGAGTGTCAGAGAGCACATACACAGCCTTTATCACGAGCCCCTTAGCTATCAGCTGCTGCTTGTCAAGGCAGAACAGAAGATTACTTCAGGTTAAGTGTATGGTTATGCCTCAAGAGTGACACTGAAAGGGCACATGTCCAGTGGGCCAATATATATATAACCCACTGGGCATGTGCAAAGGAACTAAGTGATGATATAGAAATAAGATGATGTAATGGGAAGTGGGGGTTAGATAGAATGCATGGATACACCCGCTTCACGTAATATCCTCGGGAAATTAGCCAGACTTATCTAACTTTTGTCACGGGTATTACCCGGGCCTCAGATGTTGCTGAGTTGGCACAATCTCGTCTCGGGGAGAGGCGGAGCATGTTAGCTATTGTAAGTGGAGTCTATCTTGCCAATCAGAACATGGTCTGGTCCCATACTTTTCAGATTTGTGAGGGTCTACTGTACTCATAAAAATTCAACCATAGTTTGTATAAAAAAATAATACCTGTAAATTCTGGAAGGAGGGAGGGAAGGGGGGGGGGGGGGAATCCCAGTGCCTCTCCCCCTCTCTCTATGAAATCCTGTATAAAGATGCTTTGATGGTCTAAAATATATGCAATGGTGGAATATCGGATATTCTAACTTGCTGTGGCCATAATCCTGGATATTTTTTCTTGCAAATTTGGCACTTCAATATTATTCAATATTTTCCCATATTAATCGCTCCAATCGGTGTACTATGATATAAAGCAATGTGAATGATCTGATTGATATTTTAGCAGTTCGCTTTTGGTTTCAAAGCCGAAAATAAATTGGGTCATGAATGGTATGTATCATTGGTTCTTTTAGTCTTGCAAACCAGAACCTTTACCAAGACTAGGATGATGCTAGATCGCTCGCTACACAGTATTTTTTTTTCTATGCTGTCATCTGACACCATAGAAAGAGCATGGGTGAACTAAGAAACACTTGTACAAAAGAATTCCTCCACAGAGAGAAGGTCATAACTAAACCTAGTAATCCCGAACTATTACCCGAAAGTCATAGCTATGTGACTGTCAATGTAATTATCTCTCTACAATAGTATCTTGATCATTGGCCCACATGCATATGATACATAGTAAGCCAGCTTCGCTCACTGTAATAGATTCACTATATTTTGAGTTTTTCTAAGTCTGTACTAAAAAAAAAATTGGGTAAAATAATGACTCTAATAAGTGCAATGTATATAGTATGAAAAAAATATTCGCTTTATATTCATTTTGCGTGTGTTTGTGTAAAGTATGAGTCTGTAATTTAACTGAGAGGCTGATCTCATGAAAATTCTTCTTTTTTTATGTGTTTGCATAGAATTGGATCGGAAATGAAAGGAAACGGCAAAAAGGAAAAGGTAGACAAGCAACTAAGAAACCACCACAAAAATTAAGAGCTGCAAACTGCTACAACCTTTTTGTCAAGGATTTTTTTAAGTCACCAGGTATGTGCAATGTGTTTAAGCAGTGCAAACTATAATTTCTAATACACAAAAGATTGTGTTTTTATTTTGCTCTCTGCCCCTCCTAGAATCTCAAAAATCCTATTTCACCCCTCGTAGCTTTTTTTTCCTGTACACAGCCCTGGCTTAGACGCACTGTTCGGAGTCAGGATAGTTTTTTTACTGGCTCATGTATATTGCTTACAAGAACTACGTAGAGTGTCTGAACCTACAGACCAAGATGCTTTTAGATAATCAAAACTTAGGGGGAAATTGAGGTTCTTAATAATTGATACTTCACTTGAATATTCAAATTTCCTCTTCATGCTAGATAGTATCCTTTTTTCATTGGTTGCATGTGTAAATGTATTTCCCTTTCTCTATTGCTTAAAAAAAAGGCTAGAATTGGTTCAGGGTGCTTGGCTTCGGTGGCACAGTCTTCCTCCCCCCTTATATTTTTATGAAATTTAACCCCTTATGTTTTCATGAAATTTAATATTATTTAGAGGGTCAGAGTATCAAAGACTTGAGTGAGAGAAACAGAGTAGCAGGTCAGAAGTGGCAAGAAAGTGATAGCCAAGAAAAGATGAAGTACCAACAGCTTGCAGCTCAGCTGCCCACAGTTTCTGTTGATGAAAACTGTGACAAGTGGCACGAAACACGTAGAGTATTGAAAAATATGCAAGAAAATGTATGTATATTATGTTATATTATTTCTATAATTGAAGGGTTTTTTTGTTTTTGTTTATTGTTGTTGTTGTTGTTGTTTTTTTGTGTGTGTGTGTGATTGTAGTGTGAATGGGCCCAAAAACTAGGAATTCACCTGTGCTATGTTGTGTGTGATGAAAGTAATCACTATGCTGGTGGAACAGATACGGGCAGAAAATTTCTTGATTCGAACCCTCAAATTCCAGTCTCTTTTATGGTGTCTACTAAACCAGGTTTGTTGGATTTATATTGAATATACTATATCAGGGGTGGGTGTAGTCATTTGTCCAGTTAGTCTATAAGCAATCTGATGAGTAATGATCTTTACTCAAAATAAATTGCAGCAGGAAAATAATAGTAGTTATCAATTCATAGTTTCTAGTTTACTTGTTCGTTTGTTGTTTTCTTATTATTATTTTTTTACTATCCAACCATTACAAAAGTTCAGTTGGCTATGCATAAATACTTCAGCATGTGCCATGTAGACATGTGAAGTCTTACGAATGGACTAACATAGTGTCAGGTCAAGTACAATATTACTTTGACACATGCGCATGTGGTTTACGCCCTGATGTCTGTTGACTGTCAGTGGATCCCAAAGCTAGTAACTAACCGAAGGACTTCCACCATAGGCAGAGAGATCGATATGAATTATTCTCGAGGTTGTGATGTCAAAGTGGTGGGACAAAATATATTAAACCAAGTATACAATTTAGTATATGTAGAGTAGAGGAGGGCTGTCCAGAAATTGCCCATCCCGTCCCTTGGGGCCGTGGGATTCCATGAGCTGTATCTGTACCGCCTTGAGTGCTGTACAGTAATGCCGTCAGTAGTCCCATGGGACTATGGTGGGACCATAGAAGGATCCCATGGGATGTCCGTGCCAAAGTTTAAGAAATTATGACATTTGAAACTTACTCAGCTAGGAACCCCTCCCTGTGGTTGAATAGTCAGCCTGTTGTGTTTGTAGTCACATGAGTGGTACACCCAACATTGGGGCACATCCCTAACAAAAATGTTGTATGCATGTCGCGCACATTCGTGCTGCCTTACTGCACTCATCATGTACATATGCAGCACATGTGCTGCAGGCGTAATGCTGCTATCAAGCATGTATGCTGCATACAGAAAAATTGAAACAGCGCCTCACATGTGCCACATATGTGCATATGAGGGATGCATGTGTGCACAAAAAAAGCATGCCACATGTGTGCATTCTCTTGTATGCTATACATGCGTAGTGGCATATATGCCACTCATGAGTTGTGCACCCTTCTACTTGCATGCTGCATGCCTGTGGCGCATTTCAATTTTTGTGTATGTGGCACACAAGTACGTTTTTGTGTGCTACTCATATGCAGCTACATGCATGCCACTCATAAGTTCTGATATCCTTCTGCTTGCATGCTGCATGCCTATGGCGCGTTTCAATTTTTGTGTATGTGGCACACAAGCACTATGGTATATTTCTGCATGTCTGCCTGGTAGATGTGGTACATTTGCTGCATATCTGCCTGGTAGACGTGGTACATGTGCTGCATGTCTGCCTGGTAGATGTGTTACATGTGCTGCATGTCTGCCTGGTAGATGTGTTACATGTGCTGCATGTCTGCCTGATAGATGTCTGGTAGATGTGGTACATGTGCTGCATGTCTGCATGGTAGATGTTGGTACTCTGCCGTCGTTGTAGAGCTGGAATGAGTCAGGAAGTGGGAGCGCACACAACTCAAGTGAATACTATTGCCTTTATGAAAAGTTATAAGTAAGGAATCAAGTACAGTACTTACGTATGACGCACGATGATACATGCATTGGGTTTGAGTGGGTATGAATAACATTAGTGTAAATGAGATTTGGTAAGGGTCGATAACATATCGTGGTATCGTGGGTAAATTAACATGCACATGGCACAATAGCAACATGTTTGATATGCATGTGGCATAGTAGCAATATGCACATGTGTATTTGACATGCATGCAACATAGCACCAGAATGCACGTGCGTATTTGACATGCATGTAGCATAGTAGCAGCATGCACATGTGTATTTGACATGCACGTGGTATAGTAGCAATATGCGCATGTGTATTACATGCATGCAACATAGCACCAGAATGCACGTGCGTATTTGACATGCATGTAGCATAGTAGCAGCATGCACATGTGTATTTGACATGCACGTGGTATAGTAGCAACATGTACATGTGTATTTGACATGCATGTAGCATAGTAGCAGCATGCACATGTGTATTTGACATGCATGTAGCATAGTAGCAGCATGCACATGTGTATTTGACATGCACGTGGTATAGTAGCAACATGCACATGTGTATTTGACATGCATGTAGCATAGTAGCAACATGCACATGTGTATTTGACATGCATGTGACGTAGTAGCAACAGGCATATGTGTACTTGACATGCATGTGGCATAGTAGTGACATGCACATGTGTGTTTGACATGCATGTGGCATAGTAGCAACATGCACATGTGCACCTAACATGCATGTGGCACATAAAACCGTGCACACATGCAAGGCAAATATATGTGGCACATGTGTGCATGCTACTCTCCTTGTGCATACATGCAGGGCACATGCTGCAGTTAAGTGCATTTTGCTTACATTTTACGCACAAGTGCAATATGCACATGTGTTGCAATGAATGTATTATAAATGTGGCATACATGTAGCACATATCTATTTTTGTAAGGGATTCCCCAGTGAAATTAAGAAATTATGAAAGTTGAGCCTTATTCAGCTAGGAACCCGTTCCTGTGGTTGAATAGTCGGACTAGCCCGTTGTGTTTGTAGTCACATTAGTGGTATGACTATAGGTGGGACAGATGGACGTCCCATGGAATCCCGAGGTCCCATGGGATGATGGGACGGGATGGACAATGGGACACACATCACACATGTATGGGGGGGGGGGACTGTTGTCTTCAAGCTGTTGACAAAATGAATGGATAATGTTGTGACAAGGTGACTAATATAATGCTCATGTGCATGCAACAGCAAAAATACACTAGGTGAACAAGTACATAACATCTGACTAAACATTCCTTCTCTCGTGCACTTTCTACATGCATGATTGTGTTTGATAGACGTTGTAGTGTGATTTCATGAATGTTCAATTATGTTACTATTAGGTATTACACCTGTACCTCCAGAACCAAAGAAATTGAAAGAACTAAGAAATGACATTCAAAGTCGGCTCAATACCAAATATTGTAAGTAAATGCTGAGTATTTGATATCTCTCTTGGGTCCGTCCATATAAACACATTCATTGTTTCTCTTTCATAGCACTTGCAGTTGGAACTCCATATTGTAGAGTTCCGTACAGTAGGCTAAAGGAAGTCCATGTTATAGGATGGCCATCATCTGTAAAGCTTCGACATCCTTCTTTTTTGACGCATGATGAAGTAAAACTTGTTCATGCATCCATTGACAATATCAAGTTTGTCGGTGAGTTATATATTTTATAACTACATACCTGCAGCCGTAATCATTGTGTGCTACATGTACAGGTGTACCTCCGGATGTAACCGCAGCGGTCACTGAGGACCATGACTATTGCAAGTCATCAAAACCAATGAAAACGGCCTCAGCACATACTATTGGTCATAGCACACTCTCTGTTTCATCCTTATCCGATCATGACATTCACCTTCCTGAGGTTTGCCTTCCTGAAGCAGCAATTGAAGAGGTGGAATGTGGTGGAACTGTGAATGTATTGTCTTCGGGTTACAAACCTATTGGAACAGGTGTCACCATATCGGGGAAGATATTACATGGCATGGAGCTACCACACGGATTTGTCAAGCTTGCTGTGCAGACGATTCATGACAATACGAAATCATGGCCAGGACTAAAAGACGATGGGTGTGTGTTAACACCAGGCTCCATTACGGCATGGCCAGTTCGATTTATTCAAAGTATTAAAATTTAATCATCCTTTGTTGTTCATGACTATATCTTGTGTTTGTTAATGATATTACTGCTATTGCTATGGTATACTACTATACTAATAGTAAAATATGATGATGATGATAAATATATATTATTCATTTGATACTGGAGAATATCACAGTCTGTTGGCTTAGTATTTACACGAGTGCCGCAGGCAAGAGCGTAAATACAGCCAATTAGACAAATGATATTCTCCAGTCAGGGGCGTACACAGGATTTTAAATAACAGGAGTTATTTTGTGACCACACCCATTATAATTAATACATGAAACAGCAATAATTATTACAGAAACAGCATACTAGCAAGAAATGTGGTAGAAAAACTTCAATTTTGGATCTCAGGAGAGTAATTCCTGATGGCCTCACTCGGGCGCTTTGGGTTTCCTTATCAGATTCTTGTCAGCAAACATTGTGGGTTTTATGACAGTGGCATATTACAGGTTAGATGGAGACTTGACAGTGAATGCATAACTTCAGATCAACAATGGGTTATGGATATAATTAATTGAAAGGGGGGTTACCAGTAACCCCCGAACTCCCCTCTGCATATGCCCATGAGTATCCAATGGATAATTTATTATGCACTGCTCATGCTATGACACTATAAACACAATAAACAAGTTTGTAACTTGGGGGGACGCGATAACTCAATGTGATCAGGTGATGTGGGGAAATATTGCCCAAATCACATCTTGTATACTTTTATGCTTTTTCTATTGGCAACAGTTATCAGGCCCTGTTCAGTACATTCAGAAGGAAAAAGAGCGCAGAAAAACATTAGTAGTGATGTACCTGAATTTCACATGAGCCACATAATATTGTTTTGTTTTACTTGGTAATACATACTTCTTCAGTTCTCCCCACAGCATAATCTTGTTCTCCTGCTGAATGAGAATGTCCATCCTTGTGATTGGAGGGGGGGATGTTGTGCATGATAGCAAGCTGTGTTGGGGACTCTTGTGTGCAGCATGCATTGCAAGCTGCTGGTACTAGTGACAAGCACAGGGCTGGACATCTTAAATTGAGCTTGATTATTTGAATTGTAATAATAATTATTGATTGTAATAACTGTGTTTTGACTTGTGATATCCTGTGCCACACCCTTTCTCTGGTCTGGCCTCCCCATTTTCAAACTACTTCAGTTACCCATGGGTTACTGTAGAGTATTTTTTGTTTCTAGCCACCAATTGAGTAGCTCTATCAAGTGTTGAGAGTAAGCCAGCCCAGTTGGGAGTTGTGATAATATAGCAATAATAATAGCATATCAAAGCAGAAAAGTAAGGTTTTTGCAGACGTGTGAATGGGGAATATTGCAGGACAAAAATGAAGCAATGAAAGGAGGAATAAATAATATGAACTGCATGTGATCGATATTATACATTAAAAAGTTAATTTTTTCTTTTTTTCACGAAGTACGGTCGTACAGGACGCTTTGCACCCTCTCTGGAACTTGCCAATGCCTTCTCTAACTCTTCTTTTTCCCAGTGCAAGTACCCTCGCCTGATTTGACGTCCTGTATTAAAAGAATATTAATGACACATAGATAAACTAAAATTAAAAATTCAAATTACTTGAGGGCTCTTTTTCACTGATGTGTGCCAAAATATCTTCATTTGCTGCTGAATTCAGTAGGTTGTCTGGGTTCTTCGCATAGTATTCCTAAACACCAAAGCCATTGCTACAGTTGGGGCCAAATGATAAAAACATACTTATACCTTCATAAATTCCTCCTTTTCAATTCTCAATAGTCTCCTTCTCATCTGCTCCTGATAACTATCATCTTCACCACTTGATTGTTCTGAGTCTGCAAAACAACAACAAACAAAAAAACACCCACACATATCATATGTATCCTGTTCTTTCACTGAAAATTACTGGATCATATGAGTGTGGGGACATACATGACATTCTGAACAAGAGGATGTAAATTAAACATTCAGTGCCAAACTTCTAATCAGCCACACCCACACCCAACTAAACAATAAAAATACTGCCACAAAGAATTTGAATTTATTTCAGGCTTTTATCCCGGGGGTGGGTGGTAAAAAAAATTAGTATGTAACTTAAAATAGCATTTTTGTCGTACCACTTGGATATGGCTGAGGATGAGTTGTTGCTGTAGCTCCAGATGAAACTGTCTTCCTACACAGCTCCACCACGGGTTGAACTCCAGTGTTGTGGTGTTTCCCGGTTTTGAGTGAGAGTTGTGAAGGAGCTGGTGGGATAGCCAAGGAAGATGCTGTCATAAGTGAAACAGTATATTCTAATTATATAATTAAGAACGAGTGTGAGACAATGTATTTCATTATTGACACTATACACACAATTATTGTCATACAATAGCTCCTTCATTTACAATCAGAGCCCCATTTCATGTTTTGTTAGACAATATCTCACACACACACACACACTTTGTCTTGTCCGGTCTTCCACTGCCGAAATAGGTCACGTGCCCCCCCCCCCAAGAGAGAGGGGGAGCAGGACAGACAGCACATATCCCATACTGAGCTTTGCACAGGAGGACGTAAACTCGAGACTTTGTATAAGATACACAGTAGAAAAGTATGGGTTTATGGGCTCACGTAACTCATTAGTTTTTCGGTCGCCGAGGGACAACCGGAAACGAGTGAGTTTACTGAGCGCATAACCCGGACTTTTCTATTGCGTATCTATCTTATACTGCGCACACATCGTCATTAGAAACAAAGTTTTCGCCCCACGGTTCAAAAAGTGTGGATTATGCGGAAAAGTGTGGGTTTGCCGCTACTTAACCCATACTTTTTGACCAATCACATCAATTACAAGTGATGTAATGTGGTATAAATACCAATGCCCGTGCAGAGCCTTTCTGGCCAGCCAGTAACCAGCACTGAGCTGCACGATAGACCGCCTCACTCTAGTGCAGATGGAAAGCTACGTAGCTGTAACAGACTGGAAGTTGGTCCAAGTGGCACCATCAGGCAATGCCCTGGACTTGTACCCACATACTCCAGTCTGCCTGGTTAGACCATGCTTTAAGATATTTGAACAGTTATTATATATCTATTAGTCTGGAACCTCCCCTCAGACCTGTTCACCATGCGTAACCCTACCAGGAATACTAGATTCCAGGTGACATAGCTCTGAGGTTCATTGGTACACTTAAGTCCCTTCATCATGATAAGGTGATGGACCATGGAGGGGACACACACACACACTCTCTCTCTCTCTTTCTTCACACACACACACACACACACACCCACTTTTTATCTCCCCACATCTTCTGCTATAACTTTGGACTAGGAAGTAGAGATCAAGTGTTTCCTTGCGTGCAGAATATGCCATGAGCTACTGCATAGTTCTTTGTAGGATGTGGTTTAAAATTCTGCTCTCTTATTCCCATTTTCAAGACGTCAAAAAAAAGAAGGAATTTTAACTTTAAGGCGCATCAGAGTTATGTGATTTCAAGGCACGAGCTTTCTCCTTCGTATGTTTATACAGAGTGATGTATGAAGTAACTATTCACATGTACGTACCACTTGGATGCTGCTGAGGATGAGTTGTTGCTGTAGCTCCAGATGAAACTGTCTTCCTACACAGCTCCACCACGGGTTGAACTCTAGTGTGGCGTTTCCCGGTTTTGAGTGAGAGTTGTGAAGGAGCTGGTGGGATAGCTAAGGAAGACGCTGTCATAAGTGAATCAGTGGCGTTATCTACAGTATATTTTAATTATATATTATTATATGCTATTATTAAATAAATAGTTAAGACATACACTTTTCTTGATCTGTATCCATTTCGTCATCCTCATTGAAACTATCCACACCATTGTAGTCATACAATAGCTCATCGTTTTCTTCACTATCGTTTTCACTGTCAATATCACTGTCCAGAGCATGCATAATAACGTCTCCTGAAAATGGTAGGAAGTAAAAATAACACCTCATGTACATGTACAATGTATGCATCAAATCATCAAATGGTTAATGCAGTTACAAGTCTCTAAGTGAAAATTATGATGCATCGGTAATGATAACTAAATAATTAAATGCATAAATGGAAGCATAAAACTTGACATAATTTTGGATAAGAGAGGATTGAATAACGAAATGAATGGTAGGAGTAGGAAAATTTGCCCACACACACTTTTTGTTCTGACAATTTCAAATATTAACTATTGTGCAATAATAACATGACCCAACACACAATTAGAATATTCCATCTGAGCACTCACTATCAGCATCATGCTCATTACCAGTACTGCAACTGCTCACATCACGGACACACTGAACCTCATCATCATCTGGCACTATAGAACACACTGAATTTGAGTTAATGCAGTAGTATGATGTACCTGTGCAACTATGAACATCATCATGAAGTGCAAGAAACTGGTCCACAGGAAGAGGGTCCACCTCAATATATGGACCAAATGACGTGACCAATGTGGTCAATTTAGTCTCGCACTTTAGTCTTGCCAGTTGCAGTATGGCCAGAGCACCATTATTAAATTTGGTACTTGTTGTGTTTCGTAGTTCGCGTATAACTTTTATTATCTCATTCCAATCTTGTACATAAAATGCCAGACACGATCTCATCTCTTCACATAACATTTGCACTTCTTCTTCACAGCGAAGAAGTAGATGGTGATGCTTGATGGCATCAAACTTTACTTTTTTCGGTACAAGTGCATCACTATCCAGGGAACTCCTCAGAGACTGCACCAAAGAAAGGTCAGTAGCCTGAGCCCACGTCAGATGGTCTGCAGGCTTCACACAGGGAAGGCTATTGTATTTAGTTAGTAACTTCTTCAGTAATGAAGATTGGGAGGTTATACTCTTCGACAACCTGGATGCTAAATATTGACCATCTAAGAGGATAGCATTAATTTACATAATTAAAGTTAAATTCATAAAAATTCTACCATTTCCTTACCAGCAAACTTTGACTTTAAGTTCAATAAAAACCATCGCTCTCTAGCACAAGTTGAAATACAATCAAAAAGACCAGCTCTCTTTTCCTCTTCCACAATTCTCTTTACATACCATAATTAGTAGCCAAAAATAAAGACCAAGGTTGTGTAACTCCTGTAGTAAGTGTCTCTGGCTCTCTTTGCTTGCCAATTAATTTAAGTTTGTTAAATTACTATTAGTATACTATGCAAGAAACGATAAAAAATTTGGCTTGCATGGATTTCATAGATACAAACAACCCCCAATTAATTGAACCATAAAAAATGTAGATAATTAATAATACATGAGCAACTAGAAAATTAACAATGTTAATTTAATGAAATAAGTAATTAAAACAAAAAATGCTACAGATTAATTATATGCGCTAATAAACAGAAACGAGAGTCTAAATATATTATATTAAACATGCATTGAGTCATGAAGTTTCATCATTTATGCAGCATCAAATTGGAATTCACCATTTTCCATTCACCTTTGGAGAATTTAAGTTGAGGTTGCTGCCTGAACATCCCAGTTTAAGGCATAATAGTGTCTCCATAGTTAGATGTTACAAAAGATATTTAATATGAAGAAACTAGAGCATAAGCTTTTGTTTATATGCTCGTTAGGCATATAACATATAGGTGTGTAAGTTATAAGGTCTCATGTCCTGTAACATTTTTTGTTTTAATGAGACTTATTTCATTAAATTAACATTGTTAATTTCCTTGTTGCTCATGTATTATTAATTATCTACATTTTTTATGGTTCAATTAATCGGGGATTGTTTGTATCTATGAAATCCATGCATGCCAAATTTTTTATCGTTTCTTGCATAGTATACTAATAGTAATTTAACAAACTTAAATTAATTGGCAAGCAAAGAGAGCCAGAGACACTTACTACAGGAGTTACACAACCTTGGTCTTTATTTTTGGCTACTAATTATGGTATGTGCGACTCCTGTTTCGCACAGGCCACCAATTTGCAAAAGTTGGTTAATCATCTTGATAAAACTAGTGATGTGTTTGAGCACAAATGGCGAGCGAGCCTACAACTTCACTAACGTCTAATGATTTGGTTTTAACTTAAAATCGAGTTACTTAAATATAAAGTTGACTGCAACTATTTGAATGGAAAATACGCAACTAAAACAGGTCACGTTATTCAAACGTATATTCTAAGCTATTAACTATGGTTCTTAAAAGTATTAATAAAAATTGAGATGAAAATGTATGACATTATTAAACCATGCTAAACTTGAGGCACACCTGAAACTCTTTATACTATGTACAAAGGACTATATTATCACTGAATATGACACTATTGTTGACTTTACAATTATAAACAACTATTCTATTTTAGTGTGGAGCTAATAAAAGTGAGAAGTGAAAAGTTGTTCAATAATTATATAAATGAAGTATTATAGATAGCACTCTGCACATACAAATAATTTAACACAATATTGGATCATGTGACATAATGCCACAAATCATCATTTAAATTTTTATCCCCTCTGTAAAATACATATTTGCTAGAAATGAGTAGCAGGTCATTGTATGACCTTCAAAAAATTAATCCATTGAACTCCAGATAAAACAGAAAGAAAACACTGTGATTAAAAAACAATGATTAAAAACTAAAAGGTGAATTTTAACTCTTGCTCTATAAATACTGCTTCATTACTACTTTATTACAGTGGGTTTTCATTGAACTTCACTATGAATTTAATTATCACTATAGTGTGTTAAGTTATTGTCTCCATTTACATTCTTTACAGAAGTATCAACACCTTTTGTAAAGATAATACAAGGTGGAATTTCAGTAATCCTATTAGATATTGCCCTCAATTTATTCTGTGTGACCAAAGATGCATGTGATATTATGTTCTCAAAAATTACCACATTATTGCATAAGTCTCTGCATGGTATTCTAATTTAACTTTATCTTACAAGTTTTTAATACTATTAATATCTATGTTATGTGTTACAATTGAGTTACTGAAAATACTTTCTCAGGAGACATTAAAATATTTATTTATTTCAACATTTGTTAATAAACATAGCAATCTTTACAATAAAATAATACCGTATAAAAACACTAATTATGAAAAAGTATTAATTAATGTACAAGGAAAATCATGCTTCTAATTTGGGCAAGGTGAATCTCTTTCTTGCACAAAGAACACATTAGACTATCATTTTTGTTTATTAACGCATATATTAATCTGCAACATTTTTTGTTATTAGAGTAACAATAGATCATGTATTAAAGAATGCAATTTAAAATAATAAATGAAAATTAAATAATTCTAACTGAATAAGTATAAATGAAATAAAAAATAAAATATACCAGCGTTTTATGAACAGAAATAAGAATGTAATGTGTTTTGTCATTGAATAGGAAACCAAACTGTACGTGGGGATACATTTTAAGATAACACAAAGCATATATTGCCATGAATGTGTGAAAGGTCATTCAGGGACTTTGTGCAAGAAAGTGGAAATGTTGGGAAGTATATCATTTGTGCCATCTCTACCATGTAATATGGACAACAAACTGAAGACACTAATATCTCTATGATATTTAGTCATTTGGTGCAAATACTATTATAAACAAGTAACAAATTCCATTTTTTCCTACATAATGTAGAGATGTAAATTAGGATTTCTGGAATCACATCATTCATTACAGAAGATGTTGATGTCACTGAAAAGAATATGAATAATTTATACCCTGTAAAATCTGTAGTGTGAAAACCCACCAAATTTGCACCAAATTGGTGTTGTGAATGCCCACCATCAATGCAAGCATGTTATTCACACTTCCTTTTAGAAACATTAATTATGTTCATGCGCATTTACATACCAATGCCATTATCATTGTAACTTACCTCATTAATGTGTTGTTCACTTGTGTGCAAGTAAAGAGAGTTAACAAAAATTTTGTTCCTCTGATTAATGAGCTCTGGGATTCAGGCACAGAACATTCAGCAATCTTTTTTTGTTTTAATATTAATGTTTATATTATAATTATAATATTAGAATCAACCCTGATTTGAAATAATTTATCATTATGAAAGTATGAGTTCACACCGTTTAGGGTGTGAACTCACACCAAAATGATGAGGTGTGCACATCACACCATGTTTTGGTGTGACTCTTATTGCACGTGATTCACACTTAGTTTGGTATGAACTACCCACCATTGGTTTACAGTGTTAGCCATTATAGGTGCAAATATACTAAAAATTATAATTATAATAAACAATATCTTACAATTATATGTAAAAAGTGACAATTTGTTCTAAATAATATCTTGAGGTAAAATTAAAATAGGATTTCTCGAATCACACTCTCCATTGCTCTTACAGAAGGTGTTGATGCTACTGAATTAAAGAATATGAATGGGATGATTAATGTGATAAGTGACAATTAAATTCATAGTGCAAACCCACAGCAATAGAGTAATAATGAAACGAATGAAATACTTAGGGTTATTTAGTCATTTTGCTTTGAATGTAATTGTTTTGAGTTTGGACTAGTTCCCCCCCCCCCCCCCCCCCCCCACCCCCCCCCCCCCCCACAACCAACACCCTCCCCCCAATTTGTAAAAAATAGTTCTCAAAGTCAATCAAAAATATTCTGAAGTTGAAAATAATAGTTGTGACATGACTTGTTTTGGAAGGTCAGTTGATGACCTGCTTAATTCAGGAAAGAAATGTGATATATAGCTGCTGTTGCAAGTCATTCTGTTAAAAATCGATTGATTTTATTTCACGAATATTCATTGTTTATGAAAATTGTAGGTCACCATGTATTGTACCTATAGCAGCCTCTAAAAGTATGAAAATTAATAAGTGTAACGATAGGTCCCACTATTTTTCTTTGGAGTATTACGCACTTATAGCTTATTATTAATAGCAATTACTAACTAGTCTATGAATTACAAAACAAGAGGACAGGATGACCAGTTTTGACAAGCATTAGAAAAATGAGCTATTAAAACATTTTCACACGAAAAAAATTCAATGCATGTTTAGCAGAATGACTTGGAACAGAATAGCTACCACATAAACCAATAATAAACAACTACATTACACTAAACATAAATATAAACACAGTATAAAAATGCTACAGGCAGTATACTCAGTAATCATACAGCACAATATAAACTCCTCAACTCGTGCTTCATTACAGTGGGTTCTTTCACCTTCTCCTATGAATATAATTAACCTTCAATTTACCCATATTACATGGCGTTCAGTTTGTGTTTCACTTTCATTGCTGTTAAATTATAAAACCATTTAAAATTGAGTTTTGCTAGATTCAAGTTTATGTTAAAGATATATTAGAAGGTATTTAAAAATAAAAAGAGGTTGAATGAAACTAGGTTGTGCAGTCTTGTACTATATACTACTCCATATGTACTTTATTGCAGTGGTTTCCATCTACATAATCATGAATATAATTACCATTCATGTATAAAGTTTTATTAACACTTGTTAGGACAATGGAAAGTGTTATGTAAGCAATCTTATTAGAAATTATTTAAACATTATTACATTCTCTATGACATGAAATTCAATTTTACTTATCCAATATAGCAACCCTACCTCATAAAATTAATATAGAACATGTATAATTATTTCATACTATAACTTTTTAATTCAGATATTAATTAACGACATAATGTTAAAATTATAGCAATTTTTTTGAAATTATCTATTAGCACTGCTTCAAAATATTAGTGATAGAACTCTTCATCATGTGCAAGTGAACTCTAAAGATAAACCTTACCAAGAACTTGCATATAGAAAAAGGAAATAACATTCTGAGTATAAATTTAATTTGTATAAATAATATTCTAAAGTTTACTGCACATAATAACGTGGAACTAAATAAATATGTAAATGCCTCCAAAAAATTATCCTAAAAACTCAAACAATAGCACAGAGCATAGATTGAAATAAATATTAAAAATTTGTGAGATAGTAAAGAAAATAAGAAGGCGATGCAAAGAAGGTGAAAATTTTAGACATGTCACTCATGACATTTTGTAAATTAAAGTAATAACAGGTAGGTTTGTTTGAAATCACACTTTCTATTGCCCATTATAAGGTGTCGATACTTCTATTCACAATATAAATAAGGCATTGATTTATAGCACAAGTGGTAATTATATTCATAGTGAAGTTTAGATCAAACCCACAGCAATAAAGTAGTAGTCAAGTAGTATTTATAGTGCAAAAGTTTACAACCATAATTTCACATTTTAAATTTTTTTCATCGTTTTTAAATCATATTTAGTTTGTAGTTTTTATTGCGAAAGAGTAGCAAATTTTGGAAGGTCCTATAATGACCTGTGGCATTGTTTGATTATTGACTCTATGAGACAAGGAGTGAATACAAGGATTGAAAAATGGTGATTTACACCATTCCTTGTTTGTCGTTGTGCCACCATGACCCAATATTTTATTTTATTATTTGAATTTGAATGTGTTGTGTGGCTTACTATAAACTGCAACACTACATTACAAATTTAAAATGCAAGGATTTAGAGAAAATTGTGCATGAATTTAAACTATTCCCACTCACTTTACAGCTTGTTCCATTACAACAGACATACCTTAAAAATTGGTTAGATTGTCCGCTCAATTTATACCGTTAATAATGTTGAATAACCAGAGGAGTCAGAATTTAACAATGCGGAGAAATCTTTTCACTCTGCTGAAACATCTTTCCACACCACTGTACCAGTATCTTGCTACCTCATCAAACTGAATGTTCCAAACACATAATGATGATCAGAAAATAAAGGGACAGAAAATTATGTTAAGTTTTCTAAAATTTTCCAAGTGAATGATGTATATTATAGCCATATCATGATACTAGGTACATATTGGCATGTAAGAGCATGAAATCTATGGCTATGCTCTCGTGGGTAATTGCATATAATATTAAAATAACACTCTCCATTCCAGTATGGGAATATACCGAAATAATTTTACCTGGTTTCCAATGGTGCTAAAAGCTACCTATACTTCTGTTCTATAAGCATTCATTAAAGTTTATTTGTGTATTTTACCCACTTGAGATAGACTATAATGGTTAATAATTGAATGATGCACAAATGATAATGCACTAATAACTACATACTATACTTTAATGCTTAAAACTTGAGTAACTGATGTATAAACTAAAATTTCCAATAATTATGTTCCAAAGTTTGTAAAGTATTTCAACAGACAGAAATAACAAACAAAACGAGCAAAGAAACTCTTGCAAGAAAAGTAATTAATTTAGATCCATTTCTTGATGATTTCACCAAAAACGTTTATGATTCAGCAGGTCAGAGCAATTCTATAGTTATGAATACAAAATGTAATCATCTGATCTTCATAGAAATCACACATTTAGTCAAACTATAGTTTAACCCTGATTCCACCAATGAATGGGGTGTAAATGAAGATATTATCATGTATGATTTAAGTCAGAGTGCAAAACCCACTGCAATGAAGTTCTGTTCAGTCTATTTAGTACAGGACTTCATCATCTATGTGATGTTGACACAATGCCAAAATCAAAATTATTGTCCAGGCATGATGAAAATTTTCACTTTGATCATCATATTATTCTCTTTTTATAAATAATATTGTACAAGAAACATGCAGCAGGTCATTTTATGACCTTCAATAAATCTGGTTAAATTAAAAAACAGTGATTTAAAAAAAGTGGTGATGAATAAAATTAAAAAAGGAAATAAACTGTGTAGTCTTGTGCTATAAATAGTACTTCATTATTCATTCATTGCTGTGGATTATCCATCAATTCACTATGAATAATCGCTTACACAATAAATCAATGTCTTCATTTACCTTCTTTGCAGTAGGAAATGGAAGATGGGATTTCATTATATTTATTATTAAAGATAACAAGATATTAAGTGATATTATAAATACAAGAGATGGATAGATCATGCTCTCAAATTGTCACTTCTCACAAAGTTTCTAACCTTTTCGGTTCTCTTTAATTACTTATTATCTTACATATAAAATATATGTCACGTAATTGTAAGTAGCAGAAGTAGAGTTTTGAAACCACCTTGTCAAATGTCATAGTATCATCCTAATTAATATTTCATGTGCACCTATTTTGTACATATCTTGATTCTAACAATAGCAGTAAGTATAGATTGCAATAAATTTAAAAAATTGTAAGAGTAAACAAAATGAGAACTTCATTATGGAGACTCTAGCTAGAATGTTGAAATTTTAAATGGTGTGACTGATGACATTTAATAATTGAGGTAGTATCTGATAAGTTTGCTGAAATAGCACTTTCTATTGCCCTATAATAAAGGTGTTGATATTACTGTAAACAATGTGAATGAGGCATTGATTTATAGCATGTGTTATAATTATATTCATAGTGAAGTTTAAGTGGAAACCCACAGCAATAAAGTAATAGTAAAGTAGTATTTATAGTGCAATACTAAATTTATAACTCAAATTCCACTTTTTAACTTTTTGTATTCAATGTTTTTTTAATCACAGTTTGTTTGTTTCTTTTTATTTATTTATTTATTTTTTTGTACTAAATAAGGTTCTCTCTTAGTAAATTTTTTGGAAGGTCATATAATGACCTGCAATATTTTGCTTTCAAAATGTAGTTATATAAAATAAAAAAGGAATAAAATGATTATATTTGATGATTTACACTATTCTTTAGTTTATATTGTGTCAGATAGCTGTATATTAAATTAGATTAAGATGTAAATGCTTTAGGGATGTTTCTGGATGCGTGAACTATTTGTACTGAGCAATTTGTGAGATTGCAAACTAAGTAATATGGTCCTGCAAAGACTTTGAGCAAAATACGTGAGAATTATAGATAGTATATCACTGATGACATGGTGTAAATCAAAGTAAAATACAATAGGTTTGTTGAGATCACACTTCCCATTGCCCATGATTAATGTGTTGGTACTATTGTGAACAATGTAAATGAGAGTGATAATTATATTCATGGTTAAGTTTAGATGACAACCTACAGCAATATAGTACTAGACTTTATAACACTAATATCACTTTAACTTTTTTATTCATAGTTTTTGTAATCACGTTTAGTTAGTTTTTATTCCAATAGAAAAGTATGTATACACTATATATATAAATTTTTGGAAGGTCACATAGTGGCCTGCAGCTACAATTTTTTGCAAAAATAACATTGTAAGATGAGAAAAAATAATAATAAAAATGGTGATTTACATTATTCTTTGGTTGGCATTGTGTCACCAGGAAAATAATGTAGGTGAAGTAGTGGGAAGGATTCCCAAAACAAATACATACATCTAGATGTGTTAGCTTGCTTTCCATGTGTACAGAAGCAAATCACAAGAATCAATGTGAAGGAAGTTAAATAAGTTATTGATTTCATTTAAGATTGCAGTATAATCATATTCTTTAAATCAGCTTAACATAACCCACAATAATGAGGTACAAGTTGATTAATACAAAATTCAGGACTACTTCCACACTGCTAATTATTTTTACCGTTTTTATTATATTCATGTTTAAGGCCTGCTTAATAATCAATTCTTCAGCTGTAAGTAAGTGCAGTCATTTATTTCCTACTCATTCCAAAGAGCCAGTCTACAAATGGACTGTTCAATTTGTCACTATGCAGAGTGAAGAGTGAGGAGATCAAGATTTAACAAAAAGATAATTTTGATTTTTAAAGTTTGAAGTTCAGCTGATACTCCAAATGATACTGAGGTTTGAATCATTCTGGCTCTAGCCAAGTGCCAGTGGTATAATGGCCAAAACAGAAGATCCTCTTTCATACATAGCTGAGACCAACTATGGAACTTAATTGTGTTGCAATGAAATTCAAGTTAATGTAAAACCACTTTCAAGCTATTGACTGAGAGATTTGTTCTGCCACAGAACATAGTAATATAGATTACAATCATTACTATAATTACATGTTGTCCAAGAAACTTGTAGTATGGGCAATGAGCTTGCCACGGAACAGTGTGAGATTACACTATGTAATAACGAGATATCTCATTGCATGGAACTAACAATAATTAAATGTACTATTAATTTTAACTTCACGCACTCAAGCAACAAAAAAAATGATATGAGATTTTATATTACGTATCAAAAGGGTTTCAGTGTTCAAGACTCACATTATTCTTACAACTTTACCCACTTCTCACCAATTCACTTAAACTCCCTTCTCACACCACACCTACTATAGTCAGCTACTCCTGCATCTAAATACACAATGATCCATTGACACTCATCCTGATGCTCCATTTATTCTGTATAATTATGTGATTTAAATAGTTTGTGGAACAGTTACACACATGTTCATGCAAACACTTAGTTTACCATGTATGTATATTTTCCACTCATGCTCAGTTTTCCTCATCCCACTATACAAACCAGAACCTTGCATCATTTCACTCTCTGTTCGTTCTCAGTATTTCTAAAGATAAAGTTTTAGCTAAGCATAACTGGCTATTTCTGCGCATAGCTGGCCTTACAACCCAGTTACAGAGGGCAATCCATTATTACTAGTGGTTTTACATAACATTGAATGGTCCTTCGAGGAGGATTACCTAACTCGATTGAATGGTCCTTCGAGGTGGATTACCTAACTCTATTGATGGATCCTATTCTTCATCTCTACTCAACTCAACTGCTATATATCATTTACCCAACACTTCTACATCAATCATCATGGAAGCTATGAAGAAAAGTCGTTCTGCATAATATGGTGGTGCTATCACCAGTGTACTTTGTATACATGAGAACCTCCTGGCTGCTCATCCTTCCACATTTGACATTGCTACTTTCAAGCATCAGTCAGAGTTTGTTCAGCCCAATAGCAAACCCTTCAACAAAATTCATCAAAACCTACTTGAAACTAATGCAACAGAAATTGACGAAGAGCAAGAAATAAGAACAGAGTGGAGCCCGTTGCACTCAAACTCTCCATCCTGCAATGTTTGGTAGACTTGAAGTCAATTCACATGGAGGCCAACAACTTTGATGAGAAGCTAGCCACGTGTCTAGAGGTGGATGACGTACAAATACACTGACATAATTTCTAGAAAAAATTGCCACAGCATTCGTAACTCTGTACACACCATTTACATTCTTTTCAATAGTTATCAACAATTTCTGTATGGACAAATGATGGCGGGATTTCAGCAATCCAAGTTGATGTTTTTCTAAATACATCCTCACAGACAGACATCTTCACAAACACTGACATCCTCACAGACACAGACATCCTCACAGACACAGACATCCTCACTGATACAGACATCCTCACAACACAGACATCCTCACAGACACAGGCATCCTCACAACACAGACATACTCACAGACACAGACATCCTCACAGACACAGACAACCTCACACAGACACAAACATTCTCACAGACCCAGACATCCTCACAGATACAGACATCCTCACAACACAGACATCCTCACAGACACAGACATCCTCACAACACAGACATCCTCATAACACAGACATCCTCACAGACACAGACATTCTCACAACACAGACATCCTCACACCACCATCTCAACAGAAGTGACACTCCACAACAAAGAACATTGTCATGACAAACAAGTAACTTAATTCATTTTGCATTAGCTAATGGAAACCCATTAAACTCATTATTTGTGAATCATGCCATTTTTAAGTTTTGTGAGCATGAGCAACACACTTCATATATAAGTTGATGTTTGCTCATGCAAGAGACACTCTGTATATGTTAACCCAACCCTTGTATCTGTATTTGCTACTGTATATTATTTACTCCAAAATCTGCACTTTGTCTGATTCTTGAGAGATTACAGTGAAGGGTAGCTATAGGTCGGCATTTACAGCAAAATACATTGCTGCAGAAATCAGGTGGAAGCGACCTTAACTGCTGTGCCAGGAGGTGTGAGAAAAATTTGCCCTGCCAATCTTAGACAGAAGCAGATTCTCCACACTCACAACACAGACATCCTCACAGACACAGATGTGGGTCAGCCCACATTAGTAGAAGATAAGAAGTTTGAAGAGAAGTCAGAAGATGTAGAAGGTAATAAGTTTGATGAGAAGTCAGAAGATGTTTAGACTGCTCGCCTTGCGCATGAACAGTTGTTAGTGTTGTGCCCATAATTTGGTCATTTGTGTGACATGTTGATTGCCTGTATTATTTTCATTGGTCGGTTTTGTGGGTGGACTTATATAAGACCCCTGACCACATGTTGTAAGTTCAGTTCAGTCTAACGTAGTTATATTAAAGCTCAAAGTGAGAACCCTAGCTATCTAGCTGAACTCTGGTGGCAGCGCCTATTGTTGGCCTCCAGTTTGTCGTGAGCATCGCGCACTACAGAGCCAGGCCCACAACAGACATCCTCACAAACACAGACATCCTCACAGACACAGACATCCTCACAAACACAGACATCCTCACAGAAACAGACATCCTCACAAACACAGACATCCTCACAGACACAGACATCCTCACAACACAGACATCCTCACTGACACAGACATCCTCACAGACACAGACATCCTCACAGACACAGACATAATCACAACACAGATATCCTCACAGACACAGACATTCTCACAGATACAGACATCCTCACAGACACAGATATCCTCACAACAAAGACATCCTCACTGACACAGACATCCTCACAGACACAGACATCCTCACAGACACAGACATAATCACAACACAAATATCCTCACAGACACAGACATTCTCACAGATACAGACATCCTCACAGACACAGATATCCTCACAATACAGACATCCTCACTGACACAGACATCCTCACAAACACAGACATCCTCACAGACACAGACATACCCAGATATCCTCACAACACAGACATCCTCACAGATAAGGACATTCTCAGGGACACAGACATCCTCACAAACAGAGACATCCTCACAGACACAGACATCCTCATAGAGACACAGACATCCTCACAGATACGGACATTCTCACAGACACAGACATCCTCATAGACACAGATATCCTCACAGACACAGACATCCTCACAGATACGGACATTCGCACAGACACAGACATCCTCACAGACACAGACATCCTCACAGACACAGACATTCTCACAGACACAGACATCCTCACAGACACAGACATCCTCACAGACAAAGACATCCTCACAACACCAACATCCTCACAGACACAAACATCCTCACAGACACAGACATCCTCACAGACGCAGACATCCTCACAGACACAGACATCCTCACAGACACAGACATTCTCACAAACACAGACATTCTCACAGACTCAGACATCCTCACAGAAACAGACATCCTCACAGACAACAGACATCCTCACAGACACAGACATCCTCACAGATATGGACATTCTCACAGACATCCTCACATATATGACATCCTCACCGACACAGTCATCCTTATAGACACATAGACATTCCCTGTTTCTGTGAGGATATCAATATCAGTCTTTGAGGGCAATACCACAGTTGAGAATCAGGGATATTTGTTTGTTTATCTATATGTGTAGATGAATGCTGATCCTCGCATGTATGTGTTTGCTTGGAGGTCACACCATCTTCTATGCTGCTTAATAGTATGGCACGTAGGTTTCCCATTCATAATAAGCCGACACCTGGATCTGGAATGACACCTGACATTAAACCCTTTACAATTGTAGATGAACATTGCCTAACAAAATTCCACTCAGAAATAACTAATACTTTTTTTGGCAATTTGTTGTGGCCTAATCCAGCTTGACACAGCTGTAACTAGTCTTCATGGTTTGTTCTTATTTTTATATATCTATCAGTAATACATCATAGGTATCTACATTATATACATAGCTAAATGTTGTAGAGTTCAAGTATAATGATCATTATTATTAAAACAAAAGCTGCTGAATGCTGTACAATAACATATCCATAGAAAATACAAAAGAATGAACTTCAAATACTGACTAAGTTCATCCTTCTAATAATGCACACATGAAAATGAAAAACAAAAGGATTAACCATTCCAAGTTTCTATGAAACTAATATTGAAGGAATAGCATCAGTTCATTCATTCTGAGGATGTCCGCTGACACTTTGGGACAACGATTCCCGGATTTCCTTCATTAGTTGACCCAACACTTCCCTGACATCAGCATTTCTCAGTATAATTATGGGATCCACTACCACAAGGAAAGTGTAAAGAGATACAGACAGCGTATACACTACACCAAGCTCAGGAAATACAGAGGTGAGGACCTGATAACCGACAAATGCCACAGCGAAAAGTATGGCCATCGATACTAAAAGAGAAAAGGTCTTTAAGGCTCGCCAGTCTTCTTCTGACATAACTTGATTCTGTCCAAGCATATTGTTGAGTTTCTTCTTGATTATTCTACCCTTTATGTAAAGAGCGACAAATATCACTGGAGGAAACAGTAAAGTTGGAATAAAATGGGTTAGTATGATAAAAACGTCAAAGATCTGACATTTATGGTTGCACGATGGAGAGAAAATACAAATTTCAGTGTTGCGAATAAGCTCGTAGCAGTCTAAGAAGGGTGGTGTTATGATGATAGAATTTCCAAGACTCAGACAAAAGAATGTTAAGCAAGTAGCAGTAACTATTCTGTGTCTATATTTGGGATAGTGGAAAGGAATAAAAACGGAACCAAAACGATCCAAGGCAAATATTAATATAAGAAAATTACGTAAAAAGAACAGATTGAACAGAACAAACGCTGATGCAATGCACAAATTCGAGCCAAAAATATAGCGACCAGCTGCTATATGTATGGTGGTAGAAGAGTATTGTAGTGACAGCAAAATATTCACTATAGCTATATGCACAGCGATACCAAAGGAAATATTTTTTAATTTTTTAAACTTGACTACTAGAATTATAACCAAGCTATTCAATAAAATCCCAAATATATCTCGAAATATGTTCACCAGAACTTGTACAGACCTCAAGACTACTTCTACATCAGGTGGAAATGGTGAAGAGTGATTAGCTTGCAGACTGGAGGCAGCACAAGAAAGAGTGATGGATGAGTTGACATTAGGTTCACCAGATGCCGAGTCTGTCAAAGGATCTTCATAAAACAATTCATCCATTATGTCCAGATGATGGCTGATCCAGATACAAGTGACTAAGAGATGAGTAAACACAATGGTAGTTGTAAAAACTGAAATTTTTACTTGAGATGCTATCCTTATTGTAATGCTTTATATAGATAATTCCCATCTAATCCACTACTTGGAGCCATTATTCAAATAATCTTCCCATGCACTACAATATCTGTGAATTCACACTATGAGTGCCTAGGATTATTGACTGGAACCATGTTCAAGGTATTGTTAACTCAACTATTGATGAGTTCTGATATTATTTTGATATAATTTACATTTTGAATGATCACATAAAATCAAAGATTCCAGTATTCTCAACATTGTTTGCAACAAAAAAATAGTTTAACTTTCAATTTATATTGAATGACTGTCCTATCTAACCTCCTGTAATACAACTTGATAGTAGTGCAAGATTGTACAGAAGATTTTTATCAAGGTAATTTGGGTTTTGGCTCTTTTAAATATCCCCCCCCCCCCACCTAATATACATAATTCCAATGTCAGTCTTCTTGACCAATGCAAAATGCACTTCTACACCCATGTAGTATTGACTATTATAGTGGTATATATATATATAAGTATCATATATATATATATATTATATATACCACTGGCTGTGGATTGAGTATTGTGGAATGAGTCTCATTATAAAGCTATTGTTGTGGATGTATTTCAATCACCCCACCCCCAAATATACATAATTCCAAAAGTCAGTTTGTCTGACCATTGCAAAATACGTACTTCTACACACATGTGTTTATGACTACAATGTGATCATATCATATTAGAGATCTTCATAGAAGTCACACATTTAGTCAAACTATAGTTGATAACTTGATACCACCAGTGAATGGGGTGTATATGGAGATAGCATTATCATTTATGATTAAATTCATAGTGGAAACCCACTGCAATGAAGTTATAGTTCAGCTGTATATAGAGCAGGACTTCATCTTATTAGAAATGTCAGCAGTTTTAAATGTTTCAATACTGCATGTAATAGCTGTTTTTAATCTACCCATAATTCCTGGCAGTGGGCTTTCCAATAATTTTTGGAAGGTCGCCTAATTACCTAAGAATTATATACACTGAACAATTTCAAATAAAATGAGTTATTCTGTAGATATGTGTATATATCTCAGGGTGGAATAATGGATGAAAGAGGATGTTCTGTTATAGCTATGAAATCAATTGGCACTTGGTTAGAGCCAGAATTGATCCAAAACTCAGTATCATTTGGTATATCAACTGAACTTTGAACTTTGTGGTGAAAATCAAAACTGTATTTTGGCTGAATCTTGAACTCCTCATTCTAAATAGAGACAAATATGAGCAGTCCAGTTTGAGACTGGCTTTATGGAATGAGTAAGAAGTACATGACTGATAACACTATTACAGTTACACAAACATGAATATAAAAATGGATTAAAAAGTTATCAGTCTTGATGTAGTCCTGAAGTTTATACCAATCAACTTGTGACTCGTTTCAGTGGGTTCTGTTAAGCCATTATTAATGAATAATTAATGATTATTATTAATAACACTATTACAGTTACACAAACATGAATATAAAAATGGATTAAATAATTAGCAGTCTTCATGTAGTCCTGAAGTTTATATCAACACCTTTTGGAAAGACAATGGAATTCTTCGTAATTTTCTTATATTGATATTTGCATTGGATCGTTTTGGTTCTGTTTTTATTCCTTTCCACTATCCCAAACATAGACACAGAATAGTTACTGCTATTTGCATAACTTTGGTATGAGTCTAGGAAATTCTATCATCATAACTCCACCCTTCTTAGACTGCTACGAGCTTATTCGCAACACTGAAATTTGTACTTTCTCTCTATCGTGCAACCATAAATGTCAGATCTTTGACGTTTTTATCATACTAACCCATTTTATTCCAACTTTACTGTTTCCTCCAGTGATATTTGTTGCTCTTTACATAAAGACAGAATCAAGTTATGTCAGAAGAAGACTGGCGAGCCTTAAAGACCTTTTCTCTTTTAGTATCAATGGCCATACTTTTCGCTGTGGCATTTGTCGGTTATCAGGTCCTCACCTCATTATTTCCTGAGCTTGGTGTAGTGTATACACTGTCTACATCTCTTTACAATTACCTTGTGGTAGTGGATCCCATAATTATACTGAGAAATGCTGATGTCAGGGAAGTGTTGGGTCAACTAATGAAGGAAATCCGAGAATCGTTGTTTCAAAGTGTCAGCAGACATCTTCAGAATGAATGAACTGATGCTATTCCTTCAATATTAGTTTTATAGAAACATGGACTGGTTAATCCTTTTGTTTTTCATTTTCATGTGTGCATTATTAGAAGGATGAACTTAGTCAGTATTTGAAGTTCATTCTTTTGTATTTTCTATGGATATGTTATTGTACAGCATTCAGCAGCTTTTGTTTTAATAATAATGATCATTATACTTGAACTCTACAGCATTTAGCTATGTATAAAATGGAGATACCTATGATGTATTACTGATAGATATATAAAAATAAGAACAAACCATGAAGACTAATTACAGCTGTGTCAAGCTGGATTAGGCCACAACAAATTGCCCAAAAGAGTATTAGTTATTTCCGAGTGGAATTTTTGTGAGGCAATGTTCATCTACAAATATATTGTAAAGGGTTAAATGTCAGGTGTCATTCCAGATCCAGGTATCGGCTGATTTTGAATGGGAAACCTACGTGCCATACTATTAAGCAGCATAGAAGATGGTGTGACCTCCAAGCAAACACATACATGCAAGGGTCAGAGTACAAAATGACATACGTTCATCTACACATGTAGATAAACAAACAAATATCAGATTCTCAACTGTGTTATTCCCCTCAAGGACTGATATTGATATCCTCACAGAAACAGGGAATGTCTATGTGTCTATGAAGATGACTGTGTCGGTGAGGATGTTTGTGTCTTTGAGAATGTCATATCTGTGAGGATGTCTGAGTGTGGATGTCTGTATCTGTGAAAATGTCTGTGTCTGTGAGGATATCTGTTGTCTGTGAAGATGTCTGTGTCTGTGAGGATGTCTGTGTCTGTGAGAATGTCCGTATCTGTGAGGATGTCTGTGTCTGTGAGAATATCTGTGTCTGTGAGGATGTCTTTGTCTGTGAAGATGTCTGTGTCTGTGAGGATTTCTGTGTCTATGAGGATGTTTGTATCTGTGAGGATGTCTGTGTTGTGATGATGTCTGTGTCTGTGAGAATGTCCGTATCTGTGAGGATGTCTGTGTCTGTGAGAATATCTGTGTCTTTGAGGATGTCCGTGTCTGTGAGGATGTCTGTGTCTGTGAGGATGTCTCTGTTTATGAGAATGTCCGTATCTGTGAGGATGTCTGTGTTGTGAGGATATCTGTGTCTGTGAGGATATCTGTGTCTGTGAGGATGTCTGTGTCTGTGAGGATGTCTGTGTCTGTGAGGATGTGTGTGAGGATGTCTGTATCTGTGAGGATGTCTGTGTTGTGAAGATATCTGTGTCTGTGAGGATATCTGTGTCTGTGAGGATGTCTATATTCTATGAGGATGTCTGTGTCTGTGAGGATGTCTGTGTCTATGAGGATGTCTCTGTTTGTGAGGATGTCTGTGTCTGTGATAATGTCCGTATCTGTGAGGATGTCTGTGTTGTGAGGATATCTGTGTCTGTGAGGATTTCCGTGTCTGTGAGGATGTCTGTGTCTGTGAGGATGTTGTCTGTGAGGATGTCTTTGTCTGTGAAGATGTCTGAGTCTGTGAGGATGTCTGTGTCTATGAGGATGTCTGTGTTCTGTGTCTGTGTGGATATCTGTGTCTATGAGGATGTCTCTGTTTGTGAGGATGTCTGTGTCTGTGATAATGTCCGTATCTGTGAGGATGTCCGTGTCTGTGAGGATGTCTGTGTCTGTGAGGATGTCTCTGTTTGTGAGAATGTCCGTATTTGTGAGGATGTCTGTGTTGTGAGGATATCTGTGTCTGTGAGGATATCTGTGTCTGTGAGGATGTCTGTGTCTGTGAGGATGTCTGTGAGGATGTCTGTATCTGTGAGGATGTCTGTGTTGTGAGAATGTCTGTGTCTGTGAGGATGTCTGTGTTTGTGAGGATGTCTGTGTTTGTGAGGATGTCTGTGTCTGTGAGAATGTCCGTATCTGTGAGGATGTCTGTGTTGTGAAGATATCTGTGTCTGTGAGGATTTCTGTGTCTGTGAGGATGTCTGTGTCTGTGAGGATGTCGGTGTCTGTGAGGATGTCTCTGTTTGTGAGGATGTCTGTGTCTGTGAGAATATCCGTATCTGTGAGGATGTCTGTGTCTGTGAGGATGTCTGTGTTGTGAGAATGTCTGTGTCTGTGAGGATATCTGTGTCTGTGAGGATGTCTGTGTTGTGAGAATGTTTGTGTCTGTGAGGATGACTGTGTCTGTGAGGATGTCAGTGTTTGTGAAGATGTCTGTCTGTGAGGATGTATTTAGAAAAACATCAACTTGGATTGCTGAAATCCCACTATCATTTGTCCATACAGAAATTGTTGATAACTATTGAAAAGAATGTAAATGGTGTGTACAGAGTTACGAATGCTGTGGCAATATTTTCTAGAAATTATGTCAGTGTATTTGTACGTCATCCACCTCTAGACACGTGGCTAGCTTCTCATCAAAGTTGTTGGCCTCCATGTGAATTGACTTCAAGTCTACCAAACATTGCAGGATGGAGAGTTTGAGTGCAACTGACTCCACTCTGTTCTCATTTCTTGCTCTTCGTCAATTTCTGTTGCATTGGTTTCAAGTAGGTTTAAAGTAGCAATGTCAAATGTGGAAGGATCAGCATCCAGGAGTTTCTCATGTATACAAAGTACACTGGTGATAGCACCACCATATGTAGAACGACTTTCTTCATAGCTTCCATGACGATTGATGTAGAAGTGTTGGGTAAATGATATATAGCAGTTGAGTTGAGTAGAGATGAAGAATAGGATCCACCAATCCATGTTATGTAAATCTACTAGTAATAATGGATTGCCCTCTGTAACTGGGTTGTAAGGCCAGCTATGCGCAGAAATAGCCAGTTATACTTAGCTAACACTTTATCTTAAAAAAAACTGAGAACGAACAGAGAGTGAAATGATGCAAGGTTCTGGTTTATATAGTGGGATGAGGAAAAGTGAGCATGAGTGGAAAATATACATACGTGGTAAACTAAGTGTTTGCATGAACATGTGTGTAACTGTTCCACAAACTATTTAAATCACATAATTATACAGAATAAATGGAGCATCAGAATGAGTGTCAATGGATCATTGTTTATTTAAATGCAGGAGCGGCTGACTAGTAGGTGTGGTGTGAGAAGGGAGGTAAACCTGCCACCAGGTCCCCTGCTTAAGCTAGCTCACAATGTAAATATCAACGAGACACGAATGTTATGATAGCAAACAGGAGAACAAGGGAGTGAGCACCGAGTGAGAGTTTAAATACTCTAGAGCTTTAGGGCTCACCTGATACATAAAAATAGTAAATGTGAGTAGTTAAAAATAGATAGAAGGTTCTAGAAGTTTGAGTGGCATGAGATCTACAATAAACAGATTGTGGAAGTGATGAAGTTCCATAGAAAAATATGTAAACAATTAAATGCTATCTGTTCAGGTGACAATGCTCCCTACATCCCCCCTTAGTAAGATTGAGGCTGTCCTCAGCCGTTGAAGATAGTCTTCTTATTGGGTGCACCAGAGGATTCAAATGAACGCATATCATGACAGAGACCTTCACCCTGGAACATGAGAGCATCTTTGGAGAAAGCCCATGCCTGCCTGGATAAGCTTGGCATTTTTTAGACCAGATCAGTACCGCACATCAAAGCCCAGCCCTTGAAACTGCAGAGCCCATCTCATAAGGCGTTTGCATGTCAGTTTGGCACTGAGGAGATGTTCTAAGGCCCTATGGTCTGTCTGAAGTGTAAAGCGTCTACCATCCAGGTAAACCCGGAAATGCTTGATTGATTCAACAGCAGCCAGACATTCAATCTCAGATGGCAGACTCCCTCAAAAGATCTAGCCTATTGTTAAGATCAAGCATCCATTCCTTAACTTTAGGTCCAATATACTCTAATTCCTCTCTAACTAGATCAACAGGTGACCTGACATTGAGTCCTAACAACAACTCAAAGGGGGAGTGCCTTGTTGACCTGTTTGGGGCACACCTAACAGCAAACAAACACATAGGTAAATACAAGGGCCAGTCGAGTTGTTTAGTTATTGCCTTCCTCAGCATGGGTACAAGGGTCCCATGGAATCTTTCAACTGCTCCATTAGACTGGGGAATGATAAGGGTTTGTTGTGATAGACTCAATTTCTAACATTTTACACACACTTTGCATGAGTGCACCAGTGAATTGACTACCATGGTCAGACAATATTACTCGGGGCAGACCATGCCTAGTAAAAATATTTAACAATCTTTCTGACACTTCAGCTGCTTCCACTGTTCTTAATGGTTCTGCCTCAGGATATCGAGAAGCCAAGCAAATAAATGTGAGCAAATACTTAAACCCCTTTCTGGACCTAGTAAAAGGTCCTAATAGATCAATAGCAACCTTCTCAAAGGGTATAGTGAGGACTGGCATTTGACCCATAGGAGCTCTAAATGATTTTTGTCTTCCTGTTTAACTGACATTTATGACATTGAATACAAAACAGCCTCACAGAGTTATAAAGGTTTGGCCAGGTAAAGTTTCTACTCAACAAAGAGACAGCTTTCTTGTAAGACATATGACCCATTCTAGTATGACCAGCATCCAGAATTTTGTGTCTAAACTGACTAGGTGCCACTAGTACACATCAAGTGTTGCCTAGAGAGTCTACATAATTCTTTTTCAACAACAATCTATCCCAAAAAAATCCTTTTTGATTAGTGTCGGCATATTGCTTCCATTTTAAAAGAGAATTGTCACACCTATAATGGCCTGCTCCCACTCCTGCCTAGGTGAACATGCCACATCGTGAAAGTCATTAGAAGATGGTACTAAATCTTGGCACTTATCATCTGCCTCAGACACAACAATGTCTACCTCTTCACTGCAAGCATCAGCATCTCCAAGTAACTCATATTTTCCCTTTCAAAATATTCACCACACAAATCCTCCAATACACTCTCCCTATTTATTCTTCCTCATCACTACTTATTCTACTCTTTATGGTACTCTCACTCAACTGACCATCAGCATTCTCTGGTGCCTCACAGAAGTTATAATCACAAGAGTCAGGGTAAAAGCTAGGGTCTTTGGGCTGGGGCTGTTCTACAGCCGCTAGAGCTTCAAGTCTAATACTCTCTTGATGAGCCTCCTTCCTGGTCTCTGATCTAGTTAACTTAATATTCAAAGAAGTATCAGACCTTAAAGCATGCTGCTCAGCTAAGTCAAGCAATGCTTTCATAGTTGAGGTGTCTACATTGTAACCTATTAGTCCACCCTCCTCAGGTGGCATATCAACAACAATTCCCTTCAGCACAAATCCATGAGAACCAACACTACACTTAACTTCTGCTAGTGGGTAAGTAGTTGGAGTCCCATCAAATGATATGGCCTCAGCATAGGTACCAATGTATTGATGGTCTTCCACAAACAACTTGTTAAAAACACAAATGTCTGCTCCAGTGTCTACAACCAGCACAGTTGGTTTGTCATTTAATCTACCATAAAGCACATTGGGTGGTTTCTTTAGCCTTACAGCTCCAATAAAATTAGACTTAGACAAAGAAAGAGATTTCACAGACTTCCTAAAATAACCATCATTATTACTGTCCTTTCTTAAGGGACAATGAGGTATTTTATGTCCCGGCTTGTGACACATGTGACAAATCACTTCAAAATTGAACTAACACAATCATTCTTTTCACTACCTAAACCACTACTACCACTGCCAGCAGATGACTCCCTTTTATCTGCTCTAGGAGCAAACTTATTAGGGTCAGTTCTGGGCTTTTTAGAATTCCCATGGCATGCTTCAAAAGCTTGAATGGCAATAATCAATTCATATGAACTTGCAGGAAATTTTTCGTGTAAAAAATTAGCACATTCTTGGGTATAAGCAGACAACACAACAGCTCTTAAAACAGAGAAGTCATATTTACCCTCTTTAGCAAAAACTCTACTGAGGTGGGCCCTAGCCTTGCTAGCTACCTCCCCTGGAGTTGCATGATAAGCTTTTGTGAGCCCAAATACCTCATGGAGGTAGAATCCGAAAGGTTTAGAAAGTGTGTCTAGCATGATTTTCTTAACCTTGCTATAGTCTTTTCTAAAGTCACTAGGTACACTAGAAGTAAATACATCCTTGGCATGACCAGTTAATTGAGCTGGAAAAAAGTCTGCCCACTTCAGCTTGTCTATCCCAGCATTAATAAGAGTAGACTCAAAATGCTCCAAATAAAACCCAAAATCCTCATCCTTCTCGAGGCATCTAAGGTTCCTCCTTGCTTCCTTTCTCTTCTCCCTCTCTCTGACTTCTTCCCTAGCTCTTTCCTCAGCCTATAGTCTCAGGTCTGCTTCCATCTTGAGAGTCTCTGCATTTTTAGCCTGTCCCAAGTTTTGCACAGCCATCTGCTGAATTAGAGATGTCAAAACTTGTATAAGAAAATTGTCATACTGGCTAGGGGGTAAAGCAAAAGAACTAGTACGAGGTTCTGCAAGCATCCCAGGCATTCCCTCAGTCGTAACCTCTTTTGGATAATCCCCAGTTGCTGTTATTCCTGATGCAGCATCTTCTATTGTTTCCTTTTCTTCCTTCAGAATTGACAACTTCTTCCTTTGTTTGTTTGCCATTCCACTCAACACTCACTCACAAGTAACCTCCAACGCACCCAATGGTCAGAAAGGCACCTGCAATGAGAAAAAAAAAACAGTAACAAGGACAACTAGAATTACAATATGAGGAGAAGATAATAATAGTAACAAACATAATACAAGCACTACAAGAAGTAAATGCCGAATAACTAGAGTACAGAAGAAAATACACAGTCTCAAAGTTCCACAAATTCGTTTCGTTACGACACTTTTCTAGAGTTGCAGTCCACAGCACGAGTCTGTCCTCTGACAAGTCCACAGGTTGAAGTACGAAACACACAGGGATAACAGTGAGAGTTTGCTTGCCAAACCTCTGCAGGTCTGTGTAGTCACAGGAGCACAATCACTTCTGAAGAAGCTAGTTCCAGTCAGTCACTTCAATGGTCGGGTACAACAACCGCTGCAACCAGATGTAGGGCTTTAATACAGAGATAACCCCACAAGTCTAGTCAACTCGATAAACCTGCCACCAGGTCCGGAAGTTCATCACTTCCACAATCTGTTTATTGTAGATCTCATGCCACTCAAACTTCTAGAACCTTCTATCTATTTTTAGCCACTCACATTTACTATTTTTATGTATCAGGTGAGCCCTAAAGCTCTAGAGTATTTAAACTCTCACTCGGTGCTCACTCCCTTGTTCTCGTGTTTGCTATCATAACATTCGAGTCTCGTTGATATTACATTTGTTTTGGGAATCCTCCCCACTACTTCACCTATATTCCTCATTATCATTATTATTGTTATTATTATTATTATTATTACTAATTATTATATATCATACTTATCTTATCCTTATGTAAATACTTATAGGTGTGTTGACCTTTCGTTGATATTTACATTGTGAGCAAACTTAAGCAGGGCCATAGAAAAATATGTAAACAATTAAATGCTATCTGTTCAGGTGACAGTGCTCCCTACACGTAATATAAATCTCATACCATTTTTTTAGTTGCTTGAGTGTGTGAAGTTAAAATTAATAGTACATTCAATTATTTTTTGTTCCATGGCAATGAGATATCTCAAGTTATTACATAGTGTAATCTCACACTGTTCCGTGGCAAGCTCATTGCCCATACTACAAGTTTCTTGGACAACATGTAATTATAGTAATGATTGTAATCTATATTACTATGTTCTGTGGCAGAACAAATCTCTCAGTCAATAGCTTGAAAGTGGTTTTACATTAACTTGAATTTCATTGCAACACAATTAAGTTCCATAGTTGGTCTCAGCTATGTATGAAAGAGGATCTTCTGTTTTGGCCATTTTACCACTGGCACTTGGCAAGAGCCAGAATGATTCAAACCTCAGTATCATTTGGAATATCAGCTGAACTTCAAACTTTAAAAATCAAAAGTATCTTTTTGTTAAATCTTGATATCCTCACTCTTCACTCTGCATAGTGACAAATTGAACAGTCCATTATGAGACTGGCTCTTTGGAATGACTAGGAAATAAATGACTGCACTTACTTACCGCTGAAGAATTGATTATTAAGCAGGCCATACACTGACATTCCAAGAATTACACTTGTTTGCCAGCCATATCACAATTACAATTACATTAAACATGAATATATAAAAACGGTAAAAATAATTAGCAGTGTTGAAGTAGTCCTGAATTTTGCATTATTCAACTTGTACCTCATTACTGTGGGTTATGTTAAGCTGATTTAATGAATATGATTACTGCAATCTTAAATGAAATCAATACATTATTTAACTTCCTTCACATTGATTCTTGTGATTTGCTTCAGTACACATGGAAAGCAAGCTAACATCTAGATGTATGTACATATTTGTTTTGGGAATCCTCCCCACTAACACCTAAATTCATTATTATTATTATTATTATTATTATTATTATTATTATTATTATTATTATTATTATTATTATTATTATTATTATTATTATTATTATTATTATTATTACTAATTATCATACTTATCTTATCCTTATGTAAATACTTATAGGTGTGTTGACCTTGGTTTCAACTATGCATGATAGAGAATATTACGTTTTGGCCATTTTACCACCTGCACTTCATTTCAACACAATTAAGTTCCATAGTTGGTCTCAACTATGTATGCAAAAGGATATTCTGTTTTGGCCATTATACCACCTGCACTGGGCTAGAGCCAGAATTGATTCAAACCTCAGTATCATCATTTGGAATATCAGCTGAACTTCGAACTTTGGTGAAAATCAAAATTATCTCTTTGTTGAATCTTGAACTTCTCATTATTCATTCTGAATAGTGACAAATATGAGCAGTCTAATATGAGGCTGGCTCTTTGGAATGAGTAGGAAATAAATGACTGCACTTAACTACCTGAAGAATTAAGTAAGTACAGCTGTAGAATTGATTAGTATTAAGCAGGTCATATACTGACCTTCCAAAAAAATTTCTTCTGTCAATTACCTCAAGATCCAGTAGATCCAGTTAATGAAACTTAATGAATATGATTACTGCAATGCCTTCATTAACTAACTTTACATTATTCTTTATTGATGTAAATTTTTAATAAGATTGCTGACATCATACTTTCCATTGTCCTAACAAGTGTTGATAATATTAGCTATGTACATGAGTCTGTGATGATGTCTATGTCAGTGAGGATGTTTGTGTCTGTGTGAGGATGTCTGTGCCTGTTAGGATGTTTGTGTCTGTGAGGATGTCTGTGTCTATGAGGATGTCTGTGTCTGTTAGGATGTTTGTGTCTGTGAGGATGTCTGTGTCTATGAGGATGTCTGTGTCTGTTAGGATGTTTGTGTCTGTGAGGATGTCTGTGTCTGTTAGGATCTGTGAGAATGTCTGTCTGTGAGGATGTCTGTGTCTGTTAGGATGTCTGTGTCTCTGTTAAGAAGTCTGTGCCCCATTTTTTTGGCATTGAAGACCTTTTTCCAATGAAAACTTGATCAGGAAGATAAAATCTTGGTCAGTTTTATTAGCTGGGAGCTTGCATGCCAGCCCTGTCTGCTAGGAAACCTTGCTTTTAACAAATTATAGACTTTGCTGATCTGCTTTAATTAAAAAAAAAATTTGTTTAATGTATACAACTTAATTAAAATTTGTATGTTATTAAATTTTTTTTAATTTTATTTGAAATTGACATGGTAACAGCCCCCAGCCTCCCTCTGGGCAAGTCTTGTGGACACGCATGTGAAGGGGCCGACGAGATGCTATGCTGTGTATGTAGCAGGCAAGAAGAGAGAGAGGGAGGAGACTCAAACACTCTCTCTACCAATCCTTGCTCACTTTGTACTAGGTGAGAGAGAAGTACTGTATGTGTGTAGGGGCAGAAAGGAAGGATTAAAGTAATATTTAATACGTATGTCAAGCTTATCCATTTTTTTTTTTTACTTTATCAGGGTTCCATTTGGAAATTTTGTTTGGAAGGGAAGGGAGAGTAGTTTAAGCAAGTCCACATTTTGAGTTCAGGCTAACAGTATACTGCACACAGCATGCAAATATTAAGGGAAGAGGAACCTTAGAATGTAGGGGGAAAAGCTTCCCCCCCCCCTCCCCTTCTCCCTCCCCAATTAAACTGTAAAACTGAACCCTATATTGAACCCTGCTTATATTGTGGAAACTAAAGCAATCCAAAGATTACTAATACATCCTTGCAGGAGATCTTCCAGTACTCAAGAGGTGTTTATGGAAGCAGACGATGATGCAGCACAAGAAGTGAATGTGACTCTTTCAGACCAGGACCAATCATCCAGAGGTTGCCTGAACCTGAAGGTTTCATCCAATCAGTCCTCTCCCCATCTACCACAATCTCCCACTTCACCTTCTAACAGAGCACGCTCAAACAAAAACTGTGTAGTCATGTGAACATCTCCTTCAATATAATTTTTGTACTATTACCAAGATCTGAAGTGTAAACTTCCCTCAATAACTCATCTTCTCATTAACCCAATCTCAAATTTTACATCAATTCTTCCAAATAATATTTCATCGTTGATTTCTAGCACAAGTTTGAAGCTGTGAAGAGCGAGTGAACCATTGTAAGACAGGTGTAAAGGCTTAACAAGAATTTATGATGCTCATTCTAACAAGAGAAAGGACTAATGACTAGCTTCCTAGGTCAAGGTATCGTGATGTACTTTGATTCCTTCAGAGTACCTAGGAAGCTCAAATTATACATTAATATTAGAGATCTCTATATTTCTATAAGTTCAGTTAGTGTTCTAGCTAGTTGTTGTAGTAGCTAGTTTGTCGCATTGTGTCTAGATAAACTGAGCTGTAGTAGTGACAAAGAGTGCTGTCTGGTCATAGCTACTAGTTCTATCCACGATGAATACTAAACAGCCTTAATTTTTATTTATTTATTTTATGTGCGTATTATACCATTATTTTATCCGTTTTATTCACTTAAAGTGGAAAAGACCAAAGTATCTAGCTACGATGTAGCCAACTAGCTAAAAATTATACAACTTGCCCGTTGCTGTTTGGAAATGTCAGAATTATAGCTGATAACCGTCCCAAAACTGCACGCAACGGGAGAAACATATAATGCCGAGGAAAATAATTTATTATCTAAGTTACCATAGTAACTATGGTGTATGATACAATTAATTAATCGTTCCCTTCTTGCCTTTTTCTCTTTCGTACTTTCTTTTGCCTTATTTTTACTACAGACCTCACTTTACCCATTCACTGTAAGGATGATACCTTACCAGTTTAGCTTGATAAAAGTTCAAATTAAAAAAAGTAGTGTTGTAAGAAAAAAATCTACCAGTAAATAATAATTTCCATAGTTGAGTTTGAACATTGTTCCACTCATAGTGTGAATTCACAGATATTGTAGTCGTGGGAAAATTATTTGAATAATGCCTGTTCAGGCCACTGAACACTGTGTAACACTTATAATTAACTCACTTTATTTTGTGTGTTTTAATCTTATTATTTCCTGTTGTTGTCCTACCACTTTCCACTACTTCCGCTCCCCTGGTGTGTGCTGGCAGCTGATTGGTCAGTTGTTAGCGCATGCTTTCCAGCTGTTTCCATGTTAGCTGTTTTTGTTATCTTTAGTTTTATCTCATACTTGTGGTCACTTGACTCTTGTATTTAGTGGTCATCAGCTCTAGTGCTTGTGGTCTACTATTTTATATCAAACTTGTCTAACCAATATATCTAATTCTGTGTGTGTGTGGAGACAGTGTAACTTGTCAGTGGAATTACAACCCATGAGAGTTATATATTCTAGCTTCTAATACATACACTCAGGACTGTCTCTAATTCAGGATTCGCATTGGATACTTCCAGTGTTAGAACCCGCATCAACATACATTTTTTGGTCCTTCGAGCCGGATACAGCAACTAGCTTATCTGTTATCTCCTCTACTATTCTTCAACTCAACTGAGTTCCAATTATCTATTATTCTTCAACTCAACTAAATTCTAACCTACTTCTGTGGCTACAACTTTGACCTATTCAAAGTAATAACTGAAATTGTAATTGCTATTGGACATCTCATTCTCATCTATTTTGAAAATGGCTACATCAGAGTATCGAAAACGTCGTTCTACTGCAAAGAGCAGCCTTACAAAAGTCATCACTCAGATTCAAACTCAGGAATCTATTGAACCTAGTCATCGAGACAGATACACTCTTGATCATCTGTCTGAACTCTTACAGCGGGCAGAAGATGCTTACACAATTAACTATGAGTCATTGGAGTCTCCCGCTACTGAAGAAGAGAACTATTATCATGACTTCACTAAACTTGCGGATGATGCACGGCTACGCATCAGTTCCATGATGGAGCAACGTGAGTGCTACAGAATGTTTGACACTCTCAGTCATGAGGTTGAGGACTGGGAGGAAGTTGATACTGCGGAATTACAAGATGTATTATTAGCTGAACTCCCCAGACTTCAGAAAGCTTTAGATGAATTTCGTATCAGCTCTTGTTCTACTGGTGCTTCCAAAATAGCTTCACTTAAGGCCCATGCTAAGGACCTACGACGCCGTCTGACCAGACTAAAGCAGAGGGCAACTCCAGAAACATCAGCTACAACACCAATAGCGGTTCACGATGACTCTGAAGACACTTATCGTCATGAGAAGAAAGCTCGTATGGTTCCTCTACCTACCTTCAAAGGTGATCTTGCTGACTGGCGCTCCTTCTGGAGGAGGTTCCAAGATTATGTCGGAAAGCTTAAGAGGATCACAGATGACGAGAAACTTAGCTACCTTCAAGACTGTTTGAAAGATCCAATTGCTCAGGATATTGTTGCAGATTCGATTAGGAATGGTGATAGTTTTAAAGAAGTGGAAAAGCGTTTACAAAGGAAGTATGACCAGCCCAAGGAAGTTTTCACTGAAGCTTTACGTGGAATGATGAATATTCCTAATGCCTCTTACTCACGTACTGGTTTGGCCAACATGGTCAAAGAATTCAACAAGTACAGGAATATTCTACTACGCTATGGTGATGGCTCTGCAGATCAGGTGTTTACAGCAATAATGGAAACTCACATGAGTCACAAGCTCCTAGAGGAGTGGCGCCTATTCACTAAAGATCAGTCTAGCATTCCACCTGGAAGTCTGCTCATAGACTTCTGTGACCAGCGAGAACTTGTTCTTAGTTACAATGGCAAAGATTGCAGTCGTGATGTCAAGCCATCTTCTCACAAGCCTTTCTCCAGGCAGACTAATGGATTATCAACTACAAAATCCAATAAGTCACAGTTCTCCTTGCATGCAAAGGAACTGGTCCACTGCAAACTGTGTCCATCTGAGAAGCACCCATTGTACTTGTGTCCAGAGTTCAAGTCTCGTGATGTATCATCTCGCCATCAAACTATTCAATCACTGCAAGCATGCTTCAATTGTCTGGGTACTAATCATTCCTCTAGACAATGTACTAGTAAGTCACTATGTAAAGTATGTGCTGGAAAACATCACACTCTCCTTCATCAGCCTGACCGACCTACTATTACTACTTCTCAGACCCCAGCTGTTTCTCAAGCTCCAGCCACCACTACTTCTCAGGCTCCAACAACTACTTCTCAAACACCAGTCACTTCAACTGCTCCTGCTCAGGCTTCCTCACTTGCTGTGACTATTCCTGACAAGACTGCTCTCGTCTGGTCTTGTCAAGTTCTTCTTGAAACCGATGGTCATGCACAACTGGTGAGAGCCATGATTGATCCTGGTTCAACCTTATCTTTTCTAACTAACAAAGTAGCTACTGCTCTCAAAGCAAAACGTATTCCTTTTGCCACTTCTATCAAGGGTCTAGCAGAATCACATGCCGCTACTAGCAACTTCAAGGTAAATGTTACTCTCAAGGCAGCCAACAAGCCGAACGAACAACCTCTCCAACTTTCTCCATCTGTTGTTACTTCAATAACAGGAAATACTTCTGCAAATGATATCACAAGTCACAAGGACTTGGAGTTCACTAGTAAGTTGGAGTTAGCTGACCAAAGCTTTGGCTCTCCTGGCAGGATAGATCTTTTGCTGGGACAAGACATCATCCATCGCATACTGCGACAAGGATTTTTGAACTCGCCTACTTCAGACCTCTATAGTGTCAATACCATGTTTGGTTGGGTCATTGGGGGCTATTGCACCTCTCCTTCCCAAGTAGTGACTGCTCACATCTGTTGTAAAGCTAGTATAGACGCTGACACCAATGACTTGCTACGGGCATTTTGGGAAATTGAGGAACCTCCTTCTGATGTTGACCAGTTATCTCATGATGACCAAGTTGCTATCACCCATTTCAAGGATTCTGTGTCAAGGGAAAATGATGGTCGGTACATAGTCCAACTCCCCAGAAGGGAAACAGCTCCACCATTGGGACATTCTCGTTCTCAAGCTATCAGGAGATATGAGCAGAACCAACGCTTACTTATCAAGCGTGGCAAGTGGTCAGACTTTCAGACTGCTGTGGATGAGTACGCTGTACTTGGCCATGCTGAACTGGTACCTACTCCTGATCTTACCAAACCAGACTCTCAGACCTTTTACATGCCAATGCATGGTGTTGTGAAAGAATTTAGCACATCCACCAAACTGAGAATAGTGTTCGACGCTTCAGCTCGTACAACTTCAGGTTATTCTTTGAATGACACACTCATACCTGGTCCAACACTCTATCCTCTCCTAACTAATATCTTACTTCGCTTCAGACAACATGTCATTGGGATGTCAGCGGACATCTCAAAGATGTTTAGAGAGGTGTCACTTCACTCTAATGACCGGGACTTACATCGCTATGTAGTCAAGGATAAAGCTGGACAATACCAGGACTATAGAATGACCAGACTAACTTTTGGAGTAACATCTTCTCCTTTCTTGGCTACCCAAGTCCTGCGGCAGCTAGCTAGCGACTATGAGCAGGAATTTCCTGAGGCATCAGCTCTCATTCACTCGTCATTCTATGTGGATGACTGTCTTACTGGTGCAAACAACTTGGAAGAAGCTATACACATACGAGAGGCACTTAACCATCTTCTGGACAAAGCACAGATGACTCTAAGAAAGTGGAGATCAAACTCTATTGATCTGAAGGCAAAGATTCCAGAGGGTTTGCTAGAGAAGGATGAAGTTCAATTGATTTCTGCTCCATCTTCATGTCATAAAGCCCTTGGTGTTCACTGGAACACAGCCAATGACTCACTACACATTGCTACACCAACACTTGAGAATATTGACTTACCAACCAAACGTCAGGTTTTATCGGATGTAGCCAGGACGTTCGATGTGTTGGGCTGGTTTTCCCCAGTAACAGTAACATTGAAGATACTTCTTCAGAAGATTTGGCAACTTGGGATTGGATGGGATCAGTCTATTCCACAAGATTTAGCTGACTACTGGAAGACTTGGAGAAAGGAACTACCCTTAGTGACAGAGCTTCCAATTCATCGCTACTACTACCATCACAACAAAGAAAGACTTAATCTACAGTTACATGGTTTTTGTGACTCTTCGCAAGTAGCATTTGCTGGTGTAGTTTACATACGGGCAACTTACACTGATACTTCAGTTTCAACTACACTGGTGATAGCCAAGTCTAAAGTGGCTCCACTGAAGACTCAAACTATACCCAAACTAGAACTGTGTTCTGCGGTTTTGTTGAGCAAACTACTATCTACAGTGAGTAGAGAGCTCAACATTGATATGAAGGATGTTTTCGCTTGGAGCGATTCTACCATTGCTCTGGGTTGGATTAACACATCACCACACCGTCTGAAAACTTATGTGGCCAATCGTGTTGTGTCAATTGTCGATCGAATTCCAGCTAATCACTGGAGACATGTATCCTCTCCAGACAATCCTGCTGACCTTGGATCTCGGGGAACCACAGCAGGAGTGCTTGTTAAATCTCAACTTTGGTGGTCAGGTCCATCATGGCTCTCACAGCCTCCTGACTACTGGCCAGTACAGAAGTTACAGATACACACTACTTCACTCCCAGATGTGAAGTCTACAGCACTCACTATTGAGACCCATCAACCTAATGAGGATATCACTTCCAGATTTTCATCATTTTCAAGGCTAATTCGTGTGGTCTCTTGGATGTACAGGTTCATCAATAATGCAAG